>Ga0098074_1000062_pt1 | contig 131012 bp, 120 predicted proteins | sample 32_taG_FD_75064 | JGI IMG/M metagenome (GOLD analysis project Ga0098074, IMG submission 75064) | Marine viral communities from the Gulf of Mexico - 32_GoM_OMZ_CsCl metaG | ecosystem: Environmental > Aquatic > Marine > Oceanic | place: Atlantic Ocean: Gulf of Mexico | collected 2015-07-12 | reverse complement strand
GATACTTCAATAGCAACGGTTGTTACAGTAAATCCAATTCCAACAACACCAACAATTACTGCTGGAGGAGCAACAACATTCTGTTCAGGTGGCTCTGTTGTATTAACATCATCGTCTGCAAGCAACAATGTTTGGTCGAATGGAGCAACATCTCAATCAATCACCGTTTCAAGTTCAGGATCTTATTCAGTTGTGGTTAATGATGGAAACTGTGTTTCATTAACTTCCAATGTGATAACAGTAACAGTGAATCCTTTACCACCAAGCCCAACGATTGTCAATGGAAATACAGCAAGTTTTTGTGCAGGAAGTAATGTCGTTATTACATCTTCAGCTTCAACAAATAATGTTTGGTCGACAGGAGCTACAACACAATCAATTACAGTAAGTTCTCCTGGAACCTATTCTGTATCTCAAGTCAATGCAAACGGATGTGTTTCTTCTACAGCGGCTTCTATTACCGTAAGCGAAATTCCACTTCCAAGTGCGCCAACAATTTCGGTAAGTGGACCAACTTCTTTTTGTGCAGGAGGATCGGTTCAATTAACATCATCAAGTCCATCTAATAACTTGTGGTCAAACGGTTCAACATCCCAAACGATTACTGTCACGACGAGTGGAAATTATACGGTGAAATATGCCAATGCTAGTGGATGTTTAAGTCCATTGTCGAACCCTGTTAGTGTGAATGTTTTTGCAAATCCTGCGGCGCCTGTGCTTACTGCAAATGGACCGGTCGGATTTTGTCCAGGAGGACAAGTTGAATTAACATCTTCCATTTCATCAGGATTGACTTGGTCAAATGGTAGTACTTTAAATCCGATTACAGTTAATTCGGCTGGAACGTATACTGCTTTTGTTACAGATGGTAATGGATGTGTTTCTACGAACTCAAATGCTTTAACTGTAACTGTTTATCCAAATGCGGTGACACCAATTATTTCTGCATCAGGACCAACTTCTTTCTGTATAGGAGGTTCGGTGAATTTAACTTCATCTGTATCTACAAATATCACTTGGTCAACGGGAGCAACAACCTCTACTATTAATGTCTCTTCTTCATCTGTAATTACTGTTACAAATACCACAGCAAATGGATGTGTGGCAACAAGTAATCCCGTAACAGTTACAACATCAACACCACCTCCAGCACCAGTAATTTCTGCAAATGGACCAATTGTGTTTTGTTCTGGTGATTCAGTTGTGTTGACGTCAAGCGCATCCAATAATATATGGTCAAATGCAGCAAATACGCAGAGCATTGTAGTTCATACTACAGGAAATTTTTCTGCAGTTGCGGTGGTGAATGGCTGTCCTTCGACTTCATCAAATGTAATCAATGTAGTCATGAATCAAAATCCACCGATTCCTGTAATTTCAGCAAGTGGACCATTGGCATTTTGTGAAGGGAATGATGTATCATTATTCAGTTCAGGAACACAGAATGAAAACTGGTCGAACGGAGCAACAGGATCGGTAATAAATGTATCGAATTCAGGACTGTACTCAGTTATTAGTACAACTGCTCAAGGTTGCTCGAGTTATTCTGATACGATTGAAGTTGTTGTTAGCCCAACTCCTGATGTAACAATTGAAAACAACTTCATTGTTTGCGAAGATTGGAGTCCTGTAGTTTTAGAAATTGGCACTCCAGTTGGTGGTGTTTATTCTGGAAACGGCGTTATAGGTTCGTCTTTTGACCCTTCCATTACAGGATTGGGAGCATCTATTATTACGTATGAGTACACTGATGCGAATGGATGTGTTGGTAGCGAGCAAGGAGTAATCATTGTTGACAATTGCGCGAAGGTTGAAGAAATCTTTGCGGCAAACTTAAACCTGTTTCCAAACCCAACTTTTGGTAAGTTCACTGTTCAATCGGAACATGTGAAAATCAAGAGAGTACAATTGTTGGATGCAGTTGGAAAGGTTATTATGGTTGAAGAGTTCAACGGTATTCAAGCAGTGGAAATTGATCAATCACATCTTCCTAGTGGGATGTATCATGTTTTAGTTAGTTCTGAACAAGATGAAACAGTTCGTATTCCATTGGTTATACAGATTGACTAAGTTAGATGTTTTTATAAGTTGAAATCCACTGTGGATCCCGAACATCTCTCAGGAGTTTCCAAAAACTGGTATCTAGAAAAAACTTGGTATCGATTTGTTCAACTCCGTATCGATCATAGAGGTATTTTTTCTGTTTGAGGGAAGGGAAATAGGCGTCTTGACTCCATCCATATTCGTTTTTTCCTTGAAACGGATACATCCGAAAACGAACTTTCCACAAACTGTCAAGTGCAAAGCAATAGGGAATTTTTTGAAGTGTGATGGAATCTTCATAAACGCCTCCGTAAACAGCATTTTCATCGAAAAGGTTTTGTCGCATTGGATTGTAAATACTTGGCCATTCGCCTGAAGCAAAAAAAGCAAATTCTTTGTCAGATAAAATTTTCTTTTTGGTTAAAACACGTCCATCATGGATGAATACAGCAAGAGTATAAACTGATCCGGTGGAAGAGTAAGAAATACGCACACCAAAAACGGTTCTATTCGCAGGTTTGAACTGTATAGAACTGCCAAGAAATGCACAAATGAATATCCAAACAATCAATTTCACATTGATTAGTACGAAAAAATCGACATTTTGTTTCCTTGAAAATTAGGATAAAGGATTAAAAATAAACGAATTGATAACAAGTTATCGTGTTTTAGAAACTGAATTTTCCTGAGGGAGTAATGCAATGATTGAGTTTCACATCTGCATCGTGAATGTCAGTTATCGAATCGATTGGGTCAAATAGCGACAAGCCAATGAATTGACAGTTGGAGGAACATTTTGCTAAAAATTGATCGTAAAATCCCTTTCCGTAACCAACGCGATAGCCTTTTTTGTCAAACGCAAGCAATGGAACAATGATGAAATCAAATTTTTGATTGTTGAGCGATTTCCCATATTTCGGTTCTGGTATCGAATGTTCAGAAAGTTCTAATTGTTCAGGACCTTCATATAGAAAGTGTTTCATTTCATTAGTGTCAAAATTGGCTTTTGGTATGCCAACTTTCGCATCTAAATTGATTGCTTGCTCTAAAATGATGTATGTATTGAGCTCTTTTCTGCGTTCAATAGGAAGAAAAATACTGACTGTTTTGCCTTGTAAGTTGAAATGAGTAAACAAAATATCGGAAATCGCTTCTGAAGCCAAACGTAATTGATTGGGAGTAATCTCTTTTCGTTTATCTAAAAAAAGAGCACGACATTCTTTTTTGGAGAGTTGCATCAAAATCCTGGGAAAATGCTTTTAGCAGAATTCATCACTTCGCTTTCATTTAAATTATTGGCTGCTTCCATCGCTCTGTTAAGTGCTACAGCAATCAAATCCTCTAAATCTTCTTTTTCCATTGTTTTATGATCTCCATTGATGTGAACAGATTTAAGCGTTCGATTACCAGTTAATTCAATGACAATTAAACCGCCACCTGCTTCACCTTCAACAGTTATGGTGTCGAGACGTGATTTGCTTTCATCTGCAAGTCGCTTCATCTCTTCCATCTTCACCATCATATCTTTACTAAACATCGTCTTTTTTTCATGCAATATATCCTGTTTTTTTGAATCGGAAGTGGTTTTATTTAAAGAAATTAGTTGCCTAGGAAAATAAATATGTGATTTTATACAACCAAAATTGTTTTTTGGTCGTTAATATGTTAGCAACCAATTTTTACTTATGACAATACATACTTTTTTATTATCGACGTTAATGATCTTCATCACAACTTCAAATCTATTGATTGCTCAAGAAGATGAATTTGAAGAATTGGATTCAGAGTTATTTGCAACTGACACTACAATTGATTCCGCTCCAGTAAGAGATATTTTTAATTCAACACGCATTATTAACGGGCATTCAACTGAGACTTTGGGTAAAAAAGTCATGGAATTTAGAGTGGAACATCGATTTGGAGATATTGCAGGTGCTGCAGGAGGAGTTCAGCAAATGTTTGGGTTTGACAATATCGCTGATATTCGATTAGCATTAGAGTATGGTATCACAGATAACTTGATGATTGGTTTTGGACGATCTAAAGGGTCTGGTGCTCCATATCGATCATTGGTAGATTTGTTTATGAAATATAGATTTATTGACCAGAGAAAAGGAGGTTCGCCGGTTTCTGTATCAGCATTGGGGTTAATGACCTTTACTTATATGAAGGCATCTACAGACTCCACGCAGATTACTTTTTTTCCAAAATTTATTCACCGTTTATCGTATGCAAGTCAACTTAATATCTCTAGAAAATTTCATGATCGTTTGAGTTTAGCATTGATACCAACAGTCGTGCATCAAAATTATGTTGATGGAAACAATCAGAATACACTGTTTTCATTGGGAGGCGGAGCCAGAATTGGAGTAACAGGAACGTTTGGCATACTTTTGGAATATTATCACTGTTTTTCCAGCAATGCCATTCGTCAAGATTTTACGAATAGTTTATCCGTAGCTGCTGAATTTATCACCTTTGGACACAATTTTACACTCTTTTTCAGTAACGCGAGAGGTCTTGGTGAAACACAATTTATTACGAACACAACGTCGGATTGGTTGAAAGGTCAATTTCGTTTTGGATTCGCCGTTGGTCGAAAATTTGAATATTAATTAAATAACAACACATTTAGTATGAAAGCAATTATTTATCCATTATTAGCAGTCACTTTATTGGTGACATCCGCAGCAACTATTTTCAATGTAAACAATAAAATTGACGACGGTTACAAAATTAAATTTGAGTCAAAAGATCCAACTGGGACATTTGACGTTATGAACGGAACCATCAATTTTGATGAGAATAACTTAGAAGGATCATCTTTTGACTTAAGTTTCCCAATATCGTCGATTAACACTGAAAATAAATTACGCGACAAAAAAGCACAAACGTCAGAATGGTTTGATGCAGCAAATTATCCGAATGCAACATTTAAATCTTCTTCAGTTGTAAAAACGGATAAAGGTTATCACGTGAAGGGAACAATGACTATCAAAGGAGTTTCAAAAAGCTTAACGGTGCCAATGCTTGTAAAACCGAAAGATGGTGGCTTGGTCCTTTATGGAGGATTTGGATTGAACAGAATCGATTTTAAAGTAGGAAAACCAAATGGTGCAGTTCCAGATGTCATGAATGTGAAATTCTACATTCCAATCTCAAAATAACATGTTTAAAAACTTCTTTTTTCTTGGCTTGATAACAGCATTTGCTTCAACGTTCTTGTGCGTGGCTTATACAGAAATGTACTATTCATTAATTGTTGACTTCTCTGAAGCAAATGGAATTCTTCTTTTGTTTGCGTACAGTCTTTTGGCTTCAATGGTTGTGTGTTCGGTAGCATTCGCCATTCAAAGGGCGATTAAGAATCAAAAAATTGCCGAAGTACTGTTTAACCTTTTGTTTGCTGGAGCATCAGTTGCAGGTGTATTTGTGGTTTTGGCCGCAAAGGATCCTGATTTTCAAACTGAAAACGCACAATTATTCGCGGAATTCTACAAAGGGTTTTTAATGCCTATGTTGTTTTTCCCATTTTTAACTTGGTTTACGCTTAAACCACTAATAATACGATCATGAAGATTCAAATTATTGTAAAAGGTTTTGTTGTAGCCCTTGTGATTTGTTGCACATCTTGTGCAAAAGATAGAGTCAATTTTGTGGCAGAACAGCCACTTCAACCATCCGATTGCACAGATACAATTTCATACATACAACAAGTGCGACCAATCATTGAGCAGAATTGTTCAACTTCTGGTTGTCATGATGCAACGAGTAGTGGAGGTTACGAATTTCTCACTTATTCAAATGTCAGTCTGCATTCCGAAATCATGCTTAAATCCATGAAACACGAACAAGGACCATCTAACATGCCATTGGGACTTCCAAAATTAAACGATAGCTTGATAAAAACATTCGAATGTTGGATCATGCAAGGAGTTCAAAACAATTAAAGAAACAAAATGAAAAAATATTACATATTACCAGTTTTAGGAATTACCATTACGACATTATTAGGATTTCAGCGTTTGGGAACAATCAGTGCAGAGCAAGTACATGTTGCATCTAAATTTACTTCTGGATCACCGGGAAGTTATACTGGTGCGCCAGGCGAAAGCACTTGTACAAATTGTCATGGAGGCGCTGTAAATGATGGAAGCACTGAAAACATGTTGCGAATTGAAATGGGAGGATCTGAAGTCTTTGAGTACACTCCAGGTGCAACGCATGATTTATTTTTAACGACAGAATCAAACGTTACGAAGAAAGGTTTTCAAATTACCGCTTTGGATGAAAATGATAATCCGGCAGGTGTATTCATTGCATCAACAAACACAAAATTGTTGAATGGAAGTGGTGGAACAACAGGTAGAAAATATGCAACACATAATGCTGGAACAAACTCACCAAATGGATGGGATTTTTCATGGACAGCTCCAAGTAATCCTGTAGGTTCAATCACCTTTTATGTTGCAACGAATAAGTCAAATGCAAATGGACAGAGTAGTGGAGATGTTATCTATTTATCTCAACATGTCATTGGTACTTCCGCTGGCTTGATTGAACAAACAAAAGCGGCATCTGATTTTAAAGTTGGGTATTCTCCATCAAACAATCAAGTTCATCTTAACTTTGAATTGGAAAACGTGGGTGAGATGTTTATTTCGGTAGTTGATTTATCTGGAAAACTTGTGTTTGCTCAAAATCTTGGAAAATCAATGAATGGAAAAAATGCACAAAAAATCACTTTGCCTTCAGATTTGTCAGATGGAATGCACATCGTGAACTTTTTTGTCGATAATAACGCATTTTCAGGCAAAATAATGATTGCACATTGATCTGAAAAAAAATAAGAGTTAAGAGAAAGTTGAATTGGATTGATTCAACTTTTTTTATGCGATACGATTTCTCACTAGCTTGCGCACTTTTTTGAAGAATTGATGAGGAAGATAGGTTCGCCATTCTATGTCATCCAATTCTCCGCCCATTGCAATGTAATTGTCAATATTGGCATGTTGAAACTCTTTCGTGACATGATCGTGAAAATTGACCATGGCAATCCAACCATCGTCTAAATCATCGAACCAATCTTCGTAATAACTGTCATCAGAAGAATGAAAATTCAAAACATTTTCTCCAATGAGAATAAACTGAGTGATTCCTTCGTGAATCAAATCCTCAATTAAATCACGCTTCAATGTCATGATATCGTTCTCAATTGTATCATTCCATTCTCCAATGAATTCGATGATAGCATATCCTTCATCGTAATCGGCATAAATGATTTTTAGAAAAAGCGTTGGTGAACCAATACTGTCCCATTGCGGATGAATGGCATAATTATAAACAGAATGTTCAAACTCAAATTCACTATAAATGCGTCCATAGAATGGAGATTGCGGATCTTCCTCCGCAATATAGTGACCGCGCCAACCAAAATGAGGTTCTACAAAATGCATGTACAAATGTAAGGATTAACAGTAGTTTGACTTCTTTTTTTGGCACAATAAATGATTACATGATGGAACAAAATAATATGTACTTTTGATGAACTTAATTAAATCCAAATCAATGAAAAAAATTGTAGCAATTGTCGTTCTCGGATTAGTCTTAATCGCTTGTTCAACAGATACTTCAAATAGAAGTGTGAAAGATTTCGTTTCGGCATTTTTAAATAAAAATGAATCAATTATTGTTTTTGGTTCAGCGGAATTGAATACTATTTTGGAGAAATCAGATTATGCAAATCAACCTAAAGTTGGTGTGTTCTTACAATCTCCTATTGCCATGTTGCGCAGCTCTTTCAATTTGGACACACCTTGCTATTATGCAGTTGAAGGTCCTATGGTTGACAACAATCCAACAGCTGTGTATGTTTTTGTGGAAGTGAAAAATGCCGATTCGTTGAAAATGAATTTGACAAAAAACGGATTTGATTTAATCAATAAAGGCGACATGGATTATTTGCAAGATGGCGATATGAGTCTTGGAATTGAGGATAAATTGGCAATCATTGTTATTAAGCATGGACAATATGCTGGAGAGGAAGTATTGGCTGAAGCATTTAAAAAGTCGAAAGGTGAAGTTGGAACGGGTAAAATGAATGAAATTTTATCTAACAAAAGCGATGTTGTGATGGCATTGAATGTTTCTTCATTGTATGGGACTTCTAATACGGATTTGAAAAATTTAAGCAAAGAGAAACAAGAGGAGTTGAAAACAATGTTGAAGGACTCTTATGTTGAAAATAAAATTCGATTTGAAAATGGCGAAGTTGTTTTTGAAACGAAGAATCACTTTTCGAAGGAATTGAATGATCGTTTGTTTTTTAATTCTAATCCAAATGCTCCAATCGTTGCTAAACTTGGTTCTGGAACACCTCGATTTGGTTTTTCTGTGAATATGGATATGAAAAAGATGCAACAATTCATGGATGACTATTCACCTGAAGTGTTGGCTGGTTTGAGCGAAGATTTGGGTGGGCCGTTTACCCTGGCAATGATGGCTTCAGGAAATGATTTGTCAAAAATTTTCAATGGGCAAATTGGAGTAGTTATGGTGGGAGAACCAGGAGCAAACGGATCGATGATTCCAGACTTTAATTTTTATGTAGGATTAGGAAGTAAAGGTCAATCATTGGGTGAATTAGGGAAATCATTCTTGGAAGAGCAATTTGCTCAAGTAGATGTAACTGCTGATGGATTGGCTGGTTATTCTTCTGTGGAATTTTTACCAAGTTCTTCATCGAAGTTGAACTTGCCTGCAGGATGTGAGAATTTTGGAAAAAAATCTATTTCAGGATTCATTAATTTGGAAGGAATGGATATGTCTGGTTTTGATTTAGAAGGTGAGGCCAAACTCATTGAACTTGTAAAATATGCTACGTTTGAATACGATGCAAATGGTGGAAAAATTATCTTAAAAGCAAAAGACGGGAAAGAGAACGTATTAAAGCAAGCCGTTCAGAAAATCATCAAAGAAATGGAAGGAAAGATTTCTGGATTGACCATTTAATCTTTCTAGAGTTTACATAATGTGTCATTGATACAACAAAAAACGGATGCTGATGGCATCCGTTTTTTTTTAATCGATAAATGTATTCTTACAATCTAAAACGTAATCGCATTGAGCATAGATCAATTCATTTAATATTAATTGAGAAGCCAGTGCTAGTTGAGAATAGTTTTGAGAATTATTTCCAAAGCTTGCAGCTGTATTCTGCCACATAGCTTGTATGAGCGATTTCCCACCCATTTCTGGTGAAATTTTATCAACTACTGCTGCAACGTTTAAGGAGCCAGCATGGTACACATGAAGTACAAACAATCGAAACCATAAATCAGATTCAGAATAGTCAATATTGCGTTGTTCTAAAATGCGTTTCGCTTCTGGAATACAAATCGTTTTAATCAATCGTGAAGATGCGTAAGCCGAACGTTCAAAATCTTTTCGTTCATCCACTGATCGGTTGACAGTTAGTCCTTGGTGACGAGCGACTGCAGGCATCAATTGAAACGGACCATAAGCTCCAGCACTTGATTTTTTTAACTGACCAGGACTTTCAATCAGTAATATTGCTTGTGCATACCATGGGTCAACACCATTGCGTTCAAAAGCATCTACTCCTTGAGAAATTGTTGGGTAAACAACATCAAATTTGTAAAAGTCCTTTTTTCCTGATGTCACAAAGATGCGTTCATCTGATGCTAAATTGTGTAATTTGCGTAAACTATCACGGTGAAGGTCTTTTTCTGCTTCAGTCTGTTTACTCCAATCTTTGATTGAAATTACTTCTAAGATTTCTCTAGTGGCAGCTACATTTACTAAAAAAGTATCTGGTGAAAGCAGCATGATTTTTTTCCAAAATTGAGGTTGTGCTAATTGATCCCAGTTATCTTCAAAGATTGCATCCGCACCCATCATCAAATTGGATTCATTTCCACTTTTTGCTTCAATCTTTTCGTGATCGTACATTGATTGAGCGTTGGAAAAAAACGAAGTAAGCGCAATTACTGCGATTAATGTGTGTTTATGCATGGTGTGAGTTTTAACAGTCCGAAAAAATAACGATAAATTCTCGAAATAGTAACACAAATCGACCATGTATTTTCAATTGAGTACACTTTTTAACAATTTTGAGGTGGTTTTTCAACAAAAATGTGAAACTATCTGTAACTTTGAGTGTGCAGATAGTGAAAAAAATACTCAGTTTTCCGTTGATTGTTTTGGTGAAAATTTACCAACTCATCATCAGTCCAATATTACCGCAAAGTTGTCGCTATTCACCAACATGCTCGACATACATGATCGAAGCAATTAAAGTCTGGGGACCAATTCGAGGAACGTGGCTTGGAATCAAACGCATTATCAGATGTAACCCTTGGGGTGGTTGCGGACACGATCCTGTTCCAGTAAAGAAGGGAAAAATTAAAAATTAAAAGTGAAAAATTGAGTGTAACTAAATGTAGTTAAGTAACAATTTTCATCTTTTCATTTTACATTCTTAATTTGAAGCTCCTCTGTTAGCTTGTCTAATTTCAGCAACTCCATAAAAGAATACCAATCCGAAACCAATTGAAAGCATCAAGTGGAATGGAACCATTCCTAAATCGCCGTAAATTGCACGGTTGATTGTTGTAAATGCAAATACTACGAATAAGAATCCTTCCATTAGATTAACAATGGATAAACTCTTTTTATCGTACTTGTTTCCTTTGAACTCACTCTTTACAGCAACATTGAATTTTGGAGTTCGAACAAATGAACTTTTAATTCCCATGTAGCCTTCAATAACTGCAACCATATTGCTCAATGATAATCCCATTGAAACGATTAAGAATTGGAAGAAACGTCCAACAAATCGAATGAATGAAGTGAATACATTACTTGTTTTGTCGCGGAATGCATGCCAATAATAGAACATCAAGAATATGGTACTAATGATGAATATTCCCATGTATTGGATCACGTAATTCAAATCAGAGAAACTGTCTTTGATGTGTAAAACAGCCAAACTAAGTAGAGCAACGAGTAAAATAAAAATGAATACAGATGAATTGAACAAATGCGATAAACCATGCACTCTGTCCATTAATTTCACTCCTTTCGCAGTCAATAAACGTTTCCACATTTTACGGAAACATTCAGCACCACCTTTCATCCAACGATGTTGTTGAGATTTTAAGGCAGACATAGTGATAGGTAATTCAGCTGGAGCGATTACGTCTTCTAAATACTTAAATTTCCAACCTTTAATTTGTGCACGGTAGCTCAAATCTAAGTCTTCTGTCAAAGTATCGTGTTCCCATCCACCTGCATCTTCAATGCATTTTTTTCTCCAAACTCCACCAGTTCCATTGAAATTGATGAAATGTCCAGCCGAATTTCTTCCTCCTTGCTCAATGGCAAAATGTCCGTTCAAACCAAACGCTTGCAATTCAGTTAACAAAGAGTACGATTTATTGATATGTCCCCAACGCGTTTGAACCACACCAATATTTTCATCTTGGAAATAAGGCATTGTTTTTTGCAACCAATCTGGATCCGGAATAAAATCAGCATCAAAAATGGCAATGAATTCACTTTCAACTTGATCCATTGCAGAATCAAGTGCACCTGCTTTGTATCCTGTTCTATCAACACGATGAACATGCTGAATATTAATGCCTCTTGCCGCAACTTCAGCCACTTTTTTAGCAATCACATCTTTCGTTTCATCCGTAGAGTCATCCAAAACTTGTATTTGCAATTTGTCACTTGGATAATCAAACGCTGCGATGGTTTCAATGATTCTTTCTGCAACGTATAACTCATTGTACATTGGCAATTGAATCGTTACTTTTGGAGTTGTTGCAGGATCGTAAACTGGTTTTGGAACAGTATTTTTCTTTTTCTTGTTTCTCACATATGCAATGGCCAATGTCAATTGAAGCACACTATAAAAGAAGATCAACAACAAGCATAATCCGTAAATAGTCAATACAATTTTTGCAGTGAAATGCGACCAGTAGTGCTCTTTGATGATTTTTTGTCCAGCTTCATTGGTGACAGTTCTGTCTCCCCAATTGAACAACCACGATACTTTTAAAGAAGCAGAAATTGGTTCTCCAAATGTGAAATTATCAATATGGTCATTAGTTAATTCAATATTGAATGAGTTGTGTTTGACATAATCTTTATCATCTACAACAAATTCATATTCACCTAATGGTACATTTGTGAATTCGAATTTTCCGTCTTCGTTTGTTTCAGCTAAATATTCTTTAGAATCAACTTTGCTTTTTAGCTTAAGATTTACCTTTTCAATTGGGTTTTCTGTTCGTTCGTCAATCATTTCGCCGCGTACGAATTTTGCTTCTTGAGCGAAAGTTGAGAAAGTCATTAAGACCGAGACAGCAATAAGATGAATTCTATTCATTTTTGTATAAACGTATAAGTTGATCGCTAAAAGCGAACAAATTTAGTGAAATTCCATAACCTTATATAGATTCTTACCGAATAATTCAAATTGGAACTATTTCGCTCAACAACTAAATCGGTTTAAATCAAAAAATCCGATACTATTGCTAGTGATCGGATTTTAGTTGAAATTCGTTGAGAACTATTTCCAAACTCCCATTTTGTTAAACTTCTCGATGCGTTGATCAATTCGTTTATTCGGGTCGATTGACTTTAGTTCACTAATGTATTTTTTAATGTGTTTCTTAACGATACCAAACATTTTCTCTTGGTCGCGGTGAGCACCACTAATTGGTTCTTTGATTACTTCGTCAACCAATCCGTTTTTCTTCATATCTGTTGAAGTTAACTTCAATGCGTCAGCAGCGATTTCTTTGTAATCCCAGCTTCTCCACAAAATAGAAGAACAAGATTCAGGCGAAATAACAGAATACCAAGTGTTTTCCAACATCACCACTTTGTCACCAACACCAATTCCTAATGCTCCACCAGATGCACCTTCACCAATGATGATACAAATTACTGGAACTTTTAAGCGCATCATTTCATAGATGTTACGAGCAATTGCTTCACCTTGACCTCTTTCTTCTGCTTCCAAACCTGGAAATGCACCTGGAGTATCAATAAATGTTACAATTGGTTTATTGAATTTTTCCGCCAATTTCATCAATCGCAACGCTTTTCTATATCCTTCTGGATTCGGCATTCCGAAATTTCTATATTGACGCATTTTTGTGTTCACACCTTTTTGTTGTCCGATGAACATTACTGTTTCGCCATCAAGCAAACCAAATCCACCAACCATCGCTTTGTCATCTTTCACACTTCTATCTCCATGTAATTCCTGAAATTGTCCGCCAGTAATTGCATCGATATATGCCAAAGTGTATGGTCTGTCTGGATGACGAGACATTTGTACACGCTGCCAAGGAGTCAAACTTGAAAAAATTTCTTTGGTCTTTTTTTCCAATTTTGTCTCAAGCTCTTGGATTTTATCATTCATATCCACCTCGGTATTTTCACCGATTTCTTTCGTCTGAACGATTTGATCTTCTAGCTCTTTAAGCGGTTCTTCGAAATCTAAATATGTAGCCATAATAAAAAATTTGAGAGGCGAAAGTTAGGCAAAATCACCCAATAAAAATGTAGAATATCGAATTAAAAATGAAAAATTGAAATGACTGCTCCATTCTAAATTCTATTTTCTGCTTTTTTTAAATCTGAAATTTATAATTTCACAAAATGATTCTCTTTCCTAATGCGAAAATAAATATCGGACTTTCAATCATTGAAAAACGTTCAGACGGATTCCATGAACTAGAGTCAATCATGGTTCCAATTCCTTTTTATGATATTTTAGAAATAACAGAAAATCCTGAATTTGAGTTTGTTCAAACTGGTTTAACAGTTGATGGTAACAATGAAGACAATTTGTGTGTGAAAGCATTTCGCTTGATGGAAGAAAAATTTGACATACAACCTGTGCGGATTCACTTGCGAAAACAAATTCCAATGGGAGCAGGAATGGGAGGAGGTTCAGCTGACGCAACATTTGTAGTGAAAGGTCTGAATGAGTTGTTTCAATTGAATTTATCGGTGACAACTTTGCAGGAATTATCCGCTGAATTAGGGAGCGATTGCGCTTTTTTTGTAGAGAATTGCGCGCAATTGGCAAAAGGTAGAGGTGAAGTTCTTTCCAAGATTCCGCTTAATTTGCAAGGAAACTATTTAAAAATCATCAACCCTGGAATTCATATTAGCACCAAAGAAGCATTTTCCAACGTTGTAATGTCGCGCAAGAAGGATGTCTTGTTAAATGTAACCTCCAACAATTGTGGACAATGGAAAGAATTTGTATTCAATGATTTTGAAACTCATTTATTTTCAAAATATCCAGTATTGAATGAAATCAAGCAACAACTGTATGCTGAAGGTGCAATCTTTGCTAGCATGTCGGGAAGCGGATCGACGCTTTTTGGTATTTTTGAAAGTGAACCATCTCGATCGCAAAATAGCTTTGTTTTCGAAAAAATTGTTCAATTTTAAATCTCTTACATTCAGGTAAATAGAAGTAGCTGTGAATGTGCAATAGCCAAATTCAAAGGAATTGGCTTTTTTACCTTATTTTTGAAGGACAAATTACCAATAAATATGAAAAAATTAGGATTGTTATTGATTATTGCTGTTTCGACAGTTAGATTTAGTATAGCGGAAGAAGGAATGTTAATTCCATCGTTGATTGCAGCGTTTGAATCAGATATGCAAGCAATGGGAATGAAGTTGACAGCAGAGCAAATCTACAGTGTAAATAATTCTAGTTTAAAAGATGCGATCATTCATTTCGGAGGAGGTTGTACAGCAGAATTAGTATCATCGAAAGGATTGTTGTTGACAAATCATCATTGTGGTTATTCACAAGTACAATCTCATTCTAGTTTGGAAAAAGATTATTTGAAAAACGGGTTTTGGGCAAAAAACTTGAGTGAAGAATTGTCTAATCCAGGGCTAACGGCTTCAAGAATTGTGAGAATTGTAGATGTGACAAAAGATGTGTTGTTTGGAACAGAAAACATAACGAGTGAAGAGGCTGTTCGTTTCAAATTGAGTTCAAATATTTCAAAGTTGATTGAAGATGCAACAAATGGAAATCATTATAAAGCTGACATTAAAGCTTTCAACGAAGGAAATGATTTTTATATGATTGTAAAAGAGGAGTTTTTGGATGTTCGCTTGGTTGGAACGCCTCCTAATTCAATTGGTAAGTTTGGTGGAGATACAGATAATTGGGTTTGGCCAAGACATACTGGTGATTTCTCAGTGTTTAGAATTTACGCAGGAGCTGATAACAAGCCAGCGCCTTTTAATGCAAGCAATAAGCCTTACACACCATTGCATTATTTACCGATTTCGTTCAAAGATCGTCATGTTGGTGATTTCACAATGGTATATGGATTTCCAGGTACTACAGAACAACATGTTGTTTCAAATTATTTAAAATTCATTATGGAAAAAGAACGTCCGGCTCGAATTTTAATGAGGGAGAAGTCTTTGAGTGTGATTGATGCTGGAATGCGTTCTTCGGATGAGATTAGAATTAAATATGCGGCAAAACAAGCAAGTATTGCAAATGGTTGGAAAAAATGGATTGGACAAATTGATGGTTTGCGCAGAATGGATGCTGTTTCAGTGAAACAAGATCGTGAAAAGGCATACAATGAAATGGCTGCGACAAAAGACAGTTGGACAACAGAGTTCGGTTCTTTGGTGAACAAAATGAATCAACTTGTTGATAGCGAAGTAAATAGTGAATTTGCCTATGCAATGGGAATTGAATATTTATTCATTGGTCCTGAATACTTTAAGTTAGCGCGAGGTGTGAATGACCTAATGGAAAATTATACGAAGTATGCTGAAAATGATGGCTTGGAAGAAGCAAAACAAAAATTGATTGATGGAGCGGAAGGGTTCTTTAAGAATTATGATGCAGGAGTGGATCAACAAATTTTCTCCCTGTTAACAGAGGAATATGACAATCAAATGAAATTGCGCGAAGTGCCAATGGATGTTGCCGGTTTAACGGAAGAAATTTATGAGAAATCATTTTTGACAAACAAAGAGCGTTATATAGCATTCGTGAAATCGATCAGTACTAAATCATCGAAGAAAGCATTGAAAAAACTTGGCAAGGACAAAGGCTTTACACATTGGAAAGGGTTGTTCGACGAATTTATGCAAGTGACGGTTCCAGCTTATCGCTCATTTAGTGGACAAATGGATGCATTATTAAAGAATTATGTCAAAGGAAAAATGACGATGTTTCCAGATGCAAAACATTGGCCAGATGCGAATAGTACCTTGAGAATTACATACGGAAAATTAGAAGGGTCAGTTCCAGCCGATGGTGTTCAATACATGGAGCACACTACAATTGATGGAATCATTGCAAAATACAATACCGGAAATCCTGATTTTGAATTGTTGCCTAGAATGTTGGAATTGCACAAGAATAAAGATTATGGTGACTATGCACAAGATGGTGAATTATGGGTTTGCTTCACAGGATCCAATCACACAACTGGTGGAAATTCAGGTTCACCTGTAATTGATGCGAATGGAAATTTAATGGGCTTGAACTTCGACCGTTCTTGGGAAAGTACAATGAGTGATTATATGTTTGATCCGTCGAGATGTAGAAACATTACTGTTGATATTCGTTACGTATTATGGGTAATGGATAAATATTCTGGTGCGAAGCATTTGGTGGATGAGATGACGTTGATTAGAGAATAAAAACACCTAATTATGAAGCTACTACTTTTTTGTTTTTTAAGTGTGTCGATTAGTTTATCGGCACAAACTAACTGTGATTCTTTAATCATCAACTGTTGTGATTATGGTTTAATCGGGAATGACACAATTACTTTGCAAGTACAGAATACTGCAACGCAAGAGATTTTTGATTATCCCGGATTTGTCATTTTAGATCAGGCGGGTGACACAATTGCAAAGGAAACGGTCAATTACTTCGGAATTGGAGGAGGTGGATTTCAAACACATACATTGAATTTGATGGCACCATTGGTAGTTCCGTTTCAGGGAACACTGCAATTGCATGGCTTGTTTTATGACACATTGTACTGTGAGTTTCCATTGATAATTAATTCTTTAAGCCTTGAAAAAATGGCAATTAGTTTATCGGTCTATCCAAATCCAGTGCATGATAAATTATTCGTTGATGGAATTGAATCGGGGAGTTATCGCCTCTATTCTCTAACGGGTGAATTGGTTGGATATGGTTCATTTCAAAAACAAGGCATTTCTTTAGCTACCTTAAAAGCTGGAATGTATGTGATTGAAGTTGAAGATAATGCAAACGGACAAATCACCCGAATAAAGATATTGAAAGACTAACTAGCGATTTCTGATTCAAACAGGTTTATGATACTTTTTGGTAGTTCTGGATTCATTTTGATCAGATAACAGTTAGGAGTGAAGTCAAGGTAAATCAATTTTGCTTCTTTCAATTTGTAGATGTGCTCTTTAACAGTGGAAGGTACCAAGTTGAGAATCTTGACAAGATCAACACTTCGACACAATTCTTCAGTTTGTAAAATTTTAATGATTCGTACTCTTGCTGGATGTGCAATCGCTCGTGCGATTAATGCGATGTTTAGCTCTTCTTCAGAGTATTGGAGTGTTTTGCTTGCTCCCATGGTAGGTTGGTTTTGATAGGTTAATACTATATTGAAGATACGAACAAATTTTTGAAATTTCCAAATTTTAATCTTCGGAAATTTGGAAAAAGGCGAAAAGGGAAATTTGCAACTTCGAGATGATGGAAATTTGCAAAGTTCCCTTTACGGGAATTCGGGAATTCGCAATATTGCGAACGTATTGAAAATCAATTGAATAAAAAAAAAGCCGTCTCCCAAGAAACGGCTTACTTTCCAATATTTATTTTATCCTTACATATGAATTGATCGTTTCGCCGTAGCGTCCATTGCAGCTTCTTTTACTGCTTCTGAATACGTTGGGTGAGGATGACAAATGCGTACAATATCCTCTGCTGACGCTCGGTACTCCATCGCAACAACTGCTTCCATGATTAAATCCGCCGCTCGTGGTGCAATCATGTGCACCCCTAAGATTTCATCTGTTTCTTCATCACAAATGACTTTCACTAATCCTTGGATGTCCATACTCGCTCTTGCTCTTCCTAATGCTTTGATTGGGAAAGATCCAACTTTGATTTTCGCTCCAGCAGCCTTCAATTCTTCCTCTGTTTTTCCAACTGACGCAACTTCTGGCCATGTGTAAACAACACCTGGAATCAAGTTATAATTGATATGAGGTTTTTGTCCTGCAATGAATTCAGCAACATACGTTCCTTCTTCTTCTGCCTTGTGTGCTAACATTGCACCACGCACTACATCACCAATTGCGAAAATGTTTGGTACAGATGTTTGTAAATGATCATTCACTTCAACCATTCCGCGATCTGAAACTTTTACTCCTGCATTTTCAAATCCTAATCCTTCAGTATATGGTTTACGTCCAACTGCAACTAAACAGTAATCAGCTTCCAAAGTAACTTCTTGACCTTTTTTGTTCAATGCTGTTAAAACAACAGATTTTCCTTTGTTTACAACACTTTGAACTTTGTGCTCTAAGTGGAATTTAAATCCTTCTTTCTTTAAAACACGTGTCAACTCTTTCGACATTGATCCATCCATTGTTGGGATGATTGTTGGAGCAAACTCAACTACTTCAATTTCAGTCCCCAATCTTCCATAAACAGAACCCAATTCCAAACCAATAACTCCACCACCAATCACTAACATTCTTTTAGGGATTTCCTTTAAGCTCAAAGCTTCAGTAGAAGTGATGATACGTTTTTTATCTGGTTCCATTCCCGGGAAGAAATTAGGCTTAGATCCCGTTGCAATGATTGTGTTTTTTGATGTGATCTCTTGAGATTTACCTTTATCATCAGTGATTTTTACCGTTGTGGCATTCACAAATGAACCTACCCCTGTAAATACATCAATTTTATTTTTATCCATTAAGAATTTGATACCGTTGCAAGTTTGGTCAACAACATCATTCTTACGTTTAATCATTTGAGTAATATCAGCCTTTGGAGCATTGATTTTAATTCCGTGCTCTGCAAAATTGTGAACTGCATTGTGAAAATGCTCTGATGAATCCAATAATGCTTTTGAAGGAATACATCCAACATTCAAGCATGTTCCACCTAACGTGTTATATTTTTCAATAATTGCTGTTTTCAATCCTAGTTGTGCACAGCGAATCGCTGCTACATATCCGCCAGGTCCAGAACCGATCACTGTTACATCGTAATTACTCATGATTTGAAATTGTTTTTTGGCAAATTTAACGAAACATATTAAGTTAAAAGTTAAAAGTGAAGAATGAAAAGTGAAAACATGCAAATATTTATGATTTCAGTTATCAAATTGATAATTATGACTAACTTAAATATGAAAACAACCTAACATTTACAATTATGAGTTCTATTTCTGTAACAAAAAGCTTTAACTTTTCAGTAGATATTGTTAAACTGTGCTTTGAAATTCAAAAAAACAGAAAAGAGTATATTTTGACTAAACAGCTGATTCGAAGTGCAACAAGTGTTGCTGCAAATATCGAAGAAGCACAAGGGGCATTTTCAAAAGCCGATTTTATTTTTAAAATTCAAATATCCTTAAAAGAAGCAAGAGAAACTTCCTATTGGTTAAGATTGATAAAAGCGACAGAACTGTTTGCGGAATTTGAAATTGATAAATTCATCTCTGAATCAAATGAGCTAGTGTTTTTGATGACTAAAATTTTAAAAACGGCAAAACAACAATAGATTGTTTAAAGGCAATCAGAATTGATTTAAACCATTTTTCATTTTTCACTTTTCATTCTTCACTACATCACTTTTCATTTATTAAAAAAGATGCTTCTCTGCATGATACGAACTTCTCACCAATGGACCGCTTTCAACATAGCGGAATCCCATTTTTAATCCTAACACTCTGTATTCTTCGAAGCGTTCAGGAGTAACAAATTCCGCAATTGGCAAATGTTTTGGTGTTGGTTGTAAGTATTGACCCAATGTCAAGATGTCGCAATCAACTGATCGTAAGTCCTCCATTGATTCAATGATTTCCTCATGTGTTTCACCTAGACCAAGCATGATGCCCGACTTAGTTCTCATTCCACCTTTTTTTAAGCGGAATAAAACTTCCAAACTTCGATCGTATTTTGCTTGAATACGGACTTCTTTCGTTAAGCGACGAACAGTTTCCAAGTTATGAGATACTATCTCTGGAGCTACATCAATGATAACTTGCAAGTTTTCCCATTTCCCTGCAAAATCAGGAATCAAGGTTTCCATGGTTGTACCTGGAGATTGTTTTCTAACAGCTCTAACCGTTTGAGCCCAAATTTCTGAACCTCCGTCTTTCAAGTCATCACGGTCAACTGAAGTAATTACGGCATGTTTCACCTTCATCGTTTTTACAGAATGTGCAACACGACCTGGCTCAAATTCATCTACAGCATCAGGGCGACCAGTAACAACAGCACAAAATCCACATGAACGCGTACAAATGTTTCCTAAGATCATGAACGTCGCAGTTCCTTCTCCCCAACATTCTCCCATGTTCGGGCAACTTCCACTTTCACAAATGGTATGTAATTTATGCTCGTCAACTAAAGATCGAACCATGCGGTAATTCTCACCAGTTGGCAATTTTACGCGCAACCATTTCGGTTTTTTGATTCTCACTTTTGATTCTCCTACCTCTTTCACTTCACTCATGATCTGACATTGAAATTCAGGAACAAAGATATGACATTGATTCAATGATTCAAAGATTTGAAGATTCAAAGATTGATGATTTGTTCCATCCGAATGAAATCGTTTTAATTCTTGAATTTTTGAATCCTTGAATTCCGAATTTATTGCGCTATCTTTGCACTCAAATTCATCGTTATGAGTACTTCAAAAGTTAACTATTTAGGGAATTTACGCACGGAAGCAACGCACTTACAATCGGGGACAAAAATCATTACTGATGCACCTGTTGACAATAATGGGAAAGGGGAAGCTTTTTCGCCAACAGATTTGGTTGCGACTTCTTATGCATCTTGCATGCTGACAATCATTGGGATTTTTTGTGCAAATAATGATCTAAAATTCGAACATGGATCAGCAAACGTGACTAAAGTGATGGGCACTGCACCAAGAAGAATTTCTGAAATCCACATTGAAATGGATTTGAAAGGGAATGACTGGAATGAGAAAGAGCAAGAACAAGTAACTCGCGCAGCAAAAGCGTGTCCAGTGGCTCATTCTGTTCACGATGAAATATTAATAGTGATAGATTTTACATTTGCATAATGGAAAGAGAAAGAGATTCGTACCAACGAAAAGAAGATAAAGACATCATTTTTGGTGTTAGAGCAGTGATTGAAGCGATACGAGCGGGACGAGAGCTCAACAAAATTTTAATTCTGAAAGGAATGGATAAAGAGTTGTTCCTTGAATTAAAAAATGAATTGAAAGGAAAGGACTTCAATTTACAATTTGTTCCAATTCAAAAATTAGATCGCTTAACTTCTAGCAATCACCAAGGTGTTGTTGCATTTGCTTCGGCTGTAGAATATCATTCCATAGAAGAAATTGTGGACGCAAAATTGCTAGCTGGAGAAAAAGTTAGTGTTTTGGTTCTCGATCGTATTACAGATGTAAGAAATTTTGGTGGTATTGCACGTACAGCTGAATGTCAGGGAGTTGATGCTATTTTAATTCCGTCGAAAGGTTCTGCCTTAGCAACATCAGACGCGGTGAAAACTTCTGCTGGAGCACTGAATAGAATTCCGATTTGTAAAACTGATGATTTGAAAAATTCATTGTTCTACATGCAACAAAGTGGTATTCGTATCATTGCTTGTACCGAAAAAGGAAAAAGTAAATTGTATGAAACGAATTTGCGTGGTTCTGTTGCCATAATTCTTGGTTCTGAAGAAAATGGAATAACGCAGGATTTGATTAACCTTAGTGATATCGCAACCAAAGTTCCAATGAAAGGAGAAATTGCTTCCTTAAATGTCGGTGTTGCTGCTGGAATGGTTTTGTACGAAAAATTGCGACAAGATACCTATGACAAATTGAGAGATTAGTTTTCTCTCTCAGTTATTTAGGATATACGATGACCGTCGTATTGTGACGGCTTGTGGACATACATACCTTTGTTGAAATATAAATTTCCAAAGTATGAAAAGTCAATACGTATCAACCAACTCTTTTAAATCCCTTCAGATTCTTTGTGCATTTACTCTTTGCCTTGTAAATACAATAGTGTTTTCTCAATGGGAACCAACCAATGCATCAAATGCAACGAATAACTCATTCACAGGACTGATTGAACATAACGGAAGTTTGTATTGTACTAGTTATGAAGGACTGAAAAAATGGGATACCGGTTCCGAGCAGTGGAATTCAGTAAACTTTAGTGGTTTTGATCTTGGAGCGCAAGAGTACATAGAGCATATAACAAGTACAGGCGATTATATGTATGTAACCAAATGGAATGCATTCTGTGCCACTAATAATGTGTACAAAAGTTCTGATGATGGAAATACATTTGTTGTTGATACAGTTGGTTTGCCTCGAAACAGTGTTTGTGATACTGTACCAGCTTCAATTTTAGCATTTTTCTCGCTGCCAAATGGAAGATTAGTGGCTGAATTTGGTGCAACTTTCTATACAAAACTTCCTACAGATGCTGAATGGGTCGTTGACGGTACATTACGACGTTACATGGCATTCAGCCCAACGACTTGGTACCGATTGAATTCTACTGCTTTATTCAAATCAACGGATGAAGGACAAACTTGGACAACAACAGCTGCAACTTCATTTCCTCCTGGATTGCAACCAAGTGTGCTGGAAGTAAATTCGGAAACAGGTCGTATCTATATGAATGCAAAATATGGATTTGATAACATTTCTTTGTACACCGATAATGAAGGTACAACATGGGATACATTGGATGTGAATGATTTTTTAGGTAATAGCTACATTGGTATTCCTCAAATTGTTCGTGGATTCATAGCAAAAGGAGATTACATTGTCTTTGGTGCAGATCAAAACACAAATGGAAGTCACTCTGATGTTTATGTTAGTACTGATGGAGGATTAACATTCGCAGCTGATACAGTAGGATTAAATCCGAATGGAGGTGTCGAGAACGTGATTGAATTGCGTTTCTACAATGATGAACTATTTATGGCATTGAATGGAAATGAAATTTATCGAAAAGGAGGAATTGCCAATGTTTCAACGATGGAAAATCTGCCAATTGTAAGTTTGTATCCGAATCCTTCGAAAGATGTAATTCACTTAAAAAGTGACCGAGAAATTGATTTTATTGAGTTAGTCGACTTGCAAGGCAATGTTGTGATGAAAACAATCTTAAATGCATCAACAGCTACTTTGGATGTAAGCAATATTGTTTGCGGTGTTTATCTTGTGAAAATCCAGTCGGGAAACAATGGAATCATTCAACGAATCGTAAAACAATAGTTGGAGAAAGAAAATAAACCTTACCTATGAATAACAGTAAGAGTCGAGTGAAAGCTCGACTTTTTCTTTTTATCAGATAAACTTCCTGATCATTGGACCAATTTACTTGAAAACCCAAGGTAACAATCCCGCAATGTCGTTCAAGTCATTGATAATCCAATCTCCATTGTTGTTTTTGCGTTTTCCTTGTGGATCAAAGTGAATTCCATGCAGTCCATGACGAATTGCTCCCATCACGTCAACATCGTAATCGTCGCCTATCATGACCGATTCTGAGGCTTTGGCTCCAGTGTTTGCCAATGCATGTGCAAAAATTTCAGGAGCTGGCTTATTGATACCAATTTCGTCAGAACATAAAATGAAATCAAAATACTGTGTTAAATTGCAATTCTCTAATTTTATGTGCTGAACTTCTCTAAATCCATTCGTGATGATGTGCATTTGGTAGCCTAAATCTTTTAAATAGCCAAGCGATTCATGTGTATTTGGAAAAAGTGCCGTTTGTCGAGGTGAAATGTTGACATAACCATCACTTAATTCTTCCACTAATTCATTGTCAAAAATCTCAAATTTGACCAAGGTTTTCATGAATCGAGCCGAGCGCAAATAATCTTTTGTGATTTTACCTTTGCCGTACTTTTTCCATAACAAGGCATTTTCATTTTTATACGTACGGTGAAAACGATCAAAACTTTCTATTCGATGAGCCAGTTTGGTGTGAAACAATTCTTTCAAAGCATTCTCAGAATTTTTCTCAAAATCCCACAATGTTCGGTCTAAATCAAAAAATATATGATGATTAGGCATTTTTTACAAATAAATAAGTGATGCTTGTAGTGGCAAGACCGTTGATAAGAATTCCAATACACATCAATGGAAAAGTAATTTTTCGTTTGCCGTAAAATTTAGCTACAACGATAGATCCCAAAGGAATGGACATAAAAAAAGGTGCCCAAAAAGAAATGCCAATAATTCCTAGTTTTAACTTGATTTTTACGATGAAACGATTCATTCGTGTGAACTTTTTCTTTTCAATAAGCTCAATGCCCATTTGTTTTGCAATAGCGTGTTTTTCAACTTTCTTTTTGTGGGCTCTTTTAATGAAAAACTCTGAAGCATAATAGAAAAATGCAATTCCAACAAAACCTCCTAAACAAGTAGCAACATAAGACTCTAAAAAACTTAATTTAAAAGGCAGTCCGGAAGCTGGAGCAACCATGAATTTGACAGTTGCAAGTAAAAAAACAGTTGTAAGTCCGGTCCAATTCATGGATTAACATTTAACTCCATAAGCCAAATCTCCAGCATCTCCTAGACCAGGTACAATATACGACTGTGCTGTTAACTCATCATCAATTGCACCAACCCAAATTTCTACATTTGCAGGTAAATGTTCCTTCAAATAGGTCAATGCTTCAGGTGCGGCTATGGCAGAAACAATGTAAACCTTGCTTGGATTCCCTTGTTTTAAAAGTGCTTTGTAAACCATTGCCATAGAACTTCCTGTAGCTAGCATGGGATCAGAAATAATCAAAACCTTATTGTCGATTTCTGGAGCTGCCATGTATTCTACATAAATCTCAAAATCTTCAGCAGTTGAATGCTTTCTATAGGCAGATACAAAGGCACTTTCAGCTCTGTCAAAATAATTCAGTAAGCCAATATGCATCCCCAAACCTGCTCTTAAAATAGTTGCCAAAACAGGTTGTTGGGTTAATTGTTGCGTTTTTGCTTCGCCCAAAGGTGTCGTCACAACAACTTCATGGTAATGCAACTTTTTAGATAGTTCATATCCCAAAATTTCAGAGATTCTTTCCAAATTTCGACGAAAACGCATCGGGTCGTTTTGAATCGTGACATCTCTCAGCTCTGCTAAGAATGTTCCGAAGATTGAATTTGTTAATGAAAGATCGTGAACCATAGATTTGTTTTTTAGTAAAAATAGAGGATTTCAGCGACATTTTGTAATGCAAAATTGACTTTATTAAGAAAGAATGTGAAATTCACTAAAAAACACTCTTTTTTGGGTAAATTTGCACGCTCATGGCTCAAAGTAAAAAATTAAACACGCAAGTTTTTGTTCGATTGCTAAAGTACGCAACGACCTATAAAGGGTTTTTGTTATTGGCAATTTTTACAACGCTTATTTTAGCCATGTTGAGTCCAACTCGTGTGTTGATGATGGGCGAAATGGTCGATCGCTATATTTCTAACGGAAAAAATGGACAACTTCTATTGCTCTGGACTTTTGGTATCATTGGGATATTAATCGTTGAAGGAACAATGCAATTTTTATCGAGCTATTATTCAAACTTGTTGGCTCAATCCATTATCTATGATATTCGAACAAAGCTGTTCAATCATATTTTGACCTTCAGAATGAAGTACTTTGATAAGAATTCAATTGGTGGATTGGTCACGCGATTGGTCTCGGATTTAGAAGCGATCACAGAAGTCTTTTCAGCCGGATTAATGAATATTGCGGGAGATTTATTGATGTTGTTTATCACAGTGAGTTTGATGTTCTATTCTGATTGGCAATTGTCGCTCTACGTATTGTTACCAATTCCAATTTTAGCCATTGCAACGCGGATTTTCGCACGCGCTATGCGAAAGTCATTCCAATTAGAAAGTGCCCAAGTAGGGAAATTAAATTCCTTTGTTCAAGAACGTTTGACAGGAATGAATTTGGTGCAATTATTCAACCGTCAGAAGAAGGAATATCAACAATTCAAGGAAATCAACGCAGGTCACAAGGAAGCACACATCAAAGCAATTTGGGCCAACTCCATTTTCTTTCCTTTTGTGGAAGTTCTGAGCTCACTTTCCATTGCATTTTTGTATGTCATTGTGGTGATTTATTTTGAAGGTGGATCATCTGATAGCATGAAAGACCGCTTTGGTGAAATCACTGCATTTACTTTTTGGATTCAAATGATGTATCGTCCAATTCGTCAATTAGCTGATAAGTTCAATGTGTTACAACGTGGTTCTGTGAGAGCTGAACGTGTATTTGAAACAATTGATGTGGAAGACCAGATTCAAAATACTGGGAAAATTGTCGATTGTGACTTTAGTGGCGACATCGATTTTAAAGATGTGAATTTTGCCTATAATGACGAAAATTGGGTCTTAAAAAACATCAATTTAACCATTGAATCGGGAAAAACAGTTGCATTTGTTGGTGCCACAGGAGCTGGAAAGTCTTCCATCGTTAATTTGTTGGGACGATTTTATGAATACCAAAGCGGCACGATTCGCATTTCAGGAGTAGATATTACTGAACTAGAATTGGGTTATTTGCGGAACAATATTGCCATTGTGTTACAAGATGTATTCCTATTTTCAGATACGGTTGAGAATAACATTACGCTTGGCGATGATTCAATTACGCGTGAACAAGTGATTGAAGCGTCAAAAGCTGTTGGAGCGCATGATTTTATCATGAAATTGCCGGGCAATTACGATTATCAAGTTGGTGAGCGAGGTGGAGTGTTGTCTGTTGGTCAGAGACAATTATTGTCATTTATTCGCGCTTATGTCTATAATCCACAAGTACTGATTTTGGATGAAGCAACATCAAGTGTAGATAATGAATCAGAAATGATGATTCAGCGTGCAACTGAGAAATTAACGGAAGGAAGAACATCAATTATCATTGCTCATCGTTTGTCAACGATTCAAAAAGCAGATTTGATTGTTGTTCTTGAAAAAGGAATTATTATTGAACAAGGAACTCATAACGAATTGTTGCAAATGAACGGACAATACAAGCGTTTGTTTGACATGCAATTTGGCAATGAGTCTCAGGTTTAATTCAGAATATGAATTGTGACTGTGAAATAGTAAAGTTTACAAAATCAAGTCCTAAGTCTAATAATCTTAAGGTCTTATAGTCTAAATAGAATGAAACAACTGAAAATAGGTGGAGTACCAGAACATTTCAATCTTCCTTGGCGTTTAGCAATCGAAGAAGGCGACTTTAGAGAGGCTGGAATTCAGCTTCACTGGAGTGATATGGGAGGTGGTACCGGACAAATGTTACGAGGTCTAGAAACTGGTTCAATCGACGTTGCCGTACTGTTGACCGAAGGAATTACGCGCGGAATTTTACAAGGATTGGAAGCGAAAATTTTGCAAGTGTATGTTGTAACTCCATTGCATTGGGGAGTGCATGTTCCTTATGGTTCAAACATCGAAACTGTAGGTCAACTAGAAAATCAAACATTTGCAATATCGCGATACGGATCTGGATCGCATTTAATGGCATACGTTTGTGCAAATGAACAAGGTTGGAATACGAAGGAATTAAAATTCAATGTCATAGGTGATGTTTACGGTGGATTGTGGGCTTTGGAAAATAATGAAGCACAAGCATTTTTGTGGGACAAATACACCACAGAACCGTATACAGAACAGCAAAAATGTCGATTCATTGATGAGGTGGTCACGCCTTGGCCGTGTTTTGTCATTGCGGCAAGAAATGAAATCATAGCTTCTCATAGTGAAGAATTGAAAACGATTTGTAACATTGTCAACAAGAAAGCAAAAGAAATCAAATCGGGTGAACATTCCATTGAAGTCATTAGTTGGCGGTATAATTTACGCTCTAGTCAAGTGGAAAGTTGGTTGGCAGAAACGGATTGGAATTATTCAGGAGTTGAATATCCATTGGCCTTTGAAAAAACTGTCAGCTACTTGAAGAAACTTGAACTGATTTCGGAGGAAGAAGCAAGTGATTGGAGAACAAAACTATTTTAAAACGGACATTAGATGATAGACGATAGACTGAAGAAATTGATTGCTATAAGGCGAATTTTTTGTTTTTGGCTCGATCATATAAGTCTAATGTCTCAAGTCTTACGTCTCAAGTCTTATTAAAAAATGAAAAAAACAGCAGTACTATTAATTCAACTAGGAACACCAGATAGTCCATCCGTTAAAGATGTACGCAGGTATTTGACAGAGTTTTTAAACGATCCTCGTGTAATCGATATTCCATGGCTTGGACGTAAATTGTTGGTGAATGGAATCATTGTGCCCTTTCGTGCTCCAAAGTCCGCAAAGATTTACAAAGAATTGTGGGAGTTGGGCAATGGAGTTTCTCCACTAAAGACATATACAGAAAGTGTAAAATTGAAGTTGCAAAAGCGATTTGGAGAATCAGCTACGGTTTATACCGCGATGCGTTATCAAAATCCTTCAATCGAATCTGTCTTGAACGAAATTAAGAAGACAAATGTGGATCAAATCATTGTTGTTCCATTGTTTCCGCAATATGCGAGCGCTTCTACAGGTTCTGCTATTCAAAAAGTGATGGACATCACACGCAAATGGTGGGTCATTCCTGAATTGAAGATGGTTTCTCAATTTTGGGACAATGAAGGTTATATTGACTCAATTGTTGAGAACGCCAAGCAGTTTCCCGTGAAGGAATATGATCATGTCATTTTTAGTTACCATGGATTGCCAGAGCGACAAGTCGATAAAGTATACGACAACGATTTGTGTGCGAATCACAATTGTGAGCATGAAGTGGATGAAGAGAATAAGTTCTGTTACAAAGCGACATCCTATGCAACAACACGTTTGATTGCAGCTAAACTAGGTTTAGAAGAAAAAGATTACACCGTGAGTTTTCAATCGCGTTTGGATGATAAATGGTTGAAGCCATATTCTGATAAAGAAGTTGAAAATTTGGCAAAAAATGGAGCAAAAAAAATATTGGTTTTTAGTCCAGCATTTGTTGCCGACTGTCTAGAAACATTGATTGAAATCGGATCTGAATACCAAGAGATTTTTGAAGAACATGGAGGAGAAAAGGTACAATTGGTACCAAGTTCCAATGATCATGAACGCTTTATTGATGGATTGGAAGAATTGGTAAAAGCAAGGATGTAAATGAACCTTTTTTTTCAATTGGCTTCATTTCGATGAGAATTACATGTGGCGAATCATCACATTCAGCTGAAAATGGCTTTATGGAGTGAATTACTGTTTAAAGGTTAGGTTATTTTCTTCTAAGAGCTGCGATAGAATAGGAATTGTCGTTTTTCCCAATCCGTGAAAACGGAGAACTTCCTTTTCACTATAAGTTGAAAGCTGTTCCAATGTTGTAATTCCATTGCTTTCCAATGCTCGTCGTGCTGGAGCGACAAGTTTATCCAAAAAGTTATTTGTTGGTTTTCTTTCTTTTTCACATTCTGGACAAGTCAAACAATCAGAACTTTTGTAAAATGAGTGTCCGTTTTTACACGTTTTCAATCTTTTACTTGCATTCATTATATCTTTCAATTTTTTTGAAGTTCTACAAATGTAGGAAAGTGATTTTAATATTAAAATGGTGGATTGGTAGCATTGCCATTTTGAATTGACTTTCTTTAAATGATAAAATCTGCTTGAATTTCCTTTGGGACAATTGGTTTATAATTAGGATGCTATACTTTGTTCGACATTTGAAATGGTGGTATCTTTGCATCACATAGTCAAATAGAATGTTTTGGGCGTAAAAGATGCACTATTGGTAAACGTTCTAGAACAATGAAGCGAACCGAAGCTTTGGTACGGACTTAAAAATCAAATCGATAAAGTATGTTGAAATTAGTTGTTAGTATTCTTGCATTCGTTGGGTTCATGTGTGAAGCATCGGCTCAAAATGAATTGAATTATTCCGAAAAATCAATCCTTTTAAAGTATAAGAGTGATGTATGCGCAAAACTTGATGATCAATTAACCAATAATTCAATCATCAATGTGTTAAACACCAACTACGGTGTGGAAAAAATGAAAGTATGCGGAAGTCGCAAATTGCAAGATACCTATGTGCTTTTTTTTAGCGAGAACCAATCCATTCCAGCTGTCATTGCTGAATACATGAATACTGGACTATTTGAATTGGTAGAACCTAATTACATCGGACAGGTTGGAGGAAAAATGGATCTTCAGCAAACATTGCCAAACGACACTTATTTTTCTCGTCAGTATTCTCATGTTAACAATGGAACCTTTTCCGCTACAGCTTCAACGGTTGATGCGGATGTTGATATGGACTTAGCATGGGATATTGAAGTGGGTGATGCTTCCATTGTTGTATCTGTGATTGATACTGGAATTAAGTTAAATCACCCGGAATTTGGTGGAAGAGTTTTTACAAATGCTGCAGATGGAAACGATGGATCTGATAACGATGGCAACGGATACATTGATGATGTTAATGGATGGGATTTTGCAGATGATGATAACAATCCTTCCGATCCTCATGGACATGGTACAAATGTAGCAGGTATAATAGGTGCAAATGGTAACAATAGCGCTGGTTATGCAGGTGCAGATTGGAATTGTAAAATCATGCCATGTAAAATCATTGATCAATCTGGAGGAATTCTTTATTCTTATTGGATTGATGCCATCTATTATTCTGTGGATAACGGTGCAAATATTATTAATATGTCGCTTGGTGGCACAGGAACGTCAACATTATTGAAAAATGCGGTTGATTATGCATACAACAACAATGTTACAATTTTTGTGAGTATGATGAACGCAAACAATAATGTGAGTTATTATCCTGCAGCTTACGCAAATACAATCGCAGTTGGATCAACAAATGCACAAGACAACAGATCCAATCCTTTTTTCTGGGGTGGTGGAAGTAATTTTGGCAATCACATTGATTTTGTTGCACCTGGTAGTTACATTTATGGATTAAGCAATACATCTAATACAGATTACAATACCTATTGGGGAGGAACTTCTCAAGCATCTCCACTTGCAGCTGGAATCGGTGCATTGTTGTTAGCACAAGATCCAACAAGAACACCAGACGACATTCGTTCAATTATGAGAAGTACAGCAGAAGACCAAGTTGGGAATCCTTCCGAAGATGTTGCTGGATTTGACATCTATTACGGTTATGGTCGCTTAAATGCACACCAAGCATTGTTGCAAAGTACTTCTGGAGTGACAGAATTGTCAGCCAATGCCAATGTTGTAGTGTTCCCAAATCCAAGTTCGAGTGATGTGACAATTAAAAGCTCGAAAGGATTTGCTTCTATTCAGGTGTTCGACTTGAAAGGTGCAGAATTAATTCACCGCCAATTATCGACAACAAAGAATAGTGAGATGCTAACTATTAGCTCCTTGATGAGTGGCGTATACTTCGTTCAATTGCTCGATTCAAATGGCAATGAAATAGCGAAAATTCGATTTATTAAAAATGATTGATTCAACTTACAAATCTTAGAAGATAGAATTGCTTGCAATGATTGTCTATTTCTTAAATACTTTGTTGTTTTTCTCTGATGTTTGCGGTATTTATTTTTCCGCTTTTTAATTTACGTCTTAAACTGATATAGTTTATAACTACAAGAATCAAAGAGAAGAAAGAAGAAACAATAATAATATATCCTGGTCGAGTAATTGCTTCACGTAGAAGATAGTCAAGTCTTGACAATATTAATATTATTGATAAGGGAAGTATTGGGAATAGCAACCATGATGCCCTGATTCTTTCCTTCCTGCATACTAAAAAAAAGGAAAAACAAGAAGCACAGAACAATGCTTGAATGATTAGCATTATTATGACGTCAACTAAGGTGTCTGTCACTTCAGTTATTTGCCTTTCGTATAAACTATATATGTAAACAAAAACAGCTAAAAAGACCAATATTGAGGTTGCCGTTATGAATAAGAATCGATATTTTATTTCTCTTTTCAATTATTATTTCTGATTACTATTAACGTTTCTCAACTTTGAGACGCGGGCATCTCGGATGCAGTTGTTCAGCAGTAGCTTTTAGTTGATGAAATCATTTAATTCAATGTGAAGTTTACAGGTGTTTTGACCAAAGAACGAACTGGATTTCCGTTCGAAGTGGCTGGACTCCATTTTGGGGCATATCGTATTACTCTACACGCTTCTGAGTCAAGACTTGGATTTACTCCATTCACAATAACAACATGTGTAATCGTTCCATCTTCTTGTACAATGAATGACAAATAAACTTTACCCTGAATATTTTTTTCGATACAATCTTGAGGGTATTCTAAATTCATTGCAATGAACTTGAAAAATTCTGAAACTCCACCCAAGGGAGAAGCAGGAGTGAAATCAATTGAGTCGTTATCCGAACTAGCAGACTTACCCGATGGAACTTGGTTCACAATGACACTCTGACTATTTTCATATTTAGCATCAACTTCTTTAAAATAAATTTCTTCTTGAGTTCTATATAGGCGTAGTCCAATTTCTTTTACTTCATCAACTTTTTTAGGATTGTAATAATATAACGTTTCGGTTCTATGAAAACCTGAAGGGTCTTCAATGATAACATCAATTGATTTTTCACTTTGCGATGTGATAATAATCTTGCCATTCGCATCTGTCTGCCCAACCTCAGTTTTCACATCTTTTATCAATGTAGAAACTTTACATCCTGCAAGTGCTTTGTGAGATGCTAAACTTTTAACTCTTACCGTTAAATTGTAAGATTTTCCAGCAAAAAGATTAATGGAAAGAAGTAAAGTGGCAGATATTATTAATAATTTATTCATGGTATGTTGTCATTTATTGAAGTTAACGGTTCTCAAATAGGCAAAGGCATCTTTTCGCCGCGACCTCCGCGACCGCCGAAGGCAGCTTTGCCGCAAACCAGCTCAGACGGTAAATATAACACTTTTGGCCTTTGGATTTATATGCTGTTATGGGTATTTAAATATGTTAATCCCAACTTTTAGACTTGGGAAAAAAGGTAAAATTCTTTCACCTCCTCTTTGAACATATATATTTTTATTTGGAGTGTACTCAATAAATGGTACGTAAAGAACATCAAGTTGCGCATAGAGACTACTGTGCTTAGTAATGAAACGTGTATATTTATATGCGCACCTTATTCCGCTTCTGTTGAATTTATGTGTGTTAGCTATTTCAGTATTTTCTTGGATTTCACCATAGTCTTCAAAACCTTTTAGCTTAATAGCGAAACCGAATAAATAATTTATTTCAATTGTATTTCTTGCTAGTGGAGTTCTATTTTCCTTATCTGAATCTCTAAACGTTGAAATAGAACATTTTGCACCGATTAAAGCCGAATGGGTTTGAAAACCACTTAGGACGCTAACCCCATTGTTTTCTAAAGAATCTACATACCAGTAGTCCCATTCAGGTTGAGAACCATGTTGGAAAAATTGATATCCAATGAGTACATCAAATTTATTCGAATGCACCTTATTCTGCTGAGTAAAAAGCTCTCGTCCGTAAACAAAAACACTTTGATTTAAAAAAGGGATTTGTTCATCAAGTGACGAATACCTTTTTCTAGCGTCTAAACTTTTAAATACCGATCCTTCAGTACTAGCAAATACGGTATTTTTCTTAAATCCAAGTTCGTAGTTAATTCCGTGTGTGAGAAAGAATCCTTTGTTAAAATAACAACCCAACGGTGTGATTCCAATAGTATGATTTCCATTTTGAGCAATACAAAAAGTTGTCCCCCAAATAATAAATATGGAAAGCAGTGTTTTCATTTCGTGACTTTATAGTTTAAACAAACTGAGACTTTTGAAAGTTACACGTTGATTACTCATAACGGTTAGTATAAGAATAGTAAGGGATTAAAAACCGCTGACTTTTAGATTTGGCGGACTTTGTGAATATGCCTCAACTTTCGGTCTTGCGCTTAACCTTTATTATTTTTATACAGTGTTATCCACTTTTTTTATCTAAATGGCGACCAAAATATATCATAGCCATTCCCCATCTTTTTACTTAAATTTCTTAAATGTTGTTTTGTTGGACAACCAATTTCATAACAATGTTCTTCAATTTCTTCTGCTGTATAATTGTCTCTTTCCCACTAAATATTATAATACATTTTCTCATCCTTATCCTTTTTAACCAAATGTCTGTCGCTAAAATCTCTAATCATTGCATAAGTTCTTGGATTTCGGTCACTTTAAATCCTTAGTGCACTTTTCGACGTAAATAAAGTATGAAATTACTGATCAGTTCAAGCATACTTCTTGTCACACTTGGTGCGTGCAACGCTAATAAAAATGTGGCGACAGAAATTCAATGGCAACATTCTTTGTCCACGACAACTTTTGAGCAAGCGGAAAAAGAAGGAAAATTAATTGTGCTGACATTGGAGGCAAATTGGTGTCATTGGTGTCATGTGATGGAAAATTCTACCTATACCGATACTGAAGTAATTCAATTTATCAATTCAAATTTTATTCCAGTCAAAGTAGATCAAGACGCCAATCCTGAGTTGGCTGCACGTTACCGAAAATATGGTTGGCCAGCTACAATTGTCTTGAATTCAAAAGGGGAAGATATTGTCAAGAAAGCCGGCTATATGAGTCCAAAAGTGTATTTGACAATGCTCCAGGAAGCTTTGGATGGGAAAAGCATTGATAAGACGGACGAATTGAATGGAAAGGCTAGTTCTAAAGAACGCTTGAAAAAGCGATTGCTTGAAAATTTTGACGCATTGCTTGATGTTGATCAAGGTGGATTTAAATCGGCCATGAGCTATTTAGAAGAAGAAAGTATGGAATTTGCTTTACATGCCAGTGATTCTGAAGCGGACAAACGTTGGTTTAAAACAAGCATTCAATCTGCTTATAACCTGTGTGATCCAGAGTGGGGTGGAGTGTATCAATATTCTACTCAAGGTGATTGGAACCATCCGCATTATGAAAAATTATTGCACATTCAAGCTCGTTATATGCGATTATTCCTTCAAGATTATGCTTACTTCGGAAATAAGACATCTTTGGAAAATGCAGAAAAAATCAAAGAGTATTGTGATCGATTCTTGAGGCAAAAGGATGGACTGTATGGAAATGCACAAGATGCGGATTTGATTAAAGGAGAAAAAGCGTCTGCGTATTTCGCCCTCAGTGATAAGCAAAGAATGAAAAAAGGAATACCTGCAATCGATGCAAATACCTATACCAATTCAAATGCTGATTATGCACGTTCTTTATTGAAATTTTATTCCATTCGACCAGTGAAGCAAGATTCAATTCTTTATCAATCAATGTTATTTGAGCTTTTGAAACGAAAAACAACGAAAGGACTGTATGCCCATGCATCTAAATCCAAAGATACGGATGCCTTGAGAGATAATTTAGCCATGGCGCAATTGTTTGTTGAGCATGTAAAACGCTTCCCAAAAGATAAAACCATTAAGAATGAATTAAATGATTTGCTCCAATCAATTGTGGTCAATTTTCAGCTTCCTAATGGTGCATTTCAAGGTTTTTCGGGTGATATTGGGTTGATTCCAGATGCAAACGTAGAAGAAAATGTTCCTTTGGCACGTGTGTTCAATTGGTATGCTGCATTTGGTGGAAAGAGCGACTTTAAAAAGCATTCTGAAGCGATCGTCCAATACCTTTGTCAAATTGATGGATCTAAGAAATTTTACCATGAGCCAGGCATAAGCATGTTGTTGGAAGAAATTGATTCAGAAGCGCAAAGCATTGTGAGTACAAAAGAAGGAAAGAACCATCCATTATTGAAGAAAGCTTACGTGTACGCTCCATTTTTCAGCTGTTTTATTGTACTTGAAGATCATCCAAATTCTGAGAAAAATGAATTGTTCGCAGGAATTTCAGAACCGAGTCTGTTTATCTGTACATCTACATTTTGTTCTTCTCCATTGCGAACATCAGCTGCTGTAGCTAGTTTTTACAAGTAGTGATCTAACTTAAAACTTGAAGTAAATGATCTGCTACACGAAATGAGTTGGCGTATATTGTGAACGTATAAGTGACACTTCCACCTGTTGGCATAAAACTTCCATCTGTGACATACAAATTCGAGACTTCATGCGCTTTGCAATTCTTGTCAAGTACAGACGTTGATGGGTCATTTCCAAAGCGACAACCACCAGCTTGTAAATTCGAAGAAACGGAACCATTTACACTTGAATGAACATTTTTCATTCCCAATTGTTTGAATAAAGTTTCCGCTTTTTCAGCGATGTATTTTCCAACTTTGATGTCGTGTTCATGATATCCGAGCCATACTTTTGCAACAGGATCTCCCCATTTGTCCGTGATTGACGGATCTAGCTCAACAAAACAATTGTCGTTTGGCAACCAATCAATGAAGATTTCAAATTTTAATTTTCGTTGTTTCGAAAAATAATCGTGAATGCGTGATTTCAATTCAGAACCATAAATCAATTTCCCGTTTTCTTTTTTTAGCGGAATGGTTTTAGAGACACCATTGGCATGTTCAGAAACAAAATCTATTGTTCCACCTTTCATCCGCGGACCAAAAGCTGGATCGTTGATTTCATACCATTGTTGACTGGCACGATTGATGAAAACTCCTGGTTGTTGGAGCATCATGGCTTCCTTTTCCGTGATTTCATCGAAAAATACTTGTCCGGAACCTACGCCTCCGCCAGAAAAAACGATGTTCTTTCCAACTTGACTAGAATTATTTCCTAAACCATTTGGAAATTCTACATTTTTACTCATTAATAGCAAACGAGATGTTTCAACGGCTTGCGCAGCTACAACAAAAATACCTGCTTCGATGCTTTGCTTTTCACCCAAATGATCATAATAATGAGCGCGAACAATTGTCCCGTTCCCATCTGTTTCTAGGTGATAAACTTTAGCGTTTGGAATAATCGTACAATTGCCAGTTTCCAACGCTTGATTGATCAACGCAGCACGAGAACTTCCCTTTGCATCAGAGTTACAACCATAACTTCCACAATAATTGGAATAAAAACAGGCCTTGCGATTGTCTTTTGGTTGGGAAATAATGCCACGCGGACTAGGAAAAATCTCAAAGCCCAATTCTTGCGCGCCTTTATCCAGCCAACTAGCAAAAATATTTTCTTGCAAAGGTGGAAACGGGAAATCAGGTGTTGAACGCGGTTCTAAAAATGAATGTTGTTTTACTTTTCCAGAAACTCCAACAACTTCTTCCACTTTTGTGTAGTACGGTTCAAGTTCTTCATAACTTATGGGCCAATCGACATGATTTGCTCCTGGAATTTCGCCATACTCTGAGCGCAATCGAAAGTCAACAGGTTTTAAACGATGGAAATAAGCACTCATAAAATTGGATGAACCTCCAACAGCATTTCCATTCCAAAAGTCTTTTCCGCTACTATAAGTCGATTCGCTGTAATATTTCCCATCCTCTTCTTTTTTCACAAGAACATGTCTTTCATCACGCAAATTTGGAGTATAGACACTTTTACGGGAAGCAACCATTTCATCTTTCGCAAAATCATCGGTTTTAAACCAAGGACCTTTTTCAAGGACAATCACTTTGTGTCCAGCTTTGCTTAGTTCATAAATGATTGGTCCAGCTCCAGCACCAGATCCAACAACGCAAATATCAAATTTCATGTTTCTTGTTTAAAATAGTTGGATACAATAATTCAGCACTTGGTCGAGGATATCCAGGATAATAATCCAACCAATCCCATCCAATGTTGTTTGGATTTACACCATATTGGGCATCTAAAAAGAGCGTTTCAAATATCAATGTTAGCATGCGCGAAAGCCAACCTTTGCTCCATTTTTGAACACTGAGTTCTGCAATAAAGTCTTCTTGATTCGATCTGCTTAAATCATGAAAGTATTTCCCGTAATTTCGCATTGCTTCGTCATTCAACTCATTGAGAGTGTCCAAAAAGAAGGAGCGAGTAGATGGATCAATAAGTTCATCATTGATTGTCCATAAAAAATAATGATCTGCATGCAATTGGATTGCTCCCGGTCCATTGCCATCATCCGGAAAAAGAATGTCTAAGACGGTGTGAATCGTTAGAAATTGATCAAGCGACAAGGGTGCAATGGAATCAGGAATGGGAATATTTTTTTTCTCAGTAGAACAAGATTGAAGCCATGGCAATTGCAAGGCAACACCAGAAAGTACCAGTGTTTTAACAAAATTTCGTCGAGAATTAGTCCATTCGTTTTCCATGGAATAAAGATGGGAATTAATCGTGTAAAAAAGCCGCATCTCAATGGAGTGCGGCTAAAAAATCATTTTTAAGTTAAATGTAAGCTGGAATTATTTTCCTGCCTCACATTTTTTATCTCCTTCGCACTTAGCTTCACCTTCACATTTAGATTCGCCTTCGCACTTGCTTTCACCTTCACACTTCGCTTCATCAGCTTTTCCTTCTTCACATTTTCCTTCTTCGCACTTACCTGCTTCACATTTAGTTTCAGTAGTTTCTTCTGTAGCAGTTTCTCCACCACAACTGTTCAACATCAACGATGTAGAGAACGCAAAAAATGCGATCATTCCGAATTTCAAAAATCCTTTTTTCATAATTTTGGTTTTTAGTTTATTAATTTGCGTTTTCAATGTAAGTAACAATCTTCAGTTTTCAAAGTTTTCAGGCTGATTGCAAGTGATCTAAACGCAAATCATAGTTTATATTTCTCTTAATAACAACATACGACTGAAAATTGATTCTGGATTTTGAAAGTTCAATATTTTTTTAAAAATGAAATTCATTGCAATGAAGAACTAAAAAAAATCATCGTTTTCATTTTTATTTATAGTCTATTGATTTGAAATTTTTATTTCCCAATCTTCCTTCGTAAATTTGCAGTCGATTAAATTGAAAACAAATAAAGTAGCTATAATAGTATGAGTAATACAACAGAAAGATTAGCGTACAAAGTAAAAGACATCAGTCTTGCTGAATACGGAAGAAAAGAAATTAGATTGGCTGAAGCTGAAATGCCAGGTTTGATGTCATTGCGCGAGGAATTTGGTGCGTCAAAACCATTGGCTGGAGCTCGTATTGCAGGATGCTTGCACATGACGATTCAAACGGCTGTTTTGATCGAAACATTGGTAGCATTAGGTGCAGATGTAACTTGGTCATCTTGTAACATTTTCTCTACACAAGATCATGCTGCTGCTGCAATTGCTGCTGCTGGAATTCCAGTATATGCTTGGAAAGGATTAAGTGAGGAAGATTTTGATTGGTGCATCGAGCAAACATTGTTTGCATTTAAAGATGGTCAACCATTGAACATGATCTTGGATGATGGTGGAGACTTGACAAACATGGTGTTTGACCGTTTTCCTGAATTGACAAAAGACATTAAAGGTCTTTCTGAAGAAACTACAACAGGAGTTCACCGTTTGTATGAGCGCAAGAAAAATGGAACTTTAGTAATGCCAGCAATCAACGTGAATGATTCAGTTACTAAATCTAAGTTTGATAACAAATACGGATGTAAAGAGTCATTAGTGGATGCTATTCGTCGTGCAACTGATACAATGATGGCTGGAAAAGTAGCTGTTGTTTGTGGTTACGGTGATGTTGGTAAAGGTTCTGCTGCTTCATTGCAAGGAGCTGGAGCTCGTGTAATTGTTACAGAAATTGACCCTATTTGTGCGTTGCAAGCTGCAATGGACGGATTTGAAGTACGTAAATTGGAATCAGTAGTTGGAAACGTAGATATCGTTGTAACAACTACAGGTAACAAAGACATCGTTCAAGGACAACATTTCGAAGCAATGAGAGATAAAACGATCGTTTGTAACATTGGACATTTTGACAATGAAATTGACATGGCATGGTTGAATAAGAATCATGGTGCATCTAAAGTGGAAATCAAACCACAAGTTGATATGTACACAATTGCTGGAAAAGACATCATTGTTTTAGCTGAAGGTCGTTTGGTGAACTTAGGTTGTGCAACAGGACATCCATCTTTCGTTATGTCGAATTCATTTACGAATCAAACATTGGCTCAGATCGAGTTGTGGAATAATTCTGCAGCCTATGAAAACGATGTATATATGTTGCCAAAACACTTAGATGAAAAAGTGGCAATGTTGCACCTTGCAAAAGTTGGTGCTGAATTAACTGAATTGCGCCCAGACCAAGCTGCATATATTGGAGTAGATGTTGCTGGACCATTCAAGCCAGAGCACTATAGATATTAATCAAGTAATTTGATTGAAAAGTGAAAAGGAACTCGAAAGGGTTCCTTTTTTAATGTCCCATAAAAAAATGAAATGATGAATTGTCCATGCGGAACAAATAAGCTCTATGTTGATTGTTGTCAAAAAGCGCATAATGCACCAGCGTTTATTGCAACAGCCGAAGAATTAATGCGTTCTAGGTATTCAGCTTTTACAATGGCAAATGGACCTTATTTGATTGAAACGCATCATTCTGCTACACGACACAATGTGGATGAAAATGATCTCGTTACATGGGCAAAATCAGTGGAATGGTTGAGGTTGGAAGTCATCCGAACTACTACAGGTCAATCATCTGATACTACTGGAACTGTTGAATTTAAAGCTCATTTCAAAGAGAACGGAAAGGCACGCTACATTCATGAAAACTCTTATTTTGAGAGGGAGTATGGTGTTTGGAAATACAAATCGATTGTTTAGTTTAAATACGGATTACGGATTACGGATTGCGAATTACGAATTACGAATTACGGAGTATCCTATTGTCAACCTGTTTTATAGTTTTTAATAATCAACTTGAAAAGATTATGGTCCTGATGCAAAAAATTGAAAACCAAACTAAATTCAAAGAATCCGCAATCCGTAATCCGTAATCCGTAATCCGTAATCCACAATTAACTAATCCGCAATTCCTCATACGCATTCTGTATCTCTATGAACTTCTCAGCAGCCATTTTCTGTTGTGATTCACTTGATCCAGCAAACACATCAGGATGATGCAACTTAACCAATGTTCGATATGCTTTCTTAATGGCTTCTTGATCCGCATTTTTTTTAAGTCCCAATATTTCATAAGCATACGATTTGTCGTGCGATTTCTGTGTCTTGCTTTGAGTTGATTCTTCTTTTCGTTGGTAGTAAGAAGCATAAATCGCAATGATTTGTGCCAAGTTCTCTGATGGCAATCCTAATTCAGAATTGATTTTTCGCAACAATTCTAATTCGCGATGATTCATTGTTCCATTCACCAATACCAACCCAGTTAAAAAGTAGATGACTTGTGAACGAGCACTTTCAGATTCGAGGTGTTCTTTCATCCAATTTGTCACCGTTTTGGTTTGAATCGGATAGCGCAATGAAAATAGGAGCGAATCACTAAAATTATAATTGGAAAATCGGAAATAACGATTGAAGTATTCGTTGATGAATTGTGTTTTTCCTTTTGAATTTTGATAATCCAAGAGAATTAATTTAGCACCCAATGCAAGATATGCTTCGAGAAAATTGTCTTCATTTGGCTTCAAAGTTTGTGGAAACACTCCCTTTCGCCAGGATCGAGCATGTCGTGTTTTGTAAATGTACAGTGAAATTCCACCTACAAAAGGAACGCCAAAAAGAGTAATGACCAGCCAAGCAGGCAATTCCATCAACGGTTCAAAAGCAAGAAGTATTGTAGCTATCATTATCACTAAAAATAGAAATATTATTACTTCAATTCAAAATTGACCAAAAGAAACGACTTAGTTTTCTATCTTTAAGATATGAAGGAGAAATTATACGAAGTAATTTTTGGTACACATACAAAAGCAGGTCGAAATTTCGATCTTGTTCTGTTATTCTTTATAGTCATTTCAGTTCTTGTTGTTTTAGTAGAGAGCGTTCCTAGTTGGCGCGCAAATTATGGAGAGGAATTACATGTGATTGAATGGATTTTTACAGGGATTTTTACTTTGGAGTACATTACGCGCATTCTTATTTCACCTAAACCATGGAAATATGTCACCAGTTTTTGGGGAGTAATCGATTTGGTTTCTATTCTTCCAACATTCATTAGTATGTTGCCTTGGATGAAAGGCTATCAATCTTTGCGTGTGGTTCGTTCGTTGCGCTTGTTGCGTATTTTCAGAATCATGAAATTGAGCCGCTTTACATCAGAATCTCAAGCGTTGGCACATTCCTTAAAGGCAAGTTATTACAAGATCATGGTTTTCCTATTTTTCGTAGTTATGATGATTATCATGGCTGGAACGCTCATGTATGTAATTGAAGGCGGAGAACATGGCTTTGATTCAATTCCCGCAAGTATCTATTGGGCCATCGTAACGGTTACTACTGTTGGCTTTGGTGATATCACTCCTTACACTGATATAGGCAAGTTTTTGGCATCCATCATGATGATTTTGGGTTATTCCATTATTGCGGTTCCAACAGGACTGATTACAGTTGAAATGTCAAAATTGAAACCTGATGGTGAAAAAGATAATTTGTGCGATAAATGTGAACACGACAATCCATTCGGTTCAATTTATTGCAATCAATGTGGAACAGAAATGAAAAGAAGTTAAGATGAGTTTATTAGATCCAATATTAAAAAAATTAAATTCTTGGCTTGAATCGAGCTTAGAAATGTTACCGAATTTGGCGGTAGCGATAATAGTGTTGATTGCGTTTGTCTTTATCGCAAAGTTCGCAAACAAGGCGATTTTAAAAATACTAAAGCGAACGTATAAAAATACAGAGCTTTCAACGATCATTGCTAAGATCATCAATGTCGTTATCATCATCTTAGGGTTGATGTTTGCCCTTTCCGTATTGCATCTCGACAAGACTGTTTCTTCTGTTTTGGCTGGCGCTGGAGTAATTGGTATTGCCTTAAGTTTTGCTTTTCAGGACATCGCAGCAAATTTCGTCAGCGGATTAATCATGGCCGCAAAGCGACCATTCGAAATTGGTGACATCATTGAAGTAGAAGGGAAAATGGGGACAGTATTGAGTATTCACTTGCGCACGACAGAAATTATGACGCCGGATGGAAATGAAGTATTGATTCCAAATAGATATATTTTTGAAAATGCATTCACCAATTATTACAAAACCAAATCACGTAGAGTTGATTTGGCCGTTGGCGTTTCTTATGCTGAAAATTTGGATGAAGTTCAGTCCATTGCGATTGCAGCCATACAATCCTTGCCGATTTTAGATCCTACTCAAAAAGTGGACGTATTGTATACTGAATTTGGAGATAGTTCCATCAATATGATTGTTTATTACTGGATTCCATACGAAACCCATTTCGAATACTTACGTGGAATTAGTGATGGAATTAAAGTGATTAAAAAAGCATTTGATAATAATGACATAACGATTCCGTTCCCGATTCGAACGTTGGATTTTGGTATTAAAGGTGGAGCAACACTATCTGAAAATTTGGTGCAGGATAACTCAATGAAAAACGAATAGAAAGATGATTAATGGGAATCACTTAGATTGCTGATTGTAAATGTATAGTGCGTTCCATTGATTGTGTTTAACTCCATTTCACCATCCAATTGATCAATCATAGCTGCAATTAATTCTGTACCAAACGATTTGTGCGTAGGTTCAACCCAAGTGCCATTGTCGCTATAGGTTAGCACATGCTTAGAAATACCTGCCATTCTTGTGATGCGGATTGTAATTGCGGGATGTTTCTCTTCTTTAAACGCATGTTTGATGGAATTCGAAATCAATTCATTGAATAAGAGTGATATCGGAACAATGTTTTTACTGTCAATTTTATTCACAGAGGAGTCAATGATAAGTTCAATGCTTGATTGAAACGAATAGGCCGAAATAAGTTCTTTTGCAAGCGATTGCAAGTAATTTTCAAAATCAAAATTGGTAAGCAAATTTGTTTGGTACATTTTTTCATGTATCAGTGACATGGATTTCACGCGATTAATTGCCTCATCAAATGCCGAAATTTGTTTTGGATCTTCTAATTCATAGGACTGTAGTCGCAATAAGCTGGTAATCACTTGTAAATTGTTTTTTACGCGATGATGAATTTCTTTCAGCATCACATTTTTTTCTTCGTTTTGGATGCTAATGATTTTGTTTTGTGCTAAAAGTGATTCATTGATATTTTTTATTGCTTTTTCAGCGTATTTATTGGTGTGAATGAATTGATAGATCAAGTATATGATTCCAATGCCTACAATAATTGCTTCGGCAATTAAGTCTATCGTTTCATTGGGAGTTAGGGTTACAACTACTGATAAATTATAGTTTAAACGATAGCCGATATATAGACAAAATGCAGTGAAGTGAAATATTGAAATTACAGTTCCCCACACTTTTCCTAGAGTAAAAAAAGTAAATAATATGTTTAGTAGCATCCACATTGGGGTATTGTAGTGAATGACGTCGGATATGAAAAAAAACGTGTTTGAAATCAAAATACATGTGCTAACCGCCGCGAGTTTGGAAACAAATTTGTATTTGTGTGTGAACTTTAATAACATTAAGATGATTCCACAAATTACAATAGCAATTCCATTTGGAATACTTGCCTTCGTTAAATGGTTGATATTGATTAATGTGAGAAATAGCAGTAATAACATGACACCGAGAGTGATGTTCCAAACTAGTTTGAATCGCGATCGATCGTAATGATCAAAGTAGTGTGTCCCCGGAGGTGTAAAGATTGACATGCATTGTGTAGTTAAGTCAAAAGTACTTATTTATCAGGAGAAATTGAAGAGTGTATCCCGAAATTGGTGAGTTGTTTTAATATTTTGTCCTAATGACTTAGTTCTATGGAACATAAAAAAATCCTTCCCAAAAAATGAGAAGGATTCCTTTATATATAGTCGTTCGAACTATCTGATCTAACTCAGGAAGCACGAAACGTAAAAAGAGTCATCCCGTAGGAGACTCTTTATATTCTTTAGAAGAAATTGTCTATTATCCATTGTCTAATATCCAAGATCTTGGAAAATTACATCATTCCTGGCATTCCACCTGGCATTCCACCGTGCATGTGAGCTCCAGCTTCTTCTGGTTCATCAGCGATAACACATTCTGTTGTCAACAACATAGATGCAATTGAAGCGGCATTCTCGATAGCAATACGTGTAACTTTTGTTGGGTCAATAACACCAGCTTTGTACAAGTTTTCAAATTCGTTTGTACGAGCGTTGTACCCGAAGTCATTTTTACCTTCACGCACTTTTTGTACGATAACAGCTCCTTCTAGTCCGCAATTGGCAACGATTTGGCGCAATGGCTCTTCAATAGCGCGACGAGCAATCATGATTCCTGTTGTTTCATCCTCGTTCGCACCTGTCAACTTCTCTAAAGCATCAATGCTACGAATCAATGCAACACCACCACCAGGAACAATTCCTTCTTCTACTGCTGCACGTGTCGCTGCTAACGCATCGTCAACGCGGTCTTTTTTCTCTTTCATTTCAACTTCAGTCGCTGCTCCGACATATAAAACGGCAACACCACCAGCTAATTTAGCCAAACGTTCTTGCAATTTTTCTTTGTCGTAATCAGACGTTGTCGTTTCAATTTGAGCTTTGATTTGGCCAACTCTTGCTTTAATGTCCGCTTTGTTTCCAGCTCCATTAATAATTGTTGTATTGTCCTTATCAATTTCGATTTTTTCAGCTGTACCCAACATCTCTAATGTTGCATTCTCCAACGTGTATCCTCTTTCTTCAGCAATGACTTGTCCACCTGTCAAAATAGCGATGTCTTCTAACATTGCTTTACGACGATCACCAAATCCTGGAGCTTTTACAGCAGCAACTTTCAGTGAACCACGAATTCTATTGACTACCAAAGTTGCCAAAGCTTCACCATCTAAATCTTCAGAAATAATCAATAGTCCTTTTCCTGACTGTGCTACTGGCTCAAGAACTGGCAACAATTCTTTCATGCTTGAGATTTTCTTGTCGTAGATAAGGATGTATGGATTTTCCATGTCTACAATCATTTTCTCAGTGTTGGTCACGAAGTAAGGAGACAAATATCCTCTGTCGAATTGCATTCCTTCCACAGTTTTCACTTCTGTTTCTGTTCCTTTAGCTTCTTCAACAGTAATTACTCCATCGTTTCCGACTTTCTTCATCGCTTCAGCAATCAATGTTCCGATTACCTCGTCATTGTTTGCAGAAATAGTCGCAATTTGTTTGATTTTGCTATTGTCTGAACCAACTTCTTTTGACAAGGCTTTTAGGTTCTTAACGATTTCTGTTACTGCTTTGTCAATTCCGCGTTTCAAGTCCATTGGATTTGCTCCTGCTGCTACGTTTTTCAATCCTGCCGTGATGATTGCTTGTGCTAAAACAGTGGCTGTTGTTGTTCCATCTCCTGCAATATCAGCAGTTTTTGAAGCAACCTCTTTCACCATTTGAGCACCCATATTCTCAATTACGTCTTTTAACTCAACTTCTTTTGCAACTGAAACACCATCTTTCGTTACTTGAGGAGCACCAAATTTTTTACCGATAACTACGTTTCTTCCTTTTGGTCCAAGTGTTACTTTTACAGCATTTGCTAATGCGTCAACTCCTTTTTTCAACTTCTCACGTGCTTCAACGTCGAAATATATTTCTTTTGCCATTTTTTTAAATTTTAATAATGTTTTTCAATTTGAATGATTCAATTACTTCGTTATTCAAAAATTCAAGGATTGGAAGATTCAACAATTGAATTCTTTTCCTTTTTTGAATCTTTGAATTATTAAATCCTTGAATTGGTACTTTTTTTTAAAAAATACCGTAAATATCAGCTTCACGCATAATCAAATAGTTTTTACCGTCTAATTTGATTTCCGTTCCTGAATACTGACCGTACAATACAGTATCTCCAACTTTAACAGTCATTGGTTCATCTACTTTACCATTTCCTGCAGCGATAATCGTTCCTTTCAATGGTTTTTCTTTCGCTGTGTCTGGAATGATGATACCACTTGCCGTTTTTACTTCTGCTGGCGCCGGTTCGATAAGAACTCTGTCCGCCAATGGTTTAAATGTTACTGACATATAATTTGATTTATATTTTAAAGTTATGTTGTGCATTAGACCAATTTTGTGCCAAGCTGTTTATTTCAAAATATCGACACAAATTGTCATTTTATGGGCAAAAAAAAATGTCAATATGACTGACATACTGACATTTTTAAAATGAGTTAAGAATGATTATTTCTTACCAGGAGCTGCAGGTTGACCTTGACCAGCTGCTGGTTGTGCTCCTGGAGCTGATTGCTCAGTTGGAGCAGTCTCTTGTGGAGCAACTTTTGAAATTGATTTCTTTTGAATAGTGATAATAATACTTAGTACCATAATGATTCCTGCTAAAGACCAAGTGGCTTTATCAATAAAATCATTTGTCTTTTGTACACCACCAATTTGTTGTGCAGCTCCAAAATCAGAACTCAATCCTCCACCTTTTGGGTTTTGAATAAATACAACAAAGATGAGTAAGATACTCGCTAATATGATGATAATTGACATTAAAGTTTCCATCTACTAATTATTTAATTTTTTACGTAATTCCTTTATTTGGTCTGCAAAGAAAATCTTTTTTTCTGGAATAATCAACATTAATTGTTCATAAGCGTAAATTGCCTTCGGAAAATTGCCTTGTGCAGCAAAAATTTTGGCCAATGTTTCACTTACAGGAAGTTGCTGTTCATCCAGACTTTCTTTCGCTTTCTTAGTAGGAGAGAAGAATTCCTTGTGCTCTTTTCTACCTTCAAACAATTTTTCTTCTGCAGGTTTTAATTTTGGCGAACCTTCAATAAATTTTGAAATTAATTCATTGACATCCACTTTTTCTTCTTTTGGTCGTTGATAATTCTCATTCGAAGACAACCAACTTGAAAACGATTTTTTAGATTCAACGACAATCGATTCCGTAAATTCAGAAGGAATTATCGGTTGCTCTAATTTTTTCTTTATTTCTTCAATTTCTTTTCTTCGCTGTTCTTCCTCTTTTATTCGTTGCTCTTCTTTTTCTAAAGAATAACTAGCGGCAATTGTTTGCGCGGTAATCAAATCTTCAAATGATTGCTCTGCTTTTTCTTCCTCTTGAACGGTTTCATCAATTCTTGAATCTTCCAATCCTTGAATATTTGAATGCCCTTCTTCGATTTGTGCATCAACTTCTTGAATGTTCGAATCTTCCGAAACTACTTCTTGGATATTTTCATCAATTCTTGAATCTTCGAATCCTTGAATATTTGAATGCCCTTCCTCAATTTGTGCATCAACTTCTTGAATGTACGAATTCTCTACTTCTATTTCTTCAACGGTTTCATCAATACTTGAATCTTCGAATCCTTGAATCTTTGAATCCTCTACGTCAATCCTTGAATCTTCGAATCCTTGAATCTTTGAATCCTCTACGTCAATCCTTGAATTTTCCAATTCTTGAATATTTGAATGCCCTTCCTCAATTGTTGAATCAACTGCTACAGTGTTTGAATTCTCCAGTATTCTTTCAGTTTCCTGACTAACAATCATTGAATACAACATTGCTCTGTCCGAAACCATGTACGCCAATCGCTCTAATTCTTGATCAAATCGCACATCATTATTGCGTGCCAACGTTGAGAGGTACAATAGTGGAAAGACTTGAGAATAGGGATAAGTCGCGCACAATGACTTCAAATCATCGATTTCATTCATGGAACACAATGAAGGTTGCGCTACTCGTTTTGCTATTTCCGTTAAATTCAACATTACCAGTTCGAAAGTAACTTATTTATGACATCTTGCACAATTTGTGCGTTGATATCTGATAATAATTGTGCTTCAATTGATGAAATATCTTGACTTGATTCATAATCTACAAAACGTGTACTTGTCAATGTCATTTCTTCATCAATTTCTTCCGCTTCACATGTCATGTAAATTTTAAATTGCGCCGAAATCGTTAATCTGTTTTTCAAGGAATTGTCTCCTTCTTGCAAAACAACTGGTGTGATGAGATAATTCGTTACAGCGCCTTCAATAATCACTTGTGGATTATTGGCTTCATCAGTAATTAATAGACGTGTGTTGTTTTGAACGCCAGATTTTACAGCTTCTGTTAATTCAGTTGTATAGCTGATTGGAGCATTTGGAGCGTTGTTTTCCAATACTGACATTGAAAAAAGTCGAATGCATGGGTCTAGTGTTCCATCAACGAATGAAACGCTTGATGGCCAACAACTTGATAGTGCTGTCAGTAACAGAAATGATATAACGAAGAGTCTTTTCATTATTCTGTTAAGTTAAATTCTTTGATTTTTCGGTACAAAGTACGCTCAGAAATTCCTAGCTCTTGTGCAGCATATTTTCTTTTTCCTCTGTGTTTTTCCAATGCTTTTTTGATCAAATCCTTTTCTTGGTCCTCTAGTGATAATGATTCTTCAACTTCTTCGTGGGTTTCATAATCGTCTTCCGCAGAACGAAATGAGTCATTCGAATTGTAATAGTCATTCGAATGTGCCGGTTCTGTTGGTTTAGGTAACATTTTCGATGGATCTATCGTCGTTGGTTCAATATCATTGTACAAGCGACTAATCACTTCTGCTTGATTGGAATCGACAGAAAAGTTGGAACCTTGACTGATCATTTCTAAAACTAACTTCTTTAAATCCGTCAAGTCTTTCTTCATGTCAAATAAAAACTTGTACATGATTTCACGTTCTGAAAAGTTTTCTTCACCCTTGGATGCAACCAATGCCGTAACTTTTTCTTTTTCAGCTGGCAGATACTCCGTCAATGCTAAAGCATCTAATTCGCGTGACGTTTCAATCACAGATATTTGTTCAACAACATTTTTCAACTGTCGAATGTTTCCTGGCCAAGAATAAGTATTCAATAAGTGAACAGCATCATCCATCAAACGAATGGTTGGCATTCTATATTTGTCCGCAAAGTCGCTGGCAAATTTTCTGAACAGTAAATGAATGTCTTCCGAACGATTTCTCAATGGAGGCAGAGACACTGGAACTGTGCTCAAGCGATAAAACAAATCTTCTCTGAATTTTCCAGATGCAATTGCTCGAGGCATGTTTTCGTTGGTTGCAGCTACAACGCGAACGTTTGTTTTGAATACTTTGGAAGAGCCCACTCGCATGAATTCACCAGTTTCCAAGACACGCAATAATCGCACTTGTGTTTGCATCGGTAATTCAGCAACTTCATCCAAAAAAATTGTTCCACCATCGGCTACTTCAAAATATCCTTGGCGACTACCCGAAGCTCCAGTAAAAGAGCCTTTTTCGTGACCAAATAATTCTGAATCGATTGTTCCTTCAGGTATTGCACCGCAGTTTACGGCAATGTATTCTGCATGTTTTCGAGCACTCAAATTGTGAATCACTTGCGGAATAATTTCCTTTCCGGTACCACTTTCTCCAGTTACAAGCACAGAAATATCTGTTGGAGCAACTTGAATCGCTACTTCCAAGGCACGATTGAGTAATGGAGCATTTCCAATAATTCCAAATCGTTGTTTTACTTGTTGAAGTGTCATTTCTCTAATATTATAAATCGATTAAAATCCGTACTAACGAAGTCTGCAGTGAAGCTAATCCGCAATCCGCAATTGTTAATCCGCAATTAAACAGTTTCACCAATCAATGTTGCAGATGTACAATCCACAATTTTCACCATCACGTATTCTCCTTTTTTCAAATTTCCTTTTGGGAATACAACCATGGCGTTTCCATCATTCCTTCCGGACAATTGTTCGGTCGATTTTTTTGAAACACCTTCAATGAGTACTTTCTGAATTTTTCCCAATTGTTTTTGATTCCATATCAATGAGTTTTCACGTTGAATAGCAATAATTTCTTCCAAACGTTTGCTTTTAACAGCTTCGGGAACGTTGTCTTCAAATCTTCTTTCTGCCAGCGTTTTTGGTCGTTCTGAATACTTATACATGTATGAAAAATCAAACCCAACTTCTCTCATTAAAGATAAAGTATCAGCGTGTTCTTCATCCGTTTCATCACAAAATCCGCTTATAATGTCAGTTGAAATGGAACATTCAGGAACAATGCGTCGAATAGCTGCAATGCGATCCAAATACCATTCTCTAGAATAACCGCGATTCATGCGTTTCAATACATCAGTATTTCCTGATTGTACAGGTAAATGAATGTAATTACAGATGTTTTCGTATTTCGCCATAACTTCTAACACATCGTCTGTCATGTCTTTTGGATGTGAAGTCGAAAAGCGAACACGCAAATCTGGATGAACATTTGCAACCATCTCCATTAACTCAGCAAAATTCGTGGTTGGCTCATCTGGATTGGTAATTTCTCCTTTCGAAGTCATGTTCCAACGATAGCTATCAACATTTTGACCTAATAAAGTTACTTCTCTATATCCTTTGTCAAATAATTCTTGACATTCGTTTACAATTGTTTTAGGATCTCTCGATCTTTCTCTTCCTCGTGTAAACGGAACAACACAGAAAGAGCACATGTTGTCACATCCTCGAGTAATACTTACAAATGATGTGACTCCACTTTGATCCAATCGAACAGGTGAAATATCAGCATATGTTTCTTCACGTGATAAAAGAACATTCACCGCTTTTTGACCGTTTTCCACTTCTCCTACAAGGTTTGGAAGGTCGCGATAAGAATCTGGTCCGGCAACAATATCAACTAATTTTTCTTCCTCCAAAAGATTGGTTTTCAATCGCTCTGCCATACAGCCAAGGACTCCAACAACAAGTTCAGGTTGACGTTGTTTTCTTTTTTTGAAGTCGCTTAAACGCTTTCTCACTTTCATTTCTGCGTTGTCGCGAATAGAGCAAGTGTTGATTAAAACAACATCAGCTTCTTCCACATCACGTGTCGTTGAATATCCTTTTTCAGACATAATAGAAGCAACAACTTCACTGTCTGAAAAATTCATCGCACAACCGTAACTTTCAATGTATAATTTTTTTGAATGAACAGGATTGGCATTTTCCATCATGATCGCTTCCCCTTGTCGACTCTCGTCGATTTCCTTCTTATGATCCAAATCGTGTGTACTCATTTTAAATTTATGCTTATTTGAGAACCAACAAAGGTAAGGATAAGTTCGATATGTCAAATTGTCAGTTCTGAAAATTTGTTAATTCAAATGTGTCTTTCCTTATTTCTTTGAAACATTCTTCTTAATTATGCAGTAAAAATAAAAGTTGACAAAAATATTGGTGGTTCAAAAAAAATGTTTAACCTATGGTTAAGCACATTGTTTGAGTACATTAATAAGGTGTCAATTTATTTTGAGAATTGGAAAATCCTATTATTTGATATTATTTTGTACTTCCATTTTTCGTTACAAACTAAAATAAATCGCAATGGCAAAAAATTTAGTAATCGTCGAGTCACCTGCAAAAGCCAAAACAATTGAAGGCTATTTGGGGAAAGATTACATCGTGAAATCTAGTTATGGCCATGTGCGTGATTTAGCAAAAAAAGGAATGGCAATCGATATCGAATCGAACTTCCAGCCCAATTACGAAGTGTCAGCCGACAAGAAATCGTTGGTGGCAGAATTGAAAAAATCTGTAAAGGCGGCCGAAACGGTGTGGCTAGCGACGGATGAGGACCGCGAAGGAGAAGCAATTTCGTGGCACTTATACGAAACATTAGGATTAGCGAAAAAAGAAACAAAAAGAATTACGTTCAACGAGATTACTAAAACGGCTATTTTAAAAGCCATTGAGAATCCTCGTGAAATCAATAAAGAATTAGTTGATGCACAACAAGCACGTCGAGTATTGGATCGCTTGGTAGGTTTTGAATTGTCGCCAGTACTTTGGAAAAAAGTGCGACCAAGTTTGTCTGCTGGTCGTGTGCAATCTGTTGCTGTGAAATTAATCGTTGAAAAAGAACGTGAAATCGAACAACATAAAATTGAATCGTTTTACAGAGTCAATGGACAATTTTCTTCCTCTAAAGGAAAGTTGAAAGCTGAGTTGAATAAACAATTGTCGACAGAAAAGGATGCGAATGAATTGTTAGAAGCTTGTAAAGCGGATAATTTCAGTGTTTCTGATGTTCAAATGAAACCTGCAACAAAGAAACCAACAGCTCCATTTACAACGTCGACCTTACAGCAAGAAGCAAGTTTGAAATTGGGGTTTTCAGTTTCTCGTACAATGAGCGTAGCGCAACGATTGTATGAAGCTGGACGAATCACGTACATGAGAACGGATTCGGTGAACCTATCCGACACAGCTATGGATGCTGCGAAAAAAGAAGTGGTTTCTGCTTATGGATCTGAGTATTCAAATCCAACGAAATACAAAACTAAATCAGGTACTGCGCAAGAAGCTCACGAGGCAATTCGTCCGACTGACTTTGCAGTTCATTCTATTTCGGCTGAACGAGAAGAAGAACGTTTGTATGAATTGATTTGGAAACGTGCCATTGCATCGCAAATGAGTGATGCGAAATTAGAACGTACAACCATTAAAATTGAATCGTCAAATGTGAGTTACTTCCAAGTGAAGGGTGAGGTTATTAAATTTGATGGTTTCTTAAGAGTATACTTGGAGTCGAATGTAGATGACGACGATGAGGAAAATGAAAACGATGAAACAGCTGGATTACTTCCTCCAATGGAGAAAGGTGATAAAGTTTCAATTGATTCAATTTTCGCAACGCAACGTTTTTCAAGAGCAGCGTCAAGATACGTTGAAGCTTCATTGGTGAAGAAATTAGAAGAATTAGGAATCGGTCGACCATCGACTTACGCTCCAACAATTTCTACTATTCAAAAAAGAGGCTACGTTGAAAAACGCGAACGTGATGGAGAATTGAGAAAATACACTGTTTTACAATTGAAAAACGGTTCCATTGAATCGATTGAAAAAAGTGAAACGACTGGTAAAGAAAAAAATAAATTATCTCCTACCGATATTGGAATTGTAGTTACGGACTTCTTACAAGATCACTTTGGAAGAATCATGGATTACAATTTCACAGCTAAAGTAGAGGAGGAGTTCGATGAAATTGCAAATGGTTTGATTGAGTGGACGAAAATGATCCACGATTTCTACCAACCATTTCATGCCAACGTTGAAGATACATTAGAAAATTCTGAACGCGCCACAGGTGAAAGAGAATTGGGAGTGCATCCTGAATCAGGAAGAAAAATCATTGCGCGAATAGGTCGTTTTGGGCCAATGGTACAAATTGGTGATGAGCAAATAGATGGTGAAAAGCCACAATTTGCTTCGTTGTCTCCATCTCAATCTATTCACAGCGTAACTTTGGAAGAAGCATTGGCTTTGTTTCAATTGCCAAAATCTTTAGGAGAATACAAAGGTCAACCAGTTGAAGTAAATGTTGGTCGTTTTGGTCCTTACGTGAAATTTGGAGATCAGTTTATTTCATTAGCGAAAAACGAAGATCCAATGGATGTCTCAATGGAACGCGCTACTGAATTAATTGAAGAGAAAATTCAAGCGGATGCTCCAATTGGGGAATACAATGGTTTGCCTGTTCAAAAAGGTGTAGGTCGATTTGGACCATTCATTAAATGGAATGGAATGTTTATCAATGTCAACAAAAAATATGACTTCGATAATTTAACACAAGCTGATATCGATAATTTGGTGGCAGATAAACTTCAAAAAGACATCGATAAGGTCGTTCACGATTGGAAAGAAGAAGGAATCCGCGTTGAGAAAGCACGTTGGGGAAGATCTGTTATTTTGAAAGGAAAAACTAAAATTGAATTACCAAAAACTGTTGATCCCGCGAAATTAACCTTGGATGAGGTAAAGGCAATGATTGAAAAAAAGGCGCCAGCTAAGAAAAAAGCTCCTGCTAAGAAAAAAGCACCAGCAAAAAAGAAGTAAGCCATAAATAAAAGATTGGAAGGGTTAGAAGTGAATGCTTTTAACCCTTTTTTTGTGTCTAAGGGTAGGTCGTTCCTTTTCAAATCGAAGTTTCTTCACGTTTCGTTGTTCATAGTTTCATTCAGTTGCTTCCGAATTAGCCGACAAATCATTTAGTTTTGATAAAAAAAAGCAATGCAAGATCTTTCAATCTATTTTTCGCCAATTGTGTTGGATGAGGTGTTATCCCATGATGCTGTCAATTCATCTATAGCCGCAGCAATTGATTGTCACACAGAAAATGGATTTCCAGAATTAAAAAAAGGAGGAATTGCCTTGATGTATGTCCCTGAATTCAGAAATTCAGACTATTCTTCTGTTGCAAAGGAAAAATTCAGAACTCATTTTTACAATTTGTTTGTAGGACAAGAATGGGCAACAGAAATTTATGATTTAGGAAATATTTTGCCAGGTGAGCAAGTGAAAGATACGTATTTTGCTGTTGCACAGGTTGTTAGTGAGTTAGTGAAAAAACAAATTATTCCGGTGGTCATTGGAGGTTCTCAAGATTTAACAATGGCTTTGTACAATGGTTATGAAAAATTGGAACAATTGGTGAATTTATGTGCCATCGATTCTAAATTAGACTTGGGAAATCCTGATCATGAAATTCATGCTGATGGTTTTGTGAGTCAATTACTGATGAAACGGCCTTGTTATTTGTTCAATCATGCAAACATTGGGATGCAAGCTCCACTTGTTGCTAAGGATGAATTTGAATTATTTGAAAAATTGTACTTTGATTTCTGTCGCCTTGGTGAATTCAATGCCGATTTCAAAAAAGCAGAGCCAATACTAAGAAATTCGGATATTTTGAGTGTGGATATGACAAGTATTCGTTTCAGTGAATTAAACGATCCACAATACCAAATGCCCAACGGTTTTTATGCAGATCAAATTTGTCAAATCACTAAATATGCTGGATTGAGTGATAAAATGACATCGTTTGGAATATTTAATTATTTGCCAGAAAAGACTTCTGCATCCAATATCTCTAATTTGTTAGCACAAATGATTTGGTACTTCATTGATGGCGTGAATTTGCGAAAAGGAGACTTCCCAATCGGTTCGAAAAAAGATTACTTGAGATTTTCCGTGCACTTAGACGATTTCAAAGATGAAATTGTCTTTTATAAGAGCAATAAATCTGAACGTTGGTGGATGGAAGTTCCATATCCGCCTGAAAGTGGAAGGAATTTTGATCGACACCACTTAGTGCCTTGCAATCAGACAGATTACGCGAATGCCATGAAGAATGAAATTCCTAATTTGTGGTGGAAAACCTTTCAAAAGTTGAGTTAGCCATTGTTAATTTCTTAACAATTACACAGGGTATTCAAAAAATTGCAAAAAAAAACTTTCGTCAATAGTTAAAAAAGTTTCCATTCTAAATAAAAATATTTATTTTAGTCGCCAATTGCAGTGATTATTATTTATCTTCACTGCTGCTTACAAAAGGAAACAACGCTTTTTTATGAAGAAAAGATTACTTTTATTATCGACCCTAGCTCTTGCTATTACTGGGAATGTAGTGGCTCAGCAAGATAAACTTATCACTCATTTTATTTACGACAAGATGAGTATCAATCCAGGTGAAACTGGTTTGGACGAAGGCATTTGTGGAACATTGATTTACAGAAATCAGTGGGACAAGGTGAATGGAGCTCCAAATTCAGCTGTATTTAACTTGGAGGCAAACATGAATCGTTGGTTTCCTGGAGGATTAGGTCTAGGATTTTATCATGATGCAATCGGTTTTAACCGTCAAAATAATTTATTGTTGAATTATTCTTATCCATTATACATTCCAGGTGCTGGTACTTTGGGGATTGGTGCAGGATTGGGAATGATTAATTTTGGTCAAAATCCTACTTGGGTTCCACCAACAACACAAACAGACTTGACATTGCCAGTTGGCTTTTCAGCAACGAACTTGGATATCAATTTTGGATTGTACTTTAAAGGTACAAACGATTGGTATGCTGGAATCTCTTCAACACATTTAAATCAAGCCTTATTGCGTCAAAACAATTTCCAATATCAAACAGCTCGTCACTACTATGCGATGGGAGGTAAGACTTTTAGAGGTATTGGTGCTGACGGAGCTATTGATGCGCAAGCATTGATTCGTACAGATTTAGTGAAATTCTCAAGTGATATCAACGTGCGTTATATCTGGAGAGACTTTTTGTATGGTGGAGTTACTTACCGTACAATTGATGCGTTCGGAATTATGTTAGGAGGAACTTATCAAAACTTTACGTTAGGATATTCTTATGATATCACTACGAATAAGTTAGCTGGAATTTCACGCGGTTCACATGAAGTCGTGTTGAAATATTGTTACATACTTCCACCAGTTCCGATTGCAAAATCGAAACACCCAAGATGGTTGTAAATCATTTTTTTTTAATAATATTGTAACCATTATCGGGTAATTGCCGTTATATCAAAAATAAAATTGATCCTGTAGATTGTTAATGTTGATATCGAGCAAATAAAAACGAGGTAGAATGAGAAAACTTTTGTTAATAGGTTTAGTAGGTGTTATCCTAGCTTCTTGTAGTTCAAGAACTGGACATCTTACTGGTACTTTAGGTAGACCGGTGTATCATCCGGAGATTCCATTAGGAATGGTCTACATTAAAGGTGGGTCGTATCAAGCGGGCGAAAATGACGCGGATGTTCCGTTCTTGCATCAGACAAGAGCGAAAACTGTGTCTGTTCAAGCATTTTACATGGACCAAACGGAAATCTCGAATAACGAGTACCGTCAGTTTGTGGATTGGGTGCGTGATTCAATTGCACGTGAGAAGATTTATTTGTCTGATCTTTTAGAAGATGAGGATGCTGAGCGTTTCATCAATTATCAAGATTACTATTTTGATGAAGGAGCTTTGGAGTATGTTGACTACGATGGTTCTGATCGTGAGTTGAATCGTTCTATTTTCAGTTTGAACTGGGATAGAAGATTCGATTACAACGATGAAGAGTTGGTTCCAATTTTGGCTGACTTATACTATCCACAGCCTCAACGTTACTACAAGCGTCGTGAAATTGATACACGTAAATTAATGTTCCGTTACTACTGGATTGATTTAGTAGAAGCAGCAAAACGTGGTAGAATTGACATCGTTCCTGACGGATATGATAATCAAGGAATCAAATTGATTGATGAGCACCGTGAATTAAATACTCCTGAACATCCATTTACTGGTGAGCCTCAAGGTCAGGATAAAGACATGGGTTACTTCAATAAGAAAGGACAAAACAATGCAATTCGTGGTCACGATAACCGTCAACGATTCATTATTGACGAGGTAATTAATGTGTATCCAGATACATTGTGTTGGGTGCGTGACTTTACTTACTCGTTCCATGATCCAATGACGAATATGTATTTTTGGCATCCAGCTTATGACAACTATCCAGTAGTTGGTGTAACATGGGTACAAGCGAAAGCATTCTCTGTTTGGAGAACTCAATTGTTGAATGGTTGGTTAGTTGAAATGGGAGAAATTTTTGTAAATGATTTCCGTTTACCAACTGAAGCAGAATGGGAAAGAGCGTCAAGAGGTGATTTGAATATGTCACAATATCCTTGGGGTGGACCTTACATTCGTAATGAGTCTGGATGTTTCTTAGGAAACTTTAAGCCAATGAGAGGTAGATACTTTGAAGATGGAGGGTTCCATACTGTGAAAGTATTCTCTTACAATCCAAATGCTTGGGGATTATACTGTATGTCTGGTAACGTTGCTGAGTGGTGTGAAACTGCTTACGATGAATCAATGTACGAGTTCTCTCATGATTTGAATACTGATTATAGATACAATGCAATGGACTGGGATCCGCCATCAATGAAACGTAAAGTTTTAAGAGGAGGTTCTTGGAAAGATGTTGGATACTATTTAAGAAATGCTACTCGTAATTATGAGTATCAAGATACTGCCAAGTCTTACGTTGGATTCCGCGACGTACAGACACACTTAGGACGAGGAGGAGCAGACTTCTCGAAAGAAGGTGGCGAAGAACTTCGTAGCGACATAAACCTCCGCTAAGAGGAACAACAAACAAGTTAAATTATAAAAAAACCCTAAAACAAGGAAAACTATGAAACCAGGAAGTAAAGGATGGAAAAAATTTATGGCAAAGTTGTACGGATTCGGTGCAGCTGTCGTAATTGTAGGAGCGTTATTTAAAATCATGCACTGGCCGTTTGCTGGACCGATGCTTGTAGTTGGATTATCAACTGAGGCATTGATCTTTATCTTTTCAGCATTTGAACCAATTCATGAAGATCCAAACTGGGAGTTAGTTTACCCAGAATTAGCATTAGGTCACTCAGATGATTTAGATCATGATGCATTGCAAGCTTCATCTAGAGGTGGAGGAAAAGGTAATGGTATTACTGATCAATTAGACAAAATGTTAGAAGAAGCGAAGATTGATGGACAATTGTTGGAGCGTTTAGGAGACGGTATGCGTGCTCTTGGTGAAAATGCTGCTCAATTGAAAGGTGTTACTTCAGCTGCTGCTGCAACAGATTCTTATGTGTCTAGTTTACAAGCTGCATCTGATAAAGTATCTTCTTTGTCTGAAGCATACGAAAGAGCTTCTGTATCTATTTCAGGAATGACTTCAACAACTCAAGAAGGTGAATCATTTGGTGAGCAAATGCAAAAAGTTTCTAAAAACTTGGCTGCATTGAACAATGTATATGAATTGCAATTACAAGGTTCAACTCAACACTTAGAATCAACTCAGAAATTCCAAGCTAAAGTAACAGAGATGATGACTAACTTGTCTGAGTCTGCAGAAGATACACGTTTGTACAAAGAGAATATGTCTATGTTATCTAAAAACTTGACAGACCTTAATAATGTATACGGAAACATGTTAAAAGCAATGACAATTTCTAAGTAATTTTTTTACTTATTAGTTTTATTGCATTCCATTATTGTAAACCAATAAAAATTAATTAACATGGCAGGAGGAAAAGAAACCCCAAGACAGAAGATGATCGGTATGATGTACCTTGTACTTACCGCACTTCTAGCTCTTAACGTATCGAAATCTATCCTTGATGCTTTCGTGGCAATCGAGGAAAACACTCAAAAAGCAAACATCGTTCAAGTGGATCGTGGAAACGGTTTCGTTGGTGATGTGAAAGGAGAATTAGTCGCTTCTAAAGGTGAAGACCAAGCAGCAAAACGTAAGAAATTAGAATACGTTTTAAAGCAAATGGAATTGATCGACAAAGAGGCTGAGAAAATGATTAAGCAGATTGACGAGATTAAATTGGACATCTTGGCAAAATCTGGTGAAGCTGGAATAGAACCAGCAGTTTACAAAGATAAAGAGGAAGAATCTATTCTTTGGTTGAAAGGTGATGGTGTTAAGCCAATTCGTATGAACTTAATGGCTGTTCAAGCAAAAGATCAATACGATATTCCTATGCATGAAATCATCGGTGAGGATATCAAGAATCCAACAGGAACAGGTAAGAAATTATGGGAAGACTTTAATAACTACCGTTCTAAAATTGTTGAATTAACTGGTAGCTATACTTGGGGAGAAGGAAGTAAGTTTTCTATCACACCTAAGAAAATCAATGATTACAAAGACAATCAAGATTTAGCGAAGAAAGTTGCTGCAATGGTTGATGGTTCTAAAGCGAATGTGAAAGAAGACCGTCAAGTATTGATTGATTTGTACATGATGTTAACGAAGAAAGAGACAAACAAAGTTCATGACCTTGAAGGTGTTCACTGGATTGGTATGACGTTTGACCACTCTCCGTTAGTTGCTGCAGTTGCATCATTATCAAGTATGCAACAAGATGTATTGTCGGCACGTGCAATGGCGTTGAATCACTGGAAAGGAAAAGTTTCTACTGGTGAGTATAGCTTTAACAAAATTATGCCTTTGGCATATGGTCAGCCAATTGCAAACTCAGGTGACTCAGTTTACTTGCGTGTAATGATGGCTGCATTTGATTCAGATAACCAACCAATGGTTCAAGTATTGGAAGGTGCTGAAGCTGAAATTAAGTACCCAGGAAACGGACAAGGAATTGTTGGTTTCAAGGTTGCTGGTGGAGCTGAGCAAGTAGTAAAAGGAACTGTATCGATTAAAAACAAGTCTGGTTTGAAGAAAACGGAGCCTTGGGAATATACAGTGAAAATTATGAAACCTTCTGGTGCAATTTCATTGCCAGAGTTGAACGTATTGTATAGAGGTTATGCAAACAAAGTTTCGGCTGTAGCATCTGGATTTGACCAAACAAACTTATCTGCTTCTGGAGCAACATTGTCAAAATCTGGTGAATTCTGGATTGCATCTCCTGGAAGTGGTAAAGAAGCAACTTTGACTGTTTCAGGTAAAAACTCTGTAACAGGTAAAAGTTCAACATTATTGTCTCAAAAATTCCGTGTAATGCAATTACCAAACCCAGAGTTGTATTGGGGTGGTTCTGCACCTGGAGGAAAAGGTTCAACGGCATCAAGTAAATTGTTTGCTAAATATGGTCCTGGAATTCCATTGGATGCGAAATTTACAATTACAAGTTGGGAATGTCAAGTTCCAGGTTCTGTAGGAAAACCACCAACAGGTTCAGGAGACAATATCGCAACTGCAATTCCATTATTGCGTCAAGCAAAAGTTGGAATGAGTGCAAGTTTTACATGTAAAGTAGTTGGTCCGGATAGAACAACGCGAATCATTACAGGTTCGTACAAATTGTAAAATTAAATTTAAAAAGTATGAAGAGTTTAATTGTAAGTGCAGTGGCTATTTTTTCTGTGAGTCTTTCTATGGCTCAGGAAGGAATTAATGGTGGACCAGTAAATGTACCAGCTGATGGTATCATTGACGGGGTTGTCATTACTGAACATATCCCAACAAAACGAATGATTCCTTATGAACACGTTCGTGAGGCGGATATGGTATGGAGCAGAAGAGTTTGGGAAACAATTGACCTTCGTGAGAAGATTAATCATCCAATGTATTACCCGTTTGACGAAATCACGCGTGATGGAGTTTGGGTGAAACATGCTCAACGTTGGAGTTTGTGGACGATCATTCGTCAACACATCATTAATGGTGACTTGCGCGTTTTCTTGCCTTATAATCCTAACAACCAATTTGGTGAGTGGGATGGGGATCAATTGAAATATCCAGTTGACCCTCAGCCAGGTTTGAATTACGCAACAGATTCTGTTTACCGTGAGAATTTATTGTATCTCTTAGGTTCTTTAGGACCTCAAGATGCTACTCCGTTGGTAGATGATTTTGGAGATCCATTATTGGTGTACAATCCAGAAACTGGATTTGATGACTATGTTTATCCTCCAAGAGATACATTGTGGTATACATCGAAAGATATCATTCAATATCGTTTGAAAGAGGATTGGTTCTTTGATAAGGAACGTTCAGTTTTAGACGTTCGAATCATTGCAATCGCTCCTGTAGTATATAGAAAAGAAGTCGATGCAACTGGTGCTGAAAGTATCAGTGGAACAATGGAGTTGTTCTGGTTGTACTTCCCACACTGTCGTTTTGTATTCAATAACTATTTTGTGTACAACGACAAAAATGATTCTCAATGGATGAGTTTTGATGATTTGTTCTGGAAAAGAAGATTCAACGCAGTAATGTACAAAGAAAGCAATAACTTCGATCGTAAGATTGAAACGTATAGAGCTGGATTGGATGCGTTGTATGAAGCTGAGAAGATCAAAGAAGAGATTCGTACGATCGAACACGACGTATGGGATTTTTAATCTGAAAATAATATTAAGAGAAGCCGTTTTGAATTTCAAAACGGCTTTTTTATTTCTTCATATTTTCATTTGTACAGTATGGAAGAGATTTACACTTTGTTGTTGTGCTTTGATTTTAAGAGCTTTTGAACACCTTCATTTTATAGGGTCTGTTACTATTTGATTTAATTGAATTGCATGTATGTAAACCAATTAAACTAAATAGCCATGGCAGGAGGAAAGGAAACCCCACGACAAAAAATGATCGGAATGATGTATCTAGTGCTAACTGCACTATTAGCATTGAACGTTTCGAAGTCCATTTTAGATGCTTTTGTTGCAATTGAGGAAAACACTCAAAAGGCGAATATTTCTCAGTTTTTGCGAGGAAATGAATTTATTGCAGATGTAAAAAGTGAAATTTCAGTCAATCAAAATCCGGAATTCAAAGAAAAATTAGAAAAGCTCAAAACAATTGAATCCCAAATGAAGTCAATTGATCAACTCTCTGCAAAGATGATTGAATCTATCGATGGACTGAAACTTGAAATTTTAAGAGAATCTGGTGAAGATTTGGATAAAGTTGCAGAAAATGATGAAGAATCAATATTGTGGTCAAACGATTACAAACAAGGTCAGGGATTGCCCTTTCGAATGCATTTAATGGCTGTTCAGGCAAAGGATCAATACGATGTTCCAATGCATGTTATCATTGGCGATGACATTAAGAATCCGACAGGAAAAGGAAAACAATTATGGGATGACTTCAATAATTACAGAAGTGCAATCGTCAAAGCTCTTGGAACTTATCAGTATGGAGGAAAATCGTTTTCCATTGAACCTAAAGCTATTAATTTCTATAAAGATAGTAGGGATCTAGCGAAGAAAGTGGATGATTTAGTCCGAAATTCAAATGCGAATTTACGTCGTGATGAAAAATCAGGGAAGGTAATAGGAATGGGCGATGATGGACAAGTATTGAAGGATATTTATATCAGTTTAACGAAACCTGAGCGAGTGATACAAAACAACGTTGAAGGAGTACATTGGATTGGTCAAACTTTCGATCATTCTCCTTTAGTTGCTGCGTTGGCATCGCTTACTTCTTTACAGCAAGATGTGTTGTCTGCTCGTTCGGCTGCTTTACAGCATTTGAAATCTAAAGTAACAACAGGTGAATTTTCGTTCAATAAAGTCGTTTCATTGGCAACTGGTCCTGCAATAGCCAATGCAGGTGAGGAAATTGAAATCAAGGTAATGATGGCTGCTTTTGATTCCGATAATCAGCCAATCGTCACAACAGACAATGGTGAAATTGTACGTGTTAAAGATGGTCAAGCCATTGTTAAAGCGAAAGTTTCTGGTTCTGGAGAAATGGTGTTTTCGGGAAATGTTGCCATCAAGAAAAAATCGGGTGATATGAAACAAGAACCGTGGTCATTTCCAGTGAAAATCATGAAACCGTCTGGTGCTATTTCATTACCAGATTTGAACGTGTTGTACAGAGGAATTCCAAATCGTGTCATAGCTGTAGCTTCGGGATTTGATCAAACGGTGTTATCTGGTACTGGATTGAATTCTTTAACGAAGTCAGGCGATAGTTGGACAGTATCACCAGGAAATGGAAGAGACGCAACTTTGACTGTTTCGGGAAAAAACTCTTTGACGAACAAAACATCCATTTTATTGACTCAGAAATACAGAATCATGCCATTACCAAAACCTGAATTGTTTTGGGGAGCAGCAGCAGATGGTGAAAAAGCTCCATTGTCACAAACGAAATTGTTTGCGAAATACGGACCTGGAATCCCAATTAGCGCTGTCTTTAGAATAGTGGATTGGACTTGTCAAATACCAAATTCGGTGAGTGCACCGCCTAGCGGAAAAGGAGATGATATCTCAAGTGCTGTAAGATTATTGCGTCAATCAAGACCTGGTATGATCGCTGTTTTTACATGTAACGTCATTGGTCCTGATAATAAAACACAAATTGTTACGGGAACTTATAGGTTGTAAGTAACTAAAATTTCAGTGAATTAAAGTCGTTTTGAATGTCAAAACGGCTTTTTCTATTTAAAGATATTCTCTTTGATGGCTTTGTTTTTATTGGCCAATTGCCCACATGCTGCATCGATGTCCTTTCCACGACTTCTACGGATATTTACCACTAAGCCATGTTTTTCTAAATAGCTAGCAAAGTCATCAACCTTTTTGGTGTCGGCTTTTTGAAATTCTCCATCATCGATTGGATTGTATTCAATGATGTTGATTTTGCATGGAACACATTTCGAGAAATCCAATAATTCTCTCGCATCGTTGATGGAATCATTAAAATCTCTGAAGATGATGTATTCAAAAGTAACTCGTGTACCAGTCTTTTCATGGAAATAGATCAACGCTTCTTTCAAGGATTCAAGATCATTACTGTCGTTGATTTCCATGATTTTACTGCGTTTTTCGTCATTTGCAGCATGAAGTGATAAGGCTAAATTGAATTTAACAGCATCATCACCTAGTTTTTTAATCATTTTGGCAATTCCAGCCGTGGAAACAGTAATTCTTCTTGGTGACATACCCAAACCTTCAGGAGATGTCAAAAGCTCCGTAGAACGCAACATGTGCTTGTAATTCAACAATGGTTCTCCCATTCCCATATAAACAATGTTGCTCAGTTGCGTGTGATAACGATTTTCAGCCTCATTTTTCAAATGAACAACTTGATCTACAATTTCACCAGCCGTCAAGTTTCGCATTAATTTTAACTTTCCAGTAGCACAAAATTTGCAAGCTAAACTACAACCTACTTGTGAGGATATACACGCTGTCATTCTGCTTGTAGTAGGAATCAATACTCCTTCAACTACTTTTCCTTCTTCAATTGTAAATGCACACTTTATTGTTCGATCACTCGAAATTTGTTGATCTTCAACCGTTATTTTATCAATGTAGAAATGTTCTTGAAGCAATGCTCGCAACGGAATGCTCAAATTTGACATCTCTTCGAAAGATGCTGCATTCTTTTTCCATAACCATTCAAAAATCTGTTTTGCGCGAAACCCTTTTTCTCCAAAAGCTTCGATGGCTACTTTGATTTCTGAAACCGATAAATTACGGATATTTTGTTTCTCATTTGTCATTGCGACTGCAAAGGTACGAAGAAGGATTGGATTGAAAAAAGATAAATAATCTTACAATTTTCTCCATTCATTGGCGTCAATCATGACTTCTTGTCCATTCAATAGTAAGCCCTGGAAATAGTTCTTATTGATTTTTTGAATTTCCATGATACGTGTTCCTTCAGTCAAAGTAATCGGACTTTTCTCTCCACTTTCGGTTAGGTACGTTGGAATTGTTTTGCCAATAACAATTGCTGCGTTTGATTCACGGAATGACTTGTCTGCCGCGTAAGCAAGATAGATGGAAAGAAAACCGATGCAGATGAAAAAAAACAAGGAAATGAAAGCAATTCTTTTGACTACAACTGATTTTCGCGAGAAAAGTAAAAGCATAGAAATTGCAACAAGAATGGAAGATAGGATGGCAGTCACGGACCAATTGTCGGCACCAAAAGAAAACAATGAACGCATCAAACTGGAATGTATCGGTTCATAACTCGGTAGCGCTAATTTGAAATGACAAATCTCTAAGTTTTTTAGCGCATTTGAATGTTTAGGATCGTATTGCAGTGCTTTTTCAAATCCCCAAATGGCTTGACCATATTTTTGTTGTTGGAAATAGCAGTAGCCTAGATTGTAATAAGCAGATGCATTTCTTGGCTCTTTTGCAATGACTGATTCGAAAGCAACAATGGCACTGTCCATTTGTTTGTGGTTAGCGAAAGTTACACCTTGATCAAACTCGGTGTTTGCCGATGCAACCAAGCAAATCATGAAACTCAATATGGCAATCATTCCTTTCATAGCTATATGCGATTGATTTTTTTGATGAGTTCCTGAGTTGTAGCCAATAAATGAGATTGTACAACAGAATCTCCTGCAATTCCGAAACGAGCATTGTCACATTGTTCAAAAATGGACTGTGCTTCAACAATAAGTTCTTCAGAAACACCTTGATTACGCATTGTTGAAAATAGTGTCAACCTTGAATGGTTTTCATCTGGATTTAGTTGCGATGCTGCGGTACAACATTTCGTTAATGCTTTTTCTATGTTTCCGTAAAACGCTTGGCTATCATTTAGATCGATCGAGTTTTTAGCTTGATGCATCAAATCTATGGACACTTGCATGGTCGTTTTAACTTGTTCTCTTGTCGCTTTGTCCTCAGAATTTTCTTCGCGTTTTTTCATAAAAAAGATGAACAAAAATGCAAGGGCAATCGGACTTGTTATTCCAATCCAAAATATGTTGGAACCAAAAAGACTAGATGTTTCTTGAGCCTTGTAAGGTGAAAGTGGAGCAATTCTATCCATAGAAGCTTGTTGAGAAGCTGGATTTATTTCTTGTGGATCAACTCCTTTGTATTGTGGATTTCCTTGAACTAAAATTGTAGCTGTTGAATCAGCAACAATACTTACATATTTTTCTGTAAATGGATCAAAATAGGCCAATCCAACCGCTGGCATTTTGTAAGTTCCTGATTTTGTGACTTGAATGTTGTAGGTATACGTTATTTGTCCTGATGCTCCTTTAGCTCCGAATGTGTATTCTTCGGTTAAAACTGGATCACCATAAACAATCATTCCATTTGTCAACGGTAATTTTGGTTTGTCGAGATTGTGCAAATTACCATTCCCTGAAATGATAACATCTAGTGTGAAGACATCACCTTGCTTCAATTTTTTCTGTTCTACCTTCTGTGAAATATCAAAAACACCAACTCCACCAATAAAGTTTTTCGGTGCACCGGAAGGCAATGGTAAGACTTCTATTTCAGGAACATTGGATTGAACATCGTATCCTTTTGAGCCAAATGGAATCATCACATTGAAAGGAGTGATATCAAGAACTCCAGCTCCTGTAGGGAAAATCACTTTCTTATCGTATGAAAATGTAGAATACTCTTTCCCTTTCAAAGAAACTGTTTCGATGTAATTTTTATTGAATTGACTCAAATCATGTGATTCTACTATTCCTTTTACTTCATAATTTCGTTTACGCAATGGTTGTCCAGTTGGCGCGTCTTTCGAATAAACACGTGCTGTTAAAACAAGCGCTTGTCCTTCATAAATTTTATCTGCAGAACGTTCAATGATCCCAAATGCAGGTTTGCGTAATTGTTCTTTGGAGAAATCTTCGGTTGAAATTACGGCCCCATTCACTACGCGTACTGAAACGACATTGGATGCTTTTGATTTGTTGCCATCTTTAACATAGAATGGACCAACTTTAAATGTTCCGGCTTTCGTAAATGCTCCATTCAGCACCACAATGTGCTCTTGAATCATGTCGCCAGTATTGACATCTTGAATGTATTGTGAATAAGAATTCACACCATATCCTGGAACAAAACTTGAAGGTAAATTCTCAATTAAATCACCTTCCATGTTGGATTTAATAGTAATCGTGACCATTTGTCCCACACTGACTTCTTCAGGTGTAACAGTCAATTCTACCTTCTTTCTTTGTCCGTAAGAACAGAAAGTCAGTAAACAAATGATACTATGTAGAATTAAACTTTTCATTACCAGTCTTTTCCTGATTTAGATGATCCACCATCGGAAGAACGCCCACTCAACTTACGTTTCGTATTCGCTTCTTGTTTCATTAATTCGTCTAATTTTTTCTCAACGGCCTTGTCTTTCAACTTTGGACTTCCTCCAGAATTTTTAGAATCATTTCCTTGTTGATCGGAGGACTGATTACTCTTGTCAGAATTGTTTTGTCCCTCTTTGCCTTGTTGGTCCTTGTTGTTTTGATTGTCCTTATTATCTTTGTTGTCTTGATTATCCTTGTTTTGCTGATCTTTATTTTGTTGCTTTTTTTGCGACTGATTTTGAAGTTGGCGCATTGCTTCCGATAAATTATAGCGTGTTTCAGAATCAGATGGATTGTTGCGCAACGCTTCTTTGTAGGCATCAACTGCTCCTTGGTAATCTTTGTTTCGCATACGTGTATTTCCTAAGTTGTGATAATCTGCCGCTTTTTTCTTTTTATCACTTTCCGTACTTCCTTTTTGCAAATAGATGCTTTCAGCTTCTTTGTACTTATGACTTTTATAAGCAGATTGACCCATTTCATCAGATAAATCAACTCCTTCTGGAGCTAATTCTTGAGCTGATTGATAGGAATTGAATGCTTTTTCATATTCCTTCGCTTCGTAAGCTTTTCGAGCAGAAGTCAAGGAATCTCTCCAATCTTGTCCAAAGGAAATTGGAATGATCAAACTGAATGCTATGTAGATAAGTCCTTTCATTTCTTTATAACTATTTTTTCTACGGATGAGAAGATAGATGACGATAAACTAAGGTAAAGTGTGAAAAATAATATTGAACAAAACAATGGCAATTGATAACGATTCTCTTTCACATCAAATTCCATGGATGCAATTTTGGATTTCTTCATGCGATTGATTTGTGTGAGCAAGCCCGTTAAATCTGGAAATGGATCACTACTCAACGTAGCATATCCGCCTCCTTTTGAGGCAATATCATTGATGAATTGAGGATTCAACTTAGACAAAACTGTTGTTCCCATAGCAGTTGATTTGTAACCCAATTCTGGACGATCAGGATTTTTAGGTACCAATCCACCACCTTTCGTTCCTAAGCCCAAAACAATTAATTGGTGTTTCTTTTCTTTGATTTCTGCTAAAATATCATTCGGATTGTCTTCATGATTTTCACCGTCAGTTACCAAAATAATTCCTTTCGTGGTTTCTGTATCTTCAGAGAACATGGAAACTGAATTTTCGAGGGCTGCACGAATATTTGTTCCTTGACTTGAAATCATGCTTGTTTCAATGTCGTTGACATACATTTTAGCGGCATCGTAATCCATTGTAATTGGTAATTGAGTGAATGCGCTGTTGGCAAATACACAAACTCCGATTTTTTCTCCATGCAAGTTATTCACTAATTGTGCAATTGCTCGTTTTGCAATTTCTAAGCGAGAAGTTTCAGGATCAATGTCTTTTACGTTCATCGAATTGGATATATCCAAACACAAGACTAATTCCAGGCTTTCAACAGTTCCTTGCACTTTTTTTGAACCAAAAATGGGTTGTGCCATGGCAATAATCAAAAACACCAATGCATTTCTAAATAAGAAAAAGCGGAAATAACTCTTTGCTGAAGAAACGGGTCTAAAAATGTGCTCTCTTACTTTCTCTCCAGTTGCTGTAAAAATGTTATTTGTGCGTTGGATTGAATAGAGATAAAGCAAAACTATTGGAATCAATACTGTATTCAACCACAGTACTTCTGGATGTTTAAAGTTGACTTGTTCACCAGAACCATGACTGAAATAGCCCAAAATTGAAAATAGGATTGTAAGCAGCGTCCAGAAAATAACTTCCCAAACAACTATACCAGCTGTGATTTTTCCAACACGATATGTATAGTTTTTCTTACTCATGAATTTTGAAAAAATAACGTTGCATGAACCAAGTCACTAAAGCTAAAATAAATGCCCAATTCAAAAAAGCCATTGGCATTGCTGGTGGTTCTGATTTATAATGTCGATCAACTATTTTTCGTTTTTCTAACTTTTCGATTTCGGCATATATTTCCCTTAATCCTTTTTCATCCTTTGCTCTAAAATATTGTCCATCCGTTTTTTGTGCAATGCGCTGCAATGTAGCCTCGTCAATTTCACTTTCACCATTTTGCAGCAGTGTTCCGAAAGGAGTTTGAACAGCCATTGGACCTTCGCTTGTTCCTCCAACTCCAATAGTATATACTCGCACATTTTTTGCTCGAGCTAAATCGGCTGCTTCATCAGGTGATATTGTTCCAGCATTGTTACTACCATCTGTTAACAAAATAACCACTTTTGATGGCAAACTGTCATTACGTAAACGCGTTACTGCTGTTCCTAAACCAACACCAATTGCAGTTCCACCTTCAATATTGACTTCGCAAGAAACATCATCAATTTGTTTTTTAAGAATGGAATAATCGGTTGTTGCTGGACAAGATGTATAAGCTTCACCAGCAAACACAACTAATCCAATTCTGTCACCTCTTCTGCCATCAACAAATTCTTTGGCCACCTCTTTGGCTGCTTCAATTCTGTTGGGTGAAAAATCTTGAGCCAACATTGATCCAGAAACGTCTATAGCCAAAATGATATCAATACCATCTTTAAAATCTTGATTGGAATCATCATGATCGTTCCAGTTGTAAGGTTTTGCCAATGCTAATATCAAAAGAGATGCAATAATTCCATAAGTCAAAATAATTGCTTGACGCATCACAACAATACGTTTGGAACTAAAGGACTTTTGCGTTGAAACGTTTCCTGAATATTTCCATTCACCTTTTTTTCGTTTTTCAAAATAGAAAAGTAAAAACACAACAATCGGCACCAACAGCAATAACCAAAGCCAATTGGGTGAAAGGAATTCGTATTCCCAAAACGCTATGTTCCAATTAGTCAACATTCTCAAATTCGATTGGACTGGTTTCGGCAACTATTTGCTTTGCTAAAATGGAAACTTTCAATATGGTAATTTCATCTGGCTCAGATTTGGCAAATTTCACCATGTCTGATTGATTCAATATTGTCATTAAAGTATCAATCGTTTCAGTATGTAATCCACATTGTTTGAGCAATAAGCGCGTTTCTATTGTTGTTTTGTCTAATAAACTGATTGTGTATCTCGATGACAAATACGAGCGCATGATATAGGATAATTCGATATAATGCAATTTCAATTGTCCATCATTCCACAATTTGCGGTTTTCTAATGATTCAATCGCAATCAATGTTTTGTCCTTCAATGAAATTTCTGGCTCTGATCGTTTAGGTTTTGCTGCCTTTTTATGACGACGTAATTGAATGAAAATGATTATCAAAATAATCAATAGTGGCAGCAACCAATATGAATTTTGTCCAACTGTTAAAATAAATTTATACAAACGTGTTTGTGGTTCTTCTACTTCGGCGAATGATTCTTTGATATCGAAAATATCTTGGTTTTTTACAGAAGGAACCATTCCACAGCTCAATCGCAATTCATTGAAATACAATGTTGAGTCGCCTATTGTAATTGCTTGCTCTGGAATCACAACCGTTCCGCTATCCCAGCAAGTAATTGTATATTTTCCAATCCAAGTATCGCGATCTTTTCCTTTGATGAGTGTATCGTAAAAATCGCGTACAATTTCCAATTCAACTTTTTGGTTCGTTGTCAACTGACTATTCGCTTGTTGAATTTTACCAGGAACGAAACCTGCAAACGCTTCATACCTGAGATAGGTGCGAGGTTTTAATTTCACCTTGAGCGTCATTTCAACTTGTTCACCAATTAAAATACGTGAATGATTGAGCGTAGCAGACAGTTCTTGCGACCAAGATTGGAACGCAAAAAGAAAAGTCGCTATGTAAATCAATGCTTTCATTATCTCTTTTTGAACAATTGAACCAATGGCAAAATAAAATTTTCATCGGTGTTGATAACAACAGAATCTATCCCAGACTTTTTCAAAGCTTTTAAGGTTTCATCTGTTTTAATTGTATACGCATTTCTATAATTTTCTCGTACTGTGGGATCATTGGAATTTACCCAAGTAGTTGCATTCGTTTCAGCGTTATACAACTGAATATATCCCATTTTCGGTAACAAGTATTCTGATTTGTCTTCCAGTTTTATCGCCACCAAATCATGTTTTTTACGAGAAACATTCATTCCTTCCATGAAGTCATTGTCATCCATAAAATCGCTCAATACAAAGCAAATGCTTCTTTTTTTCTGCGTATTTCGGAAAAATTTCAATCCTTCATTCAAATTCGTTCCTTTGCTTTTTGCTTTTAGTTCGATGAGTTGGCGCAAAATCACCAAAGCATGTTTTTTTCCTTTTTCTGGTGCAATGTATTTTTCAACCGTATCTGAAACAAAAATTGCTCCTACTTTATCATTGTTACTTATTGCAGAAAAAGCAAGAACTGCAGCAATTTCAAGTGCTAAATCTTTCTTTGTTTTTTGATCAGAACCAAAGTCTTCTGAACCTGAAACGTCAATAATGAGCATCACAGTTAATTCTCGTTCTTCGTCGAACACTTTGACAAAAGGTGTGTTAAAACGAGCCGTTACATTCCAGTCAATGGTTCTCACTTCGTCCCCAAAATGATAATCGCGCACTTCCGAAAAGGTCATTCCTTTCCCTTTAAAGGCAGAATGATATTCTCCTGAAAAGATGTGCTTGGTCAACCCTTTGGTTTTAATTTCCAAGCGATGAATTTTCTTTATGAGCTCTTTTGTGTCCATTTATGGCACCTCAACCTTACTAACTATTTTTTGTACAATATCACTTGCAGTTATGTTTTCCGCTTCCGCTTCGTAGGTTAATCCCATTCTATGACGCATCACATCTGGAGCAATGGAACGAATGTCTTCTGGAATAACGAAAGCGCGACCTTGTAAAAAGGCATATGCTTTTGCTGCCAACGCCAAATTGATACTCGCACGTGGTGAGCATCCAACAGCTATCATTGGTTCCAAATAACCTAAACCATAATTTTGAGGTTTTCTGGTTGCGTAAACAATGTCGACTATGTATTGTTCAATTTTTTCGTCCAAATACACCTCACGAACCAATTCTCTGCTTCGTAAAATATCGGCAACATCAACTACTTTTTGAATTTTTTGCAATCCTTCAGAGCGTACATTTGTTCGAATAATCAAACGTTCTTCTTCAATTGATGGATAATCCAAGAAAACTTTTAGCATGAAACGATCGACTTGTGCTTCTGGAAGCGGATATGTTCCTTCTTGCTCAATTGGGTTTTGCGTTGCCAACACCAAAAATGGTTTCGGTAAAGCATACGTTTCATCTCCAATCGTTATTTGACGCTCTTGCATGGCTTCCAATAAAGCTGATTGAACTTTTGCTGGAGCACGGTTGATCTCATCTGCCAATACGAAATTGGAGAAAATTGGACCTTTTTTGACCGTAAAAGATTCACTTTTTTGATTGTAAATCAAGGTACCAGTCACATCGGCTGGAAGTAAATCCGGCGTAAATTGAATGCGACTAAACTCCACATCAATTGCTTCAGACAGTGTTTTAATGGCCAAAGTTTTTGCCAATCCTGGAACACCTTCTAAGAGAATGTGACCATCAGCAAGCAAAGCAATCAACAGGCGATTAACCATATATGATTGTCCCACAATTACTTTTGAGACTTCAGATTTTAGGCGATCAATGTTGGCCGCTTCAATTTTTATTTTCTCACTCAAAATTCTCAATGCTTCAGCAGGATTGAGTGAATTTGTTGAATTTTCAGACATAAGCTACAGATGAATATACAAAGTTGTTAAATACATGGCTGAATCCCTTGATTTTGCTGTTAAATATTGTTAACATTGTTTAGGCTAAATACTAAAAACCAAATCCTTAGAAATGGAAGAGCGAATTTGTAAAAAATGCGGCGATAAGTTAAAAGGAAGAAAAGACCAGAAGTTTTGTTCGGACTATTGCAGAAACACCTTTAACAATGAATTGAATGAAGACGCAACGAATTATGTGCGACGAATTAACAACATTTTACGCAAAAACCGTCGCATTTTAGAGCGCTTGAATCCAACAGGGAAAGTGACAGTTGATGCCATTCGATTAGCCGAGGAAGGATTTAATTTCCACTACTTTACGAATATTTACGAAACGAAAAAGGGTTCAACGTACTATTTCTGCTACGAGCAAGGATACATCAAGATTGAGAACAATCAGTATATTTTGGTGCACAAGCAGGATTATGTGAAGTGATTTAAAACCCTTTCACCAACTCCAAACCTTTTTGAATGTGTCCAAATGGGTCGTTCAATGAATTGTAAACGCCACGAACAATTCCTTTCGTGTCGATGATGTAGGTGACACGACCAGGAATCAATCCAAACAGACTTTTAGGTACACCAAATAGTTTCTGAATCTTTTTGTCTTTGTCGGGAACAAGGATGTACGGTAATTCGTGTTTTTCAGCAAATTTATCGTGTGAGTCTCCTGAATCTCCTGAAATTCCTATTACTTCGCAGTTTAATTCTTGAAATGCCTCGTAATTATCGCGAAATGCACATGCTTCTTTAGTGCATCCTGGTGTGAAGTCTTTTGGATAGAAGAAAATTACAATGTTTTTCGTTCCGATTAATTCGGAGAGATTGAAAAGGTTTCCATTGGAGAGTCGGACTTCAAAAGTTGGACAGATATCGCCTATTTGTATGCTCATTTTTCTTCGTTTAAAGTTGTTTTGTACGTTTCAATTGCTCGATTTCTAGCGAACTTGTGTTCAATCATTGGTTGAGGGTATTCGTTTGTTCCAAATTCTGGAACCCATTGTTTGATGTATTCAAATTGAGGATCGAAACGTTCTTGTTGTGTCATAGGATTAAAGATACGGAAATAAGGGACAGCATCACAACCTGAACTTGCAGCCCATTGCCAACCTCCAACGTTGCTTGCTAAATCAAAATCCAATAATTTTTCAGCAAAATAGCGCTCGCCCCATTTCCAGTCAATCAACAAATGTTTGCACAAAAAACTAGCAGCAATCATTCGCACTCGATTGTGCATGAACCCTGTTGCGTTTAATTCGCGCATGCCAGCATCAACAATTGGATAGCCTGTTTTTCCCTGGCACCATTTTTCAAAGTCACTTTCGTTGTTGACCCAAGGAATGAAATCATATTTGGTTTTGAATGCACTGTTTTCTGTATGCGGAAAATGGAACAGGATGGCAGAGTAGAAGTCCCGCCAAATTAATTCATTCCAATATTTTTCATTGGATTGTTGTGCTATTTCCGTCAATTTCCGAATGCTCAAAGTACCAAATCGCAAATGAATTCCAAGTCGAGAAGTACCAAGTAAAGCTGGAATATCACGTGTTTTATCGTAGTTCTTGATCCTAGAAAGTGGAATTTTTTGTTTTGGAATGTCGATTGTTGCATTTCGTTCAAAACCAAGTGATGCTAATGACGGAAGTTTTGTTGCTTTGCATGATCTTGTTGAAATGTGTTTTTCAGAAGGAAATGAAGCGATACAAGATTCATTAAACAACGATTTCCATTTATTCATGTAAGGTGTGAACACGGTATAAGGTAAGCCATCGTTTTTAAGAACTTCATTTTTGTCGAAAATGACATGATCTTTGAAAGCTTTCCATTGGATGTTTTTTTCGTTTAGTCGTTGCTCAACTATGTTATCTCGTTGGATTGCTTTCGGCTCATAGTCGTCATTTGTTACGACAAGATTGGCGGCAAATTTCTGAGCAATTGCTGGAATTAATTCAATCGGATCACCAACAAACACCTCCAAATCATTGCTTTTCTCTTGGTAGCTTTTTTTTAGTGTTTGCACGGCCTCATAAATGAAACTTACACGTGCATCATTCGTTGGTAGATGTTTCAAAATGGTGGTGTCAAAGATGAAAACAGGAATTAGCGTCTTTGCTTCTAAGGTAGATTCATAAAGTCCGTGATTGTCGGTGATTCTTAAATCCCTTCGGTGCCAGAAAAGTATAGTTTTACTCGCCACAATATTCTACAAAATTATTTTCAGTTTCGAATAAACGGATGGTTAATTTGTAGCGTGATTCCAACTTCGATCGCAAAATTGTCCAAATGACTTTTGCAATGTTTTCAGCTGTTGGATTGAGTTCCTTGAATTCTTCGCAATCTAGATTTAAGTTTCGGTGATCAAATTTATCGGTAACATGTGTTCGAATCAATTGCTTCAATTCACCCAGATCGATGACATAACCTGTGACTGGATCTACATCTCCTTCAATCCATGTTTCAATGACGTAGTTATGACCATGATAATTTGGGTTACTGCATTTTCCGAAAATTGCTAAATTTTTTTCATCACTCCATTCAGCAATGTGCAACCTATGTGCGGCATTAAACGTTTCTCTCCTGCAAATTTTCATACATCCCATTTTTTACTTCCGATTCGAATTCTTCTATTATGTGTTTGAACCAATAGGTGTAAAGTTCGGGATTTTCTTTTAATTCAAGCTTGATTTCATCAAAACTCTTCCAAGCATAATCCATTGCCTCTTCTGGATTAATGATTGGAAGTTGTTCCCATTTTCCAACTAATACATGATCAATTTCATTTTCATACAATCCATTTTCAAATTGAATGATATAGTTGAAATGGAACAATGGCGTCAATTCAATTTCAGTTAAAAAAAGTTCTTCGTGCAATCGTCGTTTTGCTGCTGCAAGAATGGATTCATTGGGAGCTGGATGAGAACAGCAAGCATTCGACCATAATCCGGCGGAATGATATTTTGTTGGTGCTCGTTGTTGTAGTAGTAATTCGCCATTTGAATTGTACAATATAACTGAAAATGCACGATGCAATAAACCGTTAGAATGTGCTTCTAATTTTTCGCATACACCAATTTCCGCATCTAATTCATCTACGAGGATGACATAATTTTGCATTTCACTCATTTCACTATTTTTTTCTTATTCCTATGATGGTAACATCATCTGTTTGTGGTTCATCACCTTTCCATGTTTCAAACTCATCGTTGATCATTTTTGATTGTTCAGATAATGGTAGTCTGATGTTGTCATCAAACATTTCTAACAATCTTCGAATGGAGAATTTCTTTTCTTTTCGCCCTCCAAATTGATCTTGGAACCCATCTGTAAATAAATACAAGGTGCAATTTTCATCGAATCGGGTATGATGAGTAACGTATCCTGTAAACTCTTCACCTCGTTCGTCTCCAATGTGTTTGTAATCTCCTTTGTATAAATTGAAATTTGTGCCATTGTGCATTAATATTTTTGACCCTGCACACGCATAATACATTGAGTCATTTTTAGTGTTAATGACGCACATTGTTAATTCCATCCCATCGTTGACAACATTTCCATTGATAGTTCGAGGCAAAGCTTCTCTTAATTTCAAATCAATTTCATCCAATGCTCTACCAGGATTTAGGAGTTGATTTTCATGGACGACCGAGTTTAATAAGTTGATACCAAGTAATGACATGAATGCCCCAGGAACGCCATGTCCAGTAGAATCACCAACAACTAAAACAATCGAGTTGCCAATTTGTTTCGTCCAGTAAAAATCTCCTGAAACAATGTCTTTTGGTTTAAAAATTACAAACGATTCTTCAAAGAATTCTTCCAGGGTTTTTTCAGATGGAAGTAAGTTTTGTTGAATGCGTTGAGCGTAATTAATACTTGAAGTTATATTTTCGTTTTGATTTTTAATGATTCGTTCTTGTTCTCTCTTGTCTGTAATATCTCTTGCCAGGGCTAAAAAACCATTTATGAATTTTGTGCTTCCAGGTTGAAATAAGGTAGAGACATATTGACCAAGCCAAATTTTACTTCCATCCTTACGTAGGATAGGGAACTCAAAATAGGAATAGGACTCCTTGTTTTTAAAGTGATTACGGTAATAGTTTTCGACAATTTCTTTGTATTCAGGATCTACAATGTCGAGTGAACTTTGACCGATTAAATCTGATTTTAAATAACCCAATCGATCATAAAAACGCGAATTAACGAATTGAAATTTACTATCGATACTCACCTGGTATATGTAATCTTCTGCGTTTTGCACTAAAAGCTCATAGGTGTTTTGAACTTCTATTTTATCATTCACTACTTGTCCAATAATAACCTTCACATCATCTGAAAACGACTTGTAAGTCCATTCAATCCATACCATTTCGCCATTTGCATTGTACATTGGAAATGTTTGAACTGGTTCGTTTTTAAAAAGATTGGAAATGTCATGCTCTTGTGTTGTTCCACTCTTTGCGACGTAATGATTTAATGTCAAAATAGATTGATTCAACAATTTATCATCTGTCAAACCAATGAAGCGATGAATGTTTTTACTGGCAAAGGTGATGGACCCTTCTTGGTTGAATGAAATTGTTGGAATATTCCCTTTATTTACAATTGCGGAAACAAATGCCAACTTGAACATGGAGTCATTGCGCATGTAGGTCAAAACAGTAAATAAAAGGGCGGAAACTATTGTCGCCAATATATAAAGATAAGGATTGATCAATGGATTTTTCGCGGTCAGCGCAATCGAGGAACAGATTAAGACATAAATAATTCCGAATAGTGATACGTGTTTTATGTTATCAAAAATAAAGGGTGTTACTGATATTACTATAAGTACAGCGAGCGCATAGAATGGGTGTAGACTATAGGAATACAGCATGAAAATATTATAACCTAAGATGAACATGAACCCTATGATTAAGTTCAATTTCAATTTTTTAATGTTGTTATTGACTGTTTCCGAAATGGAGATGAAATATTGACTAATCAGTATAAATCCGGTGATAATTGCAATAGGAATATTGGTTTGAATTTCCTTACTCATTACCGATACTAAAATTTCAGAAATGGTATTAGCAAAAGCACCAAAAAGAATCAAGTTAGGAGCAATCTTTTGCATAGAGAAATATTCATCGGATAAAAACCGTGATTTATCTTCTGATTTATTTATTCTCATCAATATGAATACATTCACTAATAATACAACGAATATTATTAGGAAGATTATCCATGGAGATTTATAAAATGGCTGATGTATTGTGAATGATACAGATTGAATATTACTATATCCAACTTCTGAATAACATGACTTGATTTCTAATGTGTATTTTCCGTTCGATAATCCTTCGACAAAGAACTCTTGTTGTGTTGAAAGCTGACTCCATTCTTGACCCAATTCTACAATTCTATATGTGTAATATATGAGTTTCGTTTTTGGTAATTTGGAGAGAATAGAAAATTGGATCCTTCCTTTTTCTGCGTTCACTTTGCGGTCAATGAAATGAACTGAAGGTGGACTCGGCGCTTTCATTTTCTGTAAAACTCCTGTATTGACAAGGAATAATCCCTCAATAGTTCCAAGGTAAAATTCATTTTCTAATTGACAATCAGATCGTGTGTTTGTTTCAAATCCTTCAAATCCAGAATATGCATCATAGGTAGATTGACTGAGTATCTTCCCCTCATCATTTACTTTGAGAAAATTTAATCCCTTATTGGTTCCTATAATGATGTTTCCAAAATTATCACTGTTTATAGTGTAAAAAAGTTTAGACGGGAAATATTTAGGGTCTGAAATTGTTAATATAGTTCCATCTTTACGAATACCAATTAAACCATTATCTATCGTAAACCAATTGGTGCCAAAAACATCAGTAGTTGAAGCACCACAATACGAACCCATGTTATTGTTTGGAATGGCTTTAAAAGAACTATCAGCTAAGTTATAGCAGTAAATCCCATCATTACCACCAACATAGAGGGATTTTTTATCGAACGAAAGTTTACAAGTGTAGGCATATTCTGAGCCTTTTTTGTTGTAATAATTGTAGCGATTAAATGACTTGTCTGATAAATTTATTCTTAATAATCCTTGTCCTTCTTGACTCATCCAAAGTGATTTGCCATCAGAAAATACGAATTGAATTTGAATCGTTGGATCAATTTCTGGATGGATTACTGGTACAATTGTATGTTTCTGTTCATTGTATATGTACAATCCTTTTCTTGTACCACAATAAAGTGTGTTTCCATGATACGTAGCTGACAGTATTGGTTGAGCAATCACTTTAAGTTGACCAGAAAAAGCATCACCAATATAAGAGTTGTCTTTTCCAGTAGATGTAATTAGTTTGCCAGATTTTGTTTTAAATGAAAATCGTATTTGTTGATCGTATTGAGGATGAAAATTGAGCTTAGTAAACGGCTCGATGGATATTTTGATTAATCCAGAAGAATGGGTGCCTACCCAATAATCGCCGTTGTAATCTGCAATTATCGTTGTCGCATCATTGATCTCGGATTTTGAGTTAAATTCGATGTGATGTTGCTTGCCATTGATCAATTCAATGATTCTACCGTTTTCATTGACAATACTAAAGGAGTTACGTGCTTTGTTATATGTTCCATCTTGAATGACAAAATTTGAAGGAATTGGATCGTTCTGACGAATGGAACTGTTTTGAATTTCTTTGGATGGTAGCAGTTCACAGATTAACTCCTTAGATAAATCATTTGTAAAGAAATGAAGTTTGTTGTTATTGTAATATCCAAACTGAATGGTAGAAATAAATGAATCACTTCTTTTTAAATAATCAGTTAGTTTGATTAATTTTTTTGTTTTTTCTGAAATGAAAAAATTCCCTTTGCTGGAAAGAATGATTGCTCCACCTGAAAATCGGATGATTTGATGGATAGAAATTGGACTTTTAGATTTTGGAAATGTGAGTAATTCATTGCTCTTTTTGTCATCAATCCTGATAATTCCATCACTATGGATGAGAAAAAATGAATTGTCTAAACAAAACACTTTTTGGTAACCAGATTGATCGAGGTTTGAGTACAACTTGACAATTTTATTCTCATTATCAATTTCATACAATCCTTTGTAAAGATCTGTGAAAATAATTGTCCCGTCACAATTGAAAACACTTGAAACATGATAATTGGTACTTTGAACTTGCTCGCCTACATCTTTGAATGAGTATCCATCATATTCAATCAAACCAGCTCCCTCAGTACCAAGAATTAAACCTCCATCAGGATTTTGCATTAAACACCAAATGGTCGAAATACTTAATCCACTCCTATGGTTGTAAGCTTTATAGGTATGCAATTGACCTTGTGCATTGAACACAAGTACTGAAATGAGTAGCAAAAGAAATTTCCAGTTTTGCAAAGTGAGTCGTTTGATTTTATAGCCAAAATAATGAAAACTTTGGACTATCAATACGTTTCACCGAATCTTATGCAATAATTTTTAAGGATTCCTTGGCTTTACGAGCGGTGTTTTTTGCTGCTTCAAGATCTGGTAAAGCAACGGTTAAATGTCCCATTTTTCGAAATGGTTTGGTTGTTTTTTTACCATACAAATGAATGTAAACTCCTTTTTGATCCAGTAAATCATCCATGCCTTCATAGATTGCATTTCCTTCGTAGCCAGCTTCTCCTAATAAATTGATCATGACTCCTGGGAGAATAATATCTGTTGATCCTAACGGTAAATTCAAAATTGCACGCATGTGTTGTTCAAACTGAGAGGTGTAATTGCATTCAATCGTGTGATGACCAGAATTGTGTGGACGTGGTGCTATTTCGTTGACCAGCAAGTCTCCATTTTCGAGTAAAAAATATTCCACAGCTAAGATACCAACCATGTCAAGTTTGGTAATGATTTCAATGGCTAAATCCTTTGCTTTTTCTTCCACTTCTTTAGTAACGGATGCAGGAGCAAACAAGAACTCTACTAAATTCAATTCTTCGCTGAATTCGCATTCAACGGTTGGGAATACACTTGTTTCTCCTTTGGCGTTTCGGGCGACAATGACAGATAACTCTTTTTGAAAGGGAATCATTTTCTCTAAGATACTTGGTACATCAAATCCTTTGGCACAATCAGCTTCAGATTTGAGAATTTGTACTCCTTTTCCGTCATATCCGCCAGTTCTCATTTTTTGAACCATTGGAAACGAAGAAGCGAATTGCGTTAAATCAGCTTTTGATGCAACAAATTCAAAATCAGCTGTTGGAATATTGTTGTCTTTGTAGAATTGTTTTTGCAATCCTTTATCACGTATAATTTTAAGCACACGTGGCTGAGGAAAGACAGATTTCCCTTCTTGTTCTAATTTTTCAAGTGCTTCAGCGTTCACGTTTTCAATTTCTACCGTGATAACATCTTTGTCTTGACCAAAAGCATATACAGCATTAAAGTCAGTAATGGAACCGTGTGTGAATGTTGCTGCTGTATTTTTACATGGAGCATGAGCATCGCCGTCCATGACATGAACAGCTACATCATAATTAGTCGCTTCTTGAATGAACATTCTTCCTAATTGTCCTCCTCCGAGCATTCCCAATTTCAAATAATCACCGTACCATTTTGCTTTCATGCTACAAAGATAATCGCCTTTTTTAATTCAAAAAACAGAATCTCTTCTGATTTTCAGTCTCAATTTTGCAGAAAATAGTAATTTTGCAACCTATTTTAATGAATGTGATTCAGTTAAACGATAAAATTTTCGAACCATTTATCACCGCAGACGAGATTCAGCGCGAGATTCGGTCATTAGCAAAAGAAATCAACGAGTCTTACGCCGGTAAGAAAGTTGTTTTTGTTGCCGTTTTAAATGGTGCGTTTATGTTTGCGTCTGACTTGTTAAAGGAAATCACCATTGATTGCGAAATTACCTTTGTGAAAGTGAGTTCTTATAAAGGAACTGCAACTACGGGGAGAGTGGATGAGTTAATTGGATTAACGACCAAGCTGCGCGATCGAGATGTGATTATCATTGAAGACATCGTTGATACTGGAATTACAATGGACAAGATTCATAAAATCATTGAATTAGAGCGACCATCTTCGTTGAAAATTTGTACACTTTTATACAAGCCAGCAGCTCACGAAGGAGTTCATAAGCCGGATTATGTAGGTTTTAGCATTCCAAATGCGTTCGTTGTGGGTTATGGATTGGATTACGATGAAATCGGTCGCAACCTAAAGGAAATATATCAAGTTAGAGAAACTAAAAGTGAAAACAGTATGTTGAACATCGTTTTATTTGGACCTCCAGGAGCAGGAAAAGGAACGCAGTCTGAGCGTATTATTGAAAAATATGGGTTAGTACATTTGTCTACTGGCGATATTTTTAGAGCAAACATTAAAGGAGAAACTGAATTGGGCGTTTTGGCTAAAAGTTTCATTGATAAAGGACAATTGGTTCCAGATGAGGTGACGATTGATTTGATTAAATCAGAATTCAAAAAATATTCAAATCCAAAAGGGTTTATTTTTGATGGTTTTCCACGCACGAATGCGCAGGCAGAAGCATTGGATGCCTTTTTACAATCAGAAGGAACGGCAATCAGCAAAATGTTGGCATTGGATGTTGAAATTGACGAATTGAAAGCGCGATTGAAAAAACGTGCTGAAGTGAGCGGTAGAGCAGACGATGCAAATCCAGATGTGATTCAAAATAGAATTGATGTGTACATTGCTGAAACGATGCCTGTGAAAGCGTTTTATCAAGAACAAGACAAATTTGTGAAAATAAATGGTTTGGGTTCTGTGGATGAAATTACTGGCAGATTGTTTGCAGAGTTGGATAAGATTTAATTTAGACAATAGGACTTTAAGATATTAAGACCGCTGGACTTGATATTGTAAAGAATAAAGTCTCATTCCAATAAAATCATAGAATTAGAAAAATCGTACTGAGAAGTGCGATTTTTTTTGTTCAAGAAATTTAACCACAAAGGCACACCGCGAAGCAGTACCGAAGGTAAAAGACACAACTATTCATTGAGAAAGTTCTGAATTAGTTTGGACGCTGTGAATTAATTTCAATGAGGTGAAAAGAATGAGTCTTTAAGTCCTAGACTTAATATCCTATTGTCTTTTCACCCAAGTTCCGCAAGGTTTTCCTATTTTTGCACTTCAATTAACAAAGAATGATCAATTTAGAACAACTCGGTGTTCACCTTCCTCAAGGATATTTATTTCAAGGCATTAGTTTACAAATCAACAAAGGCGATAAAGTCGGTTTGGTTGGGAAAAATGGTGCTGGAAAATCAACCATGTTAAAATTATTGGCTGGTTGGAACAAACCAACGGAAGGGAAAATTCACAAACCAAAAGATTGTACGATTGGTTTTTTGACACAGGATATTAAAATTGATACGAAAAAGACAGTCTTTGATTATTTGAATGATTCCAATGAAACCTTGACACGTTTGCGTCATCGCCTGGAAGAGATCAACCAAGAATTGGTAAAAAGAACCGATTATGAATCGGAAAGTTATTTGGCCATGTTGGATGAGTTGAGCGAATGCAATCACGAGTTCAATATCTTAGAAGGATTCATGTGGGAAGAGAAAATTACTTCTACATTGAAAGGACTAGGATTTTCAGATGAAGAGTTGTTGCGTCCTTTGAATACTTTTTCGGGAGGTTGGAAAATGCGTGCTGAATTAGCGAAAATCTTGGTCAATAATCCTGATATTTTGTTACTGGATGAGCCTACCAATCACCTGGATATCATTTCCATTTCGTGGTTAGAAAATTACTTGAAAACCTTTGATGGAGCAGTAATTGTAATCTCACACGACCGATTATTTTTAGATAATGTGACCAAACGCACCATTGAATTAGTAGGAGGAAAGGCATTGGATTTTCCTTTTGCGTATTCGAAATACAAGGTGGCGAGAGCAGAAGAGTTGGAGCGCATGCAATCTGCTAAAAAGCAACAAGACAAAGATATTAAGCACACAGAGGAATTGATCAATAAATTCCGTGCAAAGAAAAATAAAGCGGCGTTCGCTCAATCGTTGATCAAGAAATTGGAAAAGACAGAGCGAATTGAATTGGAATCAGATCGAACGGCTCGAATGAACGTGAAGTTTCCATTGAGTGTACAGCCAGGAAAATGGGTACTCGAAATGGAAGACATGGGAAAAGCATACGGAGATAAGCGCTTGTTTCAAGACATTAACTTGATGGTTGGTCGCGGTGAAAAAATTGCTTTGCTTGGACCAAATGGTGTTGGTAAATCGACTTTGTTGAAACGCATCATGAATGAAATTGATGGAGAGGGAACAGTGAATTACGGTCACAATGTGGAAATCACTTATTTTTCTCAGAATCAAGCAGAAAATTTAGATGTCAACAAAACGGTTTATGAAACGGTTGATGAGGTAGCAGAAGGAGAAATTCGCAAAGAATTGAGAACGGTTTTGGGAACATTTTTATTCAGTGGTGAGGAAGTCGACAAGAAAGTGGGCGTGTTATCAGGAGGAGAGCGCACACGATTGGCATTGTGTCAATTATTGTTGAGTCCGTCCAATTTTCTAATTCTCGATGAGCCTACGAATCACTTGGACATTCAGAGCAAGGAAGTCTTAAAGTCGGCTTTGAAAAACTATGAAGGAACATTCTTAGTTGTATCGCACGACCGTGAATTCTTGGATGGATTGACCAATCGTATTTGGGACATTGAAAACAAAACTTTGATCATTCACCATTTTGGTGTAAAAGAATACTTGGAGCGGAAAATGTCGAATGAGACAATGGATTCCGCTGAAGCGCAAGAAAAGAAAGAAACGAAGTCTGCACCGAAATCAGAAGTAGAAGCGCCAAAAGAAGCCATCAGTTACGAAGAACAAAAACGTCTGAAGCAACTGAAAAACAAATTGAACAATCAAGTCAGTCGTTCGGAAGAGCAAATTGACAAATTGGAAAAACAACTTGCTTTATTGGATGAAGAGGTCGCTAAAATTGATTATTCAAATGAGGAACAAGCAAACAAAGTCTTGGCTGAATACGAAAAAACGAAATCGGAGTTAGACGAACAAATGAAAATTTGGGAAGAAGCGACAGAGCAGTTGATGAGTATTTAAATTGCGGATTACGGATTACGGATTACGAATTACGCATTACGAATTACGCATTACGAATTAAAAAAAAATCAGATTTTGTAATCATGCAAGCTTTGAATATGTGGCATTAATAACTTGAATACACCAAAATTGAAACAATTCTTAATTCTTAATTCTCAATTTTTAATTCATTTAAGGTACGATTCGTTTCCCATCATTGTTTTTTCGGTGACGTTTTTTATTCCGCTTGATTGATTTTTTTGCTGCTTTTGATTGTAAATCCCAATGAGCTTTGTAGGCTGCTTTTTTGAATTTCTTAGCATCTTTCGCGGCTTTTTTCTTTTCTTTTGCACGCATTTTTTCAGCTTCAGCAACGGTTTCAGGGTTTTTACCCGCTTTCGTTGATGCGCACGACATTCCACTTGATAAAACAAGCAACAATAAACATGTAGTAAATATCGTTTTAATCTTCATACATTTGTATACCATTGAATAACGCTATGAAGTTACAGTTTATTTTATTGATAAGTATCGTTCTGTTTTCAACAGCTTGTAGAAAGAAAAAGAATCATCCGGTTCCTTCTGTTTACGTGGATACGACTATCAATATCAATTTGCCAAGTTACAATTCCCTCACGGGAGTAGGAGGTTGGGCGTATCTTGCTGGCGGATCAAAAGGAATTGTCATTTACAGACAAAGCATTGATCAATTTGTGGCATTCGACCGACATTCTCCAGCAGAAGAAGGAACATGTGAAGAACCATTAATTACGGATACAGAAAACTTTTTACAGTTAAATGACCAATGTTCGGGAGCCACATTTTCACTCTATGATGGTTCTCCTATTTCTGGTTCAGAATATGGATTAAGAGCGTATTTGACCTTTTACGATGGTGGAGATAATTTGCGTATTTACAATTAGTTTGTAGAATATTCAAAGAACACATAATTTCTCGTAATTCTTTTCCTAAATTTGTCGCCAAATAATACCACATGAGCGATATCAAAGTAATCATTATTGACAGAGAAGGTGCAGAACATGAGTTAATCGCACCAACAGACATGAATATGAATATCATGGAAGTATGTAAATCATACGATTTGCCAGTTTTAGGTGAATGTGGTGGAATGGCGATGTGTGCAACGTGTCAATGCTATTTAGAATCCGACCATGAGTTAGAGCCACAATCCGACGATGAATTAGACATGTTGGATCAAGCTTTCTTTGTAAAAGACAATAGTCGTTTGGGATGTCAAATTCCTATTTCAGACGCGATTGATGGAATCGTATTAAGATTGGCTCCTGAAGCTTAGAAAATATAAGTGAATCCAAGTTGTAGTGCTAAAACGGATCGAATGCGTTTGACTTGGATCTCTCGATCTATTTGCCTAGAAGAAATGTAAAAATCAAGAGGTCTTTTATCTTCTTCAAAAGTTTGGGAGTAATAATTTCCGTAGCTTTTTGGGTAGTCATTGTACAACCTTAAATTCAAAGTATACCTAATTCCATAATTAATTGCTACATGCCTGCCAATTGGCTTTCGAAGGTTAAATCCATATAGAATGGTAATTCCTTTGATTGATTTTAATGCGTCGTAATCGATAAAATTGTCTTTATGTATGTTGATTTTGTTTGATTCAGATCCTGAATAGTCGTTCAATTGAACGTTGTACTTAGCAATGTAATCTTTTTCTATCACACTTGTAGAGGTGTAGCCAATTCCAATTTGATGGTTAATACCTATTGGTAACAAATTCGAATTAAATGAGAATTCAATTTTAGGCATGAATGTGTGAGTTTTAATATCCAGCTCTTCGTGCTTTAGCTTGTAGTCGTAATATAGCCCAAAATATTCAACTGTGAAGCGGTCAATTGGGCATTTAACTGACCCATAAAATTGATTGTACTCCATTCCGACTCCTATCTTTCCTTTAAAAGAATGAGAAAAGGAAATATTAAATCCTCCGTCAAATAGATCCTGTTTTTCTGTCAATGTTTTACCACTACTTTTATAGTTTGGCCTTGCCCTATTGTAAAGGGCATAATAGAGGGGCATTGTGCCTATTCCACTAATGGAAAGAGTGTTTTTCTTCCCAAAGTAACCATAGGTTTGTCCGTGGCTAAGTAATGATAGAGTGCAGACAATCCAAAGACAGAATAACTTTAGGAACTGTGAGTTGTTTTTCATTTCAGCGTGAGTTAAAAAACATACGTTAGACCAAGATTCAGATTCATAATGGATGAAATTCTTTTCCCTCCTACAAGGTTTTTTATCTCATTGTAATCGGTGTAGTATTTGCTATTACTCTGACTATCGTTGAGTGTACTTAAGCCTAATGTTGATTCAGGCGAAAAGGTAAGATTCAAGGTGTAGCGTATGCCATAGTTGATCATTAAACTTTTCGATAGTGGCGTTCGAATATTAAAAGCATACATGATTGTAATACCTTTGATTGCTTTTAATTTGTCGTAATCAATCATTTTATTGCTCACCAAATTTGAATCAGCTCCGTAATAACTATTAGATTGATTGAATAAGTAGTCCTTTTCTTGCACCTTGGTTGTTGAATAACCGATTCCTAATTGATTATTTATTCCAAACGGCAATTGAGATCCAGAGAATGTATATTCGATTTTAGGCATAAAAACATTGGTTCGAATTGACAATTGTTCATGCTTCATGTCAAAATAAGCATTGTAATCATAACCACCAGAATTGTTATAGACAAAATAGCTCCCTGATTGTGGGGCTTTCACATTTCCGAATAGTAAATCATATTCAAGTCCAAAAGCAAAACTTCCTGAAAAGGCATGAGTGTATGCAACGTTAATTCCAAAATCAAAAACATCATTTCCTTCTGAAAGAGTGTTGCCTGATCTTTTATAATTATTGTACTCACGTTTTGTATACCAATAAATGATCGGGATAGATCCATTACCATTGATGGACAAAGAATTTTTTTTGCCGAAGTATCCGTATGTTTGAGAATTCGCTAAACCGGATAAGCAAAGTGCGCTAATGAAGAGTAAGAGTTTCATTTATTGAGGTTTAGAGTGTATTTCATTCAAAATATTGTACATCTGACTCCGTAAATTCCATTTCTTCACAGGGCTATTTTGATACAAAGTGTTGGCATATTCTGCGGTTCCTTTCTCTGTATTCAAAACGATGAAAGTGATTTCTGTATGATTTGCAGCGAAAAAACCTCGTATCAAGTACAATGGCAATACTGGAGGTAAAAAGATCATTCCGAAAACACCTCCCGGCGTAAGCCTTGGTTGATATTGATGCTCAACAAGTGTAAATAAAATATTATCGGTTCCATAGTGGTTTTTAACATCTTGTAGCAACAAATAATCTACAGGAAGAACGCCTTCATCATTGTCATCTGTCACAATGATCTGTTGTAGTAATGTCATAATGGTATTTCGCTCGTTAAAAGCATCAGTGCCACCTGCATCCATTTCACGCTTATTGATATTGTAAGTAGAAGTACCAACCAAGTCACTCGCGTAATTGATTGCTTCTTCAAGGTCTTTTTCTAGCTCTTCGGATTTTACATTGTTCACACCATGACGATTATAGCTAATTACTGTAGGTTCAACTACAACAATCTCATTGACTCCTAGTTTTGATTCATTGATCTGTTGATGTTTTCTAATTTTTGCTTGTTCTCGATACGATAGTTTGTCAATTGCATCTTCTTCTGCTTCTGCATCTTTAAATTTTTGTTCTTCAACGGTGTAGCTAGCGAGAAACTCTTCGTTTGTCACAATGTCACTGATTCCATACAAATAGTATTTTGTGGTATCGAAACTCTCAACTGTATTTGGATCCTTTTTCTTTTTGATGCGATCGTATTTGGTTTGTTTTTTTATCGGTTCTTCTTCTTCTTCGGTCTCAGCGACAATCGAATTGATTGAATCTTGTCTAGCGATGTATTCATTTGCTGCCTCATGAAAGGTTTTAGAAGAATAGTCTTTTGGTTTAAAACTTTCTTTCCAAGCTAAATTGGAAAGCATCTTTGCATAAAGCATTGAAATTTCTGTGTCTTCTGGGTATAGCTGTTTAATGTCATAAATTTGACGTAGTGCCAAGGTCGTCATTGCTTGACGATTGAGTTTTTTTAAGAAAAAGTGGATTGTTGCACTTTCACCTTCCAATTGAGATGTGCTTTTAATGGCATTGGAAATTCGGTTATTGTCTTTAAAATTTGTCAACCCTAACCATGAATGCGCTTTCATCTTGCTCAGGTAAATAGAAGATGGAAATTCCTTCTCTAAAATGAAAATTGAATACAAAGCATCTGCATAATTTCCTTCCAGAACATCTGAACGTATGCTTTCAAAACGTGCACAATTTCTAATTTCAAAAAAACGTGCTTTATCGACAACGAAACTTGCTTCTCCCCAGTTGTCAAAATTGCTCAATGCAACATTGACAGTATCTTTTCTTCGTCTTACATTTGGATGTGTACTTTGTGCATCATCGTAATCTTCTTCTGCCTTAATTTCATATTTTTTTGTCGGGAAATAAAGCTCAGGAGCATAGAAATAGTCCGTGTTGAAATATGAAAATGGCATTTCAATTTCATCAAATGGAAGATAAGAATACATCAATACATCAAAAGAGTTATAGATTTCATTGTCTGAATAACCTGCTTTGTGGCACATTTCAACCGCGATAACATCTGCTTCAAATTCTTTGTCTTTAGAATACGTTGACATCTGGTCGATGTAATCATGGTGATTGTGATTTTTTAAATTCCAATCGAATGTTTGAACGACGTGGTTCTTTGTATAATGCGAAATTTCATGTCCAATAACGAACGCCAACTGAGCTTCATTTGAAAATTGTGAAACCAACCCTGTTGTTATAAATACAATTCCTTGATCTGTTGAAAACGCATTTGGCACGTTCGATTTAATGGTGTAAAAGCGGAGTTTATTAAATAATTCAGGATCGTCTTTCAATAATTTTTTTGCGATATCCGATACATAGGTTGAAATTGGGTCGCCATAAACACACAAGCCAGAGTGCAATACATTGTCAATTCCGTAATGAATCATTTCTAAGAACTTAGCTTCTTCAGACTTTGATAATCCTTCGCGTTCAGTTTGGATGTCGTCTGCTACTTTTTGCTTCGTTTGTGTAGAAAAGTCAGCTGGAATTTTTCCTTTAGCAATTAAAGTTGTGTAATTATTGAAATCAACTTGCGACCAAGAGAATGTCGCGATGACCGCAATTAGAAAGGTTAGTGTAAACTTCATGTAAAATTATTTAAATAAATTCTTTGGGTATGATGCAAACTGGTATTGGTTCCATCTTATGTTTATTAGCTTTGTTTAATCTTCTATAGATGGCCAACACTTGCATTTGTCGTGTTGTAAGCTGAGATTCGTTTCCTTTAAAATCCATTGCCCATTCCAATTCGGGGTAACTTGCACCAATTTGGTCTTCGTCACTGCGACCATCTTCCCACAATCCATCAGTTGGTTTGGCATCTATGATTTCTTGTATGACTCCGATTTCTTTTGCAACTGCCCAAACTTGTGTTTTTGTTAAATCTGCAATTGGACTGATGTCAACGCCACCATCGCCATATTTGGTGTAGAATCCAACACCGAAATCTTCAATTTTATTTCCTGTTCCAGCTACTAAACATCCGTGTGCTTGTCCAAGTGCATACAAGGTTGTCATCCGCAAACGCGCGCGTGAATTAGCCATTGCTAAATGATGCTTTTCAATATCAAAAGGCATTTTTGATTCAAAATCTGCGAAAGTCGAAGAAAGATCGATGTCAAAAGATTCAACATTAGAATACTTGGCTTTTAAATCTGCAATATGATTCATAGCGCGACTATATTCTGCCTTTGTTTGGCGAATAGGCATGCTCAATAAAATGACTTTTTTACCAGTTTTGGCACATAAAGTGGATGTTACCGCTGAATCAATTCCGCCTGATATTCCAATTATAAAACCAGAAAGTCCGGTTGATGATACATAATCATTCAACCAGACTTTAATGTGATCAGCTATTTTGGCTGTATTCAATGCGTATTAGAATAAAATGGAAATTTTCAATTGCAATTGACTTTGTGTTGCTTTATTTGAAAATGAAATATCTTCTGAAGTTCCGTTTAAGCCACCTGCTGTAAACAAATATGGATCTTTTCTGTTGTAAAACAATGGTGTAACACCATAATAATAACCAATTTCAGCCACTAAACATGTTGTTCCTACAAAATTCCATTCAGCTCCACCAGCAATTCCAACGGCAGACTTAAAGAAGAACATTTCGTTTTTAGCTTTCATGTTTTCATTAGTTACTGGTGTTGGGACACCAAGAACATTGTCAGGATTGAAATCAAATCCTTCATCGTTGATTTTTTGACTCAACAAGAAACTACTTCTCAAACCAAATTTTCCGAAATATCTGAAATATCCAATAAAATTCGTTCTAAACACTAACATTGTAGGAATCGTTAAATAAGTTGCTTTTTGCTTTCTAGACTCCATTTGAAACAGCTCTTTTCCAGTTTTATCAGCGTTGTATTCTTCAATGTTATTGTCATTGTATAAGTAGTAAACATTCGCTGGTCCTGGTTTGAATTTTGTTGTGTTAAAATCAAATTCAATTCCTGTTGTCAATCCAATGGTTTCATTGAACATAATGTTCATATTCCCACCAATAGTAAGGTCATTTCCAGCACCATCAGTGTTCATCAACTTTGTTCCCATTTTTTGAAAATTCATTCCAGCACCAAATACTAGTCCAGCTTGGAATGATTTGTCTGCAGCGTCCTGCGCATTAGCAGAAGCAATAATAGAAAATGAAATAAGTGTAAATACTATTTTTTTCATAATAATTTAGATGTTTCGTATGCGTCTTTCCGTTAAAATCAACTAGGATTGACTACTTTTGTAGCACGAAATTAATCATTAAAAATGACTCACAAAAGCATTTTCATTCTATTATCTATTTTGTGTATAACACTATCGTGTGGTCGCAATCCTTTAGATGTAGACGCTTCCAATACAAAAGTGGATATTTCATATTACAATATTGACTCATTGTTGATGCATTCTGATTCGTCGGACTTGGCAAAAGTGCATGCTGGTTTGAAAAAGAATATTTCAGAATTGTACGATTATCAGGTAGGATATTGTTTGCAAATTGGCAATGTCAATGATTCAAGTTTTGTATCAAGTTTCTTAGAATACAAGCGCGATACTTTCATTCAGAAATTGGAGAACGAATTGGCAACGAAATTTAAAAATACGAGTACTTATCAAACAGAAATCACCCTTGGATTCAAGTATTTGAAAACGCATTTGCCAACAGTGAAAACGCCCAAATCAATTGGTTTTATGAATTCTTTGTTCGCTTCAAATGCATTTTCAACTCAAGAAGAAATTGGCATCGGAATGGAGCGTTATTTAGGTGCGAATTCACCAAGTGTTCAGCGTTTGCCTTCAGAACCTTTTTATTCTTGGGTAAAAGAAGGAATGGAAGTGAAGTACTTGGAGCGCGACGCTATGGCTTCTTGGATCATGACTCACATCGTTGAAGATGTTGATGGTAATTTAGCGGAGAAAATGATTCGTTGGGGAAAAGTTTTGTACCTCACGGAAGCGGCTTATCCAAACAAAGAAAAACAAATCATATTGCGCTATTCGGAAGAAGATTACAAATGGGCAATCGACAATGAAGCTTCGCTTTGGAAGTATTTGATTGACGAACAATTGTTGTTTAAATTGGATGAGAAAATCACTCAAAACATGTTAAGTGATGGACCGTTTACACCAGGTTTACCAGAAAAAGGACCAGATCGTTTGGGACAATATTTAGGCTGGCGAATGGTGAAAAACTTCATGGAATCAACAGAAACGAGTTTTGAGGATTTGTTGAAAATGCCGTACAATGAGATACTGCAAGCTTACGAGGTGGAATAATAAAAAATTACTAATTGGCGAATTGCTAATTAGTCAATCAGAAATTAGTTAATGTAAAGAGAATGGAAGATAAAATAGTTAAAACATCAAAAATTGAAATCAACGTTGGGTTGAATGAAAATAACCTGCCAATTGCAATGAAATGGAATGCTCCTGATGGAGGGAAAGAGAATGCAGCGGCGAAAGCAATGCTATTGTCATTGTGGGATCCAACGGATAACAATACGATGAAGATTGATTTGTGGACAAAAGACATGTCGATTGAAGAAATGAAACAATTTTTTCATCAAACATTGTTGACTTTGGCAGATACATTCGAAAAAGCAACTGGAGAACAAAATATCAGTGAAGATTTACGCGATTATTGCTATCATTTTGCAGAAAAAATGGAAATAATGCCTGAAAAATAATGGAAGGTTTATTGCATAAAATGAAGGTGAAATTGGAGGATGATGTTGTGTATTCTTTGCACTTGTCAGAATCTATTTCAATGAATGATTTAGTTGGTCGATCAATTTCATTGACTTGGAACGGAACAATCATCTGTTCAGTGTGTGAAAAGCAAACAAAAAAATCATTTGGCGACGGGTTGTGCTATTCCTGTTTCATGAATGCTCCTCAAGCAGCCGAATGCATTATTCGACCTGAATTGTGTCGCGCGCATTTAGGTGAAGGTCGCGACCCAGATTGGGAAGAAGCGAATCACAATCAACCACATGTTGTTTATTTGGCAGCATCAGATTGTGTTAAGGTTGGTGTAACGCGCGAAACACAAGTTCCAACAAGATGGATAGATCAAGGTGCATCGTCTGCAATTCGTATTGCAGAAACACCTAATCGCTATGAAGCTGGACGTTTAGAAGTGGAATTGAAACAGTTTTTCACCGATAAAACGAATTGGCAACGCATGCTTAAAAATGAAGTGGATGAATCCATTGACTTAGTGGAAGAAAAATGGACCTTGCACGATCAATTGCCGTCTGATTTAACGACTTATTTTTCGGAGAATGACGAAATCATTGAAATCAATTATCCAGTGCTGGAGTTTCCTGAAAAAGTGAAAAGCATGTCATTTGATAAAACGCCTGAAATCGTTGGGAAGTTAATGGGAATAAAAGGTCAATACCTATTGTTCGATGAAGGACGAGTATTGAACATTCGCAAGCATTCAGGATATTACGTAGAAATTAAAGGTTGAGAATGATTCAATTGATTGCTAAGAAAGAAATCAATTGAACAATCATACAAGTGAGAAATGGGAAAAGATAAATTAAGAAGGTTTGCTGTTATTGGTGAATACAAGAACTTCTTTCAGCACGATATACCAAACGAATTTGAAATCAAAGGAAAGTGGAGAGAATCATTTTTTAAAAATGACAATCCCATCGTATTGGAATTAGGCTGTGGAAAAGGAGAATATTCTGTTGGCTTGGCGAAACATTATCCCAATAAAAATTTTATCGGAGTCGATATCAAAGGCAATAGAATGTACATTGGTGCTACACAAGCATTGGAAGAAAATTTAGAAAATGTGGCTTTCTGTCGCACTAAAATCGATTTCATCAACGATGCCTTTGCTGAAAATGAAGTCGACGAAATTTGGTTGACATTTTCCGATCCTCAACGCAAGAAACCCAACAAACGATTGACTGCTCCGCCATTCATTGAGCGTTACAAGAAATTATTGAAACCAGGTGGAATCATTCATTTGAAGACAGACAGCACTTTGTTATTTGAATACACTGAGGAGCAAATCAAAGAGCACAACTATGAGTGCTTGGAATTAACGTGGGATTTATACAATGCATTGCCGGAAAACTTAGATCCTATCACAAAAGATATTTTGCACATCAAAACGCATTATGAACAATTATTCACTGCAAAGGGCGAGGTGATTAAGTATTGTAAATTTAAGATCAATTAAGAATTACGAATTACGCATTACGGATTACGGATTACGGATTACGAATTACGAATTACGAATTTTTCAGCATGGAAATTATATTCTATAAAATCTAAAACGCTGAACTCATTAAGATCATTGATATCATTGTTAATGAACAACGATGTTTCAATAAACCAATCCGTAATTCGAAATCGATAATCCGCAATTAAATTTATAGTTTATCGGCTTCAGCTTTACCTTTCGCTAGCACATCGTCTGCTTTTTTGTTTGCAGCCGCTTGAGCGTCATCTGCTTTTTTGTATGCTTCGTCTTTCACTTTCTTTGCTGCAATTTCTGCTGCCTTCTTTTTCAAAGGATTCGATCCAGCTTCAGCTACGGCTTTGTCGTATAATTTATCAGCTTCAGCTTTTGCGCTAGCATTTGCTTTCGCAGCATCAGCTTTAATTTTATCCGATTGTTTTTGTGCCTCAGCAATGATTTTTGCTTTTTGCTCAGCGACATTTTCTTTCACTGTTTCTTTCGCGTCATTGATGATCGCTTTCACAGTGTCCTTTGCAGTTTCCTTAATGTTGTCAATTAACGCATCTTTCATGTTTCCGGAAGCTTCCATCAATGCCTCTTTGAAGTTTGTATTTACTTTAGGATCCATGATTGTTCCTATTAAATTGACATTGATCGGCAATTCTTTAGGTAAGGCAGAAATATTCAATTTTGGCGACAGTGAGTTTACTTTTGCAGCTGCTTGTTCTACAATTTTGACCATTTCAGCTGGAATTTTTTCCTTTGGAATGATCATTTTCATGTCATAATTGATGGATTGATCCAAAGATGTTGTTCCAGATACATTTGTTTTTATTCCTCCTAATACAACGTCAAACGGATTAAACGCCATTTTTCCATCTTCGAATTTGAATTTCGTTTTGATGTTGTTGATTGTTTGATTGTTCAAGTTTTTCAATTTCGTCACTTCAGAAATTTTGTCCAACGGTTTGAAACCTGAAATGCTGATTGAATTCGAAGTTAAATCTCCTAATCCATTCAACGATGAAAGAATCGGTTCCAAATTGGCTGTTAAATCCGAACTCATTGTAAACGAAGATGAGATTTTTCCTTTTGCATATTTAGCAATAGGTGCTAGTTTTTCAATTGTTAAGAAATTCTTCGCTAACTGCTCAATTTCTAGTTCTTTAAGCACATAATTGAAATTCACTTTTGGTTTTTCATGATTTTGAGTATTGTAACTTCCACCTAAACCAATTGCTCCGCCCATTGCATCCATGTTCAAATTATGCAAAGTCGCGATTTCATCTTTTAAGGTAACTTTTCCTCCAAGATTTTTAATGTCAATGCCATTGTAACGCATTTTTCCAATCGATGTCATCATATCAAAGTCGATGTTGGCTGGAATCAACAATGGTTCACCACTTTCAGATGAAGGCGCTTCGGTAGTTGTTGTTGCATCCGATTCTGAAGCTGGTACTAAATTCATCAACTCATCCAAATCAATGTAATTACTGTTGAATGTAAAGTTTCCTTTGAGAAGCTCATCTTTGAAAACATATGCCATGTAATTATCAACTTTTCCAGCCATACTGAAGTCAGTATTCCCAGTTTTTCCGACTAATTTTTCCAGCGATAAATTTTGAGGAGAGAAACGGAATAGCAATTCGTCAATTATCACTTCCTTATTCAAATCTTTTGAAGCATAATTCATTTCCTTTAATAAAAGTGTTCCCTCGGCTTTGAATGCATCGTAATCTTCACGTTCAAGCGCACTCATTCTTCCGTCAATGGAGATGTCGGCATCTAATTTTCCTGAATAAGATTCACCTTCAGCCAACGGTACAACTTGACCCAGTGTTGCTAAGTTTACTTTCGCTTGGATTCCAGATTTTAACAATGGATCTGTCATTGGGTTGCGCATCTTCAAAGTTGCATCCAATGTATTTCCTACAAAGTCTGCATGGAATTTGTCCACATCAATAGTCATGGCATCCAAATTACTACCTCCAGCAAATTTTGAACCTGCAATGACCGTAATTCCTGAAATTTTCCCAGGCAAATCTGGGTATTTAATGGAAGCGTTTTTCACTGTCAATCCTGCATCCCAAGCTGGCAAGTTGACATCGTCTAATTTTCCTTTTGCTTCAGCTTTTAAAGCCAAAGATCCTGAAGCAATCATACTTTCATAACCCGATTGATAGAATGTTGGGATAAGGGATAGAAACTCTTTGAATGTTGCTTGCTCTGCATGAAGTTTCAAATCCATTTCATCGTGATCTGCAAGCATTTCATAGAATCCATCAATGTTGAATTTCAAGGCATTCAATTGTAAAGTGTTTTCTTTCAGGGTGAATTTTGAGGTTGTTTCGGTAAACTCCATTAATAGGTTTACAACAAAATCACTTTTTACTTTTGATAAATAGGACATGCCATCCATATCAAGTGTCAATTCATCCATAGTTGTCTTTGTTTTAAAATCAATGACATCCGCTGTTAAATCTCCTTCTCCAGAATGGTTCAAATTCTGAATTTCAGCATACATTTTCCCCGCTAAATCATTGTAAACAACTTTCCCACCTGTGATGGAATATTCTTGTAAACTCATTTTAAAGCTAGAAGGTTCCTCAACTTCTTCAGGGGTTTTTAAAGAATCAGGTTTGACAATATCGTAATTTGCCAATCCAGATTGCAATACTTTTACATTGAAAGTCGGCTCTGTAATGTGCACAGCCTTAATTTTTATTTGATCTCCACCAATTACGTCCCACAAACCAACGTCTGCTCGAACATTTTTAATATCTGCTAATTTCAAATCTTTGAACTCACCTTGACCAATAAGTCGAGCTCCTTCCAATTGAATACTCAAATTTGGAAAAGTGGAAATGAACGTCAAATCAAAATCGTCCAACTCTAAAGTTGCTGTTAAGGATTTGTTGACCTCTTTAATTACCATTTCTTTGATTTCATCTTTAAAGAAAATTGGAATCAAAATCAGTGCAATGATTAAAAGAAGAAAAGTGATACCAGTCCATTTTAAGATTCTTCTTAAGATGCTTTTCTTTTTGCGAGGTTCTTTAGCCATGTTGTGGAAATTTTCGATATTTGTGAATACAATTGGTGTAATAATATAGATTAAAAATACAAATACCTATGAATAGATTCCTGATTCTTTCCTTTTTTTTCATTTCTTTAACAAGTTTCGGTCAAATACAAGTTGGTGGTGACGTAAAAGAAGAAAAACCTGAGAAGAAAGAAAAGGCTGAAAAGCCTGAAAAAGAAAAACAATCTGATGAAGCTACAGAAGTTTTTTTAGGTGCCAATTGGTCTAAAACGGATCGTCGCTTGGAAACGAATAAAAATATTTTTGGTGATTCCATCGGTCCAAGAGAAAATGAAGTTGGAATTAATACGTGGTCAGGAGGGTTGGGAATTCGCACAAAAATCAATCACTTCTTATTGTTTGAAGGAGGGATTTCCTATTTGCAGAATGGCGAAAAATATGATTTCCAAGGAACGGATACAAGTTATTCATATACGAACAAATACAACTTTATTGGAATGCCTTTGAAATTGTATTACTATTTTGAAAAGAATGATTTTAGAATTCAAATTGGAGTAGGAGGAATTCCTCAAATGGCTTTGAAGTTTAGTCAAGAAACTCGTTCTACTAATTCTGAAGGAGCGGAAGAAACATCTTCGATTAAGACAAAAGTCGGTGTCAATTCTTTCGTTTTTTCAGCAGTTGCAAATATTGGGATTCAATACGAATTCATGCCTACATGGAGTGTTTATGTTTCTCCAGAATACCGTGTTCAATTGAACTCATCTTATCTCAATTCCAATAAATTCAAGCATTTTGGAAATGCCTTAGGTGTGAGTTTTGGACTAGTAAAAGCATTGTAAATGAAAATTTTAGAAGTCATTCATTACCTTGAATCTCTGGCTCCTCAGTCAAGTCAAGAAAGTTACGATAATAGTGGATTATTGGTAGGCGATAAGCATGTTGATGTGACAAAAGCATTGATTTGTTTGGATAGTACCGAAGCTGTAGTTGATGAAGCAATTGAAACAGGGTGTAATTTAATCATCGCTCATCATCCAATTATTTTCAAGGGATTGAAATCTCTGACAGGCAAAAATTACATTGAACGCGTAGTTATTAAATGCATTCAAAATAACATTGTATTGTATGCCATTCATACTAATTTGGACAATTATCGTTTTGGCGTGAATTACGAAATCGGCAAGCGATTGGGATTGGAAAATTTAAGAGTTTTGGCACCAAAAGAACAAGTTTTAAAGAAATTAGTGGTTTTTGTACCAAAGGAGAATCAGGCTACTTTTTCGCAAGCGTTGTTTGCAGCGGGAGCAGGAAACATTGGCAATTACTCTGAATGTAGTTTTGCTTCGGAGGGTGTTGGTACCTTTCGACCAAATGAAAGTGCGCAACCTGCGATTGGAAATGCCGACACTACAAGTTCAGTGCAAGAGGTGAAATTGGAGTTTATTGTTAGTAAGCATCAGTTGAATAATGTGCTGAATGCAATGAGAGCAAATCATCCTTACGAAGAAATAGCGTTTGACGTAATCGATTTAGCAAATTCTCATCCATATGAGGGAGCAGGAATGATTGGAGAGCTGCCTCAACCAATTGACACTCAAAAGTTTTTGATGGAACTGAAACAAACGTTCAATTGTGGAACCATTAGGCATACAGAAATAATGGAACAAAAAGTTCAAAGAGTTGCGTTTTGTGGTGGTTCCGGAAGTTTTTTGCTACAAAATGCGTTGCGAGAAAAGGCCGACATTTACATAACGGGAGATTTTAAATACCACGAATTTTTCGATGCTGATAATCAGATTGTTATTGCTGATATTGGACATTATGAAAGCGAACAATTCACTATTAATTTGTTAAGTGATGTTTTGACAGAAAAATTTCCTAACTTTGCGGTTCAATTAACGGGAATCAATACGAATCCAATAAATTATTTATAGTATATGGCAACTGCAACTAAGAAAGATGCATCAGTGGCGGAGAAATTAGACGCTTTATATGAGTTACAAAAGATTGATTCTAAAATAGACAGTATTCGCACTGTACGTGGGGAATTGCCTTTAGAAGTTCAAGATTTGGAAGACGAAATCGCAGGATTAGAAACACGTATTGCTAAGATTCAAGAAGAAGTTAAGGAAGTTGAAACTGAAGTTTCTGATCGTAAAAACGCGATGAAGGACTCAGAAGCAGCTATCACTAAATACAAAGAGCAACAAGCAAACGTTCGTAACAATAGAGAATATGAATCTTTGTCGAAAGAAATTGAGTTCCAAGATTTGGAAATTAAATTAAACGACAAGAAGTCAAAAGAGGCGAAATTAAGAGTTGCTGCAAAAAAAGAGTTATTAGAAGAAGCTAAAGAACGTTTGAATTTCCGTAAAGAAGATTTGAAAATTAAAAAAGGCGAATTAGACGAAATCGTTGCTGAAACGCAAAAAGATGAAGAAGCATTGGTGAAAGCATCTGAAAAAGCGATGAAGTCAATTGATGAGCGTTTAGTAATTGCTTATACTCGTTTGAGAGAAAACGCTAAAAATGGTTTAGCTGTCGTTCCAGTTGAAAGAGATTCATGTGGAGGTTGTTTCAACCAAATTCCACCACAACGTCAATTAGACATTCAGTCGAAAAGAAAAGTGATCGTTTGTGAGCACTGTGGACGAATTTTAGTGCCAAGCGAATTAGTAGAAGAGGCTTAGTAAAATAAAATAGATAAAACAGAGATGGGTATTTGTCGGTTGGCGAATGCCCATTTGTGTTTTTAATAGTTGAAGACTAGAAGGAAAAATCGTTCAATGTTTAAATAGCTTAATATGAAATTCAACGAATATAGAATTGATCAAAGAATCTTGAGAAAGTTGGAAGAGATGAACTTTAAGCGACCAACTGATATTCAATTCAAGGCAATTAAACCTATCTTAGAAGGTGAAGATGTCATGGCGATTGCTCAAACTGGAACGGGTAAAACAGCCGCTTTTGCCATTCCTGTAATACACATTTTAGCAGAACAAGATTTAAGAAAACCCAATGGTGTTCGCTGTTTAGTTATGGTGCCAACACGCGAATTAGCCAAACAAATTGCAGAGGTATTTGAACAAATCTCTGAGTACACCGATTTGAAGACATTAGGATTGTATGGCGGAGTGGAGCAGGATTCTCAAATCAAAGCATTGAAATCAGGAGTTGATATTTTAGTGGCTACGCCAGGACGAATGTTCGATTTAATTTCTCAAGGATTCATCGATGTAACAAAACTACAGTTCCTGATTTTGGATGAAGCTGATTTGATGTTAGATTTAGGTTTTAACAAGGATATTCAAGATATTTTAAGAAAAATTCCTCGAAGAAGACAAACATTGTTCTTTTCTGCAACGATTTCCAAAAAGATCAAGTCCTTAGCTTATGATGTCGTGAAAAATGCCATCAGAATTCAAATTTCACCGAAAAACCCTGTTGCTAATAGTGTTTTCCACGCTGTGGCTTTTGTGGAAATGGATGACAAACGCTTCTTTTTAGAAAACATCATCAAGGAATATCCAGATATGTCATTTGTTGTTTTTGTTCGAACCAAAGTGAGAGCAGGAAGAGTTGTCGCGGCAATGGAACGCGTGCAAATTGCTTCTGAAGAAATTCATGGTGGAGTAGAACAAGACAAGCGTTTTGCTATTTTGGACAGGTTCAAATCTGGAAAAAATAAAGTGTTAATCACAACGGATTTATCGGCACGTGGAATTGATATTCCAAATGTGGATTATGTCATTAATTATGATTTGCCGGATGATCCAGAGAATTATGTTCACCGTTGCGGAAGAACTGGTCGAGGAACGAAAACAGGTCAAGCCTTGTCGTTCTGTGCACCATCTGAGAAACCGTTGTTAGAAGCTATTGAAGAATACACTGGTGAAGAAATTGAGCATTATGAAATTCATCACGATGACTATCGTGCTATTTTAGACGATTCTGAAGATGGTTCCTACAACTGGAAACGTTTGTTAGACGACGACAACAAATTCAATGGTACAGAAGACAATTGGGGGCATTAAAAAAAGCTAACCGAATTGGCTAGCTTTTGAAATTTTCGAAAAATTATTTTAAAACTTAGTTTTTTACTAGTTTGGTTTTGTATACTTTGTCTTTCGTCGCAATTGTTATAATGTAAACACCACCTTTCTGTTGATTCATGTCAACATCAAATCGATTTCCACCATTTTCAGCCATTAGTGGTGTATTGACGATGGTTGTACCGTTTACATCCGCAATAGTTAATCTTACTTCCTCTTTCGAATAGGAATTGAAAATCACTTCAGCTGTACCCGTTGTTGGATTTGGGAAAACGGATATCATGTCATACACAGGATCAAGTATATTTACAGCTCTAACTTCCGAATACTTAGATCCACCATTTAAATCAAATTGATTCAAACGATAGTAGTTCATTCCTACCGCCGGATTGTCATCGATTGTGTAATATTGAATTTCTTCTGTACTATTTCCTGCTGCATTTACACGTGTAATAGGTGTATAGTCAACACCATTTGTTGATTTTTCAACGATGAAATAATCGCTATTGTGCTCTGAGTTTGTGATCCAATGTAAATCAACTGAGTTTAAATCAACCTGGTATTCAGCGTTGAATTCAGCTAATTCAATTGGTAAAATCGCACAATCAAGTGAAGCCGTACCACCAAATGATAAGGTGTAACCTGTCCCTCCACTAGGACTCCACTTGTCCACTACTAATATATAAGATTGTCCCGCGACTACGTTGAGTATTCGTACGACTCCGTTTCCTAGTACACTTTCGGTTAAGTCTGTGTTTGCTGCTCCTGCAGTTCCATAAGCACCGGTTGTACCCGTTGTACCGGCATCGGAACAACGAATTGGAGCACCAAGAGCACCACAAGTAACGTTAGGGCCGTAAATTGCTAAATCGTAATCGTCAGTTGCAACAGTTGGCGTAATTGTTACAGAGAGGGTACCAGTTGTTTGAGCAACAAATTGATACCAATTGGAATGATTTTCACCACCTGCTGGACAAGTCGCACCTGTACAACCTTCAGCTACAATACCTGGTCCGCTTGCATTCGTGCTAACCGGTGCGTTTGAGCAAAGTGGTGTTAATGTTTGACAATCACTGTTATCTGTTCCATTCGGTCCTCCAGCACAAGGTACGCACTGTAGTGTTGCAGACCAACCTGGTCTTGTAATTGAACCATCTGAAGTAAATCGGAATGTTAAACATCCGCTTGCGTCAGTTGAAGTATAGGAAAATGGAGTTGCTGGTGTACCATATATATATCCTAGCGCATTTGCAGGAGCCGTTGTGAACAATGTGCTATTTTGCGTTGGACCATTTCCCACTGTGAGGTAATCATAATAAGCAAAACCTGCTGGTTCAACGTCAAAGCTATTAAAAGTCACTCGCATGCAGTTGCCTGCGACACTTGGGCAAAATACGCGGTAAATACTTCCAATGCTATTGGAGTAGTTTCCAGCGGGGCCACCATTGTCATAATAACTAAAGGGGCCACAGTTTGAAACTAAACAGGAACCAACATATTCACTTTGAATACCAACTGTTGGGTGATTGTATGGCTGAGCGCTGATGTAACCAATTGGTAGACACAAGAGCGTGATTAGTAGCTTTTTCATAGTCGTTTTATTTGGTTGTTGCCGGAGCGTAATGAGAATTATTTTTATTGATGGCACATTTTGAATAGGAATAAAGAATAATGACAATTCCAGTGCCTTCATCAACTAGTTGAATGTCTTCATCCTCACGTCGAAGACCTTCTAATTGATTAATGTTTAATGCTAAAAGGATTTCTTTGCTGTCACTAATGAGCGATTCATCCAACAATTGATAATCAACTTTATATCGTTCAATGTTCGTTGGAATATGAGCGCTATGCGTAATAAAGCGTTCAGTCGGATTGACTTGTGCGTTCAAATATGAAATGCTCATATTGAATAGAATAATTAATAGTAGTGTCTTTTTCATACATAAGTGATTTATACCAAAATATTTCAGTCATCTACTTTTGCTGATATCGATAGTAGTCCGTAAAATAATTCAGTGTCTTATCTATGTAGACGTGTAAAAGTGTAAAATGGTTGGCACTATTCTTTTAATTTTTAGTAGGTTATGCCTCTGTAATGTTTTTAATCGATAGGATTATTGGTGTATAAAGCAAAAAAAGTCAAGATTTTTGATCTTGACTTTTTTTGAGGGAAAATAAAATTTTTATTCTCAATTTTGAATTGTTTTGTAGGAAGTACCATCTGTAAATAGATAGAATACAACTCCTTTATACGATTTTGATACTTCTTGACCCATTGTATTAATGATCTTTGATATTGTTTTCGTATTTAATGAATTGTCTAAATCAATGGTGCTTATATTAAGTTTCTGTCCATCGTAGTCAACCTCACTTAGTCGGTAATAGTTCATTGTTCGACTAAACTTATCATCATACAATCTATATGAATTGACTTGTTTTTCTTCGTTTGTCACTCCATTGGATTTTAAAGTTCCAACAAGTTCCCAAGTAATACCATCAGTACTTCTTTCAATCGTAAAGTAGTCTAAATTGACTTCTGAGTTCGTTGACCAATTTAAGACATTTTTCGACCCAATATTTTGACCATTGAAATCAATTAAATCCAATCCCAAAGAGATAGGGGTACATCCTAAACCGGCAGTTCCTCCCCAACTAATTCCGTAAGGTTGTCCTGAATTAGAAAAATTGTCAACTAATAGAATATAGACGTCCCCAACATTTGCATTGATAGGAGCTACAAAACTATTACCACCAAATGCGCCTTCAGAAAAATCTGTTTCTCCAATAGCCAAACCAGTATTTCCTGGAGCTGCATTCCATGAGCACCTGATTGGTGATTGAGTTGGAGAGCAATTGGCGGCAGCAGTACTCGCATTGTAAGGTCCCCAAATTGCAAAATCATAATCATCAGATGCAGTATTTGGAGCCAAATTCATGGTTAATGCACCTGCTTGATTGATGTAAACATAATACCAAGAAGACTGGTTTTCACCTCCAGCCAAACAACCAGCATTTGAACCTGGAGGGTTAATAAAGAAATCAAAACGATAACGATTTTGTCCACCTCCACAGCCAACAGCACCTCCACCATTCAAAATACAATTTCCTACACCGTAAGTTGATTCACATGCTGCCTTTTGAATTGCAAACTGAGTGTTCCAGTGCGCTGATCCAATTGTTGTAGGGTTCGCAGGGTTTGAAGCACAAGCACCGTTATAAGAGGCAATGCCAAGTGGCGCTGTTAATTCCTGATTACAACTACCACTTGAATTTGCACTAAATGAATTATTGTTACAAAGTTGCGTAGCACCTTCACAGTCCTGAGGTGTTGGAGTTGTTGGAGCTGTATAAGCAATGGTTGAAGTTTGGTTAGTTGAATTAGTCCCACAAGTTGTGCAATTTGCTCTATAAACTACATATACAGTTGTAGAAGTTGCTGTGAAAGTTACAGTACTTGTTCCAAAAGTAACAACTGGACCCGTTGGACTACCTGTACGAACAGTGATGCAACCACCACCAGTAATAGTAAAGGTAACTGTCGAACCAATGGCGAGATTATTGATAATGTTATAATCGCCAAACCAAGTAGTATTTGATAATGTTGAAGTTGGAATATTCGTGCAGTTATTATTAATCGTAAGTGTTTGAAATAGGTTCCCTCCAGAGCATTGCGAATGTAAATTTGTATAACAAAACACAAGAATAAGCAGTAAAATAGAAATTGAATTTTTCATCTTATTAATTTTTTGAGATTGTTTTTGTTAATTCAATAGCAGAAATTCCTTGTGATGTAAGCCATGAATTAATTAGCTCCAATGTGATGTTTGAAGCAGTATCAAATGCGATAATCCCATTTCCTGATTCTGTTATTCTCATTTTTACGTTAAATCCACGATCAACCAAGTTTGATCTAATTTCATTGAAATATACTTTCAGAAGTCCCATATTAGAATCACAAGATGATTCCGAAAAAATAAGCTCAAAGGAACTAATTTCATGCACTCCTTCATCCGTTACGAGAAACGTTTTGTTTTCATCTTGTCGTGTATTTTGTGCAAGAGAAAGAGAGCACAATCCAAAGGACATTACGATGGCTGTAAATAGTGTTTTCACAATTAGTGGGTTTAAATTAATTTTATTTAATTAAACTCCTGTCTACAACTATAGAAGACACCTAAATAGATGGTGCTAATTAACATGGAGAGAGAGAATGTTTAATTAATAACAGTTCACAAAATAATTGCTGCAAATATAAACATACAAACGTCAAATTGAAATTGTTGGATTGTACAATTTGTTGGATTCAAGATGATTAAAGTAGTATTTGTCCCTGAGAGCACCTTGAAATATTGAACTAAACCGATTTACTATTTTCTAAAAAAAACAGCAAAAAATATTAGATTACGTGAATTTATATAGAAAAAACAGGTTGATTTGTTAATTTGTTACACATATTGTATCAAACAATATTCACTTCTCTTTCTAAACGAACCCCAAATTTGGTGTAAACATCATCTAGAATCTGAGTCGATAAGTTGAAAATCTGATTTCCAGTTGCACCGCCATAATTTACTAGTACAAGCGCTTGTAATTTGTGTACGCCATAATTGTCGATGACTTTGCCTTTCCAACCCGCTTTTTCAATCAACCAACCTGCCGCTAATTTCACGTCATTTTCTCCAGCTGGATAATTCGGAACTGTTGGGTAATCTTTTTGAATGGATTGTAGAACATCAAATGAAACCACTGGATTTTTAAAAAAGCTTCCAGCGTTTCCAAGTTCAGCAGGATTGGGTAATTTACTTGAACGAATGGCAATGACTGCATCGCTCACATTTTTTAATGTCGGTTGTGTGATGCCCATTGTGGCCAATTGTTCTTCAATTGCTCCGTAGGAAGTATTTAGTTCACAATTACGCGATAACTGAAATGTAACATTCAAAATGATGTATTGTCCTTTGAATTCATTCTTGAACACACTTTCTCTGTAGCCAAACTTGCAATCTGCATTACTAAATGTATGGATTTCTCCTGTTGGGATGTGATAGGCCTCCAATTGGTGAAATACATCTTTGATTTCTCTTCCGTATGCTCCTATATTTTGCATCGGGCTAGCACCGACATTTCCAGGAATTAGCGACAAATTTTCTAGTCCACACAATCCAGTATCTATTGTTTTTAAGACAAAAGAATGCCAATTTTCACCTGCGCCTGATGTGACATAGACTGTATTTTCAGATATTTCATTCAATTCAAATCCAAGGATGTTATTTTTTAAAATTAATCCATCAAAATCTTGAGTAAACAGCACGTTACTTCCACCACCTAGGATCATTAATGCTTCATTTTCTCGTTTTGAAGCTAATAATTCTTTCAGTTCTGAAACAGAAGAGAAACTTGCAAATCTGCTCGCTTTTGCTTCAATACCAAAGGTGTTATACTGTTTTAATTGAACGTTTTCTGAAATCATGTGCCAAAAATAGCAATTTCAAGCATCAGATTTAAAGATTCTGAACAATCCATTTTACTATTTTTGTGAAATGGAGTTAAAACAGGTAGAATTAGAAAAAGTCAATGCGTTCAACAAAGGAACACTGATGGAAGTGCTCGAAATTGAATGCATAGAAATTGGAAAGGATTTCATTCGTTCTAGAATGCCAGTAAATCGCAAAACGCATCAACCAATTGGTTTACTTCATGGTGGTGCAAGTGCCGCGTTGATTGAAAGTATTGGCTCAATGGGCTCTGTATTGTTGATCGATGTTGAAAAAGAAGTTCCGGTTGGTTTAGAAATTAATGCGAATCACATCGCTGGAATCAAGGAAGGCAATGTAATTGCGACAGGGAAAATTGTGCATGCAGGTAAACGAACTCATGTATGGCAAGTGGACATCCACGAAGAAGGAAGCAATCGCTTAATATGTACTGGTCGCTTGACAATTATGATTGTGGCGCGATAGATGGCAGACTCTCTCAAATACCGCATTCCTGGATCTGAAATTGTTGAATTGACAGGTTCATTTCAAGTTTTATCGTCTTGGTCGGATTTCAATGGATTGGTACTTTCTAATTTTGAAGGAACTCAATTGTTTGGCTTTACCGCTCAAGATTCTCCAACTCCAACATCAAACCCTTTTTATTCATCTATTCCATTTGTTATTTCAAAAGATGACTATTTGAAAAGTGCTACTCAACTGATTTCCGACTTAACAAAAAATGATTTCAACAAAGTCATTCTTTCAAGAGTGAAAGAAGTGAAGTTGGAAGACATGAATCAAAATGAACTTTTTACTCGTTTGAATCAAAATTATCCATCGGCCTTTGTCTATAGTATTCAAAGTGAATTACTCGGAAACTGGGTTGGAGCAACTCCAGAGCGATTAATTGAATACAAACATGGAAAAGGGAAAACCATTTCGTTAGCAGGAACAAAGTTGAGTTCCGATACAGAAGATTGGGGTGAAAAAGAACAATTGGAACAACGATATGTTACTCAATTTGTGGAGTCAACGTTGAACCAATTTGCGACAAACATTGAGAGAATGGACGTCAATGAATATGTTGCCGGACCAGTTAAACATTTGATCACCGATTTTAATTTTGATATCCATTCAGATGATGTTCTCAACTTGGCGCTTCATTTGCATCCAACTCCTGCTGTTAGTGGATTGCCACGAGAAGAATCACTTCAATTAATTGAAGCAAATGAACAACATGAACGACGATTGTATGCTGGAATTATTGGGGTAAAAAGTGCATCTCAATTGAAGTTATTTGTGAACTTACGATCATGTCAAATCATCGATTCCAATTCGTATTTGTATGTAGGTGGTGGATTGACAATCGACTCTGTTCCAGAGCTTGAGTGGCAAGAAACAGAAAATAAAGCCTTAACCATTCTGAACGTGCTTCAAAATAAGTAATTTTGCACCATGATTTCGTCCGATAAAATTGCTGTCCAATCTTTGGTTGAGTCTTGTTTAATGGCAGGAATGAAGCATATTGTGTGCTCACCAGGATCAAGAAATTCACCGATTGTGATTGCGATGGATGAACATCCTCAAATGAATTGTATTCTGATTCATGATGAGCGCTCGGCGGCATTTGTAGCCTTAGGAATGAGCCAAGTTTTGAACGAGCCTGTTGGTGTTGTCTGCACTTCTGGATCAGCCATGTTAAATTATTATCCTGCTGTTGCTGAAGCTTTTTACCAACGTATTCCTTTGGTGGTTATTTCTGCCGATCGTCCAGAGAAATGGATCAATCAAGGGGATGGTCAAACAATTGTTCAGCGTGGAGTTTATACGAATCACATTGAAGCAGAAATTCACATAGATGAAAGGGATTCTTTTGAAAACGTTCAATCACAAGTGAATGCTGCTTTTGAGAAAGGTTTAGCTTGGAGTAAAGGCCCGATTCACATCAATGTTGCCTTGAATGAACCATTGTATCAAACAGTGGAAGTTGAAGACAAAGAAATTGAAGTTCGAAACACGAAACTTTCTCTTCCAACATTGTCAAATGCTCAACTTGAAAAAATAAAAGAAGGAATTCGTTTGCCGAAAAAGTTGATTTTAATTGGTCAACTGCCAAAGAATGAGGTCATTCATTCACGTTTAATTGAATTGGCGAATGATCCTTCGTATGCCATTTTGGTAGAAAATACTTCGAATTTGGTGTCGCAAAAATGGATTCATTGCATCGATAGAACCTTGCAGATGATTTCTGATGATGAACTAAAGGAGTTTGCGCCTGACTTGCTGATTACTTTTGGTGGAGCAGTTGTTTCAAAGCGAATAAAAGCATTTTTTAGAGCAAATAAACCCCAAATTCATTGGAAAGTGGGATTTGATTTCCCTGAAATGAATACCTATGAAGCATTGACTGATTCGTTTCAAGTTTCAGAATCTTCGTTTTTAAGAGAGTTGGTGAATTTGTCGGATGGATTGTTCACTTCGACATTCGGTGCAAAATGGAAACAGCGCGATTTCATTGCGCAAGAAAATGCAAAATCGTTTTTAGAGAAGGCGCCCTATTCAGATTTGACTGTACATGAATTGATCATTGATACCATTCCAGAAAATGGTCACTTCCACATGGCAAATAGTTCAGTGGTTAGGTATTGTCAATTATTCGATCCAATTGCAAGTATTCGTTATTATAGCAATCGCGGAACGTCTGGTATTGATGGTTCAACGTCAACAGCGGTTGGAGCAGCTTTGGCAAGGCCAGAAGATTATCATGTGTTGATAACGGGCGATGTTTCATTTTTCTACGATAGCAACGCTTTGTGGAATAATTACCGCTTACCAAATTTGCGCATCTTCCTGATTAACAATGGAGGAGGTGGAATTTTCAATATCATTAAAGGTCCAAGAACTTCCAAGCAGAATAGTCGCTATTTTGAAGCGAAACATGAATTTGAAGCAAGGGATTTGTGTGCTGGTTTTAAGGTCGATTATTTCAGAGCATCAACAATTGCTGAAATTGAAAACCAGTTAGAAGATTTTTACACTTACGACAAAGATGGTGGAATGAAAGTAATGGAAATTGATACTCGCACGTGTGAAAATCACTTAATTTTGGATGATTATTTTCAACAATTGAACACAATTAAATAATATAAAGCAATGGAGTTTTTTGAAGCATTATTAACTTGGCAAGGATTTACGTATTTCATCATTCTTTCCTTGTTGGAAATTGTGTTAGGGATAGATAACATCATCTTTATTTCCATTATTACGGATAAATTACCAGCAATTGAGCAGCGTAAAGCACGTAATTTAGGACTGACACTTGCGTTGGTTGTTCGATTAGTTCTATTGGCATTCGTAGCTTGGATAATGACATTGACAACACCCTTGTTTGTTTTGTTTGGTTCACCGTTTTCAGGTCAAAGTATTGTACTTCTTGCAGGAGGTTTGTTCTTGATATACAAAAGTACGGTTGAAATGCACAATTCTGTGAAAGGACATGAAGAAGCACATAAGGCTGCAAAAAAGAAATTGAGTGCAATCATCACACAAATTATTTTGGTGGATATTGTTTTTAGCTTTGATTCAATCATTACGGCTATTGGAATGACGAATGGAATGGAAGAAAAAACAGGTCATAATCCACTTATCATCATTTATGCTGCTGTTGTCGTTTCCATGGCGGTGATGATGATTTTCGCGAAACCAATTTCAGATTTCATTAATAACCGTCCAACAATTAAAATGATTGCTCTAGCATTCCTCGTTACAATTGGAGTTATTTTGGTGGCAGAGGCATTCGGTCAACACGTGCCAAAAGGTTACATCTACTTTGCCATGGTTTATGCTTTATTGGTTGAATTCTTGAACATCAGAATGCGAAAAAATAAAGGTATAAAGGAATGACAGAATCAGAAGCACGTTTGTTTTTCCCTTTTGAAGAAGGAGATGATTTGGAAGACTTATACGATGAACGTCTGTTTGAATACAAACAATTCTTTTTAACAAAAGCTGTTGTTGGCAGAGTGTTTCGCGCAAAAATAGAGAAGCTATTGAAGTTTGAAAAAGCTTATTCGGTAGTGAGTGGGATTAAAGTCACTTCAATTCTTGAACAAGTTCCTATCGTGGATTTTCCGAGTTGTGTTTCAGAGGCGTTTGCTCAATTTGAACAGATCAAAGGAGAGATTCGACAAAAAATAAGTCAAGCAAGAAATTCAATGGAACTCATTCCACATGTTGAACGTTTGATACAAGTTGTGCGAAATTATTACCAAGCATGGCATACCGAAACAGATTTAGAAATCGGGATTGATTCCATTTCAAAAGAACCTGATAGCATGGAAATCTTGAGAGCGATTAAAGCATTTGAATCCGCTGGCGGAAAAACTTTCAGCGACATACTTGAACAAAAAGGGAACGAAGAACTGCAGAAAGAAATGAAACGAGTATCTTTGTTACTTGAAAAATTTGACTAATGAGTGATGCATTTGCAAAATTGAGAGAACAGCTGGAGTTGCAAGAATGGCCAGACGTATTTTTATTTAAGTTTATTATCCCGAATGAACCTGAAACGCTCGCTAAAACTACAGCATTGTTTGATGAAACATCAGACATTAAAATGCATCCATCGAAAAATGGCAAATATGTCAGTATTTCTGTCAAAGAGATGATGTTGAATGTTCAGTCGATCATTGATAAATACGAAAAAGCAACATTGATAAAAGGATTAATCGCACTATGATGATATTGGCAGGAATTACAGCAGGCAAATTAATTATTGGAATTTTAAGTGTTTCATTAGCAGTTTTAATTTTAGTGATTGCGTATAAGAAATTATTAGCGCATTTAGGAAAGGGATCTTTGCCGAAAGAGGATTATTGTGTACTCTACAGTTTAGAAGAAAATCCATCAAAAGGTACAATCGACTTTTATTTTACGGCTGAAAAAATCAAAGAAGTGACGATTCACATCTTGGATGAAAATTACAATTTGGTTAGTGAAATTTGGAAAAAAGAAGCTCAAATTGGAGGGAATATTGTGAAATTCGATACTCATACCTTATCGAATGGCAATTATTTCTATGCCTTAGTGTCAGATAATCAGAAGACAATGAAAAAAATGGCAATCGCGAATTAGCATTTAGACTTTGGATCATTGATATTAGACAAAGGAACTATTTAAACATCCAATATCCAGCATCCAACATCCACTTTAGGAATGACATTTTGACACGATTTTATTCTTTGGCAAATTAATTGAACTAAGAAAAATAAGTAACTTTACGCTAACATTATTTGTAGCAAATTAAAAAATAGAAAATATGGCATTAGAAATCACAGATGCAAACTTCGAAGAATTAGTATTGAAATCAGATAAACCAGTAGTTGTTGACTTTTGGGCTGAATGGTGTGGACCATGTAGAATGATCGGACCAGTTATTGAAGAAATGGCAGGTGAATATGAAGGAAAAGCAGTTATTGGAAAAGTGAATGTTGACCAAAATCCAGGTGTTTCGGCACAATTTGGAGTAAGAAATATTCCTACAATCTTGTTTGTTAAGAACGGTGAAATCGCTGATAAATCAGTTGGAGCGGTTCCAAAAGCACAATTAACAGCAAAATTAGACGCAATCCTTTAATTTAGATTTTAGGATAGTAAGACTATAAGATGTTAAGACTCGATATTGGCAAGTACAATTGTTCAATATCGAGTTTTTTGTTTTATGCTTAAAGTCTTGTGATCTAATTTTATTTTAGTGTATTGTTCTAGAAATAAAATTGTAGCCAATGTACAAAGACAAGTCTTTTTTTTGTTTTAAGTCTTCAGTCTTCAGTCTTCAGTCTAATGTCTAACATCTAAAATCTAACATCTAATGTCTTTCAATATGAATAGCAATTTACTTCGTCGTTTAAAATTTTATGGAATCGGATTCGGAATCGGATGTATTTTCGTTTTCTTCTTTTTTCAAAATAGAGGTTGTTCTTGGTTGCCAGGAAACAGAGTAAAGAATTCCATCCTAGATCGCGTCATTGTAGCGAGTGATTTAGAATGGGAATTTATGACGTCTCAAGGGGTTTCAAAGGATGAAATCATAGCCATGTTGAACGATGGTGATGTTGACTTTAACAACAGTAAAAAGGAAGGTGAAACACAAGTTTATATCATTGAAAAGGAGTTTGAAAAAATTGGATTTACACGTCTGTATTTTACGTTGCCAAAGGAAAGTTATATTTCTGAAGTAAAAATGGGCGCTAAAACAGCCAAGGAAATTGAAAACTCTAAAACTGGTTACGGGCGATTCATTCACTTTCCAAAGGATGAGTTTTTAATCTTTCCTGATACGTCAAAACGAGTTACTTGTCAGCAAGAATTATTGAAGTTGGTCAACCCGAAAGATATATTGAAAAAAGTCAAAGCAACTGGTTTTATTGATTTTTCAAAAACTGATTTTACCATTCGACCAAAAGCAGAACATTACATCAACTTTGTGGTTGGAAAAGATACCATCGGAACAAAATCAATTTGGTATCAAAATAAAATCAATTTGTCACAGTTTATTCTTCCGTTTCCATCAGTTTGCGACTCGCTTTCTCAACCAAAACTATAAATCATCCGTTGATTGTAGTAAATTAATTGTAAGAATTTATATTTTTGGAGTATGGAATTTTCAGCAGAGCAAATAGCAGGAATAATTAATGGTACAATTGTCGGTAAATCAGATGTTTCAGTCAATGGTTTAGCGAAAATTGAAGAAGGTAGTGAAGGAAAGCTTTCTTTTTTATCGAATCCTAAGTACGAAGAGTACATCTATTCCACAGAATCGAGTGTTTGCATCGTCAACAATTCGTTTACTCCAACGAAATCCATTCCTGCGACTTTAACGCTGATTAAAGTAGAAGACGCTTATGCTTGCTTTGCGAAATTATTGGAGTTTTACGACCAAATGAAGCGCAAACAACCGAAAGTTGAAGACAATGTGTCGATTTCGGAAAACGCAACGATTGGGAAAGATCCATACATCGGAAATTTTGTAACTATCTCTGATGGAGCAACGATTGGAGACAATGTGGTGATTTATCCAAATGTTTACATTGGAGAGAATGTGAAAATTGGCGACAATACTGTGATTCATCCAAGTGCATCCATATATGCTGATTGTGTTGTAGGTAGCAACTGTGTTATTCATGCAGGAGTTGTCATTGGTGCTGATGGATTTGGATTTGCTCCAGATGAAAACGGTGTATTCCAAAAAGTTCCTCAAATTGGAAATGTTATTTTAGAAGATTACGTTGAAATTGGATCTAATTCAACTATCGATAGAGCAACAATGGGCTCAACAATCATTCGAAAAGGAGTGAAGATTGATAACTTGTGTCAAGTTGCTCACAACGTGGAAATTGGTGAGAATTCTGCCATGGCTGCGCAAGTAGGTGTTGCAGGATCAGCAAAAATTGGAAAACATGTATTGGTCGGTGGACAAGCTGGGATTAGCGGACATTTGCACATTGCAGATGGTACCAAAATCGTAGCTCAATCCGGAATTCCATCCACGATTAAAAAAGCAGATACAGTAATGGGTTCTCCTGGAATTCCAATCGATGATTTTAAAAAATCGTATTTTGGCTTCAGGAAACTTCCTTTCATCCTCAATAAAATTGCTGAGTTTGATAAAAAATTGAAAGAACTAACTAAAGAAAAATCATAGATGGCTGAAAAGCAAAGAACCCTCAAGTCAAGTGTCCTAATTTCAGGAATCGGCTTACACACAGGTGAAAAGGTGAATTTGGAAATTTGTCCAGCACCAGATAATCACGGATATAAGTTTCAACGAATTGACTTGGACGGTCAACCAATCATCAAAGCGGATTGTGATTTAGTGGTTGCCACAGATCGTGGTACAACGTTGGAGGCAAACGGTGCGCGCGTTTATACAACAGAGCATGTATTGGCTGCTTTGTATGGCTGTCAAGTTGATAATGCGCTGATCAAAATTGATGCACCTGAAATTCCAATTATGGATGGTTCTTCTTTGCCTTTCGTTCAAGCTATTGAAGCGGTTGGTTATGAAGATCAAACAGCTGAACGTAATTATTTTGAATTAACGGAGAATATTCCTTGGGAAGATACTGAAAAAGGAATTGAGTTCTTGGCTGTTCCTGACACGAATTATAGAATTACTGTAATGGTAGATTATAAGTCTCCAGTGCTAGGTACTCAACACGCAAGTATGTACAATATTTCTGAGTTCAAAGACGAGATTGCGAAATGTAGAACATTTGTTTTCTTGCGTGAACTTGAATTTTTGGCAAAGAACAATCTAATCAAAGGTGGAAACTTAGATAATGCAATCGTCCTCGTCGAAAGAGAAGATGTGAGCAAGGAAGAGTTAGACCGATTGGCAAAATTACTTGGAAAAGAAGATTTAAAAATTAGTGTTGATGGAATTGGTGTTCTGAATAGTACGAAATTACAGTACGAAAATGAGCCTGCACGACATAAATTATTAGATATTGTAGGTGACTTAGCGTTGGTTGGTCGACCAATTAAAGCACATATTTTAGGCGCTCGTCCTGGACACTCTGGAAACGTACGTTTTGCAAAAGTGTTGAAGGAGCAAATTAAAAAGCAAGAAAAAGCTGGTAAAGAGTTTGATTTAACTCAAAAGCCGTTATATGATATCAATGACATTGAGCGCATGTTGCCTCACCGTTTCCCGTTCTTAATGGTGGATAAAATCATGTCTATCGGTGAAGAATCAATCGTTGGTGTCAAGAATGTAACTATGAATGAGCCAATTTTCACTGGACATTTTCCTGGAAACCCAGTTTTCCCTGGTGTACTTCAAATTGAAGCGATGGCACAAGTTGGTGGAATTTTTGCTTTGAGTAAAGTGGAAGACCCACACTTGTATTCAACCTATTTCATGAAAATTGACAATGTTAAGTTCAAACAAAAAGTAATGCCTGGCGATACAATTGTGTTTGAATTGTACTTGATGTCACCAATCCGAAGAGGATTAGTAAACATGGGCGGTAAAGCTTATGTGAATGGAGCAGTGGTGTGTGAAGCAGAAATGTTGGCACAAGTGATCAAGGATAAAGTGCCTGCTTTAGAAAAGCAAGAAGCTTAAAAAACAAAGTTTAGTACAATTAATGTTAGAATGTATGATAAGTAGTCTTGCAGAAGTATCACCAAAGGCAACTCTTGCAGAGGATGTAAGAATTGATTCATTTACTGTCATTCACGAGGATGTCGTAATTGGTAAAGGAACACATGTTCATCCAAATGTGGTGATTTATCCTGGAACTAGAATTGGAGAAAATTGTGAAATTTTTCCTGGTGCTGTGATTGGAGTCATTCCGCAAGACTTGAAATTCAACGGAGAGTACACAACAGTTGAGATTGGAAACAATACCAAAATTAGAGAATGTGTGACGATTCATCGTGGGACATCAGATATGATGAAAACATCAATTGGAAATGATTGTTTGTTGATGACTTACGTTCATGTTGCACATGATTGTCAAATTGGAAACAATGTGATTTTAGCTTCGTACGTTGGGCTTTCTGGTCATGTTAAAATCGATGACTTTGCGATCTTAGAAGGAAAAGTTGCAGCTCAACAATTTGTCCATATTGGAAAACATGCATTTATCGCTGGAGCTTCATTGATTCGTAAAGACATTCCACCATTTGTGAAAGCAGCAAGAGAACCGTTGACATTTGCTGGTGTGAACTCTGTTGGTTTACGAAGAAAAGGATATGCGGATGCTGACATTAAAGAAGTAGAAGATATTTATCGCGTTTTGTATGTTCAAAATGCTAATATGTCTAAGGCTTTGGCAATTATCAAAGAAATGAATTCTGAATCAGCCGTTAAGAAAGAGATTATTAGTTTCATTGAAGCTTCTGATAAGGGAGTAATTCGTGGAATGATCTAGAGTTGATTCTGTATACTTGTCCTGATTGTATTCAGCGACCTCATTTTAAATTTATATTCAATCGTGTTTCATAGAGGAGAATTAATAACTGTAACAATCACTGGGTATTCATTTGGTGGAAATGGTGTAGCGAAAATTACAACAGATCAAGGAGATTTTGTTGTGTTTGTCAATAATACATTCCCTGGTCAAACTGTTACAGCAAGAGTCGATAAAAAGAAAAAACGCTATTGTGAAGCAAAGCTAATTGATGTTATCGAACGTTCCCCATTGGAAAAAGTAGGTGAATTTCAAGAGATTTCTGGAGCGCCTTATATTTTTGTTCCAGTTGAAGATCAAGAGCGTGAAAAACAAGCAAGTACCTTAGATGTTTATCGAAGATTAGGGAATTTTAGAGACATTCAAGATCGTTTTGATGAATTGATCAGTTCTCCAGTTCATTATTTCTACCGCAATAAAATGGAATACAGTTTTTCATGCATTGAGCATGATTTGGAACTGAATGAAGAGTTGGATGATGCCTTTGCTTTGGGCTTCAAACGTCGTGGTACATGGTGGAAGGTTGAAAGCTTGAATAAAGCAAGTGGAATGTTTGATGAGGAATGGGAAACAAAATTGAAAGATGTTCGAAATCACCTCAAAAACACTGGACTAAAAGCTTGGCATCCGCCGCAAAAAACAGGTTTCTTTCGACACATTGTCGTTCGAAAATCATTTCATCAAGACCAGTTACTCATTAATTTAGTAACATCAAGTGACGGCTTAGAATCGTTCGATGTCAACAAGTTTGGGGCATATTTAAAAGAATTATTTGGTACGAGAATAGCTGGTTTTCAGCATACGATTAATGACAATGTTGCCGATCGAGCGAAAATAGAAAACGGAACCTATTCTTTGGTGTTTGGTGAGCCGGTTGTTGAAGAAAAATTGTTGGGTTTAACCTTTGAGATTAGTATGGAAAGCTTTTTTCAAACAAACCCTAAAAGCGCTGAAAAGCTCTATAATAAAGCATTAGACTACGTGTTTGAAGAAGAGATTCCTCAAGGCGATGTTGTGATGGATTTATTTTGTGGTACAGGAACAATTGGTCAAATTCTTTCGACGCGTCGAAACGATGTAAGCATTGTTGGTGTTGATATTGTGGAAGAAGCAATTGAAGACGCCAAAAGAAATGCAGTAAGAAATAAGATTTCAAATGTTGAGTTCTACGCTGCTGATGTCGGAAAATTTTTGCGTGAACATCCTGAATTTATTGGAAAAATTTCCACAATAATTTTAGATCCACCAAGAGCTGGAATTGCACCAAAAACATTACAGAAAGTAATTGATTTAGGAGCGAAAAACATAGTTTACATTTCTTGTAATCCAAGTACTCAAGCCAGAGATGCTGAAACCTTGAAAAAAGCTGGCTACGACATGGAGAAAGTGTCGTTGGTCGATCAATTTCCGCATACTGGACACATTGAAGCCATCGCTAAGTTTAAATTTTTAGGGAATGAAAGTTGAACTAATTTCTATCGGAGATGAATTATTGATTGGTCAAACAATCAATACCAATGCTGCATGGTTGGGACAAGAATTGTCTTTGCGTGGAATAACAATTACGCAATGTGTTACGATTCCAGATACAGAAAAAGCCATCCATGAAGCCATTGAGAATGGATTCAATCATGCCGATTTGCTCATATTGACTGGTGGCTTAGGTCCAACTAAAGATGATATTACAAAAAAGGTCATTGCTAACTATATCAATCGCGATTTGGTCATCGATCCAATCACTTTAAGTCGTGTCGAAGCGTATTTTTCTTCAAGAAATCGGCCGATGTTGGATGTGAATATTCAACAAGCTGCTGTACCAGAAGGAACACTGATTTTGACAAATGAACATGGAACTGCTCCTGGAATGTGGATCGAGCACGAAGGGAAAATTCTGATTTCATTGCCTGGAGTTCCTTATGAAATGAAAGGAATTATGCAGGATGAGGCATTTCCTCGTATCGCTGAAAAAAGTGGTGAGTCAACCTTGTTTCACAAAACGATTTTGACGCAAGGAGTAGGAGAATCAACAATTGCTAATACCATGCAAGATTGGGAGAGTGAAATCCGCGAAAGAGGATTTGGATTGGCTTATTTGCCTTCTCCAGGACAAGTTAGAATCCGATTGTCTTCAAGCAATGGATCACAAGACGAGTCCATTTTAGATGGTTATTTCAAACAATTGGAGGAAACATTTCCGAAGAATGTTTTTGGGTATGGAGAACTAACTTTAGCTGAAGTCGTTGGTGCTTTATTGCTAGAGCGTAAGGCAACTGTTTCAACTGCCGAAAGCTGCACAGGTGGTGCATTATCTCAAGCGATTGTAGCAGTTTCTGGAGCATCTAATTATTTCGAAGGAAGTGTTGTGACATATTCCAATGCTTTGAAAAATAAACACTTGAATGTGCCCATGAACTTGTTTACAACTGTTGGCGCCGTTAGTCAAGAAGTTGTAGAAATAATGGCGGTTGAAGGAAGGAAAAAATTTGATTCAGATTACTGTTTATCCGTGTCGGGAATTGCTGGACCAAATGGAGGTACAGATGAAAAGCCAGTCGGTACAGTTTGGATTGGCTTGGCGACAAAAAATAAGGTTTATTCGAAGAAATTTTTGTTTGCAAATAATCGAGATAGAAACGTGCAACTGAGCGTGTTATATGCACTGAACATGTTGCGATGCGAACTTCTTGGAATTTAATGTGAAAAAAAAATGAATATGCTTGTGTATTTAGAGAAAAAGTGTTTTCTTTGCACCCCATTTTAGAATAAGGATAAAACAATTATAATGTCAAGAGTTTGTGAACTTACAGGAAAGTCGGTTATGGTAGGAAACAACGTTTCTCACTCTAAACGCAGAACAAAACGTAAATTCTACCCGAATTTATTCGTTAAGAAATTTTTCCTTCCAGAGGAGAATCGTTACATCACGTTGAAGATTTCAGCTTCAGCTTTGAGAACGGTTACGAAAAAAGGTATTTCAGCTTGCGTGAAAGAAGCACGTGAGAAAGGTTATATGAAGTAAATAAAATTCTAATTGCGTTCAACGGATTACTTGGTTGATAGAAATTAGATAAAAAAGATACAAAATGGCAAAAGCTAAAGGAAATAGAATTCAAGTGATTCTTGAGTGCACTGAGCACAAGGAGTCAGGAATGCCAGGGACTTCTCGTTATATTTCAACGAAAAACAGAAAGAACACTCCTGACAGATTGGAAATTAAAAAGTTCAATCCAATTTTGAAACGTTACACGATTCACAAGGAAATTAAATAAGAATTCGTCTTAGGCGAGTTTTAAAATTAAAAGACATGGCAAAGAAAGTAGTAGCATCCTTACAAAAAGGTGGCGGAAAAGAGCATACAAAAGTGATTAAAATGGTTAAGTCTGATAAGACTGGATCATATAGCTTCAAAGAAGAAATTGTACACAACGATAAAGTAAAAGAGTGGTTTACTAAAAACTAATACTTTTATAATTGTCGATTTCTGAAAAAAATTAAGCTTCCTTTTATTTTAAAAGGAGGCTTTTCTTATTTTTATACTATGGCGTTTTTTGGATTATTTTCTAAAGAGAAAAAAGAAACTCTTGATAAAGGGTTAGAGAAGACGAAGCAAAGTTTTCTGACAAATATTGCTCGCTCCATTGTTGGTAAATCCAAAGTGGATGACGAGGTATTGGATAACCTTGAGGAAATTTTAATCACTTCTGATGTTGGAGTGGATACTACCTTAAAAATCATTGAGCGCATTGAAGCACGTGTTTCACGTGATAAAGTTCTTGGCGCGAACGAGCTTAACATCGTTCTGAAAGAAGAAATCGCTGCCTTATTAGAAGAAAACAACTCTTTTGATTCACAAAACTATGATGTTCCTAAACACACTGATGGTCCACATGTCATTATGGTAGTAGGTGTCAATGGAGTCGGAAAAACAACTACTATCGGGAAGTTAGCACATCAATTGAAATCTGCAAATAAAAGTGTGGTTTTGGGTGCGGCCGATACATTTAGAGCGGCAGCTGTAGATCAATTGATTATTTGGTCTGAACGAGTGGGAGTTCCAATTGTTCAGCAAGGAATGGGCGCAGACCCTGCATCAGTCGCTTTTGATACACTTCAATCTGCCAAAGCACAAAATGCTGATGTCGTTATTATTGATACAGCTGGTCGTTTACATAATAAGGTAAACCTGATGGCTGAGTTGTCAAAAATCAAACGTGTCATGGATAAAGTGATTCCAGGAGCTCCTCATGAAGTGCTATTGGTTTTGGATGGTTCCACAGGCCAAAATGCCTACGAGCAAGCGAAACAGTTTTCATTGGCTACGGACATTACAGCATTAGCCATAACGAAATTGGATGGTACGGCAAAAGGTGGTGTTGTGATCGGAATTTCAGATCAAATGAAAATTCCAGTAAAATACATAGGCGTTGGCGAAGGTATCAATGATTTACAACTATTCAATAAATCTGAATTTGTTGATTCCATGTTCTCTTGAGTAAAACACCATTCTCATTGAGTATTTCATAGGTTTTGTTGATTAATTAGTTTTTATTTTAAAATAAATTTAGATTTTAACGACTTTTTTTGTAAGTTTGGTTTGCTAAATTATAAAATGAAAACTATGAAAAAGTTACGGATAGGCCGTGGGTTAACTCCTTGGTTATCATCTCTCTTTGTGATTTTGACCATGAGCTCTTTGAGTCAAACACACCAAAGCAAAAGCAATGTACTCAATGAAGGTCCATTGTTATACAAATCTCAACCAAATGAAAACGGAATTATCAGATGCCACACGATGGAGGCTGATTCAATTCGTCGTTCATTAAATCCAAACCTTCCGACATTATTACAAGAAGAGGTGTGGTTGCAAAGAAAGATTGCAGAATATAAAGCAGATGCTGCTGCAAAAGCGGCAAATGGAACTCCGAAAGCTGTTCAAATCACATTACCAATCGTATTTCATGTATTAACAAGTGGAACTGGTCCAACCAATGTGGCGGCTTCACGCGTGCAAGCTCAAGTTGATCAGTTGAATTTGGATTTTGCCAATTTAGCTGGAAGTACGCATCCTGATGCAGCTGATATCCAGGTTCAATTTTGTTTGGCTTTAGTAGATCCTAACGGAAACGTTATGGCCGAACCAGGAATTAATAGAATTACAACATATGGTGCTACAGCACAATCTCAAGGATCCATGGATGGTGGAATCAAACAGGCTACAATTTGGGATCCAAATAATTACGTGAATATCTGGGTAGCTAACTTAGGTGGAGGTCTATTAGGATATGCACAATTTCCAAGCAGTTCTGGTTTAGCAGGTTTAAATGCCAATGGAGGTGCTGCGAATACAGATGGTGTCGTTATTTTGTATTCTTCTTTAGGTTCAGTGGCAAGTCCAGGTTCAAGTGGAGCTCCATATAACTTAGGTAGAACATTGACACATGAGATTGGTCACTGGGTTGGATTGCGCCATATTTGGGGTGATGCAAACTGTGGGAATGACTTTTGTGCAGATACACCACAGACCCAATCTTCAAATGGAGGGTGTCCAACACAGACAACTTGTGATGGAATTCAAGATATGGTTCAAAATTACATGGATTATACGAACGATGCATGTATGAATATTTTTACGGATGATCAAAAAACACGTATTCGAACAGTGTTGGATGTTTGCCCGCGAAGAATGACTTTAGCAGCTTCCACGGCATGTACGTTGCCAGCGTCAGATGATACTGGTATTTCAGCAATCATTTCAGCAAATGGAGATATTTGTTCAACTACATTTACTCCAGTTGTTACCTTGAAGAATTTTGGTGGAACGACATTGACAAGTGCAACAATTACGTATAATATTGATGGAGGAGCAAATTCAACATTCAACTGGACAGGAAGTTTAGTGTCGACTGCAACGATTGATGTGACATTGCCAGATATGACGACAACTGCTGGTCCTCATACATTTAATGCTTCAGCGACTAGTCCAAACGGTCAAACAGACGGAAATCCAGCAAATAATGCTAGTTCTTCCAGTTTTGACGTAATATTGGGTGCTGGATCTGCTGTTCCAGTGGTGGAAGGTTTTGTAGGTACAACTTTTGTTCCGACAGGTTGGGCACTTGAGAACGGAGGAGATCCTTTGACATGGGCAAGAGTAACAAACGCTGGTGTCGCACCGACTACAGGCAATGCGGCAAAAATGGATAATTATTCAACAAGTATTGCAGGTGATGTAGATGGATTAGTTTCAATGCCAGTAGATTTAACTGGATTGTCATCTGCTCAAATTACATTTGATGTGGCTTATGCTCGATATAGTGCAAATTATTCAGATCAATTAGACGTGGTTGTTTACGGATGCGGATTGCCAGAAACAACAGTGTATTCGAAGTCAGGTTCAACCTTGGCTACAAGAACTGATTTAACTACAGCATTTACACCAACAGCTGCTCAATGGAGAAATGAAACAATTGATTTGACTCCTTATTTGGGGAATAATCGCTTATTCATTGCTTTTAGAAATATTTCGGGATATGGAAATAACTTGTACTTAGATAATATTAATATCTCAGGTGTAACTATTTCAAATCCTCCAGTAGCTGGATTTACAAGTGGTGGAACAACAATTTGTGCTGGCCAAACGGTAACTTATACAAATACATCAACTAATTCACCAACTTCTTATTCTTGGTCATTCCCAGGTGGAACACCAGCGACTTCTATAGCAGCAAATCCAGTTGTTACGTATAATACTCCTGGACAATACGACGTGTCGTTAACTGCAACGAATGCTTCTGGTTCAAATACTTCGAATCAAACGAATTATGTTAATGTAGTAAGTGTTCCTGTTATATCTGCTGGAACGATTTCAAGTCCAGGCGCATGTGGTGGTTCAGATGGTTCAGCTGTAATTAATGGATCTGGAACTGGTGATGTTTCTTGGACTGGTACATCTAGTAATACTGTAACTGGTGTATCAATGCCTTATACTATGACAGGTCTTTCTGCCGGTACATATAATGTAACATATACAACAAACTGTGTTTCCAATACAGTTGTGATAAATGTTTCTGATCCTTCAGCACCAAGTTCACCGGTAGTTTCAGTTGTTAATAACTGTGGAAGTTCAACTTTGACGACATCTGGATCTAATTTAGTATGGTCAACTGGGGAAACAAGTAGTTCTATCGTTGTAACAAATGCAGGGAATTACACGGTAACTCAAACTGTCGGAGGATGTACAAGTGCTAACGGATCGGCTACAGCAAGTCCGATTGCAATTCCTTCTGCTCCTGTGGTTACTGTTACCAACAACTGTGGTAGTTCAGAATTAACAACATCAGGGTCAAATTTAGATTGGTCTACTGGTGAAACAACATCTTCTATTACGGTAACAAATCCAGGTGCTTACACAGTAACTCAAACTGTAAATGGTTGTACAAGTGCAAACGGTAGTGGGACAGCAAGTCCAATTGCAATCCCATCTGCACCAACTGTAACGGTTACAGATGGTTGTGGAAGTTCAGTGTTAACAGCTACTGGAAGCGGATTGTCTTGGTCAACAGGTGAAACAGGGTCGTCAATAACGGTAACCACTTCTGGTTCTGTTTCTGTTACGCAAACAGTTTCAGGTTGTACAAGTGCTCCAGGTACAGGAGTGACATCACCTTTAACAAATCCAACTGTAAGTTTATCTGCTTTGCCAATTGTATGTGTGAATGCGGTACCATATAATTTAGTTGAAGGTTCACCTGCAGGTGGAACTTATTCAGGGACAGGTGTCTCAGGAGGAGTGTTTGATGCTCCAACTGCTGGTGTAGGTACTTGGCCAATTACTTATACTTATGTTGATGGAAATGGATGTTCAGGATCTGCACAATCGAACATGGTAGTTGATGCATGCGCTGGAATCGAAGACGAGAGTTTTGAAATTGGTTTAATGCCTAACCCAACAAATGGTTTGTTGTCGGTAACTTCAAAACAAACAATGAACGGATATTCATTATATGATTATTCTGGAAGATTAGTACTGCAAAGTACTGAGAACCCTTCGGTGAAATTTGAATTGGATTTAAGTTCATTCGCAGAAGGTGTTTATCACATTGTTATTCAATTAGAAAATGCCATTCAAACGGAAAAAATTCTTTTGAAAAAGTAAATTAAATTTCAGTTTTACTGATAAAAGCGGCACGTTATGTGTCGCTTTTTTTTGTTTCAAACTTTTTGGTAGTCTCTCCCTTGTTGTTTTTTAAAAAAAATCAATTAAATCGTCTGTATTTTAACACGTTGTATTGTTTCATTTCGTAACTTAGTGATGCTAAAATTGTTATACTATGAAAACTAACTTGAAACTGTGTAGTGCAGGCTTTCTCACGCTGCTACTTTTATTTTTTGCTCAGTTGAGCATTGCTCAAAGTCCAATTCGTTGTTATACGGATGAAATGGATGAAATTCTAAGGGCAAATCATCCAGAATTAGGGTCAAAAGAAGAATTTGAAGCATGGCTTCAGAATGAAATGACGCAAAACGAAGGTTCTAAAATTATTGGTGGAGTCTATACAATCCCTGTGGTTGTGCATGTAATTCATAACGGAGAAGCTGTAGGAACTGGAACGAATGTTTCCTTTGCAGCAATTCAATCTCAAATTGATGTACTTAATGAAGACTTTAGAAGAATTATTGGTACCAACGGATATAACACTCATCCTGATGGGGCTGATACTCAAATTGAATTTTGCCTAGCGATGCGTCGACCAGATGGTTCAGCGTTCACTGCTGGTCAACCAGGTGTCAATAGAATTAATCGAAGTACTGCTGGATTTACAGCTCCTCCTTATTCAACAGCTTACATTGATGGGACAATCAAACCATATACGTATAATGGAGGAGTTCCAACTGCAACAAGAGGTTGGGATCCGAATAAATACATGAATATTTGGTTGTGCAATATTTCAGGTGGAATATTAGGATACGCACAATTTCCACAAACTCCATTAGGAGGAATGGGATGTAATACTCCAGCAGCCGCAACTGATGGTGTTGTTTTTCTTTATAACTCTATTGGTAAAAGTTCTGTAACTGGTTTCGGCGGAATTTACAATGAAGGTCGAACTGCTACACATGAAATTGGTCACTGGTTAGGACTTCGTCATATTTGGGGTGATGGTGGTTGTGGAGTAGATGATTACTGCAATGATACTCCATTGGCTGCAGCAGCAAATTATAACTGTGTCACTGTAAATTCGTGTACGGCAGCTCCAGACGCGGGAAATGATATGATAGAAAACTACATGGATTATACGAATGATTTGTGTATGAATATTTTTACGAATGATCAAAAAGCTAGGATGCGAACGGTTTTAACAAGTAGTTCGTTGAGAGTAAACCTCATTAATTCTGATGCTTGTACTCCACCTAATCCTAGTGACGCATCAATCGTGAATGTATTACAACCGCTAGGTGATAATTGTCCTGGAACTTTAACACCTCAAGTTACATTAAGAAATAGAGGATCAAATAACTTGACATCAGCAACCATTAATTACACGATTGATGGCGGAGCAGTAACTACATTTAACTGGACTGGAGTTCTAGCTCCAAGTGCAGAAGTAAATGTGACACTTCCAGGTTTTACAGCTCCTTTGGGTGCACACCTGTTTTCTGCTTATTCAACAATGCCAAATGGAGTTACAGATCCTTCTCCTCTTTATGACACTACTGGAATCAATTTTATGATTTCAAATGGTATTACTGCTCCTTACAGTCAAAATTTTGAGGCGAATGTATTTCCACCAGATTTGAGATGGGTTGCCAATAACGCGAATGGTGATTGCTACAATTGGATTGGCGGTTCCGCTACTTCTATCACTGGTGTTTTAAATAATAATGCAGCACTTTTTCCAGCGTACGGAAACAATTCAGGTAGTACAGATAATTTAATTACTCCAATTTTTATTTTACCATGTAATGCAACTGCGGCCAACATTCAATTCGATGTTGCTTATAGAAGAAGGAACAATACACCTGCAAACTACGAGCGTTTGTATGTTGAGATTTCAGAAAATTGTGGTGCAACATGGAATGCAACACCAATTTATGATAAAACAGGTACAGCACTGCAAGTACTAACAACTACAACAACGAATTATTATACTCCTGTTGGAGCAAGTGACTGGAGAACGGAAACAATTAATCTTCTACCGTTTGTAACGGGTACATCCAAAAATGTTAAGTTTAGAATTAGAGCTGTTGCCGCAAATGGGAACAATATCTACCTAGATAACTTCAGATTTAATGCAACAACACCTGGAGAAATTCAGGTTTTCCAATCGGCAACTGAAATCTTAGACGAAGGGTTTTCTCAAATGGGTACAGTAGCTGTTGGTTCTTCTGTGAACGTGACATATACGATTAATAATACAGGAACATCAAATTTAATTTTGACTGGACCAATTAATGTAACTGGAGCTCAATTTGCGGTTGTTTCATCTTTTGGTACGACGACGGTTCCTGCTGGTGGATCAACAACTTTTGTCCTTTCTTTTACTCCTTCTGGTGCTGGACAGTTTACAGGCAATGTTTCTTTTGGAACAAATGATTGCGACGAAGGCACGTATAATTTTCAGCTGAATGGTACGGGTAATGTTACGCCTCCAGTTGCTGGTTTTACAGCTGCTCCAACAACGATTTGCGCTGGTGGGACAGTAACATTTACAAACACATCAACTAACGCCACGTCATATAGTTGGTCCTTCCCAGGAGGAACACCAGCGACTTCAACTGCTGTAAACCCAACTGTTACTTATGCAACTGCTGGAAATTATAATGTCACTTTGACTGCAACTAATGCATTTGGAAGTGATGTTCAAACGAGTACAAATTATATAACTGTTTTGGCAGGATCGGCTGGTACACCAGTTCCATACGTTGAAGGATTCGTGGCTACAACATTTGCTCCTACAGGTTGGTCAATTGTTAACGGCGGAACAGCAAATACATGGGCAAGATCAGGGACGGTTGGAACAGCGCCTACTGCTGGTAATTCAGCGATTATGGATAATTATTCTGGTGCAAATAGTACCGGAAGTGTTGATGACTTGGTAATTAAACCAATGGATTTAACAGGGCTCGTTTCGGCGCAAATGACATTTGACGTTGCTTATGCACGCTATGGAGCAGCAAATTTTGAACAATTAGACATTTTGGTTTCTACCAATTGCGGTGGTTCATATACAAATGTGTATTCTAAATCAGGTACTACCTTGGCAACTGATTCTGATGTAACTAGTGCTTACACACCAGGAAACTGGAGAAATGAGGTGATTGATTTAACTCCGTTTATTGGAAACGCCAAAGTAGATATCATTTTTAGAAATACTTCAGGCTGGGGAAATAATTTATACTTAGACAATATCAATCTTTCAGGTGTAGTGGGAGGAACGCCGCCTACGGCTTCATTTACGGGAACTCCAACCGCAATTTGTGCTGGTCAAACAGTCACTTACACGAATACCTCAACAGGATCACCAACTTCTTATTCTTGGTCTTTCCCAGGAGGAACACCAGCAACCTCTACGGCGACAAATCCAACAATTACTTATCCTACTGCAGGAACGTACAATGTGACATTAACAGCTACGAATGCGTTTGGATCGAACGTATCTAATCAGACAAATTATATTACTGTCACCGCTCCTCCAGTAGCAGGTACATTAACAGGAACGCAAAACATCTGTGTAAGTTCAACTACGACATTTAGCTCAACGCAAACTGGAGGAACATGGAGTTCATCAAATACAGGAATTGCGACAGTGAATGCAACAACGGGCGTTGTAACTGGAGTATCCGCAGGAACAGCAACAATCACATATACAGTTGCAGGAACTGGTGGATGTTCAAATGCTACAGCAACACGTACAGTAACAGTAACAGCTGCACCAGTAGCAGGTACATTATCCGGAACCCAAAACATCTGTGTGAGCTCAACAACGACATTTAGCTCAACACAAACTGGAGGAACATGGAGTTCATCAAATACAGGAATTGCGACTGTGAATGCAACAACGGGAGTT
>Ga0098074_1000056_pt1 | contig 136733 bp, 115 predicted proteins | sample 32_taG_FD_75064 | JGI IMG/M metagenome (GOLD analysis project Ga0098074, IMG submission 75064) | Marine viral communities from the Gulf of Mexico - 32_GoM_OMZ_CsCl metaG | ecosystem: Environmental > Aquatic > Marine > Oceanic | place: Atlantic Ocean: Gulf of Mexico | collected 2015-07-12 | reverse complement strand
TTCCTTTTCCGTGCCTTCCGCGCCCTTGTGGTGTTTAATAAAATTTCTGATGATTAAACTATTTATAACTCTTAGAAATAATTTGATTTGAGTTGTTCATTGACACCATTCGTTATTCAACATTTATAAAATTGACTTTCTAAATCTTATTTCTTTTGTTGTCCGAATCGTTCAACGCTTGAAATCCACTTTTTTCGTGAACGATCATCGGAGGTTTTTACAATCCCGAAGTACGAAACTTTCACTCGTTTGACACCGCAAAAATTTAATGTAGACTTTTTTAATTGGTTAACACTTGGCTTTCCATACATCAACCAATAATACCACGTTGGTTGGTCGAGTGTAGTAATAATATGTGCAGTTTTTCCTTTCAATAGTTTATTCCAGAACACAGAGTTTTCTTTGTATTGAAATGCGAGGCCAGGTAAAAATAGTCGATCAATAAATCCTTTCATAATTGCAGGTAATCCTCCCCACCAAACGGGATGAATCCAAACTAAATGATCAGCCCATTTGATTTTTTCCCAAGCTTCTAAAAGATCAGGTTCTAATTCCGTTCTTTGGCGATATCCAAACTCAAGATTTGGATTGAATTTCATTTCACATAAGCGAATTTCTTGAACTTCAACGTGACTTTGTAGTGCCCCCCTTTTGTAAGCTTCTGCAAATTCAAAGTTCAAACTTTCCTTATCTGGATGTCCATTAATTATCACAATCTTTTTAGTCATTTTTTTGTCAATTTAAGCTTGAAACAAAATTATCACTTGATGATTGTATTATGCAGGACAAATGTCTAAAAAGAAATTTCTTTCCGAATGCGACTTAAATGTCTTTGTGTTACACCCAAATAGGACGCAAGATAGTGTAGGGGAATGTGTTGTATATAATTTGGATGATTCTGCATTAAATCTATATATCGTTTTGTTGCGTTACTTCCCTGTAAGAGAAAAATACGCTTTTCTAGTTCAATATATTGTTGCTCAGCAATTGATTTCTGAAAAAGCATCCAGTTTTGACTTCTCGCAGTTAATTGTTCAATTGCTTCTTTAGAAATAGTGATTAACTCTGTTGGGGTAATGGCTTGGATGTTTTCTTGAGTCGGTTGCCCTGTTAAAAATGAAGAATAGGCAGTCATGAAGTTGTTTGGAAAGGTGATGCAATATGTGATGTCATCGCCATTGTCTGTTGTGTAAAACGATCTTAAAATCCCTGACAGTACAAATGTAACTGACTTGCATGTTTCTCCTTCTTGAATGAAAAACTCCGATTTCCCTAATTGAGTGGAAGTTGAAGAATCGATCAATTCATTAATCTCATTATCATTAAGCATTTGAAACGCCTGCAGGAATTCTTTAAAGATGTGATTTTTCATTCTTCATTCTGGTAAAATAGATTATATAATCATTGGATTTCGAGCCTATAAATCTAAGATGATTTTTTCGTTTCGCTTAAATATGTGATAATTACTAGAAAAAGAATCTTGCTGAATAAGAATGTCAAAGTTGCACCTTGAACAATCGAAGATTTTCAATTCACCGTGTCTAAACCATTTCCTTTTCCGTGTCTTCCGCGCCTCCGCGGTTTATTTAGTTTTTCACACACCAAATCAACTACAATTTTGTCCCGCTCACAAATTTCATCATTCAAAGAACTAGTTCTCCATCAATCAGATTTTCATTATCTTCACAACTTCGAATCTAAAACAGATAAAATGAAGTTAGTTTTTACAGTTCTCGCTGTAGTTTTCGCAACAATTAGTTACGCCCAAGATTTATTAACACCCGAAAAATTGTGGGAAATGGTGCGCGTTTCTGCACCAAAGATTTCTCCCAACGGAAAATACATGTTGTACAGTCAAACAACCTATGATGTTGCGGCCAATAAAGGAAATGCTGATTTGTACATTCAGACATTGGATACGAGAGAAATCATTCAACTAACAAACACATCATTTTCAGAATACGAAGCGCAGTGGACGAACTCAAATGTCGTATGGTTTTTATCTCCAGAAACAGGAACCATGGAAGTATGGAAAATCAACCCTGATGGAACAGGAAAAGCGCAATTATCCAATTTTGGTGAAAATGAAATCGAAGGTTTCAAAGTAGCTCCAGATGAATCGTCCATCATTACCTTGGAAGCAGTGAAAATGAAAGAAACGGTGAACGACATTTATGCTGATTTACCAAAAGCCAATGTGCGTATTGAAGATGATTTGATGTATCGTCATTGGGATCATTGGGATGATTATAAAAAGCGACATGTTTTTGTTCACACCATTGCAAACGGGAAAATTGCCAAAGAAGGAAAAGATTTATTGCCAAACGAACCATTCGATGCCATGTTGCCTCCTTTCGGTGGAATGGAACAGTTGACTTACACACCAGATTCAAAAAGTGTCGTTTATACTTCGAAAAAATTGCAAGGAAAGGCCTTCGCACAATCAACCAATAGTTCGTTGTATTGGGTAGATATTGCAACAGGAAATACACGCAACTTGTTGCCAACCGGACACGAAGGATACGATGTGAATCCAAGTTTCTCTATCAACAAAGATTTGGCTTGGTTGAGCATGAAACGTAATGGTTATGAGGCTGATAAGAACGACATCATTGTGAAATTGTATAAAACAGATACAGAAGTCAATTTGACAGCAAAATTGGATTTGTCTGTTTCTGACTACTCATGGCATCCAGATGGAACGAGAATCTATTTCTTGGCTGCTAAAAATGCAACGGTTCAAATCTTTGAAGTGTTTGTGTTGACTGGTCAAATTCGTCAAGTCACAACGGGTCAGCACGATTATACAAGTGTTGTTCCTTCCGGAGATTATGTGTTTGGAGGTCGACAATCAATGATTCATCCAGTCGATATTTATGCGGTGCAAATTGCAAAAATTGGTAAGTCGAAAAAAATGGATGCAATTTATCAGTTGACAGATGCCAATAAAGAATTGATGGCTTCTTTGAAAACTCCAACTGTGAAAGAGAAATGGATGGAAACATCGGACGGAAAAAAAATGTTGACATGGATGATTTTTCCTCCAGATTTTGATTCAACGAAACAATATCCAACCTTGCTCTATTGTCAAGGTGGACCGCAAAGTCCTGTCAGTCAATTTTTCTCTTACCGCTGGAATTTCATGTTAATGGCATCTCAAGGATACATTGTTGTAGCGCCAAACAGGAGAGGTTTACCAGGATTTGGAGTGGAATGGAATGAAGCAATTTCCAAAGATTGGGGCGGACAGCCAATGCGTGATTACTTGACGGCGATTGATGAAGCAAGCAAAGAATCGTATGTCGATAGAGATCGTTTAGGAGCCATTGGAGCATCTTATGGAGGATATTCTGTTTACTATTTGGCTGGAATTCATGAAAAACGTTTCAAAACCTTTGTTTCACATTGTGGATTGTTCAATTTGGAAAGTTGGTATGGAACAACCGAGGAATTATTTTTTGCTAATTGGGACATAGGTGGACCATATTGGAAACCAGAAAACAAAGAATTGTATGAGAAGAATAGTCCGCACAAACTAGTTCAAAATTGGGACACACCCATACTCGTTATTCACGGTGGAAAAGATTTTAGAGTGCCAGAAAGTGAAGGAATGCAAGCATTTCAGGCTGCTCAGTTATTAGGATTGAAAAGCAAGTACTTGTATTTCCCAGAAGAAGGACATTGGGTTTTGAAGCCGCAGAATGGTTTGGTGTGGCACCGAGAATTCTTTAAATGGCTGGATAGCGATTTGAAAACAAAGTAATTTTGGCAAGCCCAGTCTAATTGACTATTTTTGCCCCTTTAATTGAACGACAAGAATTGATATATGTGGCAGTTTATTGCAAATGTAATCTTACGAAATAGGTTCTTAATCATTGGAATCCTGACACTGTTGACAGTGCTCTTTGGATACAATGCTGCTACAGGATTGAAACTCGACAATAAGTACGGATTCATCTTACCAAAGGAATCTCCTGAGAAAATGAACTATGAAAAGTTCAAATCGATGTTTGGTGAAGATGGCGGTACGCTTGTTCTTGCCATTCAAACGGATTCCTTGTACACAGAAGATAGGTTTCTTAAATGGAAAGAATTAGGTGATTCAATTTTAAAATACGATGGAGTTGAAGCAGTTGTGTCTGAGGCAACACTTTTTTCAGTAGAAAATAACATCGAAAAAGAAGAGTTTGAAGTACACAAGATTTTCTCAGACATTCAATACGGGGAAAAATCAATTAAAGAAATAGAACGCGAAATAAAGCAGGTTCCGTTTTACAATAACATTCTTTACAATGATTCAGCCAATGTTTCATTGATGATGATTTCAGTAGATGAAAGTTTTTTATCGGATCAAAAGAAAGCAAACGTCGTTTTAGACATTGAAGCCTATGCCGAAACGTTTGAAAAAGATTTTGGACGCATTCGTTACGCTGGATTACCACATTTGCGTGTAGTCATAGGGAAACGTGTAATGAAGGAGATGTTCTTGTTTGTTGGACTTTCCATTTTGATTACATCCATTTTAATTTTTACGTTCTTCCGCTCTTTCAAAGTCGTTGCAATTTGTAATGTGGTCGTTGTAATTGCCGTAATTTGGTCGATGGGAAGTATTGCAATGCTTGGCTTCCATATTTCTATTTTAACAGCTTTGATTCCTCCATTGATGATTGTCATTGGTATTCCAAACTGTATTTTCCTTATGACCAAATACCATCAGGAAGTCAAGGAACATGGAAACAAAGTCAAAGCAATTTCACGCGTAATTCGCAAGATTGGAACAGCAACGTTTTTAACCAATTTCACTACATCACTAGGGTTTTTGACGTTTGTCTTCACCAACTCGGATAAATTGATGGAGTTTGGTATCACGGCTTCGATGAATATTATCATGGTGTTCTTCTTGTCCATTTTGATTCTTCCAATCATAGTTTCGTTCTCCAAAACTCCAAAAACACGTCACCTGAAACATTTGGAACGCAAATTGGCTGTTGGCTTTTTGAACAAGATTATTTTCATCACTACAAATCACCGTAAAGCAATCTACATTGTAACAATTTGTATTGTCGTATTCAGCGGAATTGGATTGGCAAAAATGAAAGCAACGGGGAACTTAACGGGTGATTTGCCGGAAGGACATCAGATTTTAGAAGATGTTCATTTCATGCAAGACAATTTTGGTGGTTCGATTCCCTTTGAAATCATGGTTGATTACAAAGAACCGGGAAGATTGTTCAAGAAATCAACCTTGGAGAAAATTGAGGAAGTCCAAGCCGTTTACATGAAGGATACTTTATTCTCAAAAAGCGTTTCATTGGTTGATTTTATCAAAGTCATCAACATGGCTTACTACGGAAATAACCAAGAAAAATATACCATTTTCTCAAACAGAGACAAAGCACGTTTGAAGAAGTACATAGATAATTTCGACATGACGAACTTGAATGGAGGGGCGTTTAAAATGAAGGAGTTATTGGATACGGCGAATACAACGTTGAGAATTCGTTCCCAAATGCACGACATTGGATCGTATGAAGTAGCAGACAAAGTAGATTCCATGAAATTGCAAATTGATGCGATTTTGAATCCCGATAAACCAGAATTGGAACGTTATTACAAGCAAGTTATCGCAGGTAAAAAGGAATACATTGATTCTATCTTTCAATCATTTCCAGCTATTTACAATGGAACAACTTCCTTGTTAGCAAATGGAGATGCTGATTTGCAATATGCATTTGATACTGATTTTGAGAAGATTAAAGAGTATTATGGAAAGCCAGAATTCAATAAGAATTTACGTTCGGCCATTGACAATGATTATTTTGGAATTGTTTTGACAGGAACTTCAGTTGTTGCATCAGAAGGAACACAGTACTTGGTAATTAACTTATTTACAAGTTTGATTTTTGCCATTATTGCCATTTCCATTTTGATGGCCATTTTGTTCCGTTCATGGAGAATGGTGTTGGTTTCGTTGATTCCTAATTTCATTCCGTTGATTGTGACAGGTGGAGTGATGGGTTGGTTTGGAATTCCATTAAAACCATCTACATTGTTAGTGTTTAGTATCGCTTTTGGTATTTCTGTGGATGATACGATACACTATTTAGCCAAATATAGGCAAGAACTCAAGAATCAAGAATGGGATTTGAAACAGTGCGTTGTTATGGCCATTCGTGAAAGCGGATTGGGTATGTTCTATACTTCTATCGTATTGTTCTGCGGATTCTTCGTGTTTGTTTTCTCTCAATTTGGAGGAACACAAGCCTTGGGAATGTTGGTGTCATTGACATTGTTAGTTGCGATGTTAACGAACTTAATCATCCTTCCATCGCTCTTGTTAACATTGGAAAGAAACATTACAACAAAAGCGTTTAGAGAACCTTTCTTTGATGCTTACGATGAAGAAAGCGATATTGATTGGGAGAATTTGGAAATTGAAGATGAAGAAGATGATACTCCAACTTCCAAACCATCTATTGAATAAAAAGAGTTATCAACCTATTGCCACAGTATGAAAGGAATTATTCTTGCAGGAGGATCCGGAACACGTTTACACCCTTTGACTTTAGCTGTCAGTAAACAGTTAATGCCAATTTATGATAAGCCAATGATCTACTATCCTCTGTCCATATTAATGGATGCAGGAATTCGTGAAATCTTAATCATTTCAACTCCTCATGATTTACCACATTTTGAGAAGTTGTTGGGAGATGGATCTTCTATTGGATGTAGCTTTTCTTATAAAGTTCAAGAAGTTCCGAATGGATTGGCTCAAGCTTTTGTTATTGGCGAAGAATTCATCGGAGACGATAAAGTCGCACTGATTTTAGGAGACAATATTTTTTATGGAGTTGGAATGGATGAATTGTTGAAAGAAAACAATGATCCGTCAGGAGGTGTTGTATATGCTTATCATGTGAGTGATCCTAGAAGATATGGTGTTGTAGAATTTGATGACAAGATGAACGCCATTTCCATCGAAGAAAAACCAGAACACCCAAAGTCAAATTATGCCGTTCCAGGATTGTATTTTTACGATAACTCGGTAATTGAAATTGCGAAGAATTTAAAACCTTCGGCGAGAGGTGAATATGAAATTACAGATGTCAATGCGGAGTATTTGAGAAGAAATCAGTTGAAAGTTGCGGTTTTAAGTCGCGGGACAGCTTGGTTAGACACAGGAACATTTACATCGTTGATGCAAGCGGGTCAATTTGTTGAAGTCATAGAAGAACGACAAGGATTAAAAATTGGATGCATCGAAGAAGTGGCATACCGCAATGGATTCATTTCAAGAGAACAATTGAATGCCTTGGCTCAACCACTGCTTAAAAGCGGATATGGTGAATATTTACTCAATTTAAAAGGGTAAGATGGAATTCATTAAGCACTATACAAAAATCATTGAAGATCAAATTGATGATTTAAATTTCCCAAAGGAACCAGAGAATTTGTACGATCCATTGCGCTACTTCATGAAGTTAGGAGGCAAGCGCATGCGACCGATTCTTACCTTGTTGAGCGCAGAATTGTTTGGTTTAGATAAATCAAAAGTGTTGAATTCGGCCTTGGCTGTTGAAGTGTTTCATAATTTTTCGTTGATTCATGATGATATCATGGATGAAGCGCCTTTGCGTCGCAATCAGCAAACGGTACATACTAAATGGAATGTGAATAATGCCATTCTTTCTGGGGATGTGTTATTTGTAAAAGCATATGAATTATTAGCGGCACAAGAATTGGGTGACTTGAGAAGAACGTTGCAACTGTTCAATCAAACGGCCATAGAGGTATGTGAAGGTCAACAAATGGATATGGACTTTGAATCGAGAAGTGATGTCACAATTGAAGAATACACTGAAATGATTCGCTTGAAAACATCTGTTTTATTGGGTTGCGCTTTAGAATTAGGAGCAATTGCAGCAAATGCAAGCAAAGAAGATTGTCAGCACATTTACGATTTCGGATTGAATGTTGGAATTGCCTTTCAGATTCAAGATGATATTTTGGATTTGTATGCAGATCCAGATAAATTTGGAAAGCAAGTCGGAGGAGATGTGATGAGCAATAAAAAAACCATGTTGTATTTGGAAGCTCAACGTCACGCAACAGCAGAACAATTGGAAACTTTGAAACAGTTATACAATTGGACAAATTTGGATGAGAAAGTCGCTAAAACACGTCAGTTATTTGATCAAATTGGAGCGAAAGCTATTTGCGAAGCATCCATGGACACTTATTATACAAAAGCAAAAGAAGCAATTGCAAAAATCTCTGTGAGTGAAGACCGCAAGAAAGTATTGTTGCAATTGGGAGATTATTTATTGATTCGTCAACATTAAAACTTAGAAACTATGGTATTGACAGGAGTGTTTTTTATTGCAATAATAGTTGGATTAATTATTGGATTGGGAATTTTGATTCTGTTCTGCCTTACTTTGAAGAACACCATTCAAGCAGCAGACCTACACAATCAAGTTGTTGAACCGAATAGAGTTTGGCTGTTATTGATTCCCTTTTTCAATATTATTTACATGTTCATTCTGTATCCAAAAATTTCAGAAACCATTAAGAATCAGCTAGAAGAAAATAACGCTGGAGAATCGGGTGATTATGGTTTAACATTAGGACGTGTTTATCCAATAGCATATATTCTTCAATACATCATTCCTGTTCAAGCAATCAGTGGATTATTGTCATTGGGTGGCTTTGTATGTTTCATCATTTTCTGGGTGAAAATGGGATCATATAAAAATAAAATGATTGCCACAAAAGGTCAGTCCGGCGGAATTAGAGGTGCCGTTAACAACAATCCAGATTTGTTGGATTGATACAGTTTCATTTCACAAAATAGCATAAACGCAAGTTTTTATGTAAGTTGGCATCTAATAGTTAGCATGCCTAAAAATCCAAGTAGTGATGAGCACATCATGCAAATGATGGAATCCAATAAAGAAGTAGCTTTTTCTTTGTTGGTGGACGCTTATGCGCAAAAAATTTGGGTCGTGTGTCATTCCATTTTGTCTTCGAAAGAGGATGCCGAAGATGTTTCGCAAGAAGTGTTTACTGCTGTTTTTAATTCTATCGATACCTTCAAAGGAGAATCTCAGTTGACAACGTGGATTCATGCCATTGCAATCAATAAGTGCAAAGAACACCTTCGCAAAAAAAATCGTAAGAAACGTTTTGGCTTTTTAACTGCATTTAAGGAAAGTGAATCTTCTCATTTTGTTTCAGATTTCGATGCCAATCAAATTGAACAAAAGGAAGAAATTCAAGTTGTTCGAACTGCCATTCAACAATTGCCAGAAAATCAGCGATTGGTGTATTCCTTGGTGAAATTGGAAGAATATAATTACAAAGAAGTGGAGGAAATGACTGGTTTTACAAAATCAGCCATTGAGTCATTGATGTTTCGTGCCAAAAGCAAATTGGGCGATTTATTGAGTGATTATTACAATCAACATTATAAATGACCGCAAGTATTTTAAATGAATAGCAACTAATAGAACATGGAAAAGAAAGAAAACTGGATCAATGCTGCTTTACAACGTGAAGTTGAATGGAGTAAAACAGAAATTTCAGATGCATTAGTATCCCAACTAAAAAATATTGGTAAAGCAACTGCCATGCTGTCGTGGAGGCAAGTTTCTTGGATGGCTGCTAGTATTACTTTACTTATAAGCCTCAACTTTACAATTGTGAAGTCCTCAACAACTTCCAATTCCTCTGAAACAGAACAGATATACAATTCCTATTTTTCACATATAAATTCTACCATCGAATGAAAAGTTCACGTTTTTATAAAATCATTATTGCCTGCTTGGTTGTACTAAATGTGGGAGTCTTAAGTTTTTTCTGGTTGAACAAGCATCCAAAACACGGTCCGCCAACACCAATTGTGGAAATCATTTCATTTGATGCAAATGTGGAGTCAAAAGTAGCTGAATTGGAAAAAGAACACCATACTAAAAAGCAAGGTCTAATGTTGAAAAGTCGCGATTTACATCATGAATTTTATTCTGACATGAATCGGACCGATGAGGAAAAAGTAGTGTACTTGGAAAAAATTGGATCAATTCAAATGGAAATTGATGAAATGACATACGACTTTTTTCAATCAATCATGGAACTATGCGATGATGATCAAAAAATGGAATTGAAAAAAATTGTGGAAGGTGCCATCCAACATTTTGACGGTCCCAGACCTCCCAAAAAGTAATAATTGGACAATAGAAATATGTGTTCCTCTCCAAAAGCCATTCATTTCGAATGGTTTTTTTTGTGAAGTTTTGTCCAAAAAACAAGGGAGCTCTTTCGAACTCCCTCAACTAACCAACCGAAACTTGAATAAGGCTTGTACAACTCTACTACTATGCTGTAAGAATCATTAAAGAACAACTACAAGTTCTTTTATTTCACGACTCACACGTGTGGATCCTAAATTGTTCATTGATCTGTACCTTATCTGACATACTTACGAATGAAGAATGTGTTTGGATTTCAATTTTTACTTTTTTTTAAAACTTTTTCTTTTTTAAGAATTTACTGCGCCAACAACATACATTTGATCCATAGTTGGTGTTGGGTTTCCGCCGTCTTTTTCCAATGTGATTGCAAATGCTTGAACACCTTTAGGAGCAACATTAATTTTGTTTGAAACGTTCGTTGTTTTATCCAACATTCCTAAATCAACAGGTTTTCCATCCGCAATGGCCCACAATTGGTATTGTTTTCCTGCTTCTGGTGTCGGTAGAAAATCTGAAACTAGCACTGCTTGTGAAACAGCTGTGTTATAGTAGATTCTTACTTTCGACTCTGGACTTAATTCTGTACCGGCAAGGACCAACTCATTTGTTTGTGAGTGCATAATGAACGCATTCATTTCAGAGTTTTCTGACAAAGAGGCTTCCAACGTTGCCAATTGATTGGTCAAATCTGATTTTTCTGCCTCCATTGCCGTCATTGTTTCTGACATTTGCGATGAAGAATTGAGTTGTTTCACATATAAGAATGACAAGGTTAAAATCACAGCTACAGATGCTGCAATGGATAGTTTTGCCATTCCACTCATGCGAATCACTTTCGCTTCTTGAGCTTTTTCAACAGAAGGCTTCACAACATTCATTGGAATGTCTTGAGAAACACCTTTGATTGCTTCTAAAACGCGATTTTTTAATTCTACAGGTGGCGCCACTGAAATTGATTCAGCATACGCTTCCAAAGCAATTTGAGTTCGCTCTAATTCTGCTTTGATTTCTGGGTAAATCGAAGACATGCATTCAACTTCTCTTCGTTCTTGATCGGAAGAAAAACCGAGTGCATAACTTTCAATTATGCCAGATGCTATATATTCTTTAATATCCACAGTATAATGATTATGGTAAAATAATTTTGTAATTCTTTGACAGCATTACGTGCTCTTGTCTTAACCGTTCCTAAAGGAATGTCCAACTCGTCTGAAACTTCTTGTTGGGTATACCCTTTGAAATACAGGAACTCAATAATTAATTGTTGCTCCTCTGGTAATTTTGAAAGCATGTCTTTCAGTCCAATAGTGTCAATGTTTGTTTCAACACCATTCATCATATATACGTTGGAGTCAGACATTTGGTTTTTCCCATTTCGCTCTCGTTCCAATTTTCTTAACTCGTCAATGGATTTGTTGCGACAAATGTTCAACATCCATGTAAAGAATGAACCTTTGCCAGAAGAGTAGGTTTGGGCTTTTTTCCAGATATTGACAAAACAATCTTGCAAGATGTCCTGCGCCAATTGATCGTCTCGTACGATTTTCAGTACTAATCCATACAAGGATCCGCTGTACATATCGTATATCTGAGATAGTGCTTTTTCATCTCCATTCTGGAGTTGACTCACTAATAATTCGATATTTTCTTTGTTTGCCATAAGTAGAACGAATGTAACGATAATTTATATGTATTTCCTTTCTTTGATTTGCTAATTTAGAAACGACAAAAATCCCAGAGCGATATAAATCGAACTGGGATTGATGTTTCACTTGTATTTTCTAGTTACGAGCAAATTGACTTAATAGTACGTATGTTGTCGGATCTATTGTCGAAATTGCCTGAAATGGGTCGTGAACTACAAAGAATCCTTCATACATCGTTGTTAGTTCATCGATGGAAAGATTGCTGATTTGGCCAGCACGAGCAGAACCACCATTTCCAGTTATCATCAAAGTACAAACGCCAGTATTTGGAGTTTCATTGTAAGGAGTTCCATTTGGTGTTGTTGCTGGATCGGCAAAGTCATGTGCATGAACCATATAAGTTTCCCCATTTTGAGAGAAATTGAGTAAAACTGAAACGCGACTTCTACCGTCAGCCAATTCTTGAATTTTCAAGGTAGACTTTAAGGTTGTTGGATGTGTTCCTGAATAAGCGTAGGCTGGATCAACTTGTCCAGTGTTAAAAAATGTTTGAAACGATTCGCTGGCTAAATTTGAAGCTGCTTGAGGTCTTGCAAATGTTCCAAGAACAAGATATGTTGCCAAATTTGTTGTTGACATTGGCTGAAATGGGTCGTGAACAACTAAATATCCGTTGTAATTATTGATAACATCAGTATAAGGTTGATCAATGATTTGATGTGCTGAAACTTCAACTCCACCAATGCCATGAATTTCTTGTGAAAACACATCAGCATTTGGAGTTTCATTGTATGGTGTTCCATTTGGAGTGGTTGCTGGATCAGCAGCGTCGTGTGCATGAACGTGATAAATTTCTCCCCAAATTGTATTGGTCAATGTCACTGTGATTTTTGTCTGATTCCCTGATAATTCTTCAACGCGCATTGTAGCGAGTAATTCATCTGAATGGTTTCCGTCATACGATCCTGTGGCAACAACTTGACCGTTGTTAAATTCATAGTCGAAATCTGATACCAATCCTGGTGTAAATGTTGGGTTGGTAATTTCCTCCTTTGGTTCTTCTTCTTTTTTACAAGAGGTAACGAATAAAAGTCCGCAAATGGTAAATAAGGGAATAATGTAGTTTTTGAAAAGTCTCATGTTTGATAGTTTTAATACGCGATACATACGTCTAAAAATTGAGATTGGATTTTTTAAACGCAAAAAACCCGTTGCTAGCTATAAACAACGGGTTCTTACTAATTGTGAAAGTGCAAATTATCTTGCGAACTGTGCCAATGAAATGTACGTTGTTGGATCAGTTGTTGACATTGCTTGTAAAGGATCATGTACTACAAAGAATCCTTCGTAAACAGTTGTCAAATTTGAAAATGACAAAGTACTGATTTGGTTTACATCAACCATCGCACTTGTTGCCATCACTGACATAACACAAACGTTTGCATTTGGAGTCTCATCATATGGAGTTCCGTTTGGCGTTGTTGCTGGATCAGCGAAGTCATGTGAGTGAATGTTGTAAGTTTCACCAACCACTGCGTTGTGTAAATGAACAGATACACGTGTTGTTCCGTCACCTAACTCTTGCAATCTCAAGTGAGCATTGTAGTTTGTTGGGTGAGTTCCCATGTATGCAAATTGTGGAGCTACTTGTCCAGTGTTAAAAGGAACATCAAATTCTTCGCTCATTAGCGTTGAAGCTGCTTGAGCACGTGCCATAGAACCAAGAACTAAATAAGTTGAAATATCAGTTGTTGACAATGCTTGTAATGGATCATGTACTACAAAGAATCCATTGTAAGAAGTTGTCAATTGAGAAAAAGACATGTTAATTGTTTGAGAAACTGAAACTGACGCTCCATTTCCTGTTACAGTTTGAGTAAATACTGCTGCATTTGGAGTCTCATTGTAAGGAGTTCCATTTGGAGTTGTAGCTGGATCAGATGCATCATGCGAGTGCATGTTGTAAGTTGCACCAGAAACAGTATTGTTCAAAGTAACTGTAATTTTCGTTTGAGTTGAAGATAACTCATCAATTTTCATTGTTGCTGTTAACTCATCAGAGTGTGTACCATCATAGGCAGCTGAAGGGATGATTTCACCATTGTTAAAACCATAACTGTAAGTTGCAGTCATCATTGCCGGAGTAACAGGCGTTGTTGGTTCATCTTCTTTGTCTTTTTTACAAGAGGTTGTACCCAATACCATTCCTAAGGTGATCATTGGAAGTACGATGTAGTTTCTAATTTTCATAATATCTATTTTATTTAATTTTCGACATACATACGCCTCCTTTTTCCTTTTGGATTTACGGAAGTGAAATTAACGCGAATTAAAAATATATATTTTTGAAAATCAGTTACTTACAATTGACTGGTAATTTTATTTTTCAGGAAATAATTCCAATAATCCTTTTTCTGAAGCATCACAAACACCCTTTTCTGTAATCAATTTTGTAACCAAATGAGCAGGTGTGACATCGAAACCATAATTGCTTGCTTGAGTCGTTTCTGGACAAATTAATACAGAGTCAATTTTTCCTGCAGAGTTCTTACCAATCATATAGCGCACTTCATCTTGGTTTCTTTCTTCAATTGGAATCTCTTTTAAACCATCTTTGATTGTCATATCCAACGTTGTGGAAGGCAAAGCGACATAAAAAGGAATGTTATTGTCTTTAGCGGCTAATGCTTTTAAATATGTCCCAATTTTATTCGCCACATCACCATTTCTTGTAGTGCGATCTGTTCCAACGATGACCATATCGACCATTCCATGTTGCATTAAATGTCCGCCTGCATTGTCTACTATTAATGTATGCGGCACACCATGTTTGGTCAATTCATAACATGTCAAGTTACTTCCTTGATTTCTTGGTCGCGTTTCATCTACCCAAACATGAACTTTAATGCCTTTCTCCATTGCTTGATAAATCGGAGAGGTGATTGTTCCCCATTCGATACAGCCTAACATACCAGCATTGCAATGAGTCAAAATATTGACAACTTCGCCGTTTTTACGTTTCGAAATTTCTTCAATGAATGGCAATCCATGAACACCAATCATTCTGCATGTCTCCACATCTTCCTCCACTAAAGCATTTGCCGTTTCCCATGCTGTTGCTAAAAAATCATCAGCATTGTCTAAGGCCGCTTCCATCTTGTTCAATGCCCAAAATAAATTCACAGCTGTTGGTCGAGAAGCACGCAATGCATCAAAGGCTTCATCAATGAATGAACCGTCTAGTTGATTTTCAACCATTTCTCTCACAGCTAAGTAAATACCATAGGCTGCTGTAGCACCAATCAACGGCGCTCCTCGAACAGTCATATCTTTTATTGCAACTTCAGCATCTTCATACGTTTCTAACCGAACCGTCACCAATTCATGGGGTAATTTGCGCTGATCAATGACTTCTACATACTTGTCTTCTGTGGTCCAAATGGTTCTAAATTTACTCATTGTCTCTTATTTTTGATCGGTTGAATGAATCAGTGTTTTAATTGCTTCAAAATTAGGAACGGTTCTGTTCCAGTTGGCTGAGTTTCCTGGGCGAACAAGTTGTATTGTCTGATATCCTGCTTGCTCAGCAGCCATTAATTCTTCCACTATGTCTGAAAGGAAAAGAATATTGTTTGGTTGAACGTTCAACTCTTTACTAATGGTAGAATACGTTGACGCTTCTCGTTTCATGCCTGTATTTGTATCGAAATGCGCTGTGAAATAGTTCAATAAATCGCCTTCCGTTGAATGCTTGAAAATCAGTTTTTGCGCTTGAACAGAACCTGATGAAAAAACACCCAGCTGAATGTTTTTTGAGCGACAAAACTCTAAAAAGGAGGGAACATCATTGTAAACATGTCCTTTTAGTTCGCCATCCGAATAACCTTTTTCCCAGAGAATTCCTTGAAGCGTTTTCAATGGAGTGATTTTTTTATCGGCCAAACTCCAATCTGTCAATATTGAGATTATCGCATCATCTGATGTCAATACTTGATTGTCTTCCAATGCCAATTGCTTGGTTTCATCAAACGCTTTTCTCACGCGCTCATCTGAAGTCATTTTTTTTAATTCCTGAATGTTTTCTCTGAAATATGGGAACAAATCATTGTAAACAAAGTCGATGGAAGTAGTTGTTCCTTCAATATCTGTCAGTACAAACTTCACATCATGTTGCAATGGAACTTGAAATCCAGAAAATTCTTTTTCCAATCCAGAAGCGGTGTATTCAGGAACCCAACCTGACATGTCAATGAAGATGCGAATCGCTTTGACAAATGGATGAGTTGCTCCAGCATCAAACCAATGCTTTGTGCCTGCAGGAACGGAAATTAAATCACCTCGTTCGCACAATAAATTGAATACGGGTTCATTTTCCAAATTGAACCAAAACAATCCTTGTCCATCTACAAAGAAACGAATTTCATCTTCTGAGTGAGTGTGTTCCGCTAAAAACTTCGTGCGAATAGCATCATAGTTTTCCGTCAATTGATTGATCGAAATAACATCTGCCGTCACATAACCTCCTGATTGCATGAAAGGACCTAAATCTTTGGAATAAGCAGCTAAAATTTCTTCTTGTGATGCAGAATCATCAAAGACCGTGGAGCACGACCATTGGTCGAAAAATAAATTGCGGGCATTGAAAAATGCTTTGATTTCTTTCGGATCTCTAATCGTTTTATTTTCTGCTGGAATTGAAAGTATTGCCATGATTCCTTATTTCGCTTTTGGTGTAACAATTTGGGCCAATTTCAATTCAGCCTCACACAAATAATCCAATGTTTCTAAATGACGTTTTGCTTCAAATAAATCTTTTCCCCATGCGTAAGTACCGTGTTTGCGCATAATGAACGCATGATTTTCCAATAATGTAGCATTCGTTCTCAAGGTAGAAGCAAAGGCTATCATGTCTTGAGTATTATCGAAAATTGGAATGCTTACTGTTGCATCATGAGTTGTTTGACCTTTGAATCCCTTTTGAATTTCATATCCTTCAAATTCTATTGAATCTTTTCGCAAGGCTGAAATCAAAACGGGGTTAACGGAATGACTGTGTAAAATGACTCCAGTTTCTGGGAACAATTGATAGATCACGCAGTGAATCAGCGTTTCAGCAGACGGACGAACGTCTTTGAATTCACCAACTGCATTACCGAGATTATTGACAGTGATAAAATCACTTGCCGAAAATTGCGATTTATCTACACCACTTCTGGAAACCCAAATTGCTTGATCCATGTCTTTAAATGAATAATTCGTGGATGTTGCAGGCGACCAGCCTTTGGCATTGTACATTCTAATTGTTTCAGCTAACTGACGTGTAAATTGTTCTCTAGTCATACTACAAAGATAATTAGTAATAATCGAAACCTTGTTTTTTCAACAATAAGTTCATTTAAATTTTATTGAACCAAAGCTTCTTTGAGTTGTATTGGTTCATAATGATATTATAAATTACATTTTATGAAACTAATTGCCATATTGACCATTTTGATGAGCTGTAACTTACTGTTCGCAAGCAACGAAGGAAAAAAAGAACTGCTTCCTACTATAATGTTGGACTCTGTTAAATCAGATTCTAAATTAGCTGAGAATGAAAGTGTTGTTCACTTTACGTTCAAAGGAGTTAGAGATAGAACCCAAGTTTATGTGTTGGATTATAGCATTGATGGAAAGGTCATGCAATCAAAGTTAAATGAAAAGTTTTCAATTACACTTCCGGTAAACACAGGCGAGCACAGGTATCAATTTTATATTAGTGGAGACTATGCCGAATTTGAAGAAGTGACTCTCAATAATTTAGTAGCAACAGGTCAAAAACATCAGTTTTACTCCATCAACCTGGTTGTGGCAGGAAAAATGATATCGGTTGAAAAGCCCGTTCTTTACTTCTATCCAGTTCAACCTACACAAGTGTCGTTGCAGTTGAATGTAAATGGGGAACTAACATTTACCTATCCTAAGTATGAAAATGGGTGGAACTTTCAGGCAGATCCCAATGGGAATTTGACCATGAATGGAGAAAGTTATCGCTACTTATTTTGGGAATCGAATTATAAGGTGCAAAGTGGGTTTGAAAAAAATGAGGATGGATTTTGTGTGGCAAAAGAAGACGTAGTGTCATTTTTAGATGAAAAGTTGACAGAAATTGGAATGAATGGAGTCGAAAAAGCAGATTTCATCACCTTTTGGGCTCCTCGAATGCTCGAAAATAACTTTGCATTGATCCGATTCATGCAAAACGAAGCATGTGATGAATTTGCAGAACTGGATATTTCTCCGAAACCAGATCATGTGAACCGCTTTTATGTCGTTTGGAGTTCGTCTAGTTCAGAATTAAATTTGAACCCTCAAACTCTAACTCCTTTGAAAAGAGATGGTTTCACAGTGCTTGAATGGGGCGGACAAGAATTGCCATTGCAGTTGTTTTAAGATAGTTTTTCAATCATTTTCAATCAATAACATCCAAAACTCCTTATCTTTCGTTTTATTTGAGAGATTATATTTTAAGGATTTTTTGAATGGTTGCACGACTATTATTTATTGTATTTGCGCTTTATTGTATCGCTAGCGTGCCTGTTTTTGGTCAAAAACAGCAAGTAAGTCAATCCAACAACTTCAAGTTTTCAACTTTTCAGGATCCAGAGAACAGCTTTCAGGTCGGAAGCTTGCCATTCGAACAGTTTGAAACGGTGAATGGTAGTTCTTTTAATTTTGGCTTTTACATCGGAACTGTTTGGCTAAAAATTGATGCGAATCATTTAACTGAGCAGGCCGTCATAGAATTGCGTAATTCAAATTTAGATATCATAGATTTCTATGTTAAAAAACAGGAAAAATATTTCCTCATCGAATCATCAGGCGATCATTACAAATTCAATCATCGAAAAATAAAATCACGCTTTTTTCAATTTCAACCGAAAGGAGGGACAGAGATTCTCATTCGCATTCAAAATTTTGGAGACCAATTGTTCGTTCCTGTTAAAATCTACGATCAAAAAGAAGTATCAAACAAGGATTATTCTGAACAAATCATATTTGGAATTTACTATGGTTTGTGTTTATTCGCATTCTTTCTGAACGTGTTTCTCTTTTTAAAAATTAGGGAACGGTCGAACTTATTTTATTCCTTGTATTTAATTGGAATTGTTGCTCTGCAATTGGCGTTGGACGGACATGGATATCAATACATTTGGAGTGAAAGCATCTTTTTTGCAAAACATGCACCGCCATTTTTAGCATCCTTTTCAATTTTATTTTTGCTGCTTTTTTCTCAGTCTTTCCTTAACACGAAATTGTTGACTCCAAAGTTCAATAAGAGTTTTAGTTTAATCGCTGGATTGGTATTTATCAATTTGTTTTTATCTCTCATTCCAAACACTTATTGGCTAGCAGTCTTGTTAATCAATGTCTTAACTTTGGGATTGAACATTCTAATTATTCCTGTGGCCTTTTTCGCGTTGAAACAGAACTTTAAGCCAGCAAAATTCTTTTTGACCGCATTTATCTTATTGATTCTCTCTGTATTTGTCTTTGTAATGCGAAATTTCGGGATTTTAGAAAGCAATTTATTGACCGATTACTGTTTGCAAATTGGATCAACTGCCGAAGTGATTTTACTTTCCTTTGCTATAGTTGATAAATTCAATTCCTACAAAGAAGAAGCTGTTACACGATTGGAAGAAATCAATCAAATTCAATTCGAACAAAATTTGAAATTGGAAGCCAAAGTTATAGAGCGTACAGAACAAATTACTGAACAAAAAGATTTGTTGCAGAAGAAAAACAGTGAAATCATTGATTCTATTAATTATGCGAAGCGCATTCAATCTGCTTTAATTCCTTCTCAAGAAGAATTCAAACAATTTTTACCCGAATCGTTTGTTTTTTGGGAACCAAAGGACATCGTTAGTGGTGATTTTTATTGGGTTTCAAAAGTTCAAACAGAGATTGAAGGGAAAGAAGTTCAGTTAACAACATTTTGTGTAGGTGACTGTACAGGTCATGGAGTTCCTGGAGCGATTATCAGTGTTCTCGGATTGAAAATATTGAACATGACAGTGAAAAATTCTGATATCAACTCCACTGCTGAAGCGTTGGAATATTTGGACCAAGAGTTTGCGAAGACATTCCATGTCAATGATTCTGGTCAGATGATCCAAGACGGAATGGACATTGCTTTTTGCGCATTGGATAGAGACAACAAGAAGTTATATTTTTCTGGCGCAAAAAATGGAATGTATATTATTCGTGGGAATGAATTGATTGAAATAAAAGGAGATAAGCGCGCTATTGGTTCAAATTATTCGATTGAACCATTCCAACAACATGTAATAGATGTGGTGGAAGGTGACTTAATTGTGTTGTATTCTGATGGATATGCCGACCAATTTGGTGGTGAGCGAGGCAAGAAGTTTAAGTATTTACCTTTGAAAAATTTACTTCAGAAGAATGCTCATTTGCCGATGCAGGAGCAATTGACAGATTTGAAAAAAGTTTTTTTCGATTGGAAAGGATCTATAGAGCAAACCGATGATGTCTGCATTGTTGGTGTACGCGTATAAGTAGGACATTTTCGTGAGTCAATGGAATCGATTTTATTGTGAATCAATTACATTCTCCAAAAATAAGTTAGGTATGCATAATAAAAAGTAGAAAAATAAAATTAACTTTAGCTTCACAGTTAGAATTAATTATTTCAACTCTACTATGTATAAATTGACAATCATTGCATTTATTGCTACTGCTTTCTCAGCGAATGCTCAAGGTTACCAAGTAAACTTACAAGGTCAGAAACAACAAGGAATGGGTGGTGCAGGTGCCGCTTTACCCTTGGATGCTGCTGCAGTATTTTTTAATCCTGCAAGCATTTCATTCTTAAAAAACAGTTCGATCAACCTTGGATTTACGCCTACATTTGCAAATACCTTGTACACAGATAAAGCTTCCAATGAAACGGGAAGAACGAATTCTCCAATGGGAACGCCTTTTTCTGCTTATGGTGTGTACAGAAAATCAGAAGAAAGCATGTTTTATTTTGGATTGGGAGTGTACACGCCCTTTGGTAGTACGGTTCAATACGAAGACGAGTGGATTGGTCGCTTTGCTTTAACTCGATTGCAGCTGAAAAATATTTTTATTCAACCAACTATGAGTTTTAAAATGTCGGACAAAGTATCAATTGGTGCTGGATTTGTCTATAGTACCGGAAGTGTTAATCTGCAAAAAGACATACCTGTTCAGTTTTCTGATGGTACTTATGGTAGTGCAGAGTTAAGCGGGAAAGCTCAAGGATTTGGATACAATGTTGGGTTTTACATGAATGCTACTGAAAAAATTTCTGTTGGTATCACATATCGTTCGCAAGTAAACATGGCCGTTAAAGATGGGAAGGCAGAATTTACTGTTCCACAATCCTTGGCATCTAACTTTCCTAATGGATCGTTTACCTCTTCGTTGCCTTTGCCACAAGTCCTGACAATTGCAGGTGGTTATAAGGTAAACAATCAACTAGCATTAGCCTTGGATGTGAATTATGTGAGTTGGTCGGCGTATGACACACTTTCTTTTGATTATGAGCAAAATACTGCTTCGTTGGTCGATACTCGTTCAGCTCGTGAATATAAAAACACCTTTTCATTCCGATTGGGTGGAGAGTACAAAATAACAGAGCAATTACAAGCTCGTTTAGGATTTGCCTATTGCCTAACACCAGTTCAAGATGGATACGTGACACCAGAAACTCCTGATGCGAACAGGATCAATTATACCCTAGGTTTGGGTTATTTATTTGGAGAACATTTCGGTGTGGATGCTTCCTTGCTGTTTACACATTTAGAAAGAACGGATAGGAACCTCGAAACGAATTTGGAGGGAACTTATAAAACAAATGTTCTGGCTCCAGGAATCTCAGTTTACTATCAATTTTAATCGTGCAAGATGAGAAAAGGAATAAAATTTAGTTTAATCATTGTTGGTGCTTGTGCAATGTTTGCCTGTAAACCAAAAGTGGAAGACATGGAATCAAGTGCGGGAGATATCAATACATCCAAATTTGTTGTTATCGGTGGATCCGATATGGCAGGAATGATGGACGACGGACTTTATTATGATGGACAAATCAACTCCGTAGCAGCAATTTTATCTACTCAATTTGAGCTAGTGGGCGCTTCTCCGATTCAACAAGCAATGATGCCAAGTTCATCTGTTGGATACACTATATTTGGAAATGCTCCGCTAGAATTGGGATATAAAACCGATTGCCTAAATGTTACAGGGCTTTCGCCAGTTAGAAGTGCTCAGACAGGAGATGGCGCATCGTTTTCAATGAATACCTATTCAGCTTCGGCTCCAATTACGAATTTTGGAATTCCTTTGCTATCAGTTGCGCAACTAACAACTATAGGACTAGGAAATCCAGCGAATGGACCAGGAAATTACAATCCGTTTTTTGCAAGAATGGCGTCTAATCAAGCCACAGCTTCAGTGAAATCAGATATTTTGGCTACACAACCAACGTGTTTTGCACTTTCACTCGGAATGGATGAGGTTATGCTTTATGCTGCTGGTGGAGCAAAAAATGGGGGACTGATCAGCACTGCAGCTTTCGATTTGGGATTGAATGATTTAGTTGGAAGTTTAACCAATCTTGGAGCAAAAGGAGCAATTGCAACAATTCCAGATGTGACTGAATTTCCTTATTTTACTACAATTCCTTACAACGGACTGAATCTGGATGAGGAAAACGCAGCAACCCTAAATAGTATTTATAATCCAATTGGTATTTACTTTCATGTTGGAGCAAATGCTTTTATGATTGAAGATCCAACTGCCGGATCGTTTGGTGTTCGACAAATGGTGCCAGGAGAAAAAATCTTGTTAAGTGTTCCATTGGATTCAGTGAAATGCAATAAAATGGGATCCGTTTTTCCGTTCAGAGATGAGTTTGTGTTAGAACTATCAGAAATAACAGAAATACAAAACCAAATTGCTGGCTACAATGATGTTATCCGCGCAACTGCTGTGAATAATAGTTTAGCGTTGGTTGATGCACACACGTTCTATCAAACCTTGAATGAAGGAATTGTTTACAATGGTGTATCGATGAATGCAACATTTGTCTCAGGTGGAGCTTACTCGTTGGACGGAAGAACATTGAATCCACGAGGAAATGCTTTGCTCGCAAATCAGTTCATTGCAGCATTTAATGCAAAATACAATGCAACAATTTGGCAAGCGAATGCTACAAAATATAGAGGAATAAAATTCCCATAAATCTTATACTTAAATCAACAAAAATGAAAAGAACAATTACTTTAATGACAGTATGCATGGTTCTCTCTACTGCACTTTTCGCACAAGAGCCTTGTTCAACTGGTCGTTATTCATCAGACGTTTATTCGACGGTTACAACAACATCGAACATTGTCTACGGACAAAACACGAGTTTTAATGGATCAGCAACAAGTCTTAAATTGGATTTTTACGAACCAGATGGAGACACAGCTTCAGTTCGTCCTTTAATCATTTGGGCGCATGGAGGTAGTTTTTTAGGAGGTTCGAAAACAGATAATGACGTGGCCACCTTGTCGCAAAAATTTGCTAAGAAAGGATATGTTTGTGCGTCAATTGATTATCGAATTGGTTTTTTCCCAATCGATTCTGCCAATGCGGTAAAAGCAGTTATTCGCGCTGTTCAAGACATGAGAGCAGCCGTTCGTTTTTTCTACAAAGACAGAGCCGACGGAACGAATACGTATAAAATTGATACTAACAATATTTTTGTCGGTGGTTCATCAGCAGGGGCACTCACTGCATTGCACATGACATATCTTGATCGCACATGTGAAATCAACGATTACGTGAATTCAGCAACGATGGCATCAATGGGTGGTTTGGAAGGAAACAGTGGAAATCCATGCTATTCTGCAAATGTGAACGGAGTCATCAATTTATGTGGAGCATTGGCCAAATACGGTTGGTTGGAAGCAGGAGATTTACCTCTTTGTTCCATTCATGGAACGGCTGACGGAACAGTGAAGTACAATCGTGGTGTTGTAAATCCTGGAGTACCGTTAATGTATCTGGATGGAAGTAGAATGTTACACGAAAGAGCAGAAGCAATTGGAGTACAAAGTAATTTCTATACTTTTTATGGCGCCAACCATGTTCCTTATGGAGGAACAAATGCTACGGCAATTGCTTACATGGATACTACAGTGAATTTTGTGAGAGATTATTTAATTGACCGTTTGGGTTGTACAGATGCAGCGTTACAGGCAGCGAATACTCCAGCAGAAACAGCAACTTTATATCCATATACCGATTGTTCAGGAAACGAACCGATGGATTTTTGTACTGGTGCTGGAATCAATGAAATGAACAAAGAAGTAGCATTTAAGGTGTTCCCAAATCCAGCCAATGAATCAATGACGATTCAATTTGTGGTGGAAGGAAGCCATACGATAGAACTGGTTGATTTTTCAGGAAGAATGATCCTATCCGAAATCATTCAATCGAACTCGTATCTCTTGGAGCGAGGAGCGTTGAAAAACGGAATGTATTTATTGAAAGTAACAAACGAGAGAGGAATGACAAGCACACAATCTGTTGTGTTTAACTAATGATTCACTATCACAGATTCAATTGAACCGGAAAGTCCTCGCAAGAGGACTTTTTTTGTTTTGATAGAGTTTGAGGTTTCAGTGTTCTTTGCGTTGAAAAAAATAGGGGCAAGGAGCTAAACCACAAAACGTAAACCACCAACTTCGAACCAATAGCCATTAACCTCCAACCTTACTTCCCTCGCACATGTCCAATCGAAGCCAAGAATTCCATTCCACATTGGTATCCAAAGTTATAATCAACCGTTATGGCATCTACCGAATTGGAATAGGTTCCTGCTTTCAAAGGAAATTCTGGTGCAATTTGATGAATCGTCAAGTCTTTCGGTGGTTCATTGATAAAATCAATCGATGCATTGTAAATCAAATGGTTGTTTTCAAACACATTGCGCAAGGCATCATCCGAACGATAGTAAATAGAACCAAAGTAATCGGGCCAAGATTGTGTCATTTTTAAGTTGGGAGGCAAGGTTCGAATAACGGTCATTTCACGAACTCCTTCACCATAGGCCCATTCCACAGGCAATGGATCACTCCAGCCGCCATCCATGTATTGGTTTCCACTGATTTCATGTTTTCCTTTCGTCACAAATGGTAATGTGCAAGATGCAATCACCGCATCCAACCACGTGTATAATGTTGGATGATGGTATTCCGCCTTTCCAGTATGCATATTGGTTAAAATAAATGCCACTTTCGCATTGGCAGAATGTTCAATCGCTTTTTCAATATCAAATGGAACACGGTTTCGAGCGACTTCATGAAAATAATCTACATCCATAATTCCCCGATCAGAAATGACACGGAAAAAACTCATGAAATCACGCTCTGTCGCTAAATAACACATCGCATCAAAACACTTCTTGCGCTGCAAACTAAGAAAATAAGACAAAGCAATGGCACCACCAGAATTTCCAACATACAAATCAAATGACGTGTAATGATTGTCAATGAACGCGTCCAAAACTCCAGCGCTATAGCCAGTTCTGAATCCACCTCCTTGAATAATTAGTCCTGTTTTTTTTGCTTGTGACATGGTATAGTTTCCTTCTGTTTTAAAAATAATCATATTGAATCAATTCGAGAATATTCAGACACAAACAATCACAATAAATGCAAAAATAATTGGTGCTCCAAAGCGGAATGAGTAATTTATAGGAAATTAAAAAATCAATCGTCATGAAAAAGTTTATGTATATCGCAGCATTGGCATTAGTACCAATGACTTTCACTGCTTGTATGACAGAGGAAGAAAAACGCGAAGAAAACAGAGAAGAAATCCGTGAAGGCATTAAAGAAGAAATTGATGCAACGAAAGAGGATGTGAAAGAAGGTGTTGAAAATGCAAAGGAAAAAGTCGAAGAAGGTGTAGAAAACACCAAAGAGAAGATGAAATCGGAAGATGAATAATAAATTATTGTGTTTCACTTGTAAGTTGTATCTTGCGTAATCGTCTCATTCAAAGCACCAATGATTGGTATATGAAACAAGAAACATTCACGACATTCAAATTTTCCATTGTAACACTCGCACTCTTCGCAGTTGTAGCGTGTAGTAAAGACAAGACAGGCAAACAAATTGACAAAGAATTATATGATCTAGCAAACACATCAGAAGGTTTTGTTTGGTTTAAGTATTCTGATGCCTATTTGCCCCAAAGTTCTGGTTCTGGACATAACTTTCCTAAGTTGAGAACTCGTTTTAATGCAGTTGCAGCACAAATGCTCGACAGTGTTGGGAAAATTCAGACGGGAATCACATTTCCAGAAGGAGCACTTATCGTGAAGGAACTAGTCAACGATGATAATTCATTGGCGCGTTATGCCGTCCTGTTGAAAGATTCAGAAAGTAAATTTGCCGATGCACAAGGATGGGTTTGGGGATACATCAATACAGATGAGTCAATTGCCATCAGTGCAGTGGAAAAAGGACAAGATTGTATTTCTTGCCATCAACAATCAGAAAACATAGATTACGTCTTAATGAATAAGTTTTTCCCTTAATTGGGGCGCTAAACTGCTTTCGGACTTTAGTGCTGTGCACAAGTGCTCTGTTCTCTCGCTTGCTTAAATAAGTCAAGCGGTTCACAATGAGCTCTTGTTGCTTTGCAGCTATCGTCCTTCATCAGAGCGCAAGATGTTAGAAAGATCAAAAAAGCCCAGCTTGAATTTCAAACTGGGCTTTTTTTATATTTGTCTTTACTCAACTATTTTCGAGCAATTCGAATCGTTCTACTTTGACCATCAATGGTTACATTCAAGAAATAAACACCTGATGCTTCCTGAGTCAAATCTAATTCAATCGATTGAGCGACAAGTGACTCTTTTGTTGAGATCAACCTGCCAGTTATGTCTGTAACAGTCAAATGATCAATTGCTTTTTCTGTATCGAAATCAACGTGAATCAATCCAGAAGTTGGATTTGGATACACAGCAACATCGAAGTTAAAGTGTTCATTGATTCCAGCAGATGTGTAATTAAAACAAGCACTAGTATCAACACAACCTAAATAAGTGATTTGTACAGCATAATTTCCGTTTACAATCGGTGAGTATGTTGGGTTTGTTTCACCTACAATTGGATTATTGCCATTGTTGCAATCCAACCATTGGTACTGTGCATTCCCTTGAATAGCAGAAATTGTACTTCCAGAAAGATAGACAGACGTGTTCACATTGGTTTCAGTAACATTTACTTGTCTACATGATCCACCAACTACACAACCTCCTGCACCACGTACAAAATACAATCCTGGAGCAGTTGCTGTAAAAGTTGTGCCCGTTCCAACAACAGAGCCGCCACATGATCCACTCATCCATTCCCAATCTGTTGCATCATTCAAATTTCCGCTTGCAATTGAAAGTTGTGTACTTCCATTTGGACACATCATTAAGTTTCCACTCACAGTTGGTACATCAGGAACATTACAAGGTGAACCAGCAGTAATTGTAAATACATTGTTAGAAACATCAAAGAAAGTTCCGTTTTCACAAATTACAATGATTAATGCTGTTGTAGATGGTGAGTTTGGCACAACAACGTCTTGAGATCCATCGTTTGGAACATCATTGGCAATCACAGTAAATGTTGAACCGCCATCCGTAGAAAGCATAACATCAACATTGGCACAAGAAACTGGTGCGTTATCCGTATTGGCAACATCCCAAGTTACTGTTTGAGTTGTTCCAGCACCCCAAGTAATACCTGTAGCACTTGGATAATTCACAATAAATGGTCCAGCTGATGTGGTAGTTGTAACAACTAAATCTGCATGGTCATTGCATCCGCCTTCAGCTTCATTATCTCTTACTGTACATCTAAAATTAAACGTTCTGTTCACAGATGCCAATCTTTCCCATGTGAATGGGCCATTGTTCAACAAACTACTGATACTTGGAAAATAACGCGTTGGATTTGTTTGTGGACTTCTAGATCTAAAATTCGGACCATTTGTTGATGTCGCAACTGGCGGTTGAGTAGAATTTTGATTGTTCATTTGTTCCCAGCAATATGTCAATACATCGCCATCAGGATCTGTTGCAATCGCTGTCAATGCAAATGGGGTATTTGCTGGAATTGTAACATTTCCTGCTGTACTTATGATTGTTGGTGCAGATTGATTTGGGATGGCAGTAGATACGGCACAACCATTTCCACTTCCATTGATAAAAAGGTGCATCTCATTCATATTCACACCATGAAAATGATCATCTGAATTTGATTGTACGTTTTGTGGACTACAAATCCCTGCATAAGCCATGATAGAGCTTCCAGAACCTGGTTCCATTGCAGTTGTACCATTCGCGTTTCCAGAACATGAACCAGCTGAACCTCTAAAGCTGTGATTTCCTGAAAATTGATGACCTAATTCATGAGCAACATAATCAATGTCGAACGGATCTCCAATTGGTGCTCCACTTCCAGTAACACCTCTAGCTTTTTGAGAATTGTTACATACCACGCCAAGTCCAGCTAAACCTCCAGAATTTGTTCCAAATACATGTCCAACATCATAATTAGCACTTCCAATTACAGAATTCGTATTACTTTGATTTTGTGTGATCATCGAACCTGGATTTCCATTGGTGAATGGATCAGTTCCTGAATTGGTATAAACAATTAAATTATTGTTTGGAATGATCGTCATTAACACAGCAAAATCACGCATGTAAACACCATTCACTCTGTTCATAGTTGTTACTTGAGCGGCTTGTGCCAAAGCAACCGTTCCTCCATGAAATGCAGTATATTCACCAGTAGCAGAAATAGCTAAACGATACGTACGTTTAGTACAGTTTCCAAAGCTCTTTGGCGTTACTTCTCCATGAGAAGGCAATTCTGTTGGTAATACTGACTCTAAATCACATGAGAATTCTTTCGTTGTTTGAAATTCTGATTTGGAATACACGATGTAATGAGCAATGTCTCCACCTCCAAAAGAATAAGGGTCAATGAAAGAAGTAGGTTTACCAGGAGTTAATGTCATAGCATGAAATCCTTGTGGAGTTAAATCAAATTTCACTACTTCACCACTGTTGTCGGTTGCAATTCCGTCAAACGATCGGATTTCTGGAAATTGCTGTGCCAATCCAAGCGACATCGTTTCGTTTTCATAAACCGAATAGGTTCTGATGGCACCATCTGGACAAGGCAACTGAATAAAAATAGTCGTATAGTTGGGATCATTTAACCTTTTTACGTTGGCTAATTTGTTTGTCAATCCTGCTACATCCAGTTCGAATGTCAAATATTTTGCTGGTTGTATATAGCGCGTTCCGCTTGTTGGAATTTTGGTTTCTTCGATGGAATTCCAAATTCCGTCGGATGATGATTGGGCAAATACGACACTGCTAGTTAAGAAAGTAAAGAGAATTGCAGGGAGTATTCTTCCGAATAAATGTGTTTTCATTTTCATAGAATTAAAGCATTGAAATGTGAATTTACATCAAAAAATTGTGATACAATAATTTGTCCTAAGGATTTGTGAAGTAAAATTGGATTCTTAAATAAATGACTTTGTGCAACAACAAAAATGTGTGTGAATGTTCTTCTATTGATGCAGTAAGAAGTTATTCAAATGACTTTGTAGATGATTGGAATTTTGGTCTAAAGTCTTTCAATAGTCAGACGGTCTATCGTGTATTTCATTATCTTTGCATCATGGGTTCAATCAGACAAAATAAAATTGAAGGTGTAATTCAAGAAGAATTATCAACTTGCTTGCAGCGTAATGCGCGTGAAATATGTTTAGGAGCAATGGTTTCAGTAACACAAGTGCGAATCACTGCGGACCTTTCTTTGGCAAGATGTTATCTAAGTATTTTTGCTGGCCCTACGAAAGAAGAAGTCTTGGAAAGTGTAAAAATTCATTCTGGAAAGATTCGTGGAGATATTGGAAAACGTCTTAAAACAATGAAAAAATTACCACAATTGGCTTTTTACATTGATGATTCATTGGATTATGCAATGGAAATCAATGAGCTTCTGAAAAAATAATACCATTAAAGTATCCTATTATATAGCGCGTAGATACCTTTCGGCGAAAAGAAAGAAGAATGTAATCAACTTGATTACGCGCATTTCAGTTGTAGGAATTTCAATTATTACTGCGGCCTTAGTTATTCTGCTTTCTGCCTTCAACGGGATAGAAAAAATGGTAGAATCCCTCTATTCTGATTTTGATACTGCCATCACCATTCGTTCAAAAGATGCAAAAACATTTCTGGAAGAGGAGATAAAGTGGCAAGACCTTCAAAATGTGAAAGGCGTACAGCTGATTTCAAAGGCTGTAGAAGAAACTGTTGTCTTAAAACATGAGCAAAAATGGGTGAATGCCAACTTATTTGGAGTTGATTCAACTTTTCTGTTGATGACAGATATGAAAAATCACATGGTCGATGGTTACCCAACGTTGAATGAAAACTCAAAGGATGTTGGAATCATTGGTGCTACATTGCTTGATAAACTAGAAGGCTACATTCCATCAGGATATGGAACGGAAACTATCATTGTGTATGGACCAAAACGCGACATGAAAATGAGATTCGGGAAGAATCCCTTCAATATGCACGTTTTACCTTTGTCGGGCAGAATGAACTTCAATCGTGAGGTAAATGCAGAAAATTTGATTGTTTCATTGAGCATAGCACAGGAAATTCTTGGTTACAAACAAGCTGAGTTGAGTGCCATTTATGTGTCTGTTAATTCAGACGATGAAAAAGATGAAGTGAAATCCCGCATTCAAACCTTGTTGGGTAATCGGTTCGAAGTAAAAACAAATTATGAAAAAAATGAGTTGATTTTTCAAACCAGTAAAACGGAAAGAATCATCGTTTTAATCATTCTTGTGTTCATTTTTATTTTGGCTTCATTTAATTTGGTTGCCTCCCTAACAATGTTGTTTGTTGAAAAGAAAGAGGATGTGGAAACACTGAGAAGTATCGGAATGTCGCGCAAGGAATTGTTCAATATTTTCTTCTTCGAAGGTCTGCTCATTTCTGGGAAGGGAATCATCATAGGATTGATTTTAGGATATGGCGTCTGCGTTGCTCAATTACAACTAGCATTGCTGCAAATGCCAAATTCAAATGGCGAAGCTTTTCCAATTAAATTAACTGTTTTGGATGGGTTTTTAATCGTATTCTTGGTGTCGTTATTGAGCGCTCTTGCAAGCTACTTGCCTGTAAAAATGTTGATACGGAGAAACGTTAAAAAGGATTAGATGTATGGTAGCAAGTTCTAATCAACGAATATTCGGATTGGACGTCATGCGCGCCATAGCCATATTGCTTGTGGTGTTTGGTCATGGAGGATTAGTTTCTGGGAATTTGTTTGAATCCTTTCCTGTCATTCCCTTACTCGATGGCGTTGAGTTGTTTTTTGTCTTAAGTGGACTGTTGATCGGAACAATTCTCATTCAACAATTGAACAATGAAGATGGATTTACCTACAAAGATCTTTTTGTTTTCTGGAAGCGTCGTTGGTTTCGCACATTGCCAAATTATTACTTAATCTTATTGATTCAAGTTTTTCTAGTTACTTACGGAGTAATTGGAGGAGATTCAGAAGCAATTAACTGGAAGTTTCTCTTTTTTTTACAGAATTTCAATGAAGGTTTTGTTGGCTTTTTCTGGGAAAGTTGGAGTTTAGCCATAGAAGAGTGGTTTTACATTTTATTTCCCGTCATTGCTTGGTTGACAATTCGATTGATTGGAATCAGAAAGGGTTTATTGATTTCTATTGGATTCATGTTGATTTTCCCATTGCTTTATCGCTATTCCATTTCAAATGAAAATGTTGATTTTTTTTGGTGGGATGTCAACTTTAGAAAAGTGGTGATAACTCGATTAGATGCTATTATGTTTGGTGTACTAGCTGCCTATATCAAATACTATTATTTTGAATTTTGGAAGAAGTGTGGAACCATAAGTTTTATTTTGGGTGTTGCTATTATCAGTTTGATTCTTTTTTTTCCTCAAGACCCAAATAGTTTGTTTGCCAAGACACTTTATTTCACATTTGTCTCATTGGGCGCCATGCTACTATTGCCTAAGTTAGATGCATTGAAGACCGTATCCATTTCGTGGTTGTCGCGTTCAGTTACCTATATTTCAAAGATTTCATACGCCATGTATTTGGTGAATTTAGGGTTGGTAGCACAAGTCATTGCAACAAACTGGGAGCTCCATTCGAAGAAGGAGCATTTATTGGCATACTGTGTGTATTGGACAGCCACAATTTGCATTTCAGCATTCATTTATCATGTCTATGAATTGCCTATGACTAAATTGCGTGATAGAAGGTAATTGAATGTGTTAAATTTTCCCTCGATTTTAGTTGTATAACAAGCATTCTACCAATTTTTATTTTTTTGAAACTTTTAATGTTTGAATCTTAGAATAATATACCTATCTTTGCGCCCAAAATTGATTGTTATTCTTAAAAAGACACAGTAATGTCGGACATTAAAGGAAAAATAGCACAGGTGATTGGTCCTGTAGTCGATGTAAGCTTCGATAAAGGAATGAGCCTTCCGAAAATTTATGATGCATTGGAAGTTCGTAGAATGGACGGAACACGCGTTGTATTAGAGGTACAGTCTCATGTTGGTGAAAACTCAGTGAGAGCAATCTCGATGGATTCAACAGATGGATTCTTGAGAGGTATGGAAGTTACAAGTACAGGTAGTGCAATCAAAATGCCTATTGGTGATGGAATCAAAGGACGTGTATTCAACGTAGTTGGAGAAGCGATCGATGGTTTGGCTGAAATTGATAATTCAAATGGAATGCCAATTCACCGTGAAGCACCAAAATTTGAAGATTTATCTACAGCTACAGAGATTCTTTTTACAGGAATTAAAGTAATTGACTTAATTGAGCCTTACGCAAAAGGAGGTAAAATTGGTTTGTTCGGTGGAGCTGGAGTTGGTAAGACAGTATTGATTCAAGAGTTGATTAACAATATCGCGAAAGGTCACGGAGGTTTATCAGTGTTCGCTGGAGTAGGTGAGCGTACACGTGAAGGAAATGACTTGATGCGTGAGATGTTAGAGTCTGGAATTATTAAATATGGTGATGATTTTATGCATTCAATGGAAGCAGGAGGATGGGATCTTTCTAAAGCTGACATGGAAGTAATGAAAGAGTCAAAAGCAACATTCGTATTTGGTCAAATGAATGAGCCTCCAGGAGCACGTGCTCGTGTAGCCTTGTCAGGATTAACAATGGCTGAGTACTACCGTGATGGTGAAGGTGATGGACAAGGAAAGGATATCTTATTCTTCGTTGATAACATCTTCCGATTTACACAAGCAGGATCTGAGGTGTCTGCACTTTTGGGTCGTATGCCTTCTGCCGTAGGTTACCAACCAACATTGGCAACTGAGATGGGTGCGATGCAAGAGCGTATTACTTCAACAAAAAATGGATCTATTACTTCGGTTCAAGCGGTATACGTACCTGCGGATGACCTTACCGATCCAGCACCTGCAAATACATTTGCTCACTTAGATGCTACAACAGTATTGTCTCGTAAGATTGCCGAGTTAGGTATTTATCCAGCGGTTGATCCATTGGATTCTACTTCTCGTATCTTGACGCCAGAGATCGTTGGTGAACAACACTACAACTGTGCAGAAAGAGTGAAAATTACTTTGCAACGTTACAAAGAATTACAAGATATTATCGCGATTTTGGGTATGGACGAGTTGTCTGAAGAAGATAAATTGGTTGTACACAGAGCACGTCGTGTACAACGTTTCTTGTCTCAACCATTCCACGTAGCAGAGCAATTTACAGGTATCCCAGGAGTATTGGTAGACATTCAAGATACAATTAAAGCATTTGATGCAATTTTGGACGGTGAATATGACAAATACCCAGAAGCTGCTTTCAACTTGAAAGGTGGAATCGAGGATGTGATTGAAGCTGGTGAAAAAATGTTGGCTGAATCGTAAATAGGGACACTGGATATTGGACAATGGACATTAGACATCTAATAGCTATTCTCTATTATCCAACATCAAATTAAAAAAATGCAATTAGAAATAATAACACCAGAATCTAAAATCTTTACAGGAGATGTTGAAGCAGTTCAATTTCCTGGTTTAGATGGGTCGTTTCAAGTTTTAAAAGGTCACGCGCCAATTATTTCTGCACTTACAGAAGGAAAAGTGAAAGTTAATTTGACTTCAGATTTCGAAGTGACGGAGAAAACAAGCGATTTGATTGAAACTGATTCGAACGCAAAAGTGATTCATGTTGCAATCAAAGGAGGCGTTATTGAAATGCTGAATGATAAAATTATAGTATTGGCTGAATAAGCTAAATTGAATAATGGAGAGAGGGATTGGGTTGACTAATCCCTCTTTTTTGTTAAGGTATGTTAAGGTTCACAACGATTTTGAAGCGCGTATACGATAGTTTCATTATTTTCGTTGTTTATTCAAAGATTGAATGATAGAATTATCTCAAATAGATTTAAATCGCTCACCTAAACACATTGCTATCATAATGGATGGAAATGGACGTTGGGCGAAAAAGCAAGGCGAAATGCGACTGTATGGTCATGGTTTCGGTGTTGAGTCTGTGCGCGATGTTTTGAAAGCTGCAAAAGAATTAAAGGTGGAATACCTCACGCTTTATGCGTTTTCAACAGAAAATTGGAATCGTCCGAAAGAAGAAGTCGACGGATTGATGGATTTGTTGGTGCGAACAATTGCAGGAGAAGTTGATGAATTGCATCGAAATGGCGTGCGTTTAATGAGCATTGGAGATACAAAAGGATTACCAAATAATTGCAATCTTGAATTGGAAAAGGCTCAGGAGGCTACAAAAGACAACAAAGATTTAACACTTGTTTTAGCATTGAATTACAGTGCTAAATGGGAAATATTAGAAGCTACGAAGAAAATTGCTCGCAAGATTAACGCAGGTGAAATTCAGGAAAGCGATGTAACAAATGAATTGTTTGATCAGGAATTATCTACCAAAGGAATTCCAGATCCAGAATTGTTGATTCGCACAAGTGGTGAACATCGAATTAGCAACTTCTTATTGTGGCAAATTGCCTATTCAGAATTTTACTTCACAGAAGTTCTTTGGCCAGATTTTAAGCGTGAACATTTGTTTGAGGCTGTGTACGACTATCAAAACAGAGAAAGGCGCTTCGGAATGGTGTCCGAACAACTAAATAATACTTTATGAACTTAACGAAATTACTCACTTTACTGATTGTTTCTTGTTTTACTGCTGCTGTGTCCGCTCAAATAGGAGAGGAAGATACTACAAGCGTTAGCGACCAAGGAATGCAATTGGGTGGAGATGTAACAATCAATTACCAATCACCGAAAGAATACACAATCGGACCAGTGCGTGTTGAAGGAGCTGAAAATTATGATCCAAATGCCATTCGATTGATTTCTGGTTTGCGTCAAGGACAAAAAATCACTATTCCTGGACAACAAGTCGCTGATGCGATTAGCAATTTGTGGAAAGAAGGATTGTTCTCAGATGTGCAAATCATTGCTGAAAGAGAGCTGGCAGGAGTAATTTACTTGGTGATTAAAGTAGCTCCTCGTCCAAAATTGGCGAAGTACCGTTTTGTTGGAGTAAATAAGCGTGAAGCAGATAAAATTCGTGAAGAAATTGATTTATATACCGGAAAAACAATAAGTGAGAACTTATTGTATCAAACGGAATCGAAAATTGTTGGTTTCTTCCGAGAAAAAGGGAACTATGCCGTAAAGGTCAACATTCAACGTACTCCGGATAATTTAATGAATAATTCAGAAGTTTTCATCATCAATATTGACAAAGGAAAACGCGTCGGAATTAAAAAGATTGAAATTGAAGGTGTTGAATCCATGAAAGTATGGAAGCTTAAACGAGCAATGAAAGACACGAAACAAAAGGCATTTTGGCGAATCTTCAAGCGATCGAAATTTACTGAATCTGCATACAGTCGAGATAAAAAAGCTGTCATTGCCAAATTGAACAGTATTGGTTTGCGCGATGCGCACATTACCTTCGATACGGTGTACATGAGAGACGAAAAAAATCTAATGATCAAGATGAAAATTGAAGAAGGAAACAAGTACTACTTCGGTGATATCACTTGGATTGGAAACACTAAATTCCGTACGTCATTTTTGGATACTGTTCTTGGAATAAAAAATGGAGATGTTTACGATAAACCGTTGTTGGAGCAACGCTTGTTCATGAGTCAAGATGGTAGAGATATCTCATCATTGTACATGGATAGAGGATATTTATTCTTCCAAGTAATTCCAGTTGAAACAAATGTGGTGGACAATCACATCAACTACCAAATGAGAATCATTGAAGGAAAAGAAGCCCGCATTCGCAACATCATCATTCGAGGAAATACAAAAACGAATGAGCATGTTATTCGTCGGGAAATTCGAACACGTCCTGGTGATTTGTTCAACCGAAATGACATCATTCGTACTCAACGAGATTTAGCACAATTGGGCTATTTCAATGAACAAGCATTTCAGGTGAATCCAATTCCAAATCCTCAAGATGGAACAGTTGACATTGAATATGTTGTTGAAGAAAAATCTTCCGATCAAATTGAATTGTCTGGAGGTTACGGTGGTGTGAATCAATTAACTGGTAAAGCATCCATCATCGGAACATTAGGTTTGACGTTTAACAATTTCTCAATGAGGAATATTTTCAAAGAAGGAGCGTGGTCGCCTTTGCCTTCTGGAGATGGACAACGTTTATCCTTGAGAGGTCAAACAAATGGAAAGTACTATCAAGGTTACACCATTTCATTCACCGAACCATGGTTGGGAGGAAAGAAACCAAACTCATTGTCTGTTTGGGCCAATCATACGGCAATAGGAAATGGGTATTTGCGTAAAAATGAAAATTTTACAGGAATTGGAATTACAGGGGTTGGTGTATCGTTTGGTCGTAGAAGAAAATTCCCAGATGATTATTTCACGGAAGCATATGAGTTGTCTTATCAATATTATGACACTAAAAAATATGCAATCTTCAGTGATTTACAAACTGGTTTTGCGAATGATATTGCGTTGAAATATACCATTCAGAGAAACTCTATTTCAGCACCGATTTATCCACAGTCTGGAAGTACAATTACCTTCTCTGCGAAGTCAACAGTACCTTATTCATATTTTGATGGTGTTTCAGATTATTCTACTCGTACCGCTCAGGAGCGTTACAAGTACTTGGAATATTACAAATTGAAATTGAGTGGTGAATGGTTCTTCCCATTAACAACTGATAAGAAATTGGTGTTGAGAACACGCGTTGGATTCGGATTGATGGGAGCATACAACAATTCAAAAGGATTGTCGCCGTTTGATCGTTTCTACTTAGGTGGAAGTGGATTAACAGGTGTGAATCAAATAGGTGGACGTGAAGTAATTGCTTTGAGAGGATATGAAGATGGAAGTATTTCTGCTGGAGCTGGTGATCCGTTGGCAGCAAAATACACTATGGAGTTGCGTTACCCAATTTCCTTGAATCCATCCGCAACATTCTTTGTATTGGCCTTTGCAGAAGGAGGGAATTCCTATCCAAACTTCCGTTACTTCAATCCAATTAACATCAAGCGATCAGTTGGAGCGGGAATTCGCGTATTCTTACCGATGTTTGGAATGTTAGGAATTGACTACGGTTTTGGATTCGATAAATTGGATCCATGGGCGCAAGGTAGAGGTGGAACAAGTGATATCAGCATTGATCAAAAAGGATATTACGGAAAGTTGACCTTTACAATTGGAATGAATTTGGGTGACTTATAAGGTTATCAGACAATAATTTTGTTTATTTGTGCGTTTCGCAGGTTAAAATTTTAAAGAATGAAAAGTTTATTAGTTGTAGTTGTTTTTCTTTTTGGCATAGGATTTGCCAATGCACAGAAGTATGCATACATAGATTCAGATTTTATTTTAAAAAATATGCCTGAATATGCAGAAGCAAAAGAGAAGCTGGATAAGTTAGCAGAACGTTGGACAAAAGAGATTGAAGAACGTTATTCAGTGTTGAAAATGAAGAAAGAAAATTTCGCTCGCGAAGAGGTATTGTTGCCTTCAGAAGAGAAAGCTAAGCGCGAGCAAGAAATTAAAGACTTGGAATTAGAAGCAATGCAAATGCAGAAATTACGCTTTGGAGTGGAAGGAGATTATTTCCAGAAGCGACAAGAATTGATAAAACCAATTCAAGACAAAGTTTATGATGCGATGCAGACTGTTGCTTCCAAAAGAAGTTATATTTTTGTGTTCGACAAAGCAAATCAAAGCAATTTGGTTTACGCGGACAGTAAATATGATTTGAGTGATGATATTCTAAAAGAATTGGGTATTTCACTGAAATAAATCAGGTACGAAAAGTGTTGACCTGGAAAATTTGAAAACGTTTAAAAGACACTGTAATTATTGATTAACCAAAAAGAGAGAATGAAAAAGTTTTTAGTAGGATTGATGGTATTGATGAGCTTAGGTACAATGGCTCAAGTAAAAGTTGGATTTGTGGATTCACAAAGATTGTTGGATACCATGCCTTCACGTAAAGTTGCTACGCAAAAGTATTTAACCTACGAAGAAGAGGTTTATACAGAATTGCAAACGATGCAAGGCGACTTAGAAAAGGCTTATGCTGATTATCAAGTGAAAGAAAAAGACATGTCTCCAGTGTTGAAAGAAGCTGCTCAACGTAAATTGATGGAAAAAGAACGTTTGTTCAACGAGCGTCAACAATCAGTTCAACAAGAGTTACAAGCTTACACGAATGAATTGAATGCGCCAATTTTGCAAAAGTTGCAAGATGCAGTCAAAATTGTTTCTGAGCGTAAAAAATTGAGTTACGTAGTGGACAAAAACACTACATTGTATTTCAGCCCAGAATTAGATATTACAAGTGAAGTTGCAGTAGAAGTTATCAAATTGGATAAAACAAATTAATACTTTCTTAATACATTAGTGAAAAGGCAATCATATTTTTGATTGCCTTTTTTTGTGCGCAAAATATTGAAGAATTCAATAATTCAACACTTTGTTATTCAAGGATTGACTATTGTAAAGAATGTTAAAAGGCAAATTGAACTAAAGTGAATTATGTCGGATTGAACTATTTTGTATTAAAAAATGTTCGTTCAGTGAAAATAGTATTGAGTTTGTTTATGGTGGCATCTATTTTTAGCCTAAAAGCCCAAATAATATTAGGTGTAGTAAATCTAATTGAAGTGAAAGAAGCTTGTCCAACTTATAATTATTACCAAGATAGTTGTTTGAAAATGGAAGAACAATTAACGCGAGAAATTGATTCAATTCAAAGAGAAATAGAACGTGTTTTCAGTTCGTATCAATCAGAAAATTGGTGCAATAATAGTCAAGGTAAAATAGAGGTGGTTGAAAAACTTAAAAAAGCGGAAGTTAAGTATCAACGAAAAGTGGAAGCTCTAACAGTTGAATTGTATGCGATTGAAGTGACAGGTGAAAAGCGTTCAATGCAAATAATTAAAGATGCATGTAAAAATGTAGCACTGCGCAATGAACTTGCAATCATATTGGATGAAAAGGATCTTATTCCTGTGAATTGTTCACATGCTGATTTTACAAACCAAGTAATAAATGAAGTGCTAAAAATTGATCAATATCCTAATTAATGAATCATCACCGCGCAGCAGCACCAAAGGTAAATCTTCAAGTCCTTGAATCCTTAAATCTTCAAATTATTGAATCTATTCATTAACTTTAATCCATGAAAAATTCTGGTCCTATTGGTGTGTTCGATTCTGGTTATGGTGGTTTGACCGTACTCAAAGAATTAATGAATAAAATGCCAGAACATGATTTCATTTATTTTGGTGACAACGCAAGAGCGCCATATGGAACACGTTCGTTTGATGTTGTCTATGAATATACACTTCAAGCTGTCAAGGAATTGTTTCGTCGTGGCTGCCCATTGGTCATATTAGCGTGTAACACTGCTTCAGCCAAAGCATTACGAACAATTCAACAAAAAGATTTACAGCACTTGGATCCGGATAACCGCGTATTGGGTGTTATTCGTCCAACAACCGAATTGATTGGCTCGATATCAAATACAAAACACATTGGAATTTTAGCGACTGAAGGAACAGTTAAGTCCAATTCGTATGAAATTGAGGTGCAAAAATTCAACCCTGAAGTCAAAGTGCATCAACACGCTTGTCCAATTTGGGTTCCACTCATTGAAACGGGCATACATTTTACAAAACCAGGAAAGAAGTTCATCGTGAAAGATGTAAAAGCGCTTCTCAAACAGTCCAGTAAGATTGATACAATTTTATTGGCGTGTACGCATTATCCAATACTACAAGATTACATACAGTCAATGGTGCCAGAAGGTGTATCAGTCATCTCACAAGGTGAAATCGTTGCAGATAGCTTAATTGACTATTTAAATCGTCACCCTGAAATGGATGAGCGATTGCTGAAAAAGGCAAAGGTGGAATACCTCACTTCTGGTGATGTGGAAACATTCGATTCAAAAGCCTTGGAATTAGTTGGTTTAGATGTACAGTCGACTCAAATTCATTTATAAGAATTAGCCTTTTCCAATTTTTGATAGAATTGTCCAACCGACAAGTATAGCGCGTTGTTTCGCTAATTCAGCTTTCTCTCCTTCAAACAGTTCATCGACGGTAGTATGAAACAATGCAATCCAACGATCAAAGTGTTCTTTTTTCAAAGGCATGTTGCTATGTTTTTTTGTGACATCAGTGGTGTATCCAGCTTCATCCAATAGCACAAAAGACCAAAATTGAATCATCTTCGGCATGTGCACTTCAAAGTTGAGGCGCTTGAAAAATGGCGACAATTGTTCATCCTTCAGTACTTTTGAATAGAACGTGTTAACTAATAAATCGACATCGTTTTTTGTTGTTATTTCTTTCATGGATGAATATTAATAGAGATTCTTGTTTTGTCAAATTTCCACCATTAAAAGAGTAAAGGAAATTGAGGCAAACACAGTGTTGAGGATATTAAGGCGCTAGCGCTTTGTTAAGGTGTTAAGTTAATGGTTAAAAAATTAAGGAACAGAAAAAGTTCCTTTTCAATCCGTAATTCCTAATCCGCAATTTCTTTGAACCATCCCGAATACATCAAATAATTATTCGCAATTCGCATCACTTCTCCTTCGAACAATTCTTTGGAGATTGATTTTACTTTTTTTGCAGGAACGCCGGCATAAATTGAACCAGCTTCTACGCGAGTTCCTTCCAGTAAAACTGCTCCCGCAGCAATGATGCTTCCCGATTCAATGTAACAATCGTCCATCACAATGGATCCCATTCCGATTAACACATTGTCTTCAACAGTGCAACCATGTACCAATGCATTGTGTCCAACAGAAACATTGTTTCCAAGCACAGTTTTCGTCTTTTCATAGGTGCAATGAATCACGGCACCATCTTGAATATTGACGCGATTTCCCATTTTAATAGAGTTGACATCACCACGAATAACAGCGTTGAACCAAACAGAACATTCATTGCCCATGATTACGTCGCCCACTATTGTTGCATTTGGTGCTAACCAGCAGTCTTCTCCGTGAGTTGGAGTTATTCCTCTACAAGGTACTATTAAAGCCATCTTAAAAGCGTGTTGATATACTTAAATTTAAAAGTGAACCACTTCCTAGTCCAACCTCTAATCCCATACCAATGTTTTGATGAAACATGAATCGCCAACCGATAAAAATTCTTGCTGCGAATGGTCCTGCTTCTCTACTCAGGTATTCCAATGGAATAAACGCTTTGTAGTCATCGATTGATAAGGCATTTTCTGGGTTTTTTTGTGTTCGGTGAGTATAACCAAATCCAGCACCTGTATAAGTATCCACTTTTTCACCTCGACCGAAGTGATAATAGAATCGGGCCATTGTTCTGATTTTGGTTTGACTCCAACTGTAAGTCGTGTCGGAATCAATATAAGAATCAGTGGCAGGATCATAGCTGCTATAATAGGATTGCGTGGCATAGCCAGATTTCTCATAATTGACATCAAGACCTACACCAATATAATTAGAAATAACATATTCTGACTTCAATCCCAATTGGATCAAGTTTCCAGTCACTTTGTAATCTTCATCTCCTAATTTTGACAGGTGTGAAAGATTGATCATAGTTCTTCCAGCACTCGGCAAGCCAAACGTAGGTTCGATGTAAACCTTTTTCGCTAAGTCTTGTGAAAATGAAGTAGAAACGAGAAAACTCATTAGTAAGATAACTGCTTTTTTCATCATCAATCGTTTAAGCAAATATACGAATCCTACAAATACTTTGAAGCTTCGCGAATGGCTAGGTTTGAAATGGAAAGTGATGGCAAGACAGATGCCACGGCTTCCGGATTGACTTTTGAATACTGTCGCAAGCTCCAACCAATGGCTTTTTGAATGAAAAATTCATTGTTGTGCTGGTACTTTTTTATCAATGCAACCAATAGGTCAAAATCAACTTCTGTTTTGTATTTTAACTGAAAGATTAAGGTGGAGCGCTGCAACCAAATGTTGTTTGATTCACTCCATTTTTGAATAATTGCATCCCTTTTTTCTGGAAATGCTTGAAAATATCTTCCTACAGCTGAGGAAGCGATTAAATCAACGGAATCCCACCAAGATTTCGTTGTGATCAGCATTTCTAATTCAGCAATGTATTCTTTTTTCCAATCTTTGACTTTAATTCGATTGATGATTTCCAACGCTGCCATTTGATATTCGCGCTCATTCAATGCCCATAATTGAAGAATCAATTGAAACTTTTCTTCGATGGAAACGGATTGAAGCTCTTGTAGCCAAGGTTTCAATATGACCATTCGTTCCGGACTGCGAATGCCCAGAAACACAAAATGATTTTTCATGTAGTCGGCCATTTGTATTGCCCGTTCAGGATGCGCATTTCGCGAAAATTCGAATTGAATGTCTTGAATGAATGGATGCATGAGATTAAAGATAAAAAAAACTCCGACCATCGCTGATCGGAGTTCAATGTTTAAAGAAATAGTGTTACAAGCCTAATCTGTACACTTCGTCTAAAGACTCTTTATTTTTCATAGAAATGTTCAAATCGTTGATCAGTCCATCTTTGATGTCATACACCCAACCATGAACATGTAAATCTTGACCAGAACTCCATGCTTTTTGAACAATCGTTGATTTTGCAACATCATGTACTTGTTCTTGAACATTCAATTCCACGAATTTATCAAATCGCTCTTTTTCGTCTGAAATTGCATCCAAGGTAGAAGCGTGTAAGCGATATACATCTTTGATGTGTCGAACCCAGTTGTCAATGATTCCAACGTGCTTATTTGTCATAGCAGTTTGAACTCCACCACAACCGTAATGTCCACAAACAATGATGTGTTTTACTTTCAGTGCATTGACAGCGTAGTCCATTACGCTCAACATATTCATGTCTGAATGAATGACCATGTTAGCAATGTTACGGTGTACAAACACTTCTCCTGGTGCAGCACCAATGATTTGATTTGCAGGTACACGACTGTCAGAACATCCAATCCACAAAATTGGTGGTTGTTGACCCTTTGATAATCGTTCGAAGAACTCTGGATCTTTTTCCAATTGTTCAGCTACCCATTTTTTGTTGTTCTCTAATAAGTTTTTATAAAACGTTTCCATATAAATTGTTTTTTCTGCGATTAAAGTGCAGGGATATTAATTAATTGACATTGAATGGCTTTGTCTTCAGCTCTATATTGATTAAATTCATGAATCAATTCTAAGACATCATAATCGATTTGTTTGGAATTTGTTCCATCGATTACCAGCGAAGAATGTTCTGGAATGTTACTCAATGTTTGCAATAAACCAGCCTTGTTTAAAAATGTTACTTCTTCAGATAAAGTTAATATTATCGTTGATTTTCCTTCTATATCCACGTTATTTTTGTGGAAGTTGTTGCGGTAGTTTTTTCGTAATATAAAGAAAATGGCAAATGCAATACCAATACCAATTCCCATGAGTAAGTCTGTGAAAAGCACACCAACAATCGTTGCGACAAATGGTACAAACTGTTCCCAGCCCAAACGATACAAATCCTTGAATAGCTTCACCTTCGCTAATTTGTATCCAATCATGATTAGAATTCCTCCAAGAGATGCAAGTGGAATCAAGTTCAAGATGTTTGGAATAAAAACTACCGTTAAAGCGAGTAACAATCCGTGTACGATTGCCGATAACTTAGATTTTGCTCCTGAGTTAATATTGGCAGAGCTGCGCACAATCACTTGTGTAATAGGTAAACCTCCAATCATTCCAGATACAATGTTACCAATTCCTTGCGCTTTTAATTCGCGATTGGTATCGGTGTGATTTTTTTCTGGGTCCAATTTATCGGTAGCTTCAACGCTTAGCAATGATTCCAAACTTGCAACTAAAGCAATTGTTCCTGCAATGATATATACTTGAGGATTGCTCAGAGCTGAAAAATCTGGAAAGCTAAAGAAAGAAACGAGTTCATTAAAGCTAGACGCTTTTGGTAAGTTTACAATGTGTATGCCCGAAAGATAGAGTTCTGGAGCAACGACTTTAAACAGAGCGTTGAGTCCTATACCTGCTAGTACAACAACAAGTGCTCCAGGTATAATTTTGGAAAATCCTTTCTTCTTAATAAATGAAGAATCAAATAGGATCAATATTGCAACAGATATCACACTAATGATTATCGCACCAGTATTCAAAGCACCAAAAGCATAGATTAATTCAGAAAATGTGTTGTGTCCATCCATCTGAAAGAAGGATTCATCTCCAAAGAAGTCTTTGTCGTATCCAACAGCATGAGGAATTTCCTTTAATATTAAAGTAATACCGATTGCCGCTAACATTCCTTTAATCACGGATGATGGAAAATAATTCCCAATAATTCCAAGGCCAGCAAATCCTGCAATAAGTTGAATTATTCCAGCAAGGACAACTGCAACAAGAAAAGCTTCAAAACTACCCAAAGATGCGAGAGCAGCTAAAACAATGGTGATTAAACCAGCAGCTGGTCCCGAAACTCCTAAGCGACTGCCGCTAAAGGCTCCAACGATTATTCCCCCAACAACTCCTGCAACAATACCTGCAAAAACATTGGGTAAACCATCAATGCCTTCAATATTTGTGGATGCTAACCCAATCCCGAGACATAATGGAAGTGCGACTAAAAATACAACTAAACTAGACGGTAAGTCATTCCGCCAGTTGGCAATAAGATTTTTCATTCAATAAAATTTGATAATTGTTACTTTCGTTCAAATGCTAAGCAATCAATTTCAAATCAGGAGGGGAATAGGGAGTGTTGAGAAGGACATCTTCATAATGCGCAACATCAGTTGGCAAAATTGGTTCACTATAACCAAGTGTATGGAAGATATTCATTGTTGGATTAAAATCATTTGAAAGGTATTCAGAAACACCAAAACATTTCACTTGGTGATCTTCTTCTTCTTCGATTGGCATTAACACAGTCACATTCTCTCCCTGCCACAAGTAATAGGTGGATAACACTACAGTGAATGTAGTAAACAAGAGTAATAATGACAATGCAATGTTTCTCATAACTATCGGCGAAAGTACAAAAATTAGCAGAGAAAAATATGTAAAAAAATGTTAACGCACTTTCCTAGAATTTCATCCTTCCAATTACACCAAGATCAAATGTCTTAGAAGTAGGGCGTTAAATCACCTCTAATTGTTTTCCAACTTTAATGAATGCAGCAATTGCTTTGTCTAAATCAGTTTGAGTATGTGCTGCTGAGATTTGTGTTCGAATACGGGCAGCTCCTTTAGCTACAACAGGGTAGAAGAACCCAATGGCATAAACACCTTCTTCCAATAACAAATCAGCAAATTTTTGAGATAACGCAGCATCGTACAGCATGATTGGCACAATTGGAGAATCTCCTGGTTTGATATCGAATCCAGCTTCAATGATGTGTTTCTTGAAATAAGCTGTGTTTTCTTCCAAACGATCGCGCAATTCTGTCGTTGAACTTAAAATGTCAAACACTTTATTCGATGCTCCAACGATTGCAGGAGACAAGGAATTCGAAAACAAGTAAGGACGAGATTTTTGACGCAACATTTCAATGATTTCTTTCTTTCCAGTTGTGTAACCGCCCATTGCACCACCTAAGGCTTTCCCCAATGTTCCGGTAATGATGTCAACGCGATCCATTACGTTGTGGTATTCTGGAACTCCTCGACCAGTTTTACCGATGAATCCAGCAGAGTGACATTCATCTGTCATTACTAATGCATCATATTTATCGGCTAAATCGCAAATTTCATTCATTTTAGCAATGTCTCCATCCATAGAGAAAACACCATCTGTTACGATGATTCTGTGACGTTGAGCTTGAGCAGCAATCAATTGCGCTTCTAAATCAGCCATGTCAGAATGCTTGTAACGGTAACGTTGAGCTTTGCACAAACGAACTCCATCAATGATCGAAGCATGATTCAATTCATCAGAGATGATCGCGTCTTCTTCACCAAACAATGGTTCAAAAACTCCACCATTCGCGTCAAATGCTGCTGCATACAAAATGGTATCATCAGTCCCGTAAAAACGAGCAATTTTTGCTTCTAGTTCTTTGTGAATGTCTTGTGTTCCACAAATGAAACGTACAGATGACATTCCGTATCCATGTGAATCTAAGGCGTCTTTTGCTGCTTGAATGACTTCTGGATGTGAGGAAAGTCCCAAATAATTGTTGGCGCACATAATCACAACTTCTTCACCAGAACTCACTGTTACTTTTGCTCCCTGAGGACTAGTAATAATGCGTTCTTTTTTGAAAATTCCACCAGCTTCAATCGCTGCTAATTCCGTTTGTAAATGTTGTTGTAATTTGCCGTACATACCTTCAATTTTTTTTCAAAGATAGGAATATATCCAAGAATTGAGAAGGTCGGAATGCGACAATTTTGCCTAAAAATTCCATTTCATGCTGCGATTATCGAGCATGGAGAACGAAATTTTCCAAGTTGCATTTGGCTTGATGTGATTTCCATCAGAAATGGCTCCGTAAATACCAATTCTCAATCGGCGACGAGAAAGTTTGAAAATGCGTTCCAGTCCAAATAACACTTCATAATGTTGCCAATTCAATTCTTCCACATACAAGGCACCAGCTCCTACAACCAAACCAATTCGCGTTTTTTTCATGAAAGGAATTTTATTGAGAATCGCTCCGTTATCGTGATGTACAATGTGCCCAACATAATTCATTTTTGTTGATGGCAAGGAAGTGTCCAATCCTTGGAATGAATTCAAAGGATCTGAAAACCAAATGGGATCACTCGGTCGGAAATATTTGTAATCTGCATTGCGCAAGTTTTTCGAACTCAAGAATTTTCCTGCCCAAGCATGGTAGGAAGTTGTTCCAAGTAATGCCAACTTAAAGGTTTGTTGCACTCCCAATCGCAAGTATTCATGATTGATATCACTTCCAAATAATTGAGGAATTCCACGTTCGTAATAGGCGTACACTGTTGGCCATTTCGATCCCAATAAAACTTTGCGTTTTGGTTCTGTCATGTATTTCTGCGCAGGAGTATAGGACAAAGTAATTGACCCAATTGCCGCTTGGTAGGATTGAAAGGATGTTGGATCATTGTTCGGAAGAACACTGTCGACAGCACCTAAGAACTTGTATTGATCAATGCTTCTTCGTTCGGCAAATTCAAATTCAGTGTTGAGGTAAAGGCCATTTTTTACTTCGTAATCGTTGCTCAAGCGCATCGATGTTCGTTCTATGAAGTTGTTTCGTTTGTACACTTGTGTGAATGCATTGTTCCACTGAATGGCATCAAAATCATGGTCGAATTGTATGGCGGCCGTTCCAAAATGAAAGGGATCATAGCGAAAACGCCACCATGTATTTCCTTTGATATCTCCGTTTAAAAAACCAACAGATAGTTCAGAATACGAATCCAAACTGCGCTCACTGTCCCACTTTTTAAAATAGAAAAAATTGGGTGCAACTCGCGGACCAGCAATATAAATGGGTCTTGCTGTACCGGCAATTGAACTTATTGTCCATTGCGTTTTTTTCAAACGATTTCGATGATCAACGCCCCACCAAATGACTTTCCAAAATGTGACTTTATTGAACACTTTATCAATCGAGTCTTGGTACTCAGCTTTGTTGTGGGCATCACGGATACTGTCTTTCACTAAAATGTAGCGCAGTTCTTCTTGTGACAATTGATTGCTGCGATTTTGCGCCCAAAAGGAAGAATCTTTTTCGTATGCTTCACCTGTTGTTTTCGATAATTCGTTGCTAAAGAATTTTTTGTCGTAAACAACGTTAAAATCATAATCGGAGTACGTTGCTGTTGTGTTGAATGTTGAAGCGCGCTCTTTATACGCTACGCCATAATCCAAAATTTGTTTTGTCAGAACACAAAGTGTATCTCCAGGATGATCAAATTCTTGATAGATATTGAAATAATCATAGATGAGAAGGTTTCCTTTTTCCATCGACAATTCCAATTTTTGAACAAGCCAAGTTGAATCTTCCACCCAAATAAATCCTTCTAATGTTGTTGTTGCAATGTTACGAGGCAAAATCTTGATTTTGTGAATTTTCTTACCATTTTCTTCGTATTGTTCCACCAAGCGGTATTTGTAACTCAAGATTCCCGGTCCAGAAATCGGTGAACTCACAGGAGTCTGATGCAAATCATCTAAATGCAACAAGTTTTCAAAAAAGTTAAAGTTGGATTTTACCGTGGTGGTATAATACAAATCTCGATCTGTTCCTCTTAATTCATACGCATTTCTTATTTCTTTGACCTTGTTGTAGGGTTCGAAATTGCGTGTCAATTGTACTTCCACAAGGTTCATGTTGCCCGCCAACTTATCGTCTTCTTTTCGTTTGGCAGAAAAAGGATCTTCAATGCCATTCAAGTCGACATTTTCTTCTTCTTCTTGTTTCCGTTTCTTTTTCGATTTTTTGTCCTCTTCCTCTTCTTCGTGTTCAATTTTTTCTGCTGCCTTGATGTACACTTCACATGAATGAGGATAATTCCATGGATTGATTTGATCACGAATTTTGACTACTTCCAGCATGATGTCGCGCCCAGGATTCGATTTCTTGGCATTCACTTCAATGTCATCAATGTCTTGGTATTGAATGGGAACAAGGTTGATTGTCCGCGACATGTTTACGTCGTTCATGCCAATATAGACTTCACGGTCATCGTAACCAGTTGCTTGTGCCACTAAATAATATTCCCCTGGCATTAGTTGCATTTCGAAGTAACCATTGACATCGCAGATGGTGCGCAATTCGGCACTGTTTTTCACGAAAACTTTGGCAAATGGAATAGGAGCATTGTGTTCATCCAATACTTTCCCACTCAGCGTTCGTTGTGAAAACGAAGCCGTACTAAGCAATGTAAAAATAAGAGCAATGATAAATTTGCTTTGCAACATCCTATTTAAGACCAATTAGTGGTGGAAAATGTTACACAAAAATAATTGAATCAGTAAGATTCTGAAAAAGAATGTGTTTAAAGGTTCAATTTTAAGATGAACAATGTTACTTGTTTTCAGATTTTTCTTGTTCTTCCAAGTATTTCATGTGTTTTTCCATGCGTTTCAACATGATGCGACGCATAAAGTACATCAGCAATGCTAATCCTGCAAAAACGTAGTAATACCCCCATTTATTGAATCCGTCTGTAAAACTTTTGTAGCTAACGAATACGAGTAATACGACACCTACAGCTAACCAGAAATTGAGCATTATTTTATTGTACAGATTCATGTGCTTATTTTTTACAAAAGTAGGTATTTCATTTGTGTAAATCAATTTGGATAAATGTATTCTTATGAAATGATCAGAACCAGATATGATTTTTTGTAACAATGACCGTCCTAATTTTGAGAAGAGAGGAATCAGATTTTTGCTTATTGGTTAGCCGATTGCAAAAGGCGTTTATCGTCTGAGTTCAACCTTTTTCAGGGCGAAATCACTACTTTTGTTAAATCGGCCCAAGAAGAAAAAAACTCCGAACGGCTAAAATTTGGACTAGCATTTTTGGTTCTTTTTGGGCAATTTCAAAAAGAACGATCTCCAAAAAGTAAGAGCAATTACTCTCTTTTCTGAATCAAACGAATACAATCATTCTTGATCAAACTCATACATTCCACGTGGATTGGTGAGTTTGTAGTAGGAGAAATCTTGTTTTGTTTTAATGCTTGTTCCGTATCCAACGCCTTTGGGTGACTTCACAATTACATTGTCCAAGGAATAAATGGTGCTGTCTTTTTGATTCCAAAACAATTTATTCGTGCGTAATTCTCGTTGGTCTGCATGATTCCATAATCGCACAGAATCTTGCACGAACATCATTCCAGTAGCATAATTGATTTCACCGTATTTGGCTGTCAGTGATGTTGTGATGACGCCATCTTCGCTGTAGAAATCAATTTTCACACTATCTTTTAATTTGGTAATGTGTTCTGGATTGGAATAGTTCTCTGCTATGGCAGCAAAAACATTCACTTTTGCGTAACCAGAATCTGTGTAGTACATCGACAAATTTTCTGTCACGTCATCAGGTGCGTTTGGATCAACACGAATTTCGCGAATGGTATCCAAATCGTTTACACATGAAAAAAGTATTCCTGCCATCACGAGGACAGCAGGAATACAAATTAATTTATTTATGTTGAGTTTCAACTTACTCAATTGTTACCGTTACTCCGTAGCAAGAGATTGTGTATGTTTGACCTTTAGACATTCCAGCGTCAAACAATTCTCCTTGTGTTGGATAGTTTGATTTGTAAGAACCAATCAATCCACCTACATTTCCACCAGCAGCTCTTGCTCTTTCTAACAATTGAACAGCATAGTAATAACTGCATTTACGCTCTACTGTACTTGCTCCACAATTGTCTTTGTTACGAGCAACACATTGCGCAGCGATCACTAAAGCATCTCCTTTGTATTTTCCGCCCATTCCTAATGCCATGTTATAAGCTGACATAATGTTACCAGCGCCGTATGTACATCTCAAGATTGCGTAGTCAATTTCTTCTAATTGAGCTGGGTCTTTCGTAATTGCTTTTGCATCACGGTACACTCCAATTGCTTCAGAATATTTTTTCTGACCTTCCAAACGTTTTGCTTTTCCAATTACGGCATCAAAATCAGTTGGGTCAACATCAATCAATGTATCAATTAACTGTCCGTATTCGGCAGATTCTGTACAACCTTTAGCCTCCAACAAAGTGATGAAGTTTTTCACTGTTAATTTCTTCGCTTCTTTTTCTTGTAGCAATTTTGCCATGAACCCTTTTAAGTCTGGTAAAATATCATCACAACTTTGAACTGCTGCATTGAAATATTGGTTGATTGCATCTTGTGTTGCTGTAGACATTTTCGCTTTGTTGATCAAATCAGACATTGCGAAGTACTTGCTAATCAACTCACCTTTTGCTGCAGGACGATCAGCGTCTGTAGCTTCAGCATATAACATGTATAAGTTATAGTAATACAATGTTACATATGCTTCATTCACTGTAAGTCCAGCAACACCCATTCCTCTTACAAACAGTCCATCAGCTTTCTTGCGATCACCATGTGCTTGTTGTGAAATGTAAGCAGCACGAGCTAAATCATAAGAAGCATCATATTTTCCTTTTGCTTCTGCACGATCCATTGCGGCCAAAATTGTATCAACATATTTTGCAGCTACTGCAGGATCTTGCTCTTCATTGATGGCGTTTTGCAATGTCGGGAACAAACGTTTGTTGTAATCCGCCGCGTCATAATCTCCACACATTTCTTCGGCTTTCAAATAGTACATCGCAGCATTTTTATAATCGTTGATGTCTAATTTCTTTCCAGCAAAAAGTTTCATTCTGTCACATTCCAATTTTGCATCTTCTTGTGAGAATCCAAATGTGCTTGTTATGATTGCAAATCCTAAAAATAGTCTACCTAGTTTCATTTTGTTTTGTTTTAATCCTTTTTAATCTAATTTTCGTTTGATGAACCATCTGTCGGCAATTGAAGGCATGATTATGATTCCAATATTTAAACCGATGAATGATTCGTTAAAAGATCCTACTTCATTTGTTCCTCGTCGACCGTAAGTAAACCCAAACTGCAAAGACGATTCTGATTTTTCTGTCAAGATCGGTAACCCTAAACCAAACGACGTGCCAAATTCAGACAATTGTGTGTTATTAAATGAATAAGGCAATGTTCTGGAATAGAATCCTACTCTGTAACTCATTCGTTCAAAGAACTTTGGAAGAACAGACTTACCTAACAAGTCGATTTCTGGTCGATACTGAAATCCAATATTAAATTCCGAAGTGCTTGGATAACCTGGAGTTGAACTTGAATCGCGGAATTCTGTTTTATACGAAGCCCAATTCGTTGAGTTGTAACTTCCTAATATTTTAATTTCCGAATTTCTAACACGATTGTTCTTAGCAACGTCTTTCAGCCTGATGCTGTAGTCAAATCCTACTGAGTAGCTTGGTGCAATTGTGATTTTACCTTTTGCTTCTCCTGTTTCCTTGATCAATGAATAGGTTGTTACGTCTGATACATCAGTCGCTGAGCTAAACAATTGATCGTTTTCATAGGCAGTTAGTGCTTGCAAAGGCTCAAAGGTTCCTGCTAATGTCAGCGAGTGACCATTAGAGAATTGTTTGTGTAACACTGTTCCAAATTCGTAGTGAAAGGTTTTCAAACGAGTTGTTTTGTAGTTGATTCCACCTGTTGTAACAGTTGAACCTAATAGGAAAGCACGACGTTCATTGTTCAATGTTCCGAACAAAGAGCTAAAATTTGCTCCAACTGTCCATTTCAATGAATCAAAATTTAAGATATGTACAGATACTCCAGCAAAAGCTCTACTAATGTCGCCTGTTCCAGCATAGTCGTATTGCACAGAATCTGTTCCTAATGCATATTGTTGTGAAAATGAATATCCTCTTTTAGAATAGGGTTTCAAGCCAAATGCTAAACCAAAACGTTTTGCAAACGAAAATCCCAATGCCAATTCAGACAAGGCAGAGGTTGCATTTTTTTGAGTAGCACCATTCGACTCGAAGGTAGAAAAGCGCGAAGAGATTCCGAATGAAAAAAGCGGATATTGGTTTTTGATGTAGCTGTAACTCGCAGGATTTGCGATGTTCAATATTGATTCAGAAATATAATTGACTTTGTTGTTTCCAACACCAGACAATGTCGCATTTTCAACTCCTCCTTTTTCGCCTAATCCGTAAGAACTATAGGGCGAAATGTTGTTTTGAGCGATGGCCGCTGAACAGAAAAGGAATAAAAATGGTACAATTAATTTTTTAATCATTGAACAAAAATAAGTGAGACAGTCCTCTTAAAGTTAAATTTTCGATTGCAAAGATGTTATTTTTTGAATGGAAATCAAAGTATTTAGCATCTCCACCGGTCACAAAAAAAGTTAAGCCATCGTACTTTTGAGTATAACGCAGGATTAAATCATTTATTTCGGATTGAATTCCGTTGATAACACCCGAGTGCATGGATTCAATTGTTGTTGTACCAATCAGATCAATTTGTTCTCGATTTTCAATCAACGGTAAATTATCTGTAAAATCATTCATTGATTTATAACGCAAGTCTATTCCAGGAGATATGGAGCCTCCTTCGTAACCATTTTTTTGCGTAATGACATCTAGTTTAATGCATGTTCCAATGTCGATTGTGACAGAATTTCCATTCAAGTTTTCATAAAACGCAAATGCTGCATTGCAGATTCTATCTTTCCCAAGGGTTGTTGGAGTGGCGTAGGAATTCTGAAAAGGAAGCTTTGTTTCATTGCTTAATTCGATGCAATTCGAGAAAAATGAAATTATTTTTAAAGTATTTTCACGATTCAAGACAGACGAAATTATTCCTGGCAGCTGTGCGATGTGCGCATTGTTTTTTACAAAAACATGTAGGTCTGAGAATATAATGCGGTGGATTTCAGTAATTTCACCATTCAGAAAATGCGCAATTTTCAGCTGAGTATTTCCTGCGTCGATTGCAATGTATTCCTTTCTCATCTCCATAAGAACAAATATACTTTCTAAAAATTAAAAAAAATAGAATCCATTGTTTGTATTTTCGATTTTAATATTATCTTTGCCCCCACAAATAAGGCTGGTGCCTTAGCTCAGTTGGTAGAGCAAAGGACTGAAAATCCTTGTGTCCCTGGTTCGATTCCTGGAGGCACCACTAGCAAAAAGGTCATTCGAGAGAATGACCTTTTTTTGTTTTGGAGTTTTTTTATTGGTATTTCGGAACTTCGAAATGAATCCTACGTCCTCCCCCTTTATTTGCGCTAACGCTTAATCCTCGAAAGTTTTACTTTCTCTTCCCTCCAAAGGGGGAAACCTAAAACTGGAAATTCAGAGTTATTTGACCAGAAAGTTCAATAATATAAGACATTAAAATGTGAAATTATATTTCGTCCTCCCCCTTCCTCCCCCTCCGAAGGGGGAAACCTAATAGTGGCTCATCTGCGTTATTGAGCTAGAATGTTCAACTTATTAAGTAACATTTTTTGGAAGAATATTTCGTCTCCCCCTTTGGAGGGGGATTAAGGGGGAGGACCGCCATCATTATTTTTTCAAAACAGAATCAAACTAAAAACAAAACATTCAATGCATGAAACAATAGTTTGCAAATTATTTTCACTATCTTAAAGTAGAAATAACCTACTATGAACAACCACCATTACAACCAATCATTGAGAGCTTATGCTCATGAGTTACGCAGTGAGAGTGTATCAATTGCAGAGAGATACATATGGAAACAGTTACTTTCTCGCGGTAAAATGGGGACAAAATTTAAGCGTCAGCGCCCGATTGATTCTTTTATCGTTGATTTTTTTGCTCAGGAGATTGGATTGATCATTGAAATTGATGGTAATTCACATTACCATAAACCAGGTTACGACGAGATGAGACAATCAAGACTAGAAGGCCTCGGCTTCACTTTCCTGCGTTTTACGGAAGGAGAGGTAATGCTTGACTTACAAGGCGTGGGCACGCGAATTGAACATGCCGTAAGATGTTTGAAGGAGAAATAGGTGGTGATGGTTGTGTTGGATTCCTCTCTCTCCCAAGGGGGAAACGAAATCTTATTCCAAAAAAACGCAACATTACAATAGTGATAATTCCAACACACAATTTCAACTCCATGAAACAATCATAGGTTTCCCCCTTCGGAGAGCCTGTCTCGTTTTTTTGGGAGGGATAAAGGGGGAGGATTACCTAAATTGTTAATCCTCTACTCATAATAACTGTAATTACTCAAGCTATAATAAGAAGTATCAGAGTCGGTTACGATATCCACTAACTCAGAGGCAACGCGATTGTTTGAATTAAAGGTATAAGTATATAATTTAACGGATACTGTATCGGTGCCATTGAGTGTTGTGGATTTGGTTTTTAAGTTTTTCACGTTCAAGTTGTACACAGGAAAGTTGCTTAATTGTGGAATATAGCGTGCTCCAAAATCTCTCGTATCTAAGTTGCTTGAGTATTCATAAATAGTACGTGCTGAACCTAAAACAACTGAATCGATGTTGCCATTGGTCCAATAATAATTTGCTCCACTTAATTGCGCAATTGTGTTGTCAGAATTATACGACCAGCTTTGCCCGGATGAAATATCGCCACTTCCTGGAATTGCATACCCTGCGCTGTTGAAAGGTCGAGTATAAGTGAATCCAATACCGTCGTTACAAATCACTTGATTGGACTCCCATGTTACAGTTGCTGTTTTAGTTATGCCAAAATAATTGTATTTGTATTCAGCTATTTTTCCATCTTCTGTATAGTAAAACTTCCAAGCACTTCCGTTGATGTCCTTAATTTTTCCTGGATAGGAACCGTCAAATTCTGGTTCATCTGGTTCTTGATTGTCTTTTTTGCAAGCAACCATTGTCAGACTGAAAGCTACGATCAGCAATAGGGGTAGTTTCATCATATTTCGTTTTAGCAATGAGTGATAAATATAGAAAAGTTTGATCAAATTTCAACGAACTAAAGTTACATTTTATTCCTCTAATAGACTGAACGCTAGAACATCTATGGATTTATGGTCACTTTATAACAACTTCGGTTCTCTCACCATAAACCACAAGGTATGACCATCAGTTTTCCATTCGTGATAAACGTTAAAACCATAGCGTTCGTAAGCCAATTTATTGCGCGGAACAGATGTTTCTAATACAATTGGAAGCTGACGTTCATCAGCAAGTTGGAACAAACTGTTTTTTATTTCAAAAACGGCTGATCCTCCTTCTTTTTCAACGCCTAAAAACCAAAAATAGAGATGAGGTGCAGAAAGTCGATGTTGTTTCAGGTACTTTTCTCGTCGCAAAGTTTGGACGATCTTATTAAGCGGTAAACTCGCAGCAAACTGTAATTCTGCAAGTAGCTCTATTAAATTGCCACCTTTTTGGGTCGATTCGAAACACAAGGCAACACCTTTTTGATTGCTCGATAAATAAGCTCCCTTTCGATTCATGGCTTTCACAAATGCATACTTTGCTAGCCGACGGATTTTTTTATCCCGATTTCCACCTTCACCAATGACAGCATTCACACTTGGATTTTCGTGGAAGGTACGAGTGATGATGCGAATGGCAGCTGTTCGATCAAAAGAAGAAGCAATTTTCATGACCATAAAAATAATAAAGGCATTCTGCAGAGGAATGAATTTTGAAACTTAAATTGAAATAGGATTTTGTTTCTATTAAGTTGCTCGTTCACTTTACATCGGGATTAAAACAAAAAAAGCACCATGATATTCATGATGCTTCCATTTTTATGTATGTATTATTGTTTCACAACCCGAATAACTTCATTCATTTCTGCATGTATTACTTGAATGTAATAGATTCCATTAGTCAATGGTGACAAAGAAGTTTCAATTGACTGAACATTCTGATAAAGCGTATGCATTAGTACTTTCCCATTGACATCTTTTACTTCAAGGAGCGATTCTCCAACAGTTTGACCAAAATCAACTGTGATCTTATCATTGGTTGGATTTGGATAAACAGACACTTTATTGTTGAGTTCATCAATTCCAGTATATTGCATCGTCAAATCAAGCGTAATTGTACTATCGCATCCGGCAGTATTTGGAATGACAGCCGTATATTGACCAGATTGTGTATACGTTTGATTGTTTACAGGCCATGTATACGAATCCAACGCAGTTTCTGTTTGTACAGAAGAACTTGACGCTTCGATGGTTAAATTTAAGGTGATGGTTGAGTCACAGCCCAAACTTCCTTGAAGAACAAAGGTTGTGGTGTCATTCGATGCGGAATAAGTGACACCATTGATCCATGTGAAGGTGTCACATGCTTCCTGAATATCAATTCCAGAGCTTGGCATACAAACAAGCACTTCAACAGGTGCAGACCATAAGTACCTGCCCGAGGTATAATCAAAATGTTTCTTTACATCCAACATATTTATCTGCGGATCATATTCATACAGAACTCCACCATTGGAACTACCTCCTTGTACCGCAATTCCATAGATTTTATCGTTCAATCCTTTTGTGATTCTACCTTTCGGATTTATTCCAGAGAAGCTTGAAAAATCATGGAGCTTCGTGAAATTATCTGTTAATGTATCATAACTAAATAGTACACCGATGTTGTTGGTTCCACCAACTGAAGTAGCACCATACATGATTCCTGCATCATCAAAAACAACACTCCCGAGTGGTCGTTCTCCGTTTGTTTGATCAAAATTGTACAGTTTTGTTAACTGGCCAGTCACAGCATTGAACTCAATGATGGAACCATAGTCTTGACCTCCATTATAATCACTGTACTTTGTTAAACCATATAACATATTGTCGTTTCCTTCGGTTAAACCTCCCTCAGGGAAACGACCAACACCTGCAATTGCGTATTCAAAATCAAAGCGATCTTGATAGCTATTGGTTGCAATGTCGAAATCGTAAATTACACCAACATTGTTCGCTCCACCTTGATAGCACATTCCATATAACTTACCATCGGTGGCTTGAATCAATTCACCGTTTGGATAGTATCCAGTAGCCACATCAAAATCATGCAACTTTGTCAATGTGTTGGTTGTCCTATCAAACGAGAATAAAACTCCCATGTCGTTTAATCCTCCATACTTTGTTGTCCCATACAATAATCCATTATTGGCTAAGAACATTGTTCCACTTGGATTTTTTCCAGTAGCACCATCAAAATCATGGAGTTTTTGATACGTTCCTGTTTGTCCATCGTATGAAAAAATGACTCCAAGATTATTGCTTCCTCCCTCATAACAGACACCGTAAAACATTTTGTCTCCGGTATGCACCAATTGATTGTCCGGAATTTCCCCGTCGATTGCGAAATTAAAATCTTGGATTTTTATGATCGTATCATTGACGAAATCATATTTAATCGCGGTTCCGTCATCTGTCATTCCTCCGTCCATTGTGAGTGCATAAACATGCTGACCATCTATTTGATAAAAATAAGATTGTACAATGCCTTGAGTTCCACTATAGGTAGCACTGAGAGTCATCTGGCTAGTATTGAAATCGTAGATGAAAAACTTTCCGTAGGATCCGTACGGATCTGTATGCGCTCCCAAAACAACATTATTGGAAGTCTCAATTAGTTCTCCTTGATGACGCAATGTTAAATTAGATAATACGCTAAACCCCGTGGTAAAATCATATTCATACAATACACCTTTGTCATATGTTCCTCCTTGTCTGGTTGTGCTGACTAATTTTCCATTGGCTAGTTCTAGAATTGTACTCGACGGATAACTTCCCTCCATGTCATTAAAGTCATGCAAAACGGTGTATTGAGAAAGGGCAAGATCGTACTCAAATATAACTCCAAAGCCATTGAGCCCTCCAACTACAGTGTGACCATACAACTTTCCATTGGCTGCTTGAATCATACGACCAGTTGGCACACTTCCTGTTGCAATGCTAAAAGAATAAACTTCTGAATACGTCAAAGTCACGGGGTCAAATGAATAAATTGTCCCTGCGTTAGTAGCTCCACCCTGAATGGTTAATCCATAATACAATCCGTTTGTACCTTCAACAATAGAAAACTGAGCCATTCCTGAACTTGGAAATTCATGCAATGCTGTGACACTATTCGTTAGGCAATCGAATTCATAAAGTGCACCAAAATTATTCGTTCCACCATATTGAGTCACCCCAATTAATTTTCCGTTGCTTGCGAGTGTTAACTTATTCACTGGGTTTTTTCCTTCTGGACCTAAAAACGTGTAGACAATTTCTATCTCTTCGGTTATTGGATCTAATTTGAAGATTGTTCCGTTTTGGTTGAGTCCGCCATTTTGCGATACCGCGTATAAGTTCCCATCAGGTCCTTCTGTAAATCCTCCCCACGGATTATTCGCATTGAATTTTTTAAAAGAATGCGCTACTGAAAAATTATTTCCATCTCCATCCGTTTTGTAAATGGATCCAGAATTATCATCACTTCCGTTGCGAGTGACACCCCAAAGTTCTGTGATTTGTGCGAATGTTAAAGTTGATAAATAAGTGAATAAAATGAATAGTGTAAGTGGTTTAAATGAGCGCATAATTAAAATTTTATGCTCACAAACTTAGGGGTTTTAGAGTGGAAATCAAAATGATGGCTTCTGTCAGGGGTCATTGTCAATCGTTTTATTCAAAATATTCAGATTCTTAGAAGGATAGTTTTACTACGTGTTCTTGCAATCAAGTAAGGCTTTTAAAATACACAAATCTGTATCGGAACTTGCACTCTCGTTCTGGCATCTTCGCCGTGCATACTAGTTCCAGGCAACCAAGGAGGCATGTTTTCAAAGAGTTGGATCAACACTTCTTCCATTTCTGAACAATGCGCTTTGTGGATTTCAATATTTGTCAATTCACCATTGGTTTCAACGACAAAAGTGACATAGACTCTACTGCCCATCTCAGTTACTTCACAATCAGGATAGACAAGTTTGTTTTGAATGTAGCGCTGCATTGCGATAGGTCCACCAGGAAATTGGGCGTCTTCTGAACAGTCGCACATGTCAATGACCTCTCGCTCAATAGAGTTCGTGCTTTTGGGAACAACAACCTTTGACGACAAGGTGTCTTGTCCGAAAAGAAAAGGGGTGAAGCATAGGAAGACGAGTGTTTTCATCATGCTGTTTACTGTTGAAACGCAAAAAAGTATGATTTTATTCGAATCTTTATTTCACTAGGCTTAAATAAACGACACAGAATATTAACGACTATAGTATGTTTTGGCATGGAGTAAAATTTGCCTTATTTCAATGTAAAATTGATTGGGAAAAAACACTTTGTTCTTCCAACTATTCCATCTTCATCTGCTCCTGGCAACCATAAGGGCATAGAACGTACTAATCGTTTTGCTTCTTGATCTAACTCTTTAGATAGGCTTTTTACTACCTCAACATGTGATATAAATCCATCTGGTTCAACAACGAAAGCACAATATACTTTTCCTTGTTCATTCATTTCAATGCTGACTTGTGGATAAACTACTGTTGTTGCTATATGTAGTTGTAATGCCTGTGGCCCTCCAGGATATTCTGCAGGTGTAAATGGTTTTTCTTCTACATTTTCCTCTTTTAAATCTTCATTGAATTGTAGATTTTCAATTGATTGGTATTTTACTCTGCCATATTTTACATCTTCTTGTTTCAACATTTCTTGTTCATAGGAACTTGTTGGGTAAAAAGGAAAGTGTATCAAGTCTTTATTCAAATCGTTTTTCCATAATGTACGATACATTTCTATGAATTTTAATCCTTTAATTTTTGCGTGAAGAGTGAGCTGTTTTGTTGTTGAATAAGTGAATAATACTAACCCACTGTCATTACTTTTCACGTTGAATTCGTCAATATTTTTGTTCTTCTTAGAATGTAAAATGATTCGCACCTCTTCATTTTGAATAGGAAGATTGGTATACCCATCGATTAAAATTAATCTTAATGTGTCTTTTCCAGCGTGGACATTTGAGTACATAATGGAGAATAGGAAAGACAAAGCGATAAGGCAAAGTTGTTTTTTCATGAGGGATTAATTTCTGCGAAAATAATGAATATTAGTTGTCACTAATTCAATGTAAATTAACTTTTTTGTAATTCATTTTATAAATTTAGCCTCGATTAAACCAATTGAAAACGAATACTAGAGACAATGCAACTACAATCTCCTACATCACTCCCAAAAGATTTAACTAAAACAACCTCGATCTATAAGTTGAAAGTTGGTCTAGCAGTAATAGCGATAATCTTGTTTTTTTCACTATTTGCTAGTTTTGTTGCTGGTTCTATCTGGCTCCTTTATGCTGCCATCATTTTCCCTTTTTTCATGGCTAATGTATGGATTATCTTATTAAAAATTGGAAGTATTTTAGGTGCTGGTATGTTAGTGCTTTTTCTTTTCAAATTTTTATTAAAGCTTAAAAATTCCGTTCCCGAGAACCGGGTTGCAGTGACAGTCGATCAAGAACCTAAACTTTGGGCTCTTGTGAATGAAATTTGCACAAAAACAGGTGCTCCAATGCCGGTGCGTATTTATCTCGATACCGATGTGAATGCGTATGTGCGTTACAGTAATACGTGGTTATCACTTATTTTTCCTGTTCGCAAAGAACTTACGATTGGAATGCCTTTGTTCTACACACTGAACACTTCAGAAATGCAAGCTGTCATTAGTCATGAGTTTGGACACTTTGCACAACGAAGCATGCGTGTAGGAAACTATGTAGGTACTGCAAACACGATTATTCATGACATGATCTATAACCGTGACAAGTGGGATGAAACCCTTGTTCAATGGCGTTCCCAAGATCTTCGTATAGCACTTCCGGCTCTTGTCCTATCAGTTATCATTTTCGTTATAAGACACATCCTAATGGCCTTTTATTGGTTATTAAATGTGCTTAATTCTTCGATGAGTCGTGAAATGGAGTTTAACGCCGACAAATATGCAGTTTCTACGACGGGGAGTATTCCATTGATTTCAGGAATTTGGAAGCTCGAAATAATTCAAAACGTATGGTCTTGGTGGCAAAGCACTGCTTATCAAGCCCATTTAAAAGATATTCACACCAATAACTTGTTTCCAAAGTTCCAAACGAGTTGGACCAGAAATGAGGCGTCAATCAATACAACCATGGAAGAGCTACCTGTAGATCCAAAGGGTGGAAAGCAGTTTTTTATTCAAAACATGGAATTTAAAGCATCCATGTATGCTAGTCATCCATCGAGTTACGATCGTGAAACAAATGCTAAAACGCCTTTTGTTGAAGCACCAATGAATAGGACTGTATCCCTTTGCATTTTAACCAAACCTGAAGAAAGTGGATCAGCCCTCACTAAAATAGTATATAAATTGTTTGGGGCAAAAGAGGAGCAAATTCAAGTAAATGAAGAAGCCTTTTCTCACTTTGTTACTTCGGAAAGATTGACAAATATTTTAATCGAAAGGTATCAAAACACATTCATAGATAGGGTAATAAATCTACCATCAAAAATTCAACTTAAGGAGCAAAGGACATTGACAGTGACAACGAGTTATGAAACGGTTACCCAGCATATTTCAACATTGAATGAATTAATCGCCCCATTACTTGACTTGAATAAACAATTGGAACTTGCGCAAGGAATTCAGTATGGTACGACTAAATCCAAATTCATTGATATAGATGGTAAGCAATACCATAAAAAGCAATTGCCTGAAGCTTTTGAAATTTTGGTTGCAAAGCGAAAGCATTATGTTGAAACTGGATTTAGAGACTGGGACAGGCAACTTTGTCTATACCTGATGCACATTTCCATTCAGAAAAGTGAGGAAAAGTCATTTTTAGTAAGAATTGAACAGCAACGTGTCATCAATCAATTACTTTTGGATACTACTGAAATTTACGGTTCATTTATGCAAGCTTTGGGGAAATTGCAAGAGAAAGGTGAAGTGCATGATTTTGAGATCAAGGAGTTTAGTGACAGAATTAACAAAGATTTGGTGAGACTAAATGAGCAACTAAATGAACTAATTGCTAGACCTTACGAACCTATCCCAAACCTTCCGGATGTATCTCATTTGCATAAGACGTTAACGAACAATGAAAAATTGCCCTATCTTTCTCAATCGCCCTTTGAAAATGGCGACTTTAACCAGTTCTATACTGAATACGATCATTTTCACAGCCAATTATGGCGCGTGTACCACTTGAATCTTTCTGCATTGTTTACAATGGGAGAAAATGTATTGGAAGATTAATTTTCGAACAAGAATGGGGTGTGTCGTTCTCTTACAGCGATGTGGGGGATTTTTGTGTGAAGCTCCAATACACGACTAACACACTACTCATCAGATGTGTTCTTAGAATTCGGTTCAAATTCTGTTTCGCATGCTTTACACCGATACACACGTTTTCTGTAGAGTGGTAAAACGCCAAAAATCATTGAAGTTATGGCAGCAAAGATACTTCCAGCATTCTTCATCGAGTTAAAGTCTCCAAATAAGCGCGTTGACCCACATTTTGGACAAGCAACTTCATTTCCTTCTTTGTCCAAGTAAGGTTTATGATTGTAGGTGTCGATCACTTCTCGTGCGCGCTCAACATCTTCTTCTCTCACTTGCAAACGAACACCTCCAATGGCATTGCTAATTAATGGGTTTAAATCCACTGTGAATTAATCAAAGATAAAACTCTCTATTCCTTCCGAATCCAAGTAATTCTGTAAAAGGCGAGCATCTATTGATGTGTTGAGGCGTTGTACGGTGATGAGGTTCATTTTTAATTTTTTATAAGGTCAATTATAGTGATTATATTTTCCATAGACATGTTGTCCAAACAGTTTTAATTCGGAATAATTTTCAAAGTATAAAATGCTGTTTGAATACCGGTATTTTCTGCTGATTCATACCATATGTCTCTCTTAGCTGCTGCAACGATCAGATCAACTATCTCCGAATCCAGTGAATCTTGGTTAGAAATCACTTCTGCTACAACAACCCTTCCTTCGCTGTTGACGTACAATTTCATGCGCACCATTACTTCTTCGCTTACGAAAATGTTTGCTGTTGAAATTTCTGATAATCGCTTTCTGTCTGTACTAAGAACCGGAGATTCTTTGGAGATGCTTTTGAGTAATTCTGATGAAAGTAGGTCGATTTCTGTTTCTTGAACAAATGAGTTTGTATATAGCGAATCAATTTGATTTACATACCCTTTCATGATGTAGCGCAAGGTTTCATTTTCTCGTTTGAGCAGTTCCACTTCATGCTGCAATGTTTCAAGTGATTGAGCATGGAAGGTGAAGGGGAGGAGAATGACTAAAAGTTGTTTCATATCTAATGTATTTTTTCGGGTTGAATGATAAAAGCCAACACTAAACCAGTAAGAAATCCTCCAATATGTGCAGCGTTATTAACATTGCTTGAAATCAAGCCGTAGAAAAAACTTATTATCATTCCTAAAGCAAGAAAAATGAGAAACCCTTTAATATCTTTTAATGATTTATAGAGAATAGATGCAAGTACATACCAACCAAATAGTCCAAAAACAATGCCACTTGCTCCCAAAGTAATTGTTTCATCGGGGATGTAAAAATAACTCACTATCTCACCTCCAAATCCCACAAATAGAACAAGCAATAAAAAACGCCAATGGCCTAAAAATGGTTCAAGTAACAAGCCGAAAACAACAAAGAAGAATAGATTATTGAAAAGGTGTAAGAATCCTCCGTGTAAAAACATAGCCGAAATCATTCTCCAATAGTCTCCATTATCAAATGCTAATTTTTGCATTGCACCATAATCAAAACAAGTCGAAGGCTGTATGTTAAAAAGATTACCATCTCTCGAACAGGATATTAGATAAAGCAAGATGATGAGGTAGCTCAAAATTGGCATTACTTTAATGTTTTTACGCATAAACAGTATATCTCTTACTTCCCGTTCTCCAGGCGTAATGGTATATTTTCCCTCAATGTATTGTGAGTATGCACGCTTGTCTGCAATGGTTAGAAAACTTACTGCGTAACAAACTCCAATTCCTAAAATGAAAAATATACCGGACCACATAAACTTTTCAAAAGCTTCTGAGTAGAGATTTTTTGAAGAAAATTCAAACACACGATGTTCCGAATTTTGATATTTAAAGGTACGTTCGATAGCAGAAGTGTAGCCATTTAAATTTCCACTTTTTTGAACAGGCATTAAAAACTCTTCAGTTCCCTTTTTTAAATGCAGAAATGCGTTCAGACTTTCGGTGTAAAATGATTTCCAGCGAGAATCTTTGTGGCTTTCACTTTCTCCGTTTGAAAATGAAATTCGGTATTTTTTTCCTATCCAAAACAGCGTATCTGGATATTCATGTTCATTGATAGGTGCAACGAAATAGGCGTAGTAATTTAATGTATTGCCAAATCGTCCGGTTACCTCACTCACGTTGTAACCATGAATAGATTGATTGTTCCAGTTCAGCTTGTCAATAGAGTAACACGTGTTCCAATCTGAGGCATTAATTTCTTCAATCGTGGAAATGGATTGTTTTTGAAGTTGGGCGTATTCTAAGGAAAATTCTCCAAATATGATTACCAAGGCCATGAAAACGTTGATCCCCATGAAAATGAATGATTCTTGGTTGTTCTTCCAGTGGGATTTATAAAACATTTTGAACCGTACGCGCAGGACTAAAAACCAAATCAAAACTGCGGTACCAAACGGTATCCAAAAGTCCCAAATAGTTTGATTCAGTTGCGTTGCTTTGATGTAATACTCTAAAAACCACCTTAAGGAAATTACACCAAAGAACCCTATGAATGTCCAAAGTGCAAATGGGAGTACTAAAAATTTAAAGCGTTGGAGTTGGGTCATGGTTTGGTACAGGTTTTTAACTGATAATCGTTATTATACTAATACTGATGTTGAGAATAAAGGAAGGAATTTCAAAAAACTGAATTTCATTGTAGGTAATTATTTTGCATTAAAAATATAGATTATATTTTAAAAGATAATACAGGTATGGAATAATGGGGTTTCAAGAGTAAACTAATTATCAAAAATTATCTATCTTAGTTCCCATGCAAGATCAAAAGAAAAAAGTCGAAGTTGTAGCTGCAATAATCAAGCATGAGGATAAAATATTATGTGTTCAACGCGGTGAGAATAAATTCGATTATATTTCTAAAAAGTATGAATTTCCGGGCGGAAAAATTGAACTTGGAGAAACTAAGGAACAAACGATCATCCGCGAAATTAAAGAAGAATTACTCATGGATATTCAAACAGAAACTGAATTTCTTACTGTTGAACATGAGTATCCTGATTTCATCCTTACAATGCATAGTTTTATTTGTACATGTACTAACAACACTGTTCAGTTAACTGAACACATCGATTTTAAATGGCTTAAAATTTCTGAATTGGAAAAATTGGATTGGGCTGGAGCGGATGTTCCAATTGTCGAAAAATTGATTCAGCAATAAATGGATATTCGACAAGCACTTAGCGAAAGCATACAAACTGGTTTTATAAATCAGCAACTTCAATCTGATAAGCAGTATCGTCCAGAATTATTGACGAATGACTATAAACAAGGAAAGAAAGTTCTTACCACAATTTTAAGAGAACTTGAAACTTGTGATGAATTTTGGTTTTCTGTAGCATTTGTGACTACAGGAGGCATTGCAACTTTGATGAATACGCTGATTGAGTTAGAAAAAAGAAATGTCAAGGGAAAAATTCTAGCATCGCAATATCTAAATTTCACCCAGCCAGAAGCATTAAAAAGAATCAAGCAATTTAAGAACATTGAATTGAGAATTGCTGTAGAAGGTGATTTTCATTCAAAAGGTTATTTATTCAAGAAACAAGGGGTTTATGACCTCATCATTGGAAGCAGTAATTTAACACAAACAGCACTTTGTTCCAATAAAGAATGGAACTTAAAAATTTCAGCTGCTGATGAAAGTGAACTAATCGATCAAGCGGTGAAAGAATTCAAAAGAGAATTTGAAGCGGCTATGGAAGTTAACTCACGCTACCTAATCGAATACGAATTGTTGTGGAAAGCTCGAACAAAGTTTGAAAGAGAGATTAAGGAAAAACGGCAAAATGTTGGTAAAGTCGAAATCAATCCTAATCTTATGCAACGTGAGGCATTAGAGAATATCAGTAAATTGAGAAAAGATGGGAAAAACAAGGCTTTACTTATTTCTGCAACTGGTACGGGAAAAACATACCTTTCAGCATTTGATGTAAGAAATTTCCAACCTAAAAAATTCTTGTTCATTGTTCACAGAAGAACTATAGCCGAAGAAGCCAAAAAAACGTTTGAATCTCTGATTGGAACAGATGTGAAAATGGGAATTTATTCTGGGGCTCAACGTGAACTAGATGCGGATTACATTTTTTGTACAGTACAAACCATATCGAAACAAGAACATTTAGACCAATTCGATCCCACCCATTTTGATTACATCGTAATTGATGAAACACATCGCGCTGGAGCTGACTCTTACAAACGGATCATGGATCATTTTACACCCAAATTTATGTTGGGAATGACAGCGACTCCTGAACGTACAGATGGAGCGGATATCTTTAAAATGTTTGACTATAATATTGCATACGAAATTCGCTTGCACAGAGCATTGGAAGAGGAAATGTTATGCCCGTTTCATTATTATGGGGTGACGGACCTGACTATAAATGGAGAAGAAATAAATGACCAAACTGAATTTAATAAGCTATTCGCTGAAGAGCGGGTTCAACGAATTATTGAAACTGCAGAACGCTATGGCTGCGATGATGGTGAAACCAGAGGATTAATATTTTGTTCCAAAAATGAGATAGCACTTGAATTATCCAATGCTTTTAATAGTAAAGGGTATCAAACAATAGCTCTGAGTGGAGCTAGTTCAGAAGAAGAAAGACAAGAAGCTATTAGGAGATTAGAAAGTGAACAAAAGTCTGAGAAACTAGATTATATTTTTACTGTTGATATTTTCAATGAGGGAATTGATATTCCAAGAGTGAATCAAATTATTATGCTTCGACCTACCCAATCAGCAATTGTCTTTGTGCAACAATTAGGTCGAGGACTTCGAAAAAACAGTGCTAAAGATTATCTAACGGTAATTGACTTCATTGGTAATTACAACAATAACTATTTGGTGCCAATTGCACTTTACGGAGACACGACTTATAACAAAGACACTCTGCGCAAACTCATGGCTAGCGGAAGCAGTTTGATTCCAGGCTCTTCAACGATTAATTTTGATGAAATAACAAAGGATCAAATCTTCGAAGCAATCAATAAGGCAAACATGTCTAAATTGGTTGATTTAAAAAATGATTACATCAACCTTAAGAATAAATTAGGGCGCATACCAATGATGACGGACTTCTTGGAGTATGGTTCACGTGACCCTTGGTTGTACGTACAATACAAAAAATCATATCTCAATTTCATCAATATTGTGGAAGAAGATTTCCGTTTAACATTTTCCAATAAGGAGTTAAAACTCATGGAAAATTTTAATCTTGAAATCAATAATGCGAAACGAGTTGAAGAAAGTATTATTCTTCGTGAACTGATTGAACATGGAGTATTAAGCGTTGAACGGTTGAAGCGATTAATTTTTGAGCAATTCGAATATATAGTAAGTAATGAGACAATTGAATCTTGTATTGTTAATTTGAATTTTAACTTTATTCGTCAGGACTATAAAATCGTTAAAAAGATTGACAATATTTTAAAAGCAGATTCAGATTTAATTGAATTACTTAATAACACAAGTTTCAAATTCTTCTTGCTTGACAATGTTAATTACTCCATTGCATCTTTCAAGAAATCATATTCCAAAGAAAATTTTGTTGGAGGATTGATTCGCTATAATAGATATGGTAGAAAAGATGTATGTAGAATACTAAATTGGCCCTTGGATATTTCAAGTACTTTATATGGCTACAGAACTGTAAATGAAATGACGCCATGCTTTGTCACTTATAAGAAGTCAGCCGATATTTCAGAATCGACGGACTATAATGATCATTTTATAAATGAAAGCACTTTTGCTTGGGAATCTCGATCAAATAGAAAAATAGAGAGCGGCGAAATTCAACAAGTAATAAGTTCCAAACGAATTCTTCTTTTTATCAAGAAAAAAGATGGTGAAGGCACTGATTTTTATTTCATTGGTGATATAACAATTCTTGATGGAAGTATTAAACAGGAAATTATGCCAAAATCCAAAGAACCTGTAGTGCACTTTTCTTTTGAATTAGATCAAACGGTAGAAAAAAATCTATACAAATACCTTGTTGATGAATAAATTTCAAACAAAAACTTTCTTAATTAGTTTGCCTTCTTTTATATATCCTAAGTTTTGACACTTTTTAAGATGTCTATAATAAGTTGCTTTTGAAAATTCTTTTCTTACTTCATCAAGAGACCCAAGTTCATGAAGTTTAAAAATGAATTGATGCAATGCCATCATTGATCGAAAAGGGCAAACAATTGGCATCAAAACGCTCATCACAGAAATCGATGGCATCATTAAACTGCAATTGGATAAACTCTTGTTCATCTTAAAAGAGGACCATCCTCAGTTTTTCATCGATTGCACCAATGCGCGCATGATCGTTGATCATAGAAGCAGACATCCAAATGGAACTTCGGAAGATGTGCCACCAGAATCAGATGATGGTACTGGAAGTTTTGATGATGACTTTTAGCTTGGTTGAAGGTTTAAAGTGAAAGTCCCTCACAGTGATGTGGGGGATTTTTTTGTTGGATATTGTTAACTCTTTTTTTTCTTCCATACCATATATGAAAGGATTGCAAAGAGAATCCAGTACGATTTTAGAAAGAAGCCTCCTAAATTATTTAGGCCTATTGGATCTATTTTATTAAGTTTTTTGTTGCTAATATTCAATTGTTTTTGAATTTCTTTCTCGGCATTTTCATAGCTACCAAGATCACCAGAAATATCAATATCCTCGCAATCAACTGTTTCATATCCACGAGTTCCATATTCTCCATAGCAATCTTCGACTTCGATGTGCCAATAGTCACCGGAATCGGTAATATGATATTCAGCCTTTTTAAATGTGTATTTTTCAATATGATGTCCATACTAATATGAAAAAATAGTAAACATTAGCAGTATACTTACAAGAATGTTACTTTTTAGGAATAACCATAATTCATTAATATTTTTTTTCATGTCATTTTTAAGATTAATCTTTTATCATCTCAATTACATTTTCTGAAAGATTTTTTGATAATTGACCATTTTTCAAAACATGAACCATTCCTATTTTACAAGTGTGTTTCTTTTCGGGATCATATTCATTTGGGTACGTTTTAAAACTTCCCTTTTCAAAATCACCAGGATACAGTAAAATGAGTTTAGTAGCGTTCCAAAAACGTCCATAAGTATACATTTGACGCAAATCTTCTATACTTGCAGATGCATCATAAGGACGTTTCCATTTGGTATCAATAACGATGGTTTCTTCTCCTTTGCGTATTACAATATCTGGACGAATTGTTCTGCCGCTTCCGTAAAAGACTTTTGATTCTTGTCCGCTGACTTCAAATCCTAAGTTTGGATTTTCTCTTGTGAATTTCTTCAGTTGTTTTAAAACATATTCTTCCCACAACTGATTCATATCAAACAACAAAGCAATCATTTTTCGTTGACCGTGATTGATGTCTGGTGAGTAATTCAAGATGATGAACTTTGCTAATTCCAAAGCGCGTTCATAAGGAGCTGTTTTGCGATTGACTTTCAATGCAGACAAATTCTGTGCATTGGGTTTGATTTGTTTCACTTCTGGAAATGAAATTTGTACGCGACGCAATTGATCGTTGAGATGTGTTCCTTTGGAAAACTGACCGACAATATCCAAGGCATATGCTAGTACTTGATGCAATTGATGGTCGAGATCATATATTTGATGCGTAGTGTAAAAACGTTCTTTATGAATTAGGTTATGTCGGATATTTCCTGCAAACTCCAACTTGCCTTTTAATGCTTTGACATTACCTGTTTCTTTTCTGTATTTTTTCACGAACCCTTGACGCACCAAACCATCTACTTCGTTTAAGAAGAATTGAAAATAGACTTCCAGTAAATTGATTTGTTGCTTTTTCAATTGTGCCGAATCTGCAGTAGCGGCTTTTATTCTTCCACAGGCTTTGAGCATTTGCAACAAGACATTCTTCCACTTTTTATCGTCATCCGATTTATCAGCTTTTGGATGAATGTTTACAGAAAGTCCTTCAACTTGAATAACGCCAACGTATTGTTTGAACTTCAATCCATTGTGCAAGACATCAAAATAAGCACCGTTGTGAAGGGTGTTCAATTTTACAAAGGCTTCCCAATGTTTCTTTTGGAATCCCTTTTCGTCTATTAGTAAACGACCGTGTTCATATACGTCGATGGTTTTCAATCTTCTGTATTCAGAATTTGATTCAATGCGTTTTTTAAGTAATCGTCTGATATAACTTCTTTGCTTGCAATATTCTTAATGTGGTACACCTTCCCTTCTGGATCAAAATTGTCTGACTTCACTGCAAATTTGACCTTGTTGGTTTCTTTGACATCGAAAAAAGCTGAACCAATCACCATTTCCATTTTGCTATAATCACCGTAAAAGTATTCTTGTAACAACGGAATGACTTTGTTGGCAAAGGTATTTCGTAAATGATCTAATGTGGTATCGTTGATGAAAAAGGCATGACCAATTGTATGATCTCTATCCACCAAAACTTCAATTCGCTCGTTGATGGTTGTCAATAGTTTCTCTATAGAAATACCTTCGATCGTTTCCTTCAATAATGTAGGATTTGGTAACATTTCTTCAAAGGTAAAACGACGACGCAAAGCTGTGTCCAATGCTTCAACGGATCGGTCAGCTGTGTTCATTGTGCCGATGATGTCAACGTTGGACGGCACTGTAAACGATTTTTTAGAATAAGGCAGAGTCACGTTCATTGGGTTTTTGCCATTCTTACGTTTGTCTGTTTCTATCAAGGTAATTAACTCTCCAAAAATGGCAGATACATTTCCTCTATTGATTTCATCAATGAAAATAGCATACTGATTTTCTGGATCACTTGATGCTCGTTGACACAACTCTTTAAAGATACCGTTTTCAATACTATATCCAACAGAACCTGCAACTTCATCCTCACTCATTATCGGCTTAATTCCTTCAATAAAATCTTCGTAAGAATACGATTGATGGAAAGTAGTAAAGACATAACGTTTGATTTCTTTATCTGGATTTGGATTGAAATTATTGATGCTATCTAAAATTTCATATAATTCTGGATTTTGTTCTTTTGTTTCATCTTCTAGAATTTCCCAAAAAGAGTCTTCTGTTTTATTGAATATGAATGGTTGTTGTTTCGTTTTTACATTCACAAATTCACACTCCTCAATTGTATGACTTTGCAATTGTCCCCAAATAGTTGGACGAACTGTATTTGAGTTTGAAAGTTGTGTCTTTATCGCTACCAATGGATGAGAAGCAATATCCGAAACCTTAGCTTTTTTCAACTCCAACAAAGTAAGTCCAATCACTTGCCACCATGAACAGTCACGAATAACATTTTCTACATGCTGCTCCTTTGAAATAGAAGTTTCCTTCGTTGTATAACGATCAAAATATTGTGATTTTAATTTATACGTTTTTCCTGTTCCCGGAGGACCGTACAGGATTTGATTAATTGGTTCTTTGGACATTTTTACTAATGGATTTATGACTTGATTTTTAATGCCAAACATTTTTTTTAATTCATTTACATAATCTTTATACTGAGTTATATCAGTCAATGTTTTAACGACTGTGCTACCATTTGAATTTCTCCAAATACCATCTGCTAGCCAATTTACTTTTCTACATGATTTGTAATCAGCTCTCGAATCATCATAGTAATAATCTGAAGCAACCACACCATATCCTAAGAATTCTTGTTTTCCTCTTTTAACAAAAACAATATCTCCAGGAGCCATTGCTTTGTGGAATTCATAGTTGGCATGAGCATTATTTTTTTTAGAACCATCCGAACCATCGAACTGCCTCAGTTTCTCAGCAATTTCTTTTTTTGAATTAAATTTTGTTAAGTCACCCAAATGATCCCAACCTAATGCCATTATTCTTTCTGAATAGAATTCATCCCATTTATAGGCTTTTTCGCCTGGAGCATAAATCCAATATTTCACATTTTCATTGAATACATCTAGTTCTTCATCCTTTTTTTGATCCAACATGGTATACAAAATATCTTGCGCCAGCAACAAATGATTTGTTCCATCATAGTATTTTGGAATAAATGATTTGACCAACTCAATTAACTCGTCATCTGATGCAACATAATCTGATATAAATTGGTTCAGTAAGGTCAAATAGTTCCCATACTTTTCATTTTTACTTGTGGGATTCAAACCCAACAATTTACAAAACTCTTTGTAAAATGAACTTTTGTAAAAAGTATACTTATCTGGATTGTGAAATGTTAAGTAAGCGGAAATAGTCCGCTCATCCTGATGGTGACCAAGTGTTTCTCCAATTGAACGATAAAGCGCTAATGACTTTTCATTAAATGCAATAACTCTATTTTTCAAAGGTATTTCTTCATCGAACAATTCAACGAAAAGAGCTCTAAATTCTTCTGGTTTTTCCCTGCAAATGTGATTTCCTACACCGCCCGCCATGGCATAAATTAAATTGCCAAATTTTACTTCTTTGTATTCGGTGTCAAAATCAGGTGCATTAACATCTGGTCTGCCTTTGAATTGAGAAACGAGTTCCCACTTATACACCTCATCCTTCATTTGGGTTTGGCGAATATGTTTTTTGTAGTTGGAGATTAATTCGTTCAATGGTAATTTTTTAGGGATAATTTCGAAACCAAAATTCTCTAGAATGTTAAAGCATTCCGAATCCGAACCACCTGAAAAGTCTTTTGGATCCAACTCTTCACCAGTTGCAAATCTGTTCGCAATTGAAATGATTAGTTTGGGAGGATATAACTTGCCATTGTAACTTAAATCATATGTGCTGGAATGTCTACCTGCACGTATTCCATTATTATCAACTTCAGTTAATGCCTTTAATATATGTTCTTTAGTAATAAGGTTCATTTCCAAATTGTTTAATGTAGTTTTTATGCAGATTCATATTGGTCGAATAATGTCTTTTGATAAATGTTCCCATTCAATTTACCAATTAATTCACGAATGAATTCGTAGTGTTTAACATACTGATTGGGAATGAAAATTAAATCTATACTTTTTCGATTAAGTAATTCTTTTTTTAACAGATCGGATTTGATTGTTTTAGCTTTTGTAGTATGCTCATGACCGTTAATTTCAAAAACGATATGCGGAACTTTTCCGATGTAAAGTACTCCATCAAACTCTTTTTTATTTACCAAATCATTGTTTATTTCCTCTGGAAACAAATCAATCACTTTAACGTTTCGCTCAAAACGTCCACCTTGAACAGAACAGAAATGCTGCATTGTTTTATAGAACTCATCTTCAAAAATGGAATCGTTCGAAAATCCAATGGTGAATTTATTTGCATTACTTTCTGGCACTTCAATGGTTCCGTTTTTTTCTACGTAATCAATCAATGCATATAAATCGTCATCTTTTCGAGAAAGCAAATCAATTGCTTTTCTATCAGTAACTACTATTAAATTTTCTTGTGCTCTTGTCACTCCAACGTTTATCAACTGACTATTGTTTTTAATCCAATTGTAGGATTTTTCGGATGTCCTTTTTGAAATTGATGTAGATATAATTATTGTTTTATTTTCTTGACCTTGAACTTTATGAATTGTTCCACATTGTACACTGTCATCAATTAAACATGATTCTTTGGCTTGTTTGATGTAGTGATTTAAAACTTCTTCCTGATTGCGGAAAGGAGTTAAAATGAATACATCTTTAAGTTCATTATCAGCAATATAATCCATGATTGCTTTTGCTTCTTCTAATTGAGAATTTTTGTTTTTCTGATGTAGGTTATTTACTTCTAATAGTTTCACCGCACCTAGGTTTTCAATTTGATCCAAATTCAAGCGCTTTTCATAGAATCGCATGTTGGAATAATTGATAATTGTCTTACCACAACGGTAGTGATACCTCAGTAAAATATCTCTGGAAATATTATCAATGGATTTATAAACCGAAAGTATTGAATTGTTAAAGTAATTATAGGTTTCCGGAATTTCAAATGCTTCCATGAATCGTTTATTTCGAATTTCATCAAATATAACAATGGGTTTTAACTGGTTGGTATCGCCGATTAGCACCATGTTTTTGCATTTTGAAATAGGAATTAAACTAGTAGCAATATCACATTGTCCAGCTTCATCCATGATTAAAAGATCGAATTTATAAGTTCTGCCAAGTTTGCGACATGAGAGATTTGTATTTAAAATGATTGGAAATACTTTGGTTAGTTTTTCTACATTCGTATCGTCAGCAATCCATTTGTTGAACTCTTTGATTTGTTCCTCTTGTCTCTCTAGATAAAGAATTGCTTGTAATTCTCTAAAATCCTTATTTTTAAGACGTTTAGTGTGCTTCAAGGACTGATAGTAAAAGAATTGAAGCAATTGGTGATTGCCTTTTATGACTTCAAAGATTCCCTTAAAGTCTTCATCCTTAACCGCTTTAAGCTCTTGAAGCTTATTGATTATTTTTATCCGTTCTTGTTCTAGTAACCAAGTCTTTCCTTTAGCCAACAGCGCTTCTATGAAAAATAGATTTTGTTCTAACTCTTGTTTGCGCTCCAGATTTTCCAGATTTTCATCCAGTAAACGATTATTTTCTTTCGATCTGTCCTTTATGCGGGTTAATAGTTCTTCTTTTGGAATATCATTGGTTTCAAATTCAAATAGGTACTTGATTTTTTTGAGTGCAGTTGCAGTGCATGTATTGTTTCCTATGCGCAATACAGGAAAGAGAATCTCTTTATTCTTGTATTTCCCTAGTACTAATTTATCGTAAATCCCATCTATTGGCACATTGTTGTTAGAAGTAATTAAAACAGTTTTATTACTTGTGAAACAGTTGATGGCAATGTTTAAAATAGTTTGTGTTTTTCCCGTTCCTGGTGGGCCTTGTACATAAGTAATCGGATATTTTAGCGAATTATAAATAGATCGAAGTTGATCAATATTTACAAGGTCATCATACAATACTATATTTGGTTTCGTGCGGTTTTTGGTATCCAGTGAAGACATATTTTGGAAGAATGCTTTCAAAGGAACTTCTAACTTACCTCTTCGATGATCAGAATCAATTTGCGCATAAGACATTGAAATATCTATTTGTGCATAACCGAGCACTACCAGCTCTGGTTTTGTATTGGGTTTTTCTCCTGAATGGAAAGCTCCAGATATGCGATTTACAGATTCAATTGGATCTTGGATATAGAAATCCTGAAAGTCAACCGGACTCATATCTGAATAATAAGACAAACTGTATTTTGCTTCTTGGATATAAAAGTTGGTGTTAAAACTAACTTTATCAGCGATAAATAGTGATTTAGTAACAGGGTCAAAGGTCAATTTGCGATAAGCTACTACAAATTTTCCACGCGATTCCAAATCAATTGAAAATTCATTAAGAGCCAATTCGTAGAAGTGAAATTTGTTGTAATCGTTGTGGTAGAGTTCTTTGATGATGCGTTTTTGTTGTTCATCATTTAATTGAAATGGATTGTTTTCGAGTAACTTATTTAAGTCCAATTCTGGAATTAAATGTTGTTTGTGTAAGAACGGATCGTTATTAGCACGATAGCATTCGAGGTAATAGTTGAGCCTACGACTATCAAAGTTGTCAAATTCGTACTGTTGTAAAGAATCATCGTTTTCCATTTTCTCTATGAGTACTCTAGGAACTTCATATTGTGAAAACTTTAAAATTTCTGCCGTTTGAATTTTCGAGATGAACAATTTAGCGTTCAAAATGGGTTCGTCCTTTGTGATATTGAACATGTTCACATGTAATTCTCCCTGAGCGTTGATATCGAGAATACTAATCCAAAATGGATTGACTTCATCGCTACTATTCTTATAGGTTACACTTAAGTACTTTGCTTCGCGAATCGCTTTTCCAATAAGTGATATGATGTTTTTTTTTCCCATCAAATTATACTCCTTTCTATACCCATACGATCTTTCAAAAAAGTACTTGGTTTTTACGTACGTTATACTTTAATGTTAATTTTCTAAACACAGTTTGCACTCCTCTTTCACCTGTTTAGTTTCATACCTAACTAGGAAACTTAGTATACAAACAATTGAATAGAAATCATAGACAATGCACTTTACGACCGCTTGGCTTTCATCAGTTTTATTTAATTCTTTTTATTATCTCACAACCTCGACCGTCTCCACCAACTCTTCATCGCACTTATCCAATGCTTCTTTTTCGCTCAATCCTTCTTCCATGTAGCGTTCCACACAACCGTCGTTACCTCCTTCGCAGGAAGTGATCATTAGTGTACAGATCAGTATTCCAAAACCTAGTATTGCTTTACTTTTCATTGTCTTTTGTTAAGTGTGTTCTTCTTCTTCTTCTCGCACTTCATACCGTGTCACCACGACTTCTTGTACTGAAACTAACAACATCATTGGTCCCAACAAGATAAATGCTAGAATAGCGAAAGCTTGTCGTGTGTCGTTTGTCATTTTCTAATCCAATCGAAAGTTAATTGGTAAGTTATACCGTACACGCACCTTTTTGCCCTTCGATTCTCCTGGTTCCCAAGCTGGCATTTTTTTTACAAGGCGAAGGGCTTCTGCATCCAAGGCTTCAGAAACACCACGCATGATTTTTACATCCGATAATGTTCCATCTACTTCCACTGTGAATTGCACAAAGACTCTTCCGGCTTCGCTATTTTTGATCGCCGATTCTGGGTATTGTAAATTGTTGCGGAAGAATGTTTGCAATGCTTGGTTACCGCCTGGAAAGCTGGGTTCTTTATCTTGGAACTCAATTTTTTCTACTTGATCAACATGAAATTCGGGTTTTGGAGTCTTCGCTTCAACGGGTGTAGGTTCTTCTTGAGAGAAACTTTCCGTGCTAGCGAACAGAAGAATAAGGTAAAGTAGTTGTTTCATAGTTAGTTTATTTAATCTGTCTCTAAAGCTAATGAAAAGTGTTGGAATGGGGAGTAGTGGGGGAGGAAAATAAGGGTTTATACTTAGATGTTTCTTTTTCTTTTTGGCATTGCCCCAAAAAGAAACAAAAAGCTCTAGCGCTGGTCCTTTTCCTTTACCCAATCAACTTTCAATGCTTTATTTGCAAAAACTCCCCGCCAGAAGTCGGGTCAAACAGTTTGCAAATAAGACGCATTTTCAAGTGATGGGTCCCAAACGAAAAGAACAAGGCGCGGAAGAAGATCTTGGAAGGGAGATTAGTTGTTGTTTTTTCTGTTTTACTTTTTTAAGCATAAAAAAGTAAGCAAAAAATGCTTGCAGCTTTTCAAGGAGTCTGCTTCGCACCACTGATGCTACGTTGCTACGTGCTTTATTCCTTCGGAATGCATCTTCGCACTGCGCACAGTTGACTCTGTGAAAAACTGCGGGGTCACCGATTCAAATTTTGAGTGGTTGAAAAACTTAAGTTTTACTTTTTTAACCATAATTATAAAGAATTACAAAATTGTTAATGCTGCACCAAAAGCAATTCGCAACGATAGCAGCGAGGAATGCGACCGCCGAAGGCAGCAGCGAAGCTAAATTGCGTTTTGTGCAACAAAACAAAGCATGAAGCAATGACTAGACTGCGGTGCTTTAGCAATCGTCTTGAATTGGTTCTTGATATCCTTGCGCTAACGCTTAGTCTTCGAATGCAATGCATTCTCTTCTTTCGTTCTTTCTTTTTGATCTAGCAAAAAGAAAGGACAATTAATCGACTCAGTCAACAATTGGGACTTTGATTTTAAACACCAATCCTTGTGCTGGTTTGTTCTTAATCTTCATGGTGGCACCTAGAATTTGCACTCTGCGTTTTAAACTCATGAAACTACTTTTGGAGGAGAGAATGTCTTCTTCTATTCCTTTTCCATCGTCCTTAAAATGGATTTCAAGCTCTTCTCCATGGATGGAAAAGCTTAAGGTAAGGTGATTGGCATCAGCATATTTTAGTGCGTTGTTAAATAATTCTTGTACAATTCTGTAGATGTGCATGAGGTTGTAATAGCCAAATAATTGCTCCAAATCTGCTTGCTTAGAAAGGGATACATCAATATTGCCCGTTGCTTCAATGCGTTCTATCAATGCTTCAATTTCTGAATAAAAACCGTTTTCTGTGATGCCTTTTGGTCTTACCTCTCTGATTAAATGCGAACATTCGTCTAGGGCGCTTTGCAAGGTTTCATTCAATAGCTGAGCTCTTGGTTCGTCTGCTAATACTGGTGATTGTTCCTTAAGGAAGGAAAAAATCAACTTTGCAGCCACGATGTTTTGCTGTAGTCCGTCGTGAATTTCCCCGGCAAATCGTTCTTTTTCTTTTTCTTCAATCTCAATGATGTTCTTATAGGCTTCTCGTAAAGAACTTTCTGTTTCAATGAGTTCGGTAATGTTATTGGATAGCATGATGCAACACTTTCTTCCGTCAATTGTCAAGAAATTTTGTTCAATTTGAACTTGAATTTTTCCTCCATCTTTCAATTGATGTCGAATGTTGCTGTAATTTTCTAATGCCAATCGCTGATGAAACTCAGCAGGATCATCAAAATCTGCGAAAATGGTCAATACAGACATGGCGTAAAATTCCGATTCTGTGTACCCGTATTGTGCGATCGCTGCCGGATTCACATTTAAAATTTGCAGCGTTGCAGTGTCGTAAACCCACATCGGTACAGGACTTAAACGAAATAATTCACTGTATCTTTTTTCTGATTCTTCAATGTTAGCGGTATACTTTTTTCGCTCAATACTGAACAGAATGCTTTTGTAGAGTGCATAGGCACTTAATTCATCTTTCAACAAGTACTCAGATACCCCGAGTGATACAGAGTGAATGCTAAAATCAATGTTCTCATTGCCCGTTAGAATAACCACTGGCAATTGATCTGCAAGCATAAGGATGTCTGAGATGAGTTGTAATCCATTGTTGTCGGGTAGTGTTACATCGAGCAAAATGGAATTGAACTTTTCCTGATTCTGTGTTAATAAATCATGAGCTTCAGCAAAGTTTTTGGCCCTGGTAATGACTGGAAGGGGAAACATTTCAACAATGTATTCTTCAATCAGAAAAAAGTCACCTGGATTATCCTCAATTACAAGAATGTTCAAATCAATGTGGGAATCAAATCTGGCCTTCATGCTTAACTAGCTGATAACACACATGTTTGCAACCAAAAATCTTGTATGCTTTCAACTGTTTGCAGAAAGGCAACCATGTCGATGGGTTTCGTCACAAAACTATTGGCGTGCAATTCGTATGCTTTACTGATGTCGCTAGGATTTGAGGATGTAGTTAAAATAATGACGGGGATTTTTTTTAGGTCAACATCTTGTTTAATCTCCTTTAAAACCTCTAAACCATTGTAAATGGGGATGTTCAGGTCAAGCAGAATTAAGTCGGGTCTAACAGTTGTTGAAAATCCAGCAGTCTGATGCAAGAAATCTAGTGCATCTTTTCCGTTTTTCACAACATCCAATTCTATTTCTACTTTACTTTCTTCAAAAGCTTCACGTGTTAATAATATGTCGCCTTCGTTGTCTTCGACTAATAATACATTTAACTTTTTCATAATATCATTTTATTGATGGTAAAATAGAAAGTGCTTCCTTCATTGATTGTGCTTTCTACCCATATTTTGCCCTTGCAGGACTCAATATTCTTTTTGGCAATGGCTAATCCAATTCCAGTTCCATTGTATTCATCTCTATTGTGCAATCGCTGAAACAAAATAAAGATTTTGTCAAAAAACTGAGGTTCAATACCAATGCCATTATCTTTCACTCCAATCGTCCAATGTTTTTCACTTTCCGTAACATTTATCCTAATAGTTGGTTGTTGTCCTACCTTTGCATACTTAATAGCATTATCAAGAAGACAGTGAAAAGTTAGTGTAATTGGAGTTAAATAGCAAGTAACTTCAGGTAATTCGTCACTGATAATGACAACATTTTTTTCTTCAATCACTTTTCGCCTCAACACCTTGTAACCATCAATAATCTGATTCAAGTTGATGGCAACAGCCTCTTCGTTTAAATTTCCAGATCGCGAATAGTCCAATAAATCCAAAATGATTTGTTTCATGCGTGCAGCTCCATCAGTAGCGAAATGAATGTATCTCAGCGCTTTGTCGTCCAATTGATCTTCATATTTTCGTTTCAATTGATTCATAAAGCTAGAAATCATGCGCAGCGGCTCTTGTAAATCATGAGAAGCAATGAAAGCGAATTGTTCTAAGTATTCGTTTGAAGCTTCTAACTCGAGAGTATATTCTTTCAGATCTTCGTTTAGCGCAATGAGTTCCAATTCCATTTGCTTCTGTTTGGATATGTCAGTCATTGCACCAACCATTCGAATGGCTTTCCCTTTTTTGTTTCGAATAATAACGCCTCTATCAATGACAAATAGAATTTCTCTTTTTTCGTTGAACACGCGGTATTCGTTTTCCCAACGTGTAGTAAGTGGGTTGGCTAAGGCAAGATCAATGCTTTTTTCAATTTCACCAAGGTCATCTGGATGAAAATGGTTCTTACGAAAATCTGTGTCTTCGGATATTTTGGTGTAGTCATGTCCAAAAAATTGTTCAATGGCTTTGGACCTGTAAAAAGTGTTATTGACGATGTCCCAATCCCAAATGGCATCATTGGTTGCTTCGGTTACCATTTCAAAGCGCTCGTTTGATTTAAGGATTATTTCTTCTGTTTCTTTGCGCTCTGTAATGTCTTGAATAATTGCTAAAAAACGCCTATTGTTATGTTCTGTAACCAATTGCAAATGGACTTCAACAGGATAAACGCTTCCATCCTTACGTTTATGATTCGTTAGAAAGACAATTTTTTCTTTTTCTTTCAGAATTAATGGATTAGAAAGTTTCCTAAAACTCTCCTCTGTAAAATCGGGCTTAATGTTAATTGGTGTTAATCGTTTGATTTCTTGTTCAGTATACCCTAAATTATTTAATGCTCCTGTATTAACGTAGCTAAAGATGAGCGTCTCGGTATCGAAAATATATATCTCATTTAAACTATTTTCAATTGTGGTCATTAGACTGTTTTTCTCTTCTTCTGCCTTTTTACGATTTGTAAGATCTCTTATGAATGCACAAAAGAACATATCACCATCTTGTTCGATGGGAATAATTGTTAACTCTATTGGAAATTCATCTCCATTTTTTCGAATAGCAGTTAATTCCAATAATCTATTAAGCACTTTTCCTTGACCTGATTGCATGTAATTTTTAACACCTTCCTCATGGAATTTTCGAAATGCTTCAGGAATGATTAACTGTGGTAATAACTGACCAATGGCTTCTGATTCTTTCCATCCAAATATGGATTCAGCTTGCGGATTCCAAAATGTGATTTCTTGATTTGGTAAGATACAGATTATAGCATCAAGAGCGCCAGACATGATCAATCTTCTTCTTTCTTCACTTGCTATGATTTCTATTTGCGCTTCTCTTTGTTCAGTAATATCCCTTGTTACTCCTAACAATGAGCTAATATCACCCTTTTCATTTCTCATCGGAACAGCATGTGTTTCCATCCATCGCTTTGTTCCTTTTAAGCCCTTTATTTCGAAAATAAGTTTGCCCGATTCTCCTCTAAAAACACTTTTGATAAGATTCATAAAGGCAGGTTGGTGCTCAGGCAAAACAATGTCTAAAACAGTTTGATTTAGAATCTGCGTTTCATTTTCAGCTTCAATCATTTCCAGACCTGCAGGATTCATCATGAGAATTTTACCCTTTTCATCCATTAATTTCACACATTCAGGCTCAGCTTCTAAAATTGTTCTTAATTTATTTTCACTTTCTGCTAGTTTCAACTGTGATCTTTTTCGGGCATCTATTTCCTGAAAACTACCGTAAATGCGCTTACAAATGCCGTTTTCAAATTCTGCATTTCCGGTTGATCGCACCCATTTTTCTTCCTTGTTCGTGGTGATTAAAATTGCCTCAAAGTCATAAGGCTCCTTATTTAAGATGCACTGATCAACATTGTCTTCCACTAACTGACGAAAATCTTCTCTGTAAAACTCAATGCCTTTTTTCAAGCTCGGTTTGAAAGTTTTGGGGTCTGTTCCGTGAATTTTATGAACTTCATCGGACCAAAAAAGACTATCGTCCACTAAGTTAATTTCCCAACTTCCAATTTTTGCCAACTCGCTGGCTTGGCGATTCAACTCTCTTAATTTCTTTTCTTCCGTAATATTATTGGCAGTAGCATAGATGAGTTCCTCATTCAAATCTGAATTGCAATACCAGCTTAGCCATACCGTTTCACCATTTTTTGTGATGTAGCGGTTTTCAAATTTAAACGTTGAATTATTGGTGTTGTTTTGTTGGAATGTATCATTGAAAGTACCAATTTCTTCTGGATGACTAAATTGGTCGAAGTCTTGTAGAAGAATTTCATCTTTATCAAATCCAAGCAGTTGACAACCAGACTGATTGATTTTTAAAAACTTCCCTGTGGTGTCAAGCAAGCAAATAATGTCGGGAACAGCATTGAACAAATGATTGAGATCGTTTTCTAATTTTTTACGCTGGAGTTCAGAACCAATAAATAGGTCAAGTCGTTTAAATAATTCAACGTAATTTTTAAGGTAGGCATCATTTTTCTTGGTACCAACTTTCATTACACCAACCAATTCATCGTTAAACACCAAAGGAATACCTAAAATTGATTTTAAGCCAATTTTTTTTGCATCATCTTTTCGAATAAAGTCGATGCTATCATCAATGTCGTTCCAAACGAGCTCTTTTCGATGCAACCAAACTTGACCGCCAAGACTTTCAGAGATCTTAAATTTTTGAGATTCTACGGTATCCGTGTAAAAAATTTCATCGTGTGAATCCACAACAAAATGACTCAGGAGTTGCATGTGCACTTTTTCAAGATTGACTGTCCATACCTCCACTAAATCAAATTTCCCGTAGGCACTGATTGTTTTACATAATTCATTGGCAGCAACCTTGAGGTCATTTTTACTACTAAAATCAACGTTGATTTTTGCGAGTAATTCTTTTTCTTGTTCTTTTATGACTTGTTCGGTAACATCTCTTTCAATGGCAACCCAATGAGTATACACTCCAAGTTCGTTGGCCACTGGAGTAACACTAATATTGACCCAAAATTCTTCTCTATTTTTTTTATAATTGAGAATGGTTAATTCACAAGGCTCCCAATTACTGAGGGAATGTATCAACTTGTCGAGTTCTTCTTGTGTAGAATTGGGACCATTGAGAATTTCAGGTGTTTTGCCGATAATTTCCTCCGGCTTGTAACCTGTCATTGTCGTGAAAGCTTCGTTGATATAAACGATTTTAGGTGCAATGTTGTTTTGAGACTTTGCCTCCGTTATAACAATTGCATCTTTGGTATTTGTAATTACACTTTCAAACAGCTTAAGTTTGTGCTGTTCTTCAATGAGATCTGTAATATCTCGAAAATTATCAACGATTCCTTGAATGGATGGGTCGTGCAATAAATTTGTGATAATCGGTTCTATCCAACGCCACGTTCCATTTTTATGTTTTACTCTAGAAGTATGCCCTTTCATGGGAACTCCAGGGTTATTGATGCATGCGATCAGCGCTCTTTCAACTCCTTCAAGGTCTTCAGGGTGCACGAGTAGTTTAATGTCTAAATTCATTACCTCTTCAATGGAATAACCCAGGACTTTTTTCACAGAACCCGATACAAATGTCGTTTTTCCCTCTGGCGAAATAATGATGATGCAGTCCATGCTATTTTCAACAAGAGATTCAAACCTTTTCTTGCTCTGCTCCATTTGTTCATCTTGTTCAATTCTCTCCGTAACGTCCCTAGAATTCGAAACGATGCCTTTAACCACAGAATTTTCTGTCATATTAGACAAAACAGTTTCAATCCATCTCCACTTCTTCTCTGAATTTTGAATACGAAAAGGTGCAATTGCTACTTTTTGTTGCGTGGCTATTTTCTGAAAAGTAGTGTGGACACTTTCTAAGTCTTCAGGATGTATGAACTCATTGAGTTGTTTTCCAATAAATTCTGAAGGAGAAATTCCAAGTACTGAAACACAAGTTGGACTGATATAAGTGAAGTAGCCATTGGCATCTAACAGACCAATAATATCGGCTCCTTCCTGAACAAGTGCTTTAAAGCGTTCCTCACTTTTTTTGTTTTTTTCTATCAGTTCAATTTCTTCTCTATAGTCTTTGGCAACAGCATACCTTAACTTGGTAACATTGTCCCATCTAGCCGACCATAAATTGTAGGCAATTTCTCCATTTTTTTTACGATACCGATTAGTAAATGAATGGAAATCCTGGCCATTGTGTAATCCTGCGATTTTTTCATTGGTCTTTGCAAGGTCTTCTTCTAGAATAAAATCTTTGTAGGACTTTCCAATTAATTCAGATGGAGTGTATCCCCAAAGATTAACAGAAGCTGCACTGACGTATTGAAACACTCCTTGTTCACTCACGATGCAAAGGACATCTAATGAAGAATCAATAAGTTGATTTGCCTCTGTTCTTAATTTGACAATTTTCGTAATATTTCTGGATGCACATGAAACAGCAATTATTTCTCCGGATTCATCTCGCAATGGCTGGAATGTAGTTTCTGCGTATTGAATTTCGTTGATGTTTGGGTGATAAAAATGTTCTTCAATATCAAAGGCTTCTCCCTCAAAAGCTCTATTGTAGTAATTCTTCCAGTTTTTAACGTCGGCTGGACCAAAGGAATCAATGAATGCGGATTCGCTAATTTGCTTTTCCACACCTGTTAATTCTTTGATTAGATCAAGATAAGTTTTATTGGCATAGACTAACTCACAATCACGATTTACAACCCAAATTAGATTGTCACTTTGATTCATCAATAGGTTTTGGTACTCAATCCGCTGCATAACTAAGTTTAACTGGTATACAATCAGGATATTGAATAGACCAAATAGTTCGTTTTAAAAATTAACTCAAAACGTTACAAACTTTCGGTTGGTCAAATAGACCTGATGTTATCACAAATTAATGATAAAATCGGGGATATACAAAGAATAAAATGAATTCATGTTATTTACTATCGCTGGGACAAATCACTTCGCTGTGATTTCGGGCTTTTCATTCCTTTCAATGAAAGGAAGTGGTAAGATTTCCATTGTAGAAAGAAATGAATTATTGGATTGAATCGTCAAAAATAGCCGTTTTCTCTGGCCCAACTGCTTAGCTGCGCAGCATTTTGAATGTTTAATTTTTTCAAAATGTTGTGACGATGAGTTTCGATTGTGCGGACGGATACACATAGGATTTCGGCCATTTCCTTAGATGTCTGACCCTTTGCAATTTTTTTGACAATTTCTATTTCTTTCAATGTCAAACCTTTTGCGGAATGCTGGTCATTTTTGCTTGGAGAAAAGGTTTCGCTAAATAACTTATTCCTTACATTTTTATCCAAATAAATCTCACCTTTCATCACCGTATTGATTGCTTCAACAAGCTCTGCTTTTGATGAGTTCTTGCTTAAGTATCCTGTTGCACCTTTACTCATTAACTTTTTCACGATGGAAATGTCTTCATGTAAGGACAGCCCAATGACTTTTATCTTTGCAATTCTGTCACAAATCATTTCAGTAGCATCAAGCCCATTGCTTTCTTTTAAGTTTACATCCATTAATATAATGTCGGGTAAAAGTTCCAAGCACAAATTCAATGCAGAACTAGCACTGTTTGCTGTTCCAACAATTTCTAAATTGTCTTCCATGCCAAGCAAGGCTGTCCAAGCTTCAGTTATTAGGTTGTGATCATCAACTAATATGATTCTAATTTTGTCCTTCATTCATAAATGATTTATAAACGGTGAGTAAGTCAAATTTAACTAAAATCAATTTATTTAACGCATCGAATTGAGAATATGAATTTGTGTTATGAGAAAAACAAGTCTCAACCTTCTTGAATCCCTTGACTGGCTTGGTTATTGATTAAAAACTCAAAGTAATAGAAAATATTTAGCAAGGTGAGAATTCACATAATATTGAAATCGTTCTGAATGAAAACACGACCACCCCTTAAGTCGTTGGAAAACAATGTAAATACTATTGTTTTCTCTTGATAATTGAAGCAGAAATTAGTAAATTCGCATACAAAGTATACAATATAAACTTGAACGCTATCGCAATAACACCCAAGACTGCTGTAATTATTGAGGACTTCAAATTAATTGCGCAAATATGGCAATCAATTCTTGAAGGCAAAGGCATAACTGTGTTAAAGCAGTTTGACAATGCTGATGACATCGAAAATGAAATCATTGAACTTTTGCCCGACATAGTTTTGCTAGATATGAATTTAAAAGGCAAAGTAGATGGCATTGAATTGACAATCAAATTGAAGCGTCTCAATCCATCTATTCGTATTCTTATTTTAACGATGCACGATAGCATTAACTATATGACAAAAGCTTATCAAGCTGGTGCACTTGGGTATATCCATAAAAATTCTCAGATGTCAGAACTGAACTTGGCAATTGAAACTGTCTTAAGTGATCAATTGTATTTCAAATCAATAGTGACTGAATAAAAAAAAATCGTGAGACATGTCCCACGATTTCTTCTTACCTAACCATTACTACTATCTAACCATTACTATTTCACTATTATTCTCTTTGTTTTTGTAATTCCGTTATCAAAATTCACTTTTACGAAATAGGTACCTTGACTAAGGTTTCCAATTTTCAATTTTCCGTCATGTGGCACCAATGTTTCAATCATTTCACCTCGAATAGATGTGACTTCACAGATTTTAATAAGATGTGAACTCGTCAAACTTATTTCACTTCCTTCGGTGCAAGGGTTTGGAAATACGTTAAAATCAACGGTTTCATTCACAGCCAATTCTTCAGTTCCTGCAGTTGAGTTCGTTTCATGAAGAAATCCTTCAATAGTATTGAATTCATCATGAATTACTGGTGGAGCCGGTTCGTTTTCACCACCACAACTCATGTATGAGGCCGCCATTGTAACTGCTGCTCCGGCATCAAGTCTTCCATTACCGATTAATCCAGCATATTGAGGATTCAAAGAATCTATGTTTACTGCTGTTGAATATAAAATCGTTTCGACATCTTCAAATGTTAAGCAGCTATCAACTGAGAGCATTAATGCGATTGTTCCAGAAACAAACGGAGCAGCGAAGGAAGTTCCATTTCCAACTAAATAATACCCAGGACCCATACTTATTGGCACCAGTAGACCAGGCGCAGAAATATCAACGTCACTATTGTGTTGATGTGTTGCGTTTGGATCACCAGGGTATAATTCATGATTATCAGTACTACCAATTGAAGTAACAGAAATTACATGGTCACAAGCTGCAGGATAAACCAAGTTTGTTGGTCCTCCACAAGTACCACCGTTTCCAGCGGAAGCCACGACAATAGAGCCGTTGTCGTAAATTTCATTGATTATTGTTTGGACGTAGTCACTTGGAGCGCACCCTGATGTCCATGAAGTGTTTATTACTCGGTAGCCATTATACGTAGCTGTTAGCAAGTCATTGTACGACATTCTATAAAGTGCAAGTTCAGAGTTGTATCCGATTGCGCTTTTTCCCGTGCCATTGTTCGTGTTTCCTGCGGCAGTGATAGCCACCGCGGTACCATGGCCTTGTGGTGAGGTATTGGTTGAATCGTAAAAGTGAAACTTACCTTCTAGGTCTTCGTGGTCAATGTAAAAGTTTTGATCTGATATTGCGATGATGATAGAACTATCTCCATGAGTAATGTCCCATGCTTGAGGAGCATTGATTAAATTCAACGCATAATCATCTTCAAAAACGATGGAATAGTCATTTGGTACAAATAATGTTTCATAATGTGGTCCAATTTCTGGTTCAACAAAAAGAGTTGAAAGTTTAGATACAGCGATTAACAAGTCTGTCTCATCACAATTACATGTTATTTCTACAAGGTGTTTCAAGGATGGTCGTTTTGATGCAGGCACAGCATAGTCAATTGATAATATTGAATATTCATTGATCAAGTCTTGCAATTGTGTATCACTAGTAAAGAGTCTATTTTCTTGTTGCTGTATCTCAAAATTTTCGAAGTTTGGCATCTGTGTCCAGATTACGCCATTTTGAGCTGATAAATTAAACGTTTGTAACGCAATGCAAAAACCAATTGTGGCTTTGGCAATCAATTTTCTGTGTTTGTTAAGAGTTTTCATATTATTAGATTTTAGTAGAGTTCATTTGTTTGGTTTTCCAAATAAACAGTAACTAAATCCAAAAAAACATGAAATCACCAGTGTTCATGCGTGAAATACACGCTTTGCGTTAGTACAGAATACGTGTTTTTATTCCCTTTCCTAAGTAGAACTACTGAGAAATGCTCGAAAGGTGTAAATCTTTTAAAAGAATCAAACAGGTTACAACCTTGCTAAAATTTAGGGTGTAATTACATATCTGAGCACCGTATTTGCTTATACTGGCATCGTTGAGCTCAAAAAAATATGCTTAAGGTAACTTTATATCGAGTCGTATTGAGAAAAACCTAGTAGAGGTTAACTCTCTCATTTTTGTATGCAAAGGAGTTTTGTTGAAGTTCCGGTTTCAGTTTCAACTCTCACCACGTAACTACCAGCATCGAAATGTGCTGTTGAAAGGTGAATGCTTTTGTTGTTGTTTTGTTGCGACATGATGTGTCTACCATCGAGTGAATAAATGGCAATGTCCACGATTTTTTCTTGATCTGATACTATTGTAATTTGATCCTTCGCTGGGTTTGGATAAAGGATGAAAGAAGCATCACTGACCTCATCCACTCCCAAATCTTCAACAAAATAATTGATGACGAAAACATCCGAATTGTTCAATCCTTCATCGAAGATATGGGTTCCATCGTTGTTAAAATCTACCTCGCCTTGAAAGCCTCCAACAGCAGTAATGGCACCATTTTTAATTTTTAAGTCAAAGATTCCGTCGTAATAATCACCACCAATTGTTTTCACCCAAACAAAATCTCCATTGGCTGTAAGTTTCAGGATATATGCATTTCTATCGCCAGCTATGGTAGTTGTGGTTTCGATGGCTTCATTCGGTCCTGGGTCGAAATCTACTTCAAGCCGATGCAGCCCAACAGCATAGATGTTATTGTTTTCATCTGTTTCAAGATCTTCCATGAAGATTTGCTGTACAGTTTCTCCATACATATTCGACCATAAATAATCGCCGTTCGCATCTAGTTTTATCAGATAACAAGCCTTGTTTGCAGGAATTAATAATGCTTCATTTGATCCGGGGTCGGCGTCAATCGTATCGTTGATTTCTCCTCCTAAAATGATGTTGTCATCAGTGTCTATAGCAAGATCAATGTACGATAACATTGAGTTGGACACTTCATTGTAACCGAAATTTTTAACGTACTGTAATGCACCATTTACTGCATATTTTACAAGAAACAGTTCTTCAAATCCACCAGCTTGAATACTAGATACTGTATCTGTTTCATTGAAAAAAATCATTGAAGTATCGTAATAACCCAAAGCCACGGTTTCATTTGTAGATGTGACTGCATGGTCGATTATGTTAATGAATGCACCAGTCGATGTTCCTTGTAAAAAGTTAACCCAATTGAAATTTCCATCTCCGTCAATGGATAGCAGAAACCGATACAGTTGACCATTGGAAGAATAGGGAGCTGAACCTGTTCCGAGGTCAAAATCAATGTTTCCCGAGAAAATTCCTGATAGGATTATGTTATTAGAATGGTCGGTTCGAATAAAGTGCGGTGTAACTGCTTGAGAGCTACTCAATTTTTTGCCCCAAATCAATTCTCCTTGTGGATTGACTTTCTGAACAAATGTCGCAAAATTGGAAGAGTACAAGTATTGTTCATTCACTCCAGGGTCAACGTCGATTGAATCTTTGAATTGTCCAAAAGTAAAAATGTTTCCATCTTCATCTATTGCGGAGGAGATATACGTAGAATTGTTGCTTAGACAATTGATTAGTTGATAGGCCCATAGAAAGTTTCCTGAAGCATCCATTTTTTGGACGAAATAATCATAATTGTTTGAAGAGTTACCCAAATTAGATGCTGTTAAAAATGCTGTTCCCGGACCTGGATCAAAATCAAGTGTCCCATTGAATTTTCCGGATATAATTTTATTACCATTAGCATCGACATGTAGGTTTGTCGCCAATTCCGTGTCTGTGCTTCCAATCTGTTTCACCCAATCAAATGTTGGACCTTGAGCGAATAGGAACAAGGCGTTCAACACAATCATTGAAGTAAGTATGAAAAGGTTTCTTACTCCTTTTTGTGTTGCAGAGAACTTAGTTGTGGTGTGAGAAATTGGTGCTGTGAATGGTATAAAGCGGATAAATTGTTTCATGCCGCAAAATAGTGACTTTGATAACAATGAACAAGAATTGAATTGAAAAATCAATATCTCTACTCGTTGATACGATGAAAGTCAATCATCTTTCTTATTTGATTCTTCTGTAGTTTCTTTTTCTTCCTTCGTTGGTGTTTCTTTTGCCTTTGAGTTGAACAAGGGTAAACGAATTTTGTTCCAATCAAATGATTTCGGTATTTCGTCGCCCATTAAATAACCATATGGAGCTAAACTTGGAACGCGATCAAATATGACTTTCAAGATAGCAATCATCGGAATCGCTAAAAACATTCCCGCAATGCCAGCCAATGAGCCACCTATGATGACGCCAACCATCGATGTTAGTGCATTAATACTAACTTTTGAACCCACAATTTTAGGCATGAGTATGTTGTTGTCGAGCAACTGAACAATGACGGTCACTCCAAGTACTCCTACGATTGCCATTGGATCATTTGATCCGGCAAGAGCAACCAGACAGCTAATCAGACTCGCCATGATGATTCCGATGTAAGGAATTAAATTCATCAATGCTGTTAATACTCCAAGAAAGATGAAGTAATTCACCCCGACAATCCAATAACCAAGTGAAGTGAGCGTAGCAACGATGACAACTTGAATGAGCAATCCCATGATGTAATTTCGAACGATGGATTTCATTTCCGAAATGATAACTTGTAAGTTTTCAATGTGATCTTTCTTCACCAATTTAAGGAAGAATCCAAGAATTAATGAGCGATAATGGAGTATTAAGAAAGTGTACACTGGAATCAGGATCAAATACATGAGTGAGCTAGTGATCGAACCAACTGAGGAGGCTGATATTACTTTGGTATCAGAAACTGTGGAGTCGACATATTTCTTTTGTTCAGAGATACTATATCCAAATTTTCCACTGATCCACGACTGCAAGCGCCAGATATTTTGCTGAATGTTTTTCTTAATGGTCGGCAAGTCATTCATGAACTCACTGATTTGATAACTCATGAAATATAAAATGGCACCACCAACGGCAATGGCAAAGACGAGGGTGATTCCAATAGCGATGACACTAGGAATACGCAGTTTTTCGTTCAGAAATTTAACGATTGGTCGAAGCAACACTGCAAAAAGACCTGCTAGAATTAATGGGAAAAGAATTCCGCTTCCAAAGTAAATAAGCAGCAAAATGCATCCAACGATGAAAAAGGCAGCCGCCGTTCTAAAAAGTCCGTTTTGAGTTTCCATACAATCGATTGTTTTCGTGTCACTAAGTATATAAAGATAATTCAATGAATGGATTCCGAACACGTTAATTTTTATTAATTCTGCTTAATCCTGCGTACAATTTGTTGAAAAGACCATTCATTATCACTACATTTAATACAATCAGAAAACAAAGTATTATGTCAAGTAACACAGGAAATATCATAGCAGCACTAGTTGCTGGAGCAGTTGTAGGAGTTGGAGTAGGAATGTTGCTTGCTCCTGATAAAGGTTCAGAAACTCGAAAAAAAATCAAAGATGGCTTTGATTCATCGAAAGAAGATATTTTGGATCATTTGAGTGATTTCGTTGATGGAGTGAAGTCGAAAGTCAAAGATGTGATTCCAAGTATTGAAGATGTGTTGGAGAAAAATGCACCAACCGACAAAGCTGGAAAGGAAGCACTCATTGCTTTATTGGAAAAGAAACTAGAAGCATTGAAAACGACAAAATAAACAAGCGAAATGGCATTTAGCGAACTAAAAGAAAACGTGGATGAAATTCACGAGGAGACAAGAGCTTACATTGATAGTACAATAAAGTATTACAAATTGTGGGGCTTCAAAGTCGCAATGAAATCAACTACGATGATTTTCAAGTTTATCTTGGTAACCATTTGCGTGATGATGTTTCTGTTTTTTGTTTCCGTTGCAGCATCTTTGGCAATTGGAAGTGCATTAGAGAGTAATACTTTGGGGTTTTTAATCGTAGCGGGTGTTTATTTGCTCTTATTCATAGCTTTCCTATTCATCAAACCTCAAATCATTGAAGGTTCAGTCTTGAAACGCTTCTCAGAAATATTTTTTAACGATTAAGAAAATGGCAAAAAGATATTCATCATATGCAGAAATAGATCGCGACTTGGAGATTCTCCAGTTGGAGCGAACCATTCATTTGGAAAAAATGAAAATGGGATTGGAAAATGCGAAGGAAAACTTGAAACTCGGAAATGTAGTGGAAGGTTACTTGGGATTTTCAAAAGAAAGCACTCCTTCAATTCTTACACGGGTAGCTAAAATTGCCTTGCCTTTTGCATTGAAATTCTTGAGAAAAAAGTGATAAACTCACTAAGGTTTCGTTTAATCTTTGAATTTTTGAATAGCAAGGCGCTTAAATTTTTGAATCTTTAAACTTTGACCTGTTTTCAGCATTAAGAAATTAAGTTTTTTGAGACAAGCATCGCATTGAGGTCATTCAGGCGCTATCGCTTTGTTAAGTTGGTATAGAATAAATGATAAATTCACTAAGGTTTCGTTTTAATCTTTGAATTTTTGAATAGCAAGGTGCTCGAATTTTTGAATCTTTAAACTTTGACCTGTTTTCATCATTAAGAAATTAAGATTTTTGAGACAAGCATAGCATTGAGGTCATTCAGGCGCTATTGCTTTGTTGAGTTGGTATAGAATAAATGATAAACTCACTAAGGTTTCGTATTAATCTTTGAATTTTTGAATAGCAAGGCGCTCGAATTTTTGAATCTTTAATCTTTGACCTGTTTTCACCATTAAGAAATTAAGTTTTTTTGAGACAAGCATAGCATTGAGGTCATTCAGGCGCTATCGCTTTGTTAAGTTGGTATAGAATAAATGATAAATTCACTAAGGTTTCGTTTTAATCTTTGAACTTTTGAATAGCAAGGTGCTCGAATTTTTGAATCTTTAAACTTTGACCTGTTTTCACCATTAAGAAATTAAGGATTTTGAGACAAGCATCGCATTGAGGTCATTCAGGCGCTGATGCTTTGTTGAGTTGGTATAGATTAAATGATAAACTCATTATGGTTTCGTTTTAATCTTTGAATTTTTGAATAGCAAGGCGCTCGAATTTTTGAATCTTTAAACTTTGACCTGTTTTCAGCATTAAGAAATTAAGGATTTTGAGACAAGCATCGCATTGAGGTCATTCAGGCACTATCGCTTTGTTAAGTTGGTATAGAATAAATGATAAACTCACTAAGGTTTCGTTTTAATCTTTGAATTTTTGAATAGCAAGGTGCTCGAATTTTTGAATCATTAAACTTTGACCTGTTTTCACCATTAAGAAATTAAGTTTTTTGAGACAAGCATCGCATTGAGGTCATTCAGGCGCTGACGCTTTGTTAAGTTGGTATAGAATAAATGATAAATTCACTAAGGTTTCGTTTAATCTTTGAATTTTTGAATAGCAAGGCGCTTAAATTTTTGAATCTTTATACCTTTTGAACTCTAGCCAATAATCCCGTCAAAGTTGATCGTCTCGTTCCACAGAATCTTCCTCCACAGATTCACCACGCAGTTTTCTAAATCGTTTTCTTGACTCAGTGGAGAACAAACTGCCTTTGAAATCTGTTAGTATCTTTAAGTAGCATTCTTTGGCTTTTTCATCATCAAACAAATGATTCTGGTAGATGTCTCCTTTTTGGAACCACGCATCATCGGCCAAAATATCTTCGGAATAATACTTCAACAGTTCTTCCAAAAAGTTCAACGCTTCGTTCCATTTGCCTTGATATTGCATCGCTTTTGATTTTTTTATCAAGATTTCATCCCCCAAACTGTGGTAAGGAAAATTAATCATGATGCTATCAAACAATTGAAATGCTTCAGAATACTTGTGTTGTTCAATGAGTAAATCAGCACTTGCGAACCAAAACATAGCCGCAAAATTACTGTCCAAACCATAATTGTCTGTAATCAACAGCGATAATTGAATGGCATCGTTGGCAATCAACTTTGAGGTACTTTGTTTCAATACGTCTAACTGCGACTGTGCATAATTGAATTCGCCGTCATAATAGAAAATACGGGCATTTTTAAAACGTGCTTCGTGACCAATTGGTTCAAACTTGAAGCTTTTATCAACCTGCATATAATACAATGAAGCTTCCCAAATATCGCCATGCAACACATGAATATCGGCCAATTGCATTTTCACTTCGGCGCGTTGCATATCTGTCAAGCGAGCAATTTCTAAAGCCTCAGTTAAATTTTGAATTGCCGTTTCAGCGTCATCACCATAAAATGCTTGAATGTGACTCATTTCAACGATCAAAGGCAATGACATGTTGTTTTTTCCAACACGCTGAATTGTTGTTTGATAATCACTAATGGCTTCCTGAATATCTGTTTCCGTATAATTGCGATTGCTGGTAATTTCCAAGAATCGTGTGTTCAATAAGGCATTTTCTGCTCGGTAATACAAAGGACCAGAATCACCTAATTCCTTCACATACTTGAATGCTTTTCGTGCGACAGAATACTCTTTGTTTTGCACACAAATTGTCCCAAGATTAAACACATTGTAGCCTTTTTGATCGAATCGTTTGTCCAAGGCTTGTGTTTGCACCAAAGCAGCATTGAATTCTTTTGTTTGAACAAAGAGCCAAATCAACAATTCTGAATAAGTAGTGTTGGACGGATTTTTCTGTGCTCTTTTGAGCAATTCTTCTTTTAAAATCGGCAATTCTTTAGAATCGGATGTGCCAAAATCGATTTGTCGCGTAAGCATAGTTTGAACAGAACTCAAATAACTTGGGTTGAAATCCAGCAGATCCAAATATTCACCAATCATTTTCGCTGGTTGTTGCGTTGCACCGTAATATTCCGCAAATTGAAAATGAAATGGATAGTTGTTTTTCATCAAATCTCTTCCACGAGAAATGGCTTTGAAGGCATAGTCATTTTTTCCTTTTCCTTTAAACGCGTTGAATAGGTTGATGATGGAACTTGGAACTGGTCGTAGATCCGAAATCAATTCATCGTAAATGTCATTTGCTTTGGCTACTTCGTCATGATCTTCGTAAAATTGACCAAGAATAACTGGATAATCCAAGTCGCCTTTATTCTGACTCCATTGCTTTTTGATGAGCTTTTCAGCTTCTTTGTCAGAGTTTGTCGCGTTATAACAATCCAATAGATGCGTAAAATTATACTTGGATGGATCATACTTGTACAGTACTTCAAAATAATTCTGCGCTTTGTCAAATTCTTTGTTGGCATAGTAATGTTCGGCCAATTGTCGATCTGTCCCCGTTTGGGCTTGAACTCCAGAGAGAACAAATAATGCGCATATGAAAATGAGATTTTTCAGTTTGTTTTTTTTACGAATGTAAATGAAAGTCAATTACTAACGTTCAAATTAAGGATTAATTAACGCTTTTCGCTTCTTTTCAACGAGGAAAATGGAATAATCGTATAGTTCAACATGTATTTCTTTGAAATGTGCAATGAGTTGATCACGCATCTCCATGTACTCTTTTGCTTTCACTCGGATGGAATCAACTTTTTTTGATTCAAAATCAATGTATTCGGGATATTTATCGCGTTTACCATTGGCATCAGCAATGTCTTGTTTCAGGTTGTTCAATGAACTGCGAATTTTCTCAATGTTGTCATTCAAGCTCGATTGATCATCAATGACAACTGGCAGACTCAAAACCATTTGTTTGTAGGTATCCATTTTCTTTCCGAATTCCAACGATATGGTATCTGATTGGTAATTGTTAGAAATGCGCAGAATGACACTGTTTGCCAATTTTTGCATTTGTTGCAAAGAATCAATTTGATTGCTCATCAATACCACCTGGATGCTATCGACGCTATTGGACAATTCGTCAATGCGCTCCAATTGTGCTTGCTTCTTAAGATCAGAACAAGCGGTCAATGAAACGAACACCAAGAAAAGCACAACAAGTTGCTTCATGAAAGATGATTTTCTATAAAATTAGTAAAATCTGAGAAGTGTAGATAATTCTCTCCTTTTCTATTCTTCAGATCTTGTAGGGTGAAAGAAAACCGTTAATTCGTACCTTAAATCGTTTTAAATCCAGTAAATGGATGCAATACTTCAGGAATGTTCACCCCATTTTCTGTTTGGTGATTTTCCAACATTGCTGCAACAATTCGTGGCAATGCCAAGGCTGAACCGTTCAATGTATGACACAATTGTGTTTTCTTGTCTTCCGTTTTGAAACGCAATTTCAAGCGTGTTGATTGGAATGTGTCGAAGCGTGAAACAGAGCTTACCTCCAACCATTTGTCTTGTGCTGCTGAATAGACTTCAAAATCATAAGTCATGGCTGATGCAAATCCAGTGTCACCACCACACAAGCGTAAAATGCGGTAGTTCAATCCTAGTTTTTCCAACAATCCTTTTACGTGATCAACCATTTCTGTCAACGCTTTCTCAGAATTCGATGGATGCTCAATGCGTACAATTTCTACTTTGTCAAATTGGTGCAAACGGTTCAGTCCACGAACGTCTTTACCGTAAGAACCTGCTTCGCGACGGAAACATGGTGTATAACCTGTTAATTTGATGGAAAAATCTTCCGATGGAAGAATGACATCTCTGTAAATATTTGTCAACGGAACTTCAGCAGTTGGAATCAAATACAAATCATCTTCATTGATGTAATACATTTGTCCTTCTTTATCAGGTAATTGCCCAGTTCCAAAACCTGAAGCTTCATTGATTACCAATGGAGGCATGAATTCTTCATATCCTGCTTTGTCAGCTTCTTGTAAGAAGAAATTGATCAATGCGCGTTGGAGTTTTGCTCCTTTTCCTTTGTAAATTGGAAATCCAGCACCAGTTACTTTTACACCTAATTCAAAATCGATCAAGTCGAATTTTTTAGCGATGTCCCAATGTGCTAATGGTTCGAAGTTGAATGTTGGAGCTTGTCCAAATTCAAAAACAGTTTCATTGTCGAGTTCATTGCGACCAGCTTTCACCAATTCGTTTGGTACGTTTGGTAATTGGTACATCAACTGCGTAATCTCTTGATCCAAGGAGTCAACAATTGCTTTCAAAGAAGATTCTTTCGCTTTTAGCGTTGTCGTTTTTTCCTTTGCCGCAGCTGCTTCCGCTTGCTTTCCTTCTTTGAAAAGCATCCCGATTTCTTTTGCAATCCCATTTAATTCGGCAGCAATTTGTTCCATTTCAGTTCTGGAAGTACGCCATTGCTCATCTTTTTCCAAGATTGAATCAATAATAGGTGCAGCATCAAAGTGACGTTTTTTCAATCCTTCAATGATGGCTTCTTTTTCGGTACGGATACGCGTTATCTCTAACATGATGTTTTGTTTTGTGGTTGTGAAATTAAGAATTTCCTGTCGAATCTATGGATTGTTGGACGATAGATTCTAAAAAAATCTTAAGCATAAAAAAAGCGAGTCAATGCGACTCGCTTTATACGTATGTAACGTTCTAAATTAAGCCTCAGCTGCTTCAAATGAAACTACTGAAACAAACGAACGATTGTCTTTTCTTTTACGGAATTCTACTACTCCGTCAGTCAATGCATACAACGTGTGGTCTTTTCCAACCCCAACATTTGTACCAGCATGGTGATGTGTTCCTCTTTGACGAACGATAATGTTTCCTGCAATTGCAGCTTGTCCACCAAAAATTTTAACACCTAATCTCTTGCTAGCTGACTCACGACCATTTTTCGAACTACCTGCTCCTTTCTTATGTGCCATTGTTTTTAAGTTTTACTCCCGAATATAAAATCGGAATAAGTTCTTATTAAGCTTTAATGTCCTTAATCGTGATAGCTGTAAAGCTTTGACGATGTCCATTTTTCTTTTTGTAACCTTTTCTACGTTTCTTTTTGAAAACGATAACGGTTTCACCTTTCACGTGCTCAACAACTTCCGCTGTAATTTTTGCACCTTCTATAGCTGGGGCGCCTAAAGTGATTTTTCCATCGTTGTCAACCAACAAAACTTTGTCAAAAGTAACTTTTGAACCAGCTTCAGAGTCTAAACGGTGAACAAACACTTTTTGGTCTTTTTGCACCTTAAATTGCTGCCCTGCTATCTCTACAATTGCGTACATATAGCTTATATTATATATTAATTACCAAAAAATTTGGAGGACAAAGATACACTTTTTTATTGAAAACACAATTTTTTACTTCTTTTTTGAAAAGTTGCAAAATGTTCATTCAAAAGTTGACTTTGATAAACAGAACTATCATTTTGTTCATTGGTGATTCTTGGATGCATGAAAATTGGTAGTATTAGGGCGAGATGAAATAACGTTAAGTCGTTAATTATCAGTATGAATTCATTGTGAGAACGTGAATTTACTAAATTATACTACAACATGAAAAAGTTACGCTACGCTACTGTTGCTTTTGCTTTACTGCTATTGGTAAAAGCGAACGCACAAACAAATTATTCTCCTGAAGATCAAACGAGAGTGATTCATAAACATTTCTTGGGTCATGAATTACAAGGCATTGCTCAGTTTGAGCCACAGCGCTATCAGGCCATTCATTTTTATTTTAAATCTTCCTATTCTGTATCATTAATTGACTGTCCATCCTGTGATGTTGATATGCATGAGTTCAATACACGAGATCAATTTGACATTACTGAGTTCGAATCTCTTCGATTATTGGATGAAGAGGTTGAAGTCCTTTTCAAAGAGAAGTACAAGGTTGTACTCATGTCAAAAAATAACCTGAATGCACACATAAATTCGCTTGATTTAAACACTTTGGTGTCTCGAAAAATACATCGACCATTTCCAATTTGGGAAGCTGGCAATACGCAACAGGATTTTGCAGAGTATTGTAAGTTAGTAAGGGAATGGGAAAAAGATTTTCCGAGCGAATTCAAAGCAATGTACTATTCTGAAAATTTTTACAAAGTGCTGTTTTCAGATTTTCAAGAGCTATCAGAAGTTGAGCAAAACGAGATTCTCACGAATCATAGTGGGTATTTATTACTAAGTGAATAGAAATTCAAATTTTAACGAAAGAATTATGGGAACTTTTTTAAATCAAACTAAATTTTGTGCAGGATTATTCGGTGTGTTGTTCTGCTGTTTTGTGTCGAATACTTCTATGGCTCAGTGTGGTTCAATTTTGGCTATAACTGGTTGTGGAACTGGCGTGAGTGCAAGTATGTCGGGTACAGGGGTTTGGAATACAAATTTTTGCGGCTGGTCTACTCCAGGTGTGGAATCAATCTTTAGTTTTACGGCAACAACTACAGGGATTCATTCGATAGATGTGACTAGTGCTTCAGGTGGTTATGTTGATTTTGCTTGGAAATTAGCTTCAACAGGTTGTTCTAGTGGAGGTTGGAATTGTATTGATGATATTTTCTTTACGGGGAACTATGGCGCCATGAATTGGGTAGCTGGTGAGACATACTATATCTTATTGGATCCAGAAACGACTGGTGCTGTAAATTTCACGTTCAATGTCGATTGTCCGAATCCACCACCGGTTGTTGCTGGTGATTGTGCTACGGCTCACTCTATTTGTACGAATGTGGATTTTTCGATTGATCCAAATGGATATGGTGCAATTGATGAGATTTGTGTGTTTTGTACGTCGAATCCATCTGTAAATCCAGCTTCTGGGAACGATGGTTGTTTGTGGTCTGGAGAGTTAAATAGTACGTGGATGTTGGTGAATGTTGCTGTTGGTGGAACGTTGGAGTTCTCTTTAGGGGCAGCGGGCGGAGGAAACTGCTATGACTGGTCGATGTGGCCATACAACGCAACTGCATGTGCTGGAATTTCTGGTGGTACTCTTGCTCCAATAAGATGCAACTACAATTTTCCATGTGATTCATACACAGGGGTTACAAGTACAGTGCCTGCTGGTGGAGCAGCTGGTAATTTTGAGCCTACAGTGGTTGCTGCAACAGGTTCTCAGTACATTATTTGTTTTTCTAATTATAGTAGTGCTGTAACTTCAGTGCCATTGAATTTCTTTGGTACGGCAGATATTAGTTGTACTCCTTTGCCTGTTGAAATGGTGGAATTTGTTGGTCGAGCAATGCGTGGTTACGATGAGTTGAAATGGTCAACAATGGTAGAGGTGAACAGCAACTATTTCGAGATCGAGAGAAGTGGAGACGGTGTTAATTTTGAGTCTGTTGGACATGTTCAGGCCACTGGAGGGTCTAATGAGCGAACAGATTATCAATTTGAAAGTGAATTGGTTCAGAAAGAGGATCGTTATTATCGTTTGAAGCAAGTAGATGTGAATGGAACGTTCAAGTATTCTGATATTATTGTGGTTTCAAATGATTTGGAAGATGTGTTTAGGATTGTTGAGGCTTATCCAAATCCTGCGTCCGAAGAATTCAATGTTTATTTTAATTTGCCGGTAGACGGAAACGTCACAACAAAAATTCTTTCTTCGAATGGAAGAACAGTACTGGCATTGAATGGACAATTTGGTGCTGGAGGAAACATTGTTAAGTTGCCTGTTCAGGAGTTGAAAAGTGGGTTTTATTTCGTTGAAATGACATGTGGTGAAGGACAATCTTCGGATGTCGTGAAGCTAATTGTCAAGTAGATTGCTGCGATTTTAATGCCGCTTTTATTTCCTTGTTTTGCTTTCGCTTGGCCATGAGTTGGGGGTAGTAATTTGCAATGAAAACACCCGTCAAAATAATGAACATTGCGAAGATTTGCCATGCGTTAATTTGCTCCTTGAACGCAAATCCTATAATGACTGCCACAATTGGAATGAGGTAGGTGACACTGCTCGCAAACAATGTTGATGACATCGCAATGACTTGACTGAAAATAGCCACGGCAAAAGCAGTTCCAACAATACTTAAAATACAGATATAGAAAAATGAAGTGTATCCGCTTGGATGTGTTGTTAAAGTGGTAAACGAATCAAAGTAGAGTGTTGCAAATAGCGCTGGAACGAATATCGTTAGAAAAGCCAATGAAGTAACTTCTATCGCCTTCAAGGATTGCAATTTGTATTTGATTAGGTTCAAACTGACCCCGTATAAAAATGTAGCGAGGACAATTGCTAGAATGTGGATGTAAGTGCCTGAGTTGGATTCCAGTTCTCCAGAGGTACTCAACAAGACGATTCCAACAGTTCCGATTAAAACGCCAAGTAACTGAATGAATGTCAGTCTGTTTTTAAAGAAAGCAAATCCAATTAACAAAGTAAAAATGGGTGTGAAACTATTTAGCATTCCTGCGTAGCCTGAACTAACACCTTTTTCAGCAAATGTGAACAAAAATGCTGGAATGAAATTACCGCACAATCCAGATCCTAAAAGTGCAACCCAAACTTTCCAATCCTTCACTTTTCGAACAGCTTTAAGTGCGAATGGCAACAAAACCAATCCGGCTAAAAACATGCGTAGCGCGCCGACTTGACGATCTGAAAACACCTCGTTGTGATTTTCGTCAAACATCCCTTTTTTCATGAGGATGAATGAGCTTCCCCAAATACATGCTAACAAAATTAGCAGTAACCAACTTTTGGTTTCTTGTTTCATCCTGCAAATATAGTTCAATTACGGATTACGGATTACGGATTACGGATTCTGAATTTCGAATTACGGATTTAACAAGGGGCTAAGATATTGCTTGGCTTCAATTCTCCATTCTCCATTCTCCATTCTCAATCCTCAATCCTCAATCCTCAATTCTCAATTCCATAGAGTTTTTCACAATTACCACTTTTTACCACCAAATTGATTTCTTCTATTTTTCTTTATTAATGGGCTTTTTTAAAATTGTTGTGTAACCTTTCTTCGATTTGTGCGTTAAGAGTTATCAACAATTAGTAATTTGGTGGTAAAAAGTGGTAAATACTCCTTATTTTTACCCATTATAAATCGTTATGGCAGGCTTAGTAGGAGAATTTGAAGTGAAATTGGACGCGAAAGGGCGTTTCATGTTTCCTTCCGGTTTACGGAAGCAACTCCCTGCTGCGTCCCAATCTGATTTCATGCTGAACAAAGGATTTGAGGATTGCTTAACACTTTACCCAATGGTTGAATGGGAGAAAATAAGTGAGAAGCTTTCAAAAATGAACTTGTTCAAACCGAAGAATCGTATGTTCTATCGTTTGTTTCATCAAGGTGCCAAAGCCGTTTCGTTAGACGGAGCTGGACGTGCATTAATTCCTGTAGCTCACGCTGAGCGTGTTGGAATCAAGCAAGAGGTGATGTTGATTGCATACAATGATCGAATTGAAATTTGGGATAAGTCTAAATACTTCGAGGTAATCGAAAGTAACATGGCGGACTTCGCTGATTTGGCGGATGAAGTAATGGGTGACTTAAATGATGGAGAATAGAGAATACCACGTACCAGTATTATTGAATGAATGCCTCGATGGATTGAAGATCAATCCGGATGGAGTATATGTTGATGTGACCTTCGGTGGTGGTGGGCATTCTCGTGCCATTTTCGAACGGTTAAGCGCAAACGGGAAATTGATTGCTTTTGATCAGGATCCGGATGCGAAAAACAATGTATGGAACGCTCCAAATTTTCACTTCGTTCCCGCAAATTTCGCTTTTCTGCAAAATCACTTGCGTATGCTTGGGATTCAGAAAGTCGACGGCATACTAGCCGATCTTGGTGTCTCTTCTCACCAGTTTGATGAAGAACAACGCGGATTCTCAATTCGTAGCAATGCACCACTCGATATGCGAATGAATCAAAACGGAGCGCTTTCTGCAGAAGTTTTAGTCAATGATTATTCCGAGAATGAGCTAATTCGCATTTTGAAAATGTACGGTGAAATCAACAATGCACGTCGAGTAGCATCTGAGATTGTACGAGCTCGAACTTCAAAAAGATTGGAAACGACATTCGAATTGATGGATGCATTGAAATCATGTGCTCCAAAATTCAAAGACCATAAATTTTTTGCTCAAGTTTTTCAAGCCATTCGCATTGAAGTGAATCATGAAATGGATGTGCTGGAAAAATTCATACTTCAAACGGAAGCTGTATTGAATCCTGGTGGAAGATTGGTGGTGATGTCGTACCATTCATTGGAAGACAGAATCATCAAGAACTATATGAAACGTGGTTCTTTGAATGGTGCGATTGAAAAGGATTTTTTCGGGAATGTCTTGAAGCCATTTGATGAAATTGTCCGCCATCCAATTGTTGCAAATGAAGAAGAGTGTGAACGAAATTCACGTGCAAGAAGTGCGAAATTGAGAATTGCAGAAAGAAGACAAGATGAGTCGCAAGACAAAATGAATAAAGAATAAACGCGGCATTCTGCCTCTTGGTAGTAAAAAGTTGAAATGGAAAACGAATTTGTAGATAAGGAAACAATCGAGAAGCAAAAGTCTCAGAAAGCACCCAAAAAGAAAAAGGGAGCGACTTCTGTGCGCAAAACTTCTCGTGCCTTTGCACAAATTCTAAATGGTGATTTTTTAACGAAGGAGTTTGTGTTGAACAATTTGAGCTACATCTTCTTTGTGATTTTCATGTTGCTGTTGGTAGTGGCAAAAGGATATTATGGCAAACAATTGTCCAAAGATGTTGAAACAACACAACGCGAACTGGATGAAATTACCGCAGAATACGTGGAAGTAAAGGCAGGTGTTGAGGAGCAAACAAGACGACAAGTACTTGTAGAGAAATTAGAACCAAAAGGATTGAAGGAAACGGTGAATCCAACCAAAGTAATACGATTAAAAAAGAATGACTGATAACAAAGACATATATTGGAGAGCATACCTGATTTACTTCGGGTTTGTTGTGCTGATGTTGGTGGTTGTCATCAAAACATTCTCCTTGCAATTCGAAGGGAAGTCAACGGTGTTTACAGCAAATGTTGGTTCGGAAGAGAAAATGCCAACTAAAAGTGTGAAACGTTTACCACGACGAGGTGAAATTTTGGACATCAATTATACACCATTGGTGACTTCAGTTTCATTCTATGACATTCACATGGATCCAACAGTTGTTGATCAAGAGTTGTTTGATAAAGAAATCAATGAATTGTCACAAGAATTGGCGAAGCACTTTCCAGTAAAAACGGCAAATGAATACAGACAATACATTCGGGCAGCGCGACAAGCTGGTAAACGCTATTTGTTGATTCGCAGAAAAGCAACAATCGAAGAGCGAAAATTGTTGCGCTCATTCCCAATTTTTAAAGAAGGAAGATTGAAAGGTGGGTTAATCGATACTGATGAAACAATCATTCGAAAACGTCCACATGGTGAGATGTTGAAACGTACATTAGGTTATTACCGTCCAGCGGAAGGAAATAAAGGTGAATTGCGTGTTGGAATTGAAGGAGCATTCAATGAGTATTTAGCAGGTGAACCAGGAGAAGAGATTGAACAAAAGTTTGCCAATGGTTGGAAAAAAACAGGACAAATTCTACGTGAATCAGTGGAAGGAGCCAATGTTGTTACAACGATTGATAAGGAGATTCAAGAAGTGGCTCATGCAGAATTGGAGCGTCAATTAATGTCACAAGGAGCAAAAAATGGCTCTGTAATCGTAATGGACGTGAAAACCGGCTTTGTGAAAGCAATCGTTTCGTTGACAAAAGCAGCTGACGGAAATTATTATGAATTGTACAATCACGCCATTGGTACAAAAGAAGTTCCAGGGTCAACATTTAAGTTGGCTTCTTTGATGGCAGCATTAGAAGATAAGCGCATTTCAATCAACGACAAAATCAATGCAACAGGAACGTATAAATTCTACGACCGTGAAATGACTGATCATGACGGTGGTTATGGTGAAATCACGATCAAAGAGGCATTTGAAAAATCATCGAATGTGATTTCTAAAGTGATAAATAATGCATACAGAGGGGATTCTCAAGCATTTATTGACCGCTTGCGCAGTTTTGGGTTGGCAGATTCACTAGGATTGGATTTAGTGGGAGAGCGTAAACCAACAATGTACTATCCGGGACATCCAAACTGGTCTGGTATTTCTGTTCCATGGATGGCTGTTGGATATGAAGTACAACAAACTCCGATGCAAACCTTGGCATTTTACAATGCGGTTGCCAACAATGGTCGTTTCATGAAGCCTCAATTTGTGAAAGAAATTGTTCGTGGTGGCGAAGTGGTAAAATCGTTTGCCCCAATCGCTTTGCATGAGAAGATTTGTTCACAACAGACAATCAATACATTGAAATCGTGCTTGGAAGGTGTAGTGAAACAAGGAACCGGTCGTGCGTTACAATCTTCCTTGTTTACCATCGCGGGAAAAACAGGAACTGCTCGAATTTTGAATGATAATCTCGAATATGGAGCAAAAGGTGAACGCAAATACCAAGCTTCATTTGTTGGATACTTTCCAGCAGAAGAACCAATTTATTCATGCATTGTCGTTATTTCGGCGCCTTCGCAAGATATCTATGGAGCGAAAGTGTCAGGAACGGTGTTCAGTGCCATAGCAAATAAAGTGTACGCTTCTCAATTGAAATACCACAATGCAATCAACGAGAAACGTGCTCGCATTAAAGAAGCTCCAATTACACAAGATGGTTATAGAACCGACTTGGAAAAAGTATTGCACACAATGCGCGTTCCATTTTCAATCTCTGAAGACAAAGAATGGTTGAATACGCATAAACAAGAAAATAAAGTAGAACTCGACGGACGCTACATCGGCAAAAACACGGTTCCGAATGTCAAAGGAATGAGTGCAAAAGATGCTGTCTACTTAATCGAAAAAACAGGAATGGAAGTGCGCCTTGTAGGCGCAGGAGCAGTTGTTGCTCAATCCATTGAACCTGGAACGAAAGTAAGAAACGGCGTTGTGATTTTAACATTGAAGTGATGAACAAGAATTTAAAAGACATATTATTTGGTGTAACGCTTAATTCAGTTGATGGAACTACCGATCAACAAGTGGATGCATTGATTTTAGATTCTCGTCAGGCAAAAGCGAACTCGGTATTTTTTGCTGTGCAAGGCGTGCGCTTTGATGGACACGATTTTATTGATTCGGTGATTCAGCAAGGTTGTACGTGTATCGTAGCCGAGAAATTGGTGAAAGTACCTGAAGGAGTGACCTTGATTGTTACTGATAATACACACAAAGCGGTTGGAATCATGGCTTCTAATTTTTACGATGAGCCATCACGACAATTGAAGTTAGTTGGAATAACTGGAACAAATGGAAAAACAACAACTACAACCTTATTGTATAATTTGTACAGCAAATTGGGGTACAAAGTTGGGTTGATTTCTACTGTTGTCAATCGCATTGGCGACAAAGCAATTCCGTCGACGCATACTACACCAGATGCCATTTCTTTGAATGCATTATTGGCACAAATGGTAGAGGAAGGATGTGAGTATTGCTTCATGGAAGTTAGTTCTCACGCAATCCATCAATCACGCATTGCAGGATTGGATTTTGCAGGTGGCGTTTTCACCAATATCACACATGACCACTTGGATTATCACAAAACATTCAAGGAATACATCGATGTGAAAAAGGCATTTTTTGACCAATTAGGAACAAAAGCGTTCGCATTGACAAACTTGGACGATAAGAACGGAGCTGTCATGTTGCAAAATACAAAAGCACTAAAAAAGAGTTATGCCTTAAAGACAATGGCTGACTTCAAAGTGAAGGTGTTGGAAAATCAATTCAGTGGATTGGTGTTGAACATCGATGGAAACGAAGTTTGGACGCGATTAATTGGAGATTTTAATGCGTACAATTTATTGGCTGTTTACGCAGTGACTCAATGTTTGGAAGAAGATCCGCAAGAAGTGTTAACAATCATCAGTTCGCTGGAATCAGTGGAAGGTCGATTTCAATATGTCGTTTCTCCAAAAGGAATTACAGCCATTGTTGATTATGCGCACACGCCAGATGCGTTGGAAAATGTGTTAAAAACGATCGATAATATTCGCACGAAAAACGAGACGGTGTACACAATTGTTGGTTGCGGAGGAGATCGCGATAAAACAAAACGTCCAGAAATGGCTGAAATTGCTTGTGAATGGAGTGATAAAGTGATTTTAACCTCAGACAATCCACGTTCAGAAGACCCAGATGCTATCATTGAAGACATGATGGCAGGCGTTCCAGGTTTACACTTTAAAAAGACTTTGTCGATTACAGATCGCAAGCAAGCTATTAAAACAGCGATTTCAATGGCAGAAAATGGCGACATCATTTTAATTGCCGGAAAAGGACACGAGAAATACCAAGACATCAAAGGGGTAAAACACGACTTTGATGATAAGCAAATAACAGTTGAACTATTTGAAAAACTAGAGAAATAATGTTGTATTACTTATTTGATTACTTAAATGAATTGAACTTTCCAGGAGCTGGACTTTTTGGATACATCTCATTCCGCGCTGCAATGGCGTTGATTACTTCGCTCATTGTATCGATCTTTTTTGGAAAACGCTTGATTAATTTGTTGCGCAAACAACAGATTGGTGAAACAGTGCGTGACCTTGGGTTACAAGGACAAATGGAAAAATCTGGAACACCAACTATGGGTGGATTGATTATTCTTTCGGCCATCTTAATTCCAACCTTATTGTTTGCGAAATTGCACAATATCTATGTCATCACCATGTTGATCGCAACTGTTTGGTTAGGTGCTATTGGATTTTTGGATGATTACATCAAAGTCTTTAAAAAGAACAAACAAGGGTTGGCAGGGAAGTTCAAAGTTGTCGGACAAATTGGTGTCGGATTAATCGTTGGTTGCATCCTGTATTTTTCTCCTGATGTTACTGTGCACAAAAAAGTGGCTGATTCATATGAATTACAAGCAAACGAGAAGGTTGTTTCTCATTTACACTCAGACTTCGAAGAAGGAGATAACATGAAATGGATTGAGACAGATCAAATGACAACAACAATTCCGTTCATCAAAGGAAATGAGTTCAATTACAATTGGTTGATTGGTGATGATGCTGCTAAGTCGTATGGTTGGTTATTGTTTATTCCAATTGTCATTTTCATTGTCATTGCTGTTTCGAATGGAGCGAATATGACAGATGGATTGGATGGTTTAGCAACTGGAACTTCTGCAATCGTTGGAATTGCTTTAGCGGTTTTGGCTTACGTCAGTGCTCACGTAAAATTCTCTGAATACCTGGATGTGATGTACATTCCTGGAGCGGAGGAAATGGTCATCTTCATCGCTTGTTTTGTTGGTGCATGTATCGGTTTCTTGTGGTATAATTCTTATCCAGCTCAGGTTTTCATGGGAGATACTGGAAGTTTGGCATTGGGTGGAATCATTGCAGTGTTTGCCATTGCGATTCGCAAAGAATTATTGATTCCTGTTTTGTGCGGCGTGTTCTTAATTGAAAATTTATCGGTAGTCATGCAAGTTGGTTGGTTCAAAATTACCAAACGCAAATACGGGGAAGGAAGAAGAATCTTCTTGATGGCACCATTGCATCATCATTATCAGAAAAAAGGATTGCACGAAGCGAAGATTGTTTCGCGCTTCTGGATTGTAGCTGTTTTACTAGCTGTTGTAACGATTGTAACACTCAAATTGCGTTAACATGCAACCGAAAGGAACAAAAAATATTGTCATTCTTGGCGCTGGTGAATCTGGTGTTGGCGCAGCTATTTTAGCAACTAAAATGGGTTGGAATGTCTTTGTTTCTGATTTCGGAAAAATCAAGGAGTCGTTCAAAACTGAAATGAATGAACGTGGTTTTGAGTGGGAGGAAGGAAAGCATTCGGAAGAAAGAGTATTTGCGGCTGAATTGGTCATCAAATCTCCAGGAATTCCAGATACAGCACCCTTGATTGTTCAATTGAATAAAAAAGGAATTCCAGTAATTTCTGAAATTGAATTTGCAGGTTACTATAATACTGCCAAAACAATCTGCATTACGGGAAGTAATGGTAAAACAACGACGACATTGCTAACGCATCATATCCTGAAAAAATCAGGGATCAATGTTGGATTGGCTGGGAATGTTGGACAAAGTTTTGCCAAGCAGGTAGCGGAAGAGGATTTTGATTGGTACGTACTTGAATTGAGTTCTTTCCAGTTGGATGGAATGTTTGAGTTCAAAGCAGATATTGCAATTCTTTGCAACATCACTCCAGACCACTTAGATCGCTACAATTATGAAATGCAAAATTATGTCGATAGCAAGTTTCGCATCACACAAAATTTGACAAAAAATGATTGGTTCATCTACAATGCGGATGATGCCATCATTGTAAAAGAAGTAGAAAAAAGAAGCATTGAGGCCAATTTGGCTCCATTCTCCTTGGTGAAAGAAATTGCACATGGAGGATACATTGATAACAAGCAACAAATAACAATAAACATAAAACAACAATTTACTATGTCAATCCACGATTTAGCACTTAAGGGCAAGCACAACGCCCAAAATTCTTTGGCTTCGGGTATCGCGTCAAGAATTTTAGAGATTAGAAAAGAGTCTGTAAGAGAAAGTCTTTCAGATTTTGTCAATGTTGAACACCGCTTAGAATTTGTAGCGAAAGTTCATGGAATTGAATTTATCAACGATTCAAAAGCAACCAATGTTAACTCTACATGGTTTGCCTTGGAAAGCATGGATAAACCAACAGTTTGGATCGTTGGTGGTGTTGATAAAGGAAATGATTATTCTGAATTAACAGAGTTGGTTAAAAGTCATGTGAAAGCAATCATTTGCTTGGGAACGGATAACCGTAAAATCATCGAAGCATTTAGCGGAATGGTTGAAACTATTGTTGAAGCTGGAAGCGCAATGGAAGCTGTAGCCTATGGTTACCGTTTAGCGAAGAAAGATGAAACAGTATTGTTGTCGCCTGCATGTGCATCATTTGATTTATTTGAAAATTACGAAGAAAGAGGAAACTTGTTCAAAGAAGCAGTTCGCTCACTTTAATAAATTGAGAGATCATGGATCAACAGATTGATAGAAAGGTTTCAGATCAGTTACTAGCTGCGCGACAAGAGTCATTGGATCAAATGAAGTTTGGTGCCATTCGTGCGCATGGAAAGTTGTGGGGAATGGATGTGTTCTCATGGCCGAATCCTTCCATCGAATTGGTGGCAACAACGATTGAATCCTTTCCTTTTCCAGTCGTTTGGATTGGTAATAAGTCAGTGTTTGATTGGTGCAATGAGCATCAGGATTCAGTTTGGACAAATGTTCGAACAGTGATTGCAACCGACGAGCCAAGAATGGTACTAACGCATGAAAATTTCGTTCATGTAGAAAATGTTTATGGTTCAAACTCGTTGGAAGATTCCCTGTTAATGATGAAAGGCATGCAGTTGAAAGGCGGTGTGTTGTTGTTCACGGCAACTGATTCAGAATGGGAGAGAAACCATCAAGCATTTGTTGATTTTATAGCATTGCATCAACTAAAATAAATGAAAGAATACCTCAAATACCTCAAGGGCGATCGCGTAATCTGGATCATCACTTTGCTCATGCTGGCATTTTCGCTTGTGTGCGTGTATAGTTTTGTCCCGATTTTGGTCCGAATTGAAGGAGGTACTCCATTTAAATATTTGTTCAAGCACTTATTGTATGTTTTATTGGGATTTGGTGTCATGTTTTGGCTGCATCGCAAAGATCCCAAGTATTTTTCTCAGCTCTCAAAATTTGCCTTTTATTTGGCTGTAGCGCTCTTGCTTTTTACCATTTTATTTGGATTGGAAAGAAATAGTGCCGGACGTTGGGTGCGCATTCCGTTTATCGGTTTGACATTCCAGTCATCAGATTTTGCAAAGTTGGCATTGGTCGTTTATTTATCACGTTTGTTAGTGAAAAAGCAAGCGTATTTTAAAAGTTGGAAAGAAGGCTTCTGGCCTGTAGTTATCCCAGTACTTGTTATTTGTGGATTGATTGTAAAGGATAACTTCTCCACGGCTGCCATTGTGTTTGCTATTGCTTTGTCTGTGATGTTCGTTGGAAAATTTCCATTCGGTAGAATCATGGCAATTATTGGTGGTGGAATTGCGTTATTCGCCTTGGTGGTTCTTTTTCAAAAAGGGACGGGCGTAGTGGTTTTTCCACGATTGGCGACATGGGAAAATCGAATATTGAATCGCGTAGATACAGAAGTCAATGTCCAGGAAAATGCGCAAGCAATCAATGCTCAATTGGCCATTTTCAATGGTGGATTGATTGGAAAAGGAGTCGGTGATGGTGATTTGAAAGAATACTTGCCTGAAGCGTATGCCGATTTTTATTATTCATCCTTTGTGGAAGAGTTTGGGTCGATTTCTGCCTTGTTTTTGGCTTTGCTCTACCTTATTTTGCTCTTCCGAATAATACGTATTGGTTTGAGGTCAGAATCCTTATTTGAAACGTATGTCTGTATTGGAATTGGAATTTTAATGCTCACTCAAGCTTCGGTGAATATGTTGGTCTGCACAGGGATTTTTCCTGTAACTGGACAAAACATGCCGCTTTTAGCCATGGGAGGTTCAGCTTTAATCATGACTTGCGTCGCGATTGGTATTGTGCAAAGCATTGCTCGTAAACAACAAGTTGATTTACCAGTTGCTGAATCTACGAATGAAATAACGGAAGAATAGTTTGAAACAAAATCAAGTCCTGACTCTTGTTTCTCAGAGTCTTGACTCCAAATTGAAAAAATGAAATTAAATAAAGTGATCATATCAGGAGGCGGAACAGGAGGACATATCTTTCCTGCGATTGCAATAGCGAATGAAATCAAACGTCGCAATCCTCAAGTGGATATTTTATTTGTTGGAGCGGAAGGGAAAATGGAAATGGAAAAAGTACCGCAAGCTGGATACAAAATCATTGGATTAACCATCGCTGGATTTCAACGTAAATTGACTTTATCGAACTTTTTGTTGCCGTTCAAAATCATTAAAAGTATGATGAAGGCAAAACGAATCATCAAAGAATTTCAACCTCAAGTGGTCATTGGTGTTGGAGGCTACGCATCTGGACCAACATTGAAAGCTGCAACCATGCTGAAAGTTCCTTGTTTGGTACAAGAGCAAAATTCATTTGCGGGTAAAACAAATAAATTGTTGAGTAAAAGTGTTGCAACAATTTGTACAGCTTACGAAGGGTTGGAGCGCTTTTTTCCAAAAGAAAAAATTGTACTGACGGGAAATCCAGTACGAACTGAGATGGTTCAAATTGATGGGAAAAGAACAGAAGCATTTGAGTTTTATTCGTTTGATCCTACTAAAAGAACCTTGTTGATCATCGGTGGGTCTTTAGGGGCGAGAACCTTGAATGAAGCTATGATGAATCATTTTAAATTATTGCAGGAGAATAATGTGCAAGTTTTATGGCAATGCGGTAAGTTCTATTATGAGTCTTTGAAAGCACAATTGCAAAATGAAGGATTGGATGGAATTCATTTGACACAATTCATAGCAAGAATGGATTTGGCTTATGCCATGGCCGATGTGATTGTTTCACGTGCTGGTGCAATTTCTGTTTCAGAGTTGTGTTTGATTCAAAAACCAATCATTCTGGTTCCTTCTCCAAATGTGGCTGAAGACCATCAAACACACAACGCCATGGCATTGGTAAACAAAGTGGCGGCGTTGTTAGTGAAAGATAGTGAAGCGAAGGAGCATTTGATTCCTACGGCAATTAAATTGTTGAATGATCCTGATTTGCAAAAAGAATTAAGCTTGAATATTGCACAGTTGGCAAAACCTCAGGCAACAGAACACATTGTTGATGAAATTGAAAAAATTGCACAGTGAGTGAACAAGATACATATCCAGTTTTAAGTGATTTCGATCGTGCTTATTTTTTAGGAATAGGCGGAATCGGCATGTCGGCCTTGGCACGTTATTTTAAACAGTTGGGCTGGGACGTTGCTGGTTATGACAAAACTGAAACTGCTTTAACTTTACAATTGCAGGAAGAGGGAATTGATGTGCATTATACCGATTTAGATGCCAGTATTCCTGAATTATACCAAGATAAGAATCGAACAATTGTTATCATCACTCCTGCCGTTCCCGTGAAATTGGGTGAATTGCTCTATTTTCAACACAATGATTTTACCATCCAAAAGCGTTCTGAAGTGCTAGGAATGATTACCAGAACATCAATGGGAATTGGTGTGGCTGGCACGCATGGTAAAACTACGACAAGTACAATGCTTGCTCATATTTTGAATGAGTCAGAATTAAAGTGTACAGCGTTCTTAGGTGGAATTTCAACCAATTTTAAAAGTAATTTATTGATTAGTTCCACCAGTGATTTTACTGTAATTGAAGCGGATGAATTTGATCGATCATTCTTGCGCTTGAAACCGTTTGCGTCGATCATTACTTCAACAGATCCTGATCATTTGGATATCTATGGTGATGCCGATCATTTCAAAGAAGGATTTGAGTTGTACGCCGGATTAACATCAAAGAATGGTGTTTTGGTTCAGCGATATGGATTGGATTTAGCATCGAATGCTAAGAATGTTACCTATGGTATCAATGAGTCAAAGGCGGATTATTTCGGTGAAAATGTGCGTGCAGAAGATGGGAAATTTTTAATGGACGTACATACTCCAACAGGAATTTGGAAGTCGGTGGAAATTGGAATTCCAGGCATTCACAATGCTGAAAATGCATTGGCGTGTATTGCATTGTGTACGTTTTTGCACTTGGAAGAAACAGAGATTCGTCATGGTTTAAGAACATTTTTGGGTGTGAAACGACGCTTCGAATATCAGGTTAAATCGCAAAATTTAACCTATATCGACGATTATGCACATCATCCAACGGAAATTCAAGCGTTTTTATCTTCTGTAAAAATGATGTATCCGAATCAAAAAATTACAGGTGTTTTTCAACCACATTTGTTCTCTCGTACGCGTGATTTCTTTGATGGTTTTGCTAAAGAACTGTCGGCATTGGATGAAGTGATATTATTGCCAATTTACCCAGCACGTGAAGAGCCGATTGATGGAATTACAAGCGATGCTTTGCTTGAAAAAATAACAAGCTCACACAAATCGTGTTTGCTTCCTCAAGATGTGATTGAGCTTCTGAGTCAACAAACGGAAGGAGTTTTTGTAACAATAGGGGCGGGAGACATCGATCGAATTGTTGAACCTCTAAAACGTGCTTGGTCGTGAAAAAGTGGATGAAAGCTACATTGTGGGCCGTTTTTGGCATTGGAATCATCTTCTTGTTGGTCAGTGTTCGAACGTCTTTGCAGAGTCAAATTTTAGCTGAACCAGATATTCACATCAAAGTAGATGGGGAAAATGCTTTTTTGACTGAAAAAGAATTGCTTACACGTTTGAAGCAAGCAAATTTGTTGTTTGTGGATCAAAAAGTGGAAGAATTAAATCCGGAAGCGATTGAACAATTCATCGACGCCATGAATGAAGTGAAATCTGTGAATGTTTTTACCCATTTTGACGGGAATTGGAACATCGATTTGGAGCTTCGAAAACCGATCGCACGAGTTTTTAACAATTTTGGACAGTCCTACTACCTCGATTCGGATGGTTTTGTCATGAAAAAAACGATAGGGCATACCGCTAGAGTAGTAGTTGTGACGGGCGATATCAAAGATCGGATGGAGTCAGAATCTGTGAATGAGATTATTAACAATGACTCCTTGAAAAGTATTCGAAATTTGGACGATGTGTATCGAATTTCAAATTATGTTTGTAATGACCCCTTAATGCAGTCGCTAATAGGACAAATTCACAGAGAAAGTAATGGTGATTTTGTGCTAATTCCAATTGTTGGAGGTCAGAAAATCATCTTCGGAACTGCAAACTCCGAAAGTGAAGTGAAACAGAAGTTTGAAAAACTAAAGATATTTTACAAAGAAGCGATTCCTTTTGAAGGCTGGAATAAGTACTCTGAAATCAGTCTCAAATTTGATAAGCAAATTGTTTGCAAAAAAATAGAATAAGTATGTCGAAGATTATTGTTGGTTTGGATATCGGTACAACGAAAATTGCATGTTTCGTTGGAACTAAGAATGAGCACGGAAAAATTGAAATTTTATCCATGGGGAAAAGTGAATCCCTTGGAGTTTCTCGTGGGATGGTTTCGAATATCGAAAAAACAGTGCAATCAATCAAAGACGCTGTAACGGAAGCTCAAAGTCGAGTGGAAGGAGAATTGGTTATCCGCAACGTGAATGTTGGAATTGCCGGTCAGCACATCAAAAGTTTGCAACACCGCGGAATTTTAACACGTAATTCAACGGAGAATGAAATTGCGCAATTCGATATCGATATGTTGGTAGAAGACATGTACAAAATGTTGATGCCTCCAGGTGAACAAATCATTACGGTAATTCCACAAGAATACATCGTGGACAATGAGCAAGGTATCAAAGATCCAATCGGAATGGCTGGTATTCGTTTAGAAGCGAACTTCCACATCATTTCAGGGAATATTGGTGCGTGCATGAACATCAACAAATGTGTTCAGAAAGCAGGTTACGAAGTAAAGGATATTATTTTGGAGCCAATGGCTTCGGCAGATGCAGTATTGTCAGAAGAAGAGAAAGAAGCTGGAGTTGTGTTGGTGGATATCGGTGGTGGTACGACAGACATTGCTATTTTCCATGAAGGAATCATTCAGCACACAGCAATCATTCCTTTTGGAGGAAATGTTGTAACAGAAGACATCAAGGAAGGATGTACAATCATGAAACGTCAAGCTGAATTATTGAAAATGAAGTTTGGTTCGGCCTTGGCAAGCGAAAGCCAAGAGAATGAAATTGTATGCATTCCAGGTTTGAGAGGAAGAGATCCAAAAGAGATTTCGGTACGTAATTTAGCAAGTATCATTCAGGCTAGAATGACGGAGATTGTTGAATTGGTGGACTATGAAATCATCAATTCTGGATTTAAGAAAAAGTTAATAGGTGGTATTGTTGTAACGGGTGGTGGAGCTCAATTGAAACACATCACACAGTTGTTTGAATACGTGATTGGAATGGATACACGCATTGGTTATCCAACAGAGCACTTGGCCAACAATAACCACATCGAGAATTTAACAAGTCCAATGTACTCAACCGGAATTGGTTTGGTATTGAAAGGATTTGAGAAAACAGATAAGAAAACGGAACCAGTAAGTTCAACAAAAATCAAGAATCATTCGAAGAAAACACGTGGTAGTTTCTTTGATTCATTTATTGAGAAGAGCAAGAATTGGTTCGCAGAAGAAGATTAATAAATCATTAACGGTGATTCAACTCTGCTCAATCACCAGGATATAATAGATATATGTTGACTGAGCAGGTCGAGAATAATTAGTAAAACAAAAGAATATGGAATTTGATTTGCCAAAAGAAAATGCATCGATTATTAAAGTGATCGGAGTAGGTGGTGGAGGGAGTAATGCCGTAAATCACATGTACAACCAAGGAATTATTGGTGTTGACTTTCTTGTTTGTAACACAGACAAGCAAGCATTGGATATTTCTCCGGTACCATTTAAAATTCAATTGGGGCCTTCTTTAACAGAAGGTCGTGGAGCGGGCTCGCTTCCTGAAATTGGAAAAAATGCGGCAATCGAAAACATCGATGAAATTCGTGACTTGTTGTCAAACAACACGAAAATGGTGTTTGTGACTGCTGGAATGGGTGGTGGAACAGGAACTGGTGCCGCTCCCGTAATTGCTAAAGTTGCGAAGGAATTAGGAATTTTGACTGTAGGTATCGTAACAGTTCCTTTTGGATTTGAAGGTAGAAAACGCCGTCAACAAGCAGAAGAAGGATTGGAAGCGATGCGCGAAAGTGTAGATACTTTATTGGTTATCAACAACGAACGTTTGCGTGAAATCAGTGGGAATTTAACGATTGGAAATGCCTTTTCGCAAGCTGATGATGTATTGTCTGTTGCAGCGAAAGGAATTGCTGAAGTGATTTCTGTTACTGGAGCAATCAACGTCGATTTCAACGATGTGAATACGGTAATGAAAGATAGTGGTGTTGCCATTATGGGTAGCGCAGCTGCGGAAGGTGAAGATAGAGCACGATTTGCAGTAGAAACAGCATTGAGTTCTCCATTGTTGAATGACAATGATATTAGTGGTGCAAATTACGTATTGTTGAACATCACTTACGGAGATAAAGAAGTATTGATGGATGAAATCACTGAAATTACAGATTACATCCAAGATGAAGCAGGTTCAACAGCTGACGTTATTTGGGGACACGGTTATGATCCAACATTGGGTGATAAATTAAGTGTTACAATTATTGCTACAGGTTTTGCATCATCTCCAATCACAGGATTTGAAAAATCGCCTGAAAAAAAGCGCAGTACATTGGAAGATGAGCCAAAGAATGAAATTAAAGCTCCTTTGACATCTCCAGTAGAATCAAACGTGTGGGAAAACGCGAAAGAAATTCAAGCACCACAAGAAGAGCCATTCTTAAAAAGAGAAGAGCCAACAACTCCAGAAGTGCACAAAGTGAACTTGGAAGAAGAGTCGCAAGAGCAAGCGGCAATGAACTTCGACTGGGAAATGGAAAATGAGGCTGCAACAACAGCGTCAACACCGGCGAATGAACCAGTGGCTGAAAAGGAAGAGGTGAAGCGTTACATGTTGGAAGATGATTTGGAAGAACGTGTTGAAGGCGAAGTAAAGGCAGCAAAACCGATTCTTTCTCCAGAAGAGCAACAACGTAAGATGCAAGAGAGAATGAGTAAAATTCAAGAGTATACCAACAAATTGAAAAAGGCGGAAGGTATCATTGAATTTGAAAATGAACCAGCTTATGTGCGTCGTAACATTCAATTGGACGAGAAAAAATACAGTTCAGAAGATTCAGTGAGTCGTTTTGGTGTGTCGAAAGATGAAAACGGTGAAGGAAGATTACGTGGAGGAAACTCCTTTTTACATGATAATGTTGACTAATGAGTTTTACAGATAAAATAAATGCAGACATCAAAGCTGCAATGTTGGCGAAAGAAAAGGAAAAATTGCAGGCATTGCGCGATATCAAATCTAAATTGTTGTTAGAAGCAACTTCAGGTTCTGGAGAAGTTTCTGAGGAAACAGCATCTAAAATTGTGATGAAGATGTACAAGCAACGTATGGATACATACAATTTGTACATTGAACAAGGAAGAGAAGATTTGGCGGCGGATGAATTGTTCGAAGCAAAAGTGATTGAAGCATATATGCCAAAACAACTTTCTGAAGATGAAATTCGCTCAGAAGTAAAAGCAGCAATTGCGGCAACTGGAGCATCTGCGCCTTCTGATATGGGGAAGGTGATGGGATTGTTAACAGGTAAATTGGCTGGTAAAGCGGATGGTAAAATCATCTCACAATTGGTAAAAGAAGAATTGAACAAATAAAGGTCTTATTCTATCACAAACAATTTCGGTTGTTAAATGGTACAAAAGTCGTTTCACTACAGGGAAACGACTTTTTTTGTGAGTAACCCAACCATCCGTAGTCCCCTTTCGTTAAGATTAACATGGAGTGGGACATTTGGGTGAAAATTTTGTATTTCCTCGATTGTTTCCTTATATTTATCGTCTTAAAAAAAAACATTATGAAGAAAAACTATTTTATTCTAGTAGCCTTGTTTTCGGGGTCATTGGCTTTTGGTCAATCAGCTGTAAACACTACTATTGTTGGTAAGACATTGCCAACTCAAGAAATTAAACCAACTTCAGTAAATCAATCAAAAGCATCTTTGTATCAAAATACCTTTGGTACTCCAGGAGATTGGTCATTTCAAGTAAATGGTACTGCAAATCACAACTGGATTATTGGTACATCAGCGCCTCAAGGATCCTTCCCAATTGGTGCCATTACTTCAACAACTGCAAACGATGGTTTCGCATTGTTTGATTCAGATTACTTATGCGGAGCTGCGGGAAGTCAAAACTCTGATGTTCGTTTAGTTAATCCAGTGGATCTTACTGGACAAGCTGCGGTTCAAGTAACATTCCAATCATTCTACAGAAAATTCCAAGGTACGTGTTATGTAATCGCAAGTACAGATGGTACAAACTGGGATGAGTACGAAGTACACGCAGGATTAGCAGTAAATGCTTCAACTACAAATCCACAATTAACAGCAGTAAACGTTTCTCCAACAGTTGGTGGTTCATCAACGGCTTATATCGGATTCCGTTACAAAGGTGGATGTGATTATGCTTGGATGGTAGATGATGTTCAAATTGAAACATTGCCAGACAATGATGTAGCTGTAAACAATGTGTGGTCAAACGACATCATCTTGGATTATGAGTATTCAATGATGCCAGATGAGCAAGTTTCTACAATGAATATCATGGCTGTAGTGAGCAACAATGGTGCTTTGCCTCAAACAAACGTTCCTTTCGTTTTGTCAATTGATTTAGGTGGTTCACAAGTGTATACTGAAACAATGAATGTTGACTTAGCTGTTGCTGAAATTGATACGATTGTTTTCGCTACAACGTACACTCCTTCTACAGTTGGAAATTATGACATTACTGTAACTGGTCCAGTTGATGATGTTGCTGGTAATGAAGAAGCGGCTACAATCTATTCAACTACAGATTTCGTATTCGCTCATGACTTCTTAGGAACAGGTATTTTCCGTTTTGATCAAGATGAAGAGACTTCAATGGGGAATGTTTACTTAATGAATGTTGACCAAGAATTAAGAGCAGTACAAGTTGAATTCGAAACTGGAACAACTGCTGAAGTTGAAGTTGTTGCTGAAATCTGGTTAGTTGGAGCAAACATCCAAGATTTGACGTATGTTTATGAGCAATACTATACAGTTCCTGCGGCTCAAATCGGAGCGAATAAAACTACAAACATCGTATTGGATATCCCTCAAACATTGACTGCTGGAAATCAATACATCATTGACATCAAAAAACCTGCTGGACCAACAAGAGTATTCTTCGGTGGAAGTAATGCAGGTGATGATGATTTCTCTACAGCTTGTTTTGGACCTTTCGGTACAGGTGGAGCAGTGAACTTCTACAACGGATGGGGATTCTCTCCAGCTGTTAGAGCAAACTTCAACCCAGCTGCTTCAATCAATGTTGCATCTGAATTAGAAGGTGTTTCTGTTTACCCAAATCCTTCTGAAGGAATTGTAACTGTTTCTAACGATCTTAACGTTGAAAACACAATTACAGTAACTGATTTGAACGGAAGAGTTGTTGCTTCTAAAGTTGCTTCTACTTCAACGACAATTGATTTATCAACTGTTGGAACTGGAGTTTACTTAGTAAACGTTGAAAACACAAACGGTAAAAAAGTAGAAAGAGTTGTTATTAAATAATAACACTTCAATTAGATATGAAAACCCTGGCTTCGGTCAGGGTTTTTTTATGGAACTAAATCAAACTTTGTTATTTTTGCAGCAACAAAAAGATACATTATGAAAGCATACGTTTTTCCTGGTCAAGGAGCTCAATTTTCAGGAATGGGCAAGGACTTATACGATAATTCAGAATTAGCACGTGAGTTGTTTGCAAAAGCAAATGAAGTACTTGGTTTCGATATTACTAAAATCATGTTCGAAGGAACGGATGAAGAATTGAAACAAACGAAAGTAACGCAACCAGCAATATTTTTACATTCAACAATTTTAGCAGCGTGTTTGGGTGATTCTTTCAATCCAGATATGGTAGCTGGACATTCATTGGGTGAATTATCAGCATTGGTAGCCAATGGAACATTGAAATTTGAAGATGGATTAAACTTGGTGTACAAACGTGCACTGGCTATGCAAAAAGCATGTGAAGCTGAACCATCAACAATGGCGGCAATTTTAGGATTGGAAGATGACGTCGTAGAAAATGTTTGTGCTTCGATTGAAGGAGTGGTTGTTGCAGCGAACTATAACTGTCCAGGTCAATTGGTTATCTCTGGTGCAGTACCTGCAGTAGAAGAAGCATGCGCGAAATTGACGGAAGCTGGTGCAAAACGAGCATTGGTATTGCCAGTTGGTGGAGCGTTCCATTCACCATTAATGGAACCAGCACGTGAAGAATTAGCTGCGGCGATAGAAGCAACAGAATTTAGAACCCCTTCTTGTCCAGTATATCAAAACGTAACAGCCAGTGCAGTTTCTTCACCAGAAGAGATTAAAAAGAATTTGGTGGTACAATTGACTGCTCCTGTAAAATGGACGCAAACAATGCAACAAATGATAGCAGATGGAGCAACTGAAGTGATTGAAGTTGGTCCAGGTAAAGTGTTACAAGGATTGTTTAAAAAAGTCGACAGAGCATTTGCAACATCAAGCGCAGAGCTAGTTTAAAGATCGATTTTTAGTATTGATAAAGAGCCTATTTTGAATTTTATTCGAAATAGGCTTTTATTTTTTATGGAAATTGTGAAAGTGCAACATCTCATAAGAAACAAATACTTAGAATCATGAAAAAATTAATGATGGGATGTATGATTGCTTTGGCAACAACATCATTTGGACAAGGAGCATTGGGAGAAGTTGACGGCGTTGTGCGCGATGCGAAAACCAATCAAACAATTTTTGGAGCACATGTGTTTATCAAAGACAATGATCGTGTTTACCAAGCAAAAACAGAACCGGATGGATCTTTTAGAATTAGTGCAATACCCGCAGGAAAGTACTTGTTGCACATCCGCTATTACGATGATACAATGAAAAACATAGTTGCTGATGTTCCAATGGACGATATTTGTCGATTGGGAGAAATCAAATTTGACAGTAAAATTCAATTACTTGATGGAGGAACAGTAACGGCTTATGGAACAGTAAAAATCTCTGATGGTTTTCTACCTGTTACACAAATCGACCAAGAAATCATTAAATCTAGTCCGGCTAAATTTGATCCAAAAGCACTCATTGCATCTATGACTACCGATGTGCGATTAACAGATGACGGTGAGTTGGTTTTCCGTGGAGCACGAAAAGGGGATATGATCTATATGATGGACGGAGTGAAATCAACCAGTGTAGGAACAGTTCCAAGTTGTGCCATTGGAAGAATGATGGTGTATTCTGGAGGATTGCCTGCAAAGTATGGAGATACAACAGGTGGAGTTGTAGTTATGGAAACCTTGAGTTATTTTGATTTGTACAGAAAATGGGAAGGGGAGCAAATTAAAGCAGGGAAAATGTAACTACGTCTTACACCTAAACTAAAAACGGTTAGTCATGTACTAACCGTTTTTTTTGTTCCTTATTTTTGCTTGGTGCGAATAAAAATCATGGCGATGGAAGTGGTAATTATTCCCATAACCAATGCGCCGATTGCACCTTGAATGGCATAATTTTCATAGTTGAAATTGGCAGCCGCTTCTTCTGTTGTTGCAAAATAACCCAATTCCACTGATCGCTGAATTACATTGGGAAAATATTCTGGTGTAATCACATAGCTTGTAACCCATTGTGAAAGAGGACTAAGAATAGCGATGAATACAGACAGGATGACTCCACTAATAAAACCTTGAGAATAACTCATATTACCGGTGTAATAGCGTGCTTTTTTCTCTTTGAGTGCCAAAACCATCATCCAAATTGCTGGTATGGCGAATAAATTGGTCAAATACATGTGATAATCAATGTACTTTCCATGTAAACCAGTCACTTTTTCAAGGACCATCCATAACAGTCCAACAATGGTGAAAATGATTGCCCATTTCAATTCTGCAGCTAATTTTTTCATAGTGTAGATGTTTCAATTATACCCGAAAGATAAAACATTTTATCCTTCTTTGGATGTGAATGTGTTTGGAAATTGTTGGGTAGAATTGTTGCAATACAACTTTTAATTAAGTTACTTAATTGTATAGATTAATCCAGCCTTCCACCAGCGTCCGATGCAAGAACAGTTTGATGGTCGCGTAAGTACTTGTTCAATTAGAAGTGATTCTCCAGGCATCATTTTTTTGATAGCTTTGATTTGATCAGCATTAAATCTATTGACACCTTGACAGCGGGAATGTTTGTAATAATTTCTAATCTTACCCTTTTCAATATTTTTCATCATTCTTTTTTCATTCATTAGAAATCCACGTTCAGAGTAATTGTTCGTTTGAATGCTCAATGTATCACCATTCAGTTTAGCAATTCGAAATGAAAAGTCAACTGGAATGAGGCATTGAATGTTTTTAGTCGAATCATTGCTAAATATGATACCTTCGTTTTTAAGCAGTTCTTTTTTACTAACAGTTCCTTCCTTTAAACCTCCAAATGTAATAGTGGGATTTTGACTCAAACATGAGCCGGCTAAAAGAATAATTATCAATGATATTGGAATTCTCATCTATTATTTTATAGTTAATTTCAATGGTCAGCTATATGTCGAAACGATGTAATTTTGCGTTGTTTTACTGGATCGATCTTTACTTTAATTCAAAATAGAGCCAACCTTTGTCCGTCATTATTCCATTGAGTGCAATAGGAGCAATGTGTTTGATATCTGTTTTCCATTGATCGAATAATTCATTCCAATAGACGCCGTTTTCTCGTTCCTTTGTTACATTGACCTCCATTTCAGCAATCGCTACAACGGCTGGATTTAAAAATTGAACGTTCTTCTCTTTCGGGTTTTTTGGATGCTCCACGTATCGAAGTAAAATACCATCTTTCATAAATTGAATGTCGTTGATTGGCAATTCGAACACGCTATTTCCCCAAATATCGCTTAGAACCGTTTCCTTGTTTTTATTCCGAAAGTACATGTATCCATTTTGTTGGATTAGACTTCTGTAACGATCAAATTTTGTCCAATGGCAGACTCTGTTTCCTTCCTTGTCGATGAATGAAATTTTCTCATTTTTTATTACCATGGCCAAACCATCATTGAATAACTCCAATCGGTCATAAGGAGCTTCAATGAGTAAACTATCTTCTTTATTACTATATCCCATCACAGGATCATAGCTAACTTTCAAGCCTTCACCATACCGGTATAATTCTTTTAAATATGGACGTGCGACACAAATGGAATCGTATTGAGTTTTAGTGTATTTGTTTCCGAGAGTGTCGAAATAATAAAGTTTTGCATCGTTGTGTACAATGGTTTTACCGAGTATGTTTTTGTGACTGCTAGCAGAAATTCCACCTCTTGCAAAACTACCGTTAAAACCTGTCAATCCACTAAACCCGTTCTTAAACATTAAATTTCCATTTCGATCAATGTAATTGTATGTTCTAAAATTCCCGTATGTCACAACCGCTCTGTTCTCTTGAAAATCACTTGCACTTGTATAACTGTTTTCAATCACGACATTCCCTTGTTCATCAATGAAACCAAATTTTTCATTTAAAAAGGTTCTTGCTAGACCACATTGAAATGTTCTCAGGTGATCCCAAATTGGTTCAATTACCCAAGTTCCATTGGTATTGATATATCCGTATTTGTTGTTTTTCCTTGCACGAGCAATGCCATTTTGAAAACGATCAATATATTCCATTGTAGGAGTTATGAGCCATTGACCTTTTTCATCAATGACACCATATTTTCCTTCTTTGATAACCACTGCTTTTCCCTCAAAAAATGGAAACGCAAAATCAAACTCACATGGTAGAATGATTTTGTTCCGCGCATTGGCATATCCCCATCCTTCCTTTTTAATGGGATGGAGCAATTGTGCTTGCAGCAAATAACAAGTGAAAATACAACCAAATAACGTAAGTCCTTTAACCATTTTGGAGTGTTTCAAAACTGATTAGAATGATGCTAAAATACGCAATTTTAATAAGTATGAAAACTGCTGAAAATGAACGGTGTTCAAGGCTTAAATCAACCAAAAAATAGTTGAACTAAAATAAAATCGAAAAATGTTTTTTGGTTGAAAATTGAATGTACATTTGTCGTGTAAATTGGGTGTGAATGAAAGGTCTTTTTGAACAGTTTTCAAAAGAGTTTAAGAACCTGCTAGGCGAATTTCATTTGCCTTTCGAAAATCCAATTCTTACCTTTTCCGTACTGCTTTTAATCATACTACTTGCTCCGATTTTATTACGAAAAATCAAAATTCCAGGATTGATAGGCTTAATTCTTTCTGGTGTACTCATCGGACCAAATGGTTTTCAATTGATTTCTGAAGAAAATATGACCACTGGTTTCGTGAATATGTTTTCGAAAATCGGCTTGTTGTACATCATGTTTATGGCGGGACTCGAGTTGGACATGCAAGAGTTCAAGCGCTATAGAAATAAGAGTATCACTTTTGGAACATTAACATTTTTTATTCCTTTATTGTTGGGATATCCCATTTGTCGTTATGTGCTCGAGCTCGGTGAAACAGCAAGTTTGCTCACGGCAAGTATGTTTGCAACGCATACCTTAGTTGCTTATCCAATTGTATCAAAATTTGGAATTTCAAAAATGGAAGCTGTAGCCATTGCCATTGGAGGAACGATTTTGACAGATACTGCAGTATTGATTATTCTCGCCGTCATTTCTGGATCTGATAATGGAACAGTGAATGCGAGTATTTTGATTCACTTACTTTTCACTCTTTCGATTTTCAGTTTTATCATGTTTTGGGGTGTTCCAAAAGCGTCGCGCTGGATCTTTCGTAAGCTAGAATCGGAAAAGGCTTCACAGTTTATTTATGTGTTGTCCGTTTTATTTTTTGCTGCGTTTTTGGCTGAAGTTGCTGGTATTGAGGGAATCATTGGTGCATTTGTCGCAGGATTAGTCATGAACCGATTGATACCACATTCATCCATTTTGATGAATCGTGTTGAGTTCATGGGGAATTCACTTTTTATTCCATTCTTTTTGATTTCTATTGGAATGATGGTCAATGTTAAGGCACTGGCCAATGAACCTTGGGCTTGGGCGGTAGCTGGAATATTAAGTGCTTTTGCAATAACAAGCAAATTTCTTGCAGCTTGGGTCACGCAAATTGTGTTTGGTTTGAAAGGCGCAGAGCGTCAAGTGATTTTTGGTTTGACAACAGCTCATGCCGCAGCAACTTTAGCAGTGATTAATGTGGGATATACATTGGGTATCATCAACATTGATATCGTTAATGGTACGGTTGTATTAATATTGATTACCAGCATGACGGCTTCATTTGTCACCGAACACGCTGGAAAAAGACTCTTAAAGTTGATGTCCTTGAAAGATACGATTGAGAAGCCATCACTTCGATCGCAACATGTCTTGGTTGCAGCCAATGAATTAAATGGAAATGAGCAGTTATTGGATTTTTCCATGCTCATTTCAGATAAAAATGTCATCAATCCTGTCTCAATTGTGAGTGTTTTGGACAATGATAAAGATGCTGAAGTCAGAATTAGAAGTTCTCGGCGACACATGGACGATTTTATCTTGCATTACACAAGTGGTGAGATAAATGTGCATGCCATGGCAACAATTGATTCTAACTTTTCAAGTGGAATTGCACGAGTTTCTAAGGAGTTAGTGGCCGATATCGTTTTGATCAATGATGATTCATCCAGTAATACCAACCTTTTGAATCAACTGGTTGGAGGAGAAAGAGAAAACCTTCTGCATGCTTGCCACAAGACGATTTTCTTTTGCAAGTTTAAAAATGCCTTTTCAACCTATCGAACAATTGTATTGGTTTGTCCACCATTTGCTGAGCTGGAACCAAATTGCAATCAGTGGATTGAACGGGTGATGCGCATTGCACGCGAATTAAGTTGTGCGATTCAGTTTTATGGTTCCCAAGAAACATTCCTTAAGCTCCAAGAATATCAGGAAGTCAATAAGTTTGCCAACGAACTGAATCATGTTGAATCAATAAGCATGGAAGATTTTTTGTCCAAACTTGCGCACTTTGGTAATGGAAACCTTCTCATTACCGTTTTTGCACGATCAGGAAGTGTTTCTTCGTTTGTTGGTTTGGAGTCAATTCCGCAAAGAATTAGTGATCACAATCAAAAGATGGATCAGATTTTTATTTATCCTGGAGCAAATGATGAACATTCATCCTTCTCAGCGTATGAAGACATGTCTAAGAGTCCGATAAACGCCGGTGTGGAAACGATTCAACGTATCACGAAAGAAGTTGTCGAAATTTTCAAAAAACCGGAGGAGTAGTTGGGGGTTGGGTTGAAAATTTCATTTTTATTTTTACAAGTTAGTTGTGCTTTTTTAGCCAATTTAACTATTGATGAATCTCGTTAATCTTTTGCATATAAGCATAACGGTTCTCAGCTATACGCAGGCAGGGACTTTTAGCACTAAACTTTCCTACGAAGAATTGAACTTCAAATTTAGCACTTTCCTGTCCTACGAAGCACGAAACCCCTGCTTGCGTATAGGTGATGTTGTGCCTTCGTTGTTCTTTTTCGTCCTGTTTATCAGTCAGCGTTGGGTAAGCCATACTCTTTGCCAAGTTTTGGTTTGCGTGTCGACAGGAGCGACTTGTCAATGTGTATGGCTTTTAGGACGGCTTTAATAATTCACAGTCAGTCCAACTCCAAATCCCATATCACTGTCATAATGTGTTCTGAATCCTAAATTTTTTCCTGCAATGTAATTCAGTCCAATCATATACTCTTTGTCCGTATTTACCATAAAGGATGCTCTCAATCTTTTCGAAATCGGGATGTCTTCTCGTTCTAATTGTAACCGCACATTGCCATCTTGAAAAACTTCGGCTTGAAATACAACTAACATCGGTAAGGTATAATTAAAACCTAAACTTGCTACTGCACGATTGTCTTTGGTGTTGGTTTGTCCAAACAAATTTCTTTCTTGCTCATCAATTCCAAACTTCCTATATCTCCAATCAAAACCTATAAAAGGCATAAACCACTGATTTCTTCCAATGTATCGCCCGATGTGTGTTTCAGTTTCGTAGCCGTGCATATCGTTGTACCCTAAACGCCATTCTGTACCAAAACTCCAGCGTGTGTTTTGCAACATTGCCATGCCATCATTTCCGTTGGTAGCAAAATCATTTTGAGCCATAAAATGGAATTGATTGCTTTCTCTTTGCAATTTATTATATGCCCATTTTTTGTTTGGTAATAATAGGTTCGACTCCTGTTTTTCGTAACTAAAAACACGGTTCATTCCAGCCATCATATGATACAATATATGACAATGAAAAAACCAATCGCCTTCTAAATTGGCTTCAAATTCAATGACATTGGTTTCCATAGGCATTATGTCCAACACATTCTTAAGGGGTGCATAATCGCCTTGCCCATTGATAACTCTAAAATCGTGTCCGTGCAAGTGCATAGGATGTCGCATCATAGAATTATTGTATATTGTAATTCTTACGACTTCCCCTTTTTTTATTAAAATTTTATCCGTTTCCGAAAGCACTTTGTTGTCCAAACTCCACACATAGCGGTTCATATTCCCCGTTAATTCAAATTTCAATTCTCGAACTGGTGCATCTTCTGGAAGTGTCGTTTTGGTTGGCGATTTCAGCATTACATAATTAAGCGTTACAATATCTGAACTTGATGAAGAATGATTTCCATGATTAGTATGGTCTGTATTGTCCATTTTCATTTCAGGCTTTTTCTTTTGCTTTTTTTCGCCCGTAATTTCAGGATACATTACTGTGTTCATATCCATTTGTTGCAAGCTCATATTCATACCCATATCTTTCATATCCCCATTCATTTTCATCATATCGTTCATCATCTTCATTCCTTCAAAGTATTTCAGTTTGGGTAATGGACTTACCAGTTGTTTAATACCTGAACCTATGTAAATAGATGCCGATTTGGTGCGGTCTTCGGGTGTGGCGAGAAATTCAAAAGCTGTATTTTCTGTTGGTATTGTTACGATAACATCATAAGTTTCCGACACCCCAATAATTAATCTATCTACTTCAACAGGTTCTACATCATTTCCGTCATTGGCAACTACTTTTATTTTCCCACCTGCATAGGTTAGCCAAAAATAAGACGATGCACCACCGTTTGAAATCCGTAAACGCACTTTGTCACCTGCTTTGAATTGTGAAAGCTGGGTTTCAGATGTTCCGTTAATCAGAAATTTATCATAATAAACATCACTCACATCCATTGCCAACATTCGTTTCCATTCGTTTGTGAGTTTGGTTTTAAAATGCCCCTCTTTTATAGCTTCTGCATAACTTTGGGTTGTTCTTTTTTTGATGGCAAACCAATCCGAAGCATTGTGCAACATTCGATGTACATTTTCAGGTTTGTAGTCTGTCCACTCACTTAAAATAATGGGAACGGTTGGCAAATCATCAATTCCTTTTCTGAATGTTGGGTCATCTTGCTTTTTCAGTAAGATAAGCGAACCATACATTCCAATTTGTTCTTGTAAGCCGCTATGACTATGATACCAATGTGTGCCACTTTGAATAATTGGAAAACGATAAATGTGAGTGGTGTTTGGTTTAATGGGCATTTGGGTCAAAAAGGGAACACCATCTTCTTTGTTGGGCAGATATAAACCGTGCCAATGCAAAGAGGTACTTTCCTTGAGTTTGTTGTGCACGTGAATTTCTGCTGTGTCGCCTTCTGTAAAAGTTAACGTTGGCATTGGAATTTGTCCGTTTACGGCAATGGCTCGTTTTTCTTTCCCTGAAAAATTGACAAGTGTATCTGTAACATAAAGGTCATATCGCACCACTTTTTGGGCGAATACTGTTGAAGTTGCTATTAGTAATACCACTAACGGCAACAGTTTTTTATAAAGAGTTTTTTTATTATCCATTTTAAGATTTTCATTTTAAATTGTTTTTGTTCTTAATCTCAGGGCGTTTGCTATCACAGAAACCGAGCTGAAACTCATAGCTAAAGCTGCAATCATTGGCGAGAGTAATATTCCGAAAATAGGAAATAAAACTCCTGCTGCAATTGGCACACCTAATGTGTTATAGATTAATGCAAAAAATAAATTTTGTTTGATGTTTTTCATCACAGCATCACTTAAATTTCTGGCTTTTACAATGCCGTGTAAATCGCCTTTTACCAAGGTTATCATTGCACTTTCAATCGCTACATCTGTGCCTGTTCCCATTGCAATACCAACATCACTTTTGGCTAATGCGGGTGCATCATTAATGCCATCTCCTGCCATAGCTACTATTTTTCCGCTTTTTTGTAGTTGCTCCACTTCTTTCATTTTATCTTCAGGTAACATACTTGCTTTAAAATCGGCAAGTTTTAATTCTGATGCTACGACTTGTGCGGTATCATAATTATCGCCTGTGAGCATTATGACTGCAATGCCTATTTCTTGAAGTGCTTTAATGGCTTTGGCACTTGTTTCTTTTATTTTGTCGCCTATTACCACATAACCAACCACCGTTTTATCTATGGCTAAATACGAAACCGTTTTACCTTGCTTTTGAAAGATTTTAGCTTCAGTTTCCATTTCAGAAGTGATTTTGGCATTGGCATATTCCATCATTTTGGGATTTCCTAAGGCTACGGTTTTATCATTGATAGTCGCTTCAACCCCCTTTCCTGTTAAGGCATTAAAATTATTCGATTGAATGATTTGAGCATTTTGTTCCTGACCATATTTTACCGTTGCTTCAGCTAATGGATGTTCACTGTTGTGGTTTAAGGAAACAATGTATTGAAGCACTTCGTTTTCGCTGAAACCAGTGTTAAAAGCACCTATTTTTTCTATGGTTGGTTTGCCTTCGGTAATTGTTCCTGTTTTGTCAATGATTAATGTATCTACCTTGTTCAATTTTTCAAGAGCTTCGGCATTTTTGATTAACACACCATTTTGTGCACCTTTGCCAACACCAACCATAACAGACATTGGTGTTGCTAAGCCCAATGCACACGGACACGCAATGATTAAGACTGCTATTGCATTAACCAAGGCATATACATAAGCAGGCTCTGGACCCCAGATGGCCCAAATCGCAAAAGTTATTAAAGCTATAATAACTACCACTGGCACAAAATACCCCGATACTTTGTCGGCTAAATTTTGGATTGGCGCTCGGCTTCTACTGGCATTATTGACCATATGAATGATTTGCGAAAGCAAGGTATCGCTACCTACTTTTTCGGCTTTCATCAAAAAGGTTTGATTGCCATTGATAGTTCCGCTGCTTGCTTTATCGCCTACAGTTTTATTTACAGGAATGGGTTCACCCGTAATCATAGATTCGTCAATAGTGGTGTCTCCTTCGGTTATTTCACCGTCCACAGGAATTTTTTCTCCTGGTTTTACTTTGATAATATCATTTAATTCGATTTTATCTATGGTAACTTCCACTTCTTCGCCATCCACTATTTTTGTGGCTTTGTTGGGTGCTAATTTCAACAACTCTTTCACTGCCGAAGTGGTTCTGCTGTGTGCACGAGCTTCTAATAATTGCCCCATCAGAACCAAGGTCAAAATAACAGTTGTTGCCTCAAAATAAACGTGAACGGCTCCCGATTCTGTTTTAAATTGAGCTGGAAAAACATCAGGAAAAAGCATACCAACAACACTAAATAACCAAGCAACTCCCGCACCAATTCCAATAAGCGTAAACATATTGAGGTTCCACGTTTTGATGCTTTTATAAGCACGCTCAAAAAACATCCAAGTGGCATAAAACACTACGGGAATGGATAAGATAAGCTGAATCCAATTCCAATTTTTTTGTTCCATTATGTCATATAATGGATTGTTCGGAATCATTTCGCTCATTGCTATTAAGAAAATAGGCAAGGTGAATGCAGTGGCAACCCAAAACTTTTTAGATAGTTTTTTATAGGTTTTCTCTTCTTCTGAACTATCGGCTTTTATTGGCACTAAATCCATTCCACAAATGGGGCAAGAACCTGATTCGTCCTTTACAATTTCAGGGTGCATTGGACACGTCCACTGTTCAGCATTGGAAGTGGATAGGCTTTGCTCTTCCACCAAGTCCATTCCACACACAGGACAATCGCCTGCTTGGTTATACGTTTTTTCGCCTTCGCAGTGCATAGGACAATAGAAAGTACCTGTGCCTTTTCCTTTGGGTTGTTTTTCTTTTTTATCTTCGAAACGTTGATGATGTTCTCCTTGTTTATGAATACTGTATCTGCCACCATCTTTTTTTAAGGCTTCTTGAAAGGTTTCTATTGGAATGTGTTCTTCCATTTCGATAATGACTTCTGCTTTTTCTAAATTGACAGTTGCTTTTGAAACACCTTGCACTTTTGAAAGTGTTTCTTCTACGTGGTTACGGCAACCGTTGCAGGTCATTCCCGTTACTTTATATGTATGTGTCATTATTTTTAAATTTAAAAAATGGTGTAGCCATTCGGCTACACCATTTTAAGTTATTCAATTGTTTCTACCGTTTTACCACAAGTAAGCATTTGCGAACCGTAATAAGGATTTTTAATCGCATTTTCCTTGCTTAACCAATTGGCACCTTTCCCATCATTTGCCATTGGGCAATGTTGGTAATAGATAGGCTGTTCATAGTTGGAAACTTTCAATAATTTGTACACATTGTCAGATAATGTATTGAAATGGTCACGTTGATGTCCTGCATCTTTGGTTTCTTCAATATGCTCAGTATCAAACGCCAAATCTTTCATTACTTTCATCCAAACCGTATGTTCTTCGGTAGTAAGTTTACTCATTTCTACTGCTTTTATTGAAGCAAGTAATGCTGCGGCTTTGGTAGAAGCCAAATTCCCGTCAGATTTCACCAAAGCATCTTTCAAAGCAAAGTAATTATCAAAAACTGCATTCAGTTGATTTACTTCTTGCTTTGTTTCTGTTGGTTTGTCTGTTGTTTCATTGTGATTGTGCATAGAATGGTCTTCGAGAACTTCTGTTTTAGCCATTTCCGTTTTTTTAACACGGTCGTATTGGCAACATCCAGGGAGATTATTATACACATCATCAGGTGCAAGAAATTGGTCACTGTCATAACCTGCCAATGCAATGCGTTTCAAGATTTCTTCTTGATTGGTTTTACTCGAATCGTAAGTAAGTGTCGCCATTTTGGTATCTTTATTCCAATCTACCTGTGCTACTTTTTTAACATTTCCTGCTTTTTCAATGGTAGTTTCGCACATACCACAGTTACCGTTAATTTTTACGCTTTCGGTAGTAGCGTTTTTGATTTGAGCGTTACACGCTGTGAACGATAGCAATACAGTGATTGCCATAAATATTTTTATTGATTTACTCATAATATAAATTTAGGAAAGCGGAATTCGTGAACTCCGTTTCATTTTTTAAAATTTTAGTATTTTAAAATTGTTAATTGCGAAAGAGATGTAATGCTTTCGTTTGGACAGACCTATGGCTGCCAAGGTAGGAAATTAGCCTATTTTTGGCGGTAGCCAAATAGAAAGAAAGCCCGATGAGTAATAGGCTTCTTGATAGTAAAATTTTGGTTTGCTCACTATTATTTTGGTTTGCGAAAGTTGAGCAAAAAAAGGAATTGTAAAGCTTATACTACTTGATGTACAATGGCAATTTGAATTTCCACATTTTCCGTCACAATCTTTTCCGTGTTCACCACACTGACCTTTTACTGTGTCGCAACAATTTTCTTTCTCTACGTCAGAGACCGATTGTTTATCGCAGGAAGTTTCAATTTTTTCAGATTCTGTACCACAGGCATAGGACTGCAAAGGTGTCAGAAAGATACCTGTCAGTATTAAAAATGCTATGTAATAAAATCTTTTCATTATTATATAAATGCAAAGGTACAATTTTTATTTTATTGAGAGTTGGCAAAATTCAAGCTCTTTTGGTTTTTCGTTTGGGCTTTGCGTGTCGGCAAAAACCAAATGTGCTTGAATGTGCGGTCGGTTTTCTACAATGAGGCACAACGGTCTCGGCTATGAGTAGTTGCGTGGTTTAGCACTTAACTTTGCAAGTACACACCAAACTGAAAATCCGCGAGGATTTTCAGAAGTAGGCAAGAACAAGCAATTACTTATAGCCATTGTTGTGGTTAGTGTTTTTTTATTTATTTACTCAATTTTAAAATTCTAAAAGCACCTTGAATTACCAAAATAAAAACTATTGTTCCGATAATCAAATCAGGTTTGCTTGAATTCAACCAGTTTACCAAAAGTCCAGCTGTTATTACTCCTAAATTTATAATCACATCGTTTGAAGTGAAAATCATACTTGCTTTCATATGTGCCTCTTCCTTACTTTTTGATTTTTGTAAAATGTAAAGACAAATTCCGTTTGCAATAAGTGCTAAAATTGAAACGGTAATCATTGTCGAAAAGTTTGGTAATTTCTCGTCTCCGAAAAATCTCCTTAAAACTTCTACAAATCCGATAATTGCAAGTGTTATTTGAAAATATCCAGCAAGTTTGGCAATCCGTTTTTTCTTTATTACTGTTCCGCCAACCGCAAACAAGCTAATTCCGTAAACAAAACTGTCCGCAAGCATATCTAAACTGTCGGCAACCAATCCCATTGATTTTGAGATTATTCCTGTTGTCATTTCAATTATGAAAAACGCAAAATTTATGGCAAGTACAGACCAAAGTAGTTTTTTCTGGTTTGCATTTTCATTAAATTCTGTTTGGTCGGTTTGTTCAGTCGAGATTTTCTTTCCGCCTAAATTCAGTTCGATAACTGATTTTTCGATTTGGTCAGTTTCTCCGCTGTGAAAAACGGTCAGTTTTCGGTTGGGAATGTCAAAGTCCAAATTCGCAATACTTGGAATTCCGTCCAATTTCATTCGGATTAGATTTTCCTCTGAAGGACAGTCCATTTTAGTAATCTCAAATATTGTTTTATTCATTTAGTTTCTCGGTTTTTTTACATTAACCACAACGTATACGAAGTTTGACTCGTTCGAAAATCTCGAGTGTAAAAGTAAACTGAATGAGTCAAACTTCGTGTTATGTCGATTTATTTTTAACCTAATGTACAAAAATAAATGAAAGTGATGTGTCTTTGCCTTGCCCTACAAAACCTTGCCATGGTCGCCCTTTTTATGAATTATATCCTTGGATATAGCGCGTCAAATGGAAGAGAAGTTTTTAAGAAAAATTCTGGAAACACTTGATTTTGTCATTTTTAACAAATAACTTTAAAGTCGTTCTTGTGTTACAATCACAAATCCTCATTTGCATCGATTCCACGTATCGATAGACTTTAAGCTTCTAAAATCTTAGTATTTCCTTTTTCGTAAATGCCTTCAAAGTGCATGGTTGTGTGCAACGCAAACCACGTCATTCGATATAAC
>Ga0098074_1000053_pt1 | contig 140119 bp, 115 predicted proteins | sample 32_taG_FD_75064 | JGI IMG/M metagenome (GOLD analysis project Ga0098074, IMG submission 75064) | Marine viral communities from the Gulf of Mexico - 32_GoM_OMZ_CsCl metaG | ecosystem: Environmental > Aquatic > Marine > Oceanic | place: Atlantic Ocean: Gulf of Mexico | collected 2015-07-12 | reverse complement strand
ATGGACGGCGCAGTTGCGGCCCGCGCCGCCGAGCGTGCGGCCGAGCGGGCAGCCGCCGACCGCGCGGCGCGCGATCAGGCGCGGCAGGCGGCTGCGGAAAAGCGGCTTGCCGCCGAGTTCGAGAAGCGCGCCGAGCTGTTCGTCGCCTCGTGGCAGAAGGAGAGTGCCCAGGCGCGCAAGGCCCCGACCTATGCCGCGCGCGAAGAAGCGCGCGCCAACCTCAACGACATGGCGAAGAGCCTGCACCGCGACCCGCAGCTCGAGTCGCTGCTCCAGAATCGCCGCGCCGACCTCGGCCTGAAACCGTCTGCGACAGGATCGCTGTCGCACGACCTCCAGCAATATCTCGGCCGCTCGCGCGGGATGGGGATATCGATGTAGGCCGATGCCATGACCGTAAAACGCCCCCGCTCGACCCCAACATCCAACAATGCCGCCGAAGCGTTTGACAAGCTGCGCGACGAAGTATCGCTCCTGCACGCGGCGATCGAAGGCCTCACGGCAGCGAAGGAGAAGCTCCCCGATTACTCGCCGACGCTTCGCAAGATCGAGGGGCGCCTCGAGCTTGTCGACCAGCATATCGAAAGCATCCGCGACAAGCCCGCCATGCTCCTCACGCCAGAAGGGCTCGCAACCCGGCTCGCGGATGCGGCGATCATCGTCCGCACCGAAGATCGCAAGGCCATTGGTGACGCGCGCGACGCGCTATCCCGCGAGCTTGGCCGCGTCGAGGGGATGATCAAGCAGCGCCGCTCGACCGCCGAGCAGGATTGGTGGGTGACCTGGGCGGCCACCGGTGGGTTCCTTTTCGGCGCCTATTTCGCATTGATCGGCGTCGCTGTGTCGGGCTAGGCCCGCCTCGCTGAATGCGTCGGGTTTGCGCCTGATCTCGGACGTTAGCGCAATCGCCCGCTGCTCCAGAAAGCAGTCATTGCCGCCAGACCCCGGTGACGACCGCCTTCGTGGCATTTCGAGGGGGCTCTGAATGTCCTAGATTAGGTTCGAAATCTGACGAAGCACTACAACTAGCAATCGCGCAGCATGCTTGTTCCTCGGTTTCCGCGGTCACAGTCCAAGCGCGGAGGTATCAATGCCTTGCGCCTCGAGCGCTTCAACTAGGTTGCGCTGCGTCCTGGCGACATTGTGATTGGCGGCCTGCGCAAGGAAGGTATCGAGCATGTCGCGGTCGAGATAACGACCACCGGCGATCACGGCGGCAATCGATCTGAGCGCGGACAGATCGGCCCGAGGATCACTTTCGAGCAGGATCAGGTCGGCGCGCTGCCCCGGTGCGATACGACCGAATAGTGAGTCCTCCCCCAAGACAATTGCTGCATTTCGGGTGGCGGCGCGCAGCACGTTCGCGCGGCTGAGTCCTGCCCCTTCCAGAAGTTCCAGTTCCTCTATCAGCGACACTCCCGGCACATTGGTGAAGATGCCCGCATCGCTGCCCGCCACCAGCAGCACGCCTTCTTCATCCAGCATCTTCGTCATTCGCTGGTAGAACGCGAAAGCCGCGCGGTGGCGCAGCGGGTCCTCAGAGGCCCAGCGATCATATTCGGCCTGGGATTGCGCCACCAGCAGCGGATTGATGCGCTCGGTGCCCGCGCGTTCCAAATAGGCGCCATCTGTCTCGGCTACCTGCAACAGGTTGTAGAACGCCAGCAGTGTCGGATCGACTGCTGTCCCTGCTGCCGCGATGCGCCGCGCCAATTCCCGTCCGGCCTCTTCGTCATGCGCATCGCGAAGGCCGTGCCAGACGATCGACTCCACGTGCTCGATAGTTACGAAGTCATCGTCGAGCAGTTCCTCGAAGGCAATCGCGAAAGGCTTCTCGTAGGGCACTCCGGGCGCGCGCACGCCTTCGGGGGTATGACCCATGATTGTCATGCCCAGCAGTGCAGCCTCTTCGCGGATCGCCTCATAGGCCTCGCGCGTGAGGTTCGAATAGACCTTGAGCCTGCGAAAACCTGCCGCATAGTGCTTTCTCACCGCCGCCCGCGCTTCCTCTGCCGTCGTGACAACGTGGTGGTTGATTTGCGCATTGGCGCCGGGGCTGTTTAGGATCGGCCCGGTGGTGATCAGTCGCGGTCCAAGCGTTTCTCCGCGCGCTATCCGGTCGGCGAGGCGTAGGTGGAACGGCATGCCCGAGGCATTGCGGATGGTCGTAACCCCCGCGGCGAGATAAGCGCCGAGCGAGGCTTCGTCCCAGACATGAACGTGCATGTCGACAAGACCGGGCATGGCGATCCGGCCCGCGCCGTCAATGATCGCCACGTCATACTTGGAGCCCGCCTCGCCGGAGGGAACGACCGCGGCGATAGTTCCGTCCTCGATGAGGATCGCCATGTTCGGACGGACCACGGCAGCATCCCCGTCAAGATCGAGCACCTGCACATTGTCGAGCACGTAGGTGCCGGAAGTGTTTGCCACGGATGCGGAAGACAAATGCGCCAGAAGAAGTGCCGAACCTGTCGCAATCATTCTGGATATGGACAACGTCTCTCGGCCTCCTGTCGGCAGTCTCAAACCTTGTCAAAAATCCAGGGTGACCTCGATGATAACAAATGAATTTCCGGTTTGCACCTTGTGATTGGTGCAGGTGGTCTGCACAAGGTACAGGATCTTGTTCGCGTTCTTCAGCCGGAGACATCGATTGCGCACCATGCTTCTGGTGATTTTGGCTTTTCTGCCAATCAGCCTCAGCGCTTCGGTAACCGATGACGCGGTGGAGGACTTCGTCACCGCCGCCTGGCCTGATTCCGGGGCGCCGGGGCTTGCCTATGCAGCAATCGCCAAGGGCAAGGTCGCAACCGGTGCGCGCGGAACCACCCTTGCCGGCTCGGGTGAACCGGTCACACCCGATACCCCGTTCCTGATCGGGTCCGTTTCCAAGAGCTTCACCGCTCTTGCGGTGATGCAGCTGGTCGAGGCAGGGAAGCTCAATCTCGACGCGGGAGTTGACGCCTATCTCGATGCCTTCGCCGGGCGGCCGAACGGCGCGATCACCCTGCGCCAGTTGCTGAGCCACACCAGCGGCTATTCGACCGTGCAGGGCAACGGGCCACACGCGGAGACTCTCGCCGCCCATGCCACGATGGTTGCAGGCTGGACCCCGGCCTACTCTCCCGGTGAACGCTGGGAGTATTCAAACACCAACTATCACCTCCTCGGTGCGGTGATCGAGGCTGTGACAGGAGAGGATTTCGCCGACCATATCGAACGCAGCATCCTTGCACCGGCCAAGATGACGCATAGCTTCGTTGCTCGCGGTGCAGAGCCTGACGGGGTAGCGCGTGGCCACCGCCCATGGTTCGGCGGCAAGTGGGCCTACACCGAGCGCGCGGGCGGGCAAGTCGCGGCCCCGGCAGGAGGCATCTTTGCCAGCGCCAACGATCTGGCGCGCTATGCCGCCATCATGCTCAATGGCCGCGACGACATCATCAGCGCTGCAGGCAAGGCGCAGATGCTCCGCCCCGCCAGCGCGCAATCGCCGTTTTACGGACTGGGCTGGTTTGTCGACCCGCAAGCCGGAACCGCAGCCCATGGCGGACTCGTTCCCGGCAGCGAGGCGCTGGTGACGCTTGTGCCGACCGAACGCAAGGCGGCGATAGTGCTGGTCAACGCCAATGGCGGGATCGGCTTTGCCGACAATGGAGCCTTGCTCAACGGTATTACCGCTTTAGCGTTGGGGCAGGAAAATCGCGGCGAGGCTTCGCGGCTTTGGCCCAAGGCGACCTATGTCATGATGGTGTTTTTGCCACTGCTGTTTCTCGCCAGCATGGCCTGGGCTTGGTATCGGCGCGCTGGGCTGCGGCGCAAACGGGTGCAAGGGGCCGTCGGACAATTCAGCCTATGGTTCCCGCTCGCATCGACGCTGGCGATGGCTGTCTTCCTGCTTGCCATCGTCCCTGGGTTCTTCGGCGGATCGCTTGACACGCTGCTGCTGTATCAGCCCGACTTTGCCGCCTGCATGATTGCGGCAGCACTCACCGGGCCATTATGGGCAGTGGTGCGGCTGATGATCGCCTATCGCCCATCGCCGCTGTCGGGGTCTGCGCAATAAGGCGCAATGGTGCTGCAAGCCGCCCGCGCTGTTGAGATTGAGGCATCAGCCAGCAAGCAATTCGACCTGTCGGGCCAACAGCCTGACAGTGAACACCAACATCATCGACTGCTTCGTTGCCGATTACAGTTGGTCGGCTTTCGCACCTTAGATGCCCGAGAGTGGACAGACTGATTTCGGCCCAGTAGGTACGGCGAGTGCTGGGCCGTCACATGATTTGATCGTGGATTCACTTTCGTAACATCGGAATCTTGAGCCCGTCTTGCGATGAGGCAATCAGGATTCGGAGACGCTTCAATCTTGTCTCCTCCTTCTTGGCGCTCATCACCCACCAGACGGAGTCACGCCTGAAGGAGGGCGCCAAGCTTGAAAAGAAGGTCCACGCTGGCTGGTTGGCCTTTATTTGCGCTTCAAATTCGGGGGCGAGCAGCATGTGTCTGCTTTTCAACGAGTAGCCCTTTTTGTCCCTCCTGGTGTCATAGAGGCGCAAGCCTTCCGGCCTCATCCTTCCGCAGTGAATGAGCGCTTCGACCTTTTGGACATTGACCGCACTCCAGACGCTGTGTGGATTGCGGGGCGTGAAACGTATCTTATAGCTCTGCCCGTCGATCGATCTTCGCACCCCATCGATCCAGCCATGACAAAGAGCAACATCGACGGACTCTGACCAGGACATGCTGGCACGTCCGGTGCTTTTCCTGAAATAGCCTACCCACAGCGCACTGGCACTTCCTGAGTGATCTTCGAGCCAGCTACTGAACGCATCTTGCGTGGCGAAAAAGATCGGCTCTTCCATTGTGCTACCTTTAGCAGCCGGATCCGCCCTCCAGTTGCGCAGGAGGGCGGAAACGGGGGTGATCGTCAGCTTGCTGGCGTCCGGATTAACCAGTTCAGGATTTCTTTGGTTGTCTCCTCCGGTCGTTCCTCCTGAATCCAATGGCCGGCATCCAGGCTGACGACATCAACGTTCGGCACGAAATCGCTGAGGTTGGGCGACTTAGGAATCACATCGCGGTCGCCATAGATCATGAGCGCCGGATGCGGGACAATCGGATCCACAGCTGCGAGCAGACGCCAGTTGCGGTCGAGGTTTCGATACCAGTTGATACTGCCCGTGAAGCCCGACGCCTCGAACGCCGTATCGAGGACCGACAGTTCGGCGTCGGTCATGACCGGGTCCCCTGCGGCAGTTTCAGCCTTTGCCAGATTGATCATGATCATTCCGGACTCGGGTGCCTTCAGCGGTTCGTTTTTGCGATATAAATTACGCAGGAACTGCGATCTGTTTTGATCGAGGATAGCATCCGCCACGCCGGGCCGCCGGTTGAAATGCACCATGTAATGATCAGGCCCCATGATCCTTTCGATCAGCATCACCCACGGTATCTCACCCCGCTCCTGGTAGGGCAGTGCAAGCGCGACGAGCTTGCTCACACGGTTTGAATGCAGCAGCGCCATGCCCCAGACCACATTAGCGCCCCAATCATGGCCGACAAAAACTGCATCGCTGTATCCGAAGTGATCCAGCAGCGCGGCAAGATCACCCGTCAGATTCGCAATGTCATAGTCAAACACGTCGGTCGGCCGCGCGGAATTGCCGTATCCACGCTGGTTGGGCACGATGACATGATAGCCAGCAGCTGCAAGCGCCGGCATTTGATGCCGCCAGGAAAAGGCATGGCCTGGCCAGCCGTGGCACAGCACGATCGGGTTTCCGGCATTTTCCTTTCCGGCTTCGAAGACCTCCAAATCTACACCGTTGGCCGAGATCATGGTGGGTCGCGGAAAATCTTTGGGTTCGAACATTATCGTCTTTCTGATGCTTGGGCCGGCGATCCGAAACGGCCGCGCAATTCATGCCCTGTTGCCGAGAAGTCTGGTGCCTGGCGCTCGCCTGGCGTCGACATCCCTGACCTAATCTGCAATGGTGCCAAATTCTGTCACCTTTGTTTGCTGGGCCAACGAGAATGGATATTCAACGAAGACAAGAGGCCGTCATACGAAGTCTGCGACGAAACGGATCGTCGACGATTGCCGAGCTTGCGGGAGAGGTGGGGGCATCGCGGCGGACTTTGCTGCGCGACATTGGCGCCCTGCGGGAAGAAGGCTTTGTCATTCATTCCGAGCCTGGGCGTGGCGGCGGATTGCGACTCGATCCGGGTTCGGTCCAGACCACGCCTCGCCTTTCGGTGGCAGAAGTCTTCGCTCTTCTGATCGGCGTGGCATCGATGCGCGCGACCGGGACCCTCCCGTTTGCCAGCCTGGCGGATGCCGGACTTGCAAAGATTGAGAAGGCGCTTCCGTCGGACAAGGTTCGGGACCTGAGACAGTTTCTGGACTGCCTGTATGTCGGAGAACTCGCGCCGCAAGTGGATCGGTCCAATATCGGCACGATGGATCCTGCACTGCTTCCCCAATTCGAGGTCGCCTTCCTTCGGCGCCAGCTTCTTCGGTTCGATTATCAGGATGCGAGAGGTGAATGCAGCAGCCGGATTGTCGAACCGCAGGCCATGCTGATCTTGCCGCCACTTTGGTATCTCGTCGCCTGGGATCCCGATCGTGACGATTTCCGGCATTTCCGCATGGACCGGATCAGCAAGCCGCGCTGTCTCGAGGGAAACCCGTTTCGGAAGCGAAAGGTCGTTTTCGATAAGGGCGTTCGACCTTTGGAAGGTGCGATCGGGACAAACACTCATGATTGACGAGGCCGCGTACCGAACCGGCGGGTAGAAGCTTCGCCAATAAGCGCTGTCGCCGCGTGAGCGAACTGGGAGCGGGGACGTGGCGTTCCCAAGCCGCCGATCGACGTAAATGCCCGTCATTGTGTCTGTCTTGATGCACTGAGAAGTCCGCGCGCGATCACCTGCGCCTGGATTTCCGCGGCGCCTTCAAAGATGTTGAGCACGCGGGCATCGCATAGAATGCGACTGATTTCGTACTCCAGCGCATAGCCATTTCCGCCGTGAACTTGCAGGCTGGCATCGGCGTTGGACCAGGCGGCGCGCGCACCCAGCAACTTGGCCATGCCCGCCTCGATATCGCAGCGTTTACCGGAATCCTTGGCGCGCGCCGCAGCATAGCAAAGTTCGCGCGCAGCGACGAAATCGGACAGGCTCGCGGCAAGCTTGTCGGAGACGCGGGGAAAGTGGACGATCGACTTTCCGAACTGCTTGCGACTCACGGCATAGTCGAGACCCAGCTCCAGCGCGCGGCGTGCCACACCGACAGCCCTCGCGGCGGTCTGGATGCGCGCCCCTTCGAACGTTCGCATGAGTTGTTTGAAGCCTTGTCCTTCTGACCCACCCAGCAGGGCATCGGCCGGGGTTCGCATGCCGTCAAACTGCAAGGCATATTCGCGCATCCCGCGATATCCGAGCACCTCGATCTCGCTACCCGTCATTCCGTTGCCAGGGAACGGCCGATCCGTCGTTCCGCGCGGCTTGGGGACGATCAATATCGATAGACCTTCATAGCCGCGCGTCTCGGGCCGCGTCCGTGCGAGGAGTGTCATCATGTCCGATCGCGACGCATGCGTGATCCATGTCTTCGCTCCGGTAATAACCCAGGCGCCCTCGGTATCCTGCGACGCGCGTGTCCGGAGCGAGCCAAGATCGGAGCCGACATCGGGTTCGGTAAACACGGCGCAGGGCAAGACCTGGCCGCTGGCGATTTGAGGCAACCAGTGGGATTTCTGGTCGTCGGTTCCGCCCAGCGCGATCAACTCGCCGGCAATTTCCGAACGGGTTCCAAGCGATCCCGCACCGATCCAACCCCGCGACAACTCTTCGGTGACCACGCACATGACGAGCTTTCCCAAGCCCAATCCACCAAACTCCTCGGCGATGCAGACGCCGAATGTTCCGAGGTCCGCCATTTTTTCGACCGTTTCGTCGGGGATCAGCTCGTTGGACAGATGCCAGGCCTGGGCGTGCGGAATGATTTCCACATTGGTGAACCGTCGGAACTGATCGCGGATCGCATCGAGCTCGGCATCGCCGGAGGTCTCGCTCGGCCATTGATCGTCTGTCAGCGCGCTTACGAGTTCGGTGCGAATTGCGGACAGATTCTCTTCGAGCAGAGCCGAACAGGCAGAAGCAAGCGCGCGTCCGAGATCCGCGATGCCAAGATCGGCAGGCCGGAACAGCTCGTTTTGGCTCATGGGCAGGCCGCCCGCGAGCTGGCCGATAAATTCCGCAAACGTCAGCCGCGTAACCGCCGCGTCGACGGGATTGGAGCCGTCCCCGTTGCGGGCCCATGCCAGCATTGCTTCCAACGCGGCGACGTAGGTTGCGATCCAGGCGAAACCATGCGCGGCACGCTGGTTTTCATCGATATGGCCGGTGCGCAAGCATCGTTCGAGTGCATCCCTGGCCGCAGACTGATAATTTTGGGCAGCCTCAAGAAAAAGCTCGAGGTCGTCGAGATTTTCAGTCCTCATCGCGCGCTGGCAGTCGGACGCTGCGATGACTTCGGCAGTCGGGCGCCAGGTGCGGGCGGATCGACAGGCTCTCCGGCAAAGCATTGCGCCACAGCCATCCACTTCTTGGCAACCGGACCGCCAACATCGAGCCGCGTGTCGGCAATATTGCGCACTTGTGTGACGACAAAGCAGAAGTCGGCAGCGTTCCCGCGTACATGGTCAGCCATGTTTTCCTCGTTCCACGTCCAGACGTCGCCCGAAGGCGCCGTCAGTTCGATATGCGGAACCGGTCCGGGGGGCTCGAGCTCCCGGTTGACGAAGGTCCAGGCGAACGTCTTGATGCCAATGATGGCAACATGCTTTAGGCGGTCGGTATGCGTGCGAGCGACTTCGGCAAGATCGAAGACCGCTTGCGCATGGGACCATGTCTCCATGAGTCGTGCGGTGAGGAACATGCGCGCGCCCATGTCCGGCCCGAACCATGGAAGCCGACTTGACGGATCGAGGCCGGAAAATCTTTCGGCCAGCTCCATTGCCGTCGCGTGCCAGGCATCGAGTAGTTCGCAAGCAGAGAGCCCGGCAAGGTTTTCCCGGGCAACCATTTGATGGTTCTTTCCTTGCTGAAAGCTCACCGCAAGGCGATCGCGTTCTTGCCCGAACCCTTCGCGCCCCTCCGCTGACTTCAAGCCAACCAGGTCGAACAGGTGGAGATGCGCTACGACATCCCAGGGGGTCCATTTCATGAACCCGGTTTCCTGGGTCCAGATCTCTTGTGGAAGATTCTGGAATACCGAATGGAGATAGTCCACTTCTGCACGAAAATCGTCGCAAATCTGCTTCATGACATGGTCCTGACTAGGAGTTGGGGTGGCAATCTTCCGGGCGCGCTCATCATGTTCATGCGCGTGATACGCCCGCCAGCCCTTCGAGCTTGTAGACCTCGTGGGCGTTCTTGTTCAGAAAGTATGGCCAGACTTCATCGAAAAGCGGGACATCGTCCATTTCTCGAAAAATGCGCTCGTAGGAGAGCGCCGGATAATAGCCCGCGAAGAGGATTTTCTCTCGCCCGCGCTTGTTCGCAAATTCGATGATATTTTTTGCGTAGTGCTTGGGTGCCCAAGCGGATGTCGAAAAATAGAGGTTGGGCCATTTGAGCAGCAATTTGACGCATAAATCCGTCCATGGATCGCCGCCGTGGCGCATGACCACTTTAAGCTCGGGAAAGAACCATGCGACTTCGTCCAATAGCCCCGGGTGCTGGCATTTATAGGGCACGCGCGGACCCGGCACGCCGACGAGCATATTGATGGGGATATCGAGCTCGCAGCATTTGGCATAAATCGGATACCAGCGCCGGTCGTCGATCGGAACCTGGGGATTCAACAGGCAAGGCGCTCCCGCGGCGGCAACGATGTTTGGATGGAGCTTTACGATTTCTTCCAACCGCCGTACCCCGGCCATACCCATATTCGGGTCGGTACCCACCTCGCCAAGAAAACGCCCCGGGTGCTTCTCGAACAAGGCGAGCGTGTCTTCAGGATGATGAGGATCCACGTGAATCATCGCCGTCTGAACACCGTACCGGTCCATCATTTCGACGACCGCTTCGGTATCGATGGCCTGGCCCATTCGGTCCGGTGCATCCTTGAAAAGATATTGTGCCGGATGGTGGGAAAAATCCTCCGAGGATTTGTCTCGCATCAACTTGCGGGCATCGGACATGCCCATGCCGGCCTGTCCATTCGGAAGATCCATCATGAGGTCGATTACAGGAATGTCTAATGGACGGGCCACGGAAATCTCCTCGCTTTGTTAAAAGTCGTCCGCGTGTTCGCGGCTCTGTCGGTATCAATGATCATCGCATCAGGACGCCACTCGCGGCGTGGCGGCAAAGAGAGGTTTGCTGTTCTGGTGCCTTCATTCTCCCTGGCCTTCAGTTGGCGCATTCCTGCGCACATCTGGTGTCAGCCTGGCCGCATTCCGCATTGGCGATCGTTGCTGATTCGACCCTTGCTATATATCAAGGTATAAACTATAGCATGGTCTAACACGATGCAAGGACGAACCAGCATCGGTTTTTGAGGGGAGATGGCATGTACCGTTCATCGGGTATTTTTCTGTGTGCGGCGACGGGCTCGGCGCTCTTTATGGGCACCGCTAATGCCCAGGAAATTGTCGTGACGGCGGAGCGCCGCGAGCAGGCCATCCAAAGCGTTCCCGGCGCCATTTCGGCGCTGACGACCGAGCAGTTGGAATTGCAGGGGATCGACTCCGCGGCCAATCTGCAATTCAGCGTTCCCGGCGTTTTCGTCGGAGAACAATCGACGCAGACCAGCGTGACGATCCGTGGTGTCGGACCCACGCCGCAGGGACAGTCAGGCGTGTCGTCGGTTGCCGTCAGTGTCGATGGCGTCAATCAATCGCGAACGGTTGCGATGGGGTTTGCGCAAGTGGACCTGCAACGAATCGAGGTGGCTCGCGGACCGCAGGGCACCTTATACGGGCGCAATGCGACGGGAGGCGCGATCAACTATATCACGAAAAAGCCGGTCAGTTCGTTCGAGGGCGAATTGTCCGCAGGCTATGCCGAATATAATGAATTCAGCGCAAGTGGAGTCGTGAATATCCCCATCGGCGATCGTATCCGCTCGCGGCTGGTCGTCGATTACAAGAACCGCCAAGACGGGTTTGTCGATAACATCACTCCCGGCGGTGAAGATGTCGATGCGATGAAGCAGTTTGCGGCGCGCTTGCGGCTCGGCGTCGATCTCACGGATACGCTGGAACTGGACGTCAATCTGTCGAGGGTGAGGGTAAACCACACGGGAAATTACCTCAGCCAGCTCAACACGCCCACCCCCGAGGCCGTCGCGGCCAGCCCGATCCTGGCGGCAGCGACTTTTTATCCCGGCCAGGACAGAGTTACGGGCGCTAACGAGCCTAACCGCAACAAGCTCCGATATGATGTCGCGAGCGCGACGCTCACATGGGATTCGCCGTTCGCGACGTTCAAATCGATCACCGCGTATCAAAAATATAAGAGCAGGACGAGGGCCGACGGTGACGGCCTCGATCTCTCCCTTTCGTCGCTGACAGGGAGGAATATCAACGAAACCTTCTCCCAGGAATTGACCGTCGCGGGTTCGACGGACAGCTTGAGCTGGGTCGTCGGCGCCTTCTATTCGCACGAAGACGACCAGAACGAGTTTCATATCCGATTCACGGAAAATCTTTTGGGGGCAGGGCCCGATTCAGGCCTTGATTATTTGCAGCCGGAGTATTCCCAAAAATCTTACGCGGCATTTGCGGATCTGACCTACTCCGTAACCGACAAGATCGACCTGCTCGCCGGCATCAGATACACCAAGGATAAGTTGCATGCGGAATATAGCTCAGCTTTCTTTGCCAATAATTTTCCCAATATATTCACGCCGCCGCCACCGTCGACGATAGCCGTTGCATTCCCCCTCTGCCCGGCGACGGTGGATGAACCGGATTTCAGCTCTACGACGCCCCGTATTGGCGTCCAGTATAAAATTGCTGAAAAGCAAATGATTTACTTCAAATATTCGCAGGGATATAAAGCAGGCGGGGTGAACGTCTACAGCTGTAACAATACGTATGAACCAGAAGAGGTGAAATCATACGAGCTAGGTTACAAAAGCACCCATTTCGACGGGGAGCTAATATTCAACGCAACGGCGTTCCATTATGATTACACGAACTTTCAGGTTTCGCAGATTATAAACAGCACTCTTTCAACGACGAATGCTTCCTCTGCGATAGTCGATGGCGTCGAACTCGAAACCGTCGTGGCGCCCGGCGATCATTTTCGCGTGAGTGCGAGCTATGCCTATATCCATGCGCGCTATGACGAGTTCATGAACATCGACGGCCTCAATCCTTCGGCCGGCCTGCAGGATCTGTCGGGCAATTTGCTCAACGGCTCGCCGAAGCATTCGGGAAATATTACGGTGTCCTATACGACGGACGATTACAGCTGGGGCAACCTGACCGGGGCGGTCAGCGTGAGCAGCCGGTCACGTACATATTTTCGCGAGTTCAATGCGAAGGCGGACTCGCAGAAAGGGTTCACGCTGGTGAACCTGAGCCTCGTCTGGAAAAGTCCGGATAGTGCCTATCAGGTCCGTCTCTATGCGAATAACATTACCGACAAGGCCTATTATCAGTTTCTGGCTGCCGAAGACGTTATCGGCAGCCGATACGGATATTGGGGTCCGCCGCGACAGGTAGGATTCGAAGTAACCACGCGGTTCTGAGCGCGCCGGTTGGGCCTCATCGGTCGCAGCGATCAGGGATGCTATTCGGTGCAAGGAAAAATGATGTCAGAACGAATCGATCGAATTTCCGCGGCTGCGGAGCGCTATGTACAATCCGGAAGCTTTTCCAGCGTTGAGTGGGCGGTCGATGTCGACGGCCATGCCTTGAGTACCGGTAAATTCGGCAAGGCAGATCAAGAGACCGGGGCGGAGATTGCCGACGGAGCCTTGTATCGGATCTATTCAATGACCAAGCCGGTGATTTCGGTCCTGGCCTTGCAACTGATCGAGCAGGGTTGCCTGCGATTCACTGATACTCTCCCGCAGTTTGACGAACGTTTCAGTCGAATGATGGTGCTGACGTCGAACGGTCAAATTCAACACGCCCAACGACCCATCACGGTTGAAGACCTCCTGACCCATCGTGCCGGGTTTACCTATGAATTCATTCACGGCTGCCACATCGCGCAATATTACCGGGAGGCGAAGGTCTCGTACAACGACGATAGTCTCGACGAGATGATGGGGAGGCTGGCCACATTGCCCCTCGGTTTTCAACCGGGCCAGAACTACGGCTACGGCGTCTCGACCGATGTTCTAGCGCATGTGATCGAAAGAGCGACGGGCAGCGATGTGGGCACGCTGCTCGCTGAACATGTCTTCGAACCGCTGGGCATGACGGACACGGCCTATCATGTGCCGGAGGAAAAGCAGTCGCGATTGGTCAAAATGTATGGCCGCGAAGGCTTTCTGAATGCGCCCGCAATTGCCTTGCCCGAAAAGCAGGAATTGATCCCGGTCGATGTCGAGACCTATTATCCGGTCAATAAAAAGACATTCCGACGCGGCGGGATAGGCCTATACTCGACGCTCGACGACTACCGCAAGTTTGCGACCATGATGCTGGACGGAAGATCGCCCGAAGGGGAGATTTTATTGTCTCGCAAGATGGTCGAGATGATGTCGGCGAACCGCATTCCTGCCCACCTGCAGCCGCTTTGGCCGGGCGTGATGGAGGGCTATGGATGGGGACTGGTCGGCCGCTTGCTCGTCGATCAGGGCCGTACGACGAACCTGTCCGGCGTTGGCGAATTTGGCTGGGCCGGCGGAGCATCCACCTTTTTTTGGGTAGATCCAAAGGAGCGCATGACGGGCGTCATCCTGACCCAATATCTGGGCTCGTGGCTGCCTCTCGCCAATGATCTGCGCACTGCTGCTTATCAGGCGTTGGTCTGACCGGCTTCACCAAGACCGACGTAAGAATATCGCGGCCCTGTGGGCAAAGCCGGTCTCGGCGACGGGCGTTGCCCCGAAATCTAGCCCGTCGCACGCCTCGGGTGCGAGCGTGGAGGACCCTTACTGAGTGAGGACGCAATGAGTACACCGCGCCTTAAAGCAACAACCAAGCTCATTTACGGGATCGGCCAAGGCGCGGAAGGGGTCAAGATGGCCGCTTTCGCTGTGTTTCTGATCTTTTATTACAATCAAGTTCTTGGTCTATCCGGATCATTGGCCGGGCTGGCGATCGGCATAGCGCTCGTCTTTGACGCCGTTGCCGATCCACTGGTGGGCTCGCTTTCGGATCGATGGCAATCGCCCAATGGGCGCCGCCATCCCTTCATGTATGCGTCCATCCTTCCCTTTGCCCTCGCGCTATTTCTCCTGTTTTCGCCGCCGCAAAGCCTTTCGGAGGCCGGCTTGTTTGCCTGGCTGACGCTCTTCGCGGTGTTGACGCGCGTTGCGATGGCCTTGTTTCACGTGCCCCATCTGGCGTTGGGTGCAGAACTCTCGTCCGATTTCGACGAACGGACGACTATCGTCAGCTACCGTTTCTTTTTCAGCACATTGGGGACGTTGATTGCCATCGGCCTCGGTTTCGGTGTCTTTCTTGCCGACACCAAGGACGGGCAGGGGTTGTTCAATCCGGCCCAATACTCGCTTTTCGCAGGGACGCTGTCGCTCGTCGTATTTTTCGTGATGATATCGAGCTCGCTCGGGACGCAGAAATTCTCATCGCAGCTCTATCGGGCCCGGCCCAGCCACCTGGGTTCACCACAATCCAGGCTGTTGCTCCAGCTAGTGAGAGACCTGCGCGCCGCGTTACGCAATCGGTCGTTTCGTGGACTATTCTTTGGACTGTTGGCCACCGCCGTCATGATCGGCGTTGATAATTCTCTGAGCTTGCACATGAATTCGTTCTTCTGGGAGCTGACGAGCGAGCAGAACATGCCGTTCTTCATCGCCAGCCCGGTAGGGCTTCTGGTCGGCGTGTTGCTTACGCATAAGCTCGGCATTCTGTTCGACAAAAAGCCTCTCATTCTTTGGGGCACCGCGGGCTGGCTCGCGTGTCAGATCACCCCGGTCATGCTGCGCTTCCTTGACCATTTTCCGGCCAATGGATCGGCGGAACTCGTGTGGGTGTTGGTCTCGTTTAAATTCCTGCAGGGCATGATCCTCGCGCAAATCATTGTGCCGTTCAATTCGATGGTCGCAGACATCGTGGACGAGCATCAGCTCGAAACCGGCGAGCGTAACGAAGGTATATTTTTTGGGGCCGTGGGCTTCTCCGGTAAAGCCACTACCGGACTGGGCAGTTTCGCATCGGGCGTGGCCCTGGACCTGATATCCTGGCCCAAGGGTTCGACGATACGCACCGCGTCCGATGTGCCGGCAGAGACCATAGCCGCGCTTGGATGGGTTTATGGGCCGAGTATTGCGATTTTTGGAGTCGTCTCGATCTGGTTTTACTCGCACCACAGCTTGAGCCGCAGCAGGCATCGCGAGATTCAGGCCGAGCTTCAGAGGCTACAGCAGGCGGTCGACATCGCGCCCCTTTGATTTTCCGGTTCTGATCTGGCGCGGTCGCCAGCGAGGACCAAGCCTGCGAGCAAGTGGTCTTCGAAGACCCAGGACATCAATCCGTTGATGCGCGGGAGTCGCGGGACGGCAAGGAATCCAAAATCGGCGAAACCTGCTTCTGCAGTTTCGCCAATTTGCGGCTCGATTTCGCCCGAATTTCTTCAGGATAGAATGCGTGCAGCATGAGCTCTACACCCAATTCGACGCGGATCAGCCAGTCGTCCGACGTGATGGTGCCGCCCGACCATAAAATTACGGTACCGAACCAGAATGTCTCGAGCTGTTCGGCCAGGACGGATGGCATGGCATGGGGGGAAAGCTGGCCACGTTCGATTTCCCGCTCGATACGCTTTTTGATCCCCTCGAGCGCTGTCCGCAAGGTATGGCTGCGCGGCGGGATCGCTTGTAAAACAACCCTGAAAACAGGTTGATATATATCTCGCTTGGAGATGTAATAGTTGGTGATATCGCGAAATCCCTCCATGACGGTTTCCGGTTCCTCAACGCCATGGCTGTATATGTCGCTCATGCTTCGCGCGACGAGCGCGTTGAGGATGCCCTCTTTCGATTTGAAGTGATTAAACGGCGTGGCTGGGCTCACGCCTGCGCAGCTCGCGACTTCGCGAACCGACATGTCCGTGTCACCGCGGGTCTGGATCAGGCTGGCAGTTGCATCCAGAATCTGACTGCGAATGTGGCGTCTCCGTCTTTCGTAGCCATCAATTGCGTCTTTCGTCTCCATATTTCCTTAATCCGTTCCGTTTGCATCGCCTTTTTCAGGATTTTGACCTGTCGCTGATTTAATCGATCGGCGATTTTATTGAATCCTAGATCAATCATAAGGTTGATATTCACAAGCTACTGAGTTCGCCATCGGGGCGTTCTGGTATCTAGGCCGGATTCTCGAGTCAACCAACCCACCAGTGGCGACGCCGTGACGAACGGCCGCAAGCCATCTGCGACGACTTGAATTATGCTGTGATATAATTCACCCTTAGATGATCAGATGCAACCATGAAATGGGGGAGCTCATGTACAGGGCGGATTTGGATTGGGCGGCGTACGGTTTTGGAGAGTCGCAGCTGGGGGTCTCCGACGTCACTTTGGACCGATCCGGGCGTTTGTGGACTCTCGATCGCGGGGGGCGTGCCTGGACGGACCGTGATGCCGAGCAGCGAATTGCCGACGATGTACTGCGAAGTTGGTCGCCCGACGGTCGAATGGATCAGTCGTTGGGCGCGGGTCTCTTCGTCATGCCGCATAGCGTCACGGCTTGCGACGATGGGCTGCTGGTTACCGATGTAGGGCTTCATCAGATACTCAAATTGACCTGGCAAGGTGCGATCGAATGGTCGCTGGGAAACGCCGGATCTCCCACCGATGGGCTCGACGGATTCAACCTGCCGACCGATGTGGCCTTGTGCGAGGATGGCGGATTTTTTGTGTCCGATGGATATGGCAACGCGCGGGTGCTGAAGTTCGGCCGCGATCTGGCCTTGGAGAAAATTTGGGGGCGGCAGGGCTGCGCGGCAGGTGAATTTAACCTGCCACATGCCCTCGAAATTCTCGACCATTCCATTGTGGTTGTCGCGGATCGAGAGAATGCGCGAATCCAGTTGTTTGATTTCGCCGGCGTACACCTCAGAACGATTGAGTCGGCTACGCTCGGGAAACCCTATGGCGTGAGTGTTTGCGGCCATCGCATCTTCATCGCTGACAACGGCTTCCCGCAAGAGAAGCGGGCAGGGGTGTCGATATTCGATCTGGACAGCGGCGCAGCACACCGGTTTGGCGCGTTTGGCAAAGGTGTCGGCGAGATGCTGGGTCCGCATAGCCTGGCCGTCGATTGCGACCACAACATATTTGTTGCCGACGTGGTTCGCGGCCTTTTGAAGTTCACGCCGGTCTAGGTCATCAACTTCCGCGCCATCCCGCGCCGGTTCTGACTTGCCGGACTGTCGATCCTCTTCGCGATGCGGGCGCCGGATCTCTTTGCCATCCTTCTTGAGGGACGCCCGGCAAAGTTGGGTGTGACGGCTCCGATAGCCGAACCGGGACGCTGGTTGGGCCGCTCGCGCCGCCTCTACAGGATAGGGGCGCCGTTGCCGCGCGCTGAACGGTCGCTCGTGCTTTCCAGTCCGCCACCCTTCCATCTCTCCGAACCGAGATCCCGCTGCGTCTGCCGCTCCGCGCGGGCGGTCGAGCTCTGCTTGAACAGGCAGCGGAAATGGCGGGGCGCGTCCTTCGGGAAAACGCCCTTGCAAGATGAAATATACCGCGCTATAAAATATAGCGTAGCATATGTTGCTGCCATCAGCGGAGGTTCTTTCTGGTATGCTCGCAAGAGACCACTGGTACATTGCTTGTCCCTCATTGAAGTTGGCGGAGCGAAAGCCGCTGGCGGCGCAATTCGGTGATCTTCAGGTCGTCGTGTTTCGCGGCCAAAAAGGGGAGCCACACGCGCTTCTCGATCGGTGCTGCCATCGGGGTGTGAAACTTTCTCGTGGGCGGGTCAGGGAGAATGGCTGCATTGCGTGCGGCTATCATGGCTGGGAATATGACGCTCAGGGAAATGTTCAGCATATTCCGTCGCTTGGCGACGGGAACATGCGGTCAAAATTTCAGATACCAAGCTTCCATGTCCGGGAGGTGGACCATTATATTTGGGTCTGGATTCCGGGCGAGAGCGAGGCGCCAACCTATGAGCCGGGACTGAGGGGGTTCGCACCTGGAACCTGGATTCAATATTCGGGGATCTGGAAATGCAATGTGTCGGCGGCAGTCGAAAACCAGTTGGACACTGCCCATCCGGTCTTCTCGCATCCCACCACCTACCCGACATTCGAGACCGATCGCGAACTCAATCCCGAACTTTTTCTCTCCACTTGGAGAGGCCATGTCGAGAACGGCAACCGGGTCGAGATTTATTTTCTGCCGAGCGACGGCAGCCCCGTTCAAAGGCCCACGATCGAAAATCCGGGATCGAACATCACCGCGTTCGAGATGCCTTACAGAAATTATGTATTCCTGACCTCCGCCAACGTGCGGGCGATCTACAACTGGATTCCAATCTCCGAAGACGCCGTCCGACTGGAGTATATGTCGCTCTCCTGGCCGCCCAAGGAGCCCGGCGATTTCAAAGTGCGAATCTGGGACGAGGAACTGGAAATCCTCGCTCAGGATCGTGTGCTTCTCGAAAGCGCGCAAGGCACCTACAATCCGTCGAGGGACAAACATGTTCCGGCAGACCGGCCGCCTTTGGCTGCGCGCCAGATCATTCACTTTGCACATCAATTGGCGGCAGCGCCCCCGAAAAACCAGGAGTTTGACTTCGAGGTGTACGCCTGATGTCCGGTGAATGGAGATTGTCCGTAGCGGGAGCGCTCGAGAGCGGTCGGCAGCGTTTTGACGTGATAAACCCCGCCACCGAGAGGGTCTTTGCCCAGGCTCCCAAGGCGGACGCCGCCATGGTGGAGGCTGCGATCGTCGGCGCCGAGGCTGCGTTTCCGTCTTGGCGGGCCACAGCTCCCGAAGATCGGCAGCGGATGTTCCGGCAACTGGCCGAGAGGATCGAGGAGCATGCCGAGGAATATGTGTCGATCCTGGTGCAGGAAGCAGGCAAGCCACGAAAGCAGGCGGATATCGAGGTCCGCACGGCGTTGTACATGGTCAACACCCTGTCGGCCCTGAGCAATTTTCCTCAGGAAGACATGCCTCTTGCCGACGGCCGCGTTGCCCGGATTTTCAGGCGACCATTGGGCGTTGTGGCCGGGATAACCCCGTGGAACATGCCTTTGCTGCAGCCAGTGATGAAGTTGATGCAGGCTCTGGCAACGGGAAATTGCCTGGTGCTCAAGGTCGCCCCGACCGCGCCGCTGGCTGCGCTAAAACTCGGCGCTGACGCCATCGACATCTTTCCCGCGGGCACACTGAGTGTCCTGGCCGACGAGAATGAACTGGGGCCACTACTCACCTCGCATCCTGCAATAGCGAAGGTGGCATTCACGGGTTCGACGGCAACCGGCCGAAGAATCATGGAAAGCGCTGCACCCTCACTCAAGCGCCTCACGATGGAACTCGGCGGAAGCGACGCGGCGATCGTCCTCGAAGACGTCGACGTCGAAGGCGTCGCCAAGCAATTGTACCTGGGAGCGATGTTCAACTGCGGGCAGATCTGCACGGCGCCCAAACGATTCTACGTCGCGCACCAGATCTACGATCAGTTCTGCGATGCTCTGGTTGCGCTGACCGCAAAGGCTTCGCTCGGCGATCCTGCCGATCCGAAAACGAACCTCGGCCCTCTGCAAAACCGGATGCAATATGAACGAGTCCTGGGATTGATCGAGGACGCCAAAACCAACGGCGTCCTGTGTGCCGGCGGCAAGGCTCCTGATCGACCGGGTTATTTTGTCGAGCCCACGATCGTGCGCGACATCGAGGATGGGACGCGCCTCGTCGATGAGGAGCAATTCGGACCGATCATGCCCATTGTTCGCATCAAGGACGAGAGCGACGGCATCGCCCGCGCAAATCATTCCCCATATGGATTGGGAGGTTCGGTCTGGTGTGCTGACGAGGACCGCGGAGCCAAAATTGCAGCCGAGCTCGAATGTGGCTCGGCCTGGGTCAACGCACATAATGCCGTATCCATGGATGTGCCCTACTCGGGCGCCAAGCAATCAGGATATGGAGTAGAGGGAGGAGAAGAAACGATTCATTCCTTCACCCAGGTGCATGTAGTTTACCGGCCGGGCTGATCGTTTCATGAAACGTGTAGAGCGCCTTTTTCAGCTAATACTTCTGATGCGTGAGGGCAGGGTGCTTACCAGCCAATATCTGTCAGAAAAGCTCGGTGTATCGAGTAGGACGGTTTATCGGGATATTAGCGACCTGGTCGATTCCGGTGTTCCGATCGACGGTCAGTCCGGTGTGGGATTTCTGCTTCGAGATGAACGCCAGCTGCCGACAGTCATATTCACTGACGACGAGTTGCAAGCTCTTGCGCTGGGCGCGGAGATGGTTCGGACCTGGTCGGATCGGGAACTCGGCCATGCCAGCGAAAACGCCATACGCAAGCTTGAAACGGCCCTGCCCAGAAACCTGAAAGCCAAAATTCGCCTCGAAGGCATCAAAGTCCATGGCGTTCCGATGCCGGACGATGATTCCGAGAAGCTCAAAATGATCCGAGCCTCCATCGGGATGGGAGAGAAACTGGTCCTATCCTATCTATCTCACGGAAATGTACTTAGCCGCCGAACCATCAGGCCATTGTTGTTGGGGTGCTGGTACGGGGTCTGGTCGGTGGGCGCATGGTGCGAGCTGCGTGGTGAGTTCCGTACATTTCAAGCCGACCGGATCCTTCGCGTCGAAAAGACGGCGGAGTCTTTCGAGCACACGGCTGACTGTGGTCACCGTGCCTATCTGACCAGTCAAACCCGATTGGGCCTCTTCCGAAAGCAAAGCATTGGTTCGAGTTACGATGAGTCTCGGCCCATGGACGGTTCGAGGTCGCCGACGCCGATTCCGGCCGCATTAGAGACAATGACCACATCATGATTGAGGAGGGAGCCGCAATGAAACCGCTCGAAGGCGTCACGGTAATCGAGTTTTCGTCAATGATCACGGCCTCGTTCGCGGCCATGATGATGGCCGAACAGGGCGCACGCGTGATCAAGGTGGAGCCGTTGGAGAGCGGCGATCCCATGAGGTACATGGGCACGGAAAAGGCCGGTATTTCCTCGCTCTTCGCGAACTGCAACCGCGGCAAGCAATCGATGCGCGTGAACATCAAGTCCGAGGAAGGGCAGTCGCTTGTCCGGGAAATGATCCCGCAAGTCGATGTAGTGATACATAATTTCCGGCCCGGGGTGATGGATCGGTTGAACCTGGGCAGCGACGCGCTCCGGGCCATCAATCCAAAACTGATTTATACGGCAGTCTCTGGATTTGGGACCAAAGGAGATTTGGCGCACGCGCCCGCTTACGATCCCATCATCCAGGCCTATGCCGGACTCACCGCTACCCAGGGAGACGGCATTCAACCGGCATTTTTTCGGACGATGATCAGCGACAAGATTACGTCCTACACGGCTTGCCAAGCAGTCATGGCCGCGCTCTATCAACGCGAACGCACGGGAGAAGGCCAACATATCGACGTGTCCATGCTCGACTCCAGCCTCTTTTTCGTTTTTCCGGACGGCTTCCAAAATAATACGCTGTTGGATGATGATTGTACTTCGCAGCCGTTGACGATCGATCTCGTATTCCGGCTCATGCCGACGAAAGACGGCGGAGTCGTTTCGGCCCCAGGCACACCGGATATGCTGATGCGATCACTGACTGCCGTGGGTGTGCAGCATTTGCTGGAAGATGATCGGTTCAACAGCAATGAAAAGCGGTCCGAGAATTTTGAGGAATTCTTTTCGCTGCTCAGTGAAGCCTACAGTCAATATACGTCTGACGAGGCGATACAAAAGCTGGAGGAGGCGGACATACCTTGCGCCCGCTGCCTCAGCAGGGAGGAGGTCCTGTCTCATGACCAACTCGCAGCAAATGATACGATCGGAACAGTCGATCATCCGCTGATGGGCAAGATGCGGGTCGCCAAATTCCCCGCGCGCTTCGGAGGGGAGCGCCTGGCTCCATCGCGCCCCAGCCCGGCCCATGGCGAGAATACCAGGGAAGTGCTCGACGCCTTCGCGATCGACGAACAGCGAATCCAGTCATTGATGCGCTCGGGTGTCATTAGCTGAAATTCCTTCATGACTAATCCGATGGAAGCCAATTTACGGGGAATGGAAGCATGAGAACGCGTATCACCGAGCTTTTTGGTATCGAACATCCGATCGTTCAGGGCGGGATGCACTATGTAGGTTTTGCCGAGCTGGCCTCGGCGGTGGCGAATGCCGGCGGGCTCGGTCTCATCACCGCGCTGACGCAGCGGACACCCGACGATCTCGCCCGCGAAATCGCACGCTGCCGCGAGATGACCGATCCTGGCCGCGTGTTCGGCGTCAACCTTACCTTCCTCCCTTCCGTCACGCCCCCCGACTATCCGGGATATGTGCGGGCGATCATCGAGGGCGGCATCAAGGTCGTAGAGACCGCAGGCAACAATCCGTCCCAATGGCTGCCGGCGCTCAAGGAAGCCGGGATCAAGGTCATCCACAAATGCACGAGCGTGCGCCATTCCCTGAAAGCCGAGGCGATCGGCTGCGACGCCGTCTCGGTCGATGGCTTCGAATGCGGCGGCCATCCCGGCGAGGACGACGTGCCCAATTTCATCCTGTTGCCGCGCGCGGCCGATGAACTGAAGATTCCTTTCGTGGCCTCGGGCGGCATGGCCGACGGGCGCAGTCTGGCCGCAGCGCTTAGTCTCGGGGGCGACGGCATCAACATGGGCACCCGCTTCATCGCGACAAAGGAAGCGCCGGTTCACGACAACGTCAAGCACGCGATCGTGGCAGCGACCGAGCTCGATACCCGGCTGGTCATGCGCCCCTTGAAGAACACCGAACGCGTACTGAACAATGCCGGGGTCGAGCGCTTGCTGGAGAAGGAGCGCATCCTTGGCGCCGGTATCAAGTTTGAGGATATCCTGCCAGAAGTTGCGGGCGTCTACCCGCGCATCATGAAGGACGGAGATATGGATGCAGGCGTCTGGTCGTGCGGCATGGTCGCGGGCCTCATCGACGATGTGCCCAGCGTCAAGGATCTTATACACCGCATAGTCAAAGAGGCGGAGACAATCATAAGCGAACGTCTGACGGGCATGCTGTCGGCCGGTGAGACAGCTCGATAAGCTAGCGCCTCACTCTGTCGCCGCTCTTGGAGGCATAGCGCTCGAGCGACCTCGTCCTCGCGGCCGAGGTCGCTCGAGATTGTGGATCGGACCGCCGATCTCTGCCTGGCTTCTTGCCTGGATGCCGTCGCGTCCGTCGGCGCCGCGCCACGCCGATTAGCGTGTGGACCCGTCGCTTCTCGCCATGTTCAGCACCTGTATCTGAGTGAATTCGTTCAGCCCTTCCTCTCCGAGCTCTGCGCCTACACCCGAGAGCTTTGCACCGCCGAAGGGGATATGGGGCTGCAAGTCGCCGTGCTTGTTGATCCAGACGCTGCCGCTTTCGATCTTTTCCGCCACGCTCCATGCCTTTTCGGCGTCGCTCGCCCAGACGGAGCCACCGAGGCCATAGATGGACGCGTTGGCGCGGGCCAGGACTTCGGCGATATCCGCATATTTGATCACCGGCATCACCGGGCCGAACTGCTCTTCGTCGACAAGTTTCGAACCGTCGCTGATGTCGCGCACGATCGTGGGCTCGATGAAATAGCCTCTATTGCCCTTGCGGCCACCGCCGGCGATAATCTTGCCGTCTTCCCTGGCGCTCTCAATGAAGCCAAGAACCTTCTCGAACTGCTGTCTGTTCTGCACGGGCCCCATCTGAACGCCCTGTTCGAGGCCGTCACCGACCACGGCCTCGGCGGCCAGCCTGGCCAGCTCGTCGCACATACTATCGTAGATGCTTTCGTGTACGTAGATCCGCTTGGCGGCAATGCAGACCTGACCGGCGTTCTGCATGGCGGCGCCGTAGATTTGAGAGGCCATTGACTTGGGGTCGACATCGTCGAGCACGATCAGGGCGTCGTTGCCGCCAAGTTCGAGCGAAATGCGCTTCAGGGCGTCGGCCGCGCCGGCCATGACCTTCTTTCCGGTTTCAGTGGACCCGGTGAAGCTGATCTTGCGGATATCGGGATGGGCCGTCATTGCGCCGCCCAGATCGTTGCTGTCGGCAATGATGTTGACGACCCCCGGCGGCACCAAATCCTTGATAATCTCGCCGAACCGGAGGGTAGTCAGTGGCGTCGTTGGCGCCGGTTTCACGACCAGCGTATTGCCGGCCAGCAGTGCTGGGGGAACCTTGAAAGCCATCAGAACGACCGGGAAGTTCCAGGGAATGATGCAGCCGACGACACCCAGCGGCTTGCGACGGACCTCGACGCGGCTTTTCGCATTATCCGCCAAAATCTTCGGCGCCAGGTCCATGCTTGCAAAGTAACGGAAGAAGGCCTGTGCGCCGAATATCTCGCCCTTTGCATCTTTGAGCGGTTTGCCCTGTTCTTGCACCAGAAGGCGGGCGAGGTCCTCGCTATTTGCCTGGATAGCATCGGCGATCGCAGTCAAGACCTTGCGGCGATCGTCGATCGATCTGGCGCTCCACGCGGGGAAGGCGGCTGCCGCTGCAGCCACGGCCTCGTCCAATTGCCTCTTCGACGCGCGCGCGCACGTCGCGAAAACCTCTTCCGTGGCGGGATTGACGACATCCATGGTCCCGTCGCCGTCCACCATGTTGCCGTCAATCAGGAGCTTGTAATTCGACATCCAATATTCCTTTGTCTGGTCCTGACGTCACCCAAGAGGTGCGTGGTTTTCATGGCGCGGGCTGAGGGAAGCTCAGTGGAAATTCTGCGGAGCCTGCGCAGTCATTGAACTTACCGTCCCTTGAATATTGCGGCTCGTCGCTCAACGAACGATTTTACGCCCTCTTGAGCGTCTTCGGTTGCGGCCAGCATCGCCTGGGTTTTATCCATTTCGGAGACCGCAGCATCGAAACCGTTGACGATAAAGCGACGGGATGACGCTTTGGTCTCCTGGACCGCGAGGGGAGCGCAATTCGCGATCTGTTCGGCGATCTCAATCGCGCGGTCGAGTTCATCGCCCGGCCTTACGACTTCCTGAACCAGACCTATGCGATGCGCTTCTGCCGCATCAAATTCGTCCGATGTCAGCAGATGGTACATTGCATTGCCCCAGCCGCATCGCTGGACGAAGCGTATGGTGGCTCCAGCTGTCGCATGAATGCCCCGTTTCGGTTCCAGCTGGGAAAAGCGAGCGTTATCGGCCGCAATGACAATATCGCCCGCAATCGCAAGCTCGATGCCAATGGTGTAAGTAATGCCCTTCACTGCCGTGACGATGGGTTTGCGGCAAGCCCGCCCGAGCCCTGTCACATCTACCAATTCATCGGCGGTGGTTTCCTCGCCTGCGCCCTTGGTCATGCTTTCCACCCATTTGGGCATGTCCAGTCCGGCAGTAAAATGCTTTCCATGAGCGAAGAGAACGCCAACCCGAAGATCGCTATCCATGTCCAGGCGAGTCATGGCTTCCGCCAGCTGCCTCGCCATTTTGGGTGTGTAGCCATTATATTTGTCCGGCCGATTCAACCCTATCATATATAGATGTCCGCGTACCTCGGTCGAGATTGCCCCTTCATCGTCGCTCATATTTTCATATTCCCTTTGTCGCTGCGGAGACCTGAGAGGGCTTCCGTCCGCTTCCTCTTCATGTCACGCGAACGGAGATTCTTCGGCGAAGCTATCATTCGCATCGCTAACGATGAACCGCGCGAAGGATGTTTCCTGTCAGATACTGTCACCAGGATTTCGAAGGCGGTAACGGACGCGCAAGCGACCATCCAGACGATGCATCGAGCCTTCAACGGGTGCGCGTACCATCCGGAGCATCGGCGGACCCGCGAGGCGGACGGAACTCAGCCGGCACAACTGCGCTGGCGGCATTTAGCGGGAGCCGGTCTAAATCGCTGGATTCGCCAGGGCGCCGCGCCCTTGCTCAATCGCATGCCCAAGTCTGCAGAGCAGCGATTCCTCATAGTCGCGCCCGATTAACTGCACGCTCGTCGGCAGTCCTTTGCTGCCGGGATGCCAGGGCACCGACAGGGTAGGGCTGCCCGAATAGTCATAGGGCGCCGTGAACCGGATCGAAGTTTCGAGGGTGGAAACGATATCCTCGAACGAAACTGGCTCCTCGCGTGGGCCGGCGTAGTTCGGAACCGAAGGCAACAGCAGCACATCGACGCTCTGAAAGCATCTGTCCAACTGTGCGCGGATCATCCGCCTCGACATCTCCGCGCGCATATAATCTTCCGCGGAAATCGATCGGGCGTATTCGAGCAACTTCGAAATAGGTCCGTATTCGTCTGCACGTTCCGGATAAGTGTCGCGATGAGCATGCAATGCCTCGACCGCGGTGGTGACCATCCAATCGTGAGACGCGGACATTTCGAGAAGAGCCACGTCGTGAAAGGTGCATCCCAGCGAGCCGAGCAATCTCATGACCTCGGCGATTGCATTGACCTGTTCGGGATCCGTATCATTTTCTATATATTCCCGGTCGATCCCAATTCTGATGCCCGCCAGATCCAGACCGATCGATGCTGCATAGTCCTCGACAGGCATCGAACTTGACGTCGGGTCAAAGGGATCGTGGCCGGCAATGATGCGCAACATCAAAGCGGCATCCACAACCGAACGTGTCATCGGTCCGATATGGTCGAGTGAGTAGGCGAGGGGGAATGCGCCGTGGCGGCTCACCCGGCCCCAGGTCGGCTTCATCCCGACAATGCCGTTGGACGCGGACGGGAAACGGATGCTCCCGCCGGTGTCCGTTCCAAGACTGGCAAAGCAAAGACCTGCGGCGGTGGCGACACCCGAACCGGACGACGACACACCGGCATAAAAGCTTTCGTCGAACGGATTGACCGGAACCTCAAAGGCAGGGTGGTGATGGGTGAACGCGCCCTCGGTCAGCTTCACTTTACCCAGCAAGACGGTGCCGGCATCGGCCAGGCGGGCAACGACCGTCGCATCATGATCCGGCTTGTGGGCCGCGTAGATCGCCATGCCATTGGTGGTGACGATGTCCTTGGTTGCCAGCAGATCTTTTATCGAGACAGGGATACCGTGCAGCGGCGATCTGATCTTTCCCGATGCAATTTCCTCGTCGGCTTTGGCAGCCTGCGCGAGTGCATGATCCGCCGATACCGTCACATAGGCATGGAGATGGCCCAGCAATTCGATCCGGTTCAGCATTGCCTGCGTCAAGTCCACCGATGAGAATTCTCCCGCGTGCAGGCGTGCCGCGACAACATGGGCGTCTTGATAGTGAATGTCGGTCATAGCTGGATCCCTGCTGTGGTGTGTCTTCGATCGCAATTTTCGTTTTTCTGCACCCGGGGAGGCGCGCGGGAGACGCATAGCGCCTGCCCGCCGGTGCAGTATGCCAGAGGCTACCACGCGAAAGCGGTCGATGCGCCGTGCGCTCCGTCGTTTGATGACAAAGGCTGTCAGTAGGGATCGGGCGGGCCATACACCTTTGGGCAAAACGCCATTACTCCGGCGATGAAACCCTATGCCGAGATGCTGATCGACAGCGTTTCGACCAGTCAAATCCGTCAGTCCGGAGTCCAGCAAATTAACCGCGCCCCGCCCCTGTTATTGACCGTTGGAATCGATCTCACATGACCCAGGCAACATGTGTCGCCGTCGTGCAGCACAATGCGAACACCGACGTGGCATCCAATCTCGACAAGCTCGCCGACCTGAGCCGGATGGCCAGTGCGGACGGCGCTCAAGTCATCTGTTGGCCCGAAGCATTCGCCTATCTTGGTCGGCATGAGGGCAAACGCGCGATTCTCGAACCGCTGCCCGACGGAGGGCCTATCCTCGATCGGTGCCGATCCCTTGCCGCCGAGCTCGGATGCGAACTGCTTCTGGGGGGCTTCCATGAAGCCATGCCGAGCGACCCCCAGCGTTGTTACAATACAAGCGTATATCTCGACAAAAAGGGCGAGGTTCGGGCGACGTATCGCAAGATCCATCTGTTTGATGTCGATATCGAAAATGGGCCCAGCCTTCGCGAATCGAGACAAACGGCCCCTGGAAATCTGGTGGTGACGACAGACACCCTGTTCGGCACGCTCGGTTTGACGGTTTGCTACGACCTTCGTTTTCCTGCGCTTTACCAAAGCCTGGTGAATCAGGGCGCTATCGCTGTTTCCGTCCCCTCGGCTTTCACCGCCACAACCGGCGCGCTCCACTGGCATGCCCTGTTGCGGGCGCGGGCGATTGAAGCTCAGTGTTACGTCATAGCTCCCGCTCAGCATGGATGGCACAGCAAGCACCGCGCCTCCTATGGCCATTCGATGATCGTCGACCCATGGGGCCAGATCGTCGCCGAGATCGAGGATGGTGACGGCTATGCCCTGGCCGAGATCAATCCGGCGGAGGTGGAGCGCGTGCGCCGCGAAATACCAAGTCTTGCCAATCAACAACTGACGTTTCCCCAGAAAAAATTTCGATCTGCCCCGTCGGAGAGCGATCTGTTCAAGGTCTGGAAAGAGATGGTTGATTGCGAGCACGAGGCAAATGCCAAACGCTGCCTGGATGCCGAGTAACTACAGATCATTTTTCTCAAGATAAGAGAAGGGAGTCCGGATTTGCCTGAGATTATTTTCATCGAACATTCCGGTGAAAGGCATAGTGTCCACGCATCCCTTGGAAGTTCCGTGATGGAAGCCGCCGTCGATAATGATGTGCCGGGGATACGCGCGGATTGTGGGGGCGCTTGTGCGTGCGGAACTTGTCACGTCTATGTCGAGCAAGACTGGCTGGAGAAGGTCGGCGGCGCGTCGGAAGTCGAGGCGGAGATGCTTGAGGGCGCCAGCGATCCGGCCGAAAATTCCCGATTGTCGTGCCAGATCGAGGTCGTTCCCGAGTTGGACGGGCTGGTCGTTCGCCTGCCTATTTCTCAGCCTTAGAGGAACGCGAATGGCGCCAAGGGACTAAGCGCGTCTGATCGCCGGGCAGGCCACGGCGAGTTTGCCGAACAGACGCACGATCAGCGCGTCGTCGGAGGCATAATCAAAAATCTTTTGGGAGGAGACTTGTTCATGCTGGGTGCCATGCAGGATTGGACCATGCGAATTACGCATGTGATCGACCACGCCGCGCGGGAGGCCGGGGGCAGGGAGATCGTGTCTCGCTGGGCCGATGGGAGCGAATCACGAACGAACTGGGCGGGCATTCGACGCGATGCATTGAAGATGGCCCAGGCGCTCCTGGCTCTGGGGGTTAAAAAGGGAGAGCGGGTCGCCAGCCTCGCGATGAACCACTCGCGGCATCTGGTCAGCTGGTACGGTGTTGCCGGCATGGGCGGGGTGCTTCATACGGTGAACCCGCGCCTGTTCGACGATCAGCTCGAATACATCGTCAACCATGCCGAGGACAAAGTCCTTTGCTATGATGCCGCGTTCCAGCCCATCGTCGACCGGATGAAGGACCGTTGGACGACGGTGGAGCACTATATCTGCTATGATTCCGGGGACTACTCTCCAGCGTTCGAAGACTGGATCGGCGCGCAGGATGGCGACTTCGAGTGGGTCGCGGGCAGTGAAACCGATCCATGCATGATCTGCTACACCAGCGGCACGACGGGAAATCCCAAAGGAGTCCAGTACGAACATCGCTCGACGCTTTTACATGCGATGGCAGGGCTTCAGCCTTCCTCGTTCAACTTCAAGCCCGGCAACGTCATGTTGCCCGTGGTCCCGATGTTTCACGCCGCCAGCTGGGGATTGCCCTATGCCGGGGCGATGGCCGGCATCAAATTCGTCTTTTCTGCAGTCAACGATCCTGCCGTGCTGCACGAGCTGATGTTGCGTGAAGGGGTGACCGACAGCGCGGGCGTACCGACCGTGTGGCTGGCGCATTTCCAATATTGCGACCGGGAAGGAATCGACCTTCCGCCCTTGAAGACGGCGACAATCGGTGGCTCGGCCTGTCCGCGCTTCATGATCGAGCGACTGATGAAGAATGGAACGCGCGTCCAGCACGCGTGGGGTATGACCGAAACCTCGCCCCTCGGTACGGTCGGCGGGCCGAGCTGGGATTGGGACCAGCTCAGCTTTGAGGAAAAGGTGGACAAGACGGCCATGCAGGGCCGCCCGATCTTCGGTGCCGAATTGCGTATCGTCGATCTCGACGACATGAAGACCCCCCTACCGCGCGACGGCAAGACGCCGGGTGCGCTGCAGATACGCGGTCCGTGGGTCATCAAGCGCTATTTCAAGGCCCAGGTCGATGCGACGACCGAGGATGGCTGGTTCGACACCGGCGATGTCGGCATCATTCACCCCGACGGCACATTGCAACTGACTGACCGCACCAAGGACGTCATCAAGTCGGGTGGTGAATGGATCAGCTCTGTCGAGCTTGAGAATGCAGCCGTTGGCCATCCGTCGATCGTCGAAGCGGCGGCGGTCGGAATATATCATCCCAGATGGGATGAGCGGCCGGTGCTGTTCGTGGTGAAGAAGGAAGGCGAGAATCTTTCCGCGGAAGATGTGAAAGCGTTTCTGGCCGACAAGGTCGCGAAATGGTGGCTGCCCGATGCTGTCGAGTTCGTCGACGAGATCCCGCATACGGCGACCGGCAAGATCAGCAAAAAAGACCTGCGAGACCGCTATGCCGATTACAGATTGGATCACGGGGGCGGTGCGGTGTTGCCCATGACGTGGCACGGATAAATCACTCCGCTTGCGATCAGCGTTCGGTCCATGGCGACGAGGCAAAGCGCAGGGGGGCGAAAGTTCGCTTGCCGGTTCCACTACGCAATTGATCGGATATCGAACCGCGGCCTAGTCCGGCGAAGATGAATTTGAGAAGGGGGTCAGCCAAGGCTGGCCCCCTCTCAAACAACCCGCCAAAAGGCAACATGCGAACGATAGAACCTTTGGTCAGGGCTTTACGAACGTTCGATGCGACCGGCGGCCCGGCAATCGCGCTTCTCCAACACCTGACGCTGTCGCTGAATTTGGGGCGGCCCAAAAGCCGAGAGCCGGAGCGGTGTGGAGACCCGGGCGCGGGACCGACAGCCTTCCCGTTGCAGGAAACGCGCCACGGCGGCCGCCCACACCGCTTATGATATACGCACGCTGAGCTTGCCGATCCGGTTGGAGCCAAAAGTCCCCTCGACCAATGCGCTTGGTAGCTTTTCGAGCCCTTCCAGGACTGTTTTGGGCGCTTTTAGCCTTCCTTCTGTCATATAGGATGACAAGGTTCTTTCGGCCCGCATTCTATCGCAATAATAATCGAACACGAGCAGGAAGCGCGGCTTGAGGTTTTGCCGGGCGCATAAGGCGTCAAGTTCCGGAGTGAGGCTATTGCCGGTCAAAATGCCGCGAGTTTTGGTTGGTTCGTCATATGTCGTGATTTCGCCGAAATGATACCAGGGGGCATTTTTGTTCATGAGCGGAAGCGTTGCCGCTGTGACGATGCCGCCGGTCGCATCGGAAAAAAAGTCGACGCCATCCGGGCATTTTGAAGCCAGATCCGCTGCGACATTCTCGCCCTTGTAGTCGACAGCATCATCGAACCCCAGTTCATCGACAAGCCATCGACATTTCTCCGGGCCTCCCCCGAAGCCGATTACCCGGCATTCGGCGATTTTGGCGAGCTGCCCCAATATTGTGCCACATGCCCCGGTCGCTCCCGCCACCACCACGGTTTGGCCAGCCCGCAACGGGCCCAGCTTTTCCAGACCAAAGAAGGCGGTCAGGCCCGGTATTCCCAGAACACCAACCAGATCTTCTTCCAAATATCCGCGCGTGCATTTGTAGAAAAACTCCGACCGGTCGAAGCTATTGATGATCGAATAGTCGGCCCATTCCAAATCTCCGTGGACGATGTCGCCCACTTTGAATCGGTAATCTCTGGTTTCCACCACTTCACCGACACCGAAGCCGTGCATCGCCTCTCCCACATGGATTTTCGGACGATAGCCTTGATATTTGAAGTAGGTCCTGTTGGCAGGATCGAGAGAAATGACCTTGTTTCGTACCAAGGTCTGTCCTTGCTTGACCGGCGGCACCGCCGTTTCGCGCATTTCGAAATTGTCGGTCGCCAATTTTCCTTCGATCGGTTTTGAGTAAATCCATTGCCTGTTGGTCATCACTTTCCCTTCTTTTTGGCGAGGTGAGAATGGTGTCTTCTTCGTGCCTCCGGCTATGTTCCGTCCGAGACCAAGCGCTTCCGTCGCTCAGCCACCGGGGCTTTCGCTACAAATGGTGTGGAAATCGTCAGATATTGATGTGGACGCGGACCAGTCCGCGACCCCGGGTTCACCCATTCGCTGCGGACGCAGTTTGCCCTACCATGCGAATTCTGCGGACGCGCCTTGGGACGCCGCTTTTGATGACACAGGCTGTCAGCAGCGATCGGGCCAGCCATACACCTGGCGCTAAAATCCTATTACCCGGGTGCAACGGAAGGCGGGACGCGAACATCCACATGATCCCACCGGAACGCGATCAGGGGGAATATGAGCGACAGGGTCAAAGGCAAGAAGGCGCTGGTGACTGGAGCGGGTCAGGGCATTGGCGCGGCAACGGCACGACTGCTGGCGGCAGAAGGGGCGCAGGTCCTCTTGACCGACAAGAATGCGGAAGCTGCGCATGCATGCGCAGAGCAGATTATCAGTGAATTCGGCAAGGATGCGGCCTTCTCGACAAGGCTCGACGTGACGTGCGAGCAGGATTGGATCGCGGCCTTGCGACTTGCCGAGGATGCAATGGGCGGTCTTTCGGTCCTTGTTAACAATGCGGGCATCGCGCTGACCGGTTCAGTCGAGGACTTCGACCTCGATGAGTGGCGCCTGGGTTTTAGCGTGAATGTCGATAGCGTCTTCCTGGGATGCAAACACGCAATTCCCATGCTTCGAGAGAGCCAGCCCGCCTCAATCGTGAACCTGTCTTCAATCGCCGGATTGATCGCCTCGCCCACTTTCGCAAATTACAACGCCTCGAAAGCGGCGGTTTGGCTTCTTTCGAAATCGGTTGCTCTGCATTGCGCGCGAAGCGGCTGGGATGTCCGTTGCAACTCGGTGCACCCCACCTTCATCAGGACAGCAATCCTGCAAGAGTTGGTCGGTGAGAAAGACGAGGCGACCGTGCTTGCCAAGCTCGAGAGGCAAGTGCCGGTCGGTCGCCTTGGCGAGGCTGAGGAGGTAGCGCAATTGGTCCTCTATCTCGCGTCAGATGAAAGTCGTTTTGTCACGGCCTCGGAGCTGAAAATCGATGGCGGCATCTCGGCAATGTGATGAAGAGCCCGATGGTAAAACGCTCCGCTCCTTTGGCGATTACCATCGGCAAACTGTGCCGACGCTTCGTTCGCTTGCGCGGACGAGGCGCCGGCACCATTTGCCGGTCGCTCGACCGGACGGTCGCGGGTGGGTTCAATCAAGACCGAGCCCTGGCCGGCAGGAACTGAATGATAACGGCAAGCCCGGTGCTTGCCGTAACTGGAATCGCGACGGACGCATTTCAAGGCAAACATATCCAAACCGGGATGATCGCAAGAGGTTGTGATGACGAAACCGAATGAAACATCATTTCCGGAGATCAGGGAATCCGTTCGGCGGTTATGTCAGGCTTTTCCGGGCGAATATTGGCAAAGGCTCGACCGCGACCGCATCTATCCGACCGAGTTCGTCCGCACGCTGACGGACGCGGGCTTCCTGTCGGTGCTGATCCCCGAACAATATGGCGGATCGGGCCTCGGCCTTGGCGCGGCGACCGCGGTGCTCGAGGAAATCCACCGCTCGGGCTGCAACGGCGGCGCGTGCCACGCGCAAATGTATACGATGGGCACGCTGCTCAAACATGGGTCGGAGGCGCAGAAGCAAGCCTATCTGCCCGCGATCGCGCGCGGCGAGCTGCGCCTGCAGGCGTTCGGCGTCACCGAGCCGACCGCAGGCACCGACACGACACGCATCCGCACCTTTGCCAAGAAAGTCGGCGACAAATATATCGTCAACGGCCAGAAAATCTGGATCAGCCGCGCCGAACATTCGGACCTGATGGTGCTGCTGTGCCGCACCACGCCGCGCGATGAGTGCGCCAAGCCCTCCGACGGGATGAGCGTGCTGCTCGTCGACATGCGCGACGCGGTGGGCAAGGGCCTGACCATCCGCCCGGTGCGCACGATGCTCAACCATGCAACGACCGAGCTGTTCTTCGACGATCTCGAAGTCCTCGCGGCGAACCTGATCGGCGAAGAAGGCAAGGGCTTTCGCTATATCCTGTCGGGTATGAACGCCGAACGCATCCTGATCGCGTCCGAATGTATCGGCGACGGCCGTTTCTTCGTCGACCGCGCGGCCGCCTATGCCAAGGATCGCTCGGTCTTTGGCCGCGCTATCGGTGAGAACCAGGGTGTCCAGTTCCCCATCGCGCGCGCTTATGTTCAGATCGCCGCCGCCGCCGAGATGGTCGACAAGGCCGCGCGCCTGTTCGATGCCGGACAGGATGGCGGGACCGAGGCGAATATGGCGAAGATGCTGGCGTCCGAAGCCAGCTGGTATGCCGCCGACATGTGCGTCCAGACGCACGGCGGCTTCGGCTTTGCCGAGGAATATGACATCGAGCGCAAGTTCCGCGAGACGCGGCTCTATCAGGTCGCGCCGATCAGCACGAACCTGATCCTGAGCCATGTCGCGACGCACGCGCTCGGCCTGCCCAAGAGCTTCTGAACCGATGGACGATTACTCCGCCTGGGTCGGCCGCAGCGAAACGCGCGAGGATGTCGCGACCGCGGCGCCGCTTGCGGGCCTTGCCGCGCTGCTCGACCATGACGCGCCGTCATGGACGCCGGGCATCGTCCCGCCGCTCGGCCACTGGCTCTATTTCCTGCCGACCGCGCGCCAGTCGGCGATCGGCGAGGACGGCCACCCGCGCCGCGATGCGCAAGGCCTGCTGCCCCCCGTGCCGCTCCCCCGCCGCATGTGGGCGGGCAGCCGCATCGACTTTCTGGCGCCCGTTCCGGCGGGCGCCGCATTGACGCGCGTGACGACGATCGACGCGATCAAGCCCAAGCGCGGTGCGAGCGGCGACCTGTTGTTCGTGACGCTGCGCCATGAGATTTCGGCGGATGGCGTCGCCGCGATCCGCGAAGACCAGGACATTGTGTTTCGCGAGGCCGCAGGCGCGACGACCGCCCCCGCGGCGGCGCCTGCCACACCCGCGCCCGAGCCCGCCGACATCGTCCGCCGCGTCACGCCCGACCCGGTGCTGCTCTTCCGCTACTCGGCGCTGACCTTCAACGCGCACCGCATCCATTACGACCGCGATTATGCGCGCGATGTCGAGGGTTATGCGGGACTCGTCGTCCACGGCCCGCTGATCGCGACGCTGCTGATGGATCATGGCCTGCGCGCCGGGCTGATCCCCCGCCGCTTTGCCTTCCGCGCCGAGGCGCCGCTCATCGACGGTCCGCCGTTCGATCTCTGCCTCGCGCACGATGCCGACGGTGCGCGGCTATGGGCGCGCGATTCCGCCGGACGCACGACGATGCGCGCTGAGCTTTGATGCACAACCGATTGAGGAATTGCGCTTCCGCTCGTTGGTTGAGCAGGTAGATCGATCGGCGCCCAATTATGCGGGCGAGACTTTCGCAACTTGCCTAATCGCCGCATGGCTTTTTCTCTGGGGGCGAGGATCGGTTTCCGGTCCGGGCTTTCCGGATCGGATGCGTCGGCCTGCAATTTGTTCATTGTCGCGCATCTTGGCAGTGCCTTTCCGGGGTCTGCCAAGGCTTTCCAAACCAGGTCCAGCTCATCTTTTGTGTATCGAACAAGCGTGAAGGAAATGAGGACATTGGACAAAGGGTGTCACGAAAAAGCATTGTGTGAAACCGTTGTGGAAGATATAAGACTGATAGAGATGTAATGGTGCCAATTGGTAATCGTATCACTGCATCTCTGATATTAGAGTGTTACCAGTAGGGCCATCCTATATTGGCCTGATAATTAGATTTTTCTTATCAAAATCATAGGAGTATTCTTAGTTTCCTCTTCTGGGCACCATTTTCCCCATTTTAGAGGATCACTCGCGCGCCGGGTGCAATGCGCTCGGTCGTCGCACGATCCGCATGTGGTCGGACTGTTCGCGGCTGTCATATAGGGGAAATGGTGCCGCTTGGTGACTCGAACACCTGACCCCATCATTACGAATGATGTGCTCTACCAACTGAGCTAAAGCGGCAATGAGGGGCGCCACTAGCAGCGCGGTGGCGCGATGACAAGCGCCCATGCGCATTTGGTGATGGGGCAACGCGAGGCAGCCTCTCGCCCGTCAATTGCGCCTTTCAACCAGCCCGCGCGCGATAACCTGCGCCTGGATTTCGGCGGCCCCCTCGAAGATGTTCAGGATGCGCGCGTCGCAGAGGATGCGGCTGATCTCATACTCGAGCGCATAGCCGTTGCCGCCGTGAATTTGCAGCGCGGCGTCGGCGTTCGCCCAGGCAGCGCGCGCGGCGAAAAGCTTTGCCATCCCCGCTTCGATATCGCAGCGCTTGCCGCCGTCCTTGGCGCGCGCCGCCGCATAGCTGAGTTCGCGCGCCATGACGAAATCGACGAGGCTCATCGCGATCTTGTCCGACACGCGCGGGAAAGCCATTATCGGTCGGCCGAACTGTCTGCGGCCCAACGCATAATCCACCCCCAGCTCGATCGCGCGCCGCGCGACGCCGACCGCGCGCGCTGCGGTCTGGATGCGCGCTCCCTCGAAAGTGCGCATCAACTGTTTGAAGCCTTGCCCTTCCACGCCGCCGAGGAGCGCATCGGCGGGGGCCGCCATCGCGTCGAATTGGAGCGCATATTCGCGCATCCCGCGATAGCCGAGGACCTCGATCTCGCTTCCGCTCATGCCCGCGGCGGGAAAGGGGGCGGCTTCGGTCCCGCGCGGCTTGGGGACGAGCAACATCGACAGGCCCGCATAGCCCTTTGCATCGGGCAATGTCCGCGCAAGCAAGGTCATCAGGTCCGATCGCGCGGCGTGGGTGATCCATGTCTTGGCACCATCGATGATCCAGCCGTCGTCCGTGCGCCGCGCGCGCGTCTGCAGCGCGCCGAGGTCGGACCCGACATCGGGCTCGGTGAACACCGCGGTCGGCAGGATGTCGCCGCTTGCGATTTTTGGCAGCCACGCGGCCTTTTGTGCGTCGGTGCCGCCCATCGCGATCAGCTCGCCTGCGATCTCGGAGCGCGTGCCGAGCGACCCCGCGCCTATCCAGCCGCGCGACAATTCCTCGGTGACGACGCACATGACGAGCTTGCCGAGGCCGAGCCCGCCATATTCGTCGGGAATGCACACGCCAAAGGTGCCGAGTTCGGCCATCGCTTCGACCGTCGCGTCGGGGATCAGGGCGTTGGCGAGATGCCAGCGATGCGCGTGCGGGATGATCTCGGCTTCGGTGAAGCGGCGGAACTGTCCACGGATTGCGTCGAGGTCGCTGGCGTGGAGCGTCTCGCTCGGCCACTGGCCTTCGGCGAGTGCGGCGGCAATTTCGGCGCGCGTCGTGGTGTGATCGGCGACGAGCAGGTCTGCGCAGGCGTCGCCGAGCGCGCGCGCGGCTGTACTGATCCCCAGATCGGCAGGGCGGACGATTTCGTTCTGCCCCATCGGCAGGCCGCCGACGAGCTGTGCGACGCTTTCGGCAAAGGCGAGCGAGGCGAGCTTGGTGTCGAGCGGATTCGTGTCATTGCCAGCGTCGAGCCAGTCGAGCACCGCTTCGAGCGCCGCCACCGTCGTTGCAATCCACGCGAATCCGTGCGCGGCGCGCTGGTCTTCATCGATGGGGCGATGCGCGAGACGTTCGACGAGCGCGGCCTTGGCCGCGTCGCGATAAGTCGTCGCGGCGGCGAGGTCGTGGCGCAGCGCCATTGTCACACGGCGCGCTCGAAGATCGCGGCGATGCCCTGTCCGCCGCCGATGCACATGGTTTCGAGGCCAAAACGCCCCTCGCGCCGCACCAGCTCGCGCGTCAGATTGGCAAGGATGCGCCCGCCGGTCGCGCCGATCGGATGGCCGAGCGAGATGCCCGATCCGTTGACATTGAGCATGTCGAGGCGGCTGTCGTCGTCGGACCAGCCCCATCCCTTGAGCACCGCGAGTACCTGCGGCGCAAAGGCTTCGTTGAGTTCGACGAGGTCGATGTCGTCCCAACCGAGGCCATTCTTTGCGAACAGCCGTTCGACAGCGGGCACCGGGCCGATCCCCATGCGCGCGGGATCGCAGCCCGCCGCCGCGGCGCTGTGATACCAGGCGATGGGTTCGAGGCCGAGTTCGTCGAGCTTGTCCTCGGCAACGACGAGGCACGCGGCAGCGGCGTCATTCTGCTGGCTCGCATTGCCGGCGGTGACGACGCCGCCCTCCAGCGGCTTGAGCCTGCCAAGCGATTCCAAGCTCGCGTCGGCGCGATAGCCTTCGTCATGGTCGAAGATAATGGGGTCGCCCTTGCGCTGCGGGACGCTGACGGGCACCAGTTCGTCGTCGAACAGCCCCTTTTTCCACGCCGCCGCTGCGCGCTGGTGGCTGCGTACCGCATAGGCATCGGCCGCCTCGCGCGTGATGCTATAATCCTTTGCCAGATTCTCGGCGGTCTCGATCATCCCCGAAATGACCCCGAAGCGTTCGATCGGCTGCGACATCAACCGCCCGCGCGTCAGCCGGTCGTGAAACGTCAGATTGCCCGCGCGCACGCCCCCCCGAATATCGGTGCTGTAGTGTTCGACGTTCGACATCGATTCGACCCCGCCCGCGACGACGACGTCGGACATGCCCGTCTGCACCATCATCGCGGCGTTGACGACCGCCTGCAGCCCCGATCCGCAGCGGCGGTCGAGCTGGTATCCGGGCACTTCGAGTGGCAGCCCGGCGGCGAGCCACGACCAATGGCCGATCGCCGGCGCCTCGCCATTGCCATAGCCCTGGCTGAACACCACATCGTCGACGCGCGCAGGGTCGATCTTCGTCCGCTCGACGAGCGCCTTCAGGATCACCGCGCCAAGCACGCCCGCGGTCAGCGGCGACAAGGTGCCGCCGAATTTGCCGACGGCGGTGCGGATCGGGGCGACAATGGCGGCGCGGCGCAGGGACATGGGAATACTCCGGTCGGGAAAAGGGGACGTCAGCCCTGCGCGTGAAACTCGCGCAGCATATGTTTGGCGATCTGGAGCTGCAGAATCTGCGTCGTGCCCTCATAGATGCGATAGATGCGCGCATCGCGGAAGAAACGTTCGGCGTCATATTCGGCGAGGTAGCCGGCACCGCCATAGACCTGCACGCAGGCATCGACGACGCGGCCGCACATCTCGGAGGCGAAAACCTTGAATGCAGCAGCCTTGCGCAGGACATTCTCGCCTGTATCGGCGCGGCGAGTGACATCCTCCATCATGCACTCGGCGGCATAGATGTCGATCTCGCTCTGCGCGAGCATCTGCTGGATGAGCTGAAAATTGGCGATCGGTTCGCCGAACGCTTTGCGCTCGGTCGCATAGCGCGTCGCCGAATCGAGCGCGCGGCGGGCATAGGCGGTCGCCGCGGCGCCGACCGACATGCGGCCATTGTCGAGGCTCATCATCGCATAAGCGAAACCCTTGCCGAGTTCGCCGCCGAGCAGCGCCTCGCCGCCGACGCGGACGTCCTCCATGATGATATCCGAGATCTGTGCGCCCGACTGGCCCATCTTCTTGTCCGATTTTCCCGTCGAAACGCCGGGAGCGTCCATCGGGACGATGAAGGCCGAGACATGGGCATTCTTGGGCAGATTCTCCTTGCTCGTCCGCGCCATGATCAGCGCAACCTTCGCCTGCGGCGCATTGGTGATGTAGCGTTTGGTACCATTGAGCACCCAGCCGTTGTCGGTCTGGACCGCGCTCGTCTGGAGCCCCGCCGAATCCGATCCCGACCCCGGCTCGGTCAGCCCGAAGCAGGCGATTTCGCCCGCCGCGACGCGCGGTAGCCATTCGGCCTTTTGCGCGTCGGTGCCGCCGTTTTTAAGCGCCGAAGCGAACATGCCGATGTTGATCGAGATGATCGAGCGGAAGGCCGGCATGGCATAAGAGAGCGTGTGGATCGTCCGGATATATTGGCTGACGTTCATCCCTGCGCCGCCGAACTCTTCGGGGATGGTCAGTCCGAACAAACCCATGTCGCGCAGTTCCGACAATATGTCGTCGGGAATCCGGTCGTTTTCGATGATATCCTTTTCGGCAGGAAGAAGGCGCTCGCGCACATAGCGCTCCAGCTGCTCGATGAACTGGTCGAATATGTCCGCGTCCATCCCTGCCATGTCATCTCTCCCAACCCTGTCGTTGAATAGCGCGATAGCGCCACGCCTGCATCATTTCAACATTAGGAATTGTTTTTCACATATATGAAATTATGATATTCGCATGAGTGTCGTTCGGTCTGTCACGCAATCATTCGCGGTGATGCGCCTGTTGGCAGGTTCGTCGCCCCTGTCGTTGTCGGCGATCGGCAGAGCGCTGGGCCTCAGTCCGTCGAGCGCGTTCAACCTTTTGAAAACCTTGGAGCGCGAGGGGGCGGTCGAGCGCGACGGCGCAACCAAGGCCTATCGGATTGCCCCGGCATGGGCGGCTATCGAGGCGCTCGGCGAGCCGCGCGCGCAGGCGGTGATTGCCGCCGCACGCCCCCGCGTCGCACGCCTCGCGCAAGAGGCTGACGCTGCCGTTGCCTTGTGGAGGATCATCCCGCGCGACCGCCTCCAGCTTGTCGTGCGCGCCGAAAGCGATGCCGGGATGCGGATCGGCATCGCCGATGGCCAGCGACAACCGCTCGGCGGTGGCGCTGCCGGGCGGGCAATGGCGGCTGCGCAAAGGATCGACCGGGCCGAACTGGCGCGGCGTTATTCGGCCGTCCATTGGCAGATCGACCTGAGCTTCGACGCCTATGCGCAGCAGGTCGAGCTGGCTGCGCGCAAGGGCTTTGCCGTCGACGACGGCTTCGCGCATCGCGGCATTTGTTCGGTCGGCGTGGCTATCGCCGATATCGGCCCGGGATTTTGTCTGTCGGCGTCGGTCTTTGCGGGGTCGCGAACGGCGGAGGAGATCGATGCGCTCGGAGCAAAACTCATCGCGTTGCGGACGGCCCTGACCGGATAGCGCTGCGCGAACGTTTCAGAACCCAAGGCGGCGTGATTGCTCGTCGGTGAGGGGGCTCGGCGAACCGCGCACAATCTCGATGGCGCCGTGACGCGTGACGGCGCCGTTGATCGTCGCGCCGACGCCTGCGGCCTGAATGGCAGCGTTCACGGCGCTGGCGTGCGGCACCGATGCGGGCCGGTCGACCGCTATGACTTCGCCCGCCATGAACAGCGCGTCGATCGCATTGAGCAGGTCGGCGCTTCCCAATCCCTGCACGGCCGAAAGCGGTTGCGGCCCGTCCGCCAGCGTGGCGAGGATTGCATGGGCGGCCGCATTGTCGAAGCCTATGGTCCCCGCTGCCGTGCGCGCCTCGAAGCGGGCCTCGCCTGCAGGCTTCGTCGCTGCCCACCATCCCGACATTCGTGCCTCATCGCGGGTCTTGGCAGTCAATCGCCGCACCGCGCCCTTCACATAGAGGTCGGTGCGGAACCAGTTGCCGGTGAACAGGTCGGTCGCCGTTTCGCGCGCCGCCGCGCTCTCGATCGCGTCCAATGACCGGCGCCATGCCGCTTTGAGCGCCAGGTCGGGGCGCAACCGGTACGGGCGCGCTTGACCGGCGCAGGCAAGCGCGCGCGCCGAGGCTGCGGTTACGACATCGCCCGCCCACAACGGACACCAATTTTCGTTGAGATATTCATGCGCGAAATAATCGGCGGGGAAACGCGCGCGGAGTCCGTCGATCCACTCCCAATGCTCACGTCCGAACACATCCGCCGCGCGAAGCGCCGCGAGCGCGCCCTCGAACCGTTCGACCGGCGTTCCCCTTCGATCGGCGGCCAACGCCCGCACCATCTGCTGGAAGGCCATTATCGGCGTCCAGCCGGGCAGGCAATTATAGCCGATGGCGAGAACGCCGCCCGGCTTCAGCAAGTGACCGGCAAGGTCGAGGACATGGCCGCGGTTGGCCTCGCTGACCCACGCCAGCACGCCCTGGCACTGCACATAGTCGGCGGTCGCAGCGTGCAATGCCCCGCGCGCCGCGTCGAAATAGGCATGCTCGAACCTGATGTTCGGCAGGCCGCCGGCTGCGGCAATCGATGCGCCCAATTCTATATGCGCCGGATTGCCGTCGATCCCGATGAAATGGCCCTCGGGATGCGCTGCCGCGTTAAGGATCAGGCCGATTCCGTCGCCGCACCCGATGTCGACCATCGTGAACGGCCCGCGCGGCGCGGCTCCACGCGGCGATGCGATGCCGCCATGCGTCAGAATCGCATCGATGTTGGGCGGAGCAAAGGCTGCGTGAAATCTGCTGGGATAGAGCGAATCCGCGACATAGCCGTCGAGCGCATCGCGGTAGCCCGGGCCAGCCGTTGTCGTGCCGCCCCGGGCCTTGGCCATCGCCATGTGCCGGCGAGCCGGTCAGGGTTTGAGCTTGTATGCGTCGGTCTGAAGATTGGGGTCGATCGTCCCCAGCTTGATGGCGCTGTCCTCGATCTTGAGGCTCGTCGAGCCGATCTTATAGGCCTGGTTGAGCCCGATCAAAATGCCGCCCGAAGCCTGATCGAGCGCGTCTTCGTTGAGTTCCACCGCGCCCGCTTTGGTGACGTCCGATTTCTTCTTGGTCATCGCAATTCTCCGTTCCTTGCCGCGAATAGCGGCCGATCGACAATTTGCGGCCCGAATCGGAAGTTCGCGCTTCCTCGTTACGGCAATCATAGCAGAACGAGGGCGCTTTGCAGTGTGCCGCGTCACAGGGAGCGGCGCGCTTGCCATGATAGCGAAAATCGGGTCATGATGTGCTCGAAACCATAAGGGCGCGCGCATACCAACTGGGGGGTGGCCCACGGATGAGCGAAACCATCTATCGTCAGTCTGCGCTGGATCGCATGGCCAGCCCGGAGCGCCTCGACGCCCCGTTGACGCTCGTTTCGCGCCCGTCGTGGATATTGCTCGGCGCTTTCGCGGTGGCGCTCGTGGCGGCGCTGGTCTGGGCCAGCGTCACGCGCGCGCCGGTGACGGTCGGCGCGAGCGGCATTTTGATCAACCGGGCCGGTCTCGCCGAAATTGCAGCCGCGCAGGACGGCCGGATACAGTCGCTGCTGGTGATTCCCGGCGATACCGTGCGTGTCGGACAGCCGGTGGCGACGATTGCCCGCACCGAACTCGCCCGCGAACTCGCCGACGCGCGCAGCAATTTGCGCGATGCCGAGGCGCGGCTGCAACGGCTGCGCCTGTTTTTTAGCGAGCAGGGCGCGCGCGAGAGCGGTGCCGACGGCGCGCGACTGCGCACGATCGCCCAAACGCGGCGCGCGCTCGAAAGCCGTGCTGCCTATCTTGAAAAGCGCGCGGGTCGCATGGAGGCCCTGATCGAGCGCGGCTTCATCACGCAGGACCAGCTCATCGACGTCCAGATCGAATTGGCGGCGGTGCGCGAGCAACTGTCGAACCTCGGCGAGGCTGCGCTGCGCGTGCGCATCGACGCCAATGCCCGGTCGGGGACGAGCGGTCTTGCCCTGCTCGACGAGCAGCGTGAGGTCGACTCCCAGCTTCGCCTGATCCGCCGGCTCGAGGCGCGCCTCGGCGACGAAGAGGTCGTGCGCGCGACGGTCGCGGGGCGCGTGACCGAGGTAAAGGTCGGGACAGGCGATGTCATCGCGCCTGGCACCGCGCTGGCGACGGTCGCACCCGATCAGGGCGGGCTCGTCGCGCTGCTTTACGTTCCGGCGGGGGAGGGCAAGCGGATTACAGTAGGGATGGCAGCAGAGATTACGCCGACCGCCGTCGAGCGCGCGATTTATGGCCACATCCCCGGCCGCGTCACGTCGGTCGCGCCGCTTCCGGCGACGCCCGAAGGTATGCGGCGGGTGCTGCGCAACGATCAACTGGTCGCACAGCTCACGGCGGCGGGCGCGCCCATAGAGGTGCGCGTCGCGCTCGAAGGCAACGCCGCCAACCCGAGCGGCTTTGCCTGGTCGGCCTCGAAGGGGCCGCCGGGCCAGATCGGAGCGGGGTCGATCGTCGGCGGCCGCGTCATTGTCGCCGATCGCCGCATAATCGGCTTGCTGGTGCCGGGCGCAGGCGAATAATCCCGTGGCGCGGCGCCGACCGACCCCGACCGTTCTCCAACTCGAAGCCGCCGAATGCGGCGCCGCGTCGCTCGCAATGATATTGGCGACCTATGGGCGTCACATTGGGCTCGACGAGCTGCGCGCCTTATGCGGTGTGTCGCGCGACGGGACCAAGGCGTCGAGCCTGTTGCGCGCGGCGCGCGCGCTGGGGCTCGAAGCCAAAGGGCTGAAGGCCGAGCCCGAGCATATCGCCGACTTGCCGCTGCCGCTGATCGCTTTCGTCAACTTCAATCATTTTCTCGTCGTCGAACGCATCGACGCGCATCATGTGTGGCTGAACGATCCCGCATCGGGTCGGCGGCGCGAGCCGATCGAGACATTCTCCGAAGGGTTCACGGGCGTCGTGCTCACCTTCACGCCGGGCGCCGATTTTCGGCCGGGCGACAGTCGGCCAAGCCTCGCCCAATCGCTCCGGCACCGCTTCGACGGAGTGAAAACAGCGCTGTGGTTCGTGGTATTGACCGCGCTGGCCCTGGTCATTCCAGGAATCATCCTCCCGGTCTTCAGCCGGATATTCGTCGACTATGTGCTCGTGCGCGGGCTCGACGACTGGCTGGTGCCGCTGCTCGTGGGCATGGCCCTGACCGCTGCTGTCCGCTTCGTGCTGCTCGAATTGCAGGAACGCGCGTTGCTGCGCGCCCGCACCGCGATGAGCCTCGGCACCGGCAACGCGCTGATGCGCAAGCTCCTGACGCTGCCGGTTGCCTTTTTCGACCAGCGTTTCGCGGGCGAGATTGCCGACCGGGTGCGGTTGAACGAAAGCCTTGCGACGCTGCTCACCGGGCAACTCGCGCAGGCCGCGGTCAACCTCGTCAGCGCGCTCTTTTTCCTGATCGTCCTGCTTTTCTATCATTGGGCGCTGACGCTCGCGGTGGCGGCTCTCGCGCTGCTCAATGCGGCGGTGCTGCTGCTATCGAACCGCCTGCTTTCCGACCGGTATCGCAAGATTTCGATCGATCGCGGCAAGCTGGCAGGTGCGCGGGTCGCGGGGATCAAGGATATGGAGACGTTCAAGGCGTCGGGCGGCGAGGATATCGTCTTTGCGCGTTGGACCGGGCTGGCAGTTGCGGTGCAGAATGGCGAACAGCAGGTCGCCCGGATTGCCGCATTGGTGCGGCCGATGCCGACGCTGATCAGCGCGCTGATCGCGGCGACTATCCTCGTATGGGGCGGCTTTGCGGTCATGGGCGGCGCGATGACGCTCGGTGAACTAGTCGGCTATCAAACGCTCGCGGCGAGCTTTATCGCGCCGGTCGCCGCACTCGCGGGCTTTGGGGCGGAGCTGCACCAGATCCGGTCCTACACCGGACGGCTCGACGATGTGCTCGCGCAGCGGGGCGATCCGCGCTTCGACCGCGACGAGCCGGCGCTGGGCGATCGATTGCCGCAAGGCGGCTTGCAGGTCCGCGACCTCAGCTTCGGTTACGCCCCGCTCGATCCGCCGCTGATCGACGGGCTGAGCTTTGAGATCAGGCCCGGCGAACGCATCGCGCTTGTCGGCCCGTCGGGGTCGGGAAAATCGACGGTCGGAAAGCTGGTCGCGGGACTCGAACAGCCGCGCAGCGGCGCCTTGCTGCTCGACGGGCGGACGCTGCTCGACTGGCCGCGCGCGGTGCTTGCCAACCGGCTCGCCTATGTGCGGCAGGATGTCGTGCTGTTCGAAGGGACGGTGCGCGACAATCTGACATTGTGGAACGATGCGCTCCCCGAACCCGATATGCTGCGCGCGGCGCGCGACGCGATGATCCATGACGTGATCGCATCGCGGCCAGGCGGCTATGACGCGCGCGTTGCGCAGGGCGGCGGCAATTTCTCGGGCGGCGAACGCCAACGTATCGAGATTGCGCGCGCGCTGGCGAGCGACCCCAGCCTGATCATCCTTGACGAAGCGACGAGCGCGCTCGATCCGGTTACCGAGCACGCGGTGATGGAGGCAATCCGGCGGCGCGGCATCGGCTGCATCATCATCGCACACCGGCTGTCGGCTATCCGCGATTGCGACCGCATCTTTGTGCTCGAACAGGGACGTGTCGTAGAGGCAGGTGACCACGCGAGCTTGATGGCCGGGCGCGGCCCCTATGCACAGTTGGTCGAGGCGTGAAGGGTTCGATCGCCTTGTCCGCGGGCGAGGCGCAGCGCCTGCCGCACGGTGGGACCGGATGGCGCGTCGCCACGGGACGGCTCGAACTTTATCTGGTTAGCGACGACCGGCGGCGCTTTGTCGAGCTGCTCGATGTCGATGGCAGTATCGCGCCATTGCCTGAAGGCGCGCGTCATTTCCTCGTCGTCGCGCTTGAAGAATGCGATCTGGCCGCGCTCCCCGCCGGGACGTTCGACGATAGCGATCATGGCGCGGCGCTCGATGCGGCTTTTGCCGTCGAAGCCGCGGAGCGCGATGCCTCGCTTGTCGAACGGATTACGCGCACTCGATCGAGCGGCGTGGCGGCGGGGGATGCCTGGGCGGTTTGGGAGGCACTCGGCGCGGCGCTCGGCATTTCGGTCGACACGCAGCGCCTACGCGGCGCAGCAACCGATTTCATGCAGACGCCCGTACTCGCGCGGCTGGTGGGTCTGCGCGCGGCACGGACAATTCTGGCCCCCGGCTGGTGGCGCGACGATGCCGGCCCGATGCTGCTCCGGCGCGGCGACGACAGTGTCTGCGCGGCGATATGGATACGCGGCGCCTATCGGGACGAAGAGGACAATGCTGTCGAACCGGCCGACATCCACTCGCTTTGTTGGCGCATCTATGCGCCGATCGCGCGCGATATCTCGACGTTCGGCAACATGGCCCGCAACGTAGCCGGCGGGATCTGGCGCGAATTTCCCCTGATTGCCGGTGCAGGACTTGGTGCGGCGTTGTTGGGACTGATCGTGCCGGTCGCAAGCGCGTGGATATTCGACGAGATCGTGCCCAGCGGTGCCGGCGGCTTGCTCATCGGCGTCGGCATGGGGTTGGCCATCGCGGCACTTGTCGGAGCCGCCTTTTCGGTCACGCGCATATTGGCGACCGCCCGTGTAGCGGCGCGCGGTCAGGTGGCGATGGCGGCGGGCGTGTCCGACCGCGTGCTGCGACTGCCCGCGCGCTTCTTTCGCACCTTGTCGCCGGGAGACTTCAACCAGCGGATCGAGGCGCTCGAATCGATTCGTGCGCTTGTCACCTCGGTGCTGCTCAACGCCGGATTGACCGCTTTTTTCGCGCTATTCTATCTGGGCCTGCTGTTCGTTTACGAACCCCGCATGGCGCTCGCCGCGCTGGCCGTGACGTTCGTCTATGTCGTCGCGGTGGTCGTCAGCCGCGTCGCGCAGGCCGCGCTGCTGCGCGAAGCGGCGGAACGCGACGGAAAGCTGGCCGGGCTGACCTTCGAGATATTGGAGGGGCTGCCCAAATTGCGCTCGGCTGCGGCCGAGGAGCGCGTGCTGCACCGTTGGCAGGACGCCTATCGATTGGAGCGCGAGGCCGATGCACGCGGCCGCCGGATCGGCATCCATTTCGGGGCCTTCGCCGATGCGTGGGGGGTGATAAGCCTGCTCGCGCTGTTCGCAACGGCGGCCTTGCTCGCGACGCGCGACGTTCCGCCGGGGCAGTTCATCGGCTTCCTGGCGGCGTTCGCGGTCTTTCAGGGGAGTTTCACCGGCCTCTGCGAATCGCTGCTTGCCCTCTACACGGCGCGGCCATTGGCCGAGCGCGCACGGCCGATCCTGACGGCCGAGGTCGAGGCGACCGAAGCGCGCGCCGACCCCGGCACGCTGACTGGCGATATTCAGGTGAGCGGGCTGAGCTTTGGCTACGACAATATGATGGCGCCGCTGCTTCATAATCTGTCGCTGGCGGTCGCGCCGGGCGAGCATGTGGCGATCGTGGGCGGATCGGGCTCGGGCAAATCGACGCTCTTGCGGCTGCTTTTGGGGTTCGAGGCGCCGACGACGGGATCGATCGCTTATGACGGGCAGGAACTTGCGAGCCTTGATCCCGCGCGGCTGCGCAGCCAGATCGGCGTCGTCCTGCAATCGAGCCAGCTTTTCGCGGGAACGATCATGGAGAATATCCGCGGCGCGAGCGATGCGGGCATCGAACAATGCCAGCTGGCCGCCGAGGCGGCGGGGCTTCGCAGCGACCTCGCGCTGATGCCGATGGGGATGCACACGATGGTGACCGAGGGTGCGGGGACGCTGTCGGGCGGGCAGCGGCAGCGGATTCTGATCGCCCGCGCACTCGCCGGACGCCCGCGCATCCTCTTTTTCGACGAGGCGACGAGCGCGCTCGACAATGCGACCCAGTCAATCGTGGCGCAAACGCTCGACGGCATCGACGCGAGCCGCATCACCATCGCGCACCGGCTGTCGACCGTGCGCAACGCCGATCGCATCTGCGTGCTCGAACGCGGGTGCTTCGTCGAAAGCGGAACGTTCGCCGACCTTATGGCGCGGGATGGCGCCTTTGCGACGCTCGCTCGCCGTCAATTGCTGGAGGACTGACATGCGCAAGGCGCTCTATATACTGGGTGATCTCGACGATGCCGACATCCTCTGGCTCGCCCGCCACGGCAACGTCCGCAGCCTGACCCCCGGGAGTCAGCTGATTCGGGCGGGACAGCCGATCGGGGAGCTGTTTTTCGTCACTGACGGCATCTTCGACGTCACCAATGCCGCCGGAACCGCGATTGCCGAGCTGTCGCTAGGGGATGTCGTCGGCGAAATGTCCTTCGTCGAAAAGGCGCTGCCCTCGGCGACCGTGACCGCGCGTGGCGCGGCGCGCGTTCTCGCCGTGCCGCGCGCAGCGATCCTCGCCGCGTTTGCCGAGGACAGCGGGTTTGCTGCGCGCTTTTATCGGGCGCTCGCGGTTTTTCTCTCCGACCGCCTTCGCACCCTGTCGGCGCCAGCAGGGAGCCAGGCCGAACTGGACGAGGGGTTGCTCGACACGATCAGCGAAGCGGGCGACCGCTTCGTCCGGCTGATTGCGATCCTCGAAGGTCGCATCAGCTAGGGCAACGCCTCCTGCCGTCAGCGAAACAGGAGCACGGGTATCGTGCAGGAGCGCACCATTTCGGTCGTCGTGCTTCCGACAAGCATGGTGCGGAGCGGGCTGTGGCCGTAGGCGCCCATGACGAGCATGTTCGCGCCATTGCGCGTGACGTCGAGCATGATGACTTCGTCGGCCTTGCCGTCGATCAGGCTGACGCGCGCATCGCGGTGCATCGTCAATATTTCGCGTGCCCAATTGAGGTGCGCCTGGTTCGTCGTATCTTCGCGACCGGCCATGACGATGTGGAGTGACGCGTCCGAGAATAAAGGCGAGGTCGCAGCATAGACCAGCGCCTTGCGCGAACTGGGACCGCCGTCGAAAGCGATCGTCACGATATCGGGTTTGGTGAAGGCGCGCGCTGCGACGAGCACGGGCTTTTCGCTCTGGCGCACGACGCGTTCGACCTTGCTGCCGAGATGGCCTTTGGCAAAGTCGGCCGACGCACCGCGCTTGCCGATCACGACGATGTCGGCATCGGTTTCGCGCTCGACGATCGTTTCGACGATGCCCCCGTGGCGGTGGGTCAGCGTGATCCGTTCGTGACCCAGTTCGGCCAGATGCGACCGCGCGGCTGCCAGCAAGGTGCGGCCCTGCTCCTGCGCCAGCTTGCCTTCGCTTTCGTCGATGCGGACGAGTTCCTCGAGCAATGCCGATTTGGCGCCCAGCCCGACCGCGCCCGACAGGTCGCGCCGCGCTGCGACAGCGTCTTTGCGCTGGATCACGTGGAGGATTTCAATCTCGGCATCGAGCAGGCCAGCCGCCCACGCCGCATGGTCGATCACGCTCGTCGCATAGAGCGAGGCGTCAATACAGGCGAGAATTCGGGTCATGACTTTCTTTCCCTCAATGCGCAGCCAGCCGCGCGTCGGCGTCGGGCTTGTCCGAGATTCCGAAGCGGTCGATCATCGTGGCGCTCGCTTCGTTAAGGCCGAGCACGTCGACCTCGGTGCCTTCGCGGCGCAGCTTGATAACCGCCTTGTCGAGCGCCGCTACTGCCGAAATATCCCAGAAATGAGCGTTGCGGACGTCGATGACGACCCGTTCGATTACTTCACGGAAATCGAACGCAGCAAGAAAGCGTTCGACCGAGGCGAAAAACACCTGTCCGGTAAAGCGATAGGTGCGCGTGCTGCCGTCCGCCGAAAGCGCCGTTTCGACCGCGAACAGATTGCGCACCTTGCTGGCGAAGAAGACGCCCGACAGCAGCACCCCCACCAGCACGCCCTTCGCAAGATCGTGCGTCCACACGACGGTAACGACCGTCGCGACCATCACTACCGAGCTGTGCCACGGGTGGCTGCGCAAATCCTTGACCGACTGCCAGCTGAAGGTGCCGATCGACACCATGATCATTACGGCAACCAGCGCGGGCATCGGGATCTGCGCGACAAGCGGGCCGAGCACGACGATCAGGAATAGCAATACGCTGCCCGCAACGAAGGCCGACAAACGCCCGTCGCCGCCCGATTTCACGTTGATGACCGACTGACCGATCATCGCGCAGCCACCCATCCCGCCGAAAAATCCGGTGACGAAATTGGCGATTCCCTGGCCGTGCACCTCGCGCTTCTTGTCGCTCGGCGTGTCGGTCAGGTCGTCGACGATCTGTGCCGTAAGCAGGCTTTCGAGCAGCCCGACCGCCGCCATGGCGACCGAATAGGGGAGTATGATCGCCAACGTATCAATTGTGAGCGGAACCTGTGGCAGCGCGAAAAAGGGAAGGGTGGAGGGCAAATCGCCCATGTCTCCCACGCGGTTGACGTCGAGATCGGCGTAAATGGCGAGGGCGGTGAGTACCACAATTGCCACGAGCGGCGACGGGATCACCTTGGTCAAGCGCGGCAGCAGGTAAATGATCGCGAGCGCCGCGGCGACAATTGGATAGGTCATCCAGCCGACACCGATGAGCTGCGGCAACTGGGCCATGAATATCAGGATTGCCAGCGCGTTCACAAATCCGGTGATGACCGACTTCGACACGAACTGCATTAATAGGTCGAGCCGCAGAAATCCGCCGACAAATTGTAGAATGCCCATCAGGATCGTTGCAGCGAACAGATACTCCACACCATGATCGCGGACGAGCGGGACGATCAGGACGGCAATCGCCGCCGTCGCGGCAGAGATCATTCCGGGGCGCCCGCCGACAAGTGCGATGATGACCGCGATCGAGAAGGAGGCGTACAGGCCGACTTTGGGATCGACCCCGGCGATGATCGAAAATCCGATGGCTTCGGGGATCAGCGCGAGGGCGACGACAATCCCGGCCAATATGTCGCCGCGCGGATTTGAAAGCCATTCGCGACGGATCGAGGCGAGTTGGGTCATATGTCTTTTGTCTTGCAGCGGCATCGCCGGCGGGGCCGGCACATCAGCATGTCGTTGCCCCGCAATAGGAGCGGCGTTGCCATGGGTTGTCCCGGGGATAGGCGCCGGGCCGAGCCACCCGGCGGGCCGGGTCCAGTGAATGCGGGAAAGCCGTTAGCGGCGCAGCTTCGCCACGGCAACTCATTTTGAAACAAATTTGGTGTCGGTCCGTACAATGCTCGTTCGGCCTTGAACTGAACGTCGCGCTCGCTGAAAGGGGGGCATTACCGCTTGCGCCGACGGGGGAACGATCTGTGGAGCAATATGAGTCCGTTCGCGAGGAGGTCGCCAAGCTGTGTGCAGATTTCCCCGGACCCTATTGGCAGGCGAAGGATAAGGCGCGCGCCTATCCGTCCAAATTTGTCGCGGCGCTCGGCGAAGCGGGCTATCTCGCGGCCTTGATCCCCGAAACCTATGGCGGCGCCGGTTTGCCTTTGTCGGGGGCGGCGGCGATCCTCGAGGAAATCCAGCGGCAGGGGTGCAATGGCGGCGCGGTGCATGCGCAAATGTATGTGATGGGGACGCTGCTGCGTCACGGCTCCGACGAGCAGAAAGCGCGTTACCTCCCCAGAATAGCCACTGGTGAGTTGCGCCTCCAGGCGTTCGGCGTCACCGAGCCGACGAGCGGCACCGACACGCTGAGCCTCAAGACCACCGCGCGCCGCGATGGCGACGATTATGTCGTCAGTGGCCAAAAGCTCTGGACAAGCCGCGCCGAGCATAGCGACCTGATGATCCTGCTCGCGCGCACGACCCCGCGCGAAGAGGCCGCGAGCCGCACCGAAGGCCTGTCGGTCTTCCTCGTCGACATGAAGGAAGCGCTTGCTGCGGGAACGCTGTCGATCCGGCCGATCGACACGATGATGAACCATGCGACGACAGAGATTTTCTTCGACGAGATGCGCGTTCCCGCCGTGAACCTGATCGGCGAGGAGGGCAAGGGGTTCCGCTATATATTGTCGGGGATGAATGCCGAGCGGCTGCTGATCGCCGCCGAGTGCATCGGCGATGCGAAATGGTTCATCGACAAAGCCTCAAGCTACGCGAAGGAGCGCGTCCTGTTCGGACGCCCGATCGGCCAGAACCAGGGCGTGCAATTCCCGATTGCCCGCGCCTATGCGCAGATGCGCGCGGCCGAACTGCTCGTGCGCGACGGCATCGCAAAGTATGAGGCGGGGGAAAATGCGGGTGCCGAGGCAAACATGGCGAAGATGCTCGCGGCCGAGGCAAGTTGGGCAGCCGGCGAGGCGTGCATCCAGACGTTCGGCGGGTTCGGCTTCGCCGCCGAATATGACATCGAGCGCAAGTTCCGCGAAACACGGCTGTACCAAGTCGCGCCGATCAGCACGAACATGATCCTGTCCTATATTGCCGAACATGTGTTGGGGATGCCCCGCAGCTATTGAGCACCCTCGCGCTGTCGCTCAGGCCGTCCGCCGCGCCGATGCTGCCATAATTTGGCGCCCGTCCCTTGCGAAGGCGCCGAGTTCCATCCCTTCCGAGGTCTCGCGCAGGACGAGGTGCAGGTCTTCACCGACGATGGCGGGCGATGTGCCGCGAAAGTCGAAATGCGAAAGGGCGTTGTCGCCAAACTCCGCCTGCGCGAGGCCGAGCAGCAGGGTCGCCGTAAGCGGGCCGTGAACGACGAGGCCGCGATAGCCTTCTTCCTCGGTCGCGTAAGAACGATCATAATGGATACGGTGGCTGTTGAAGGTCAGCGACGAATAGCGAAAGAGCAACGCTTCGGTGGGCACGACCCTGCGGTGCGCGTGCCACGCTGCCGGGTCGAACCGTCCTTCGCCGGGCGGCGGCGGTGCTGGCGGCGCGTCCTTGGGGGCCACGTTGCGAAAGACGATCGATTGCGTCTCGCGGATCGCAAGCTCGCCATCGGCATGCGTCGCATGGTCGACTTCGACAAAAACGAGCGCTCCCGAGCCGCCCTGTTTCGCCTTGATCGACGCGACGCGCGAATTGCGGACTATTGACTGGCCAGAACGCAGCGGTTGCACAAAGCCTACCCGACTTGCCGCCCACATTCGGCGGGGAAGGGGGATCGGCGGCAGGAAACTCTGGGCGCTTTCTTCGCGGAGCGGGTGACCGTCGATGCCCAAGGCCGCAGTCGGCGCATCGGGCAGGCAGAGGCACCAATGATAGCCCTGCGGCACCGTGCCGCCGCTCGCCGCGCTCCGGTCAAAGGTCGCCAGCCACCGCGCCGCGGCGCCTTCGTCGATATAGTCGCTGCGCGTTTCCTTGCGGCCGATCCAATCCTCCCACGCGCTCATGCCGTCGGCACCTTGTCGGCGACGCCGACGATGCCGGCGTCGATCAACCGGGCGATCTCACCCGAAGAGAGCGCAAGGCGAGCCGCGAGAATTTCTTCGCTATGTTCGCCGTTGCGCGGGGCCGGGCGCGGCGCCCCGCGCGCGGCACCGGCTATGGTCGCGAATGCCCCGGCGGCGGGATAATCGAAACCGCTGGGGTTCGGCGCGGTGCCAAAGATCGGATTGTCGGCGACGAGGCTGCGATCATGCACCGCGTCGAACATCGTGCGATAGGGCGAGTGAACGATGCCGCCTGCATCGAAGGCTGCCGCAAGGTCGGCGTGGTCACGATCCGCGATCGCTCGTTCGAACAAGGGGTATAATGCGTCGCGATGCTCGAAGCGAAGGCCGTCGTCCTTCGCGAACGAGACGCCGCGGACCTGCTCGATCGCCGCGACCGCCTCGTCGAGGCCCAGCGCCGCCACCAGATTTGCCCACTGGCGCGGGGTCACCACGACGATCATCGTCCGCTGCCCGTCCCGCGTGACGAAATCGCGCCCGAACAGGCCATAGACGGCGTTGCCGAGCCGCGGGCGGTTCTCGCCCGAATAAAGGACTTCGGCAATTCCGCCGAGGTTGGCGACCGTCCCGATGGCGACGTCCGACAAGGGAATACGGACTTCGCCACCTTTGCCGGTCGCGCCCCGTCGCTGAACCGCGGCGAGCAGCGCGAAGGCGGCATAGGCGCCGGTGAGGAGATCCCACGCGGGCAGGACGTGGTTCACCGGCTCGGGCCCCGTGCCTGTCAGCATCGGATAGCCGACGCTGTTGTTGACCGTATAATCGAGCGCCGGCGATCCGTCGGCCCAGCCCATCACGCGCACCGTAATCAGCTTCGAACAGCCTTCGGCCAATATGGCATGCGACAGGAAGCCGTCGGCAGGGAAATTGGTGACGAATTGCCCGGTCGCGCGCACCAGTTCCTGCAAAAGTTCGCGGCCTTCGGGCCGGGCCAAATCAAGCGCGACCGACCTTTTTGCCCGGTTCAGATTTTCCCAGTAGAGCGAATCATTATCCGCCGTGACCGGCCAGCGCCGATAATCGGGACCCCCGCCAATCTGGTCGACGCGAACGACATCGGCGCCGAATTGCGCAAGATAGAGTCCCGCCGTCGGCGAGGCGACGAACGACGATGCCTCGATGATCGAGAGACCGGCGAGAAGATTATACAAATGGGCGACTCCAACTAAGACAGTTCTACCTCGATAAGCTTTGACCCGGATGAATCCAGTCTTCGCACCTACGCCAGAAGCCGCCTTGCCCTGTCGGAGTGGCCATTAGTTGCCCGCGTGCGCCGCAATCATTGGTGCCGGCGTGCCATCGGCGACGCGTACGACGCAGCCCCCCGGGAGAGGCTGAGGCCGTCACGTTCGATAGGCTTTCGGATCGATGCTGTGGCGGTTCAGTTTGTCGTATAGCGTTTTCCGCGGAATTTTGAGGCGAGCGACCGTCGCAGCAATATCTCCGTGCGTCTCGCACAGCGTGTCACGAATGATTGCGGCCTCGAAATTCCGGATGCGCTCGCCGAGTGGCGCGGTGTCGGACATGCCCGCCAGCGGCGCGTCGGTTGGAAGATCCAGCACCACGCTATACGCAAAATTCTTGAGCTCGCGGACGTTGCCCGGCCAATCATGCTCGACGAGATGGCGGCGCACCGCGTCGCCGATTTGAAACCCTGTGCGCCCCATTTTTTCCGCTGCTTCGTCGAGGAAATAGGCGAAGGTCTGCGGAATGTCGCCGCGGCGTTCGCGCAGCGCGGGAATCCGCAACTTGACGACGTGCAGCCGGTAATAAAGGTCTTCGCGGAACGCGCCTCCACGCACCGCATCCATCAGGTCGATCTTGGTCGCCGCGACGATGCGCAGATCGACCGGTTCGGGTTCGCTGGCCCCGATCGGCTGGACTTCGCGTTCTTCGATGACTCGCAGCAGCTTGGCCTGAACCCCAGCATGCATGGTGTCGATTTCGTCCAGAAACAGGGTTCCGCGATGCGCGCTGCGGATACGGCCCGCCTGTCCGCGCTTGCCGGTCGCGCGATCGACGAGATCGCTTCCGAACAATTCTGCCTCTGCCAGATCGTGCGGAAGCGCGGCGCAGTTGACCGCGACCAGCGATGCGGCGCTTCGCCGGCTCTGGCGGTGAAGCATGTGCGCGACCAGTTCCTTGCCGGTTCCCGTCTCGCCTTCGATCAGCACGTCGATGTCGGCCTGCGCCAGTTGCGCGATTGTCTCGCGCAGCCGCTGCATCGCCGGACTCTCACCGATCAGCGGGCTATCGATCGCGGCCACCGTGGCGGTCAGGCGGCGATTATCGAGGATCAACCCCCGATGCGCGAGCGCGCGGCGCACAGCGCCGAGCAGATGGTCCGAAGCAAAGGGCTTGGCGAGGAAATCGAAGGCCCCGTCGTGAAGCGCGCGGACGGCCATCGCGACATCGGCATGGCCGGTTATCAGGATGACGGGAATGTCGGGATCGATCGCATGGATAGCGGCGCGTAACTCGAGGCCGTCCATGCCGGGCATACGGATGTCGGTGACGACGACGCCCGAAAAGTCGGTCGCGATGCGCGGCAACATCGCCGAAGCGTCGGCAAAAGCCTCGACCGTCAGGCCGCCGAGTTCGAGCGTCTGGACATTGGCCGCGCGGAGCGCCGCGTCGTCATCGACGAAAAATACGGTCTGTTCGGTCGAATAAAGGCTCATGCAGTCCTCAACGTCAGTCGAAACCCGGCGCCGCCGAGCGGTGATGCGATGAGCGTCAGCGAACCGCCGAACTCGGTCATGATGTCGCTGGCGATGGCAAGTCCCAGCCCGAGCCCGTCGGGGCGTCCGGTGACGAACGGGGTGAAGAGCTGCGGCAATAGGTCGGCCGGTACGCCCGGGCCGTTGTCGCAGATATCGATGATCTGGGGATCGGTGCCCTGCGCGCGCAACTCGACCCGGGGCTCCGGCGTCGCGTGCAACGCATCGGCGGCATTTTGCAGCAGATTTACGAGCACCTGTTCTAGCCGGACTCGATCCGCATATACGCACGCCGCAGGGTTGTTGATCTGAATGTCGAGCGCGATGCCCTGCGCGCGCAGCCTGTCGCCGACCAGCAACAAGGTCCCGTCGATCGCCGATTGCAGCGGAACCGGGCCGAGCGATGCCGGCGCGCGGCGGGCGAAGTTGCGCAGTTCGCTGGTAATTGCGCCGATACGCTCGGTCAGTTCGACGATTGCCGCCAGATTGTCGCCGGCCTTTGCCGTCTGATCGCGCTCCAGATAGCGGAGGCTGTTTTCCGCAAAGCTGCGGATTGCGGCGATCGGCTGGTTGATCTCGTGCGCGACCCCGGCGGTGATCTGTCCGATCGAACCGAGTCTGCTTGCCTGCGCGAGTTCTTCGCGCGCGGCGCGATAGCGGCGGTCGGCTTCGGCCTGACGTTCGGCTGCCTGCTTGAGCTCGGAATTGGCGTCGCGCAGGTCGCGCGTGCGCGCTGCCACTTCGCCTTCCAGCGCTGCGTGCGCCGCCTGCCGCAGCGCCTGTCGTTCAACGAGCCGCAGCAGCGTCACGATGGCGGCGCCAACGAGGATGAGCAGGACCAGGAAGATCACGCGCGCGGTGGCGTTCGCACTGTCGCGCGCGGGCTGGGCGGGCTGCAAAAGCCGCAGCTGGCTGCCGGGTAGCGATACAGGTTCGGCAAATGCGCGGTAGATGGTGGCGCCGTCCCGCTGCTCGATCCGCAGATCGCCGCCCGAACGCCGGATCGCGAGCGGATCAAGCGCCGCCTCGCCATAGCTGCGGGTTGCCTTCAACCGCGCGCGCGTCGCGGGCGGCAGCGCATCATAGGATCGAAACCGCCACGCAGGCGCGCTTGTCATGATGACGATTCCCGCCGCATCGGTGACGAGCGTGGTCGCGCCTGAATCAGCCCATTTAGCCTCGAGCTTGTCGAACTCGACTTTGACCACGATCACGCCGAGCGGGCGATCGCCATCGTCGACACGCCGTGCGAGGAACAGGCCGGGACGTCCGCTCACCGTTCCCAGCGCAAACAGCTCGGCCTCGCCCTTTGCCATCGCGCCGCGGAAATAGGGACGGAAGCGATAATTCTGACCGATGAAGCTCGTCGCCTTGTCCCAGTTGCTCGCCGCAATGGTCGTTCCGTCGGTATCGATCACATAGATGACCGCCGCGTCGGTCCGCTCGGCCAGTTGCGCAAGTTCGCGGTCGAGCCGCTCGACGGCCGGATTGCCGCGCCGCGACAGGGCGAGCCGTACATCGGGAAATTCGGAAAGCACGCGGGGGAGCAGCCGGAACTTCTGCAACTCGCTTTCGAGCAGACTGGCGTGCGCGCGCGCATTCTGTCGCGCCTCGACATCGGTCTGCGCCCGGCCATGCTGCGTGGCCCATTGGGCGAGCCCGAGTGCGGCGATGAGCAAGATCGCTGCGCCGACGATCGTCGCGACGAGTAGTCGGCGCCGATGCCTTGATGGCGGAGAGATGGGCGAATCGCCTGTTGCTGACATGTGCGAATATTCGCACAAAAAGACAAAAGTCTATGCGAAAAATCACACATAGCGATGGGTGCAGGTGCATGTTGGAAAGGAAAAAATACGTGAAATCAATAAGGTGTAATTCTTCCTCGCTCGTTTGACGCGCGAGGCCATGGCTCCCTATTTTTGCGCAGCAGGCCGGTCAACGGCCAGGTGATGCGCGCCGGAACAGGTGCAAGAGGGGAGAGGCCGGTGGCCGTAGCGCTCGATTTGACTGCTCCATGCGAGGCCGCGCCGCGTCGGCGTTGGTATGCCCAGCTTTATGTGCAGGTGCTGGCGGCAATCGCGGCGGGGGTGCTGATCGGCCATTTTGCGCCCGCAACCGGCGAAGCGCTTCGTCCGCTCGGCGACGGTTTCATCAAGCTTGTGAAAATGATTATCGCCCCGGTGATTTTCCTCACCGTGGTCACAGGCATCGCATCGGTGGGCGAGGCGAAAACGCTCGGGCGCGTCGCAGCCAAGACCTTTGCCTATTTCCTCTTCTTCTCGACGCTCGCGTTGATCGTTGGGCTGGTCGTCGCCAATGTGGTGCAGCCGGGGGCAGGGATGAACATCGACCCCGCGACGCTCGATGCGGGCGCGATTGCCGACTATCAAGCCAAGGCGCATGACGCGACGCTGACCGCCTTTCTGTTGGAGATCATTCCGACGACCTTTGTGTCGGCGCTCACTTCCGGGTCGATCCTTCAGGCACTTTTTGTCGCGATCCTCTTCGGGCTGGCGCTGATGCATGCGGGCGAACCCGGGGCGCAGATACTTGGCATGTTCGAGAAACTGTCGGTGGTCTTTTTCCGCCTCGTCGGCATGCTGATGCGCTTTGCGCCGATCGGCGCATTCGGCGCGATGGCCTTCACCATCGGCAAATATGGTGTCGGAAGCCTTGCCAACCTCGGTACGCTGATCGCGACCTTTTATCTCACCTCGATTTTCTTCGTAGTCGTCATTCTCGGCGCGGTCGCGCGACTGTGCGGCTTCTCCATTTTTCGCCTGATTGCCTATCTGAAGGCCGAGTTGCTGCTCGTCCTAGGCACTTCCTCGTCGGAAGCGGCGCTGCCGAGTCTCATCGAAAAACTCGAGCGCGCGGGCTGCGCGAAGCCCGTCGTCGGCATGGTCGTGCCGACCGGTTACAGCTTCAACCTCGACGGCACGAACATCTATATGACGCTTGCGGCGCTGTTCATCGCGCAGGCGACTGGAGTCGACCTGTCGCTCGGTGATCAGCTCGCGCTGCTGCTTGTCGCGATGGTGAGTTCGAAGGGCGCGGCGGGCGTGACCGGCGCGGGCTTCATTACGCTCGCCGCGACGCTCTCCATCGTCCCGTCGGTGCCCGTCGCAGGGCTCGCGCTGATCCTCGGCATCGACCGTTTCATGAGCGAGTGTCGCGCGCTCACCAATTTCATCGGCAATGCGCTGGCGGCGATCGTCGTCGCGGGGTGGGAAGGGGCGCTCAATCGCGAAGCGCTCCACCTCGCGTTGCGCACCCACCAGCCACCGCTGGCCGAAAGCCTGCCGCTGCGGGGCGACCTCGCCGCCGATGCACCGTCCGATTGAATCAAAGCCTGAAACAAGAACCGCTATGGGGGAAGATATGACACAGACACCGAAAGCTCGCTGGGTGCGCCAAAGCAGCCGCATCGCCTTGATTCTCGCCGCCGGCGGTTGGGCCGCCGCAGCCCAGGCGCAGAATGCCCCCGACGACGTCGCCGACGAAACGGCGGCGAGCGATCAGGAAATCGTCGTTACCGGATCGAACATCAAGGGCGCATCAGACAGCGGCGCAATCGCAGTGACGACGCTCAGCAAGGAAGAGATCGACAGCTTCGGCGCGAGCTCGACCGGCGAGATCATGGAATATATCGCGCAGGCAGGGTCGGCCGAGATCAACGGCGCTGCCGACGGACCGAACGACGCGCGCGGCGACGTCGCGACGGTGAACCTGCGCGGGCTCGGTACCGGCAATACGCTGATCCTGCTCAACGGCCGCCGCATCGCGGCGCACGCTGCGAACCAGGACATCGGCTCGACCCCGCGCCAGATCGTCAACGTCAACGCCTTTCCCGCGACGGGAATCGACCGCGTCGAGGTGCTGCGCGACGGCGCATCGGCGCTCTATGGATCGGACGCGACGGCCGGCGTCGTCAACACGATCCTCGATGCCAATTTCCGCCGCAACATCCTCAACTTCGAATACAGCACGCTCGAAGGAACCAAGTCGGACGAGATAACCGTCGACGGCGGCTTTGGGCTCGAGTTCAATCAGGGGCGCACGCGCGTCATGTTCTCGGGCAGCTATTATGACCGCAACGGTCTGTTTTCGAGCGAGCTTGGCGGCCAGTTCAACACCGTCGACAAGCGCGCTTTCCTGGGCGATTCGCCCTTCGCGACCGAAACGACCGATTTCCGCAACACATCGACCTCCTCGCCCTTCGGCCAGTTCCAGGTCGGGTCGGTCAATTCGGAAGGCGTCTTCGTCGGCCAGCGCGTCCGTCAGGGCACGACGGCGCTCACCAGCACGACCGGGGTGTTCCACATCCAGCCGTGCGATTTCGCGGGCACCCGCGCGGTGCTGGGGACGGGGAGCGAGGGTTGCATGGGCCTCGACGACGGCTCGCTCGACGCGGCGCTTCGCTATGACTTTGGCGCCAACCAGCCAAACAATTCGCTGAACGAAGGCGTCAATGTCACCAATGACCCGATAACGGCGAAGGGGCGGCAGCTTATCTCCTCGGCGAAGCGCTACAATGCCTATGCCAATCTGGAGCATGAGTTCGGCAGCGGGGTCGAACTATTCTCCGAGGCGCTCTATTATCGTGCGACGACCAGTTCGAACCGCGCCGCGCAGCCGGTAGACAGCGGACTCGCTTTCCTGATCGTTCCGGCGAGCAACTACTGGAATCCATTTGGCGCGGTCGGCAGTCCCAACCGCCTTCCGGGGCTGAACACCACCGACGTTCCCGCAGAAGGGCGCGACGTGCTTCTCGTCAACTGGCGCCCCACCGACCTCGGCCCGCGCTTCATCGATACCAAGACCGAAACCTATCGCCTCCTCGCCGGGCTGCGCGGCCAGTTCGGCCAGTGGGACTGGGAAGGCGCGATCGCGACAAGCGGCAACCGCACCGCCGACACCGAAAGCAATCGCCTGTCGAAGACGCTGCTCGCCGCCGAGCTGGCCAAATCGACGCCCGACGCGATCAACCCGTTCGGTGGCCCCAATGCGAACACGCAAGAGCAATGGGGTCGCGTTCGCATCTCCAATACCAATGTCGGCAAGACGACGCTGACGACGGCTGATTTCCGCATTTCGAACAGCGCTGCCTTCGACCTTATCGACGGTCCGGTCGGCCTCGCCTTCGGGGCAGAATGGCGGCACGACTATTATGAAGAGGATCGCGATCCCCGTCTCGACGGGACGATCATCTTCTCGGACGAGAATGTGTCGGGAATTTCCGATGTCGTCGGTGTCAGCCCGACGCGCGATTCGAGCGCGGGACGCGATGTCTTTTCCGCCTTCGGCGAAGCGCTTGTTCCGCTCCACCGCGGCGAAGGGACGTTCATCAACGACCTGACGCTCCAACTCGCGGTGCGCGGCGAATATTTCAACGACATCAAGGACGGCGCCGTGAAGCCAAAGGTCGCGCTGTCGTGGTTCCCGGTCGAAGCATTCAACCTGCGCGCGGCCTATTCGCAGGGCTTCCGCGTCCCGAACCTTGTCCAGCTCAACCGCGGCGACGTATCGCGCCTCAACCTCGGCAACGAGGATTACTACCGGCGCGATGTCACCGGCGACCCGGTTTCGACCGGGGACGCCTATCTTGCCTCGGTGCGCCAGTCGAACCCGAACCTCGAAAATGAGGATACCGAGACGATCGTCGTTGGCGCGACGCTCGACCTCAAAAAAGCCTTTTCGAGCTCGGCGATCCGGCGCTTTGCCATCAATGTCGACTATTGGCGCTTCGAGCAGAAGGGCGTGATCGGGGCATTCGGCGACCAGGAGGCGCTCGCGCTCGACTTCCTGCTGCGCCAGCAGGGATCGAGCAACCCCAACGTCGTCCGCGCGCCGGTGACGGCGGCGGACCAGGCGGCGTTCGATGCCTATAATGCCGCGAACCCCGACTCGCCGCGCCAGGCGGCGGGGCAGGTGCTCTATGTGATCGACCCCTATATCAACCTCGATCGGCAGATAGCCGACGGCTTCGACTTCGGTCTTGCGACGAGCTTCGATGCCGGATCGGCGGGCATTTTCCGTTTCGGGATCGAGGCGACCTATCTCAACAGGCTCGACGTCGTACGAAACGAACTGCTTGCCGCGCTGGCGGACAACCCGGCCTTTGCCGGCGACTTCGCCGCGCTGCAGGTCGACCGGATCAAGCTCGACGGCAATCCGCGCTGGCGCGGTACCGCGACCTTTGGATGGCGGATCGAGGATTTCAGCATGGGCGGCTCGGTCCGTTATGTCTCCGACATGCTCGACACCAGCGCCGACATCACCGTCGATGGCGAAACCGTCTATTGGAAGGTCGAGGAGGATTGGCGCGTCAACCTCTATGGCGAGTATCGTTTTCGCCTTGGCGACCGCCGCGACATTCGCCTGCGGCTGGGGGTGAACAATGTCTTCGACGGCAAACCGCCGCTCGTCGACGAAAGCTATGGCTATTACCCCGAATATCACTCGGTGAAGCCGCGTGAATTTTACGTCCAGCTTCGGGGCAGCTTTTGATGGCCGCCCCGACGGCTCCGGCTTCGCGCGCTTGGTCCACTGGGCGCGTGAAGGCCATGGCGGGCGCGGTGCTGTTGGCGCTGGCAGGATGCGCGTCCGGCCCGGCGTCGGCGGTTGCCGCCCCGCCTGGCGAAACGGCGCTGCAGAAATCCCTGTTCGCCGCCGGAGTCCAACGGTTCACCTTTGACGATTGGGCGGGCCCCGCCTTTCCAGTCTGGACTTTCCGCCCGGCGGGCGCTGGCGCCGACGCACCGGTCCTGTTCGTTTTCCATGGAGTTCAGCGCGACGCCGACAATTATATGAACCAGTGGATCGACCTGGCACGCCGGAACAACATCGTCCTGATTGTTCCCGAATATAGCCGAAGTGCCTTTCCGGGGGTTGAGTCCTACAGCCATGGCTGGTTCGCGGAAAAAGACGGCGCGCCGAGGCCGCGTGCCCAATGGTCCTTTGCGACCGTCGAGCCGATTTTCGCTGCGGTCAAGCGCCGCGAAGGACTGAGCGCCGAAACCTATTCGGTTTATGGTCATTCGGGCGGCGCGCAGTTCGTGCATCGTTATGTGCTATCGGGCGGCGGGCCGCATCTGGCGCGCGCGGTGTCGGCGAACGCCGGTTCCTATGCCGCGATCGATCCGGCGGTCCGCTGGCCTTTCGGGCTTGCGGGGCTACCCGCCGGCATGTGGGATCCCCAAAAGGCGTTCGCCGTTCCGATGCTGGTGCTGCTCGGCACCGACGACAATGATCCCGATCATAAAAGTCTGCCGCGCCAGCCCGAGGCGATGGCACGGGGTGCCCATCGCCTTGCGCGCGGGAAAAATTTCTATTCGCGCGCCAGCGCTTATGCCGCCGCTGGCTCACATGCCTTCGGCTGGAGCTGCGGTCTGGTCCCTGGCGTCGCACACGACAATGCCGGAATGGCGGGCGACGCTATCGCCTTTTTGTTCGGCGATGCCCGCATCGAGCCAGGGCGAGCCTGCCAGCGCGTGCGATAATAGTTCGCCGCGGCGCGCGGTCGGTTGTCCGCAACTCAGCCGGGGATTCGACGATCGTTTCTGTCGGATGCGGCGTCCGGTCGGCTGTCGTCCATTCTCCAACACCCGATGCGATTTCGTTTTGCTGCCCTTCGTCGGAATCGTGAATTCTGACGGTGGCAAGGTCAGGCGGCCACACCCCCTGCCGCTCCATCTTTCGTCGCTGTATTGCCTATGCCAACCCATCCTAGCGGTTCGAGAGGGCGGTCGAGGCGCAAGGTCGGAGCACCTTGGCGTTGTCTGGCGGATGTAGGGACGGAATGGCTCCCCGGGTAGGATTCGAACCTACGACCGATCGATTAACAGTCGATTGCTCTACCGCTGAGCTACCGAGGAACAAACCGCCGTGGCGGGCAAGGCGGTCCCTTTGCCGCCAACCGATGTTTTTATCAAGGGGGTATTCGGAAAAAATTCTCGCGTCAGCGATCGGTCGGCCGCTTTGCGGTCAGACGATGAATTGTTCCATTGCGATGCGTTCGTCGAGGCCCTGGTCGGGGTCGAACAACAGGGTGAGCGGGCGGCTGCGATCGGTGGTGACGCGCACGGTCTTTACGTCGCGAATCTCGCGCTGGTCGGCGACCGCCGAAACGGGGCGTTTGGCGGCCTCGCGAACATTGAAGCGGATGCTGGTCGATTCGGGAACGAGCGCACCGCGCCAGCGCCGCGGACGAAAGGGGCTGATCGGTGTGATCGCCAGCATTTCCGATTCCAGCGGCAGGATCGGACCGTTGGCGCTGAGGTTATAGGCGGTCGAACCCGCCGGCGTCGCGACGAGCACCCCGTCACACGCGAGTTCTTCCAGCATCGTGCGCTCGTTGATCAGAACCTCGAGCTTTGCCGCCTGGCGCGTTTCGCGAAGCAGCGAAATCTCGTTGATCGCGGGCAGGATGTGGCGTTCGCCGCTGATCGTCGTGATGTCGCCAGACAGCGGGTGGATCAGGAAGGGCCGCGCCGACGCGATACGTTCGAGCAAGCCTTCGACGCGAAATTCGTTCATCAGGAAGCCAACGGTGCCACGGTTCATTCCGAACACGGGCATGTTGCGCCGCTGGTCGAGCAACTGGTGCAGCATGTGGAGAAGAAATCCGTCGCCGCCGAGCGCGATGAGCAAGTCGGCCTCGGCAATGTCGACAAAGTCGTAAAGCGGCCGCAGTTCGGCCTCCGCCTCCAGTGCCGACGGCGCGTTCGACGCGACGAGCGCGATCTTGCGTTGCATTCTGTATCCCCCTTCGGACGGGGTGTTACCCGCCCGTTGCACTCATGTGACGCGCGACCGCCGGCTCGGACTTTCGTTCGATAAGAAAGTCATGCGCGCGGGGTTTGCCAGCCAATGCCGCGTCAATCAACCCGTCGACATGGCCCATGTCGCCGGTGCGCAGTGCGGCGCGCAGGTCGACATGATCGTCCTGGCCGAGGCACATATAGATGCGCCCCTCGACCGTCAGGCGGATGCGGTTGCAGGTGGCGCAGAAATTGTCGCTGAGCGGCGTGATCAGCCCCAGGGTCACCGGGCTGCCTTCGACCGCGAAATAGCGCGCCGGACCACCCGTGCGCTGCTCGGTGGGAAAGATCGCGCACTTGTCGCGCAGCGGCGCAATGAACTGGTGGAGGGGGATATAATGGTCGCTCCGGTCGCTTTCGACCTCGCCGAGCGGCATCGTTTCGATAAGGGTAAGGTCGCATCCGATGGCGGCGCACCAGTCGAGCATCGGCAACAACTGGTCTTCGTTGATGTCCTTCAACGCGACCATGTTGATCTTGACCGAGAGGCTCGCCTTGCGCGCCGCGGTGACACCGTCCAGCGCCACCGAGAGATTGCCGACACGGGTGATATGGCGGAAGGCTTGCGGGTCGAGCGTGTCGAGGCTGACGTTGACGCGCCGGACGCCCGCTGCCGCCAGCATCGGCGCATATTCGGCAAGCCTCATCGCATTGGTGGTCAGCGTCAGCTCGTCGAGGCCATTCCCGATCCGTGCGCCGAGACGCTTTGCGAGCGTGTCGATGCCGCGGCGCACGAGCGGTTCGCCGCCGGTCAGCCGGATGCGACGGATGCCGCGCGCAACAAACCGTTCGGCGAGGTCGCCCATTTCCTCTATGCTGAGCACCGCCGATTTGGGGAGGAAGGTCATATCCTCCGCCATGCAATAGCGGCAGCGTAGGTCGCAGCGGTCGGTGACCGACAGGCGCAAATAACTGATCCGGCGACCATGGGCGTCGGTGAGTTGGGCGCTGTAGGGCGAATTCGCGTCCATCGGCACAATGTGATGCAAAAGGGAAGGGAATGGCAAGAAAAGCCTGCTAGGGGGGCGCCAATGAATCATAGGGACGATACGAACGCTGCGAGCGTCCGCCACTTGCAGGCGCTGCAAGCGCAACATGAGACTGACGTTGGCGTCATCCTGGTGCAGGTCGACCAGCTTGCGCGCATTAATCACAGCGCGGGCCCCGAGGCAGGAGACGCGCTGCTCGAAGAGGTCGCGCGACGGCTTGAAACTTTTGCCAGCGACGAATTGGGTCCTGGTTCGCATGTCGCACGGCTCGGCGGTCCGCGTTTCCTGATCGCACCGGCAACGCCGCTTTCGCTCGGCGCGCTTCATGCGCAGGAGCGCGCGCTGCACCTCGTCCTTGCCGAGCCGATGGTCGGCGACCCCGCCGGCCGGCTTGCAATCCGTATTGCCGCCGCGGTAATCACGCGCGACGAACCAATCGACGAACAACTGCGTGCCGCCGCCGATCAACTGGCGCGCCCGGCATCGGCGCGCGACGGTGCGATGGTCAAATCGGCGCTGGCGCATAATGAAGTCGCCATATTCTATCAGCCGCAGTTCGACGTCGCCTCGGGAGCGATGGTGGGTGTCGAAGCTCTGCTGCGCTGGCAGCATCCCGAACTTGGTTTGCTGGGCGCGGGGCCGCTCGTCACTGCCGCACGCGCCGCGCGGCTCGAATGCGAGCTGACCGAACATGCGCATCGCGTCGCGCTGACCGAGATTGCCACGTGGCCGGCAGCGCTTGCAAAGCTCCATGTTGCGCTCAACATCACCGCTGCGGATCTGGGCGACCCAGAATTTGCCGACCGTTTTGCAGCGATGGTGCGTGCCAGCGATGTTGCGCCGGACCGCTTGACGCTCGAGCTCACGGAGCAGGCGATGCTCAGCGATCCGGCGAGCGCCGCGGCGCAGCTTTCGCAGCTGCGTGCGCTCGGCTGCGCAATTGCAATCGACGATTTTGGGACGGGCTATTCCAGCCTGTCGCTGCTCGCGCGGTTGCCGATCGATTATTTGAAGATCGACAGCGGCTTTACCCGCACAATCGATGGCAGCGATCGCGATCGAATCGTCGTGCGCGCAATCGTTGACTTGGCGCGCGCTCTGGGGCTGCGTGTGGTCGCCGAGGGGGTCGAAAAGGAGACGCAGCTCGCGCGGCTCGCTGAACTGGGCGTCGCGAGCTGGCAGGGGTTCCTGAAATCGGGGCCGGTTCCGGGAGATCAACTGTCGGAGTTGATAGAATAATCATCGCCCGCGCGCAGGCGGGTGCCGTCGGCAACTTTGAGCCGCGTTGCTGGGTAAACCGATAGCGGCCCCCGCTTGCGCGGGGGCAACGGCTACCCCGCCTGCTTCGCCAGCTTGCCTAATCCCTTTGACAATTGCAGCGCGCCGTTGAGCCGTGCGCCCGCGCTGGCCCACTCGCCGCTCACCGACAGCTTGTTGTCGGGGCGGATGCGTGCGCGGCCCTTCAGCCGCTCGACATAGGCGATCAGGCCGGGGACGTTCGCAAATTCGTCGTCGTGGAAGCTGACGAGGGCACCCTTCGTTCCGACATCGAGCTTGGCGATGCCTGCGGCCTTCGCGTTCGCCTTGATTTCCATAAGCTGGATCAGGTTTGCGGTTTCTGGCGGCAGTGGACCGAACCGGTCGATCATCTCGGCAGCGAATCCGTCGAGCGCGGCGCGGTCCTCGGCTTCGTTGAGGCGGCGGTAGAGCGCCATGCGCAGCGGGAGGTCGGGAACATAATCCTCGGGAATCAGGATCGGCGCATCGACGGTGATCACCGGCGACAAGGCTTCGCGCGGCGGTGCGACGCCGGCGCCCTCGGCCTTGGCGACAAGGATCGCTTCTTCCAGCATCGACTGGTACAGCTCGAACCCGACCTCGCGGATATGCCCCGACTGCTCGTCGCCGACGAGATTGCCTGCGCCGCGAATGTCCAGATCGTGGCTCGCGAGCTGAAAACCTGCGCCAAGCGTGTCGAGATCGCCGAGCAGTTTCAGCCGCTTTTCCGCCGTGTCGGTGATGGCGCCGGTTTCGGGCGTCGTGAGATAGGCGTAGGCGCGCGTTTTCGACCGCCCTACGCGCCCGCGAAGCTGGTAGAGCTGCGCGAGCCCGAAGCGGTCGGCGCGGTGGACGATCAGCGTGTTGGCGCTCGGGATATCGAGTCCGCTTTCGACGATGGTGGTAGAGACGAGCACGTCATATTTGCGGTCGTAAAAGGCGCTCATTCGTTCTTCGACCTCGCCCGGCGCCATCTGGCCGTGGGCGACGACATATTTGATCTCGGGCACGCGGTTGCGTAGGAACTCCTCGATATCGGGCAGATCCTTGATGCGCGGGGTGACGAAGAAGCTTTGCCCGCCGCGATCATGTTCGCGCAGCAGCGCCTCGCGGATGACGACCGGGTCCCACGGCGCGACATAGGTGCGCACCGCGAGCCGGTCGACGGGCGGTGTCTGAATGACGCTGAGTTCGCGCAGCCCCGACATCGCCATCTGGAGCGTGCGCGGGATCGGCGTCGCGGTCAGCGTCAGCACATGGACGTCGGCCTTGAGCTGCTTGAGCCGTTCCTTGTGAACAACGCCGAAACGCTGTTCCTCGTCGACGATGACGAGGCCGAGATTCTTGAACTCGACCGATTTCGCGATCACTGCATGGGTGCCGACGACGATGTCGATTTGGCCACTCGCGAGACCATCGCGCGTCTTTTGCGCCTCGGCAGCGGGGACGAGGCGCGACAGGCGGCCGATATTGACCGGAAAGCCTTTGAAGCGTTCGGCGAAATTGGTGAAATGCTGGCGCGCGAGCAAGGTGGTGGGCACGACCACCGCGACCTGTACCCCAGCCATCGCGGCGACGAAGGCGGCGCGCAGCGCGACCTCGGTCTTGCCGAAGCCGACGTCGCCGCACACTAGTCGATCCATCGGGCGGCCCGACGCCATATCCTCGAGCACGTCGCCGATCGCGCGATCTTGGTCGTCGGTTTCCTGATAAGGGAAGCGGTCGGCAAAGGCGGGATAGGCGGCGTCCTGCGCCAGCACGTCGCCGGGGCGCAGCGCTCGCTGGGCCGCTGTGCTCAGCAGTTCGCCCGCAATCTCGCGGATCCGCTCCTTCATCCGCGCCTTGCGCCGCTGCCACGCCTCGCCGCCGAGCTTGTCGAGCGCGACGCCTTCGCTCTCGCCGCCGTAGCGCGAAAGGACGTCGAGATTCTCGACCGGAACGTAGAGCTTGTCGCCGCCCGCATAGGTGAGTGCGACGCAATCGTGCGGACTGCTTCCCACCGGGATCGAGGTCAGCCCTTCATAGCGGCCGATGCCGTGATCGAGGTGGACGACAAGGTCGCCGACACTGAGTGTCGCAAGCTCGGCAAGGAAAGCATCGGCGCTTTTGCGCCTTTTGTTGCGGCGGACAAGCCGCTCGCCGAGGATATCCTGTTCGGTGAGCAGGCTGAGCGCGCCCGAGGCGAAACCGTGGTCGAGCGGGAGGACAATGAGGGCGACGGTGCCCGTTTCAAGTGACCCTTTTTCGGAACTCAAGCCCAACGCCGCCTGCCACGTCTCGGCGAGCGCCAGCCCCGTTACCCCATGCTCCTTCAGCAGTCCTGCAAGCCGGTCGCGCGCACCGCTCGAATAGCTGGCGATGATCGTGCGTCGTCCCTTGCGGCGCTCGTCGGCCAGATGGTCGGCGACCTTGTCATAGACGTTGAGGTCGGCGGCGCGTTCGGGGGTGAAATCGCGCGCCGCAACGGTTTCGAGGTCGAGCACGCCTGCTGCTTCGGGCACGTCGAACGGCGTGGCGATATGGATTGGCCGCGCCGCCTCGGCATCGCGCCATTCGCTTTCGGTCAGATAGAGCGCATCGGGTGCCAGCGGACGGTAACTGCCCGCCTGTTCCTGCTCGGCGGCGACGCGGTTGGCGTGATAGTCGCGGATTGCCTCGAAGCGCGTGTCCGCGGTCGCGTCGGTGCGGTGGCCGCGCAGCACGGGGGTTTCCGCCGCAATATGGTCGAACAGGGTCGAGAGTCGCTCCTCGAACAGCGGCAGCCAATGGTCCATCCCCGCCTGACGCCGGCCTTCGCTCACTGCCTGATAGAGCGGATCGCCCGTCGCTTGCGCGCCGAACAGCTCACGATAGCGGGTACGAAAGCGCTTGACCGTCGCTTCGTCGAGCAATGTTTCGGCGGCGGGGAGCAGTTGCAGCGCCTTGGCGGGCCCCAGGCTGCGTTGGTCGGCGGGATCGAAGCGACGGATGCTCTCGATCTCGTCACCAAAGAAGTCGACGCGCAGGCCCGTTTCTTCGCCTGCGGGGAAAAGGTCGACGAGGCTGCCGCGCACCGCGAACTCGCCCTGGTCGGCAACGGTGTCGACGCGGCTGAAGCCGTTGGCGACGAGCAATTCGGCAAGCGCATCGCGGTCGATCCGCTGCCCGGACGCCAGTGTCGTTGCGAGCTGGCGGATGCGAAAAGGCGTCAGCGTGCGCTGGGTAATCGCCGCGACAGTCGTTAAGATCAGTTCGCCGCGTCGAGCCGGCGCCTGCAGCGCCGATAGCGTGGCAAGCCGGTCGGCGCTGACGCGCATCGATGGCCCCGCGCGGTCATAGGGAAGGCAATCCCAGGCCGGGAAACGATGGACGACGAGGTCGGGTGCGAAGAAAGGCGCGGCGTCGGCGATCGCCTGCATTGCGGCATCGTCGGTCGCGACATAGACCAGCCGGTGCTGGCTCGCACGCGCCAGATCGGCGAGCAGCAGCGGCAGGAAGCCGTCGGACGCGCGCGCGAGCGTCAGCGGCGCAGACGCCTGCCCGATGGCGGCAAAAATATCGGCGGCGGGTCGCGTCATGGCAGCGGGATATAGTCCAGACACCGCATCGCAGCGATGAGTTCCGGGCGGTCGAGATGCGCCGGCGGCGCGCCGGTGCCGAGCGCCCAGCCCATGATGTCGACATCATCCTCGTCGCAAACCGCCTCGAACCAGTCGATCTCCGCCGCGCCCCATTCGGGCGAATAGCGATCGAAAAAGCCGCCGATCATATAATCGGCCTCGCGCGTCCCGCGGTGCCAGGCGCGAAATTTCAGGCGTTTCAGGCGGTCTTGCATGGCGGGCCTTTTAGAGCGGTGGCGCTAGGTATCAAGTGACGACCCTTCGCTCGCTTTCGTTATCCCGGCGAAGCCCGGGATGACGAAAGATGATGTTCGAGAGGGTGATGCAACTTCGCAAAGCTCACGCTACACAGCAACGACCGATGCGACCCGATATCCTCAACCCGCTCTTCGCCGCGCTCACCGACCTCAAGGGCGTCGGGCCGCAACTTGCGAAGCCGCTCGCGCGGCTCGGGCTCGAGCGGGTGGTCGATGTGCTTTTCCACCTGCCGACGGGGCTGATTTCGCGCGTGCCCGTCGAGCGGCTCGACGATGCGCAGCCGGGACAGACGATCATCGTCGAGGTGGCCGCGCAGGACTATCGCCCCGGCCGCAGCCCGCGCGCGCCCTTCGGGGTCGAGGCGTTCGACAGTGCGGGCGACCATGTGCGGCTTGTCTATTTCGGCCGCACTTCGGGCCTCGCGCGCAAGCTCTTCCCGCTTGGCGAGAAACGCCGCGTGTCGGGGCGGCTCGATCTTTATGGCGACATGCGCCAGATCGTCCACCCGGATCATGTCGCCGAGCCGGGCGACGAGGGCGGCATCGCTGTACACGAGCCCGTCTATCCGCTGACCGAGGGGCTGACCAACGCGCGGCTGTCGCAGCTGGCGGCGGTGGCGCTCGAACGGCGGCCCGAATTGGCCGAATGGATCGACGCGCCCCTGCTCGCGAGCCGGGGCTGGCCTGCGTGGCGCGACGCGCTCGAACGCGCGCATGCCAGCCCGCGCGACGAGGCGGCGCGCGACCGGCTCGCCTATGACGAAATCTTTGCGAGTCAGGTCGCGTTGATGCTGATCCGCGAAGGTTTGCGGACGCGCAAGGGCAGGGCGATCGTCGGCGACGGGCGGCTGACCGGTGCGCTGCAGCTGCCTTTCGGCCTGACGGGCGCGCAAGAGCGCGTCGGGCGCGAGATTGCGGGCGACATGGCGCAGGATACGCCGATGCTGCGGATGCTGCAGGGCGATGTCGGATCGGGCAAGACGCTCGTCGCGCTGCGCGCGATGCTGGCGGCGGTCGAAGCGGGGACGCAGGCGGCGCTGCTCGCGCCGACCGAAATCCTCGCGCGCCAGCATTATGCGACGTTGCAGCAAATGCTCGCGGGCCTGCCGGTCAATCTCGCGATTCTTACCGGGCGCGACAAGGGCCGCGCGCGCGAATCGACACTGATAGGGCTCGCCGACGGCAGCATCGACATCCTCGTCGGTACGCATGCGATCTTCCAGCAGGCGGTGAGCTACCGCGACCTCGCGCTCGTTGTCGTCGACGAACAGCATCGCTTCGGCGTCGCGCAGCGGCTGATGCTTACCGACAAGGGCGCCCGCCCGCCGCATCTGCTCGTGATGACCGCGACGCCGATCCCGCGGACGCTTCTGCTCGCCAATCATGGCGAGATGGACGTATCGCGCCTCGACGAAATGCCGCCGGGCCGCACGCCGGTCGATACGCGCGTCGTATCGGTCGAGCGACTCGACGAGGTCGTCGCGGGGCTCGAACGGCACCTCGATGGTGGCGCGCAGGCCTATTGGGTGTGTCCGCTTGTCGCCGAGAGCGAAACGAGCGAGCTGGCGGCAGCCGAGGAGCGCGCGGCGCTGCTCCGTGCGCGGCTGGGGGGCGAGCGGGTCGGGCTTGTCCATGGGCAGATGAAGGGCGCGGACAAGGATGACGTCATGGCGCGGTTCGCGGCGGGCGAGATTGGCGTGCTCGTCGCGACCACGGTGATAGAGGTCGGGGTCGATGTTCCTGCGGCAAGCCTGATGATCGTCGAACATGCCGAGAATTTCGGTCTCGCGCAGCTGCACCAGCTTCGCGGTCGCGTTGGACGCGGTGCGGCAAAATCGGTGTGCTTGCTGTTGCGTTCGCCGAACCTGTCGGAGACGGCGCGTGAACGGCTGGCGCTGATGCGCGAGACAAACGACGGATTCGTCATTGCCGAAAAGGATCTCGAACTGCGTGGCGGGGGCGAATTGCTTGGGCTCAAGCAATCGGGCGACGCCGATTATCGCGTCGCGAGCGCCGAACAGCTCGTGCGGCTTCTCCCCGCAGCGCACGACGACGCGCGGCTCTTCGTCGAGCGCGACGGCGGCATAACGGGGAAACGGGGGGAGGCGGTGCGTCTGTGCCTTTATCTCTTCGAGCGCGATGCGGCGGTGCCGCTGCTCCGAAGCGGTTAGTTGACGTCGCCGCGCGCACCCATCGCGCGGATCATCGGCAGATAGTCTTCGACCGAGATCGACTTGTCGAACTGCACACCCGTCTTGCCGCCGAGCGACCAGATGACCTTTGCCGCGGTGCGGCCGATGATCGGCATGCGGAAGACGACGAGGTCGCCGGGCTCGAGCCCGCGTTCATAACGCATCAGCAGGCCGTCGGCGCTGATGTTGACGCAGGTGCACATTTCCTGCCGCCCGTCAGGCAACACGAAAGGCAAGCGGCAATAGACGTCGCTACGCGGCGCGATCCGCTGGTCGAGGCCAACGTAATGGGCCTTGCTGGTGTCAATCTTGCGCATTCGAACTGAACCCTTGTTATGTGCGTACAAGGATCGGCAGAATTACTGAAGAATCAGTAAATCCGGCTTTGGCTTTAGCGCGTGACGAGACCGTGCTTTTTCGACCCCAGGCTGAGCGGAACGGGGTCGTCGGCAGGCAGGATTTTGTGGTGCGGATCGCGGACCGCGACCCCGTCCACCTTGACCGCACCTTCGTCGAGTTTGCGCCGCCCTTCCTTGTTCGAGGCGGTGAAGCCCAGCTCACGAAGCGCGGTCAAAATGTCGATCCCCCCGGCGGGCGCTGTGACCTGCGGCAGGTCGCCCCCTATCTGACCCTTTTCAAAGGTTTGCGTGGCGGTTTCGGCGGAGATTCTTGCTGCTTCCGGGCCGCGGCACATCGCGGTCGCCGCGTTCGCAAGCACCTTCTTCGCTTCGTTGATTTCGGCGCCGTCGAGCGCCTCGAGCCGCGCGATCTCGTCGAGCGGAAGATCGGTGAACAGCTTCAGGAATCGCCCGACGTCGCGGTCGTCGCAATTGCGCCAATATTGCCAATAGTCGTAATCACTGAGCTGTCCCGAATTGAGCCACACCGCGCCCGCTGCAGTTTTGCCCATTTTGGCGCCCGCAGCCGTCGTGAGCAGCGGAGTCGTCAAGCCGAACAGTTCGGCGCCGTCCATCCGGCGGCCGAGTTCCATGCCGTTGACGATATTGCCCCACTGGTCTGACCCGCCCATTTGCAGCCGTACGCCCATTGCTTTCGACAGGTGGCGGAAATCGTAACCCTGCAGGATCATGTAGTTGAATTCGAGGAAGGTCATCGGTTGTTCGCGGTCGAGCCGCAGCTTGACCGAATCGAAGGTCAGCATTCGGTTGATGGTGAAGTGCGTGCCGACTTCCTGAAGCAGTTCGATATAGCCAAGCTGTCCCAACCAGTCGTGATTGTTCACCATCACCGCGTCGGTCGGGCCGTCGCCGAAGGTCAGGAAGCGTTCGAAAATGGTGCGGATCGATGCGATATTCGCCTCGATCGTTGCGTCATCGAGCATCTTGCGGCTTTCGTCGCGACCGGTCGGGTCGCCGATCCGCGTCGTTCCGCCGCCCATCAGCACGATCGGCTTGTGCCCCGCCTGTTGCAGGCGGCGCAGCATCATGATCTGGACGAGGCTGCCGACGTGCAGCGACGGCGCGGTCGCGTCGAAGCCGATATATCCCGGAACGACCTGTTTCGCGGCGAGCGCATCGAGCCCTTCCGCGTCGGTCATCTGATGGATATAGCCCCGTTCATCGAGCAGGCGCAGCAGGTCGGATTGATAGGTCGTCATAACAGCCTCTTGGAAAGCCGGGGGCGCTTAGCATGGGGTTTCGGATTTGGGTAGCATGCGCGCGGAATTGATATGTCATCCGCAGACCCCGGCGAAAGCTGTGCGATCGGTTGCGGTCGAGGTGACGCTGTCGTTCGACGATGGTTTTGCTCTGGAGTTCGTCGTCGCGGGCGATATCGCCGCGGTCATCCTCCCCGAAGGGCAGGGCGAACTCGTCATCGCTGACAGCGCGACCGACGGACTGTGGCAAAGCAGCTGTTTCGAAGCCTTTCTGACCGATGAGGGCGGAACCGACTATACAGAATTCAACTATGCGCCGGACGGTCGCTGGGCCTGTTACCAGTTTGACGATTATCGCGTATTGCAGCGGCCAGACGAGCTGGCGCCCTGGGTGATGCAGGCCGCGCGCGAGGCGACGCGCTACGCGCTGCGAATAGAGCCGGGGATATTGCCCGAAGCGACGACGAAACTCGGCCTGTCGGCCGTGATCGAGGAGGTGGATGGGACCAAGAGCTTTTGGGCGCTCGCGCATCCGCCGGGCAGACCCGATTTTCATCATCCCGATTGCTTCGCGCTCACGCTTGGGGCACCCGACGCGTCATGACCGTGAAATTTGGCATCGACCGCCTGCTCGCCGACCCCCTCCTTCGCCAACCGCTGGAGGGCAAGCGCGTGGCTCTGCTCGCCCACCCGGCATCGGTGACGGCCGACCTCGTCCACAGCCTCGACGCGCTCGTCGCGGCGGGGGTGAATGTGACCGCGGTGTTCGGTCCCCAGCATGGCGTGCGCGGAGATTTGCAGGACAATATGATGGAATCGCCCGATTTCACCGACCCGGCGTACGGCGTTCCCTGTTTCAGCCTCTATGGCGAGGTGCGCCGCCCGACCGGTCAGTCGATGCACAGCTTCGATGTGCTGCTGGTGGATCTGCAGGATCTGGGCTGCCGCATCTACACCTATGTGACGACGCTCCTTTATGTGCTTGAGGCGGCCGCCGAACATCGCAAGGCGGTGTGGGTGCTCGACCGTCCGAACCCCGCCGGACGACCGGTCGAAGGCACATTGCTGCGCGAAGGCTGGGAGAGTTTTGTGGGCGCGGGGCCGATGGCGATGCGCCACGGCCTTACGATGGGCGAGATGGGGCGCTGGTTCATCCGCCACTTCGACCTCGACGTCGATTATCGGGTGATCGAGATGGAGGGGTGGGAGCCGCAAAGCGCGGGCTTCGGCTGGCCCGCCGACCGCGTCTGGATCAACCCCAGCCCCAATGCCGCAAACCTCAACATGGCGCGCGCCTATGCCGGAACGGTGATGGTCGAGGGCGCGACCTTGAGCGAAGGGCGCGGAACCACGCGCCCGCTGGAACTGTTCGGCGCGCCCGACATCGACGCGCGCGCGGTAATTGCCGAGATGCAACGGATCGCGCCCGAGTGGCTTGCCGGGTGCAAGCTGCGCGACTTGTGGTTCGAGCCGACCTTCCACAAGCATGTCGGTCGCCTCAACAGCGGCGTCCATATCCATGCCGAGGGGCCGTGGTACGATCATGACGCCTTTCGTCCCTGGCGTGTCCAGGCGCTCGGCTTCAAGGCGATCCGCAGCCTTTATCCGGACTATCCGATCTGGCGCGGGCTCGATTTCAAATATGAATATACCGACGACGTGCTCGCGATCGACGTGATCAACGGCTCGCCGCTGCTGCGCGAGTGGGTCGACGATGCAGGCGCCGCGCCGGGCGACCTCGACGCGCTCGCACTGCCCGATGAAGCGGCGTGGCGGGACGAGATCGCGGATTTGCTGCTGTATTGAGGGGCGAACGAATGCCGACGGTTTGGCGACGAAGCTTAGCGGCTGCAATAAGTACAGCCCTCGCGTTCCCGATCTCAAGCTGCGCGGCCGAGCCGTCAGCGGCCTCCTTCGTCGAGCGCGAGACCATTACGCTTCCATTCCCCGGCGGGACCGAGATCGAACGTCTGAAACAATCCCATCGCGATATCGTCGGTTTGCTGCGAAAACGGGTGGCAGAAGAAGCGCGCGACCCGGAATATCAGCCTCAGGTCGGCGTTTTTTCTATTTTTCCTGTCGACTCGTCGCGCCCGCGCGTCATCATTGGCGCGGTGACGCCCCGCAACGGCGTGTTCTACGTCATGCCAATGGGCCATTATGCATCGCTCGACGATTATAATAATGGCCAGATCGAGCGGACGGACAAGATCGACCTGTGCCGGATGGAGATGCGATGGGACGATCTTCCGGGCGGCCCGATCGCGCCCGGGCTCAACTGGGCGAGCATGTATATGTCGGACGTCGGTTGCAAGCCGCCGCCAGCAGGCCAATTGGCCATGCTGGATGAGTGGAAAGACCGCGCAGAAAAGCCGGACTATATCGTCGAAGGCAAGGTCTCGGCAGGCGAGGTTAGCGTTACGCTTGTGCGGGAAGTTCGGCCGAAAGCTTGGGCATATCGGCCTTTCGACCCGGTCGCTGCTTCGGCGAAGATGATAAAAGCCGGGGATGACGTGGCATGGGCGATACCGTTGATCGACGATAACTGGGCCGCATCGGTCGTTGCGACGCGGCGCGGACGATTGTTTGCCTATTTTTCCGACAGAATTTACGCGGGGGACTCCCAAGACCTGATGTGCGTTGCCGATGGACTGTCATGGGCCGACATCGTGGCACAGCCGGGCCTGCTCGGGACGCAGGCCACCCGACAGTTCTGCCAAGACCTGATGCGGCGATATAGTGACCGTCGCAGGGAGGAGATACGGCGCATTGATGAAAAATTGCCACCGCCTACCATCCAATCGATACCGATGACGCCACGGAACTGACGGAGAGAAGGCAATGATGCAGCGACGACAGTTTCTGGGCACTGTGGTAATTGGCGGGCTGGCGGCCACCTTACCCGCCTCGGTAATCGCGGCCGAAGCTACTGCCCTCCCCAATCTTGCGGCCAAGGCGGTGCCGATTGGCAATGCCGAACGCATGGCGCGCATCGCCAAGGCAAAGGCGTTGATGGCCGCGAATGATATCGGCGCGCTTTTGATCGAGCCGGGATCGAGCCTCATCTACTTCACCGGTGTGCAGTGGTGGCGGAGCGAGCGGCTGACCGCTGCCATTCTCACGTGTGAGGGCGAGGTCGCGGTCGTCACGCCCTTTTTCGAGGAACCGTCGGTGCGCGAAAGCCTCGGCATAGAGGTCGAGATTTTGACGTGGAACGAGGATGAAAATCCACTTGCAAAGGTCGCGGCATGGCTCGGCAAACGCGGCCTTGCGAAGGGGCGGATCGGCGTTGAGGAAACGGTGCGTTATTTCGCGGTCGATGCGCTCGAAAAGGCAATGCCGCAAGCGACGGTCGTGAACGGCGCGCCGGTCGTGCGCGGGTGCCGAATGATCAAATCGCCCGCCGAACTCGCGCTGATGCAGGTCGCGAACGACATCACCATCGCCGCCTATCGCCACACCGCGCCGCGTATCGAGGAAGGGATGACTCCCGCCGACATTGGCATGATTATGCGTGCGGCGACGGTCGCGATGGGCGCGCGCAGCGAGTTCGAGCTGATCCTGCTCGGCGAGGCGAGCGCCTATCCGCACGGCAGCGGCAAGCCGCAGCGCGTCGCAAAGGGCGAGGTCGTGTTGATGGACTGCGGCGCGTCGGTGCATGGCTATCAGTCGGACATCTCGCGCAGCTTCGTCTTTGGCGAGGCGACGGCGCGCCAGCGCAAGGTGTGGGAGCAGATGCGTCAGGGGCAGGAGGTTGCCTTCGCGGCGGCCCAGGTCGGCGCACCCGCGGGATCGGTCGACGATGCGGTGCGTGCTTATTACGAAAGCCTTGGCTGGGGGCCGGGATACAAGCTGCCCGGAACCTCGCACCGTACCGGGCACGGCATTGGCCTCGACGGGCACGAGCCGGTGAACCTCGTGCGCGGCGAGACGACCCCGCTTGCGCCCGGCATGTGCTTTTCGAACGAGCCCGGGATCTATATTCCCGGCGAATTCGGCATCCGGCTGGAGGATTGCTTCTATATGACCGCCGATGGCCCGCGCTGGTTTTCCGAACCGCCTCCCTCGATCGACGCGCCCTTCGACTGAGCGAGTCCGCTCGGGCGCTGGACGATGCTGACGAGCACGAAGGAGATGATCATCAGCAGATACCAGCTCCCAAGCTTTTCGATCCCGACCATTTCCCGTCCGTTCGCCTGGTTCGGATAGCTCCACGCGCGGGCAAAGGTGCCGATATTCTCGGCAAACCAGATGAAGAGCGCGACAAGGCCCCAGCCGACGAGCAACGGCATGCACCGATGGACGTGGAGCGGCCGGAACCACACTTGGCTGCGCCAGAAGAGGAGGGCGGTGGCCGCAAAGAGGAACCAGCGAATGTCGTAGGTCCAATGGTGCGCGAAGAAATTGATATAGATCGCGGCGGCGAGCGCGAAGCTCGTCCAGAGCGGGGGATAATCGGTGTAGCGAAAGTCGAAGATGCGCCAGACGCGCGCGATATAGCTGCCGACCGCCGCATACATGAAGCCCGAGAAGAGCGGCACCGCGCCGATATGGAAAAGGCTCGGCTCGGGATATTGCCACGATCCCGCCGCAGTCTTGAACAACTCCATCACCGTGCCGACGACGTGGAAGATCAGGATAACGAGCGCCTCCCTCGGCGTTTCGAGCCGGAAAGCGAGCATGGCGAATTGGATCAGCACGGCGCCGATGGTGATCGCGTCATAGCGATGAAGCGGCGCATCGTCGGGCCACCAGAAATGGGTTGCAAGAAGCAGCGCGAGCATCAGGCCGCCGAACAGGCATGCCCAGCCCTGCTTGAACCCGAAGACAAGGAATTCGAGGAACCAACCGCGCGGTCCCGGCTGGACCGCCATTGCCTCCAGCCGGGTGCGAACGGCGTGGAAGCGCGAATGCGCCGTGGGCACGTCGCGCTGAGACGGGTCGGCTAGGTCCTCAGGCGTCAGTCGAGCGTTCCTTCAAACCTGTCGGCGTCGACTGGACCTTCGAAGGCAATGAAGAGCGTGCAAGGCGCACCGGCCTTGCATGATGCGCGATGCGGGACCGTCGCGGGGCCATAAGCATAGTCGCCAGCTGTCAGCATGGCAGCGGGCGCTCCTTTATATTGGACCTCGAGTGTCCCGCTGACGAGGATCATGCGTTCGGCCGACGAATGGCGATGCACGGGGATGTCATAGCCGCCGGGAACGCGGAGAAAAACGTCGGCATTCGGCTTGGCGGGGTCGCCATGAAGTACCGCAATTTCGCATCCGGAAGGAAATATTGGCGGACAGGGTCCCCAGGCGAGTTCCGCACTATCGGGTGCGATAGCGAGCGGAGCCTCGGGCGCCGACATATGGTCGTCGAAAGCTGCCGCGCTGGCGAGCAGCGACGCGAACGGAAGCATTACCGCGATGGTCATGGAAGTCCCCTTCGTTTGAAGTGGAGAATGACGGCGTTATGCCCGAATTATGCGAGTGCAGCAATCCGGGTAGCGAGGCTGCAAGCTCAATGCTTGCGCGTCAATTCGCGCATCGCGTTGTCGAGGCCGGCGAGAGTCAGCGGATACATTCGGTCGTTCATCAGCTGTTTGATGAGTTTCACCGACTGGGTGTAGCCCCAATGCTGTTCGGGCACCGGGTTCAGCCACACCGCGGCGGGATAGACTTTGGTGATCCGGCCCAGCCAGACCGCGCCCGATTCCTCGTTGAAATGTTCGACGCTGCCGCCCGGATGGGTGATTTCATAGGCGCTCATCGACGCATCGCCGACAAAGATCACCTTATAATCATGGCCATATTTGTGGAGGATGTCCCACATCTGGTGGCGTTCGGACCAGCGGCGCTTGTTGTCCTTCCACACGCCTTCATACGGGCAATTGTGGAAATAGAAGAATTCGAGATTCTTGAATTCGGTGGTCGCGGCGCTGAACAATTCCTCGCACAGCTTGATGAACGGGTCCATCGAGCCGCCAACGTCGAGGAAAAGGAGCAGCTTGACCGCGTTGCGGCGCTCGGGGCGCATCTGGATGTCGAGCCAGCCCTGCCGCGCGGTGCCGTCGATCGTACCCGGGATGTCGAGTTCGTCGGCCGCGCCCTCACGCGCGAATTTGCGCAGGCGGCGCAGCGCGATCTTGATGTTGCGGGTGCCGAGTTCCTTGGTGTTGTCGAGGTTCTGGAACTCGCGTTTTTCCCAGACCTTCAGCGCGCGCTTGTGCTTGCTTTCGCCGCCGATCCGCACGCCTTCGGGGTTATAGCCTGAGTTGCCATAGGGACTCGTCCCGCCGGTGCCGATCCACTTGTTGCCGCCCTGGTGGCGCTTCTGCTGTTCCTCGAGACGCTTTTTCAGCGTCTCCATGATCTCGTCCCAGTCGCCGAGCGATTTGATCGCCTCCATCTCCTCGGGCGTCAGATATTTTTCGGCGACCGCCTTCAGCCACTCCTCGGGTACATCGACCGGGTTCTGGCCACAGTCGGTAAGAATCCCCTTGAAGACCTTGTTGAACACCTGATCGAACCGGTCGAGCAGGCCCTCGTCCTTCACATAGATGGCGCGCGACAGATAATAGAATTGCTCGGGGCTGCGGTCGATTACCTCGCGGTCGAGCGCCTCAAGCAACATCAGATGCTCTTTGAGGCTGGCAGGGATCCCCGCAGCGCGCAGTTCGTCGAGAAAGCCGAGAAGCATGGCCTAGGGGTAGCCCGTCGAGATTGCCCGCGCAATCACTTTACGTTTACGGAAAGTGGATAGGTAAGGCCCGCGGGCGTGCGGCATCGCGCCAGACTCCACCCGTTGACGCCGCATTAACCAATGTTCGGCATAGCTGCGCGATGGCACAGGGACGTGGGTAAGCCGATGAAATTCGAACCGATCAACGCCAATACGGCGGTTCTCGACCAGTCCGTCGCAAGCGATTGCGGCGAGCTTGCTGTCGGGTGCAGCGATGCGGCGGGCCGCATCAAGCTTGCGACCGATCAGATGGAACGGCAGATTTCCGAGCTCGGGCGGCTCGAAGAATTTGTCGTCAGCCTTGAGGCGGATCAGCGCCAGATCGCCGATTCGACCGACGAAGCCAAGCTTCTGTCGGCGCGCGCTTGCGAACAGCTCGACGCCGGGGCCGAGCGCGTCAACAGCGCCGTCACCGAATTCCGCTCCGTCATCGACCTTGTCGCGCGCCTCGGAACGCATGTCACCAATTTCGCTGCTGTGATGGAGCAGGTGCAGCAGGTCAGCCAATCGATCGAGCAGATTGCCAAGACGACCAACATGCTTGCGCTCAACGCCGCAATTGAGGCCGAGCGTGCGGGCGATGCGGGCCGGACCTTTGCGGTCGTTGCCGCTGAAGTGAAGAAGCTTGCGCAGAATACGCGCGGCGCGACCGACGAAATCCGCCGCAGCATCGGCAGCCTCGCAACAGAGGCGAGCGGGCTCGTTGCGGAAATTCAGTCGGGGGTCGAACAGTCGAGCCGCGCCGAGGCGCAGTTCGAGACGATTACCGACGCGCTGCACGATGCGACGCACCTTGTTGCCCTGCTCGACGACCAGAGCGACCGCATCGCGCAGTCGAGCGCGATGGTACACGCCAATGGCGCCAAGGTGCGCGAGGCGATGGACAGCGTCGTTGCCTCGGTGCGTGATAACAGCGCCACGCTCGCCGGCACGCGCGATTCGATCCTGTCGATGGAATATGTATCGAACAGGATGTTCAACGCCGTGATCTCTGCGGGCGTCTCGCCGCAGGATTCGGCTATCGTCCAGCTCGCCTCGCGTGTGCGCGACCGTTTCGTGGCGATTGCCGAAGATGCCGTGGCGCAGGGCGCGCTGACGATGGAGCAACTGTTCGACACCAACTATGTCCGCGTGCCGAACTCGAACCCCGAACGGTTTCGGACCAGCCTGTGCGATTGGGCCGATGCGCATTGGCGACCGCTGTTCGACGAGATCGTCCGCGAGCATCCCGAAGTGTTGATGTCGTCCGCCGGCGACATGAACGGATTTCTGCCGACTCATATCACCGATTGCTCGCGCGCGCCGACGGGCGATATCGAGCATGACACCCAGCATTGCCGCAACGGGCGTATCCTGTTCGATGCGACCGATGCCGCGGCAAAGCGCAGCACGGCACCCTTTTTCATGGCGGTTTATCGTCAGGAGGGCGACGGGACGAACTTTATCACCGTCCGCAATGTCTATATGCCCGCGACGATCAACGGCCGTCGCTGGGGCGACGTCGAGGTTGCGTACCAGCTCTAACGCGGTGCCCCCGGCGGGGGCGGTTGCGCCGGATATTGCTCCATCGCCGGATCGATCGTCGCTCCAGCAGGGGCATCGTCGGTCCAGATCGCGATCGTCGGTTTAAGCCCATGATCGTCGAGGAGGCCAAGCCGGACCGCGCGCATGTGCGGCCCCGCCGAGGACGCAGCAAAAAGCTGAGTCCCGCAAGCCGGGCAAAAGGACCAGGTGAGTTCGCCGCCGCTCGCCGCCATGCGACGGTTCGACGCGATCTCGCCGGTCACTTCGATGTCGGCGGTCAGGAAGATGGCGTTGTGCGTCGGCCCGCCGGCGGCAAGCTTTTGGCACTGCGCGCACCAGCATTGCCGCACGACCAGCGGTTCGCCGTCGATGCGAATGGCAACTGCCCCGCAGGCGCAGTGGCCGCTATAGGCCATCGTGTCAGCCGCCCTGCCGCCGTGCCATGAAGGCGAGCTTTTCGAACAGCATCACGTCCTGTTCGTTCTTGAGCAGCGCCCCGTGCAGCGGCGGAATCGCCTTGCCGACATCGCGGTTTTGCAGAACCTCCAGCGGCATGTCCTCGGCCAGCAGCAGCTTCAGCCAGTCGATGAGTTCGCTCGTCGAAGGCTTTTTCTTGAGCCCCGGAACGTCGCGCACTTCATAGAAAATATCCATGGCGCGACTGACCAGCGTTTTCTGGATGCCGGGGAAGTGAACCTCGACAATCTCGGCCATCGTGTCGCGGTCGGGAAATTTGATATAGTGAAAGAAACAGCGACGCAGGAAGGCGTCGGGCAGTTCCTTTTCGTTGTTCGAGGTGATGACGACGATCGGTCTTTCCTTCGCGGTAATCGTCTCATCGGTCTCGTACACATGGAAGGCCATGCGATCGAGTTCCTGGAGCAGATCGTTTGGAAACTCGATGTCGGCCTTGTCGATCTCGTCGATCAGCAGGACGGGGAGCTCGGGGCTGGTGAAGGCCTCCCACAGCTTGCCTTTTTTGATATAGTTGCGGATGTCGTGGACGCGCTCTTCGCCGAGCTGGCCATCGCGCAGGCGCGCAACGGCATCATATTCGTAAAGACCCTGCTGTGCCTTTGTAGTCGATTTGATGTTCCAGGTGATGAGCGGCGCATCGAACGCCTTGGCAACCTCTTCGGCCAGCACCGTTTTGCCGGTTCCGGGCTCGCCCTTTACGAGGAGGGGGCGGCGAAGCATCGTCGCCGCGTTGACCGCGACCTTCAGGTCCTCGGTGGCGATATAGGCGCTGGTGCCTTCGAAGCGCATGGGCGGAATGCCTTTCCCTTAACGTGAACGTCAACCGGGGATGGCATAGCTGCGCGCGCTTGGCGGCGCAACCTCACATGCTTTGCAGATTTGGGCGCGCGGGCGCGGGGTCAGGGATGCGCGCGGCTGGCGGCGCGGGCCGAAAGCAGATCCCACAGCCCGCTGTGCTGGGCAATCAACTGCTGTGCGCCGAACATCATCGCGCGCTCGGCTGCGGGAGTTCCGCCGATGGCACCGGCGAGCCGCGCCGTGTCGCGGAGGTCGGGCAGGGTGCACCGCGGAACGGCCATTTCGAGCTTCTGCGCGCTGATGTCGAGCAGCACGCGGACCGTGCGCCAGTCGAGCGTCAGCGCGATGGCGGCACCGAGAGCGCATCCGTGGCGATCCGATTCCGCAAGCATTTCTATGGCTTTGCGCTGCGCGGCAACTGCGGCTTCGCATTGCGCCTGACCTTGCGTGCTTGGCACCGGGCCGGCCGCGGCGGCAATTTTCGAGAGGAAGCCACGCTCGAGCGCGAAGGCGTTGGCGGCTTCGTCCATCCAGCGGCGCGAGGCGGTGTCGACCGCCTTGCGCGCGGCATTGTCGATGACGCCCGGATAGCGGCCGTGCAAAAGGCACAGGAAATGGACGGCATCGGCCAGGTTGCGCATCGCGTCGGGGCCGGTCGACAGCGCTCCGGCCTTGATGTGGGGATGCGCGCCCGCACCTTCGCTGGCGACGAGCGAATCAAGCAGTTCGGCGACGCCGCGTGCCGGTTGCTTCGGCTGGATCGATGGGCTCAATGCGAAATCCTTGGCCTGGGGCGACGAGCTTCCGCCGTGCCGATGAACTGCTGCCGTCAGCCATAAAGCAACGTCGTAAACGTCGCGTTTATGGGCGACTGTGCTTTTCGTCAGATTCTGTTCCGACGCGGGACAGCAGACATTTCGGAGCGGACGAAATGACCCGGCAGGCCGGGGAGCCTACCGGGTCTGGTCGCTTTGGCGCGGGGGCGCCATCGAGGCGGGGACGGGCGGGCCAGGGGAGAGGGGATAGGCCGCCCGCGCCCTCTCAAGCAGCGAGTGCGAGTTCCTCGGCCTTGTCGGCGGTCGGCGCGGTGCCCCCGACTTCGGAGAGCACCGGCTGTTCGGCGGCGCCCGCCTTGGCAGGGAAGAGCAGGCGCGAAGCGAGCACGATCGCGCCGAGGCCGAAATAAGCCGCAAAGGTCTGCACCGGAAAGAAGAAGAGCGGCGCAATGAACGCCAGACGTAGCCACAGGGGATTAAAGCCGAAATCCTGGCCCACGGCCTCGCAGATACCGAAAAAGGTGTCGCGACGGCGGAAGAGATTGGTGGTTTCTTGTACCATTTTTGTCTTTCCTATTCTCGTAGCGGGCACCGTCCCGCGTTCGTGCCCAATGCTTCGCAAAGGGCGTGCCAATTTTTCTGAACGGCTGAATTCCCGGCCTTCTGGCGGATCGGACAGCGCTACCGCTGGTCATATCTAGGGAAAATATCCCAATGGTCGGGAAGTGACACCATCAGATCGTTATTATTTTCATGGCTCAAACTCGGGGAAAGGTGGGGGAGAGCGCCGCCGTTCCGGCGGACGCGCCCGACATAGTAGGTCTGCCAACCGAAATGGGCGCCCGGTTAGACCGGACGCCCATAAAATTCGACGAATGTCGCCCGATGGTTACTGGTCGAGAAAGCTGCGCATTTTGCGACTGCGCGACGGGTGCTTGAGTTTCCGCAGCGCCTTCGCCTCGATCTGGCGGATACGTTCGCGCGTCACGCTGAACTGCTGCCCCACTTCTTCGAGCGTATGGTCAGTGTTCATCCCGATACCGAAGCGCATGCGCAGAACGCGCTCCTCGCGCGGGGTCAGCGAGGCGAGGACGCGCGTAACGGTCTCTTTCAGGTTCGACTGCACGGCGGCATCGACCGGAATGACGGCGTTCTTATCCTCGATGAAGTCGCCGAGGTGGCTGTCTTCCTCGTCACCGATCGGCGTTTCGAGGCTGATCGGCTCCTTGGCGATCTTCATCACCTTGCGGACCTTTTCGAGCGGCATCGACAGACGCTCGGCCATTTCCTCTGGGGTAGGCTCGCGGCCGCTTTCGTGGAGGAACTGGCGGCTGCAACGCACGAGCTTGTTGATCGTCTCGATCATATGGACCGGGATACGGATCGTGCGCGCCTGGTCGGCGATCGAGCGGGTGATCGCCTGCCGGATCCACCAGGTCGCATAGGTGCTGAACTTGTAGCCGCGGCGATACTCGAATTTGTCGACCGCCTTCATCAGGCCGATATTGCCTTCCTGGATCAGGTCGAGGAACTGCAGCCCGCGGTTCGTATATTTCTTGGCGATCGAGATCACGAGGCGCAGATTCGCCTCGACCATTTCCTTCTTGGCGATGCGCGCCTCGCGTTCGCCCTTCTGGACCATGTTCACGACGCGGCGGAATTCGACGAGGCTCATGCCCGCGGCCTGTGCAATCTCGGAGATTTCGACGCGGATGCGGTCGACCGCGCCTGCTTCATTCTCGGCGAAGGCGGCCCATTTCTTGTCGATGCCGCCGACTTCGTCGAGCCAGTTTTCCTCGAGCTCGCGTCCGATATAATTGTCGAGGAAGGCCTTGCGCGGCACCTTGTGGCGTTCGGCAAGCCGTAACATCTGGCCTCCGAGCGCGGTCAAGCGGCGGTTGTAACTATAGAGCTGGTCGACCAGATATTCGATCTTGGTGCCGTGGAACTGCACGCTTTCGACCTGAGCGGTCAGCTCTTCGCGCAGCTTGTGATATTTCTTCTCTGACGCGGCAGGGAATTCCTCGCCGCCCGACAAGGCCTCGAGCCGCGCGTCCTGCAGCTTCGAAAATGCCTTGAAGCTCTTGGTAATCGCAGCGAATTTCTCGAGAGCGTCGGGCTTGAGCAATTCTTCCATCGCGGCGAGGCTCAGCGTATTGTCTTCGTCATCGTCGTCGAAGCGCTCGCGCTTGCCCGACGTGCCTTCGCCATCTTCATCCTCGCCGTCGGCCGAGGGCTCCTCCTCGACCTCATCCTCGTCCTTGAACGAGACGCCGGCGGTCTTTTCGCTGATCTCGCCGTCGTCCTCGGCGCCCTCTTCCTCAAGATTCTCGGGCGCGGGATCTTTCGACAGCATCGCTTCGAGATCGACGATCTCGCGCAGCTGCATATCGCCATTGTTGAGCGCGTTCGACCATTCGATGATCGCGTTGAAGGTCAGCGGGCTTTCGCACAGCCCCAGGATCATCGTGTCGCGGCCCGCCTCGATGCGCTTGGCGATCGCGATCTCGCCCTCGCGGCTAAGCAGCTCGACCGCGCCCATTTCGCGCAGGTACATGCGAACGGGATCGTCGGTGCGATCGACCGTTTCCTTCTTCTTTTCGATGGCGGGATTCGAAACCGACCCGGTGCCTGCACTGACATCGACTTCGTCGTCGGGCTCGGCGTCGGTTTCTTCCTGCACATCCTCATCGCTTTCGACGATGTTGATGCCCATATCGGAGATCGCCGACATGATGTCCTCGATCTGTTCCGACGACATTTCGTCCTGCGGCAGCGCCGCATTCAGCTCGTCATAGGTGAGGTAGCCGCGCTTCTTGCCGCGCGCGATCAGCTTTTTAACATCGGCTTCGTTGAGGTCGATCAGCGGAGCGTCGGTGTCGGCTTCGTTCTTGGTGGCCATTCTGTTTCCTTGCCTTGGGGCAATTAATTCATAGTCGAGCCGTGGCTGCTGTCGGACAGCGCGGCCAAACGGCGGGTCAAATCCTCATCCAAAGCGCGCAGCTTTTGCTGCCGCGCCAGGCCTTCGTCGTCCATCGTGCGCTGGAAATCCGCAGTCGCCTCGGCCAGCCGGGCACGGATTTCAGGCTGCGTCACCAGCACGCCGATATATTCGTCAAGGTCGCGAAGCGCGGATTCGCGCGCCGCCGCGGCCCCTTCGCCCTCTTCAAGCCGTCGATTGAACGAGAAGTGCATTCCATCGGCTCTGAGCAATGTCATCGCCCTATTATACACCTTCATGGGCTCCAATATGGCAAGCAACCCCTCGCAATCAAGCCCTTCCTCGGCATTTGCGATGTCAAGCATCGCGGCGAGCAATTCTGCGTCGCCAGGGTCGGGGATTGCGAGCCGCACCAGAGCTTCCTCGTTACGGCGGATCGCCTGCGGATGGCGCAACAAGCCCCCGATCAGCGCCGCGGCATAGGGTGCGGCGATTCCTGCCTGCCCGATCGAACGCGTTTCCTCGGCCGGAGGTTGCAACCGTGGGTCGGGGGCGAAGCGCCGGCCGCCGCCGCGCGCGCCCTGCGGCGCCCAGGGGACGCGCGGCCCGCGGTCGGGGCGTCGACGCGCGAAGAGCGCATCGAGCTTTTCGCGAAACGCCTCGCGATAATGGTGGCGCACATCGGTATCGTCGATCGCGTCGGCGTGAGCAAGCAGGCGCGATTTGAGCGCGGCGCGCTCCTCGGGCGTCGCGAGCGGTCCGGCGGCGACCTCGTGCGCCCATAGTCGCTCGACGAGCGGCTGCGCGCTCTCGAGGATCGCCTCGAACGCGTCGGCGCCCTTGGCGCGTACCAGATCGTCGGGGTCCTGCCCGGCGGGGAGCGTAGCGAAGGCAAGGCTGAAACCGGGGCGCAGCAGCGGCAGCGCACGCGTCGCGGCGCGCATCGCCGCCTTTTGACCCGCCGCATCGCCGTCGAAGCAGAGGAGCGGCACGGGCACCATCCGCCAAAGCAGCCCCAGTTGATTTTCGGTGAGCGCGGTGCCGAGGGGCGCGACGGCGTCGTCGATCCCCGCTTCGGCAAGCGCGACCACGTCCATATAGCCCTCGACGACGATGATGCGGTTCGTCCGGCGGGAGGCGGGGCTTGCCTTGTCGAGGTTGAAGAGCGTGCGCCCCTTGTCGAACAGCGGCGTGTCGGGTGAGTTCAGATATTTGGGCTCGCCGTCACCGAGGATGCGGCCGCCAAAGGCGATCGCGCGCCCGCGCGCGTCGCAGATCGGGATCATCACGCGGCCGCGAAAGCGGTCGTAAGGCTCCTTGTTATCGACCGCGATCAGCATCCCCGCCTCGACAAGCATCGCGGTCGGGAATTTCTTGAGTGCCTCTTTCAGTGCGCTGCGGCTATCGGGGGCAAGGCCGAAGCCAAACGCCTTGCGCGTCGCCTCCGAAATGCCGCGCCGCGCCAGATAATCGCGCGCCGGGGCGCCGTTGCTGCTCTCGAGCTGCTGCGCGAACCAGTCGGCGGCGGCCTGCACGACATCGCGCAGGCTCGCTTGAGCCTCGGCCTTTTTCGCGGCGCGCGGATCGGGGGCAGGGACGTCCATCCCGGCCTCGGCGGCAAGCTCCTTTACCGCGTCCATGAAACCGAGCCCCCGCTGCTCGGTCATCCAGCGGATCGCATCGCCATGCGCGCCGCAGCCGAAGCAGTGATAGAAGCCCTTTTCGTCGTTGATCGTGAAGCTGGGCGTCTTCTCGTTATGGAAGGGGCAGCACGCCTTATACTCGCGGCCGGCGCGCGTGATCTTCACCGTGCGGCCGATGAGCGTCGACAAGGTGATGCGCGCGCGCAATTCATCCAGCCATTGGGGGGTGAGGGTCACTGTACTCCCCTCCCGCTTGCGGGAGGGGTCGGGGGAGGGCATGTAGCTAGGACGCGCTCGATCTCGCGCACGACCCCATCGATCCGTTCTAGCACATCATTGTTCCAGAACCGGATCACTCGATATCCCCGTGCTTGCAAATAGGAGTGCGCGCTTTGTCGCTGGCTACATCAAGCGCGTGCTGGCCGCCATCGACTTCAATCACAAGTTTGGCGCTGCGCGATACGAAGTCGCAGATGAACGGGCCGATCGGGAATTGGCGATTGAAGCGGACACCCCGGACTTTGCGGGCGCTTAACTGTGCCCATAGCTTCCGTTCGGCGTCGGTCGCGTTGAGTCTCAGCTCGCGGGATTTTGCGGTCGGTCGTTTGTAGCCCTTGTCCAAACAGGCCCTCCCCCGACCCCTCCCGCAAGCGGGAGGGGAGAAATATGCGCTCGCGGCCCAGCCAATCCCTCTCCCGCGGGCGGGGGGCTAGGACAGGGCATGTCCCCTTTAGGCGGAAAGCGCCCCCTTCACCCACCCACTCGCCTTGCTCATGTCGAGTTCGCTGCCGTGGCGTTCCTTGACCGTCGCCATCACGCGGCCCATGTCCTTGAGGCCGCTTGCGCCCAGTTCGGCGATGATGGCGCGGATTGCAGCGGTCGCTTCTTCTTCGCTCAGTTGTGCGGGCAGGAATTCCTCGATCACGACAACTTCCGCCGCCTCGATGTCGGCGAGTTCCTGGCGGCCGCCCTGTTCGTACATCGCAATCGATTCGCGGCGTTGCTTGACCATTTTCTGAAGGACGTCGGTGACAAGCACATCGTCGTCGGCGGGTGCGGTACCGGTGCGAAGCTCGATGTCGCGGTCCTTGATCTTTGCCAGCATCAGGCGGATGGTGCCGAGCCGCGCCTTGTCGCCGGCCTTCATTGCGGCGACCTGCGCAGCCTTAAGAGCATCACGAATCATTGCGTGTCCCCAGCTTTTCTCATTTCGGAAAGGAGCACCTTTAGCGGCAAGATTCCAAATCCGATAGCTTGTGAATCACTTTTTTGCCGCCTAATTGGTCGGCCGTTTAGCCCCCCGACCGGAGCATGTTAAATGGCACCAGCCAATCCCTCTGCCGCGCCCAAAGGCCAGCCTTCCGGCGCCACCGGCGTTCTTGTCCTTGCCGATGGCACGATCCTGTGGGGCGTGGGTTATGGCGCTGTGGGTGCCGGTGTGGGCGAAATCTGCTTCAACACGTCGATGACCGGCTATCAGGAAATCCTGACCGACCCGAGCTATGCCGGGCAGATCATCACCTTTACCTTTCCGCACATCGGCAATGTCGGCGCGAACCCCGAGGATATGGAACGCGGCGTACACGGCGCACTTGGCTGCATCACGCGCGAGCTGCCGACGGCGCCCAGCAATTTTCGCAGCGTCCAAACCTTGCCCGAATGGATGGCCGAACAGGGCGTAATCGGGCTTGCGGGTATCGACACGCGCGCTCTGACGCGCCGCATCCGCGAAGCGGGCGCGCCCAACGGCGTGATCGCGCACAGCCCCGAGGGCAAGTTCGACATCGACGAGCTGCTGGCGATGGCGCGCGGCTGGGCCGGACTCGAGGGCATGGACCTTGCGAAGACGGTCAGTCGGACGGACACCGGCGAATGGACCGGCGGCGTTTGGGCGCTCGGTAAGGGCTATCAAACCCCGATCGCATCGAGCGAAGTCGAGATGCCCATCGACGGCGCACGACCTCAGGGTGTCTCGACTTCGCTCGACACGAACGGAGATGGGAAGGCGGCTGATGATAGGCCCCATGTCGTCGCGATCGACTATGGCGCGAAGGACAATATCTTCCGCAACCTGGTGAAAGCCGGCGCGCGCGTCACCGTGGTGCCCGCGACCGCGACCCTCGACGAAGTGCTGGCGCTGGAGCCCGCGGGCGTGTTCCTGTCGAACGGCCCCGGCGATCCGGCGGCGACGGGCGACTATGCGGTACCGGTGATCAAGGGGTTGCTCGAACGCAATGTGCCGATATTCGGCATCTGCCTAGGCCACCAGCTGCTCGCGCTGGCGGCGGGGGCGAAGACAATCAAGATGCACCAGGGCCACCGCGGCGCGAACCATCCGGTGCAGCGCGTCGGCGGCGACTTCGCCGATGGCGTGGTCGAAATCACCAGCATGAACCACGGCTTCGCGGTCGACGCATCGACCCTGCCCGCGGGCGTGGTCGAGACGCACAAGAGCCTGTTCGACGGATCGAACTGCGGCATAGCGATCACGGGCAAAAATGCGTTCAGCGTGCAATATCACCCCGAGGCAAACCCGGGGCCGCAGGACAGCTTCTATCTGTTCGCGAAGTTTGTGAGCGGGCTGAAATGATTGTCCGCGCCGTTTCGGCAGTCGCGGTCGTCCTGATATTGGCGGGATGCGCGACCAGCCGGGCAGATCCCAACGCGAAAAGGCTGAAGGCGGGGCTGGCGGGTGTGGAGACACAATGCGGCGCAACGCCGGGAACGTTGAAACTCGGCAGCGATAACTTGGTCGCCGTGATACCCTCACCGGAGGCAAAATATGAAACGATCGAATGTGTGTTTCATGAGCTGAAAAAGCCCGAATTTGCGGATCACATCAAACTTGGCTTTGTCGGCAACGAGCAGGCCGGACAAGAAGAAGAGCATTAATGCCGAAAAGAACCGACATAAAATCCATCCTCGTCATCGGCGCCGGCCCGATCGTTATCGGTCAGGCGTGCGAGTTCGACTATTCGGGGACGCAGGCGATCAAGGCGTTGAAGGAGGAGGGCTATCGCATCGTCCTCGTCAACTCCAACCCGGCGACGATCATGACCGATCCCGAGCTGGCCGACGCGACTTATGTCGAGCCGATCACGCCCGAGATCGTCGCCAAGATCATCGAAAAGGAACGCCCCGACGCCGTGCTGCCGACGATGGGCGGGCAAACCGCGCTCAACACCGCGCTCGCCTTGTTCAACGACGGGACGCTGGAAAAATATGGCGTCGAGATGATCGGCGCCGATGCCGAGGCGATCGACAAGGCCGAGGACCGGATCAAGTTCCGCGACGCGATGGACAAGATCGGGCTGGAAAGCGCGCGTTCGGGCATTGCGCATACGCTCGACGAGGCGTTTGCCGTACTCGAACGCACCGGCCTGCCGTCGATCATCCGTCCCAGTTTCACCATGGGCGGCACGGGCGGCGGCATCGCGTATAACCGCGAGGAGTTCGAACATATCGTCCGCGGCGGCCTGATCGCGTCGCCGACCACCGAAGTCCTGATCGAGGAATCGCTCCTCGGCTGGAAAGAATATGAGATGGAGGTGGTGCGCGACCGCAAGGACAATTGCATCATCATCTGTTCGATCGAAAATGTCGATCCGATGGGCGTGCATACCGGCGACAGCATCACCGTCGCCCCCGCGCTGACGCTGACCGACAAGGAATATCAGATCATGCGCAACGCGAGCATCGCGGTGCTGCGCGAGATCGGGGTCGAAACGGGCGGGTCGAACGTCCAGTTTGCGGTCAATCCCAAGGACGGCCGCCTGATCGTGATCGAGATGAACCCGCGCGTGTCGCGTTCGTCGGCGCTCGCGTCGAAGGCGACGGGTTTCCCCATCGCCAAGGTCGCGGCGAAGCTTGCCGTCGGCTATACGCTCGACGAGATTATGAACGACATCACCGGCGTCACCCCGGCGTCGTTCGAGCCGACGATCGACTATGTCGTCACCAAGATCCCGCGCTTTGCCTTTGAAAAATTCAAGGGGTCGGAACCGTTGCTGTCGACCGCGATGAAGTCGGTGGGCGAGGTGATGGCGATCGGCCGCACCATTCATGAATCGATGCAGAAGGCGCTGCGCGGGCTGGAGACCGGCCTGTCGGGCTTCAATTTCGTTGACCGGCTGAAGGGCGCGAGCCACGAGCAGCTTCGCAACGAACTGGCGCGCCGCACCCCCGACCGGCTGCTCATCGCCGCGCAGGCGATCCGCGAGGGGCTGCCGCTTGAGGAGATCAACCGCGTCGCGGGCTACGACATGTGGTTCCTGCAACGGATCGAGGAAATCGTCGCGGCCGAGAGCGATGTGTGCCGCAACGGCCTGCCGCGCGATGCGGCGGGACTGCGGAAGCTGAAGGCGATGGGCTTTTCGGACAAGCGCCTTGCCTATCTGGCGCTTCAGTCGGCGAACCTTCAGCCGGGCACGCGCCGCTCGACGGCGCGCGGCACCGGGCTGATCCACGAGGCGGTCAAGGCGATGACGGGCGGCGTCACCGAAAAGGAAGTGCGCGCGCTGCGTCACAAGCTCGGCGTGCGGCCGGTGTTCAAGACGATCGACACCTGCGCCGCCGAATTTGCGGCGCAGACGCCCTATCTTTACTCGACCTATGAAGCGCCGACCTTTGGCGAGCCCGAGTGCGAGGCGAACCCCAGCGAGCGCAGGAAGGTCGTCATCCTCGGCGGCGGACCGAACCGCATCGGGCAGGGGATCGAGTTCGATTATTGTTGCTGCCACGCCTGTTTCGCGCTCGAGGACGCCGGGTTCGAGACGATCATGGTCAACTGCAACCCCGAAACGGTATCGACAGACTATGACACGTCGGACCGCCTCTATTTCGAGCCGCTGACGGCAGAGGATGTGCTCGAAATCCTGCACGTCGAAATGTCGAAGGGGACGCTGGCGGGCGTGATCGTCCAGTTCGGTGGCCAAACGCCATTGAAGCTAGCGCAGGCGCTGTCGGACGCGGGCATCCCGATCCTAGGCACCTCGCCCGACGCGATCGACCTCGCCGAAGACCGCGAGCGGTTCGCAGCGCTCGTCCACAAGCTCGGCCTCAAGCAGCCCGACAACGGCATCGCACGCAGCCGCGAAGAGGCGGTCGCGGTCGCGTCGCGGATCGGATATCCGGTGCTGACCCGCCCCAGCTATGTCCTTGGCGGGCGCGCGATGGAGATCGTCGATGACCAGGCGCAGCTCGAAAATTATATCGAGACGGCGGTGCAGGTGTCGGGGGACTCTCCCGTCCTGATCGACCAATATCTGCGCGACGCGATCGAGGTCGACGTCGACGCGATCTGTGACGGGACCGATGTCGTGGTCGCGGGCGTGCTCCAGCATATCGAGGAAGCCGGGGTCCATTCGGGCGACAGCGCCTGCTCGATCCCGCCGTATAGCCTGTCGCCCACGATCATTGCCGAAATCGAGCGCCAGACCGAATTGCTCGCACGCGCGCTCGAGGTGCGCGGGCTGATGAACATCCAGTTCGCGATCAAGGACGACGAAGTCTTCCTGATCGAGGTCAACCCGCGCGCGAGCCGCACCGTGCCGTTCGTCGCAAAGGCGGTGGGTTCGCCGATCGCCAAGATCGCGGCGCGCGTGATGGCGGGCGAAAAGCTCGCCGACCTGCCAAAGATCAATCGCGATATCGACCATGTCGCGGTCAAGGAGGCGGTCTTCCCCTTCGCGCGCTTCCCTGGTACCGATCCCGTCTTGTCGCCCGAGATGAAGTCCACCGGCGAAGTCATGGGAATCGATAGCGATTTCAATACCGCCTTTGCCAAGGCACAGCTCGGCGCGGGCGACCGCCTGCCGACCGAGGGACGCCTGTTCGTGTCGGTGAAGGACAGCGACAAGCCGCGCATCGTCGCGCCCGTCCGCCAGCTCGCCGAATGGGGGTGGCAGGTGATCGCGACCGGCGGCACCGCCGACTATCTTGCCGAACAGGGGGTCGCCGTCGAGCGGGTGAACAAGGTTGCCGAAGGGCGGCCGCACATTGTCGACCGCATCAAGGATGGCGATGTGCAACTGATCTTCAACACCACCGAGGGGTGGCAGAGCTTGCAGGATTCGCAGTCGATCCGCGCTTCGGCGCTCGGCGCCGACATCGCCTATTACACGACCGCCGCGGCAAGCCATGCGGCGACCGAGGCGATCGGGGCGCTGCGTGCACGCTCTCTTGAAGTAAAGCCGCTTCAAGACTATTATTGAGGAACCGCTTCACCCCCCGACATCGACGGATACAGCGGCTCAGCCGCCCGGCGCTTCGCCGCCGGGACGGGATATTTGACGAAGGACGAGATGATAATGGCAAGCGTTGAAAAGGTGCCGATGCTGGCGGAAGGCTATGAGAAACTGAGCGCGCAACTCGCCGCCCTCAAAGCCGAGCGACCGCTGATCGTCGACGCGATCGAAGAAGCGCGCGCGCACGGCGATCTTTCGGAAAATGCCGAATATCATGCCGCGAAGGAGCGCCAGGGTCAGGTCGAAGCCACGATCGGCGACCTCGAGGACAAGCTGTCGCGCGCGCAGGTCATCGATCCCTCGACGCTATCGGGCGACCGCATCGTGTTCGGAGCGACCGTCACCCTGTCGGACGAAGACGACAAGCCGGTCAAATACCAGATCGTCGGACAGGCCGAGGCCGACGCCAAAGTTGGCAAGATCAGCTATAATTCGCCGCTCGGCCGCGCGCTGATCGGCCGCCGCGTCGACGATGAGATCGAAGTCACGGTCCCGTCGGGCGACAAATATTATCTGGTGACCAAGATCGAATTCCTCTGATCGGCCGCGCGGGATGAGGCCGCAGGATACGCCGCTGGTCACGGGCTATGCGCTCGCCTGCACGGTGCTGTTCATCCTGCTGTCGATTACCGGCCTGCAGATCGAGGCCATCGTCCGCGCGGGATTCGTTCCCGCGCGGTCGGGCAGCGAACTGATCCTGCCGCCGGGGACGATGGTACCCTTTGCGTTGACGCCGCTCACATCGGCCTTCCTGCACGGCGGGGTGCTACATCTCGTCTTCAATATGGTCGTATTGCTGTTCGTCGGCCGCCAGCTCGAGGCGCCGCTGGGGAGCAAGGCGATGGCTGTGCTGATCCTCGTCGGCGCCTATGCGGGTGCGGCAGCGCAATGGTTGTCGGAGCCCGCTTCGGCGGTGCCGATGATCGGTGCAAGCGGCGCGATCTCTGCGCTGATCGCGGTGTTCGCACTGCTGTTCAGCCGCAGCCAGGCGCCCGCGATAGGGCCGATTCCCAGCCATTGGGTGCGCGCATTGTGGCTCGCTGCGGCGTGGATCGGGCTGCAATTGCTGCTGGGTTTTGCAGGCAGCAGTGGATTCGGCGCGGTGGCGATCTGGGCGCATGTCGGTGGATTTCTTGCAGGTCTTCTGCTGGCACGACCGCTGCTGCGCTGGCGTTTCGGCGGGCGGTAGGCCATCACGTCGCTGCCAACGGCGGTTTGAGGTGAAAGCAGTAATCTGCTTATTCGCCGGGATGACGATCAAATAAGGCACGACCTTCGGTCGAAGAGAGTCATCAAGCCAGTAACCCTCCCGCAAGCAACATCGCGACGCGCACGTCGATGCCGCAGCCTTCGGCGCGTTTTGCCGCGACAAAGTCGGCGATGCCGCTCAGAGGGACGCGGTGGACGATGATATCCTCGCTATCGACTCCGCCGCCTTCGCCAACCCTCGTGAGGCCGCGCGCGACAAGTAACGAGAAACTCTCGCTCACCATGCCGGGCGAGGAATAGAATTCGCCGGCGGTCTGCCATTCGGCGGCGCGGTAGCCGGTTTCCTCTTCCAGCTCGCGCGCAGCTGCGGTCTCGGGCGCCTCGCCTGCCGTATCGTCGCCAACGAGCCCGGCGGGCAGTTCGAGGCAATATCGGCCGAGCGGGACGCGATATTGTTCGACGAGCAGGACGTGGCGCCCGTCGTTCGCGTCGTCGATGGCAAGGATGACCGCCGCATGGATGCCGCGCGCGCGTGCCACATACTCCCAATTGCCCTGCTGCCTGACGGTGATGAAGCGGCCCTCCCACCGCGTCTCGACGGGGGTGCCGGGGGCAGGGCGGGTCATTGGGTCAAATCTCGATCAGCCGGTCGCAAAGCTCGTTGGGGTTGTTGTCGCTCTTGGGAAAATGTTGAGCGAGGACGACGCCCATCTGCCTGACCGCTTCGGCCATGCCTTCGCCCGGCTGGCCAGCGCGGATACGCTCGATCAGCGCGGCCATGGCCTCTCCCCACACCTCGGGCGCGACCTTGGCCGCAATCGCTTCGTCGGCGACAATGTCGGCGCGGTGCTCCTTCAGGCTGACATAAAGCACGACGCCCGTGCGCCCGACAGTCTTCGCCTCGGTGCCGACCTTGAACAGATCGATCGCGCGCGCGCGGGCGCGCCCCGCCTTGATCGCGCGCGGCGTGAGCGCAAGACGCAGCGGCCGCCACAGCAGTATGATCCAGATGCCGATCCATTTGAGCGCGCCAAAGGCCAGCACGATGCCGAGCCACTGGTTTGCGGTCGGCTCGGCGCCCCAGCCTCCGGTCAGCGTCTGGTACAATCCCTGATAACAAGCCGGAAACAACGCCACGAGCGACATGGCAACAAAGGCGCCGATGCTTGCCCAGACGAGCGCCACATCGTCATAACCGTCCGACTGCGCAGCAATGATGGTGACGATCTCGCCGTCAGTGCCGCGCTCGGCTTCGGCGACCGCGTCGGTAACGATGCGGTGGTCGGCTTCGCTGACGTGGCTGATTTTTCTGAGTGCCATTGGCTCGCCCTCCTACCAGCCGCCCGACGCGCCGCCGCCGCCGAAGCTGCCGCCACCGCCCGAGAATCCACCGAAGCCGCCGCCACCGCCGCCCCAGCTCGATCCGCCACCGCCCCATGACGAACCGCCACCGCTGCCCCAGTCGCTGCCCCAGATGATGATGGGCGCGCCGCCCCACGGGCGATTCCGGCGATGCCGCCTGCCGCGTCGCCCAAAGGCGCCCACCATAGGCAGGATGAAGAAAAATATGACGATGAAGGCAACGAAGAACAGCCCGCCGATGTTGCCGTCGTCGGCGCGGTCGCGTTCCTGCGCCTCAACCTCGGCGATGCGCGCCGCGGCCTCCTCGGGCGGAAGCTGGATCTGCTCGGCGATTGCGTCGACCCCCGCCTGAATTCCGCCGGGCAGGTCGCCATCCTTGAAGCGTGGCGTCACGACGTCACGAATGATGCGCCCCGACAGCGCGTCGGTCAATATCGGCTCGAGCCCATAGCCGACCGCGATGTGCATCCGCCGCTCGTTCGGCGCGATCAGAAAGACGACGCCATCGTCTTTCTCGGCATCGCCGATCCCCCATTCGCGGCCGAGCCGATAGCCATAGTCGGCGACATCATGGCCTTCGAGGTCGTTGACCGTGGCGACGACGAGCTGGCGGCCGGTCGTTTCAAAAAGCTGCGTGAGCTGGGCGTTGAGGGCGGCTTCCTTGTCAGCCGGGATGATATCCGCCTGATCCACCACGGTTTCGGTCGCGCGTTGGGGAAAGGTCTGGGCAGTGGCGGGAGCCGAGACAATAACGCCAAATGCGACAATCCCCGACAGGAGTTGCCAGATTTTACTCCGAAAAATGCCGCTCGCGCTGAGCCTGTCGAAGCACCGTTCTTCGCTCTTCTCGCTTGGAGGCTCGGAACGGCCCTTCGACAAGCTCAGGGCGAACGTAAAATGGAGCATATCCTGTTGCCCTAGCTGCCGAAATCGACCTTGGGGGCCTGTTCGGCGTTCGGATTCACGGCCTTGTAAGGCGTCATCGGGTCGGCGCCGTGAACGATCTTGGCGCCGATGATGTCGGGGAAGGTGCGGATCGTGGTGTTATAATCCTGAACGGCCGCATTATAGTCCTGGATTGAGATATTGATCCGGTTCTCGGTGCCTTCGAGCTGCGTCATCAGATCGGCGAAGCGTTGCTGGCTCTTGAGGTCGGGATAACGCTCGACTGTGACGAGCAGGCGGCCGAGCGCACTCGACACATTGCCCTGCGCCTGCTGGAACGCCTGCACCTTCGCCGGGTCTTCAAGGTCGTCTGTGCTGAGCTTGACCTGCGTTGCCGATGCGCGCGCCTGGATGACGCCTTCCAGCGTTGATTGCTCGATCTGCGCCGCGCCCTTTGCGGTTTCGACAAGGTTGGGGATCAGGTCGGCGCGCCGCTGATAGGCGGCCTCGACATTCGCCCACTTCGCCTTCGCGGCTTCTTCCTTGGTTGGCACGCTGTTGATGCCGCAGGCCGACAGGCTCATCGCGACGGTGGGCAGGATCAGCCAGCGGGCGGAACGAATGGTCATGGTCGTAAATCTCCCTCCGGCGGCGTTTTGCCGCAACAATACAGATAATAGGAAGCCGCTTGCCTTTGTGCAATCGCCGCGCCACGCTCAACGCTGCGAAACATGGAAAAGGGGAATGCCAACATGTTGTCGGAATTCAAGGAATTCATTGCCAAGGGCAATGTCATGGACCTTGCGGTCGGTGTCATCATCGGCGGCGCCTTTGCGACCATCACCACCTCGCTGACCGAGGATGTCATCATGCCGGTCGTCGGCGCAATATTCGGCGGGGTCGATTTCTCGAGCAAATTCATCCTGCTCGGCAGCGTGCCCGATGGCGTAGCGGCGGACGACTATGCCGCGCTGAAAGAGGCGGGCGTGGCGATGGTTGGCTATGGCGCCTTTATCACTGCAGTGATCAACTTCCTGATCCTCGCGTTCATCATTTTTCTGCTCGTGCGCTGGGTGAACCGGGTGATGCGCAGGCAGGAAGAAGAAGCGCCCGCGCCGGCGGGACCGAGTGAGGTCGACCTGCTGACCGAGATTCGCGACGAATTGCGAAAAAAATAAATTAATATCAGATATTTGTGCGATGAAGCCGCCCACGCCCTTTCCAAGCGCCGGCGGCTTTCCTATATTGGTCGGTGCCGGCTTCGGTCGGCTATGAGGATAAATGGTGTCGTGGAATAGACACAGCGGACCCGGGGGCAGTACCCGGCGGCTCCACCACAAACCCGCGCTGCCGCATGGCGAGCGGGCTTCTGACGGGGCCGAACCAGGATCGACGTGTGTTCAAAGGCGATGTTTTCTTCCGGGCTGAGTAACCCGTTAAAGGCTCAAACCTATAAGTGCTAACGATAACGAAGCACTCGCTCTTGCTGCCTAACCGATAAGCCTCACGGCCTAAGGTTAGACAAATAGAACGCGGTTCGGACCGAACCGGGCAACAGAATCGGATACCAGCGGCTGGGGACGAGCCGGGCAACAGAATCGTCCCACCTATTTCCCATCATGTTCCACAAGATCGAGCAGCAGCCGCATCGCCGCGCGCGCTGATCTTGCGCGCACCGCGTCGCGGCCGATCGCTCCCCAGTGATGTTCGCCAATTTCCATCCGCGCGCCGCAGCGGGCGGCGACATAGACCAGTCCCTCCTCGTCACCTGGCCCCGCAGGCCCGGCGAAACCCGTTATGGCCAGAGCGAGTTCCGCACGCGAGCGCTGCTGCGCCCCGCGCGCCATCGCTTCGGCCACTTTGGCCGACACCGCGCCGCGTTCGTCGATCAACTGCTGCACAATCCCGAGCATGTCGGTCTTGGCCTCGTCGCTATAGGTCACGAAACCACGCTCGAACACATGGCCGAGCCCCTCAATGTCGGTGAGCAGCGACGCGACAAGCCCGCCCGTGCAGCTTTCGGCGGTCGTTATGCGCCATTCGCGGTCCTTTGCGGTCTGAAGCAGCCGCGCGGCCAGCGATTCAAGACTTTGCCCGTTGGTCATCACTCACTCCCGCTGGGACCTTGCGTCAAACGCACACAGAGGGAGGGGGTTCACATCTGCAGCGCCCGCCTCAGTCGCCATCCCCGTTCTGGAAGCTCGCGCCCCACGCGCGCATGCTCAATAGCACCGGTTCCAGCGAGCGCCCGAGCGCGGTGAGTTCATATTCCACCCGCGGTGGCACCTCGGGATAGACGGTCCGCGCAATGATGCCATCGGCTTCGAGTTCGCGCAGCTGCAACGTGATCATGCGCTGCGTCGCATTGGGGGTCAGCCTGCAGATCGCATTGAAGCGCAATTTCCCGTCGAGCAGGTGAAAGAGAATCACCGGCTTCCACACGCCGCCGATCACCGACAGCGTCGCCTCGACGGCGCATCCCGTTTTTTGCGCACGTTTTCGACCGGTGCGAATGGGTGATTTCGCTTCATTTTCCGCAATAGTTACGTTCATGATAGTATAGGCCCAAATTGTGCGTACTTACGCAATTCTTTCTACCAGCCTATGCCTTCTTCGGCAACGGGCTTGAGCCCCTCGCGGCAGACCCCGCGAGCGACAGGAAAGAGATTATGGCGGAAGAGACGATGATGGCGGCATGGTACGAACGGACCGGGACCGCAGCCGACGTGCTGGTGGTCGGCGAGCAGCCGATGCCGGTGCCAAAGGATGGCGAATTGTTGATCCGCGTCCGCGCGTCGGGGGTGAACCCGTCAGACACCAAGGGCCGCAGCGGCGCGCGCGGCCGCACCTCCATGCCCTACCCGTGCATTATTCCGCACCAGGACGGTGCCGGAGAAGTGGTGGGAGCCGGGTCGGCCGAGCTTGCTGAATGGGTAGGGCGCCGCGTCTGGTTCTACGAAGCGCAGCTTGGCCGTCCGTTTGGCGCCGCCGCCGAATATGTGGCTCTCCCTGCCGTCAAGGTCGTCGCGCTGCCCGATGGGGTGTCGTTCGAGGAAGGCGCGTGCCTGGGCGTTCCGGCGATGACCGCGCATCGCTGCGTGTTCGCCGATGGCCCGGTCACCGGCAAGACCGTGTTCGTTTCGGGCGGCGCGGGCGCGGTGGGACGTTATGCCATCCAGTTCGCCAAATCGGGTGGGGCGCGCGTGATTGCGAGCGTCAGCCGAGCCGAGCAGGAACAATCCGCGCTGGCTGCGGGGGCCGACCTGGTCGTCTATCGCCCCGGCGACGATCTGATCGAGCGCGTTCGCGCGTTCACTGGGACTGAGCGCGGCGTCGACCGCTTTGTGGAGGTGGCCTTCGGCGCCAACCTCGACATGATCACGGCGCTGCTGGCGCCGCGCGGCGCGGTCGCCGCCTATTCGTCCGATGCGGTCCCCGAACCCCTTCTGCCCTTCTGGTCGCTCGTCATGCTCGATGCGACGATCCGGTTCGTGCTGGTCTATGTGATGGACGAGGCTGCGCACGCGGCGGCGGCCGCTGCGATCAACGAGGAACTCGTGGCAGGGCGGCTGACGCATGCGATCGGCGCGCGCTACCCGCTCAGCGACATTGCAGCGGCCCATCAGGCGCTCGAGGATGGCAAGACGATCGGCAAGATCATCGTTACGAGTTGACCCCGGCGGGGCGCTGATCGTTCAATGCTGGCTTTCGCATTGCGAATGGTCGGCGAGCGCCTCAATGACTCGACAATCGCCCGCCAGTCCGCCGCGGCAGCGGCCGACGATGCGCTTCAGTTCGTCGCGGAGCAGCGAAAGCTGGGCGATCTTGTCTTCCACCTGCGCCAGATGCGCGCTCGCGATGCGGTCGGCCTCGGTGCAGTCGCGCGTGGGGTCATCGGACAGGTCGAGGAGCGAGCGGATTTCCTCGATGGTGAAGCCAAGCTCGCGCGAGTGGCGCACAAAGACGAGCCGCGCACGATGGTCGGGACCATAGCTGCGATAATTGGCCGCCGACCTCGCGGGCTCGGGAAGCAGACCGATGCGCTCATAATAGCGGATCGTTTCGACATTGGTGCCGGTGGCACGCGATAGCTCGCCGATTTTCATGGCTTGACCCTGTAGTTGCTACAGGGTGCATATAGGTGGCCGACTCGAAACACCAAGGAGGCTTCGGCGATGGTCGATCAATGTTGCGCCAGCAAGAGCGGGACCACCGCACTCAACGATCCGCGCTGGCGGCGCATCCTGTGGATCGCGCTGATCGTCAATGCGATGATGTTCGGCGTGGAAATCGCGGCGGGTGTGGCGGCGGATTCGCGCGCGCTTCAGGCCGACGCGCTCGATTTCCTTGGCGATGCGGCCAATTATGCGATCAGCCTGGGTGTCGCAGGCATGGCGCTGGCGTGGCGCGCGCGCGCCGCGCTGGTCAAGGCGGCGACGATGCTTGCCTTCGGCCTGTGGGTGATCGGTTCGACCGCCTGGGCGTTCGTGAACGGAAGCGCGCCGCATGCCGAAACGATGGGGATCGTCGGTGCGCTGGCGCTGGCGGCAAATGTCGTCGTTGCGCTCCTGCTGTTCCGCTATCGCACCGGCGACGCCAATATGCGGTCGGTGTGGATATGTTCGCGCAACGACGCGATCGGCAATCTGGCGGTGCTTGCTGCCGCGCTCGGCGTGTTCGGGACGGGACAGGGGTGGCCCGATCTGGTCGTCGCAGCAATCATGGCGGTGCTCGCGCTGTGGGGCAGCGTCGAGGTGTTCCGGCAGGCGCGGATCGAGCTGGCGACGGTTCGCGCGCAGTGAATTGACGTCGTGGCGCGCGGCTGGCAGGTCGCGCGTATGTCCATTGCTCCGGTTCGCGCGGCGTTGCTCGCGCTCACCCTTTCCGGTCTGTCGCTGCCCGCCTTTGCCGAAGAGGCGCGATCGATCCTGTTCGTCGGCAACAGCTTTACCCAGGGCGCCAATTCGGCGGTGCTGCGCTATCGCCCGCAATCGGTCGAGGGACGCGTCGAGGCCGATGTCGGCGGCATTCCCGCGCTGTTCGCACGTTTCGCCGAGCAGACGGGGCAGATTTGGCGCGTCGTCCATGTGACGCGCGGCGGCGCAACCTTGGCCGACCATATCCGCGAGCGGTTGCCGCTGATGGCGGGTCGGTGGGACGTGGCGGTGCTGCAGGAATATAGCACGCTCGACCCCCAGCGACCGGGCAATGCCGAAACGACTGCCAATACCGCTCCCGAACTCGCGCGCCATATTGAGGCCGCCAACCCCGATGCGGCCATCTATCTGATGGCGACCTGGTCGCGCGCCGACCAAATCCATACGCTCGCAGGCCATTGGTACGGCCGACCGGTCGCCAGCATGGCAGAGGATGTGCAGCGAGCACTGGACAGGATCGACGCCACGTCGGATGCGATCGACGGCGTTATTCCGGTGGGCGCGGCGTGGAACCGCGCGATGGCGGCGGGGATCGCCGATCCCAATCCCTATGACGGGACCAGCTTCGGGCAGGTCGATCTGTGGAGTTACGACCAATATCACGCGAGCGCCGCAGGATCTTACCTGGAGGCGCTCGTCGTCTTCGGGCGCGTCACCGGCGTCGATCCGCGCACCTTGGGCGCAGGCGAAAAGGCGGCGCACGAAATTGGCCTCGATCCGCGCGTGACCGCGGCCTTGCAGCGCGTTGCCGCCGAACAGCTCCGGCTGCCCGACGGCGTAGAGCGTTAGTTCAGCGGCGCGTCAACAGCCGGGCCGTCGTTGTCGCCATATTGGCGGCGGAGTGCGACGAGGCGCTTTTTCATTTGCGCGATCTGTCGCTGCAGTTTCGGATCGTCGATCCGGTTGTGCATCTCCGACGGATCGGTCTTCAGGTCATAAAATTCCCAATTGTTGATGTCCTTGCTGTAAAAGCGGACGAGCTTGTAGCGGTCGCTTCGCACGCCATAATGCGCCCGCACCGCGTGAAAGCCGGGATATTCATAATAGTGATAATAGACGTCTTTGCGCCAGTCGGCGGGGGTGCGTCCGGCAAACAGTGCGCGGAGCGAGCGGCCCTGCAGCGTGTCGGGACCTTTGAGGCCGGCAAGCTCGAGGAAGGTCGGGGCATAGTCGACATTCTGGATCGGTGCAGCGACCCGCGTGCCGGGGCGGATATGCCCCGGATATTGGATCAGGAAGGGCGTGCGCATCGATTCTTCATAGATGAAGCGCTTGTCGAACCAACCATGCTCGCCAAGGTAAAAGCCCTGGTCGGAGGTGTAGACGACAACCGTATTCTTATCGAGGCCGCTTTCCTCCAGATAATCGAGCACCGCGCCGACGCCTTCGTCGACCGAGGCGATGGTGCCCAGATATTGCTGCATGTAGCGCTGGTATTTCCAGACCGCCAATTCGCGATCCGTCAGCTTCGCTGCGTTCATCCGGTCGTTGTCGGCTTGCATGAGCCGGTCCCATTCGGCCTGCTGCGCATGGGTCATGCGGTCGAAGCCGCCGGGCCAGCGATTGTAGCGCAATTGCGCGGTGCCCTCCGCAACCGTCATCTTGAGGTCGTGCCCCTCATACATGTCGCGGTAGATATTCATTTCCTGCGCCGCCGCCGCCGGACGTCCGGCGTAATCGTCGAAATAATTGGCCGGGACGGGAAATGTCACGCCCTGATATTTCTGCAGATGACGCAGCGCGGGCATGAAATTGCGGTGCGGCGCCTTGTGGTGAATCAGGATCGCAAAGGGCTTCGACTTGTCGCGCCCGCTCTTGAGCCATTCGAGGCTGTATTGCGTCGTCAGGTCGGTCGCATAGCCTTCGACGATGCTCCGTCCCTTGGGCGTGATGATATCGGGGTTATAATATTCCCCCTGGTCGTCGAGCACCTTCCAATCGTCGAAGCCGATGCCTTCGGGCGAATAGTTGAGGTGCCACTTGCCGAACAGCGCGGTGGCATAGCCCGCCTGCGACAGCGCGCGTGGCCACACCCAGATGCTATTGTCGAACTTGTTGCCATTCTGCTTGAAGCCGTGGGCGTTGCTTTGCCGGCCGGTCAGCAGCGTCGCGCGGCTAGGCCCGCAGAGCGAGTTGCCGACGAAACTGTTGGTGAAGATCGCGCCATTGCGGGCGATGCGGTCGATATTGGGCGTGGGCGCGAGCTTTGACACCTCCGACCCATAGGCGGAGATCGCCTGATAAGCGTGATCGTCCGACATGATGTAGACGATGTTCGGACGCTGCGGGGTCGTGCCCTTCTGGTCCTTCGCCTGCGCCGCGCCCGCCAGGATCAGCGGGACGGCGAGCGCGGCGATCGAGAGATGGTATCGCACGGACAATCTCCTTACTGCGTCAGCTCGAACTCGGTCTCCGACCCCGCGGCCGACGAGGGGCCAATCCACAGCTTGTATTTGCCGGGTTCGCTGCCCCAGCTCATGTCCTGCCGTGTGAAGGCAAGGTCGGCGTCGGTTAGGGTGAATCGCAGCGTACGCTTTTCGCCCTTCCTGAGCATGACCTTCTGAAAGCCCTTCAATTCTTTTACCGGACGCGTCACTGACCCGACGAGATCGCGGATATAGAGCTGCACGACTTCTTCGCCGTCGCGCTTGCCGCTGTTCGTCACGGTCACGGTCGCCGTCAGCGGTTCGCCCGGACGGATGCTCGCTTTACTGAGCGTCACCGGCGAATAGGTGAAGCTTGTGTAGCTGAGGCCATAGCCGAATGGATAGAGCGGGCTGTTCGGCGTGTTGAGATAGCGCGAGACATACTTCGCGCCCGGCGCGCCGAGTTCGATCGGTCGGCCTGTGTTCTTCATGTCGTAATGGATCGGCACCTGCCCGACATTGCGCGGAAAGGTGACGGGCAATTTGCCCGATGGGTTGTAATCGCCGAACAGCACATCGGCGATGGCGTGACCGCCTTGTGTTCCCGGATACCAAGCGTGCAGGATCGCATCGACATTCTCCTCGGCCCAGCCGATGCTGTTCGGACGGCCGCTCATCAACACGAGGATGATCGGTTTGCCGACCTTCTTGAGCTCTTCGAGCAGCGCCTGCTGGTTGCCGGGAAGGTCGAGCGAGGTGCGGCTTGCTGCTTCGCCGGTCATGTTCCAATGCTCGCCCATTGCGGCGATGATGACGTCGGATTTCTGCGCGAGAGCAAGGGCTTCGGCGAAACCCTCGGCCTTGCCCGCATCGTCAAAATTATAACCCGCGCCTTTGGTATAGGCGACGCTGACGCCCTTTGGCGCACGCGCCTGCAATCCTTCGAGGACCGTTACCGGGCGTGTGCGGCGATCGCCGCCGGCGGCCCAGCTTCCGATCATGTCCTCTTTGCTGTTTCCGAGCGGCCCGATGACTGCAATCGACTTGGCCGAAGCGGCGAGGGGAAGGGTATTGTCCTTGTTCTTGAGCAGCACCATCGACCGGCGCGCAACGTCGCGCGCAGCCTCTAGGAATTCGGGCTTGTAGAGCGTCGCCTTCTCGCGCGCCTCATCGGCGTAGCGATAGGGATCGTCGAACAGACCGAGGCGATATTTCATCTCGAGAATTGCCTTCACCGCGGCGTCGATGCGTGCGACGTCGACCTTGCCATCGGCGACCGATTTGGCAAGGTTTTCCATATAGACCGCGCCCTGCATGTCCATATCGACCCCGGCATTGATTGCCTGCTCGCCCGCCTGTTTGAGGTCGGCCGAATAGCCGTGCGGGACCATCTCGTTGATCGACGTGTAATCGGTTACGACAAAACCCTTGAACCCCCATTTATGACGCAGCACGTCGGTGAGGAGGTAGCGGCTGCCCGAGGCGGGGACGCCGTCGACCTCGTTGAACGAGGTCATGAACGTCGCCGCTCCGGCATCGACCGCAGCCTTGAACGGCGGCAGATAGACGTCGCGCAGCGTGCGTTCGCTGATGTCGACGGTGTGATAGTCGCGGCCCGCCTGCGCAGCGCCATAGGCGGCGAAATGCTTGGCGGTCGCAAGAATCGTGTCGGGGCGCGACAGGTCGCTGCCCTGATAACCGCGCACGCGCGCCTTGGCGATCAGGCTACCGAGATAGACGTCTTCGCCCGACCCTTCGGAAATGCGGCCCCAACGCGGGTCGCGCGCAATGTCGACCATCGGCGCGAAGGTCCAGTGAATGCCCTCTGCCGATGCTTCGAGCGCCGAAATTCGTGCTGCTTTTTCAATGGCTTGAAGGTCCCAGCTCGCCGCTTCGCCGAGCGAGATCGGGAAGATGGTGCGATGGCCGTGGATCACGTCATAGCCGAAGAGCAGCGGGATTTTGAGGCGCGTTTCTTCGACCGCGAGGCGCTGCAACTCGGTCGTATATTTGGCGGTATAGGCGTTAAAGATCGCGCCGACGCGGCCCTTTCGAATATCCTCCTTATAAGAATCGCGCATCGTTGGGCCGGTTGACTCCCAGTTGCTGGTGAGCAGGGTCAACTGGCCGATCTTCTCGTCGAGCGTCATCTTCGCCATGAGGTCGGCGACAAAGCGATCCATCTTGGGGTCAGCGCGCGTCCAGGTAGTCGAGTCCACCAGTTCGCCAGCAGTCGCGTTGGGTGCGAACTTGGCGAGTGCGGGCGTCGACACCAGCGGTGCTGCGACCAGCAGCGACACCAGCGTCAAACGGGTGAGGTTGCGCGAAATCGGCGACATGATTCGTCCTTCCCAAACAGATCTATTACAATGCCTTTGTGCCTTGGGCCGCAGAAAATGGCGACTTTTGGCGCGACGGACAAATATCGTCCGTCGATTGCACTTCCCCCTATACAGTCATCATGAAACCGGTTACAAATCAAAAAAGCAGCAACGGGATTTCCTGCGATTCGTCGCCGCGACGGTTCAAAAGCCGCGCGGGTTCGAAAGGCGAAGGCGGGGGTCCGGGGACACCGTAAGGGAGGATGCCGTGAAGTCATTTCGTCAGAGTCAGGTTCATTCTGCGCGCCCGTCGCGCGCTCGTGCGCTCGCCGCCGCATTGGCGTGGAGCAGCGCCGCTGGTGCGCTCGCCGTCGGATTTTCGGCGCCGGCCTTTGCGCAGCAGGTCAACGCATCGCTTCGTGGTACCGTCGCTGCTGAAGGTGGCGTGACGCAGGTCACGGCTGTCAATGTGAATACCGGACTGTCGCGTACCTCGACAGTCACGGCTGGTGGCGCCTATACCTTTGCCTCGCTGCCGCCGGGGACGTATCGTCTTGAACTGACGACGCCGGGCGGTGTTCGCCGTACCGACGAATTCACCTTGCTGGTCGCGCAGGATGCGGTGCTCGATTTCGATTTGTCGGCGCCCGAAATTGCGACCGGTGATGACAATGCGATCATCGTGACCGGCAGCCGCATCCGCACGATGGAAGGCGGCGAAGTCGGTCTCAATATCACGCAGCGCGAGATCGAGACGCTGCCGCAGTCGAACCGCAACTTCCTGGCGTTTGCGGATCTGGCACCGGGCGTCCAGTTCGTGACCAATGCGGCCGGGCAATCGCGTCTGCAGGGCGGCGCGCAGGACAGCCGCACCACAAACATCTTTATCGATGGCGTCGGGCAGAAGGATTACGTCCTCAAGAACGGCATCACCGGCCAGGATTCGAGCGTCGGCAACCCTTTCCCGCAGTCGGCCATCGGCGAATATCGCGTGCTCACGTCGAACTATAAGGCAGAGTTCGATCAGGTGAGTTCGGTAGCGGTCACTGCCGTAACCCGTTCGGGTACCAATGAATTCCACGGCGACGCTTTCTTCGAGTATGCTGACGAGCATCTTCGTTCGCGGCGTCCCGACGAGAAATTCAGCGGTTCACCCAATGTGCCTACAGAAATCGATGTGCCGAAGACGCCGATGCGCGACATGCAGTTCGGCGTCTCGCTGGGCGGGCCGATCATCGAGGACAAGCTGTTCTTCTTTGGCGCCTACGAAGGCAAGCGGATTGACCAGCCGCTCGACATCCAGCCGGGAAGTGCAAACAATGTCGCGAATATCCCCGCCGCATTTGCGGGTGAATTTGGCGGTTTCAGCAAGCGCTTCAACGAAGATCTGATCTTCGGCAAGCTCGACTTCACGCCCAATTCGTCGGACCTGTTCCAGGCGTCGCTCAAATATCGCCGCGAAACCGGCGACGGCATCAACTCGGGCTCGAACCTTCGTTCGACAACCATCGATCAGAATGTTACCGAATATCGCGGCCTGTTGCGCTGGGAGCATACGGCAGACAATTGGATCAACGACCTCAAGCTGACCTATGAGGACGTTAGCTGGGCGCCGACGCCGCGTACGTTCGAGAATGCGTTCCGCTACCAGGACGCCACGGGCGGCCAGATTTTCCAGACCGGCGGCGGCTCCAACTATCAGGACAAGGGGCAAAAAGGTTTTTCGTTCCAGAATGATTTCACCTGGACCGGGACCGAGCGCCACACGATCAAGGCGGGCGTGAAGGCGAAGTGGGTCAAGCTCAATTCGCTGCAGCTCAACCTCTTCAATCCGGTGTTCACCTATAACACGATGTACAATGGGGCGACGTGGAACGACACGATCCCCTATCAGGTTCAGTTCGGTTTCGATTCAGGCCTCGGCGGCAACCCGGTGGTCAAATCGAAAAACTTCCAGCTCGGCCTCTATGTCCAGGACGATTGGGAAGTGACCGATCGGCTTACGCTGAACGTGGGCTTGCGTTGGGACTATGACCGCACGCCCGCATTCGTGAATTTCGTACATTCGGCGCAGGCGTTGGCCGCTGTTTCGGCGGCCAATTATCCTAACCTCGTCAACGCCGATTATGACATCAACGACTTCATATCGACTGGCAGCGAACGCAAGACCTTCACGGGCGCCTTCCAGCCGCGTATCGGCTTCACTTATGAAATCGATCCCGAAAGCCAGTTCGTTCTGTTCGGCGGTTTCGGACGCTCGTACGACCGCAACCAGTTCGACTTCATCCAGCAGGAAACGAGCGTCGGCGGGTTTACGACGCGCACCTTCCGCTTCCAGGTGCCGGGCGATACGCGCAACAACTGCACACCGTCGCCGACTTGCGTACCCTGGGATCCGATTTATTTGACCGAGGCTGGCCGCCAGCAGCTGGTGGCGTCGGTCGGTTCGCAAGGCGGTGCCGAACTTCGCTTCATCGATAATGATCTGAAGGTCCCCTATTCGGACCAGTTCAGCCTCGGCCTGCGCCGTCAGTTCGGCCTCCTCAACGCGGAAATCGGCTATACGCACATCGAAAGCCATGATGGCTTTGCGTGGCTCCTCGGCAACCGTCGTCCCGACGGCAGCTTCTTTGCGCCGGCACCGACGCCGCAGAGTTCGCCGTTCGGCAATGCGCCTCCGGGACGCGGAAGCATCATCATCGGTACGAACGGAATCGAGACAAGCGCCGACTCGGCCTATATCAAGCTGGTGAAGCGCTATACGCAAAGCTCGCCGTGGAACATCACGGCGACCTATACCTTCACCGAGGCCGAAGAAAATCGCGCGTTCGGCGAAACTTTCTCGCTCGATTTTCCGTCGATCGAAGATTATCCGGTGCTCCGTTCGTCGGGCGTTTCCCGCCACCGTTTCGTAACGGCGGGCGCGGTCGATCTTCCATTGGGCTTCACCCTGTCGAGCAAACTCACGCTTGCGTCGCCGCCCTATCTGAAGGGCTTCACCAACGACCCTGTCACCGGCGAGCGCCGGATCGTCGGGACGTTCGGCAATAACAAAAAGCCGTTCATCGTCGGCGACATCTGGGCGATCCGTCAGCTAGACCTCGCGTTGACCAAATATGTGGGCCTGCCGTTCCTGAGCCAGGATTCGCGCATTCGCCTCCGCGTCGACGTGTTCAACGTGCTCAACGAAAAGAATTACGTGAATTACAACGGCAACGCGAACGACAATAATCCCAACGACGTCAACGGATCTTTCGGCGATATCTCGAATTTCGGTACAGGCGGTTACCCGCCGCGGACGTTCAAATTCTCGGTCGGCTTCTCGTTCTAACCGATCTAACATCGGCGCCGGTCACATTCCTCCCGTGACCGGCGCCTTTTCTTTTGGAGTTACAGATGGTCTCTCGGCTCGGGTCATTCGCCTTGCCCCTTCTGGCGCTTACTGCAGCCTGTTCAACCACGCCGCCGCCAGCGGTTTTGCCCGATACAGCGTCGGACACGCTCCCACCGATCAGCGAGGCGGCTTTTTCGGAAGAGTTGACCGAACGCACCTTCCGCTATTTCTGGGATACGACCGACACCCAGCGCTGCCTCGCGCCCGATCGCTGGCCGAGCAATCCCTTTTCGAGCATCGCGGCGACCGGCTTTGCGCTCACCGCCTATGGCATCGGAGCCGAGCGCGGCTACGTCAGCCGCGACGAAGCCGCAGCGCGCACGCGCGACTGCCTGCGCTTTTACTGGCAAGCTCCGCAGGGGCCCGCCGTTTCCGGCGTGACCGGCCACAAGGGCTTTTTCTATCATTTCCTCAACAGCGAAGACGGGACGCGGCGCGGCAAGACCGAGCTGTCGACGGTCGATACATCGCTGCTCCTCGGCGGCGTGCTTTTTGCGCAAAGCTATTTCGACCGCGCCACGCCGGTCGAGGCCGAGATCCGCGACCTGGCGGAAAAAATTTACCGCCGCGTCGACTGGACCTTCGTCCAGCGCGGTAACAGTAGCATCGCCTCGCGCAACGGCGGCGGTCCCAAGTCGATTGCGATGGGCTGGTATCCCGAGCGCGGCGAGGGCGGCGACTTCGGCACGCACGACTGGGTCGGCTATAACGAAGGGATGCTCGTCTATATTCTCGCGCTCGGGTCGCCGACGCACCCCGTCGACACGGATGCGTGGGACAAGGGATGGGCGGCCAATCTCGAAAAGGATTGGGCCCCCTATTATGGCTACGAACATCTGCAGTTCGAACCGCTGTTCGGGCATCAGTACAGCCATGTCTGGGTCGATTTCCGCGGCATTCGCGACGGGTTCATGCGCAAGAAGGGCATCGACTATTTCGAGAACAGCCGCCGCGCGACGCTGTCGCAGCGCGCTTATGGCGCCGACAATCCCAACAAGTGGAAGGACTATAGCGCCGATATCTGGGGCTGGACCGCGTCGGACGGACCCGGCTATTCCGAGGACCAGTTCAGCGTCAACGGAACGCCGCGCAGCTTCAACGGCTATATGGCGCGCGGCGTGAGCGAGCATCGCGTCGTTGACGACGGGACGATTGTTCCCACCGCGGCGGGCGGGTCGATCCCCTTTGCGCCGGAAGTGACGATACCCGCTCTGATGGCGATGCGTTCCAAATATGGCGCGCGGCTCTATACCCGCTATGGGTTCAAGGACGCGATCAATCCCAGCTTCACCTTCACTGAATTCCCCTCGCGCTCGGGCGAGGTCGACGCGCAAAAGGGATGGGTCGCGGGCGATTACATCGGCATCGACCAGGGACCGATCCTCGCGATGATGGAAAACCATCGCAGCGGCCTCGTGTGGAAAGTGATGCGCAAGAACCCGCATATCCAGCGCGGGTTGAAGCGCATCGGCTTCACCGGCGGATGGCTCGACGACGCCAAATAGTCCGCAAAATTTGTCACTCTCCTCCTGCCGCCCGCGTCGCTGCCTGACGCGGGCGGTTCTTTTTCAGGGGGCGGCGGTCAGCGTCCATTCGACGCGGTCCTCGACCTTGCCGTCTATAAAGGTCGCGCTGGCGGTCGCGACATTGCTACCGGATGCAAGCGTGACGCCTTCGAGCGTGCAAATGCGGTCGACGCACGGAACCTCGCCGAGCGGCGCGCCGTTGAGCGTCAGCGTGACGCGGTCGGCATTGCTATAGACCTTGATCTTCGTCTTCGGCTCGGTGCGCTCGGTCCAGCGGCGGCTTGTGATGTGGACGACCGGCTCCGGCGACCATTGGGCTTTGTAATAGAAGAAGACGTCCTTCTTTACCTTGCGATCGAAGGTCACGAGGCCCTTGTCGTTGATGTCGGTCGCGTCGCCCTCCTGCCGAATTTTCGACGAAAAATCGAACATGTTCCAGATCCAGTTCGCCCACAAATAGGGGCGGTCGCGCAGTTGCGGCCAGCTTTGCTCGTGAATCCAGGATTCAAACTCTTCGGGGTGCGGACGGCCCGCGGTCTTGATCTTGAACGTTTCGGGGGTCTCGACATGCTGCGAGGTGGCGCCGCCCGCGCCATATTCGCTGACTGACAGCGGGACGTGCGGATAACGCGCGTGGAGGGCGTCGAGATGCGGTCCAAGGTCGGCTGGTTTGCCGTAATACCAGCCGAAATAGCGGTTATAGCCCATCAGGTCGGCTTCCCCGGTGAGCGGCGGCAGATAGGGCGCCTTATCGCCCGGCGTCTCCTCGCAGCAATCGGCGATCACCGTCGGGCGCGTCGGGTCTTCGGCGTGGGTCAGCGCGTTGAGTTCGCGCAGCAGCGGGCGCGCGTCGGCCTTGGGACCGAGGCGGTTGAAAGCGAGGTCGATGTCGACCTCGTTCCCGATACCCCAGGTGATGACCGAGGGATGGTTGTAATTCTGGCGTATCAGCTCGAGCATCTGCTGCCGCGCATTGGCCACGAGTTCGGGCGAAGCCGGGGCGTCGGTGAAGGAGACGGCATTGACGAACGGCAGTTCGGCCCAAACGGTCATGCCGTATCGATCGGCGAGTTCGAACCACAGCGGCGCATGCTGATAGTGCGCGAAACGCACGGTGTTCGCGCCCATTTCGGCGATCAGCTCCATGTCGCGCTCATGATCCTCGGGATCGAGTGCCCAGCCCTTGCCGAGATAATCCTGATGGCGTGATACGCCGTGGAGCGCGACGTGGCGGCCGTTGAGGAAGAAACCCTTGTCGGGATCGATGCGAAATTCGCGAAAGCCCACGGGAACGGTCACGCTGTCGACCGCGCCGCTGCGTTCGACGAGCTGCGCTTCTAGGCGGTAGAGATAGGGATCGGCGCGGCCGTTCCAGCGGCGCGGCGCCGCAACCGACAGCGTTTGCTGCGCTTCCGTCTGCCCGGCGGCGAGCGGGGTCGTCGCTTCGGCGACCGTGGTGCCATCGGCGTTGCGAAGAATGGTGACGAGGCTCTGCGCCGACGTCGTTCCCGCCAGACGTGCGCGGACCGACAGTGTGGCGCTGCCATCGGCAGCGAAGCGCGGGGTCGCATAGACGCCGGGGCCGCCATAATCGTCGAGCGCGAAATGGCTCGGTGCGACATGAAGCAGGCGCGCCGGGCGATAGATGCCGCCGTGGATGAAGAAGTCGCCGTTGAGCGGATTGACATGCTCGGTGCTGCTGCCCGGCTTTGGCGCATTATTGTCGGCCCGCAGAACGAGCGTGTTGACGCCGCTCGGATCGAGCAGGTCGGTGAGGTCGAGGCGGAAGCGCGAAAAGGCGCCCGCGTGACGTCCGGCATGGCGACCATTGACCCAGACGTCGGCGATGTTGCCCACCGCGTCGAACTCGATAACATGGCGCTTTCCGGCGGGAAGCGCCGCGCCGTCGATGCGGAGCCGGTACCAGCCAAGCCCTTGGCGATTGTCGGTCGCCTCGGTCCTCCCGATGCGATATTCGCCGAGGCGGTTCCATGTGTGGGGGAGCTGGACGGCTTCCCACGCAGTGTCGGGCAGGGCGAACGCAGCGTCGGGGGTTAGCGCGTTGTCGAAACGGAACTGCCAGCCGGCCGACAGCTCGGTCGCGGTGCGCGTTTCGGCGGGCGGGCGCGGCAGGCTGGTGGGCGGCGCGGCGGTGCAGGCGGCGAGCGCCGTCGCGATTGCGGGGGCTAGAAAGCGTTTCATCTCAGCAATCCTTGCCGATGCACAGGTCGGCGAGCACAGGGTAATGGTCGGATGGCAGCTTGCCGCCGGTCTGGTCGCTGAGCGTCGCGTGGCGGAGCACGGTGATGCCGCCACCGACGAAAATATGGTCGATGGGATGGTCGGTGAGGTGGGTGATCTGGAAGTTGGTGAAGGTGCCGCGTGGGCCGTAGTGGGGGGTGCGGCTGAGGGGGAGGGTGTCGCGGAGCGTGGCGCCTGCGATGAGCGCAGTATAGGGCGGGCTGCCGGTCGGGCTGTTGAAGTCGCCGAGCAGGACAACCGCGTCGCCTTCGCGGCGGAAATTGTCGATCCACTGCACGAGCTGCCGCGCGCTTTCGAGTTTGGCGACCGCGCCGACATGATCGAAATGGGTGTTCACGACAAGAAACTGCCGCCTTGTCCGCCGGCTTTCGAGGCGCGCCCAGGTTGCGATGCGCGGGTAGGCGGCGTCCCAGGCCTTGCCGGGAACATCGGGGGTCGGCGAAAGCCAGAAGGTCCCCGATGCGCGCAGCGCATAGCGGTCGCGCCGAAAGCCGAGCGGCGAATATTCGCCCTTGTCGTGGCCATCGTCGCGCGCGACGCCGACCCAGGCATAGGCGGGAAGGTCGGCCTCGACCTCGCGCTTCTGCCCCGGCAGCACTTCCTGCATCCCGACAAAATCGGGAGCGTGATAGGCGACGAGCGCGGTGACGGCATGGCGCCGGTGGACCCACGCGTTGTCGCCGTCGGACGCAATGTCGAGACGGATGTTGAAGGTCATCGCGCTGAAGCGCTCGGCGCGCTCCTTCGCCACCGCGGGCAGCGCGAGCAATGCCGCCAGCAGGAGAACGAGCCAGCGCATCAGCCGAGGTTCGCGCCGTTGCTCGCGATCACCTCGCTGTAGAAGCGCGCGCTGCGCTTTGGCGTGCGGACCTGCGTTTCATAATCGACATGGACGATGCCGAAACGCTTCGAATAGCCGAGCGACCATTCGAGATTGTCCATGAGCGACCACGCCATATAGCCGCGCACATCGACGCCGCGGCGGATCGCCTCGCCGATCGCGGCGATGTGCGTGCGCAGATAGTCGGCGCGCAGCGGATCGTCGATGCCGTCGGGCCCCGCGACCGGCGGGTCATAGAAGGCGGCGCCATTTTCGGTGATGTAGAGCGGTATGTTGCCGTAAATGTCGCGGAACCAGACGAGCATGTCGGTGAGCGCGGGAGGATGGACTTCCCAGTCGGTCGTCGTGTGCGTCGCCACCTGTTTGACCGGCGAGGCACGCAGCGGCCACTGGTTCGGATCGTGGCGCACGACGTTGCGCGTGTAATAGTTGATCCCGATGAAATCGACCGGCTGACAGATCAGCGTGAAATCGTCGGCCGGCCATTCGGGCCAGGCTTCGCCGAAGATTTCAGCCATTTCCTTCGGATAACGCCCCTTGAGCGCCGGATCGAGATATTGCCGGTTCATATAGGCTTCGGCGCGTGCGGTCGCGGCGCGGTCCTCGGCGCTGTCGCTTGCCGGATATTTGGGTTCGATGTTGACGACGAGCCCGATTTCGTGCGCGCCCTCGGCCCGGTAGGCGGCGACCGCGGCGCCGTGGGCGCGCATCAGATTGTGGCTGGCGATCGGCGCCTCGAACATGTTGCGGTGCCCCGGCGCGAGTGCGCCGTGGAGATAGCCGCCGTCGGTGATGACCCAGGGTTCGTTGAGCGTCACCCATTTCTTCACGCGCCCGTCGAGCGCGCGGTACATGGTGGCGGCATATTCTGCGAACCAGTCGGCGCTGTCGCGGTTGAGCCAGCCGCCGCGATCGTCGAGCGCGACGGGCAGATCCCAATGGTGGAGCGTCAACAGCGGCTCGATGCCCTGTTCGAGCAGCGCATCGACGAGGCGCTTGTAGAAATCGAGCCCCGGGTCGTTCACGCGTCCTACGCCCTCGGGCAGCACGCGGCCCCAATTGACGCTGAAGCGATAGGCCTGAAGCCCCAGTTCCTTCATCAGCGCGACGTCGGATTCCATGCGGTTATAATGATCGCACGCGACGTCGCCCGTATCGCCGGGCGAGGCCATCAGGCGCGGATCGTGGCTGAAACGTTGCCAGATGCTCGCGCCAGCGCCGTCGGCGAGGGGCGATCCTTCGATCTGATAGGCCGCGGTCGCGGCGCCCCAGAGGAAATTGTCGGGGAAAGGAGAAGAAGTCATTTTTTGTCCTTGGTCTGCGGAAGACGGTGCGAGAGGAGCCACAGGTAGAGCGAGGGATCGCCATAGGCGGGGTCCCACGCATTGTGGCCGAGGTCGGGGTAGATGGTCAGGCGAGCGGTCAGCCCGCCGCACGCACGGATTGCGCGCTGCATCGCGAAGCTGCCTTCGGGCTTCACCACGTCGTCGCGGTCGCCGTGGAAGGCCCACACGGGCTTGTCCTTGAGCGCGCAGGCAGTCGATGTGTCGCCATAGCCCGCGACCGGCGCGACCGCAGCGAAACGGCCGGGATCGGCCATCGCCCAGCGCCAGCTTGCGTGACCGCCGCGGCTGAGGCCGGTCAGATAGATGCGGCCGCGGTCGATGCGCAGCGTCTTCGTCACATGGTCGAGCAGCGCATCGAGCCTGGCGACATCCCAATCCTGATCGGCGCCGAGCAGCGGCGAAACGGTGACGAAGGGAAAATCGGGATTGCGGTCTGCGATCTTGGGCGGGCCGTGAACCTTGACCTTGGCGACATCGTCGCCGCGCTCGCCCGAGCCGTGGAGGAAAATCAGCAGCGGCCATTTCGCCGCCTTGTCCGCCGAATAGCCGCGCGGGAGAAAGAGCTGATAGGGATAATTGCCCTCTGCAATCGCGGGCTGGGGATGCTGGCCGTCGACGGCCGGCTGCGCGATTGCGGGCGACGCCGCCGCCAGCGCCAGCGCACCGAGGATGAGAGCGAGGGGCGTTCGGAAAAGGGAAGTTGGTCGGGTCATAATCATCCTTTGACACTCCCGGTCAGGAGGCCGCTGAGGTAGAAGCGCTGGAGCGCGAGAAAGAGGATGAGCACAGGCAGGGTCGTGACGACCGAACCCGCCATCATCAATTCATTGTCCTGCACATGCTCGCGGCTCATCGCGGCGAGCGCGACGGGGAGCGTGTAGAGATCCTGGTCCGACAGGATGATCAGCGGCCACATGAAGTCGTTCCAGCTGCCGAGAAAGACGAACAGCGCGAGCGTGACGACGATCGGCGTGAGGATCGGCAGGACGATGCGGCGCAGTATCTGCGCCTCGCTCGCGCCGTCGATACGCGCGGCTTCGAGCATTTCGTCGGGGATCGACAGGCAATATTGGCGGACGAGGAAAATGCCGAATATCCCCGCGAGCCACGGAATGAGCGCGCCGGCATAGCTGTTGACGAGCCCCATCGCCTTGAGCTCGAGAAAAAGCGGCAGCATCCCGATCTGTCCCGGCACGACAAGCGCCGCGACGAGCAGGCGGAAGATCGCGTCGCGCCCGCGGAAGCGCAGCTTTGCAAAGGCGTAGCCCGCAGGGATGGTGAAAAGCAGCGCGAGCAGCGTCGCGAGCGTCGAGACGAGCAGGCTGTTCGCGAGGAAACGGCCGACGCCGAAGCTGTCGAAGAGCATCCGGTAATTGTCGAGGCCGGGCGCCGCCGGGAGCAGGGGCGGAGGAAACTGCGCCGCCTCTCCGCGTGCCATGAAACTGACCGACAGCATCCACAGCAAGGGCGCGATCGTCAGCAGCGCGACGAGCGCGGCGGCCAGCGTGACGGCGGTGCGGCGCACGTTCATATTGCCCCTCCGCGCTTGGCGAAGTGGAGCTGGACGAAGGTCACCGCGAGGATGCAGAGAAAGAGGATGAAGGCGACCGCGGCGCCCGAGCCGAGGTTCCACCATTTGAAGCCCTCTTCATACATGAAATAGAGGACGGTGACGGTCGACTGGGCAGGACCGCCCTGCGTGATCACATAGGGTTCGGCGAAAAGCTGGAACATCGCGGCGACGGTCAGCACCGATACGAGCAGCACCGTTGGCGCAATGGCGGGAAGGGTGACGTGGCGCAGCCGCATGAACCATCCCGCGCCGTCGAGCCGTGCCGCCTCGTCAAGCTCGCGCGGCACCGTCTGCAGCGCGGCGAGGAAGATGATCATGCTGTAGCCGAAGGTTTTCCACCCGACGAACAGCAGGATCGCGGGGAGCGATGCGGTCGGGCTGCCGAGCCAGTCGATCGGCCCGACGCCGAACAAGGACAGCAGGTAATTGACGAGCCCGTAGCGCGTGTGGAGCAGGTAGCGCCATACGACCGCGGTCGCGACGAGCGTCGTGACATAGGGCGCGAACAGCGCGACGCGCCAAAGGGGACGCCATTTCAGCCAGTGCGAATTGACGAGGATCGCCGCCAGCAGCGACAGCGCGACAACGAACGGGGTGCCGACGACGACGAAGAGCAGGCTGTTCGTCATCGCTTTCCAGAAAAGCGGGTTTTCGACGAGCCGCTCGTAATTCTGCAAGCCGACGAAGCGCAGGTTCGAAATGTCGGCGAGCGCGTAAATGTCGAAATCGGTGAAGCTAAGCACGAGCGACGCCGCCGCCGGCAGGAAAAAGAAAAGCGCGATCGCGGCGAGCGCGGGCGCGCTCATCATGCGCCCCGCGCGCGCCTCGCGAGCGGTTCCCGCGACGCTCATGCCGCGCGCGCCTTGTCCAGCATCCAGCGCCGCTTTTCGAGCAGCCGGTCGGCGCGCGCGTCGATCTCTCGCGCCGCCTGATCGACGCTGAACTGGCCGCGCACCATGCGCTCGGCGACGACCTGCATCTCGGTGACGATACGTTCCCATTCGGGAACCTTGGGCACGGCGGTCGCGCGGTCGAGCTGCGCGGCAAAAGGCGCGACGATCGGATCGCGCGCGAGACCTGCTTGCTGCCACACCGAGCGGCGCGCCGGAAGGTTGCCGGTGAGCCGGTGGAAGCGCAGCTGCGTTTCGGGGGCAAGAAGCCGCCCGACAAGATCCCATGCGACCGAACTGTTGCCGTTCCCGGCGAAGACGACGAGGCTGGACCCGCCCGGCGCCGCCGATCCGATGCCGTCGGGGCCGGGGTTGGGGGCGGTCGCCCATTTGTCCTGCATCGCGGGCGCAAGGCGGCTGCGCAGATCGCCGATCGTCCACGGGCCCGAGGTGAAAATGCTGAACCAGCCGCGCGCGAACTCGTTCCAGATGTTCGATACCTGCGCCGCGGTGACGACGGGCGCGAGTCCCTCGTCGAACAGCGATCTGTAGAAGGCGAGCGCCGCCTTGAACTCGGGGTCGGAAAAGGCGCCGCGCGTGCCTTCGTCGCGGAGCAGCCGCGCGCCCGACGACAGCGCGATGGTGAGCAATTGCTCGAATTCGTTGAGCGGGAGCAGCAGCGCATAATTGCCGTCGCCCGCGATGCGCTTGACGTCGTGCAACGCCCGCTTCCACGCGTCCCATTCGAGCGGTGGCGCGGCATGGCCGGCGCGCGCGAACATGTCCTTGCGATAGAATTGCAGCCGCGTGTCGACATACCAGGGGATCGCCCACGCCTGTCCGTCGATGCGATTGGTGTCGACCACGGCGGCGAACTGGTCGGCGAGCAGCGGTTCGGCGGCGGCGGGAACGGGGGCGATGGCGCCGATTGCCGCCATCTCGGCGATCCAGCTGTTGCCGACCTGGCCGACAGCGGGAAGCGAGCCGCCCGCAAAGCCGGTGAGCAGCTTGGCATGCGCGGCGCTCCACGGCAGCGCCTGGACGCGGATCGGCGGGGCGTCGGCGGGCCAGTCGAGCGCGGCGACCAGATCGGGAAGGCTTGCTGCTTCATTGCCCATCGCCCAGACGGTGAGCGCGTCGTCGCCGCGCGCGCCGCAGCCGGCGAGCGCGCCCGTCAGAGGCAGCGCAGCGAGCGCGCCCGTCATCTGGCGCCGCGTCACCTGCATGGGAGCGAGGGCGCGGAGACAATCATGGCTGGACCGCACTCCCGGCCAGCGCCGACGCGGGGCGCGCTGTCGTGCCGCGTGCGATCAACGCCGGAGTCAGCACTGTCGAACTCGACGCACCGAGCGTCTCGCCACGCAGCATGCGGAGAAGCATCATCATGCCCGTCGAGCCGAGCTGGTCGATATGCACCTGCATCGTCGTGAGCGTCGGGCTGACATGGCGGGCGAGCGGGATGTCGTCGAAGCCCCCGACGAGGATGTCGGCGGGCACTTTTTTGCCCGTTTCGCCGAGCTGCATGATGCAGCCGACCGCCATCAGGTCGTTCGCGGCAAAGACGGCGTCGACGGGCATCTGCCCCTGCGCGAGCAGGCGCGCCGCCTCCATCCCGGCCTCTTCGGAAAAGTCGCCGGGCAGGATCACCGGACTGCGCTCGCCGGCGATCCTCGCCATCGCATCGACGAAACCGCGCTGGCGGTCGCGTGCGTCGCGGTTGTGCTTGGGGCCTGCAATGTGCACGACGTGCCGCGCGCCCTGCGCGAGCAGCGCCTCGGTCATCACATAGGCGCCGCGATAATTGTCGACGGCGACATAGGGGATGTCGAGCGAGCTCGCCTCATAGTTGAGCAGAACGGTCGGCAGCGCGGGGTCGAGGTGGCCCGCAAGCGTTTCGGGCTTGAGCTCGGGCGGCATCACGAGCAGCCCGTCGACGCGCCCGCGCATCGACGCGATCGCGGCGGCAGTCTCGTGCGCGCTGCCGTGCATGTTGCCGAGCAGCAGGTGCATCCCCGATTCATGCGCGACAAGGTCGATGCCGCGGATAATTTCGGAGAAGAATTCGCCGAACAGGTCGGGCAGGATGACGCCGACGGTGTCGGTCTTGCGCCGTGTCAGGCTGCGCGCGCCGCTGTGGGGAACGAAATTGAGCTTCTTGACCGCCGCCATCACCGCGGCGCGGGTCGGCGCCGTGACATTGCCCAAGCCGTTGATTGCGCGCGATGCGGTCGCGACCGATACGCCCGCTTCGCGCGCGACATCCCTTAACGTTGCCATGACGACGGCCCCCTCTTCCCCGATCGGCGCCGGACCGCGATTGCGACTCCCGTTTTCGAATGGAGTCCGGGCGCGAAAAGTCGCTCATGGTAACCGGTTACAGGGGGGTGTGGCAAGGTCATTCCGCGCGCCCTCGCACACAGGAATTGCCTTGCACATCAAAGAGGTGGAGGCGGTCGGCGGGAAGCCGGGCCATGAGGGCCTGACCTTCGGCGAGATTGCCGTCGTCGCGGAGCTGGCATGCGAGCGGTTCGAGCCCGTCGCGGCGCAGATGAACGGTAGCGAGGCCGCCGAGGCGCTCGACGAATGCGATGGTGAAAGCGAACGCGTCGGGAGCCTCGCCAACGTCGATGTCCTCGGGCCGGATGCCGACCGAGAGCGGCGTTCCGGCAGCAGGCGGTGCGGCGAGCGTGGGGAGCGCGATGCGCTGGCCGTCGGCGAGCGTCGCCGCGCCCTCGCCGGTTGCGGTGGCGGCAAGGATGTTCATCCGCGGCGAACCAAGGAATTGCGCGACGAAGAGATTGGCCGGCCGCTCGTAAAGCTCGCGCGGCGGGCCGACCTGCTCGATCCGGCCGTCGCGCAGCACGATGATGCGGTCGGCGAGCGTCATCGCCTCGACCTGGTCGTGCGTGACATAGAGCGTCGTTGTTCCGAGCGCGCGGTGCAGCTCGGCGAACTCGTATCGCATCCGCACGCGCAGGTCGGCGTCGAGGTTCGAAAGCGGCTCGTCGAAAAGGAAGAGTTGCGGTGCGCGGACGATGGCGCGGCCGATGGCGACGCGCTGGCGCTGGCCGCCCGAAAGCGCGGCGGGCTTGCGGTCGAGCAGTTCTTCGATGTTGAGGATCGCGGCGGCGCGGCGCACCGCTTCGTCGATCGCGCGCTTGTCGGCCTTTGCGATGCGGAGCGCGAAGGCCATATTTTCGCGCACGGTGAGGTGCGGGTAGAGCGCATAGGATTGGAAGACCATCGCGATCCCGCGTTCGGACGGGGCGAGGGCGGTGACGTCGCGCTCGCCGATGGCGATGCTGCCGCCGTCGATGTCCTCGAGCCCAGCAACGGCGCGCAGCAGCGTCGATTTGCCGCAGCCCGAAGGGCCGACGATCACCGCAAACTCGCCGTCGGCGACGTCGATGGAGACGCCCTTCAGGACTTCGGTGTCGCCGAAGCTCTTGCGCGCATCGCGGATCGACAGTCCGGCCATCTCAGCTTCCCCCTCTCACGCCGCCCGGCGGCTCGCGGTCAATGGACCGTGATCGCGGCCGCCGCACCCTGCACGCGCGCGCGGCCCGCCGCGAGGGCGAATCCGCACAGCACCGCATAGCAGAGGGCCGGGAGAATGAAGGCCGTCGCATAGCCGAGCGCGTCGGAGAGATTGCCGACGAGGAAGGGGATGGCCGCGCCGCCGACGATCGCGGTGCAGAGCAGCCCCGACGTCGCCTCGGCGCGCGCGGTCGAGCGTTCGAGCGTGAGGGTGAAGATCACGGGGAACATGATCGAGTTGAACAGGCCGATGCCCAGCGCGACGAAGCCCGCGCCGACACCGCCGACGAGCACGACATAGAGGCACATCAGGACGGCCGCCGCGGTGAAGACGACGAGAAGTTTCGCGGCCGAGACGCGCGCGAGCAGCACCGACCCGATCGCGCGACCGACCATCGCGCCGCCCCAGTAAAAGGCGACGGCCTTGCCCGCTTCCTGCAGCGACACGCCCGCGACGCCGTCGCTGCCCATCGCAAAGCCGAGCAGCGGCACGCCGAAAGCGGCATCGGACTGGCCCCAGACTGCATCGCTGTTGAGGAACAGCGCCATCTGCGTGCCGATCGCGACCTCGGCGCCGACATAAAGGAAGATGGCGAGCGCGCCGAGCAGCGCCCAACGCGACGACAGCGCCTCGCGGATCAGTTCGCCCATGCCGGCGCGCGCGGCCACGGGGGCAGGGGGCACGGCCTCGTTGACGATCCGACGGGCAACCCAGAAGAAAAGGATGAGCGCGATGATGAGGCCGCAGATCCAGAAATAGGCCGAATCGATCCCCGCAAGCGCCTGGTCGCGCACCGCGTCGCTGATCGCGACGCCGTCCTTGACCTCGACCCCTTCGAGGAAGAGGTGCGCGCCGATCAGCGGGCCGAGGAAGGTGCCGAACGAATTGAAAGTCTGGCTGAAGGTCAGGCGGAAATGGCTGCGCGCGGGATCCCCGAGCGCCGCGGCGAGCGGGTTGGCGGCGACCTGGAGGATGGTGATGCCGCTCGCGAGCATGAAGAGCCCCGCGAGGACGAGCGGATAGACCGCAAGATTGGCCGCCGCGAGCATGACGAGGCAGCCCGCGACCATCGTTACCAGCGCGGTGAGGATCGACGGGACCGAATGAAAACGCGCGATCAGCGCCGCTGCGGGAAAGGACATCAGGCCATAGGCGATGAAAAAGGCCGATGCCGATAGCTGCGCCTCGGCATCGCTGAGCGTGAAAATGCCTTTGACCGCGGCGACCAGCGGGTCGATCAACGAGGTGATGAAGCCCCAGGCAAAGAAGAGCACGGTAACAGCGGCAAAAGCCGCGACGGCGGTCGAGCGGCCCGTTGCGGGCGCCGATGCCTGATGGGGCTCGTTCATGGAAAATCCTCTTCCCGGACAATTGTTATGACGACGATGTAACCGCCACCGTTGAACTATGCAACCGGTTACATCGGGGCTGCGACGCAAGGTCGTACTCCTGCCCAGGCGGCGCGTAAAATAAAGAATCATGCCCCACTGGCGCGCATGGCCGCGACTGGTTACATGGGCCGCCACCGAACGAATCGCGTGTGCCGTTCCGCCGCATCCGGGACAGGCGCCGCCCGCACCAGAAAGTGGCCCCTATGGAAATCTCGACCGGTCTGACATTCGACGACGTGTTGCTGGTGCCCGGCCCGTCGGACATGCTGCCGTCGGACGCCAACCTGTCCACCCGGCTGACGAGCGAGATCAGCCTGAATATCCCGATCCTGTCGTCGGCAATGGACACGGTGACCGAGGCCGACATGGCAATCCTGATGGCGCAGATCGGCGGCCTTGGCGTGCTCCACCGCAACATGACGGTCGAGGAGCAGGCGGCGGCGGTGCGGCAGGTGAAGCGCTTTGAAAGCGGGATGATCGTCAACCCGATCACGATTACACCCGACGCGCCGCTGTCCTATGCAACCGCGCTGATGGACCAGCACAAGATTTCGGGCATCCCGGTCGTCGAACCGGGCGGCAAGCTGGTCGGCATATTGACCCACCGCGACGTCCGCTTTGCCGACAATCCGGGCCAGCCGGTGCGCGAGTTGATGACCGCAGACAATCTGGCGACGGTACGCCCGGGGGTCGGGCAGGACGAGGCGCGCAAGCTGCTCCACCAGCGGCGCATCGAAAAACTGCTCGTCGTCGACGACGATTATCATTGTATCGGCCTTATCACCGTCAAGGACATGGAAAAGGCGGTCAATTTCCCCGACGCGACCAAGGATGCGAGCGCGCGCCTGCGCGTCGCGGCGGCGACGAACACGGGCGACACGGGCATCGAACGCGCCGAGGCGCTGCTCGACGCCGAGTGCGACCTGATTGTCGTCGATACCGCGCACGGCCACAGCAAGATGGTCGGCGAGACCGTCGAGCGGATCAAGAAATTGTCGAACCGCGTGCAGGTTATGGCGGGCAATGTCGCGACCGGCGATGCGACGCGCGCGCTGATCGACCGCGGTGCCGACGGCATCAAGGTCGGTATCGGGCCGGGATCGATCTGCACCACGCGGGTCGTCGCGGGCGTCGGCGTGCCGCAGCTTACCGCAATCCTCGACAGCGTCGATGTCGCGGCGAAACAGGGCGTTCCGGTCGTTGCCGACGGCGGGCTGCGCACTTCGGGCGATATTGCCAAGGCGCTGGCGGCTGGCGCGTCGAGCGTGATGGTCGGCTCGCTGCTCGCGGGCACCGCCGAGGCGCCGGGCGAAACCTTCCTGTTCCAGGGGCGCACCTATAAAAGCTATCGCGGCATGGGCAGCGTCGGCGCGATGGCGCGGGGGTCGGCCGACCGCTATTTCCAGCAGGACATCAAGGACCAGATGAAGCTCGTCCCCGAAGGGATCGAGGGGCAGGTGCCGTTCAAGGGTGCGGCGAAGGATGTGATCCACCAGCTCGTCGGCGGGGTGAAGGCGGCGATGGGCTATACCGGCAGCCGCACACTCGCCGATTTTCGTGAGCGGGCGAAATTCGTGCGCATCACCAACGCCGGACTGCGCGAAAGCCATGTCCACGATGTTGCGATCACGCGCGAGGCGCCGAATTATCCGGCGGGTTGAGCGACGCTGGATACGCAATCGACGGTCGTCATTGCGAGCGCAGCGAAGCAATCTCCCGCTGGCCATCGTGCAGCCTCGATAGCTGGAGATTGCGTCGTCGCTGCGCTCCTCGCAATGACGGAGTAGGAAGGATGCCATGACCCCCGCCGCGCGCGTCCAGACGGCCATCGAAATCCTCGACGCCATTGCCGTCGCCGCGCGCGAGGGCGGGGCGCCGGCCGATGCGATTTTCGCGGAGGCCATGCGCGCGCGCCGCTATGCCGGGTCGAAGGACCGCCGCGCGATCCGCGCGCATGTCTATGACGCGATCCGTGCCGTGCGGTCGGCCCCGCCATCGGGTCGCGCCGCGATGCTCGCGCTTGCCGACGGCGATCCTGCGCTCGCGGCGCTTTTCGACGGGTCGCCCTATGGGCCTGCGCCGATCCGCCCCGACGAGGAGCGCGCGGAAACGGGGCTGGCGCCGCCGGCGCTGGCGGGTCTGTTCGACCCGCTTGCGGGTGAAGACGAGCAGGCTGCGATGCTGGCGCGCGCGCCGCTCGACCTGCGCGCCAACCGGATCAAGGGTTCGCGTGACGCGCTCGCCGCACACTTTCCCGAGGGCGCCGCGATCGAAGGGTTGGCCGACGGTTGGCGGTTGCTACCCGAAACCGCCGCAGCGCAGCACCCGGCCTACGCCGAAGGGCTGTTCGAGGTGCAGGATGCCGCGAGCCAATATGCGTCGGCAGCGCTTGGCGCCGCGGCGGGCGAGGCGATTGTCGACCTGTGCGCGGGCGGCGGCGGGAAGACGCTTGCCATCGCCTCGCTGACCGCGAACGACGCCGAAATTCTGGCATGCGACACCAATCGCGCGCGGCTCCAGCAGCTCGCGCCGCGCGCCGAGCGCGCCGGGGCGACGCGGATCGAGACGCGGCTGCTCGATCCCGGCAAGGAGGCGGCGATGCTCGCCGACTGGCAGGCGCGCGCATCGCGGGTCTTTGTCGATGCGCCCTGTTCGGGGAGCGGGACATGGCGGCGCAGCCCCGAATTGCGCTGGCGGCTCTCGCCCGCGCGGCTCGATCGGCACGTCGCCGACCAGGCGCGGCTGATGGACATCGGTGCCGCATTGGTGGCGCCGGGGGGCAAGCTGCTCTATGCTGTCTGCTCGATCATCGCGCGAGAGGGGCGGGATCAGGTGGACCAATTTCTGCAGCGCAATCGCGGCTGGAGCGCCGACGCCGACCTGCTCCCGGGCGGCATCGGGCGCCCGGCAGGCGCAGGATTCCTGCTGACTCCCGGGCATGACGCATGCGACGGATTTTTTCTCGCACGGTTGACGGCGCCATGTTAGGCTCGTCACGAATGAAACGATGGGAGAATGCCATGCGCGTCAGTTTTCTGGCCCTCGGAGCCGGCCTTGTCCTTGCCAGCATGCCCGTCGCCTCCGATGCCCAACGCGCAGACAATGACATCCTGCCGCAATCGATCGCGCTCCAGGCCGAAGGGCAAAGGGCGCAGGAGGCGGGCGATCTCAACCTCGCTGTCGACTATTATGAGTCGGCGCTTGCCGCGGACCCGCGCAACCGGTCCGCGATTATCGCGCTCGCGCAGGTGGCGCGCGCGCAGGGGCTTCCCGGCAAGGCGATCGGCCTCTATCGCGAGGCCCTGTTGCTCGAACCCAATGACATTATCGCGTTGACCGGGCAGGGCGAAGCGCTCGCCGACAAAGGCGCGCTTGAGCTCGCGCGCGAGAAGCTGGCGACGGCGCAGCGCCTTTGCGCGCAAAAATGCCCGCAGGTCGCTGCGCTCGAACGCAGCATCAACGCCAGCGCCGAAAAGCGCGTCGTGGCGGCCGAGGCCATTGCGCCCAAGGTCGTCGTGAGTTCAGCCCAGAAGAATTAACGCGCCAAAGCGCGCGCCAGCTCCACCCATTCGCCGACGCTGACCGTCTCGGCGCGGCGCGTCGAGTCGATGCCGAGCGCTTCGAGCGCGGGGACCGCTCCCTCGACCGATTTCAGGCTTTGGCGCAGCATCTTGCGCCGCTGGCCGAAGCCCTTTTCGGTGAGGCGTGACAGCAGCGCGGGATCGACGCCCTCGGGCTGCGCTGTGGGCAGGATCTGGACGATCGCCGACATCACCTTGGGCGGCGGAGTGAAGGCCGAGCGGTGGACCTTCATCGCGATGCGCGCGCTCGACCGCCACTGCGCGAGCACGCTGAGCCGCCCATAGGCGTTGCTCCCCACAGGCGCGACGATGCGCCCGGCGACCTCGAGCTGGAACATCAGCGTCAGCGAGCGCCATTGCGGCGGCCATGCCCTGGGCTCGAGCCAGCGCGTGAACAGCGCGGTGCCGACGTTGTAGGGGAGGTTGGCGACGATGTGATAGGGCGCGCCGCCGGTGAGCGCATCGACGTCGACCGCCATCGCATCGTCGGCGACAACCGTGAGCCGCCCGTCGAACGCTTGCGACAGTTCGGCGAGGAGGGGCAGGCAGCGGTCGTCGCGTTCGACCGCGATCACGCGCGCCCCGGCGCGGAGCAGCGCGCGGGTGAGGCCGCCGGGGCCGGGGCCAACCTCGAACACCGTCGCGCCGTCAAGATCGCCGGGGATCGCGGCTATGCGGTCGAGCAATTGTTCGTCGAAGAGGAAATTCTGGCCGAGCGCCTTGCTTGCCGACAGGCCGTGCGCCTTGACCGTTTCGCGCAGCGGCGGAAGGTCGCGCGTCACTTGGCGGGCGCGACGCTGTGCTCGCGATTGGTCGCGAGTTTGCCAGCAAGCTGAATCGCAGCAATCGTCGGCCCGGGATCGGCGCGGCCGCTTCCCGCAATGTTGAACGCGGTGCCGTGATCGGGCGAGGTGCGGATAATCGGCAGGCCGAGCGTCAGATTGACGCCGTCGTGGAAATGGAGCGCCTTGAACGGCGCGAGCGCCTGATCGTGATAGCCGCACAGCAGCGCGTCATAATGTTTGCGCACGTCGGGCGCGAACAGGCTGTCGGCGGCGAGCGGGCCGTCGATGATGATGCCCTCTGCCGCGATCTGGGCGATGGCGGGTGCCATAATCTCGGCCTCCTCGCTGCCCAGCTGGCCGTTTTCGCCTGCATGGGGATTGAGGCCGGCAATCGCGAGACGCGGCGAGGCGATGCCGAAATCGCGGCGCAGTCCGCGCGCGACGATCCGCGCCTTGGCGACGATGATCTCGGCCGTCAGTTGCTCGGGCACCGCGGCGAGCGGGATGTGGACGGTGAGCGGGACGACGCGAAGACCGGGGGCTGCGAGCATCATGACCGCGTTGGTTGCGGTGACGCCGCAGCGTTCGGCAATGAACTCGGTCTGGCCGGGGTGGGTGTAGCCAATGCCGTGCAGCGCGTGCTTCGACACCGGCCCGGTCACCAGCGCCGATGTCGCCTGTGTGCGCGTAAGGCCGATCCCCGTCTCGAGCGCGTGGAGCGCGCAGGTCGCGCCCGCCGGCGTCGGTTGACCGAGTGTAAGCGGGCCGCTCTCTTCGAGATGGAGGACGGGCAGCGCATCGTGGAAAATCTCCGCGACGCCGTCCATATCGCTCACCCGTCGGACCGGTCCTTCCCACTGCGATTCGATTGCAGCGGCATCGCCGATCGCGACGAAGGGCGGCAGATCATGCTCGCGCCGCAGTGCCCAGGCATGCGCGGCGACTTCGGGGCCGACGCCCGCAGGGTCGCCCATCGTAACCGCAAGTGGGCGGCGTGGGGACAGACCCGACATCAGCTATATTCGATGACGGCATCCCGGCGGAGGTCGCGGAGGTAGCGTTGGGCGCGCTTGTTGACCTTTTCGTCGAGAAGACGCTGCTCGATCTGGTCGGCATCGGGAGCGTTTGCCGACGGCGGCAGGTCGCGACCGCACAGGACGAGCACGCTGATGCCGTCGTTGGCCGAGCCGAAGGGCTGGGTCGTCTGTCCGACCTGCAGCGTCGCCAACGTCGCCTGCAGCGGCGGCGGCAACTGGCGCATCGCGATATTGTCGCGCGAAACGACGCTGGCGCCGAGCCGTTCGGCAACCGCGTCCGCGGCGCCGCAACCCGCGATCGTCCGCGTTGCCGTAGCAAATTGCGCCGCGAGTTCGGTCGCGCGCTCCTGCGTCGTGCCAGCGGGAAATTCGAGCGAAAGCTGCTTGAGGCTGAGCAGCGCATCGCGCGGATCGGCGGTAAGCACCTGGCGCCGGTCGACCATCATCATGATCGACACGCCGCCCGGCACCTCGATCGGCCCGACAAGCTGGCCCGGCTGCATCGACATTGCGGCTTCAGCCATCGTCGCCGGAAGCTGCGCCGCGCGCACCCAGCCGAGATCGCCGCCGACGACCGCCGTCGAGGCTTCGGAAAACTGGCGCGCATAGGCGGGAAAGCTGCCGCCAGCCTGAAGCGCCTCGATGATCTTGCGGGCATTTTCGACGACCGCTGCCGCATTTTCCGGCGTTGCGGAGAGGTAGATCTCGCCGAGGTGGAATTCATCCTGCCCCTTGGCGTCGTTCATCTGCTTCATGACGAGTTCGACCTCTTCGGTCGAAACGTTGGTGGTCGACTGGATGTTGCGCGACAACAGGCGGTCCCATGCGAATTCGCCGCGGATCTGCTGCTTCACAGCGGCAGCCGACGATCCTTTCGATGCCAGATATTCGGTGAATTGTTCGGGCGTCTGGCGAAAACGCGTCGCGAGCCGCTCGAACTGCTGGTCGATCAGATTCTCGTCGATCGTGATGTCGGCGGCGCGTGCCTCCTGGATCTGCAGCTTTTCGTCGATGAGGTTGCTGAACACCTGCTGGCGCAGCCGCTCGATCTCTTCGGGGGGAAGTTCAAGATTGTTGTTCGCAATGCGGATCAGCGCCATGCGCTGTTCGATGTCGGTCGCGGTGATGATTTCGCCGTTCACCGTCGCCGACGGGCGATAGACATTGGGCTTTCCGTCGCCAAAGATCTGGACATTGCCGGGGATGTTGAGGCTGGTCGTCGGGACGTCGTCACTGCCGGCAACGGTCTGCGCCAGCACGGGCGATACGCCCACGGCCGCCACGGCGATCAGGCCAATCATGGTCGAAATCTTGGTCATTTTCACCCTATTCGAGAAATGCTGGGACGCTCCGTATCAGCGGAAATGCCCGATGGTCCAGCGCAATCCGCCAACGGACCCCTTTGGGCCGCGAATAGCCCCCCTTCGCTGAACACAGGCTGAGCGAGAGGGTATCAGAAGCCAAGGTTGCGGAAGGCGATGCGGAAGGAAAAGCTGTTGCCGCGCCGCGCGTCGCCCGTGTCGATATAGTCGCGCCGCCAGGTCAAAGCGATCGAAAGGCAATCATCGTCATAGGCGATGCCGAGCCGGTGACGGATCGGTTCGAACCCGTCAGCCATGCTGAGCGGATCGTCGTTGCGGCTGGTCAGGTCGACGATCGCCGAACCGAAAATCGACCAGTTGCGCGCAACCGCGACGCGCCCGCCTGCGCGAATTTCCTCGCGATCCTGCAAATCTTCGCCGAGCAACAGAATGTCGCGGTTGAGCCGCGAATATCCCAGCACGGCATAGGTCGACCGACCCCCGATCGTTGCGTCAAATTCGTTGCGCCGGACCGCCAGACTGTCCTTGTCGAGCCGGAAGCGGTGCGTGAGGCGCAGGAAGTTGCGGTAGGAAACCGTGGTGCGCCCGACGATGTCCGAAGTGCGGTCGGTCAGTCCGGTGCCGTCGGGAAACAGGCTGGGCTTGTCCGACAGGCGGTAGCTTTGCCCGACGACGCTGTTGACGTTGAAGCCGGGGCGGCTGAAGTTCCATTCGACGCCATAGGTGATGCGCGCGCCGTCCTCGAACCGGTCGTAGCCCGAAAAGCGGTTGATCGCGAAGAGATTGCTGTCCTCGAGATCGAAAGCGCGCGAATCCTCGTTCGGAATGTCGAGATTCTTGATCGAGGGGGTCGCGACGATCTGGACGCGCGGGGTCAGCGTCTGCGTCCCGCCGAACAGTTCGCCGATGAACGGCCAGCGCATGTCCGCGGCGACCGCAGCGATTCCGCGCCCCTGCCAGCCCGATTCGCCGCGATAGCCGGGAATGGCGGTGAGAAGATTCTCGTCGCTGTGATAGACGTCGCCGCGCACGAGCGCAGTCAGCGTCACTTCCTGCCCGAGGCCGGTCAGCCGGCGCAGATCCCAGCGCGCGCCCGCAAACGCACGCTGCGTATCCTGTCCCGCCGTCCGTCCGATCGCCAGCGTGTTGAGCTGGAATTCGATCTGGCCGCCGAGCAGAGGGTCGGCAAGCCGCTGGCGATAGTCGATGATCGGCAGCGCAATCGGCTGTTGGCCCTGTTCGTCGTTGACGCGCAGCGTCTGCGTCGCCCAGCCCGCGATCGACAGATAGCTTTGCCCGCCGATGCGCTCGAGCTCGAAGGTCGAGCGCAGCCGGTCGTCGCGGCTGATGTCATAGCGGCGCATGAAGGTGCGGTCGGTTGCAATACGTCCCGAATAGGTGAAGCTCCACCGCGGCGAGAACTGGAACTTGCCGGCGCTTTCCAGATAGCCACGGAACTGGCGGTTGCGGTCGATCACCGGCCCCGACACGGGGACGACCGAGCTGTGCGTCGCATAGCCGTTGATACGGAACGAACCGATGTCGGTGAGCGCGCGAAACTCGCCTTCGATCATCGGTGCGGCGCTGGTGTAGATATGCGGCGTGATCGTGAGGTCGCGATCGGGCGCCAGCCGCAGGTAATAGGGAACGGCAATCTCGAAACCGTTGGTGCGGTCGAGGCGCACTTCGGGAACGAGGAGGCCGCTGCCCGCTTCCTGGTTCGCGGGATGCGAAAGGCCGGGGAGGGGAATGAGCGGCAGGCCGAAGATTTCGACGCGCGCGCCCTTGTAGCGCACCTTGTTCTTCGCGCGGTCATAGGTGACTCGCACGGCGCGAATCTGCCAGCTCGGGTCTTTGGCGCAGCCGGCCGCGTCCTCGACGGGGCAAGGCGTGTAGGCCGCGTTTTCGAGTTCGATGTTGCCGTTGTCGAAGCGCGTGCCGCGCACCGCCGCGAGCCGTGCGCCATTTTCAAGCACGACGAGCAGATTGTCGACCACCCCGTCGCGCAGGCTGTCGGTCAGTTCGATACGGTCGCCATAGGCGATGTCGCCTTCGGGATTGGTGATCGCGACGTCGTCCTCGGCAACGACCTGGCCCGTCGCGCGGTTCCACGTCACGCGGCCCGCGCGCATCGAAATGCCGTCGCGGTTCATCTGGACATTGCCTTCGGCGACGACGACGTCGGATTCGCTGTCGTAATTCAGATTGTCCGCGGCAAATGCGATCTCGTCGGGACTGTCGGTCGCCGGTACGTCGGAGGCGGTGGGATCGATTGCAGATGGCCGCAGGTCAGGTTCGTCCGGCGCCGCGGTCGGCGGGTCCGCCTGACCCGCTTCCTGTGCAAAGGTGGGGCAGGCGACAAGCGCGACGCTGCCCGCGGTCGCCAGCCAGGCTTGTCGCGACGCGGGTTGATGGAACAATGCCCAGCTCATTTAATTTCTGTGTCCCACACCTTATCTTGCGTCCGCCCGGGCTTGGACCGGCTGCTTTGTTTTTGCAACTCGCAGGCGAAACCCCTATCGGTCCGGCACGTTCCAATCAATCACCGCATAAGAAAGTTAAGGCATGGACATCCAGTTTGTCGCGCAAATCGATGCGTCTGCCGACGTCGTCGCATTCCCCGTTCGCAAGGGCGAGGCCGCATCGCTCGAGGCGCTGCTCGGCGCTGCCGCTGCGCAGGCGCGCTTTGAAGGCGCGGCGGGGTCGGTCGCCGAGACAGCGGCCATCGACGGCGGCAAGGCGCGGCGCCTGTTGCTCGTTGGCATCGGCGACGGCACGATCCATGACCTCGAGCGCGGCGGCGCGGCGCTGACCGCGCGCCTCCAGACGAGCGGCGTGACGACCGCTCACGTCGACTTTGCAAGCGCCGGCGATTGCGACGAAGACGATGTGCTCGCATTCGCGATGGGCGCTCGGCTGCGCAACTGGCGGCTCGACCGTTATCGCACGCGGCTTCCCGACAATGCGAAGCCGACTCTGACGAACCTGGTGATTGCTTCGCCTGCGGGCGACCTGTCGGCGCGTTGGGGCAGCTATTCGGCGGTGGCCGATGGCGTCGCGCTCACGCAGACGCTCGTCGCCGAGCCGCCGAACATCCTCTATCCCGAAAGCTTCGTCGAACGCTGCCAGCATCTGTCGGACCTGGGCGTCGAAATCGAAGTGCTTGACGAGCGGCAGATGAAGGCGCTCGGCATGGGCGCGCTGCTCGGCGTCGCGCAGGGCTCGACGCGCCCGCCGCGCCTGCTCGCGATGCGCTGGAACGGCGGCAAGGAAGGCGAGGCGCCGGTGGTTTTCGTCGGCAAGGGCGTGACCTTCGACACCGGCGGCATCAGCATCAAGCCCGCCGCCGGAATGGACATGATGAAGTGGGACATGGGCGGAGCGGGCGCCGTCGCGGGCGCGATGAAGGCGATTGCAGGGCGCAAGGCAAAGGCCAATGTCGTCGGCGTCGTCGGCCTTGTCGAGAATATGCCCGACGGCAATGCGATGCGTCCCGGCGACATCGTCACCACCATGTCGGGCCAGACGGTCGAGGTGCTCAACACCGACGCCGAGGGGCGGCTGGTTCTGTGCGACGCGATCAGCTGGGTGCAGAAAAGCTATGATCCCAAGGTCATCGTCGACCTCGCGACGCTCACCGGCGCAATGGTGATCTCGCTCGGCCACGAATATGCGGGCATGTTCGCGAACGACGACGAACTGGCCGACCAGTTGCAGGCGGCAGGCGAGGCGAGCGGCAACAAGCTGTGGCGCTTCCCGCTCTCGCCGGCATATGACAAGCTGATCGACAGCCCGATCGCCGACATGAAGAATGTCGGCCCGCGCGAGGGCGGGTCGATCACCGCCGCGCAGTTTTTGAAGCGCTATGTCGGCGAAGGCGTGGCGTGGGCGCACCTCGACATCGCGGGCATGGCTTGGTCCGACAAGGACGGTCCGGTGTGGGCGAAGGGCGCAACGGGCTATGGCGTGCGCCTGCTCGACCGCTTTATCGCCGACAATTTCGAGGGGTGATGGCGTTACCGGCAACCTCGCCTGTCGTCGCCGCCCCCGCGCAGGCGGGGGCGGCGTAAACGGGCCATGCCGCGCGTCGATTTCTACCGCCTGACCCGCGATCCGGTCGAGCATGTGCTCCCCGCGATCGCGGCGCGCGTTCTCGCGGGCGGCGAGCGGTTGCTCGTCGTGGCCGCCTCGGCGATGCAGCGGCAGGCGATCGACGCGGCGCTGTGGACACAGCAGCCCGCAAGCTTCCTGCCGCACGGTGCGGCGGGGACGCCCGACGAGGCGATCGAACCGATCCTGATCGCGGGGACGCTCGATGCGTCCGCTGTGAACGGCGCAACACATTTGGCGCTCGCCGACGGCGAATGGCGCGACGAAGCGCTGGGCTTTGCGCGTACGTTCCTGCTGTTCGACAACAGCCGCATCGACGACGCGCGCGCGACATGGCGTAAACTCGGTGCGACCGAGGGCACCGAAATTCATTTCTGGAAACAGGACGAGCGCGGTCGCTGGGCCGAGGGCCCTTAGGCGTCCTCATCTTTCCTTGCGGCGCAGCAAAAGCGCGGCTAGAGGCGCGCGCATTACAGAATATATCAACGCAGGAGCTTTCCCATGGCGGTCACCCGCACCTTTTCGATTATCAAGCCCGACGCGACCCGCCGCAACCTGACCGGCGCGGTCACCAAGATGCTGGAAGACGCCGGCCTGCGCGTCGTCGCGTCGAAGCGCATCCATATGACCAAGGAGCAGGCCGAAGGCTTTTACGCGGTCCACAAGGAGCGCCCCTTCTTCGGCGAACTGTGTGAATTCATGACCTCGGGTCCGGTCGTTGTGCAGGTGCTCGAAGGCGAAGATGCGGTGAAGCGCAACCGTGACATCATGGGTGCGACCAACCCTGCCGACGCTGCCGAAGGCACGATCCGCAAGACTTTTGCCGAAGGCATCGAGGCAAACTCGGTCCATGGTTCGGACAGCGACGAAAATGCGGCGATCGAGATCGCCTATTTCTTCAAGCCCGAAGAAATCGTCGGATAATATTTGCCGAACCGGAAATGAAAGAGGCCGCCGGGACGTCCCGGCGGCCTTTTTCTGTTCAGCTGCGCGGCGGGAAAACTCCCACAAGGGCCACGCAGTATCGCATCGCCAATGTCGGGGTCGTTCGAACGCTGGGCGCATCGGGACCGGGGCTGGCGGCTGGCAGATTCCCGCTTTTGACACCGGGCCGCGGATAGGCTCCGACAAAATGGACGGGCGCCCGGCCACGCAAATCGGGGAGTGCGAAGGTCGTGCGGCCATCGCCACCGTAGGTCGTGCCGAGAAGAGCGAATAGCGCCTGATATTGGCCGATCTGCAACAGCTGGCCATTGGCTTCGGCCCAGTTCCGCGGGCAATAGCTGTTCGCGGTCAGCATGACCTCGCCGATAAACGGGTCGGTCCCTGCATAGGCCGGCGCGGTCGCGGCCAAAGTCGCGGCCGCCGACAGACCCATCAGAATCTTCCTGAAAATCATGTTCCTCTCCCCCTGTTGAACCGCCCATCGTAGGGGGAAGGCGACGCATGTCTAGGCTGGCGTGCGCCCGAGCGTCGCGACACCGATCAGAATTCCTCTGCGATTCCAATCAATCCGGTCAGCTTCTTTGGCGCAATCGCGAGCCAGCTCTTGCGCAGCCATTCGCCAACGGCGTCCCAGTCGGTGTCGCCGAGGTCGAGACGGATGCCGATCCACGTGTCGCCGAAATAGGCGGGGCGGTAATAGCGGTCCTCGTCGAGTTCGATAAGCTGCGCCTGCTCGTCGGCGCCGCTGATCTTGACGAGCAGCGCGATCTTGCCGTCGCCGTGATGATCCTCGGTGAAATAGGCGAATTTCTTGCCCTTCACGATGCCGAAGCAGGGCATTCCGTGCGAGACGACCTCGTCGGTTTCGGGCAGCGCGAGCGCGAGTTCGCGGACGCGGGCGCGCAGATAATCGGGCGAGCGTTCGCGCGCGACATAGGCCGCGAGCGTGGCGGGATAAAGCTGATGCTCGGCAAATCGGACGCGCGCGGCGAGCGTTTCGGGCGTGTCGCCGGGAACGATCGCGACCGGCGTTTGCGCGAGCACGGGGCCGTCGTCGAGCGCGGGGGTGACGATATGGACGCTGCACCCGCCGTGGCTGTCACCGTTTTCGATCGCCTGCGCGTGGGTGTTCAGCCCCTTGTATCTGGGAAGCAGGCTCGGGTGGATGTTGAGCATCCGCCCCTCCCAGCGCGCGACGAAATCGTCCGACAAGATACGCATATAGCCCGCGAGCGCGACATATTCGGCGCCTGCGGCGCGGAGATGTTCGTCGACCAGCGTGTCGAAGGCGGCACGGTCCAACCCCTTGTGCGACTGCGCCCAGGTCGCGATGCCCTCGGCCTCCGCAATCGCAAGGCCCGGCGCGGCGGGGTCGTTGCTCGCGACGAGGACCAGCTCATAAGGGCATGTTTCTGCCTTCGCGGCGTAAAGGAGCGCCGCCATATTGGTGCCGGCGCCGGAGATCAGGACGGCGACTTTGGCTTTAGTCACAACGCCTTCCTTTCCCTCGTCATGCTGAACTTGTTTCAGCATCCATGGCCTGACCTTTCGACCGACGCAGCGTAAATGTTGAGAACGGGCCATGGACCCTGAAACAAGTTCAGGGT